>Ga0208328_1000001_pt1 | contig 479182 bp, 449 predicted proteins | sample DeeseametaMP2633_FD_184170 | JGI IMG/M metagenome (GOLD analysis project Ga0208328, IMG submission 184170) | Marine microbial communities from the Deep Atlantic Ocean - MP2633 (SPAdes) | ecosystem: Environmental > Aquatic > Marine > Unclassified | place: Northeast of Antigua and Barbuda, North...
CCGCACGGCAGGCGCCGACCCTTCCCCCGTTCGCCGGTGTGCACCCGGGCTTCCAATGAAAGGGCTCGGTCAGGGTAAGGGACGGTGGAGGGCGGTGGACAGGATTTGGGCGGATTGGCGGGAATGCGGGGGTTTGCTGGGATGTCTATCCCTCACTCCGTCATCCTCGGGCTTGACCCGAGGATCCATTCCGAGGGGTTTGAGATATCCACGGAATGTCAGAACAGATACACGATTGTGCGCATGCGGAGGCTTTGTAGGTGAGCGTGGCAAGACATCTCTTTAAAAGATACAGCAACGAAGTTATGCGTTTCCTGCTTCAACTCGATCGCAATACCGAAGGAACGCATCCTCGCTTGCTGGGCTGTGCGGTTCATCAAAAAACAATGCCCGCCGCTCTTCGCGAACGGCGGTCATCTCATGGAGAAGGTCGCAGTTAAACAACTCTATAGCTGCCGCTGGCGCTTCTAATTTGTCTCTATTCAGCACGAAATTCGCTTCGTGCATTACGTTACAAAGTTCCTCAAAGGCCTCGATGAGCTCCGCTTCATCATCCCCGGAAATAGCAATATCATCCATGTACACTGAGGCCGTAATCGATGGTGGCAAAGACCTGAGAAATCGCCCAACATTGGAACGCATTAGCACAAGCGTTGCTAAAATCGGGGATTGCACGAATCCATAAGGCAACGAGTATCTGGGGTTCTCGTAAGGATTTCGGACAGTCGACCATTTGGCTCGATAACCGGCTTTTGGGATTTCGATCTCTGCTAGGGCACCAGCGACACGATTGCGCCCTATGCCGTAGAAAAACCGTTCAATATCTACTCGTGCAAACCACCGATGTGGACGATGTGAGTGAAGGGCACTCACATGCCCACCCTTCTGGAGATGATAGTAAAATGTATCAAACGCTACCCTGGCTTCCACTTCTTGCTTAAGTTGAAGGCCGATCTCACGCCCACGCTCACTTGGTTTAAATACCGGCCGGCCCTTTAAGGAGAACGAATAATCGAAATTCTCGAAACGTATAGGCATAGTTGACGACCTTACTTACAAGATCAAACACATTGTTAGCTAGCTCCAGAAGGAGCACCGCCAACGGCAGATACCTGCAAGCAAGGCGCGTGAGTTTAGACTTTTTCGCCATAACTCACCTCCATATTCTCGCCGCCGGCAACCTACAACTCCAATCATACGGAGTCGTCAACTGAGAGTACCTAATGGTCTCGAAGCGCAACTACAGCGAGGCCCCAAGGAGCTGCTCAAGGTAGTCCGCCGGGCGAGATGCAGGTTATCGCCGGAAGCGTATTGATTTAAATAATTACTACACTCACTCGTTGCAAGGATTGAGCGCTCGGTAATGTCTATCGAATCAAATACAGTCCAAATGGGAGTTTGTCAGTGAAGTCTGACGCTCAAAAACCCTTTCCGTCGCCTTTGGTACGATCCCTTCGGGATGAAATCGCGTCGGCAATCTCCGGCTTCAGTGCGAACGACGTACCCTATTTGTGCGCTCGCTTAGGCCTCAGCCCGGGAGATAGGGATGAGTCATTTAAAAGCAAATACAAGTACGCCGAGAGACGGCTACTTGAGAAAAATCCAAATCAATTGATAGATATTGCTCATTCGTTAATTGAGGAGGTCGATTCATTTGACTTGGTCGAGTCAACTTACAAACTTGAGGAATCCCAATCTCATTCCATTTCAGAACTTACGAGGCGACGAATTGTCAACCTTCTAGACGAAGGGCCATTAAGCACCGAGCTTAGCAATCTTGAACTAATAAGGCGAATCTGGCCAACCTACCAAATGCAAAGTATATACTTTGATTCATCTGAAGGTCGAACACTAGACGACGATCTTTTTAATTTGCAGGCATCAAACAAGGAATTACTCGAAACTTTAGATATATTGCATTGCTCCCAAAGGCAATTTTTTCGATTCTTAGAAGAAATTACAAGCCCAATTGCCCAGAACGCCACAACCCAATTACGCATCGTTGACGAAATGAATAAGCAACTTGTCCACGACGGGTTTCACTTAACGTCAAAGGGTAAATTCTCCGGCAGTGATTTCTATGAGGTGATACCTATTATTGTTGGCAGTCCGTCTGATAGAGATATTTCGATAATACTTTCTGCTTTTGACATTGATACTGTCCATACCCGATGGCAGCAAGCGCTTGACCGCCGCGAAAGCGATCCAGAAGGGGCTATCACGCTGGCAAGGACGCTTCTGGAAGATGTCTGCAAATGGATAATTACCGAAGCTGACGAGGAGTACTTGGAGAAAGATGACCTCCCGGCTCTATATAAGAAACTTGCTAAAGTAATTAACCTGGCGCCCGATAACCACACCGAGGCTATTTTTCGCCAAATTCTGGGGAGTTGCCAATCTGTTGTCGAGTCACTTGGTGCGCTGCGCAACAAGATAAGTGACGCCCACAGCCGAGGTCCAAAACGCGCCAAGCCTGCGCCGCGGCATGCGCAACTTGCGGTTAATTTGGCGGGAACAATGGCCACTTTCCTCGTTTCAACATGGGAAACAAAAAAGCAAAAGGAAGACCAAGGCTAAACAAGCTTTGATTCTGCCGGCCCTCCGCTATGGCTCCGCGCGTTCGTCATTTCAATCGACGAATCGTTGTCGATGGATCGCCATCGGCGCCGATTACCCCCACCCAGCCGCGCCTAGTTCGCTCACGCTCACAAGGCTTGGCAATCCCTCTCCTCAAGGGGGAGGGAGAGGGTGTCAGCCGCCGGGCTTCCGCTAAGGCTCCGCGCCCGTCATCGCCCCCTCATCCGGCCCTTCGGGCCACCTTCTCCCACGAGGGGAGAAGGAAGGCGGTGCCTAGCTCTCGACCTTCAGCACCTGGATGAACGCTTCCTGCGGAATCTCTACCTTGCCGAACTGGCGCATGCGCTTCTTGCCCTCTTTCTGCTTTTCGAGGAGCTTGCGCTTGCGGGTGACGTCGCCGCCGTAGCATTTGGCGGTCACGTCCTTGCGCATGGCGGAGATGGTCTCGCGGGCGATGACCTTGCCGCCGATGGCCGCCTGGATCGGGATCTTGAACATGTGGCGGGGGATCAGGTCCTTCAGCTTCTCGCACATGAGGCGGCCGCGCTTTTCGGCCGCGGTGCGGTGGACCAGCATGGAGAGCGCGTCGACCGGCTCCTCGTTGACGAGGATCGACATCTTGACGAGATCGCCCTCCCGGTAACCGGACAGCTGGTAGTCGAAAGAGGCGTAGCCCTTGGAGATCGACTTCAGCCGGTCGTAGAAATCGAACACGACCTCGTTGAGCGGCAGTTCATAGGTGACCATGGCGCGGCTGCCGACATAGGAGAGGTCGGTCTGGATGCCGCGGCGCTCCTGGCATAGCTGCAGGATGGCGCCGAGATAGTCGTCCGGGGTCAGGATGGTCGCCTTGATCCACGGCTCCTCGATGGTGGCGATGCGCACGATATCCGGCATGTCGGCCGGGTTGTGCAGCTCGGTCTGCGTGCCGTCCGTCATGGTCATGCGGTAGACGACCGATGGCGCGGTGGCGATCAGGTCGAGGTCGAATTCGCGGCTCAGGCGCTCCTGGATGATCTCCAGGTGCAGCAGGCCGAGGAAGCCGCAGCGGAAGCCGAAGCCGAGCGCGGCGGAGGTCTCCATTTCATAGGAGAAAGAGGCGTCGTTGAGGCGCAGCTTGCCGATGGCGGAGCGCAGATCCTCGAAATCGGCGGCGTCGACCGGGAACAGGCCGCAGAAGACGACCGGCTGCGCCGGCTTGAAGCCCGGCAGCATCTTGTCGGTCGGGCGCTTGTCCTCGGTGATGGTGTCGCCGACGCGGGTGTCGGCCACTTCCTTGATGGAAGCGGTGAGGACGCCGATCTCGCCGGGGCCGAGTTCGGGGACGACGACGAGCTTCGGCGTCAGCACGCCGACGCGGTCGACCGGGTATTTCGCGTCCGTGCCCATCATGCGGATCACCTGGCCCTTCTTGAGGACGCCGTCGATGATGCGCACCAGCACGATGACGCCGAGATAGGCGTCGTACCAGCTGTCGACCAGCATGGCCTTCAAGGGGGCGGAACGGTCGCCTTCCTTGGGCGGCGGCAGGCGGGTGACGATTGCCTCCAGCACCTCGTCGACGCCCAGGCCGGTCTTGGCGGAAATCAGGATCGCCTCGGAGGCGTCGAGGCCGATGACCTCCTCGATCTGCTCCTTGACGCGCTCGGGCTCGGCGGCGGGCAGGTCGGCCTTGTTGAGGACGGGGACGATCTCGTTGTCGGCGTCGATGGCCTGATAGACATTCGCCAGCGTCTGCGCCTCGACGCCTTGCGAGGCGTCGACGACGAGGAGCGAGCCCTCACAGGCGCGAAGCGAGCGGGAGACCTCGTAGGCGAAGTCGACATGGCCGGGCGTGTCGATGAGGTTGAGCACGTAATGCTGGCCGTCGCGGGCGTCATATTCGAGGCGCACGGTGTTGGCCTTGATGGTGATGCCGCGCTCGCGCTCGATATCCATCGAGTCGAGCACCTGCTCCTTCATCTCGCGCTCCTCCAGCGATCCGGTCATCTGGATCAGCCGGTCGGCGAGCGTCGATTTGCCATGGTCGATATGGGCGACGATGGAGAAATTGCGGATGTTCTTGAGAGGCGTATCGGTCATTTCGCCCATATAGGGGGAAAGCGGGTGCGCGGGAAGCGGTGATTTTGGGGTTTAGCGGCCTGCCACCAGCTCTTCGTAGAGGGCGCGGAGGGTTTTCGTCATCTCGCCGTCGACCTGCGGGAACGGCTTGCCGTCGAGCGCCGAGACCGGGGTGAGGCCGCCGAAGGTGCCGGTGAGGAAGGCTTCTTGAGCCGCGTGGACGTCGACCAATGAGAAATTGCGCTCGAAGACGGGGATTTCGTTGGCGCGGCACAGGTCGATGACCTTCTGGCGGGTGATGCCGTTCATGCAGTAGTCGCCCGTCGAGGTCCAGACCTCGCCTTTCCTGACGATGAAGAAGTTGCAGGCGTTGGTGGTGTTCACGAAGCCATGCGGATCGAGCATCAGGCCCTCGTCGGCGCCCGCCTCCTCCGCCTGCAGGCAGGCGATGACGCAGTTGAGCTTGGAGTGGGAATTGTATTTCGGGTCCTGGCTCATCGGCAGGCCGCGGACCTGCGGCACAGTGGCAAGCGTGACGCCGGCGCGCGTGGCCGGGGCCGGGGCGGAATGTTCCATGATGATGACGATTGTCGGGCCGGAGCGCGACAAAGACGGGTGCTGGAAGGGCTTTACCTTGACGCCGCGCGTGACCATCAGCCGGGCATGGACGAGGTCGGTCATGGCGTTGGCCTTGGCGGTCTCGTTCAGCGCGGCGAGGATACCGGCGCGGTCCATGCCGATGTCGAGCGACACCGCCTTGCAGGCGGAAAAGAGCCGGTCCATGTGGTCGTCGAAGAAGACCCACCTGCTCTCGTGGAGCCGCAGGCCCTCCCACATGCCGTCGCCGAGCAGGAAGCCGGAATCATAGACCGAGACGGTGGCCTCGGCGCGCGGCTTCAATTCGCCGTTCACCCAGATCAGGATGTTATCGTTGCGGGGATCGTGTTCGGCGTCGTGGGTGGTGAGTTTTTCGTGCATTCGGGCAGTTGAAACATGCCGCGTGCCAAGGTCAACTGGCAGGTGAAGGAGAGATGCATGCAGACCGCCGCCGCCTATATCGGGGCCGCCATTGCCGAGATCGCCGGGTGCTATGCTTTCTGGGCCCATTTCCGGCTCGACAAGCCGGTCTGGTGGCTCGTGCCGGGGATCGCGTCGCTGGCGCTGTTCGCCTGGCTCTTGACGCTGGCCGACAGCTCGGCGGCAGGCCGGGCCTTCGCCGCCTATGGCGGGGTCTATATCGCCAGCTCTCTCGCCTGGCTGTGGCTCGTCGAAGGGTCAAGGCCGGACCGGTGGGACGTGATCGGCGCGGCGATCTGCCTTGTCGGGGCGGCGGTCATTCTCGCCGGGCCGAGACACGCGGCGTGAGGGGAACGTATTCGATGACGGAGACGAAAATCATCGCCATGTGGTCGGGCCCGCGCAACCTGTCGACGGCGATGATGCGGTCGTTCGGGAACCGGACCGATACGAGCGCAATGGACGAGCCGTTCTACGGCGCCTATCTGGCGGCGTCGGGCGCGGACCATCCGATGCGCGACGACGTGCTGGCGGCGATGGAATGCGATCCCGACGCGGTGGCGCGGCAATGTCTCGGGCCGTTTTCGACGCCGTTCTGCTATCAGAAACACATGCCGCATCACATGCTCGACGGCTTTCCGCTCGACTGGGCGGCCAAGGCGACGAACGTGTTCCTGATCCGCCATCCGCGCCGGGTGCTGGCGAGCTATGCGAGGAAGACCGAAAAGGTGGCGGAAGCCGATATCGGCTATCGGCGCATGCTGGAGATCGACCGGCGCATTACGGAGTTGACCGGGCGGCGGTCCGTCGTGGTGGCGTCGGAGGATATTCTCGCCGATCCGGAAGGGATGCTGACGGCGCTGTGCGCGGCGGTCGGCATGGATTTCGACCCGGCGATGCTCGCCTGGGAGGCCGGTCCGCGGCCGGAGGACGGCGTCTGGGGCGCGCACTGGTATGACGCGATCTGGAAATCGACCGGGTTCTCGAAGCCGGAAAGCACAGCCCTGCCGACGGACCTGCCCGACGATCTGGCCGCGATCGAGGCGGAGGCCCTGCCGGCCTACGAGGCGATGGCGGCGCGCAGGATCGGGGCGGCGGGCTAGAGCCTTTCAGGGTCAGTTGCCGGCGCGCTCCATCATCATCTCGTGCACGGCCGCCATGCCCCGGTCGGCCATGGCCGATACCTCGCCGGCATGTTTGTGCAGCGCCGCCACGACCTCCGGGTCGTCCGAGGTCTGGACGATCTCGATCCCCCTGTCGGTCATTTCGATCTGCGTTTCAATCCGGTCGCGCCGCTCGAAGAAGATATCGAGCGTCGGGCTCTGGATGAAAATCTGCGGGTCGCGGCCTTCCTCGACACGGTTGATCATGCCGACGACATGGCTTGCGATGACCGCCATCAACTCTTCGTCTTCGGAAAAGGTGACTGTGCGGATGCCGTTCGGCAGATTGACCACCTCGCGCGATATGGCGGGGAAGTTGCGGAACATCTCCGCCAGCTCGGCGCTTTCGCGCGGCGTCGCGTCGAGACCGCGCAGGCCCGGCATGTTGACCTCATCATGGCCGGTCCCGTCGGCGCCGTGATGCATCATGCCGTGCTGTCCCATCTGGGCCAGGGCGCCAAGCGGCCATGCCAGTGAGATCGACGCGACCAGCACAAAACATGCCGGCCGAAGAAGCGCCGCACGGGCGGGAAAGGGTTTTGTCATGGCCATCGAAATTCCTTTACGTCACTCGAACCTATCGAGACAGGATCGCGTCCACCGACACAAGACGCAAATTCGACGCACCCGAGCGCAAAAAAAGCCGGCGTCCCGAAGAACGCCGGCGTTTTTTCGACTGGAGGGGTCGTATCAGAAGCCAAACTGGAAGTTGACCGGAGCGTCAGGGTAGTGCGCGGTCTCGTCGCCGGTAACGGTCTTGCATCCGGCCTGCGTGTCCTGATCGGCGGCGATGCAGGTGCGGCCGAACAGGGAGACCGGGCCGGCGGTGCGGGTGTCCAGCGCGTATTCCTGCTTGACGGCATCCTCGGCGTAGCTCGGCGTGGCGAAGGACACGGCGGAAAGAGCGATCAGCGATGCGGTTGCGATTTCGGCGATTTTGAGTGTTGCGGTCATGGTTTCGTCCCTATGCGTGGAGGTCTCGTTTACTGTGGGTTAACCATAACGGGCCCGCTCATCCGGAAATGTGCGATCTGTCACAGGGCAGTTTCCGGATGCGCCAAATCCGAGTTGTGTTTTTTCGGGAGCCTTCTAGGCTTCATCTCCAACAGGGGGATCGGCTGTGGGGGTGTCGACATGTTCAATCCCAGTTACGTGGTCGCCAATGCGTTCGGCGAATATCTGGAAGGTCTGTACCAGCAGCACTTTTCCGGGCGAAACGCGGAATATGCCGCCTATATTGGCGGCGCGGCGCGGCTGGTGCTGGAGCGGCTCGGCAATACAGACGCGCTCTATCACAATGCCGAACACACGATGATGGTGACGCTGGTCGGCCAGCAGATCCTGCGCGGGCGGCTGGTCTCCGAGGCGGTGCAACCCGAGGACTGGCTGCATTTCACGCTGGCGCTGCTGATACACGATATCGGCTATGTGCGGGGCATCTGCCGGGGCGACCGGAACGGCGAATTCGTCATTGGCCTCGACAATGAGACGATCGCGCCGCCGCGCGGCATTTCGGACGCCTTCCTCGCGCCCTATCACGTCGAGCGCGGCATGATTTATGCGCGGGAACGTTTCGGGGATTCGAAATTCGTCGACGAGGAAAGGCTGGTGGCCGCGATCGACTATACGCGGTTTCCGATACCGAAGGACGAGGCCTATGCGGAGACCAACAGCGAGCGGGCGCTGGTTCGCGCCGCCGACCTGATCGGCCAGCTCGGCGATCCGTTCTACTACCGGAAAATCAATGCGCTCTATCACGAATTCGCCGAGGTCGGCACCGCCGAGAAGCTCGGCTACACGTCGCCGATCGACCTGCTGGACAGATATCCGGAATTCTTCTGGTCGCAGGTCAATCCCTGCATCGGCCCGGCGCTACGCTATCTGGAGCTGACCGTCGACGGCAAACAGTGGGTGGCGCATCTCTACAACCATGTCTTCCAGGCGAGGCATCGCACGAGCGATATCGGGCCGTTTCCGGGCCTGAGGCAAAACGCGCCGGCCTGAAAGGGATTCAGGCCGTGACGTTGACCGAGATGGCGTAACCGGGAATTCCCGCTTCCGTCTGGAGGCTCTCGGACCGGCTGACATGCACGGCCGCGATCAGCGTCACCAGAAAGAGGGCGGCGGGAACGAGGCTGGTGACGATGAAGAGATGATTTTCGCTGCTGCGATGATTGTTGAAGCGGTTCATGGCGCAAATCCTTGATGTGTGGCTGATCAGGAATTTAGCCCTTGCGTCGAGATTCACTGTGCATCCTGTCACACTCCTGCGCCACGATGTTTCGGTGCGGCAAGCGCCCGGGTTTTCATAACGAAACGACAACCATTCGCTTAATCGCGGACATTCCGCGCTTGAAAGGTGAGCATGCTTATAATATATGGCGCTCATGAAAATCGACCCCCGCAACAGTCTCGGCTTCCTGCTGCACGATGCGCAGCGGCTTATGCGCAAGCATTTCGAAGCGCGCGGATCCGAATACGGCCTGTCGTCGGCGCAATGGCGGCTGCTCGTTATCCTCGTCAAGGAGGACGGCGCGGCGCAGGCGCGGCTGGCCGAGTTGCTGGAAATCGAGCCGATCAGCGTCTCGCGGCTGATCGACCGGATGGAGGAAGGCGGCTGGGTGGAACGACGCCCGGACGCCAATGACCGGCGGGTTCGGATGGTGTTCGGCACGGCGAAGGCGCGCGACGCCTTCGAAAAGGTCAAGAGCATTGCCTCCGACCTCTACGAAACCGCGCTGACCGGCCTTTCGGCCGAAGAGCGCGAAACGCTTTTTCACGCATTGAGAACGGTTTGCGACAATCTGTCGGATGGCGAGGGCGCCTGCGACGGAACGCAAACTAGGACAGGAACGTCAGGATGAACGCGATCACCAAAACCGATGAGCAGACGGCAGAGGCGGCCGGCGATATCTGGGACAAGCAGGACGCCGAAGCGAAAAAGAAGCGCAAGACCGGCCGCACCGCGCTGATGGTCGCTTTGCCGGCGGCGATGATCATCATCGGCGGCTATGTCTGGGTCACGGGCGGGCGCTATCAGGAGACGGAAAACGCCTATCTGCAGCAGCCGAAGGTGACGATCTCGGCGGAAGCCTCGGGCCGCGTGGTCGAATCCCATGTCACCGACAATGGCGCGGTGAAGAAGGGCGACGTGCTGTTCGTCATCGATCAGGAGCCCTATCGCATCGCGCTCGAGCAGGCCGAGGCCGCGCTTTCCGGCGCACGGCTGAGCATCGGCCAGTTGCGCGCCACCTACAGCCAGGCGATCGCCAAGCAGAAGGCGGCGCAGAACGATGTCGACTATTACCAGAGCGAACTGGACCGCCAGAAAACGCTGAGCGCCAAGGGCATCACCAGCAAGGCGACGCTCGACGAAACGAGGCGCAACCTGACGGCCGCCACGGACACGCTCGCCTCGGCCAACGAGGCGGCGACCGGCGCTCTCGCGGCGCTCGGCGGCAATCCCGACATCGCGACAGACGACCACCCGACCGTCAAGGCGGCGCTGGCGGCGCGCGACCGGGCGCAATACACGCTGGCGCAGACCACCGTCACGGCTCCCGCCGACGGCGTTCTCGCACAGGCGTCCTCCTTCCAGGCCGGCCAGCTGGTTTCCGCCGGCACGGCGCTGTTCTCGCTCGTCGAGAACAAGAACAACTGGGTGGAGGCGAATTTCAAGGAAACGCAGCTGACCCACATGCGGCCGGGGCAGGAAGCCGAGGTGACGTTCGACACCTATCCGGACCAGCCGATCAAGGCGACGATACAGAGCATCGGCGCGGGCACCGGCTCGGAATTCACGCTGATCCCGGCGCAGAACGCGACGGGCAACTGGGTCAAGGTTTCGCAGCGCATCCCGGTGCGCCTGTCGGTCGAGGACACGCAGATGGCGCTTCGCACCGGCATGAGCGCGACGGTGGAGGTCGATACCGGCGTCAGCCGCGGCCTGCCGGACTTCTTCGGCACAACGACGGCGAAAGCCGCAGAATGACAGTTTCCGCCGGGGCATAGCGCCCCCGCGGACAGCCCTCCGGTTCGCTCGCACAGAGCCCCCCTCTGACCTCCCTCGTAGGCCGCGGGCGGACCGGAACCCGATGGAAAGACGATGAGCCAAGCGGCATCCACAACGCATGAAGACATCCCGCATCGCGGGCTGATCACGATCGCCATCATGCTGGCGACGATTATGCAGGTGCTCGACACGACGATCGCCAATGTGGCGCTGCCGTCGATGACGGGCGACCTCGGCGCGTCGCGCGACACCATCACCTGGGTGCTGACCTCCTATATCGTGGCGGCGGCGATCATGACGCCGGTGACCGGCTGGCTTTCCGACCGGCTTGGCCCGCGCGAACTCTTCCTGACGACCATTGTCGGCTTCACGGTGACCTCGATGGCCTGCGGGCTCTCCTGGAACCTGGAGATCATGGTGGTGTTCCGGTTGCTGCAGGGCCTGTTCGGCGCCGCGATCGTGCCGATGTCGCAGACCTTCCTGCTCAACATCAACCCGAGGGAACGCCACGGCCAGGCGATGGCGTTATGGGGCGCGGGCATCATGGTCGGCCCCATCATCGGCCCGACACTGGGCGGCTGGCTAACCGAGGTCCTGAACTGGCGCTGGGTGTTCTTCATCAACCTTCCGGTCGGCATCCTGGCCTTTCTCGGATCGGCGGCCTATCTGCCGCGCGTGCCGCGCCGGGTGCGTGGCTTCGACTTTTTCGGCTTCGCCATGCTGTCGCTCGGCGTCGGTGCGCTGCAGTTGATGCTCGACCGCGGCGGCGAGGTCGACTGGTTCTCCTCGCCGGAAATCTGGATCGAGCTCGGCCTTGCGCTGACCGGCTTCTGGGTGTTCACGATCCATCTTCTGACGAACAAGGACACGTTCATCGATCCGACGATCTTCCGGGATCGCAATTTCGTGACGGGACTGGTGTTCATCTTCGTCGTCGGGATCATCCTGCTGGCCAGCCTCGCCCTTCTTCCGCCGATGCTTTCGAACCTGTTCGGCCACTCGACGATCCTGACCGGCCTCGTCATGGCGCCACGCGGCGTCGGCACGATGATCTCGATGCTGATCGTCGGACGGCTGGTGCGGCTGGTCGACGCACGCGTGCTGGTCGTCACCGGGCTGCTGCTGACCGTGTGGTCGCTGCATATCATGACCGGCTTCACGCCGCAGATGGACGATCACCTGATCATCTGGTCGGGCGTGATCCAGGGGCTGGGGCTCGGCCTTGTATTCGTGCCGCTGTCGACGGTGGCGTTTGCGACGCTGCCGCCGCATCACCGCACCGATGCGGCGAGCCTGTTCAGCCTCGTGCGCAATATCGGCTCGTCGATCGGCATCTCGATCGTCACGGTGGCGCTGTCGCATAATCTTCAAGTCAACCACGCGGAACTGTCGACGGCGATCTCGCCGTTCAATCCCGCCCTGACCTCGACACTGCCGGCGGCGCGCGCGGGCGACCCGACGATGCTCTCCATCCTCGACGGGCTGGTGAACCGGCAGGCGCTGATGATCGCCTATGTGGACGATTTCTACCTGATGATGCTGATCACGCTCGCCGCGATTCCGCTGGCGCTGTTCCTACGCAAGCCGGACAGCACGCCCGCCAACGCGCCGGCTGCCGCGCATGCGGAATAAGGCCCCCGCGTTCATGACAAATCCTTAACTTGAAAACCCGGCGCGAGTTGCGACGTAGGGGTTGACCGGCATCAACGTGCGACGGTCGAAAGACGGCCAGATTTGCCGCGACCGAGGCCCCGAAGCAGGACAGGACCGCATGCCGGACAAGACAGATATCGAAGCGATCGCGCGGAAACGCGGACGCAGATTTCCGCTGACATGGGTTGCGATCCTCGCGGTTTTTGTCGCGGGCGCCGGATACTGGTTCTGGCAGGGCTCTTCGAGCGAAACCGGCACTGTGCGCTATATGACGACAGCGGCGGCGAAGGGCGACATCGTCGTGACCGTCGCGGCGACCGGAACGGTCGAGCCGCTCAACACCGTGGACATTTCCTCGGAATTGTCCGGCACGGTGCGCGAGGTTCTGGCCGACTACAATGACGAAGTCAAAGAGGGCGAGGTTCTGGCGCGGCTCGATACCGACAATCTGACCGCCAATGTCGAGCATTCGGAAGCCTCGCTGACCGCCGCGCAGGCCAATCTGGCGCAGGCCGAGATCACGCTGGAAGAGCAGAACGCCATCTACAAAAGGGCGCAGAACCTCGCCGAGCGCGGCATTTCGACCGAGGAGACGCTGCTGCAGGCCAAGGCCTCGTGGCAGCGCGCCGGCGCGGCGCTCGACACGGCAAAAGCCAATGTGAAAGTGGCCCAAGCCGATCTGAAACAGAAGCGCACCGATCTGGCGAAAGCCGATATCACCTCTCCGATCAACGGCATCGTGCTCGACCGGGAAGTCGAGCCCGGGCAGATCGTCGCGGCCTCGCTGTCGGCGCCGGTGCTTTTCACGCTGGCGGAGGATCTCAAGCACATGAATCTGACCGTCGATATCGACGAGGCGGATATCGGCCAGGTCGCGGTAGGCAACAGCGCGCGCTTCACCGTCGAGGCCTATCAGAACATGGAGTTCGAGGCGACGATCACGCAATTGCGCTTCGCGCCGGAGACCGTCGACGGCGTCGTCACCTACAAGGGCATCCTCGAGGTCAACAATGACCGGCTGCTGTTGAGACCCGGCATGACCGCCGCGGCGGAGATCACCGTCAAGGAGCTCAAGGGCGTGCTGACGGTGCCGAACGCGGCGCTGCGCTATGCGCCCCCGCCGGCCACGACCGCCGACGAACGGCAAAACACCTCCGGGCTGCTCGGCATGCTGATGCCTCGGCGGCCGGGTTCCGGCAGCAGCCGGCCGTCAGGTGCGGCCGATGCGGCGGGCATGCGCTCGATATGGGTACTGAAGGACGATGCGCCCTCGGAGGTGAAAATCCGGACCGGCGATAGCGGCGGCTCGCGCACGCAGGTGCTGGAGGGCGACCTCAAGGAGGGCGATCCCGTCATCACCGGCTCGGACAGCGGCCGATGACGGCGGCGGACGGCACGCCGGTCATCTCGCTTGCCGGGATCACCCGCGTCTATGGCGAGGGCGAAGCGCTGGTGCGTGCGCTGCGCGGCGTCGATCTCGATATCGGCCGGGGCGAGTTCGTCGCCATCATGGGGCCGAGCGGGTCCGGCAAGTCGACGGCGATGAACATCATCGGCGCGCTCGATACGCCGAGCGAGGGGTCCTACCGGTTCCTGGGCGCCGATGTCGGCGGCTTCGACCGCAACCAGCGGGCGCTCCTGCGACGCGACTATCTCGGTTTCGTCTTCCAGGGTTTCAACCTGCTGGCGCGAACCTCCGCGCTGGACAATGTCGAACTGCCGCTGATCTACAAGGGCGTAAGCCGGGCCGAGCGGCGCGAAAAGGCGATCAACACGCTGCAGCGCGTCGGCCTCGGCCACCGGCTCGACAAGCAGCCGTCGCAGCTTTCCGGCGGCGAGCAGCAGCGCGTTGCGATCGCGCGGGCCATCGCATCGGAGCCGGAAGTGCTGCTGGCCGACGAACCGACCGGCAATCTCGACACGGCGCGATCGATCGAGATCATGGAACTGATCTCGCGGCTGAACGACGAGGAAGGGCTGACGGTGATCATGGTGACGCACGAGCCGGACATGGCCGAATACGCCAAGCGGATCGTCCACTTCAAGGACGGGCTGATCGAGCGCGACGGGCTCAACGGCACGGTGCGCAAGCCGCAAGCGGAGACCGCCGATGTTCGCTGAAACCGTGCGCCAGGCGCTGCAGGCGATCCTGCGCAACGCAATGCGCTCCTTCCTGACCATTCTCGGCGTGATCATCGGCGTCGCCGCCGTCATTACCATGGTGACGATCGGACAGGGCTCGTCGACGAAGATCGAGGCGGATGTGTCGAAGCTCGGCACCAATCTGCTGATCATCCGGCGCGGAACCGGCATGGGACCGCCTTCCGCGGGACGGTCCGCCCCCAATTTCACGCTCACGGATGTTGAGGCGATCAAGGAACAGATCGCCGGCATTCGCGCCGTCGCCCCGTCGAATACCTCGTCGGTGAGGATGATCTACGGCAATGCGAACCACCAGACGACCATCACCGGCACGGACAACGCCTTCCTGATCGCGCGAGACTGGAACGTCGCGCTGGGACGCGACTTCTTCAAGAACGAGATCGACGGCGGCAAGACGGTCTGCATTCTCGGCCAGACGACGCGCGAGAAACTGTTCGGGGCGGGCGATCCCGTCGGCGAGACGATCCGCGCGGACAAGTTCTCCTGCCGGGTGATCGGGGTTCTGGAGGAGAAAGGCGCGTCGAGCTTCGGGCAGGATCAGGACGATACGGCGCTTCTGCCAATCGGGGCGTTCATGCGCCGCATCGCCGGCGACCGGGACGTCTCGTCGATCTATGTCTCGGTTCAGACCGGCTATTCGACCGAAAAGGCAAAGGCGGATATCGAATCCCTGCTGCGGGAACGGCGGCGGATCGCCCCCGGCGAGGCGGACAATTTCTCGGTTATGGACACCAAGGAAATCTCCTCCATGCTGACCAGCGTGACCGGCGTGATGACTGGCCTGCTCTCGGCGGTGGCCGGCGTCAGCCTGCTGGTGGGCGGCATCGGCATCATGAACATCATGCTCGTCTCGGTGACCGAGCGCACGCGCGAGATCGGCATAAGGCTGGCCATCGGCGCGACCGAACGACAGGTGCTGACGCAGTTCCTGGTCGAGGCGATCGTGCTGTCGCTGCTCGGCGGGCTGATCGGCATCTCGCTGGGGCTGGCCTTCGGCTATGTCGGGTCGGGCTACATGAACATCCCGTTCACGCCCGACTGGACGATCACGGCGATCGCCTTCATTTTCTCGGCCTTCATCGGCATCGTCTTCGGCTTCTTCCCCGCCCGGCGGGCCGCGCATATGGACCCGATCGAGGCGCTTCGGCACGAGTGACCGGCATACCCTAAAATTTTACATGTAAGTTTCAGCATTCTTTGCCTTCCCCTAGGGTATGAGGACTCCTCAAATATCGGGGGTCACAATGAAAAGACTGTTTCAAGCGGCAATCATCGCCGTCGCCTTATTCGCCGCGCAAAGCGCATTCGCGGATGGCTGGGTCGTGCAACGCGTGACCGCGCCCGCGAAATACACGCAGGACGGAGAGAACTGGAAGGCGGTCAGTCCGGGAATGACCGTTCCCAATTCGGTCTGGATAAATACCGGCGAAGGCGGCCGTGTGCTGCTGCGCCGCGGCACCGACACGATGCTGATCAACGCCTATACGCTGGTCGCCACGGTCGAGCGCGGGACCGACAATCATCCGAAGACGACGCTGCACCAGAAATTCGGCGAGATAACCGTCGATGTCAAAAAGCGCGACTACGACCAGATGCACGTGAAAACGCCTTTCATGGCGGCGGTGGTGAAGGGCACGCGTTTCTCCGTCAGGGGCACGAAAATGCGATCTACGCTTTCCGTCGAGCGCGGCCTCGTCCAGGTCTCCAACGCGAAGTCGGGAAAGACAGGCTTTGTCGGCGCGGGCGGTACGGCCTCGATCGGCTCGACCGACAGTTCGGTCAGCATGTCGGGCAGGAACACGTCGATGTCCTCGACGGCGGCGGCGGCATCGGCAGCCGGGCTTGCCAACCAGGCCGGCGCGAACGGCGCGGCGCAATCCGGAAACGCCAACGCCGGGGCCGGAAACAACAATGCAGGCGGTAACGGCAACGGCAATGCCGGTGGTAACGGGAATGGCAATTCCGGCGGCAACGGAAATGCCAATGCCGGTGCCGGCAACAACAATGCGGGCGGCAACGGCGGCGGAAGCGGGCGCGCACCGAACGACTAGCCCGGCCGCGCGATAACGATTGCCATCATCCAGCGACAATGCGCGGCTTCAGCCGCGCATTTCCACATTGCATATCGACCTCCCCCGGCAACCCTGTTTTAACCAAGAATGCAGCCGCCCTGGCGGCAATACCTGAAGATTCAAGGTTCCTTGGGGTCTTGCGCTTATACCGTCACTGTTCACTCGCGGGGATGTGAAATGCGTTTCATCAGGCTGCTTGCAACCATAGCCATTCTTTCGATCGTTCTCGGTTCGGGTGCGGCGAAGGCCGCCGACTGGATCGTCGAACGCGCGACGATGCCGGCCCAGTTCAGCACGGATGGCAAGAACTGGACCCCGCTTGCCACCGGCATGTCGGTTCCCAATGGCGCATGGATCAATACGGGCCGCGGCGGACGCGCCTTTATGCGGCGGGGACGCGACACGCTGCTGGTGAACGCCCAGACGCTGATCAACTCCAGGGAGCGCGGTACCGACAGTCGGCCGGTTACCACGATCACCCAGCAATTCGGTGAAATTCGCGTCGACGTGCAAAAGCGCGGTTATGACCAGATGACCGTGAGGACGCCCTATATGGCCGCCGTCGTGAAAGGCACGCGGTTCTCTGTCTATTCGCGCCAGAAACGCTCCTCGGTGCGGGTTGCGCGCGGCCTCGTCGAGGTCACCGATCCCGATACTGGCGCGCGCGCCCAAGTCGGCGCGGGCGGCAAGGCGGAGATCAACGCCGTGACAGAAACGTCCATCAACCTGTCCGGCGCCAATACGGCCATGGTGTCTTCATCGCAGGCAGCCGGCTCCAACGGCGCGGCGAATTCCGGCAATCCCAATGCCGGCCCGGGCAACAACAACGCCGGCGGCCAGGGAAACAGCAATTCAGGCGGCAATGGCCGCGGGAATTCCGGTGGCAATGGCGGCGGTAACTCCGGCGGCAACGGCGGTGGCAACTCCGGCGGTAATGGCGGTGGCAATGGCGGCGGTAACTCCGGCGGCAACGGCGGCGGTAACTCCGGCGGTAACGGCGGTGGCAATGGCGGCGGTAACGGCGGCGGTAATGGCGGGGGCAATTCCGGCGGTAACGGTGGCGGGAATGGCCGGAAGTAGACTCAACCGCCTTCGATCAGGCGGATCGGCACGATGAAGCTTCCCGCCATGAAAGGGCACGTCCTGCCCAGCACCGCCATGCTGGCCCTGGTGCTGGTCATGCAGGCCTTTTCGCTGCTGGCGCCGCTCGACCGTTTCCTTTCCGACCAGCGTTTCCGTCTCGCCGACCGGCCGGTTTCCGACCGGATTGTCTTCGTCGCCATCGACAAGAAAAGCCTCGATGAGGTCGGCGTATGGCCCTGGCCGCGCAGCGTCCATTCCGCCATCGCGGACCGGCTGAGGGAATTCGGGGCGCGCGAGATCGTCTTCGATATCGACTTCTCAACGCCGTCGACGCCGGAGGGCGACGCGGCCTTTGCCGCTGCGATCGAACGGGCCGCCGGAACGGTGACGCTGCCGGTCTTCCTGCAACGCGGCGCGGCCGGCTCCGGCGACGCGAATATCGAGATGACGGAGCCGATCGAGGCCTTCGCCCGCAATGCCTGGCTGGCTTCGGTCAATGTCTATCCCGACAGCGACGGCAAGGTGCGCACCTTCCCGACGGGGGTGGAGACCGCGTCAGGCTTCCTCGCCTCGGTACCGGCCACCATCGCCGGCACCGCGGTCCCGCCGAACGGCGAGATCCTGGTGGATTTTGGACTTGACCCGCACGGGTTCACGACGATCAGCGCCAGCGACCTTCTGGACGGGACGGCCGACGCGGCGTCTGTCGAGGGCCGAACCGTCGTGATCGGTGCGTTTGCGACCGAGTTGCGCGATTTCTACGCCGTGCCGAACCACGATTTCATTCAGGGAGCCGTGTTGCAGGGGCTTGCCGCGGAGACGCTGATCGCCGGCAGGAACCTGCGGCAGATCGCACCGATGAAAGTCGCGCTGCCGGCCTTCTTCGTGCTGCTCGCGCTGATGGTCGGCCTCAGCGGGCAGACATCGCTTCAGACGATCCTCACATTCGCCTCGATACCGATCGCGGCCGAAGCCGTGGCGGCCGTCCTTTACCTCACCGAAGGCGTCATGGCGCCGACCGCCTTCATCGATGTCGCCGCGCTGACCGCGCTCGCCGTGCGCTCGCTGTCGATGACGGAACTGTTCCGCAGGCTTTCGCGCGAGGCGGCAGCCGAGGCGCGCAATACGCGCCGGGTGCTGCAGCAGGTGGTGCGCGAGAACTTCGACGCCATCGTGGTGATCGACGAGGACATGAACGCGCTGCAGGTCAGCGAAGCGGTCGGCACCGTTTTCGATCTTCACGGCGCATTGCCGGAAGCCGGATCGCCGGTGGTCGATTTCCTGCCGGCGAACCTGTCGCACGAGATCTACGCCGCCATTTTCGAATCGCGGCGCGGCATCCCGCCGAGACCGGAGGCGAGGACGTTTTTCCTGAAGGCCGGCGACGGATGCCGCCGGGCGATCGAATACACGATCGGGATTTCCGAACTGGGCAAAACAACGCAGGGGCGCAACGGCCGTGACGGGACAGCGCCGCGCGGAATGCTTGTCGCCTGCCTGACGGCACGCGACGTGACAGAGCGCCTGACCTATCAGGAAAAGCTGCAATGGCTTTCCGACCATGACGACATGACGGGCACATGGCGACGCCACGCCTTCATCAAGGTCATCGACCGGGCCATGAAGGAACATCGCGGCGGCCTCGCCATCATCGCGTTCAACCTGCACCGGTTCAAGACGGTCAATGTGACGCTGGGGCGCGAGACCGGCAATGTGGTGCTGCGCGCCGTCGCCCAGCGCCTCGACGAAGGCAAGGACCGCTGTTGCGGCGCGGCGCGGCTGAGCGGCGACACATTCGCCGTGATCGTTAGCGGGATCCGTACCGAGGCGGACGCGCAGGACGCGGCGAACCGGATCATCGAGAGCATCGGAGCGCCCTACCCCGTGGCGCGCGGCAGCGCCAAGGTTGGCGTGCAGGCCGGCGTCACGCTGTGCCAGGCCTATGGCGCGGAACACGCCAATGCCGAGGCGCTGCTGGAGCATGCGGAAATGGCGCTGGACGAAGCGCGGGTCGCCGGCGGTTCACGCGTCGTCTTCCATGACGAGGCGCTCGCCACGCAGCGCAGGCGCAGCCGCATCATCGAACGCGATTTGTGGCAAGCGGTCGAGCGCGGCGAGATCCATCTCGCCTATCAGTTGCAGGTCGGTCTGTCCGACGGCGCACCGCGCGGCGCCGAAGCACTGGTGCGCTGGACCCACCCAGTGCTCGGCAATGTCGGGCCCGACGAGTTCATACGCATCGCCGAAGTGAACGGCTTCATCAGCACATTGGGACGCTGGATCCTTTTCACGGCCTGCCGCGAAGCGGCGCAATGGCCGGAAGAGCTTTCCGTGGCTGTCAATGTGGCGCCGCAGCAGTTCCTGCACGACGATATCGTCGACGAGGTGCGCGATGCGCTCGCGGAGTCCGGCCTGAAACCGGAACGGCTGACGATTGAAATCGTGGAAAGCGAATTGCTGGAGACCGCCGATTCGGTGCTCGACCGTATCCTGGCGCTGAAGGCGCTCGGCGTCAGGCTGGCGCTCGACGATTTCGGCACCGGCTATTCCGGCATCTCCTATCTGTCGCGGCTGCGCTTCGACAAGATCAAGATCGACAAGCAGTTCGTGCGCGACCTGACGACCAATGTGGAGACACAAGGCATCATCCGCTCCGTGGCGCTGCTCGGCGATTCCTTCGACATGACCGTCGTCTGCGAAGGCATCGAGACGCGCGAACAGGAAGCCTTCCTGCGGCTGATCGGCTGCGATGAGGGACAGGGGTATCTCTATTCCCGCCCGATCGAGGCAAGCGCTTTCCGCGCACTCATCGCAGGCAAGCAGGACGGCAGAGCCGCCTTGGCGTAAGTCGGGCGATCAGGCGCCGGCTGTCGGGACGCAACCGGGCGCGATCGCGACGAAACGATCCTTGCCATGGAAAGAAACCGGTCCTCGCGCGTTGTTCCCCGGAAACCAACCGGAGATCGACATGGACCTCGTTCGCATTATTTTCGCCATTCTGCTGCCCCCGCTCGGCGTGTTCCTGCAGGTCGGCATCGGCGCGCAATTCTGGCTGAATATCCTGCTGACGCTGCTCGGCTACATACCGGGCATCGTTCACGCGGTCTGGATCATCGCTCGGAGATAGAGGCGCGGCCGGTCACGGATCGGCCGCAGCACAAATATCGGGAAGCCTTCAGGCTTTTTTCTTGCCGCGGGCCGATTTGGCCTTCGCGGCGCGCGGGAATGCGGCTTGCTGTTTTTCAGCCGCGGCCTCGACTTCGAGGCGCATGGCGCGCAGACGTTCGGTCTTCTTCTGCCGCGCCGCCGCTTCCGTTTCCAGAATCGTACGGGCTGCGGAATCGGTCGTCGCATGCTTCGATTCAGCCCGTGTGGGCTTGAAAAGCGTGTCCTTCGTCAGGCGCGCCATGAAATCTCCTTATCAGGGACGTCCGGCCGGGCGCGGCTTGCGCTTGGGTCCGGGGATCAGACCCTCGAACTGCGCCTGCTTGCGTGCTGCCTTGCGGCTGCGACGGACGGCTTCCTGCTTTTCGCGCGCGCGTCTTTCCGACGGTTTCTCGTAGGCGCTGCGCGCCTTCATTTCGCGAAACACGCCTTCGCGCTGCAATTTCTTCTTCAAGACGCGAAGCGCCTGGTCGACATTGTTGTCCCTGACGAGAACCTGCATGGTTATCCTAATCTCCGTGAGGGCGCCTCGCGCCCGTCCTTTCCGCAAAGAAGCGGGGATCTTCCCCGCTTCGAATCATGAAAAGCACCGGAGCCAGGCGTCACTAGACGGCCTGCCCGGGCGAAGGCCCGATTAGAGGGCCTGAAGGTTTGACGCGTTGGTGCGGCCGTCACGGCCGGTTTCCAGCTCGAAGCCGACCTTCTGGCCTTCGGCCAGGCCGTGCATGCCGGAGCGTTCAACGGCGCTGATGTGGACGAAGACGTCTTTGCCGCCGTCTTCCGGCTGGATGAAGCCGAAGCCCTTCTGGCCATTGAAGAATTTTACAGTACCTGTTTGCATAGTCGTAGTTCCTAAACGTAAGTCGCCGCGCCGCAGCGTGCGGACGCGATCAGATATCGAAATTTTGGAAAGAAGTGGCGGGTCGGTAGCGATGACGCCGCGAAAAGCCAAAGCCGGCCAAAGAAACGATGCGCCTTTATGGCCGCAAATTACGGTTTTTTCAAGCCCTTACCGCGGGGCATCTCAATCAGCGGTCCGGCGCGTGCCATTCCGGAGGGTCAATGTCACGCCGGCTGATGCGCAAGGCGAGGCCGATGGCGACGCCGACGCCGATCGCGACCGTGAGGTCGACGAGCACGGTGAGCAGCATGGTCAGAACCAGGAGCGCACGGTCAGACAGGCGGGCTTTCGGCGAGAGCCGTTCCTTCAATTCATCGACCTCGGCCATGTTCCAGGCCGTCAGCAGCAGGATCGCGGCCAGCGCCGGCATTGGCAGGTAATTGGCGAGCGGCGCAGCGACCAGCATGAAGACGAGGATGAACAGCGCGTGGGCGATGCCGGCGACGGGCGTGCGCCCGCCGGCGCGCACATTGGTGGCGGTGCGCGCGATCGCGCCGGTGGCCGGCAGGCCGGCGAACAGCGACGATGCGGTGTTGGCGATGCCCTGTGCGACCACCTCGGCATTGGGCCGGTGTTTGCCCGCGACCATGCGGTCGGCGACGATGGCCGAAAGCAGCGATTCGATACCGGCGAGGAAGGCGATGGTCAGCGCCGAGGGGAACAGTTCGGCGAGCTTTTCGGGCGACAGGTCGGGAAGTCTCGGCATCGGCAGCGAGGACTGGATGGCGCCGTAACGGGAGCCGATGGTCTCGACCCGCAAACCGACCAGCCAGACCACCAGCGCGGCGGCGATGACGGCGAAGACGATGCCCGGAAGCTTCGGCCAGGCGCGGCGCAGCACGACGATCAGGATGCCGGTGGCGACCGTGACGGCGAAAGCGGACAGGCTTAGCGTGTTGCGCGCCGCCCACATGCCCTCGACCTTGGCGAAGAATTCGGCCGGCAGCTTGTCGGCCTGCAGGCCCAGGGCGTCGCGCAGCTGGCTGGTGGCGATGATGACGGCGATGCCGACCGTGAAGCCGTTGATCACCGGCTCGGGCACGTGGCGGATCAGATTTCCGATCCGCAGCCAGCCGGAGACAACGAGAATGATGCCGGCCATGAAGGTGGCCGTGACGAGGCCGTCATAACCGTGCTCGGCGATCACCCCGTAGACTACGACGATGAAGGCGCCGGTCGGCCCGCCGATCTGCACGCGGCTGCCGCCGAGCGCCGAGATGACGAAGCCGGCGACGACGGCGGTGACGAGGCCGACACCGGGTTCCGCCCCCGACGCGATGGCGATGGCGATCGACAGCGGCAGCGCGACCAGCGCAACGGTCAGGCCGGCAAATATGTCAGCGAGGAACTGGGCGCGATCGTAGGTTTTCAGCGTCGTCAGGATCTTCGGCTGAAACAGGGGCGCGCGCGCCGACTTTGCGGAACTGTCAGAATGCATGGCGAGATACGTCAACAGGGATGACATTCCATGCTCCCGCGAGGGGCATGGCGTCAAGGGGCCCGGCGGCGGGGCGAATGCGGCGAATTGCGCGCAGACCCTCTTTACCAATCGCGGCTTTCGGTTTTGCATGGCGAGCCCAGCCGCCGCATGATCGGCGCGACATCAACGACCGGACCGTCTTCATGCCGCTTAGCCTCAATCAACGCATCCGACGCCTCGTCGAACGCCTGTCGGAACTGACATGGTGGCGCGAACGGGCAAGCATCGCCGTCGAGGGCTGGACGTTCGACGGCGAGCCGATCGCCATGGGCGCGGCCTGGCCGCGCCGCGACGGGACGGTCGTCTTTGCCGCCGAGGCGGAGGTGCCCGAGGACTGGCCGCTGGAGGAAACACGGCTGATCCTCGATCTCGGCGGCGAAAGCCTGGTCACGCTCGATGGAGGGGAAGGCAAGCCGGTGCGTTTCGGCCTCGACCCCTATCACGGGGAATTCCCGCTCAGGACGCACAGGGTTTCGATCCGGGCGGAGAGCGTGGCGCGCAAGCCGTTCGGCCAACCGGTGCGCGACCCGCATCTGAGCGCGGCGCGGATCGCCTGGATCGACTGGCCGGTGCATCGGTTGCATCTTCTCGTCCGGCAGGTCGTCGAAGCGGCGCACACGCTTGGCGAGCACGAGGTCGTGCCGCATATGCTCGATGCTGCCGAGACGGCGCTGCGCGGCCTCGACTGGCCCTCGGACACGGCGAATTACACGGCGCGAATCGCGCCGTCTCAGGAACAGCAGAAGATCTGGGAACTGCCCGAGGCGAAGCCCGACCCGGAGGGGCTCGACGATCGCGCCCGGGCGAGCGTCACCGCGGCGCATGACCGGCTGGCCTCCACGCTTGCCGGATTGAAGGAACGATATCCGCAACAGGGAAAGATCCTGCTCACCGGCCACGCGCATATCGATCTCGCATGGCTGTGGCCCTATGACGAAACGCGGCGCAAGGTGCGGCGAACCTTTTCGACGGCGCTGTCGCTGATCGAGGCATCGCCGGACTTCATCTTCAACCAGTCGACGGCGGCCTATTACGCACAGCTCGAGGAGGACGATCCGGCGCTGCTGGACGCGATCCGCAAGCAGGTTGCGGCCGGCCGCTGGGAGACGATCGGCGGCATGTGGGTGGAGCCGGACACCAATATGCCAACCGGCGAGAGCCTGGTTCGGCAGGTGCTCTACGGACAGCGCTATTTCGAGAAGCAGTTCGGCGTGCGCCACAAGGTGTGCTGGCTGCCGGACTGTTTCGGCTTTTCCGGCGCGCTGCCGCAAATCCTGCGGCAGGCCGGGATCGAGCATTTCTTCACGATCAAGGTGAACTGGTCGGAGACGAACAAGTTTCCGCTCGACCTGTTCTGGTGGGAGGGCATCGACGGATCGAAGGTGCTGGTGCATACGTTCGATAACCCCATGGAGGGCTACAACGGGTTCGTGCGGCCCGACTGCCTGACGCCGACCTGGACAAATTTCCGCGGCAAGACCGACCATGGCGAAACGCTGCTGGCGGTCGGGTATGGCGACGGCGGCGGCGGGGTGACGCCGGAAATGGTCGAGCGCGAACTGCAATTGCGCAATTTCCCGGCGATACCCGCGGCGCGCTGGGGGCGTGTCGAGACTTTCTTCGAGCGCGCCAAGGCGGGCGAACCGTCGCACGGCTACCCGGTCTGGTCGGGCGAGATCTATCTGGAACTGCATCGCGCCACGCTGACAACGCAAGCGGACGTGAAGAAGCTGCACCGGCATGCCGAACGGGCGTTGATCACGGCGGAAACGCTGTCGAGCCTCGCCGCGCTGATGGGCGGGCCGCAGCCGGTCAATCTGGAGCCGGCCTGGCGGCTGGTGCTCAAGAACGAGTTCCACGACATATTGCCGGGTTCCGGCGTTGCGGAGACCGCGCGCGATGCGCGAAACGAACTCGGCAGCGTGGTGCGGCTCGCCGGCGCGGCTCAGCGGGCGGGCATGGCCACCATCGAGCGCGGCTTGCCGAAGGGCAAGATCGAGACCGCGCTAATCGTCGCCAACCCTTCGACCACGCCCCGGCCGCTGGACCTGACGCTTGCCGACGGCCGGCACCTGTCGACACCGGAGATCGTGCCGGCGCTGGGTGTGACGGTGGTGGATCTGGACGCGCTGGAGGCCGCGCCCGGGCTGGTGGTGATGGCGAACCGGCTGGAGAATGCACATTTGCGGGCGGTGATCGGCGCGGACGGGACCATCGCCAGCCTGATCCACAAGAAGAGCGGGCGCGAGGCGCTGGCCGAACGCGGCAACCAGCTCTGGGTCTACCCGGCCGACAAGCCGCGCGACTGGGACGCCTGGGATATCGACGAGGATTATGCGAAGCGCGGCGAGGAACTGACCGATGTCCGCTCGATGGATATCGTCGAGGCGAGCGCCCATCGCGGGCAGATCCGCGTGGTCAAGACATGGCGGCATTCGACGATCACGCAGACCTACATGCTGACCGCGAACGCAAAACGCCTCGATATCCGAACGCAAATCGACTGGCATGACCGGCGGGCGCTGATCAGGACGCGCAATCCTGTCGCCGTGCGGGCGCGCGAGGCGACCTTCGAATGCGCCCTCGGCGTCGTGAAGCGGGCGACGCACCAGAATACGAGCTGGGAGCAGGCGCAGTTCGAGGTCCCGGGCCATCGCTTCTGCGACCTCTCGGAACCGGGCTTCGGGGTTGCGCTGCTCAACGATGCCAAATACGGGCACAGCGCCAAGGGCAATGTGCTAGGGCTCAGCCTCGTTCGCGGCCCGGTCTGGCCCGATCCGCTGGCCGACGAGGGCCGGCACGACTTCACCTATTCGCTCTATCCGCATGAGGGCGACTGGCACGACGGCGGCGTGCGCGAAGAGGCGGAGTGGCTGAACCAGCCGCCGGTCTCCGCCGTGACAACGGGACTGGAGGCGCATTCGGCATCGCTGGTCGCGTTCGAAGGGATTCCGGCCGCGCTTTCGGCTCTAAAACCGGCGGAGAACGGGGACGGGTTGATCCTGAGGGTCTATGAACCGGCCGGACGGCGCGGCGATTTCAGCTTCGCCCTGCCGAAGGGCTGGGCGGCAAGCGGAGCGGTAAACCTGATGGAGGAACGCATCGAGCGCGATGGGGTGCATGCGCTGCTGCCATTCGAATTGAGAAGCTGGCGGCTGGCGCGGCGCTGATTCCAACGCAGAATAAGCGAAAGCGGACGTGACTGGAGCTCGCCCGCTTTCGCAATGATCGAATCAGACGGCGAAGGACCGGGCTTAGATGCCCGAGCCGACCGTCGTGCCGATCGAATCGAATTTCGAATTGAGTGACGAACCGACCGTTGTCGCACCCGCGACGAGCGCGACCGAGATCAGGGCGGCAATCAGGCCGTATTCGATAGCCGTTGCACCGGATTCATCCTTGAGAAACCGCAGAAACATGCCGCGCTCCTTATTGTTGTCTAGCAGGTCAACATGCCGACGCAGTCCATGCGTTTCGCGCCGGTATCGTGCGAATATACCCGGCACGTCTTAGTTGCCGCTTAACAGAACCGGTTTCCGGGAAGTTAAAGCCCGGTCGGGCATTCGAGCCAAGAAGACGGGCGGAATCCCGGAATTCCGGGCCTTCAGTCAGCCGCGTCCCGATAGAGCGCCTCGATGCGGCTGCGAAAAAGATCGGGATCGTCGTGGAGCAGGTGCTTAACGATCACGCCTATGCGCTCGTGCAGCGCGAGCGAGTGGTCCTTCATGCAGGCGCGCAGAACCGCGATTTCGGCGGCATCGCCGATTTCGTCAGGATCGGCGATGACCAGTTCTTCGAGCACGGCGAGGTCGTGGTCGTCGCCGAGCGCATCGCCGGCCAGATCGGCCACACCGGCGCGCGCCTTCATGACGCCGGGCCAGGCCGGACGCAGCAGTTTCGCGTGCATCCAATGATATTTGATGCGCTTCCGCAGATCGTGCCAATCGGCCGGGTCGCCCGTCTCGCGCGCCCGGGCGAGCGCCTGCCGGGCGCGGCCGTAATTCTTCGCCGCGCCCCTGGCGAGCACGCCGACGGCTTTTTTCCGGCCCTTGGGCAGCGACAGACCGGACAGCGCATCGACGCCGTCCTCGCAGGACGCGATCGCGGCCGATACGCGCGCATGCAGGTCCGTCTGCGCGGCGGCTATACGATCGCGGCGGGCGGCGAGGCGATGGCGGATGGCCAGCAGCGTGCCGTGATTTTCACCCCCCGCGCAGTCCACCGAAAGCCGGTCGAGCGCCTCGACCAATGCTGTCGCGTCGCGCACTGTCGACAAGGTCCGCGCCGTATCGCGCAGGCGGGCGTTCTCGTCGGCATAGAAATCGGGCGCGCCGTAACGGACCAGCCGAAACAGGCCGCGCAGCCGCTTGAAGCGCTTGCGCGCATCGTGGATCGCCTGATGGCGGCCGTCCGGTTCGCGATAGAGGATATCGATCGCCTGGCGATACTGATGATCGGCGATACGGGCGACCTCGTCGGTCAGGGGTTTTCCCGGCCTTATCCGGTAGCTCATATGCCGATGCCCGTGCTGGCCGTCATCCAACGATCTCCGGGAGGCCTTTTACGGCAAGCGTTGCGTTCGACCACGCCCGGTCGCCGGTGACCTCGCGGCCGATCCAGAACGGCAAGGCGGGATCGTCAGCCTCGGACTGCATTTCCACCTCTGCTATGACGAGGCCAGCCAACGCGCCCTCATAGACATCGACCTCCCAGACGAAGCCCTCGTAGGAAACGATATGGCGGGTCTTGCGGACCAGCCGGCTGCTATTCGCCACCATCTTGCGGGCATCGTCCAGCGGAATGGAATATTCGAACTCGTCGCGGGTCATGGAATTCTGACCGACCTTGACGGTGAGGCGCGCCTTCTCCCCGTTGGTGATGCGAACCCGCAGGGAGACATCTCCATCGAGCGCGACATAGGCCTGAACGATGTGACGGCTTTCCTCCACGGCGGCGCGCCAACCGCCGTTTTCAACAAGGAACTTACGCTCAATCTCCAACGCCATTGCCGCCATTCTTCCCCGAAACATGAAACTTTTTCAACATAATCCGGCGCGGCAGTCTGTCTCTTGACTGCACGCCATCCCGATCTTAGTTTAGAACTATTCCAAACTGGAAATCCTCGCCATGCTGCAACGCTTCCTGCCGTCTTCGCGGCGCGACTTCAACTCATTGAGCGAACAGGAAATTCTGGCGCTCGCCATTTCTTCCGAGGAGGACGACGCGCGCATCTATCTCGCCTATGCCGACGGGCTGCGCGAGGACTTTCCCGCGTCGGCAAAAGTGTTCGAGGATATGGCCGAGGAGGAGAGCACGCACCGCGCCCGGCTGATCGATCTGCACAAGAAGCGGTTTGGCGACCGCATTCCGCTGATCCGGCGCGACCATGTGCGCGGCTATTACGAGCGCAAACCGGACTGGCTGGTGCGGCCGCTCGGCGTCGAGAAGGTACGCGCGCAGGCCGCGGCGATGGAGGCGCAGGCACACCGTTTCTACCTGCGCGCCGCACAGCAATGCGAAGACGCCGACACACGCAAGCTGCTTGGTGAACTGGCGCTGGCCGAGGCCGGCCACGAAGCCAAGGCAGAGCAGCTGGAAGCCAAGCACCTGCCGGAGGACGTTCGCTCCGCCGAAGACGCGGTCGAACGCCGGCAATTCATCCTGACCTATGTGCAACCCGGACTGGCGGGGCTGATGGACGGATCGGTCTCGACGCTCGCGCCGATCTTCGCGACGGCGTTCGCGACGCAAAATCCCGCGACGACCTTCCTGGTCGGGCTGGCAGCTTCGGTCGGCGCCGGTATTTCGATGGGCTTCACCGAAGTCGCCTCCGACGATGGCGTCATCTCGGGGCGCGGCTCGCCGGCGAAACGCGGCCTCGTCACCGGCCTGATGACGACGCTTGGCGGCCTCGGCCACGCCCTGCCCTATTTGATCCCGCATTTCTGGACCGCGACGGTGATCGCGATGATCATCGTCGTCATCGAATTGTGGGCGATCGCCTGGATCCAGAGACGCTGGATGGAAACGCCGTGGAGCCGGGCGATCTTCCAGGTCGTGCTCGGTGGCGCGCTTGTGTTCGCGGCGGGCATGCTGATCGGCAACGCTTAGCGGGCGCGAATAGCGCGAAAATCGTCGCGACACCGGTGATTTCGGCGGAAATTGCCGTTTTCGTTCACGCAGGATTCATAGTCTTGTGCATATCGTCTTTGCGGTGGGACATCGAGGCGCTTCGCCTCCGACACGGGACTTATCGGAAATGGCCTTAATCAGGGCTTTCACGAGCGGGCTGACGACGGTTCGCAAATTCTTCGGACCGCATTACCAGCCGGAGCGCTATTACATGCGCGGACCGGGGCCTGCCTGCGCAAGGCGACAGCTTCACGGCTGACGCGGCCGCAGGCTCAGCACCAGGGGTCCGGCGGCGCCTATAGCCGCGCCACGGAAAAGAGAGATGCCAGGGGAAAGACACCCTGATGTCGCGCATGGCGTTTGCCTGCGTCACACCGATATCGCGCAGCATCCAGGTTTCGAGTTCAGCCAGACGGCGACGGGTACGGCGCGGCCGTCCTGTTACGGTTCACGGAACAAGGCTGGATACGCCGACAGGCGGAGTCACGCGTGCTGGTGTTTTCCGGCGAAGGACTGCGTCGCTTCGACGACCTGACCCGATCCTGACAGAGGTCAGGCGATCACTTCACCGAACCGACGACCGTCTGGTCGGGCATCTCGATCGACACCCAGTGGCCGGCATGGCGGGCCGACTGGCGCTTGAGATAGGTATAGGGGGTGTCCTTCCACAGCATGACCTTGGTGGTCAGGTTGTCGAGGACGAAATCGCCGCGGGTGGTGCGCACCGTGAGTACGGCGTGGCCCTCGCCATCCGGCTTGCGCACCACGGTGATCAGCAGGTCGGACGGGGAAATCCCCTCATTGATGAGAAGCTGACGCTTGAGCAGGACATAGTCCTCGCAGTCGCCCGCCTTGTCCGGGAAGGTCCAGACCTCTTCCTTGCCGTAGATGTCGAAGTCGCTCTTCGGCTCGATCACCATGTTGACGGTGGAATTGACGTTGAGGATCGCGCTCCAGATCTTGCTGTCGAGGCGCAGCGGGCTGGTGTCGCCCGTCTCGCGGTCGCACTGGTCGCGATAGATGCGGCAGAACTCGTAATGGCCGATCGGCTGGGAGGTCAGGCCGCCCGTCTTCATCGAACCGGACGCCTGCGACACGGTCGGAAGGCATAAGCCCATCGCAGCCATGACGGCAAACAGCGTGACTTTTCTCAGCACCAGACGCTCCCCTCAGACGCTTACCCGCAAGGTTAACGAAAGGTTAAACAGCAATTCGCGTTTTCACAACGGGGGCGGACTACAAGCTCACAACATGGTTACCAACGAAAAAGGGCGCCGTTTCCGGCGCCCTTCAAGACATTGAAATCATGCTGCTTTCGGATCAGGCAGCGTCGGTGCGACGGCCCTTCTCGCCGGCGAAACGGGACCGGGCGCGCATGAAGTCGAGCATGCGCGGCGCGATCTCCTTGCGGAATCTGGAACCGTTGAAGACGCCGTAATGGCCGACGCGCGGCTGTTCATAATGCATCTTCATGGACTCGGGGATCGACGTGCACAGCGCCTGGGCGGCCTTGGTCTGGCCCCGGCCGGTGATGTCATCATTCTCGCCCTCGATGGTCAGCAGCGCGACGCGACGGATGGCTGCGGGATCGACCAGTTCGCCGCGATGGGTCAAGGTGCCTTTGGCAAGCGCGTGCTTGATGAACACGACATCGACCGTCTGCAGATAGAACTCCGCGGTGAGGTCCATGACGGCGAGATACTCATCATAGAAATCGCGGTGCTTCTCGGCGGAATCGCCGTCATTGCGCACCAGATGCATGAAGAAGTCCTTCTGGGCGATCAGATGCCGGTCGAGATTCATCGACATGAAGCCGGTCAGCTGCAGGAAGCCCGGATAGACCTTGCGCATGAAGCCGGGGTTCGGGAACGGCACCTGCATGATGGCGTTGCTCTCGAACCAGTCGATATCCTTTTCACCGGCCAGATCGTTGACGGCGGTCGGATTGCAGCGCGTGTCGATCGGGCCGCCCATCAGCGTCATGGAGAGCGGCACGTTCGGATCGCTGCGGCTTTCCATCAGCGCGACGGCGGCGAGCACCGGCACGGAGGGCTGGCACACACCGACGATATGCGTCTCGGGGCCAAGCAGATGCAGCATCTCGATGACATAGTCGATGTAATCGTCGAGATCGAACGAGCCCTCGGAGAGCGGCACCATGCGGGCATCGATCCAGTCGGTGATGTATACGTCGGCTTCCGGCAGGAAACGCTCGACCGTGCCGCGCAACAAGGTGGCGTAGTGGCCGGACATCGGCGCGACCAGAAGGACCTTCGGATCGTCGCGTCGCGCGGAGGGCAGATCGCGCTTGAAATGGATCAGGTTGCAGAACGGCTTCGACCAGACGGTCTTTTCGTGGACATCGACGGTCTCGCCGTCGATCTCGGTCTGCGGCAGGTCGAAGGCCGGCTTGCCGTAGCGGCGCGTGGCGCGTTCGAAGACCTCGCACCATGCGGCGGCGGTGCGGCCGGCCTTGGTCATGGAGACGGGATTGAGGGGATTGCGGTAGAAAAGCCGCGTTGCGTCGACGGCGGCCCGCATGGGCTGCATCATCGCGTGGTTCATTTCATAAAGCTGGTAGAACATCGCCTGCCTTTCCTGTTCCGGCGGTTCGCCGGCGAGGGGCACATGTTTCCCGGGCCAATGGGCTCAAGGGCCGGGACGTTAACATGCCAATGCTGCGTGGCAACATAAAGAATGTGTACATAACATATAAGTCGTAGAAATACGGCTTTTTGCACTCACAAGTCGCGGATCATCAGAACCCGGTCGGCGATTTCGACCCCTTCGGGTACTTCCCCCGCAACCTGTCGACGAATCGCGGCGGACGCGGATTGCGAATCGGATATGCAAAATCCGCGGCGCGCGTAGAAAGGTGCGTTGAACGGAACATCGCGAAATGTCGAGAGAGCGATGCGGCGGAAACCGGCGGCGCGGGCGCGTTCGGCCGTGGCCTCGAGAAGCGCCGTTCCGATGCCAGCGCCCATGACGTCCGGATCGACGGACAGTTCCTTGAGCCAGCACATGCCGTCCACCTCGCCGGATGCCGCGAAGCCAAGGAGGCGATCCCCCTCACCGGCAGCGACGAGCGTGTCATTTCCGGTGACGAGGGAGATGAAAGCCTGCATGGGAGCAGGCTTGCCGCCGAGCTGCGGGAAACCGTGATCGGCAAACAGCGTGCCGGCGCGCGCCTCGATCGCATGCAGGGCGGAGACATCCGCAGGCGCAAAGGCGCGGATGCGAAACCCCGCCGGCAGACGCGAGGCCGTCAGCCGTCGTAGCCTTCGACGATGATCAGTTCGCCCTCGGAGATTTCCTGGCGGATCTTGCGGGCGGCGGTGTAGGTCGGCGAGTTGTAGCAGGCGAGCGCCTTGTCGTAGCTCTCGAACTCGATCACGACATTGCGCGGACGCCCCTCGCCCTCGACCGGGTCGTATTTGCCGCCGCGTACCAGGAACTTGGCGCCGTACTCCTTGTAGGCCGGCGTCGCCGCCGTGACATAGTCCTTGTAGCGCTCGGGATCATGCGTGGTGACGCGCGCGATCCAGTATCCCTTTGCCATGATATTCCTCCTGGTTGGACGCCGGCTCAGGCGGCGGATTCGATTTCTTCCAGAATGGCGAGCGCAGAGGCCGTGCGGTCCGACGCAGCGACGACCGGACGGCCGACGACGAGATGGCTGGCGCCGGCGGCGATGGCGTCGGCGGGGGTGACGACGCGTTTCTGGTCGCCGGCAGCGGCGCCCGCAGGACGAATGCCAGGCGTCACGACGGCCATGTCGGGCCCGACGATCTCGCGCACCGCCCTCGCCTCGGCGGCTGAACAGACGATGCCGCCCATGCCCGCTTCGAAAGCCTGGCGGGCACGCCGGGCGACCAGGGTCTCGGCGGTGTCGTGATAGCCCGCATCGACGAGGTCAGCGTCGTCCATGGATGTGAGTACGGTGACGCCAAGCAGGCAGAGACCGGAGCCGGAAGCGGCCTCGACGGCGGCAGCCATCGCCTTTGGATAGGCGTGCAGCGTCAGCATGGAGACACCGGTCTTCGCGATTGCCTCGACGCCCTTGGCGACGGTGTTGTCGATGTCGAGCAGTTTCAGGTCGAGAAAGACGCGCTTGCCGGCGCGGACGAGTTCGTCGGCAAGCTGCATGCCGCCGGAAAAGGCGAGCTGGTAGCCGATCTTGTAGAAGGAGACGGCGTCTCCGAGATTTTCCACGATGCCCGCGGCTTCGAGCACTGTCGGCACATCTAGGGCGACGATGAGCTGGTCACTTGCCTTGCGATTGGTCACGAGAATCCCCCGAACGCTTCGATGGGCGTCCAATCGCATAGCAGATGCCCGTCGACAAGGGAGAAGCCGAAGACCATGCCGCCGCCGCCCGGCCCCTGATCTTCCGTGCGTGCGATGGTCTTTTTGCCGAGATGGCATTTCAGCAGCGTGCCGACGCCGCCATGGCCGACGAAGAGGACCGGGACCGACAGATCATGGGTTTCCAGCGTCCGGTCGACTGCGGCGACGATGCGCGCCTGCGCATCGATGGCGCGTTCCCAGCCGCGAAAGCTCGTCTCCGGTTCGGCGAAGAAGCGGTCGGCGGCGGCCTCGAAATCCGGCGGGGCGAGGAAGCCGGTGGCGCTGCGGTCATTTTCGCCCATCTCCTCGACGATCTCGACGGTGCAGCCTGCCGTCGCCGCGAGGATTTCGGCGGTCTCGACAGCCTTGCGCTCGGCGCTGGAAACGATACGGCCGATACCGGCGACCCATGGCTGGCCGGCAAGCGCCACGATGCGGCGCCGGCCGGTTTCGGTGAGGCTCCATTCGGGGACGGGAATGGCGGGATCGATGGCGACCTGCGGGTGGGTCAGGTAGACCGCGACCATCAGCGCGCCCGGCCCGGCGTACAGTGCTCGACCAGCGCCCGGCAGGCCGCGTTCAGATCGGCGGCGCGGTTTTCGTCAGACGGCATGTCGTCGTCGCCGAAGCCGTTTCCAGCGTCCGGGATGCAGCAGGTTTGCGAGACCACCAGCGCGCCGAGGCGGACGAAGACCGTGCGCAGATGATCAAGGACATGCTGGCCGCCCTGCTCCTCGCTGGAAGCGGAGGCGAGTGCGACGGTCAGGCCCTCGAAGGGCCGGATGCCGGATCGGTCGTCGGAGGCAACGAGGCTGACCCAGTCGAGCGCGTTTTTGAGAATTGACGGGATCGAGGCGTTGTATTCGGGGCTGACCAGGAAAAGCGCGTCATGGGCGGCGATCATGCCGGCGAGCTTCACCGCGTTTTCCGGGAGGCCCGCGTCGCGGTCGCCGCCCTGACCAAGCAGCGGCAGCGGATAATCGGCAAGCGCGATCATCGTCACGTCCGGTTCGATCAGGGCGAGCGTCTTGGCTGCGGCCTGGGCGAGCTTCCTGTTGAAGGATCCGGAGCGGTCTGAGCCGGAGAGGACGAGGATTTTCGGCGTCATCATCGAGACTGGGCGCCGTCACGCCTTGCGGCGATAGACCCAGACGCGCGCGGGCGGCACGTTGCGGATGATCCAGCGGGATTTTGTGACGGTGATGGACGGATCGGACAGCGGGATCGGCGGGATGATGCCGTAGGAGAACTGGACGAAGGGCCGCCCCGGCTCCAGCAGATCGAGCGCCGTCTGCAATAGGTGGGCGCGTTTCTCCTTGGGGAAATTCAGCAGCGGCAGGCCGGATATGACGCAGTCGAAGGCGGGCGGCGCGGCTTCGCCGAGCGAGGCCGGCAGATCGAAGGCGTCGCCCTGAAGGAAATTCGCACCCGGAAAGCGATCCCTGAGGAGACGGCAGAAGGCGGCGGAATATTCGACCGCATAGAGCCTGAGCGGCGCGAGGCCCGTGCCGAGTATCGCGGTAGTGATCGCGCCGGTGCCCGGTCCGAGTTCAAGGACGGGGAGACCGGAATCGAGATCGATATGCGACGCCATCAGCATCGCCGTCTCCGACGAGGTGGGAGCGATGGCGCCCACGGAGCGCGGGGCGCGCAGCAGTGACCCCAGAAAGCGGACCTCATCGGCAAAACGCGCCTTGACCACCGCCTTGCGGGATTTCCTCACCGCAGGCGTTTGCAAGGGGAGCGGTTCGCCTTCAGTCGCCACCGCCGAAGAATTCCTTCATGCGCGAGAAGAAGCCTGTCGATTGCGGGCTGTTCTCATGGGCCGAAATCTCGTCGAACTCCTCCAGCAATTCACGCTGGCGCTTCGACAGGTTCTGCGGCGTTTCGACCACGATCTGGATATAGAGATCGCCCATGGCCGCCTGGCGCAGCACCGGCATGCCCTTGCCCTTGAGGCGGAACTGCCGGCCGGACTGGGTGCCGTCGGGCACTTTCACCCGCGTATAGGCGCCATCCATGGTAGCGACCTCGAAATGGCCACCAAGCGCGGCCTTGGTCATCGAGATCGGAACCTTGCAATAGAGATCCGCGCCGTCGCGCTGGAAGAATTCGTGCGGCTTGACCGAAATGAAGATGTAGAGATCGCCCGAAGGACTGCCGCGGAAACCGGCCTCGCCCTCACCGGCAAGACGGATACGGGTGCCGTCCTCGATACCAGCGGGAATGTTGACCGAGAGCGACCGCTCCTGGGTGACACGGCCCTGGCCGTGGCAGTTGGTGCAGGGATCCTCGATCGTCTGGCCGCGACCGTTACAGGTCGGGCAGGTGCGCTCGATAGAGAAGAAGCCGGATGCGGCGCGGACGCGCCCCGCTCCGCCGCAGGTCGAACACGTGACCGGATCCGAACCGGGCTTGGAACCGGAGCCATTGCAGACCTCGCAGGTCATCGAGGACGGCACATGGATCTGCGCCGTCTTGCCCTCATAGGCTTCCTCGAGGGTGATCTCCATGTTGTAGCGAAGATCGGCGCCGCGTTCGCGACCGCCACGGCGGGCACGGCCGCCGCCCATCATCTCGCCGAAGATGTCCTCGAAAATGTCGGAGAAGCCGCCGGCCGCGCCGAAACCGCCGCCGCCTCCACCCATGCCGCCATTCTCGAAGGCGGCGTGGCCGAAACGGTCATAGGCGGCCCGCTTCTGCGGGTCCTTGAGCGTCTCGTAGGCTTCGTTGACTTCCTTGAATTTCGCTTCCGCCTCGGCGTTATCCGGATTGCGGTCCGGATGGAACTGCATGGCGAGCTTGCGATAGGCGCTTTTCAGCGCCTTCTCGTCTGCTTCGCGCGCTACTCCGAGCGTTTCGTAAAAATCGGCTTTCGCCATCTGCCATTATCCCCTCAACAGATCGTCCTCCCGCGCCGGGCGCGGGAGGAACCTGCTGTCGACCGGATCAGGCCGATTTCTTCTGGTCGTCGTCGTCGTCGATTTCCTCGAAATCGGCATCGACGACATCATCGGACGCCGCGTCGCGGGCGGCGTCAGCCGATGCGGCGGCCTCTTCCTCGGCCTGCTGGGCCTCGTACATGGCCTGTCCGAGCTTCATCGAGGCCTCTGCAAGCGCCGTTGTCTTGGCCTTGATGACCTCGCCATCCGGCGTTTCGGCGGCGACCGCTTCCTTGAGCTCGGCGAGGGCGTCCTCGATAGCCTTGCGGTCCTCGTCGGAAACCTTGTCGCCATAGTCCTTCATCGACTTTTCGGTCTGGTCGATCAGGCTTTCGGCGTGGTTCTTCGCCTCGACGCTTTCGCGGCGCTTCTTGTCTTCCTCGGCATGGGACTCGGCGTCCTTGACCATCTTCTCGACTTCCTCGTCGGAGAGACCGCCGGAGGCCTGGATGCGGATCTGGTGCTCCTTGCCGGTGCCCTTGTCCTTGGCCGAGACGTTGACGATGCCGTTGGCGTCGATGTCGAATGTGACCTCGATCTGCGGCACGCCGCGCGGCGCCGGCGGGATGCCGACGAGATCGAACTGGCCGAGCATCTTGTTGTCGGCAGCCATCTCGCGCTCGCCCTGGAAGACGCGGATCGTCACGGCGTTCTGGTTGTCTTCGGCCGTGGAGAAGGTCTGGCTCTTCTTGGTCGGGATCGTCGTGTTGCGGTCGATCAGGCGGGTGAACACGCCGCCCAGCGTCTCGATGCCGAGCGACAGCGGGGTCACGTCGAGCAGCAGGACGTCCTTGACGTCGCCCTGGAGAACGCCGGCCTGGATGGCGGCGCCGAGCGCGACGACCTCATCCGGGTTGACGCCCTTGTGGGGTTCCTTGCCGAAGAAGGACTTAACCGTTTCCTGAACCTTGGGCATGCGCGTCATGCCGCCGACGAGGACGACTTCATCGATCTCGCCCGGCTTCATGCCGGCATCCTTGAGAGCGGCCTTCATGGGCTCGATGGTGCGCTTGACGAGATCGTCGACAAGGCTCTCGAACTTGGCGCGGGTCAGCTTCATGGTCAGGTGCTTGGGACCCGACGCATCGGCGGTGATGAAGGGCAGGTTGATCTCGGTCTGCGAACCGGACGACAGCTCGATCTTGGCCTTCTCGGCAGCTTCCTTGAGGCGCTGCAGAGCGAGCTTGTCGTTTTTCAGATCAATGCCCTGATCCTTCTTGAACTCGTTGGCCAGATATTCGACCAGGCGCATGTCGAAGTCCTCACCGCCGAGGAAGGTGTCGCCATTGGTCGACTTCACTTCGAAGACGCCGTCGCCGATCTCGAGGACCGAGACGTCGAAGGTGCCGCCGCCAAGGTCGTATACGGCGATGGTCTTGCCGTCCGTCTTGTCGAGACCATAGGCGAGCGCCGCAGCGGTCGGCTCGTTGATGATGCGCAGGACCTCAAGGCCGGCGATCTTGCCGGCGTCCTTGGTGGCCTGACGCTGGGCATCGTTGAAGTATGCCGGGACAGTGATGACGGCCTGTGAAACGGTCTCGCCGAGATAGCCTTCGGCGGTTTCCTTCATCTTCTGAAGGATCATGGCCGAGATCTGGCTGGGGGACTGTTTCTTGCCGCCGGCGTCGATCCATGCGTCGCCATTGTCGCCTTTGACAATCTTGTAGGGCACAAGATCCTTGTCCTTCGCCGTGACCGGATCGTCATAGCGGCGGCCAATCAAACGCTTGATCGCAAAAAGGGTGTTTTCCGGGTTGGTGACCGCCTGGCGCTTGGCCGGCTGACCAACGAGACGTTCGCCGTCTTCGGTGAACGCGACCATGGACGGCGTCGTGCGCGCGCCTTCGGAATTTTCGATGACCTTGGCGTCCTTGCCATCCATGACGGCGACGCAGGAGTTGGTCGTTCCAAGGTCGATACCGATAACTTTTGCCATTTCAAAACCTCTCCTAAGCAAACCGCCCGGACCCGTTCCGGCATTCCTTTAGGCGGCCCCTGTTTCCGGATTATCATTCGCCACCACAAGCCCTGCGGCAGCGTTGCGGCGTATATAAGAAGCAGTTTTTGAGGCTGCAAGACTGCGAATGCAGCGAAAACCGGACGACACACCGGAAAATTCTCCACATTTTCAGATCGCGGAGCGGCCGGAACCCTATATCCAGCGGGCCGCGACAACGATCACATGCGCCGACGGGACGAGCAGGATCTGGGCCAGCAGCGTGCCGGCAAACCGGCCGGCGACCATCCATGCGACGATCCGCCGAAAATGCCCCTCGCCCGCCTCTCCGGCGACGACGTCGTCGGTGAGCCCGGCCAGATAGGGATCGACAAGCACGAACATAAGGATCGTGGCGCCGCCATTGATCAGAGCCGAGAGCGTACTGGCGGTGACGCGGTATTCCGGATCGAGCGCGCCGGCATAGATGGCCGAAAGGACGCCGACCGTCCACAACGCGCTGACGGCGGCATTCAGGAGAACCATGCCTACCGGCAGCGCGGGAAAACCGCCCTGGCGGCGAAAAGCACGCAGGCGGGGCCACGCCGCGGAGGACGCAAGAACGGCCACGCCGCGCACCGTCAGCGAGCGCCCCATCAAACGCAGCATCGACCGGTCGCGCTTGAACGCGGCGACCCCGCGGCTGGCGTAGCGCTGGATCGTGGGGATCAGCGCCGCGCCGACAAGCGTCGCCAACGATGCCGAAACAAGCACAAGTGCGAAATCGGTCCGCAAGTCGTGCATGGCGACATCGTTGATGGCGTTTTCGACGCGTTTCGCCAGAAAGGGCGCCTGGAAGGAATTCGAGATGCGCGAGACCAGGACAAGGAGATTGAAGAGCGAAAAGGCGATGGCGATGTGGCCGGTGCGAATGCCGGCGATACGGAAAGCATAGGCAAGAGTGCCAACAAGGTGGATGACGAAGGTCAGCACCAGAATAAGGAGAAGTTGCGTGTCCATCCGGTCCACCAATAAAGCTGGCGCGGCAAGTTTACCGACCTGATTGTTCCAATCAGATCGGACGCCGCGAAAGCCTCGCCTCGCCGACAGCGATCACCGGCTGACGGCTTTTTGATGGCAAAACAACCCCTTTGCCTGAAAGGAACCTCTCTGCGGGCAAGTAGAAGCTTCTGCTACGGTAGTTTCGCGCAAGGAAAAACCGTCATCTTCTTGTCAAAGAGATGAACTGGAGGGGCTCCACTACGACTATGACAGCCCATTTCCATACCGCCGACACACCACGGCACCCGACGGACGCGTCCGCCTCATCCGGCCTGGCCGCGGACATTCAACCGGCGAAACCGACCGGTGCGGCGCTGACCCAGCAGCAGGCAAACGATGTCTTCGCGCTTTACTCGCAAGGCCGCTACCAGGAAGCGCTCGACAAGACGCGGGCGCTGATCGCGCTTCATTACAACCTCCCGCTTCTCCACAATCTCGCCGGCGCGATCCACAAGGCGCTCGGCCAGAGCCATCAGGCGATCGGCAGTTTCCGCCGGGCAATCGCGCTGCAGCCGGAGCGGGCGGAGGCCCACAACAATCTCGGCGAGGCGCTGAGCCGGATCGGCCGCCACGAGGAGGCGATTACCTGTCTGGCGCAGGCGATGTCGATCAAACCCGATTTCGCCGAGGCGCACCACAATCTCGGCGTCGCGCTCGCGGCGCTCGGCCGCCACCGGGAGGCGATCGGCAGTTTCAGGCGCGCCATCGCGTTGCGACCGCGCCATGCGGCGGCGCTGAACGGGCTCGGCGAAGCACTGATCCTATGCGGGGAACCCGAGGAGGCGGAAGAGAATTTTCAGGCCGCGATCGTCGCCAAGCCGGACTTCGTCGCGGCGCACGCCAATCTCGGACGCGTGCTGACCGAGCTCGGACGGGCGCGCGAAGCCGCGGAGGCCTGCCATCGGGCGCTGGCGCTCGATTCCGACCATATCCCCGGCTTCCTCCATCTTGCCGCGGCGCTCGACTGGCTGGGCGAGACCTATGCCGCGACCGCCTGTATCGACCATGTGATCAAGCGCCAGCCGGCCAATGTCGAGGCGCATGAGGTGCTTTGCACGATCCTGGAACGGCGTGGCCGCGCCGACGATCTTCGCAAGGCGCTGTCGCGGGCGCGGCGGCAATGCGGCGAGACCGACCCGCGCATCCAGTTCCGCATCGCCCAGCAGGCCCATGGCGACGGCGACACGGCGACGGCCGATCGTTTTCTCGGGAAACTTTGCGAAGAGGACAAATCCGCAAGGCTCGCGAAAGCGCGCTCGTGTCTTTTTGATGCGATCGCGCGCAGAGCCGGTGCGCGCGACGCGGAATGACCGGCGGGGAGATCGTCGGCCGAACGGGGACTACATGACAATCCAGTTCACCTCCGTCGACCATGCGCTGCGCAAGGCCAAGACGTTTTCAAAGAAAGGCGCCCATGGCGACGCGCAAGCGGCCTATCGCTGGGTGCTGACGAAATTCCCCGACAACAAGCGGGCGCTGGACGGGCTGCAGGAACTCGGCGGGAGAAGCCAGAACAAGGACGGTGCGCTAAGCAAGGAGCAGGCCGGCGCCCTGATCACACTGCACAAGCAGGGCCGTCACGCCGACGCGCTCCAACAGGCGCTCGCCCTGCGGATCACGCATCCCAAAGCCGCCTTCCTGCATGACCTGATCGGCGCCTGCCACATGGCGCTCGGACAACCGGACCAGGCCGCCGCGAGCTATCAGAAACTGATTGAGCTTCTGCCGGACAACGCCGCAGCGATCGCCAATCTCGGCGATGCGTTGACCGCGCTGGGCCGCGCCGGCGAAGCCGTCGACTGCTACCGCAAGGCGATCGCGCTCAATCCGGGCCTTGCGAAGGCCTATAACAATATGGGCAATGCGCTGATGAAGCTCGGCGACGTGCAAGGGGCGGTGCAGAGTTTCGCGCGCGCCGGCGAGATCGAACCGGGCCTCGTCGACGCGCATGCCAATCTCGGCCTGGCGCTGGTCAAGCTCGGCAAGCCGAAGCAGGGCGCTGCCGCCTGCGAACGGGCCATCGCCGTGAAGGCGGACTTCCCGCTCGCTTATATCAACATGGCGCATGCGCTGGATGCGACCGGTCAGACCGACGACGCCATCGCCAATCTGGAAAAGGCGATCGCGCTCGCGCCGAAGCATAACGGCGCCTATTCCAATCTCTGCGACATCTACGACCGGCTGAACCGGATCGAGGACATGCGCGGCATCGTGGGCCGCGCGCTGAAACACTGCAATCCGGACGATCCGCGCATGCTGTTCCGCCGGGCGCAGCTCGCGTCGCGCGACAAGGATCACGAAACGGCGCGCCGCCTGATGGAGCAGATGCCGGAAACCGGCCTGACACCGGCGATCACCAAAGGGCGGCTGACGCTGCTCGGCAAGACATGCGACAAGCTCGACGATCCGGGGGCGGCCTTCGAGTGGTTCCGCCGCGCAAACGAGTTCGTCCGTGACCTTCCGTCGTCTCGGCAATGGAAGCCGGAAGCCTATCGCAATGAGGTGGAAGGCATCGCGGCATCCTTTTCCGGACTTTCCGAAAAGCCATGGAGCGATGCATCCGCGTCCGACAGGGCGGCGCCGGTCTTCCTCGTCGGCTTTCCCCGCTCCGGCACGACGCTTCTCGACACGATCCTGCGCAGCCATCCGGGTATCGTCGTTCTCGAGGAACTGAAGATGGTCGCCAAAATGCGCGGCATGCTCGGCGGGCCGGCGGATCGCGAGAGGCTGGAAACGCTCGGCGATGACGAGATCGCGGCGATGCGCGACGCCTATTTCACGGAACTCGACAACCATCTCGACGATGCGCCCGAGGCTGCGCTGGTCATCGACAAATTACCGCTCAACATCGTCCATGCCGGGCTGATCCACCGGGTGTTCCCGGAGGCGAAGTTCATCCTCTCGCTGCGCCATCCCTGCGACTGCGTGCTGTCCTGCTACATGCAGAATTTCAAGCTCAACAATCCGATGGCGAACTTCCTCGACATCGAGTCGGGCGCGATCCTCTATGACCGCGTGATGCGGCTTTGGACAGCCTACCGCTCGGTGTTGCCGTTCGAGGTTCACGCGCTGGCCTATGAGGATCTGATCGCCGACATGGAAGGCTCGGTGACGAAACTGCTGGGCTTTATGGGTCTCGAATGGGACGAGCGCATGCGCGACTATCGCCAGACGGCGCTGGCGCGGGGGCGTATCCATACGCCGTCCTACAACCAGGTAACCGAATCGCTCTACAATCGCGCGGCGGGACGCTGGGAGAAATATCGCGAGCAGATGCAGCCTGTACTGCCCTTGCTGGAGCCCTGGGCCCGCCACTGGGGATATTAGAGCCTGTCATGAGCGCCGCACTTTCCGTCGACCAGACGCTGCGCAAGGCGAAGTCGCTCGCCAAAAAGGGCGCGAGCGGGGAAGCCGAGGCGCTGCTGCGCTCGCTTCTGGAGCGTTTTCCCGACAACAAACGGGCGATCGAGACGTTGCAGTCGATCGCCGCGCCGCAGGTTTCCAAGCGCCGAACGCCCGAGCAGATGAAGGCCGACACACAGGCGCTGGCGGCGCTCTACAAGCAGGGGCGTCATACCGATGTCGTCGCGCAGGGGCCCCGCCTCGTCGCGCAATATCCAAGGAATGCGGTTCTGCACAATATCGTCGGCGCCAGCCTGACGGCGCTCGAGCAATATGCTGCAGCGGCCGAGAGCTTTCGCGAGGCGGCGCGGCTGGAACCGGAGTCGGCGGAGCACTGGGACAATCTCGGCCAGGCTCTGAATGCGCTCGGGCGCGTCGACGAGGCTGCCGAGAGCCTGAAGAAGGCTGTCGCGCTGAAGCCGAACTTCGCCAATGCGCTGAGCAATCTCGGCTACGCGCTGACCCAGTCGAACCGGAGCGGGGAGGCCCTCGCCTTTCTCGAGCGCGCCGTCGCCGTCAAACCCGATCATCCCGAAGCGCTGAACAATCTCGCCATCGCCCGATACGATCTCGGGCAGAAGGACGAGGCGCTTGCCAATTACGAAAAGGCGCTGGCGGCACGGCCGCATTATGCCGATTGCTGGCGAAACTATGCCGCGCTGAAGCGTTTTACGGCGAACGACCCCGCCCTCGCGAAGCTGGAACGGGTGCTGGCGGCGGCGACCGGCGCCGAAGACCGGATGGCGCTGAGCCTGGCGCTCGCCAAGGCCTATGACGATATCGGCGAGACCGACAAGGCGTTCGAGAAGTTCACGCGCGGCAACATGCTGGCGCGTCAGCGTTTCGCCGATCCAATGCGGGAACATCGCGAGATTTTCGCGACGCTTCGCTCGATCTTCCAGGACGGCGCGCCGGAGCCGGTGACGACGCCCGCAGCAACGAAACGCCCGATCTTCGTCGTCGGCATGCCACGTTCGGGCACGTCGCTGGTCGAGCAGATCCTCGCCAGCCACCACGATGTGCATGGCGCGGGCGAAATGCAGGCCATGCGCGTAGCCATGGCCCCAGCCGCCGCAGAAAGACGGGCCGACCGGCAGGCGCTCGAGGGTGTGCGGAAACGCTATCTCGACGCCATCGATGCGCTAGACGTCAAAGAGCCGGTGATCGTCGACAAGATGCCGCAGAATTTCCGCTGGATCGGCTATATAGCGGCCGCCCTGCCCGAGGCGACGATCATCCACACACGGCGCGACCCGGTCGCCGTCGGATGGTCGATCTATCGGACTTTCTTCCCCGCCAAAGGGCTGGAGTTCACCTTCGATCTCGGCGATATCGCGGACTATTACCGGCTCTACGAAGACCTTATGGCGTTCTGGTCCGAGCGCCTGCCGGGCCGCATCGTCGATCTCGACTACGAGGCGCTGACCGAGAACCAGGAGACAGAAACCCGCAGGCTGCTGGAGCAGTGCGGGCTCCCCTGGGACGAGGCCTGTCTTTCGCCCCACGAGACGAAGCGGGCGGTCCGCACTGCGAGCGCCGCGCAGGTGCGCGAGAAGATCTATACAGGCAGTTCGCAGGCCTGGCGCAGATACGAAAAGCATCTCGGCCCGTTGATCGAGGCGCTCGGCTGAAGCTTATCGCCCCATGATGATATCGATCAGCGTCTTGGAATCGCTGCTCTCGCCGACGCCGACTTTGGGTCTCGGGCCGCCGGTGGACGAGGTCGTGGTACCGTCGGCGTTTACCGGATAGGTATCGCGGCGGACCTGTTCGCCGCCAACACCGGCGGGCGGGCGCGGGGCATCGGCGGGGCGGGCGACCGGTGTGACGACGCGGCCGAGCGTTCCGGGCAGCGGCGCGGCGGGCACGCCCTGATGCGCCTTGACCATGAAGGCCTTCCAAGCCTGCGCCGGCAGCGAACCGCCGGTGACCTTGTTGGTCGGCGTGCCGTCATCATTGCCGAACCAGACGCCCGTCGTCAGATTGGCTGTATAGCCGACAAACCAGGCGTCTCGCGAATTCTGGCTGGTCCCGGTCTTGCCGGCCGCGGGATGATCGAAGCCGGCGGCGCGGGCGGTACCCTCGGTCACTGTCTTTGCCATCATCTGGTTCATCATGCCGGCGACCTCGGGCGAGATCGCGCGGGACATGTTGTCGGTCGAATGTTCGTAGAGCACGTCGCCGTCGAGCGTCGTGACGCGGCGGATCAGATAGGGCCTGGCGCGATAACCGCCATTGGCGAAGGGCACATAGGCCGAGGTCAGCTCCATCAGGGTGACTTCGGATGTTCCAAGTGCCAGCGAGGCGTTGGGCTCCAGATCGGAGACGATGCCCATGCGATGGGCCGTCTTCACGACATTGCCGGCACCGACCTCCATGATCAGCTGGGCGGCGACCGAATTCAGCGACTTCGCCAGCGCCGTCTCCAGCGTGACGTTGCCGTAATATTTGCCGCCATAGTTCTCGGGTGTCCATTTGCCGATCTTGATCGGGGCGTCGTTGCGCACGGATTGCGGCGTGCGGCCCTGTTCAAGTGCGGTGACATAAACGAAGGGCTTGAAGGCCGATCCCGGCTGGCGCTTCGCCTCGGTGGAACGGTCGAATTGCGAATTGGCGTAGTCATAGCCGCCGACCATGGCGCGTACCGCGCCGGTATTGTCGATCGAGACCAGCGCGCCCTGCCCGACATCCTTCGCCTTGCCTTCCTCCGCGATCAGATCGCGTATGGCGTTCTCGCCGAATTTCTGCAGGACGAGATCGACGGTGGTGTCGACGATCACATCCTTGCGGACATCGCCGATCAGGTCGGGAAGCTCCTCCATGACGGCGTCGGCGACATAATGCTGCGAGCCGGTCCAGTAGGCGGCGGCGCGCGTGGCGGGACGGGTCATCGCGGCGGTCATCTCGGTGTCGGAGACCATGCCCTGCTCGCGCATGGCGGCAAGCACGAGCTGCGAGCGTTCCTCGGCCAGATGCGGATTGCGGGCGGGCGACAGGCGCGACGGCGCCTTGAGGAGGCCGGCGAGAAGCGCTGCCTCGGGAAGCGTCACGTCGCGCGCGGACTTGTTGAAGTAACGCCGGGCGGCCGCCTCGACGCCGTAGGAACCGGAGCCGAAATAGACCCGGTTCAGATACATCTCCAGGATCTGGTCCTTGGAATATTTGTGCTCCAGCCACAGCGCCAGCAGCACCTCCTGAACCTTGCGGCCGATCGTGCGGTCGGGCGACAGGAACATGTTCTTGGCAAGCTGCTGGGTGAGCGTCGAACCGCCCTGAACGAGGCGGCCGGAGGTGATGTTGGTCACCATGGCGCGGGCGAGACCGATCGGATCGACGCCGAAATGCGAGTAGTAACGCCTGTCCTCGATGGCGATGACCGCCTGCGGGATATAGGGCGACATTTCGTGGATGCCGAGCGCCTCGCCGCCGGTGGCGCCGCGATTGGCGACCAGCGACCCGTCGACGGCAACGATCTTGACGTTTGGCGGTCGATCCGGGATTTCCCACGTCGTGGCGGACGGCATCTGCGCGCCATACCAGGCGACGACGCCGGCCACGGCGATGCCGCCCCAGATGCACAGGATGAAGCTCCAGTAGATCGTGCCGCCGATCAGGCCGGTGAGGCCGAGGCGGGCGCGGCGCGAACGGGCCGTCTTCTTCTTCGGCTTGCGCGCCGAGGATGTCTTGCGCTTTGTCGCGGTCTTCTTGCGCGGCGGGGCCGCCCGGTCGTCGTCGGTCGCCGAAAGACCGCCCGATCGCTTGCGCTTCGGAGCGTCGTCAAAACGCGGTTCGACGCGCTTTTTCGGTTTCTTCGGGCTGGCCATAAGCGGGTTTCGGTCCGTTACGCGATACAAGACGGCGAACTGAACCTTAAATGCGGCGATTTAAGGCGCCGTTAAGAAGCGGTGAACGGAACGGTTACGATTGTACCGGCCTGTCCCGATACTGCGCGATGGAAGGGATTACCCCGCCGCCAGTGCATCCAGAATACGCGCCCAAGAGCGCTGCCCCTTGTGGTAGCTCTTGAGCGCGTATTTCTCGTTGGGCGAATGGATGCGGTCGTCCGCGAGGCCGAAGCCGACGAGGACGGAGTCCATTCCGAGCATGGTCTGGAAATCGCCGACCACGGGGATCGAGCCGCCCATTCCGATCATCAGGGCCGGGTTGGGCCATTCGTCCGACAGGGCGTCCTTTGCTTTTTGCAGGACCGTGGAATCGTAGGGAAGCTGGATGCCGGGGGAGCCGCCATGTTCGTGGAAGGACACGGTGCAGTCGGCGGGGATGCGGGAGCGGACGAATTCGCGGAAATTCTCGCGGATCGCAGCCGGATCCTGCTTGCCGACGAGGCGGAAAGAGACCTTCGCGGAGGCCTTGGCCGCGATGACGGTCTTGAACCCTTCACCCGTGTAGCCGCCAATAATGCCGTTCACCTCCGCCGTCGGGCGGGCCCAGGTGAGTTCGAGGACGGAGCGGCCCTTTTCGCCGGACGGGAGCGCGAGACCGATCTCGCCGAGGAACTTCTCGGCCGTCTGGCCGAGGTTTTCCCACTGTTCGAGGATTTCCTTCGGCGTTTCGTCGACGCCTTCGTAGAAATTCGGGATCGTCACCTTGCCGTCCGCGTCGTGCATGTCGGCGAGGATCTTCGAAAGGATGTGGATCGGGTTGGCCGCCGCGCCGCCGAAATAGCCGGAATGGAGATCGCGGTCGGCGGCCTGGATGGTGATCTCCTCGCCGACGAGGCCGCGAAGGCCGGTCGAGATCGCCGGAGTGTTGGCGTCCCACATGGAGGTGTCGCAAACCAGCGCGAAATCGGCCTTCAGTTCCTCCGAGTTGGCATCGAGGAAAGGCTTCAGCGACGGGGAGCCGGATTCCTCCTCGCCCTCGAAGAGGATCGTCACCTTGCAGGGCAGGCCGCCATGGATTTCCTTGTAGGCGCGGCAGGCCTCGACGAATGTCATCAACTGGCCCTTGTCGTCGGCGGTGCCGCGGCCGGTGATGATCTTGGCGCCATCAGGGCCGGTCTTGATAGCCGGCTGGAAGGGTTCGGTGTCCCACAACTCGATCGGATCGACCGGCTGGACGTCGTAATGGCCGTAAAAGAGCACGTGCGGCGCGTCAGCCGCGGCGCCTTCGTGATGCGCGACGACCATCGGGTGGCCGGGCGTGTCCCGCACGGAGGCGTCGAAGCCGATTCCTTTCAGCTGGGCGACGAGCCATTCGGCGGCCTTGCGGCAATCGGCGGCATAGCCGGGATCGGTGGAAATGGAGGGTATGCGGACAAGTTCGAAGACCCGCTTGAGGCTGTCGGTGAGGTTCTCGTCGATACGCTTGAGGACGGGATCGAGTGCCAGGCCGGCGGTCGCGCTGCTCATGAAGTGTCTCCAGGAAGGGAATCGCTCTGTTTACCCGTTCCTGCGCGCAAGCCGCGGCGATGTAAAGACAGCCCATTCGCGGCGCAAAAATAAAAACCGCCGTGTGGAGGTCACACACGGCGGCGATGCGAAAAGGTTCAAAAAGTGGCAGCCTGGAGAGGGGGATTAGGCTGCCACCTGTCCGGATCGGCGGGGGACGGGCCTTAGCCGGACATCGGCGAAATGTACCGATTGCCTGAATAATTCATATGAGTGTGGCACAAAAACGGCAGTGACAGGGCCTGTGCAAAAGCCGGATACATTGGGTGATCGATTAACCGAACGGGTGCATAAGTCCCTCAGGACCGGGATTTGTGCATTATAAAGGCGCGGTCCCGCCGCATTTGCGGCGTTACAGCATGCAAGAACAAGTGAGCGCCTGGCCCACGTTTTTTCTTGAGAAACAGGAGCCGTCGACGCTTCAAGGGTTCACAGGATTCGGACGGGCACGCGCCCAGCGGGGATCAATTCGGGGACATTCGACATGTGCGGTATCGCGGGATTCGTAACCAACAGCTTTGAGAGCAATGCCGCCAGCACCGGCTGGCTCGAGCAGCTCAGCGACGCCGTAAGCGCCGCGCCGGCCGGCCTTGAGGCGACCGCGACGCTGCAGTCCGCGGTGACGACGCTGCAGGATCGCTTCTCCGAGCTGATGTCCTTCGCGACATCGGAAAAGATCGCCTTCGACGCCGGTTTCCGCGCCTGCGTGACGGCGCTGGCCGACGCCTTCAAAGCGCAGACCTTGGCGTTGACCGACCTTTCAAAGAAGGGCCGCACAGATCTCGATCCGCTGATCGAGAGCCTGCGCGACTATGAATGGCAATTGCGCGAGGAACTGGTTGCCCAGACCGGCGAGGCGATCGCGCTGATCCCGGCCGATGGCGATGCGCATGCGGGGCATGCCGCCAAGGTGGCGCTGGCGACAGAACATGTGCTGCGCTCGATCGACCGGCTGGAAGTGCGCGGACGCGACAGCGCCGGCATCGCGGTTCAGATCCAGGTGCCGGGCGACGTCCTCGATGCGTTGGACGGCGATGCCGCGACTGCGCTCGCGGAACGGCGCGCCTCTATGCATGCCGGCCATCTGTCGGTCTATGTGCACGAGAATGGCGGCGGCACTGCAACGCTGACCTTCGTCTACAAGACGGCGAACCTGGTCGGGAAACTCGGCGACAATGGCGCGGCGTTGCGCGCGGCGATCCGCGAGGACCGCCTGTTGTGGACGCTGGCAAAAGATGCGATGCGCGCCAGCGTGCTGTCGCATACGCGCTGGGCGTCTCATGGCGTCATCTCCGTCGCCAATTGCCATCCGCACAATCCTTCCCTGTCGCAGGACGAGAACGGGCTGGCCGGCGTATCGCTCGGCTCGATGTATGCGCTCAATGGCGACGTGGACAACCATGTCGAACTCGTCGCCGAGCTTGTAACCAACCGGCAGATGGCAATCGACCCGGCGATCACGACCGACGCCAAGATCATCCCGATCGCCCATCGTTCGGCAGGCGCGGAAGCCGGCGACCTGCTCGACCGCTACCGCACGGCGATCCGCCGTCTCGACGGCTCCATTGCGGTCGGCTGCATCGACCCGTCGCGGCCGGGCGAAGCCTTCCTGGCGCAGAAGGGGTCCGGACAGGGCCTGCATGCGGCGCGGCTGGCCGACGGATGGATGTTCGCCTCGGAAGTCTACGGCCTCTGCAACGTGGCGCGCTCCTCCTACAATCTCGCCCGCTCGGTGGCGGGCGGTTCGGTGATCCTGCTCGCCGGCGACCGCGACGAACCGGAAATGCGCGGCGTGTCCGACGGCGCTCCGGCGGCGATCAAGCCGGACCCGATCCAGATCTTCGCGCGCGACATCTATCGCGGCCAGTTCAATTTCTATCTAGAAAAGGAAATCCACGACGGACCGGAAAGCGTCGCCAAGACGTTGCGCGGCCGTTATCGCCGCGATGGCGGGCTGATCGCCTTCGACGACCTGCCGACCGATATCTGGGCCTCGATGCGCAAGGCCGTGGCGCGCGGCGTCGCCCGCATCTATGTGATCGGCCAGGGCACGGCCGGCGTCGCGGCCGTCGGCATCGCGGACCTGATCGAAAAGGCGCTCGGCCACGACACAGCGCTCGATATCCCGGTGATCGCACTGCGGTCCTCGGAAATGTCCGCCGAGATCGAGACCTACGATTTCCGCAATTCGCTGGTGATCGCCGTGTCGCAGTCGGGCACAACGACGGACACGAACCGCGCCGTCGATCTCGCCCGCGAGCGCGGCGCGCTCATTCACTCCATCGTCAATCGGCGCAATTCCGACCTGGTGCGCAAGGCGGATTCGGTGCTGTTCACCTCCGACGGGCGCGACGTGGAGATGTCTGTCGCCTCGACCAAGGCGTTCTATTCCCAGCTGACCGCCGGCAAGCTGACGGCGCTGTTCCTTGCCGATGCGCTGAACGCGATGACCGATGTGGAGATCGCCTATGAAATGGGCGAGCTGGAACGGCTGCCAGAGCTGATCGCACAGGTGCTCGAGAAGGAGGACCTCATCGCCGAATGCGCCCGGTCCTTCGCGCCGCAGGCCCGGTACTGGGCGGTGACCGGTTCCGGCGTGAACCATATCGCGGCGCTGGAAATCCGCATCAAGTTGTCGGAGCTTTGCTACAAGTCGATCCCCGTCGACTACACGGAAGACAAGAAGCATATCGACCTTTCGACCGAGCCGCTGACGCTGGTCGTCGCCAACGACCTGCCGGGCGATCTGGTCGGCGACGTGGTCAAGGAAGTGGCGATATTCAAGGCACACAACGGCCGGCCGATCGTCTTTGCCACGGAAGGGGCTGACGCGCAGGCGTTCGAGGAATATGCGGAGCGGGTGATCCCGCTGCCGAAGGTAGGCGCCGATCTCGCTTTCGTGCTGGCGACGGTGGCGGGCCACATGTTCGGCTTTCACGCGGCGCGCGCAATCGACCGGGCGGCGCAGCTCTTAAAGGTGGTGCTTGCCGATCTCGGCCATGTTGCGATGGACGATCCGCAGGCAGACCGCGCGGCGCTGCTGGAAAAGCTCGACGCCTTCATCGACGAGGGTGCGGCGGGCGCGTTCAATTCGGGCCTCGGCGCGAGCGATCTCGCCATGCTGGCGCAGCTCGGCCGCAATCTCGGGCGGGCTGCGGACGACGCAACGGCGCGCAAGGTCGCGGCCGAGGCACTCGGCGCGGTGCGCCACACATTCGAGGAAACCTCGCGGCCGATCGATACGATCCGCCATCAGGCCAAGACCGTCACGGTCGGCACCAGCCGCCCGGAGGACGCTCTGTCGGCCCCGATTCGCGAGGCGCTGGCCACGCTCGGCGTGTCGGAATCGCGGCTGACCTTCGACAACCGCAAGGTTCTGGCGACCGTCTCGCGGCTGATCGACGAGATCGAATGGACCGCGCTCCTGAATATCGACCAGACGAGAGAAGGCACGCGGGTTCGGCTTGCCGGCACCGCGCCATCTGCGGCGCTGGAAACTTATGGAAAGCCGTCGAGCCCGCTCGGCGTCATCGGTTCGGCGCTGGACGATCACGGCGTGCATGCCGGCTTCCTCGGAGACGCGGCGGTTCTGGCCGTGCCGGTCAATAACGCGTCCTATTCGGAAGTGGATTCGCTGGTCTGTTTCGCGGTGAAGCTGCAGGCGCATGCCTCGCGCGAACAGAAGACGGCGGCGATGAGTGCGCTCGGCACCTACAAGCCGGTGCTGCGCGAATGGGAACAGTCATTCGGCGAGGATGCGGCAAGCGCGCTGACCCGGCAGATCGCACGCGAGAAGCCGGAGAATATCGTCTTCCGTCCGAAAGTGCTCGACCCGTCGCTCAGCCAGGACGAGCGCCAGAGCGCCTGACGCTCACTCGAAGACGATACGCGGGAAATAAAACGACACGACCCAGTTGGGGGCGTCGACGACCTCGCTGATGCGCAGGTCGCCGCAGACCGAACAGAGCAGATAGGCGTCCTCGGGGGCGAGATCCCGCCAGCGGCTCAGATGATCGACCATGCCGGAGACGGCGTCGCGCGCGGCCGTCATCAGGTCGGGGCCGATGCCGGTGGTGGCCTCGTAGCCCTTCGCGTCGAGATGGCGCGTGACCGGGCCCGGCGTTGAGAAACGCGGGAACGCCGGCGCTCCGCCCTTCACCAGATCGAGCGTGACCGTGATGTCCATGGCGCTCTCGATCGCCGTGCCGCAGACTTCCCCGTCTCCCTGCGCGGCATGAGTGTCGCCGACCGAGAAGAGCGCACCGGCAACCTCGACTGGCAGATAGAGCTCCGTGCCCGCCGCCATGTCGCGGATATCCATGTTGCCGCCGGTTCGGCGCGGCGGGATGATGTCGTGCGCCCCCGGCTCGGCGAGCGCGACGCCAATCGTGCCCGCGAAGGGTTTCAGCGGCACCCTGGCATGGGTGCTGAACACCCCCGGCGTTCTCGCCGTCCGGTCATAGTCCCACAGATGCAGGCGCGGCGCAGTGAACTGGTCAGCGAGCAGGCCGAAGTCCGGGATGATGGCACTCCAGCCGAAGCCGGAGGGCGCGAAATCGCGGATCGTCACCTTCAGCGCGTCGCCCGGCTCCGCTCCATCTACGAAAACAGGACCGGTAACGGGATTGACCCTCGCGGGATCCATGGTTGCGATATCGGCGGCGGTGCTTTCGGGTTTGTAGTGGCCGCCGGCGGCATCCAGACATTGCAGCGTCAGCGTCTCGCCCGGCGCGACGGTCGTCACGGGCGCAATCGCATTGTCCCAGCCGCAATGATGATGGGCGGAATGAATGGTGCGCCAAGGGGTGTCGGCATGGCCACTCATCGCGACGCGCCCGGCCGTTCCCGCAGGGCGGCGCGTTCCAGCATGTACTTCTCAGCCTCGATCATATGGTCATGCATGATGGCGCGGGCCTGTTCCACGTTGCCGGCCTTGATCGAGCGGAGCAGCCGCACCTGATAATGCAGGCCGGTTTCGCGCAGTTCCGGATTGGACTCGCGGTAGATCTCACGGCAGACGGTCATGTCGCGCAGGAGGCTCAGCAGAAAGACCACGATGAAGCCCAGCAGCCGGTTGGGCGTGGCGCGGGCGAGTTCGGCATGGAAATCGAGCTCGGCGAGACGCTGGCGATACTCTTCCTCGGCGGTCTTCGGCTCGGCCTCGTACAGCCTGATCGTCGATTGCAGTGCCTCGAAAGCCTCGTTCGTCAGCATCTCGCGGGCGGCGGACGCGGCAAGCTCGGGCTCGATCAGCTTGCGGATGGAATAGATGTCGGCAATGGAGGGCGGCTCGAACAGAAACAGGTTGTCGAGCATGCGCAAGGCGTTGTCCGGCGCGATGGCGTTGACGAAAATGCCGCCGCCCGGACCGGTCTTGGAGGCGATCAGCCCCTGGAACTCAAGCAGTTTCAGAGCTTCGCGCAGAGTTCCTCGCGAAACCTTCAGCGTCTCGGAATCGAGCCATTCGGAGGGCACGCGATCGCCCGGCACGAGTCCCGTTTCCATGATGCGGTCGCGGATCGTGTCGGCGGCGATGTCCGGCCGCTTGCGCCGCCGCGGCAGCGACGGCACGGTCAGTGCGGCGGCTCTTTCGGCGTTCTCCCCCATCCTTGGTCAGCGCCCTTCATGCGGGTGGAAACAAGCGGCCCGGTGCCCCTCCTCGGCACCGATGTCCTCCAGAGGCGGCATCTGCGCATTACACTGGTCCGTATGGCGCGGGCAACGGGCATAAAAGGCGCAACCGGGCGGCGGATTGTAGGGGTCTGGCAGTTCCGTGTTGGCGTCCTCGGCGATCAGCGAGCGGCGGCCCGGCGCGGGCGCCGATTTCAACAGCAGATGCGTGTAGGGATGGCGCGGCTCCCGGAACACCGTGCGGCCCTCGCCGACCTCGACGACGCGGCCGAAATACATCACCGCGACGCGGTCGCTGACGCTTTCGACGACCGACAGATCGTGGCTGATGAAGACATAGGTCAGGCCGAAGCGGGCCTTCAGGTCGTCGAGGATGTTGAGCACCTGCGCCTGCACCGAGACATCGAGCGCGGAGACCGGCTCGTCGAGGACGATGAGCTTGGGATCGGCAGCGAGCGCGCGGGCGATGCCTATGCGCTGCGCCTGACCGCCGGAAAATTCGTGCGGGTAGCGCTCAAGGAATTCGGGCGCGAGATTGACCGCGTCCATCAGTTCGATCAGCCGCCGCTCGCGGTCCGCCTTCCCGAGCTTCAGGAGATGGATCAGCGGCGCTTCAAGGATGGTGCGGATCGTCTTTCTCGGATTGAGCGAGGCGACGGGATCCTGAAACACATACTGGACTTCGCGCGACAGGCGGCGCAGGTCGTGGCCGGCCTCGGCGACGAGATCGCGCCCGTCGAAGACGATACGGCCGCCGGTCGGCGCATCGAGGCCGACGATCATGCGCGCCAGCGTGGACTTGCCGCAGCCGGATTCGCCGACGACGCCGAGCGTCTCGCCCTTGTGCACTTCCAGTGTGACGTCCTGAACGGCATGGACCGCAGGCTTCGGCTGACCGAACAGGGTGCGGCCGCCGCCGAAGACGCGCTCCGCCTTTTCTATGGAGAGGAGCGGCGCGTCAGACATCGGTCGTCTCCCCGGTCAGCGGATGGATGCAGCGCACCGTGCGGCCCTCGCCGAATTCCGTCAGCGGGATGGGCGCGGCGCGGCAGTCTTCCTGCGCGCGCGGGCAGCGGGCGGCGAAGGCGCAGCCGACCGGCAGGTTGTTGACCACCGGCGGACGGCCTTCGATTGCGTCGAGGCGGCGATCCGGCTGACCCAGAACCGGCACGCAGTCGATCAGCTTCGCCGTATAGGGATGCGCCGGCGCGGAGAGGATTTCCTCGGTCGTGCCTGTCTCTACGAACTGGCCGGCATACATGACGGCGACGCGGTCGCAGATCGCAGAGACGACGCCGAAGTCATGGGTGATGAACAGGATGCCGGCGTCATGCTCCTTGCGCAGCGTATTCATCAGCGACAGGACCTGCGCCTGCACCGTTACGTCGAGGGCGGTCGTCGGCTCGTCGGCGATGATGATCTGGGCGTCATGGGCAAGCGCCATGGCGATGCAGACGCGCTGACGCATTCCGCCGGAGAGTTCGTGCGGATAGGATTTCAGCCGCTCGGCGGGATTGGGGATGCGGACCATTGTCAGAAGGTCGATCGCCTTCTCGCGCGCCTGCGTCTTCGACACGGGATCGTGCGCCTGGATCGCCTCGACCAGCTGGTCGCCGACCGTGAAGAGCGGATGCAGCGTGGACAGCGGATCCTGGAAGACATGGCTGACGGCGGAACCGCGCAGCTGGCGGATGCGCTCGTCGGAGGCGGCGAACAGATCCTCGCCTTTCAGCAGTGCGACGCCGCCGGTAATGCTTCCGGGCGGTGTCGGTACGAGCCCCATGATCGACATGGCCGAGACCGATTTGCCGGAGCCGGATTCGCCGACAATGCCGAGACATTCGCCGCGCCTGACCGCCATGTCGACGCCGCCCACGGCCTTGTAGACCTGACCGCCGAAGCGGAATTCCGTCTTCAGGCCGCGCACGTCGAGAATGGCACCCGCGACGGGCGTCATGTCCTGCGGGGCATTCTCCCGCGTGACGGCAGTTCGGGCGACCGGCCGCGTCAGCGCACCGGATTTCAGCCGCGGATCGAGCACGTCGCGCACGCCGTCGCCGAGCAGGTTGATGCTCATGACGAGGGCGAAGATCATCAGGCCGGGAATGATCGAGACATGCGGCGCGGTGAAGAGGATCTTGCGGCCGTCGCCGAGCATCGAGCCGAGGTCGGCCTGGGGCGGCTGCGCGCCGAGACCGAGGAAGGAGAGACCCGCCGTCTCCAGAATCATCCAGCCGATGGTGGTCGACATCGTGATGATGATTACCGGCAGGACGTTGGGCAGCACCTCGATGAAGAGAATCTGGGCGTTTGACTTGCCGGAAAGCCGCGCCGCATCGACGAATTCACGCCGCGACAAGCCGAGCGCGATGCCGCGAATATTGCGAGCAAAGAAGGGAATGTTGACGACGGCGATGGCGTAGAGCGCGTTGAGGAGGCCCGGACCGAGCACGGCGACGATAGCGAGCGCGAGAAGGATGTAGGGAAAGGCCATGACCATGTCGATGCCGCGCATCAGGAGCGTATCGACGCGACCACCCGCATAGCCGGCGACGAGGCCAATCAGCGAGCCGAAAAAGGCGGCGATCAGGGTCGCGGATATGCCGACGAGCAGGCTGACGCGCGTGCCCCAGATCAGCCGCGAGAGGATGTCGCGGCCGAGCGCATCGGTGCCGAGCAGATGGCCTTCGGTGAGCGGGCGAAACAGCCGGTTGGCCGGAGCGGTCACGTCGGGATCGGGAAGCGGCAACAACGGCGCCGCGAGCGCGATCAGGACGATCAGACCGAAGACGACGAGACCGGCCGTCGCCAGCGTGTTGTTCAACAGCAAGGCGAGCGTGTTCGGCCGTCCAGAGGAGGCGCGTTTCACCGGCTTGATGGCAGTGGACGTGGCTTCGGCCATCAGCGCAACCTCGGATCGAGTATGGTCTGGACGACATCGGCGGCCAGATTGAACAGCACATAGGCCGCCGCGACGACGAGCACGCCGCCCTGCACGAGCAGCAGGTCACGGGTGGAGATCGCCTTGACGAGCATCGAGCCGATGCCCGGCCACTGGAAGACGGTCTCGATATAGACCGCGCCGCCGAGCACGAAGCCGGCCTGGATGCCGATGACGGGAATGACGGTGACAAGCGCGGCCTTGAAGGCGTGCTTGTAGATGACCTTGTTTTCGGTGACGCCCTTGGCGCGCGCGGTGCGGATGAAATCCTGACGGAGCACTTCCAGCATGGCGGTGCGCGTGAGGCGCGCGATCACGCCGGTGGCGACGACGGCCAGCGTAATCGCCGGCAGGAAAAGGTGTTTGAGAAGGTCAGGCAGATCGCCGCCGCCATAGATGGCGTACATGCCGGAAGCCGGGAACCATTTGAGGTTCACCGCGAAGACGAGGATCAGCAGCAGGCCGAGCCAGAAGGACGGGACCGAGATGCCGACCAGCACGACGAAGGTGACCGTCTTGTCGACCCAGGAATATTGCCGAACGGCGGAGACGACACCGGCGATCAGGCCGAAGACGGAGCACAGAAGAAGAGACGTGCCGGCGAGAATGAGGGTCGCGGAGAACCGCTCCAGAACCTCGTCGATCACCGGCCTGTTGAGTGTGTAAGAGCGGCCGAAATCGCCCTGCAGCATGTTACCGAGCCAGATGAAATATTGCTGCCAGAGCGGCTTGTCCAAGCCGAGCTGGCGGTTCAGGCGCTCGACATTTTCCGGAGTCGCATAGGAGCCAAGAATGGCAGTGGCCGGGTCTCCGGGGATCATCGCCATGATCAGGAAGACGATGATCGTCAGTCCGAAGAGGACCGGAATGGCGGCAAGAAGGCGCTTGGCGATATAGGCCGACAAGAAGAGAGCTCCGCTCGAGGAGAGAGGCCGGCGGCGCGGGGCCGCCGGCCTGTCAGGTTCACTGCGGCTTTGCCACGTCCTGCAGCATCAAGAAGAAGGACGGCTGTAGCTTGAAGTTCTCGACGCTGGTCTTGGTGACTGCGTTCTGCTTCCAGTTGGCGACGAAGACCCAGGGCGCGTCTTCCTGCACGATCTCCTGCATCTGCTTGTAGAGCTCTGCACGCTTGCCCTGATCGGTCGCCCGGCGAGCTTCCTCGAGCAGTTCGTCGACCTTCGGATTGGAGTAGTAGCCCGAATTGAAGCCGCCCTTGTCGGGGAACGCCTCGGTGCGCAGCGCCAGGAAGGGCAAGGTGTCGGGATCGTTGGTCATCCAGGCCATCTCGGCCATGTCCGCCTTGCCTTCGAGGCCGGGATTCACCTTGCCGAGGAAGGTATTCCACTCGTAGGTCTCGATGCTGACATCCATACCGACGGCTTCGAGGTCCGCCTGGATGGCCGTGCCCATGGCGATCGGATCGAGCATGCCGGAGCCGCCCTCGGTGACGTAGAAGGTTACCGGAGATCCGTCATAGCCGGCGTCGGCCAGCATCTGCTTCGCCTTTTCCGGATCGTAGGGATAGGGCTGCAGGCTGTCGTTGTAGGCCCAGGCGAATGCCGGCGGCGTCGGACCGGCGGCAACTTCCGCGGTGCCCTGGAGGATGTTCTCGACCAGCGCCTTCTTGTTGATCGCATAGTTGGCGGCCTGACGGATTTCCTTGTTGGCGAAGGGGCCTTCCTTCGCGTTCAGGATCAGGAACCAGACGTGCGGTCCGGCCTGTTCATAGACCGTGAAGTTGTCGTCGGTGCGGAACTGCGCCAGGCTGTCCGGCGGCACTTCCACCATGATGTCGAGACCGCCGGAGAGCATTTCGGCGATGCGCGTGTTCGCGTCGGTGATCGGCCTGTAAATGATCGCTTCGAGATCCGGCGCGCCGTCCCAATAATCGGGGTTTTTCTCCACCACGACGCGGGAATTGGCTTCCCATTCGGCGAATTTATAGGCGCCGGTGCCGGAGGGATGACGACCGAAATCGGCGCCGTATTCCTTTACCGCCGCGGGTGAAACGATGAGACCGGTCGGATAGGCGAGGTTCGAGAGGAAGGGCGCATATGGCTCCTTCAGCTTGAACTCGACGGTCATGTCGTCGACCGCCGTGATCGTGTCGACGGAGGAGAAGAAGAAGGACAGCGGGAACGGGCCCGTGTCGTGATAGGGATGGTCCTCATTGAGCATGCGCTCGAAATGAAACTTCACCGCCTCGGCGTTGAAGGGCGAGCCATCATGGAAAGTCACGCCTTCGCGCAGCTTGAAGGTGTAGACAGTGCCATCGTCGGAGATCGTCCAGCTTTCGGCCAGCGCGGGCTCGACTTCCAGCGTGCCGTCCTTGTAGCGCGTCAGACCGTCATAGACATTGACGAGAATGCGGAAGTCGTTGACCGCGGTGACCGCCGAAGGATCGAGCGATTTCGGCTCCGCGATCTGGCCGACGACCAGCACGTTCGGCGGCGTTTGCGCGAGGGACGGGGAAGCAAATGCGAGCGATGCGACTGTTAACGCCGCAGCCAGAAGTTTCTTCATGGCGATCTCCATCGTTGCAGATGGGATTTGATTAATCCGCAAAATTAAAATTGATGCAAGCATTTATTATGATAAATTTTTGTGCATCCTTGAAGCGCAACGTTTCACCAGCGCACGGAGCGCAGCTCTTGGCACCATGGCCCGACCCGCACCCACCATCGACATAGCCCGGCTTCGCCGCCTGCTCGACGGCGTAAACGCCTTCGGATTCAATGCTGTAACCGGCGGATACAACCGCGTAGGCTACAGCGCGGACGACATGGCGGTGCGCGACTGGTTTACCCGCGAAATGGGCGACAGCGGCCTCGCGGTCAGCCGCGACGCGGCGAACAATCTGTTCGGGCGGTTCGGCCCGGCGGACGGTCCCTGCATCATGGCGGGTTCGCATCTGGACACTGTGCCGGAGGGCGGAGCCTTCGACGGATCGCTTGGCGCCTGCGTTGCGCTGGAGTGCGTGCGCGCCATGCGCGACGCCGGCATCGAGCCGCAGACCGCGATCGTCGCTGTTGCGACGGCGGAGGAGGAAGGCCGCTTCGGCGGCATGCTCGGCTCGCAGACAATCGCCGGGCTGGTGACGCGGAGCTGGATCAACCTGGCTTCAGATGCGGACGGCGTCCGGCTGGCCGACGCCATGACCGAACGGGGGCTGGACCCATATGGCGTGCTGGACGCGGGCTGGGAGCCGGGTTCGATCACGGCGTTCCTGGAACTGCACATCGAACAGGGTCCGGTGCTGGAGCGCTCAAGGATCCCGATCGGCATCGTCAACGGCATCTCCGGCGTCTGCTTCCTGCAGGTTCGCTATGACGGCGTCGCCAATCATTCCGGTACGACGCCGATGGATATGCGTGCCGACGCATTCGCCGGGCTGGCGGCCTTTGCCAATTCAATCCCCGCGACCATCGCCGCACATGGCACGGGGCAGAGCCGCATCACCATCGGCAAGGTCGAGCTGCAGCCGAATTTCGCCCATACGGTTCCGGGCTCGGCGGAGTTCTCGATCATCCTGCGCGATACGTCGGAAGAGGTGATGCGCGCGCTGCGCGCCGATGTGCTCGAGAATGTCGAAGCAGCCGCTAAGGTGCACGGGCTGAAGATTTCCGTCGAGGAGAAAAGCTGGCTGTCGCCCGCCGGGCTCGACGCCGGCATCCGAACGGTGCTGACGGAAGAGGCCGACCGGCTCGGCCACGCCTCGATCGTGATGCCGTCGGGCGCGGGGCACGATGCGCAGACGATGCAGTCGTTCTGCCCGTCCGGACTGATCTTCATTCCGAGCCGAAACGGCATCAGCCACGCGCCGGAGGAATGGAGCGACTGGGCCGACATAGAAAAGGGCGCGCAGCTTATGCTGAACGCCCTTGTTCGCCTGTCAGCGTAAAGAAGCCTAGCGCGGCAGAGTTTCCGCGCCAGCATTGTTTGTAGACCGGTAATCTTTCCGATCATGATTCATCATTATCGGGAACCGGTCTAGTCGCTGAGTTCCTTGGCTTCGAGTTCCTTTGCCTCGACGTCCGGAGACAGGTCCTGTTCCGCCTCTGCAATCGGCTGGCGGGTGAAGCCCTTTACGCCCGACGTCTCCTTGAAATCACGTTTTATCATCACCGGACTGACCGAATAGGCGGTGATCAGTTCGGCGAGCGAGCGCAGCGCATGGGTGTGGATGCGCTCATAACCGTGCGAGGCGTCGACGCCGAACGTGATCAGGGCGGTGCGCACATCCGCGCCCGCCTCGATGGCGCTGGCGGAATCCGAGCGATAATATTTGAAGATATCCTTCTGGTAGCGGATCTCGTTTTCCTGGCAGAGCGCGACCAGCTTTTTGGTCAAATGAAAATCGAACGGGCCGGTCTGATCGGCCATGGCGATGGTGACGCCGAACTCGTCGGAATTCTGGCCGGGCGCCGTGGTGCCGTTGTCGACCGCGATCATAGATGCGACATCGTGGGTCAGGATCGACGCGGCGCCGACACCAACTTCCTCGGCGATGGTGAAGAGGAAATGGATGTCGACCGGGGTTTCCGCCTGGTCGTCCTCCAGAGCCTTGAGCGCGGCGAGCATCACGGCGACGCCGGCCTTGTTGTCGAGATGACGCGACACGATAAAGCCGTTGTCGAGGAATTCGGGCAGAGGGTCGATGGCGATAATGTCGCCAATCTCGATGTCGAGCCGCTCGATATCCTCCTTGTTGCGCGCCAGCGCGTCGATGCGCATCTCCACGAATTCCCAGCCGACGGGGGCCTTGTCGACTTCCTCGTTATAGGTGTGCCCGGAAGCCTTCAGCGGCAGGATGGACCCGCGATAACTGCCGCTGTCCGTGAAGACCGTGGCGCGCGCGCCCTCGGCGAAACGCGCGGACCAGTGGCCGATCGGGACAACCGCAAGGCGGCCATTGTCCTTGATCTGCTTGACCTGAGCGCCGAGCGTATCGACGTGGCTGACAATGGCGCGGGCTCCTTCGGCGCGTTTACCCTTGCGGATTGCGCGAATGGCGCCGCGGCGGGTCAACTCCACCTTGAGGCCGTGCTTTTCGAGTTCAGACACCACATAGCGCACGACCGGGTCCGTGTAGCCGGTCGGGCTCGGTATCCTGAGCAGCTTGTCCAGTACGGCAAGCAGATATTCGTGGTCGATAGCCAAGCGTGTCACTAGCGCTTTCCCTCCCGTTCCTTGTCTTTTTGCAAAGTCTGCCGCACGCTGGCCGGGACTGAAAGCGGAAAAAGCAGATCGACGAAGCGTTCCGCCGTCGGCTGCGGCTCATGGTTGGCGAGGCCCGGCCTCTCGTTCGCCTCGATGAAGGCGTAGTCGGCCAAGCTCGGCGACTTGACCATCAGGTCGATGCCGGTGACCGGAATGTCAATGGCGCGCGCGGCCTCGCTCGCGGCCTGGACGAGCGTCGGATTGACGATGTCGGTAACGTCGTGAATCGTCCCGCCTGTGTGCAGATTGGCCGTCTTGCGCACGGCAAGTTCCGTCTCGACGGGAAGCACGTCGTCCAGTCCGAAGCCGGCTTCGCGGACGGTACGTTCTGTCTCGGCATCGAGCGGAATGCGGGATTCGCCGCCCGTGGCCGCCTTTCGGCGGCGGCTCTGCGCCTCGATCAGTTCGCGCACCGTGCGCTCTCCGTCGCCGACGATTACCGGCGGCCGGCGGATCGCCGCCGCGACGACGCGGTAGTTGATAACGATGAGGCGAAGATCCTCGCCCTGCACATATTCCTCGAGCAGCACGACATCCGATACCTTGCGCGCCGCCTCGATGGCGTCCTCGACCTCGGCCATATCGGACAGCCCGACCGAGATGCCTCTGCCCTGCTCGCCGCGCGCCGGCTTCACGACGACCCGGCCGCAGCGCTTGACGAATTCCGCGATCTCGTCGGGACTGGCGCCGTCGGCCAATTGCTCGGGAACCCGCACGCCCGCCGCGGACACGATGCGGCGCGTGACCGACTTGTCGTCGCAGATCGACATCGCGACCGCCGATGTCAGTTCGGAAAGGCTCTCGCGGCAAAGGATCGAACGGCCGCCATGGGTGAGGCGGAAAAAGCCCGCCTCGGCATCAACGACCTTGACGTGGATACCGCGCCGGCGCGCCTCGTTGACGATGATCTTCGCATACGGGTTGAGCGTGGCGTCCTCCGGCGGACCGGTGAACAGCGTCTCGTTGATCGGGTTCTTGCGCTTGACCGAGAAGAAGGAGACGCGCTGGAAACCGAGTTTCTCGTAGAGGGCGATCGCCTGCTCATTGTCATGCAGCACGGAAAGATCGAGAAAGGCCGCGCCGCGCGTGGTGAAATATTCGGCCAGGCGGCGAACCAGCGCCTCGCCGATGCCCGGATGGCGTGCCGAAGGGTCGACGGCGAGGCACCACAGGGACGACCCGCGCTCCGGATCGTTGAAGGCGCGGATGTGGTCGACTCCGGTCACGGTGCCGAGCACCTCGCCGGTCTGCTCGTCCTCGGCGACGAAATAGATGATCGTGCGGGCGTCGCGCTTGGCCCAGAAGAATTCCGGCGGAACGGCGATCATCCCGCGCGCGGAGTAGATGCGGTTGATCGCCTCGGCGTCGGACTGGGACGTCAGCCGGCGGATGAAGAAACCCTTCGGTCCCTTGCGGGACGGGCGATAGCGCGACAGATCCAGCCGGAACGTATGCGACGGATCGAGGAACAGTTCCTGCGGTGCATTGGCGAGCAGCACGTGCGGATTGCGCACATAGACCGCTATATCGCGCCGGTCGGGCTGTTCGCCGCGCAAGGCGGAAATCATCGCGTCCGATTCCTCGAAGGTCTGGGCGAAGACCAGCCGGCCCCACCCGCAATCGAGAACCGCCTGCGACGCCATGCGATCGGCATCGTCGCCATGCTGGGCTATCGGCGGCTTCAGGCCCTGATCGCGCATGCGCTTGAGGCGATGCTTGTAGGCCTCGCTGGACTGTCGCCCGCGAGAATTCGGCGGATGTTTGGGGCCTTCGCTGTCCTTCGCCATGGCGAACCTTATACCCCTTGGGTCTGCAACCACATTTCAAGCAGCGCGACCTGCCACAGTTCCGAACCGCGCAGCGGCGTGATGTGGCTTGCCGGATCGTCGAACAGGGTATCGAGATAATCCTGTTTGAAGAGGCCGCGTTCGCGGGCCTTCGCGGAGCCGAGCGCGTCCCTGACCATGTCCAGATATTCGCCCTGGATGTATTTCAGCTGCGGGACGGGAAAATAGCCCTTCTTGCGGTCGATCACCTCATGCGGAACGACGAGGCGGGCGGCGTCCTTGAGGACGCCCTTGCCCTCATCGTGCAGCTTGAACTCCGGCGGGATGGTTGCGGCCAGTTCGACCAGTTCGTGATCGAGGAACGGGACGCGGGCTTCCAGCCCCCAGGCCATCGTCATGTTATCGACCCGCTTGACCGGATCGTCGACCAGCATGACGTGGGAGTCGAGGCGGAGCGCGCGGTCAACCGAGGTCGCCGCGCCACCGCGCAGCAGGTGCTCGCGCACGAAATCGAGGCTGGCGTCGCTGTCGGCGACCCAGCGTCCATCCAGCTGGGTATTCAGCTTCTGGTGGGTGCGGTCGAAAAAGACCTTCGCATAGTCACCAACCACGTCGTTGGAGTCGGCAAGCGGCGGATACCAGTGATAGCCGCCGAAGACCTCGTCGGCACCCTGCCCCGACTGGACGACCTTGATGTATTTCGACACTTCGCGGCTGAGCAGGAAGAAGCCGATATTGTCATAGGAAACCATCGGTTCCGACATGGCTGCGATCGTATCCGGCAGATGGGAAATCAGATCGGCCGACGGCACGAAGATCTTGTGATGATCGGTTTCGAAGGTCTTGGCGATCAGGTCGGAATAGACGAATTCGTCGCCCTTCTCGCCATTGGCCTCCTCGAAGCCGATGGAGAAGGTCATCAGGTCCTTCTGGCCCTCTTGGGCCAGCAGGCCGACGATGAGCGAGGAATCGACGCCGCCGGACAGCAGCACACCGACCGGCACGTCGGCGACCATGCGGCGGCGAACCGCCAGGCGCAGCGCGTCATGCACGCGATCGCGCCAGTCGTTTCGCGTGAGACCCGTATCTTCCGCGCGGCGTTCGTAGGGCGGCTGCCAATAGACGCGATCCGTGGACGTGCCGTCCGCCTTGATGCGGCGTGTCGTCGCCGGCGGCAGCTTGCGTACGCCTTTCAGGATCGTGCGCGGCGGCGGCACGACGGCGTGAAAACTCATGTAATTGTGGAGGGCATAGGGATCGATATCGGTATCGATATCGCCCGCCTTCAGAAGCGCCGGCAGGAAGGAAGCGAAGCGGATGTGCTTGTCGGTCTCGGCGATATAGAGCGGCTTGATGCCGAAGCGGTCCCTCGCGAGAACGACATCGCCACTATCGCGCTCCAGAATCGCGAAAGCGAACATGCCGTGGAACCGCTCGACGCAAGCCTCACCCCATTTGTGGAAGGCCTTGAGCACGACTTCCGTATCGCCATGCGAGAAGAAGCTGTAGCCGGCGGCGATCAGTTCCTCGCGCAACTCCGGATAGTTGTAAATACAGCCATTGAAGACGACGGTCAGGCCGAGCGCCGGGTCGGTCATCGGCTGGCCGGCTTTCTCCGACAGATCGATGATCTTCAGCCGGCGATGGCCAAAGGCGACGCGGCCATGGGCGACAAGCCCGCTTCCGTCCGGGCCGCGCGGCGCCAGGGTTTCGGTCATCCGCGCGACAGCGGCGGTATCTGCAAATGTTCCATCGGTCCGGATCTCGCCGGCAATTCCACACATGTTCGGTTGTATTTCCCTCGTGATTGGTTTCGCGCGGGCAAGACATGGCTGGATGCGGCCCGCGCGGGCGAAGTTCGCGGCGAAGCGCGAGTCATTCGGATATGGCCCAGAACCTAGACATCCCGGCGTGCAATGGCAAATTTCGATAGTGCAGCGCACAAGAGGCGCGGCATTCGTCCATTTGCCGGCCTCCGCCCCGGCAGGATAGATAGGAAGCTTACCTGACGGTTCCCCGTTTATCCTTTGCTGACACAAATCCAGGAGAGAAACATGCCAAACCCCGTTCTGGTTCCCGGCGCCGTCGCAATTGTCACCGGAGGCGCCGCCGGCATCGGCCTCGCGGCGGCCAAGGCATTCGCCCGTCTCGGCCTGAAAATCACCATCGCGGATATCGGGCAGGAGCGTCTGGGAAGCGCGGCGGAGCAGATTGCGGCGCTTTCACAGGATGGAGCGGCGAACGTGATGGCGTGCGAGTGCGACGTCAGCCGGGTGGAAGACCTGAAACGACTGGAAAGCGATGTTCTCGGCCGATTCGGCTCCATCAACGTGCTGATGAACAATGCGGGCATACAGCCGGGCAGCCAAATCTTCGGGCCCGCGGAGAACTGGCAACGGGTTATAGACGTCAATCTCTGGGGGATCATCAACGGCGTACAGACCATCGCGCCGGGCATGATCGAATTTGGCCAGCCCGGCCTGATCATCAATACCGGCTCGAAACAGGGCATCACGACGCCACCTGGCGACCCGGCCTACAATGTTGCCAAGGCCGGCGTGAAAGCATTCACCGAAGCGCTGCAACACGATCTGCGCAACCGCGAAGGCTGCAAAGTGACCGCGCATCTGCTGATCCCCGGCTTCGTCTTTACAGACCTTACGAAGGCCGGCCGCGCCGAAAAGCCGGCCGGTGCGTGGACGCCGGACCAGACCGTGGATTTCATGCTGAAAAGCCTGGATGCGGGCGACTTCTACATACTGTGCCCCGACAATGACGTGCCCCGCGCTCTCGACGAGCGCCGCATTCTCTGGGCGGCAGGCGATATCGTCGAGAACCGTCCGCCTCTGTCACGCTGGCACCCCGACTACGGCGAGGCGTTCAAGGCGTTCCTCGAAGCGGATGGGACATGAGGGCGGGTGGCGTAACCCGCCCAACTGTGATGGCTTGGCGTCAAGCCTTAGCGGCCGCCGTGACGCGTTCTTTGGAAAAGATCACGAAGGCAAATAGAAATACACCAGCAAAGGTGATCAGCGAACCAGCGGCCACGCCCGGTTCGTATTGCGGATTGCCGAGCAACAGCATGTAAAGCGACGGGATCATGATCAGTACGCCGAGCGTGTAGACGCCATACTGGATCACCGGCAGGCGACCTTCGGCCTTCGACGGCGCGAGCGTATAATAGGTGCCCATAAGCGCCATCGTGACCCAACCAAGCAGGTTGCAATGGGCATGAGCGCCGGTGACGTTGTGCACGCCCGAGATCGACATTTTGAGGCCGATGGCGATGCCCGCAATCAGGAAGAGGATGGCTGTCTTGAAGAAGAGGCTGGAAACTCTAGGCATTTAGGAATCCTTTCATTTGCATAACGGAATACCGGCAAGCGGGATCGGCGATCACGCCCGACACACGGCATGTCGGGGCGGGGATATGGCCGAAAACACGCGGGCCGGCTATTGCCGTAAAAACAGATACTGAATCCTGAATTTGCAGACAGTCGTCAGCCCGACCGCAGCATATCATTACGCTACGTAAGCCGCTAGAACGTCGGGGAAATTTCGGTTGATACTGTCGGCATTCCGTCCGGGCGCCGGCGAAGGCTGCGGGCGCGCATCATGCTTGAGTGACACTGGCCGGGGGCAATGTCCGACACGGCCCGCAATACCGATATCGCGGAATGATCCCACCGCTCCGCTTGACGGAGGACAAAGAAAACGGCCCGCCTCCGGTCAGGAGACGGGCCGCAAGATTTTTTCGACAGCCGCCCGGAAGCGGCGCGGCGATTAGGCGGTCGAGCCGACCTTGGTGCCGATAGCGTCGAACTTGGCGTTCAGGTTCGAGCCGAGCGTGGTTGCGCCGGTGATGATCGCGACGGCGATCAGGGCAGCGATCAGGCCGTACTCGATAGCGGTCGCGCCGGACTCGTCTTTCATGAAACGTGCGAACATTGATGAGCTCCTATTACTCTTTTTCACAGCACCCCCATCAACACTCTGCGGGCATTGATCGGATGTCCGGAACTTACACGAGGCCTCTTGCCGCTCGCTTAAGGAACAGGGTTGCCAAAGCTTTAATGCCTGAAACGCCGGGACTTGGTGAATAAAAGGTAGATTTTCCCGTACGCGAAGAAGACAGGCAGCTCTCGCCTTATGGTTAAATCTTCGTTCATCATTCCCGGCGATAGTGTCGGGCGAGATTGCAAGGAGTTCAGCATGATCAAGGGCATTCGAACCGGACTGGCCGCCATTGTCGCGGCGGGCACGATCGCGCTGTCGCCGATCGCGCAGGCCGAAGAGGATTTCCAGGCCATGAACACGGTGCCGGAAGCCGGCATTCGCGTGCTCCTGAACCAGGCAAAGATCGTCAAGCTGTCCCAGGCGGCCTCGACCATCATCATCGGCAATCCGGAAATCGCCGATGCAACCGTGCGCGACGCACAGACGCTGGTCCTTACCGGCCGCGGTTTCGGCCAGACCAACCTCGTTATCCTCGATGGAGCCGGCAATCCGATCCTCGACGAACGCATCGCGGTCTCGCGCGAAAACGGTACGGCGCTGCGCATCTATCGCCAGTCGAACATCGAGACGCTGTCCTGCGAGCCGTATTGCGAAAAGGCCTATCTGACCGAAGCCGAAGTGCAGTCGATCCGCGCCGTTCGCGAAGCCAACCGCGCCAGCAAAGACAGCGACAACTAACGAGAGCTCCAGCGATCCGGTTGGCGGTCACCGGCGCGCGCCGGCACCGCCGAACGGCATGTTTAGCCATCGCGACAACGTTTCATCAATCATTTCATCCTAGAAAGAGTATGAAACGTTTCCCGGGATCAGCATGGCGTCTAGTACCCATAACACCCGCCGGCGCCTGGCCGGATTGATGTGCGCCCTGCGGCGCGACCGTAGCGGTGCGACCGCGATCGAGTTCTCGCTGCTCGCCCTGCCCTTTGCGCTGCTTTCCTTCGCAATCCTCGAAACGACAGTGACGTTTGCCGCCCAGCAAGTGCTCACAAACGCCGCCGACGAGATCTCGCGCGAGATCCGTACCGGCCAGCTGACACTGAAAAACACGACGAAGCTCCAGTTCGAAGACAAGATCTGCAACGAAATCAAGATCATGGTCGGCAGCACCTGCAGCGGGCTGGTCTGGGACCTGGAGGCCTACAACGCATTCAAGGACGTTCCCAAGAAGATCCCCCTCTCGCCGGACGGCGACGTCGACGCGACCGGTTTCGGCTATGACCCGGGCGAAGAGAACTCGATCGTTCAGCTTCGGATATTCTACAAGTGGCCGGTCCTGATCGACGTCATGCAATCGAGCATGGCGAACCTGCCGGATGGCAAGACGCTGCTGTATGCCTCCGTCACATGGCAAAACGAGCCTTTCTAGGAGACGCCATGAAACGGTTCACGCAGCTTGCAAGAGACCTGACAAAACGCTTCCGCGACGACATGCGCGGCATCGCGGCGATCGAATTCGCGCTGGTCGTGCCTCTTATGCTCGTCATGTATCTGGGCACGATCGAGATCTCCGCAGCCGTTTCGATCAACCGCAAGGTGTCGCGCATCGCCTCCACCGTTGCCGACCTCGTGACCCAGCAGACCGAGGTCGCCAAGACCGATCTGAAGGGCATCATGGAAATCGGCGAGGCGCTGCTGTTTCCCTATGATTCCGACAAGCCGGTCATCACGATCGTGGCCATCGACGTGGAATCCGGCTATCCGAAGGGCGGCAAGGTCGTTTGGGCGAGACGCGACTACCGGGGCACGTTCGACAACGGCGGTTACGTGAAGAACGCCGATATCGACGTGCCGAAGGATCTTCGCATCAACGGAAGCTTCCTCATCCGCGTCGACACTTCGCTCGACTATATCCCGATCGTACACTGGCTGATCGGAGATACGGTCGGCACGGTCAATACGAACGGTGTCGGCATTATCGCAATGAAGGAACGCTACTATCTGCGCCCCCGTCTCGGCGCGGACATTGGCTGCACCGATTGCTGACGCATTTCGCGCCGCCAGAATCCGGCCGGCCATTTTCCTCGCCTTGTATCCGCCCCGGCGCGGTGCCATCTTGACGATCCGGACGTCGCCAGAGAACGGCGCCGGGCAAGACAGACAGGCGGGCGGCACCCATGAAGCGAACATTCCTCTTCGTCCTCGACTCGGTCGGCATCGGCGGCGCGAACGACGCCGAAGCCTTCGGTGACGCCGGATCGAACACGGTTGGTCACATCCTGGAGGCGGCAGCCCGCGGCGAGGCCGACGAGCCCGGACTGCGGCAAGGGCCGCTGAAGTTGCCCAATCTCGCTGGGCTCGGCTTGTTCCATGCGCTCGACGCGGCCTCCGACATGCCGCTGGCCGAAACCTACGAGGCTAAAGAGGTCACGGGCTTCTGGGGTGCGGCCGACGAAGTGTCGAACGGCAAGGATACGCCCTCCGGCCATTGGGAAATCGCCGGCGTGCCGGTCCGTTTCGACTGGGGCTATTTTCCGGACGAGATTCCCTGCTTTCCGCAGGACTTGCTCGATGCGATCTACAAGGAGGCCGGGCTGTCCGGCTCGCTGGGCAACAAGCACGCGTCGGGCACGGAGATCATCGCGGAACTGGGCGAAGAGCATGTAAAGACCGGCCTTCCAATCTTCTACACCTCCGCCGATTCCGTCTTCCAGATCGCCTGCCACGAGGAGACTTTCGGGCTGCAACGGCTCTATGATCTGTGCGAGCTCGTGCGCGGCCATGTCGATGCGCTGAATATCGGCCGTGTGATCGCGCGGCCTTTCGTCGGCACGACGGCGGATGATTTCGAACGGACGGGCAACCGGCGGGACTACTCGGTGCTGCCGCCGGAACCGACGCTGCTCGACAGGCTGACCTCGGCGGGGGGACGCGTGATCGCGGTTGGCAAGATCGCCGACATCTTTGCCCACCAGGGCATCACCATTTCCCGCAAGGCCAATGGCAACATGGCGCTCGCGGACGCGACGCTGGAGGCGATGGAGGAAGCCCGGGACGGCGACCTCGTCTTCACCAATTTCGTCGATTTCGACATGCTTTACGGGCATCGCCGCAATGTCGCGGGCTACGCGGCGGCGCTGGAGGCGTTCGACCGGCGCTTGCCGGACATGATGGCGAAGCTGAAGCCCGGCGACCTGATGATGATCACCGCCGATCACGGTTGCGACCCGACATGGCGCGGCACCGACCACACGCGCGAGCGCGTTCCGATCCTCGGGACAGGTCCGGGCCTGCAGTCCGGCTCCATCGGTGTGCGGCCCACCTACGCGGACATGGGTGAGACGATCGCCGAACATATGAAACTGGCCCCCGGCAAGCACGGGACGTCCTTCCTGGCCGACCTCGCTGCGAATGCCTGAACTGCCGGAGGTGGAGACGGTCCGCCGCGGTCTGCAGCCGACCATGGGGGGCGCGCGGATCGCCGGCGTGGAGACGCGACGGCCGGATCTGCGCTTTCCGCTTCCCGAACGCATGGCGGATGCGCTGACCGGCCAGAGGATCGCGGCGCTGGGGCGGCGGGCGAAATATCTGCTTGTCGAACTCGACAACGGCGCCGTGCTTGGCTGCCATCTCGGCATGTCCGGCTCGTTTCGCATCGAGGACAGGCGATCGGCCGCAACCACGCCGGGGGCGTTCCACCATGCGCGCTCCAAGGCCGCGGCGCATGACCATGTCGTCTTTCACCTGGATTGTGCCGATGGCGGCAAACGGGAGGTCGTCTACAACGATCCGCGCCGTTTTGGGTTCATGTTCCTGACCAGCCGGGCGGCGCTTGGCGAAAACCCATATTTGAAGGATCTCGGGCTGGAGCCGACCGGAAATGCGCTTTCCGGAACGGCGCTCGCGGGGCTGCTTGCCGGGCGCAAGGCCCCGCTCAAGGCGGCGCTGCTCGACCAGCGGGCGATTGCCGGGCTCGGCAATATATATGTCTGCGAGGCACTTTGGCGCGCCCGGCTCTCGCCAAAGCGCGCGGCGGGGACGCTGGTGCGCAAGTCCGGCGCGCCGACCGAACGCTGCGACCATCTGGCCGATGCGATCCGCGCCGTTATCGCCGACGCGATCGCCGCCGGCGGCTCGTCTCTCAGGGACTATATGCATGCGGACGGTACGCTCGGCTATTTCCAGCATTCCTTCGCCGCCTACGACCGCGAGGGCGAACCTTGCCGGCACGAGAGCTGCGGTGGGACGATCCGCCGCATCGTCCAATCGGGGCGCTCGACTTTCTATTGTCCGGCATGCCAGAAATGATCGCCAGCAGGGCGAAGCGGAGAGACCGACATGGCGTATGAGACCATCCTGACCGAAAAGCGCGGTTCGGTCGTATTGATCACCTTGAACCGGCCGAAGGCGCTGAACGCGCTCAATTCGCAACTGCTGGAGGAACTGCTTGAGGCGGTCACGAAATTCGACGCCGACGCCAAGATCGCCGCGATGGTGATCACCGGGTCGGACAAGGCGTTCGCCGCCGGTGTCGACATCAAGGAAATGCAGTCCTTCGATTATGTCGACGTCTACATGAACGATTTCGTCGCCGGCTGGGATCGTTTCGCAGCGACGCGCAAGCCGATCATCGCCGCGGTTTCGGGCTATGCGCTGGGCGGCGGCTGCGAGCTGGCGATGATGTGCGATTTCATCATCGCGGGCGAAAGCGCCAAGTTCGGCCAGCCCGAGATCACGCTCGGCGTCATGCCCGGCATGGGCGGAACACAGCGCCTCGCTCGCGCCATCGGCAAGGCCAAAACGATGGAGATGTGCCTCACCGGCCGCCACATGGACGCGAAGGAAGCCGAAAGCTCCGGTCTGGTGGCGCGGGTGGTGCCCGACCATGACGTGGTGGAGGAAGCGATGCGCGCCGCCGAGAAGGTCGCGAGCTTCTCCATGCCGGCGGTCCTGATGACCAAGGAAACGGTGAACCGGGCCTTCGAATCCACGCTTGCCGAGGGGCTCCGGTTCGAGCGCCGGGTCTTCTATTCGATGTTTGCGCTGGAGGATCAAAAGGAAGGCATGGCGGCATTCGCCGAGAAGCGTTCGCCAAGTTTCAAGAACCGTTGACGGCTGCGGGAATTGCGCGTATAGACCGGCCACCTTGGCGGCCCGGTGGTCGCCATTATGATTTTAGCTGACCTGGCTTGGCGCTCAAGGTGCCACAGGGATCCGGAAAAGAGAAAGAGGCAACCATGGCCAATACTGTCTCGGCCAAGAAAATGACGCGCAAGATCGCGAAGCGCACCGCGGTAAACACGACGCGCCGCTCGCGCGTCCGTTCCTTCATTCGCAAGGTCGAGGAAGCAATCGCTTCCGGCGACAACGCGGTCGCATCCGAGGCCCTGAAATCCGCTCAGCCGGAAATCATGCGCGCGGTCACGAAAGGCGTGATACACAAGAACACGGCGTCGCGGAAAATCTCCCGCCTGGCGTCTCGCGTAAAAGCGATGGCAAGCTGATTATACATTAGTCGGCAAATGAGTTTTCAAGCCCGGTTCCGCCGGGCTTTTTTATTGTTTGCACACAGAGGATGACGCCCGCTGTGGAGAACCCGCTTTTTGTATTCTAATGCAATACGTTAGAGGCCTCCGCTCCAACCCAACCTCGGTCGAGCGGTGTCACCGATTTGACACAAATTTTAACCATGTTCTTTAAAAGCTAATTATTACAAGAACTTAGAGTTGCGCTTCACTCACGATTATCACAGCGCGATTCCTCCATCGCGATATTTCGCGGTTCTTCAATCTTTAAAAAATTAGATTCCCGCAGCGTCATTTTTCCGGGCGAAACATAAAGTGTGGAATCACAATTGTTTACGTTTACACAGGCCAAGGAATGCGCAAATCGGGGCGAATTTTGCGCCGCCGATGCGTTAAAAAAGCGTTTAGATGGCTTGCAATCAGAGGGCCATTTTCGCTACTGTTTTCTCATCAGACAGGACGCTTACCGAGACATGAGCGCGCATCGAATTCGGGCCTTTTCGCAGGGTTCGTGCGCGTCGGCGTGAGAGTTATTGTCTAGCGACAGGCGCGCCGCCTGTCACTTCATACGAAGAGCAACAATTCGGGGAACGCCGGTTTCGCGACCGGTGAACAGTAGAGCTACGCTCAAGGAGGTTCCGTAAGGGAAACTGCAAAATCCTACCAGTGGCGAATCCGTGACGGGCAACGCGAATTCGACACCGAACAATAAAGAATAGCATGTCAGCAGGGCGACAGAGAGAGGGTCGATGAGATACGATAGCGAAGGGTTGAACGGTCATTTCGAGGGTAAGACCGGATTCCCGGTGGTCATTGCGGGGCCACGCATGAAAACATCGGTCAGCGGCGCTACAAAGGGGGATATTTTGAGCGACGACAATACGGGCGGGCCGGGCCCGAACTCAGGGGACTCCGACAAGGACGCAGCCATGCGAAGCGCCGCGTTCGAGCGCGTCAAGCAGAAGCTGCGGGCGAAGATCGGGACGGATGTGTACAACAGCTGGTTCGGCCGGCTGAAGCTCGACACGGTGAGCCGCAACGTGGCCCGAATGTCGGTGCCTACCGCATTTCTGCGATCCTGGATCAACAGCCACTATCTGGATGTGCTTCTAACGCTATGGGCGGACGAGATTCCGGAAATCATGCAGGTGGAAGTGGTCGTGCGCAGCGCCGCAGCGAAAGCGCCGCAGCTTCGGCCAGACCAGGCGAAGGGACCGGCGCTTGCCGCCAAGAGAACCTCCGTGCAGCCTGTCGCCCGCGCCGTCTTCTCCCCGGATCGCGGCAAACCGGCCCGTGCGAACGGCTATGCGGAACAGAACGGCAATGGAAAGCTGATTGGCTCGCCGATCGACTCCCATTACACGTTCGACAATTTCATCGAGGGCAAGTCCAACCGCGTCAGCCTCGCCGCAGCCCGCGCCGCGGCCGACCAGGGCGCCAATTCGGCGCGCTTCAATCCGCTCTTCATCTATGCCTCGGTCGGCCTGGGCAAGACCCATCTCCTGCAGGCCATCGCCAACGGCGTCCTGGCGGGCGAGCCCAAGAAACGTGTCGTCTATCTGACGGCGGAATATTTCATGTGGCGCTTCGCCAGCGCCATCCGCGACAACAATGCGCTGATGCTCAAGGAGACCTTGCACGACATCGACCTCCTCATCATCGACGACATGCAGTTTCTGCAGGGCAAGAAGATCCAGTCGGAATTCTGCCACCTGATCAACACCCTGCTCGACAGCGCAAGGCAGGTCGTCGTCGCCGCAGACCGTCCGCCACACGAGCTGGAATCGCTCGATGCGCGTGTGCGGTCGCGCCTGCAGGGCGGCGTCGCGCTCGAGATCGGCGCGCCGGATTACGACATGCGTCTCGCGATGCTGAAACAGCGGCTGGAAAACGCCAAGAAGGACGATCTGACGCTCGATATCGGCGACGAGGTTCTCGACCATGTCGCAAAGAACGTCACATCGAGCTTCCGCGAACTGGAGGGCGCATTCAACCAGTTGGTGTTCCGCCACTCCTTCGAGCCTGATCTGTCGATCGAGCGTGTCGACGACATTCTCGGCCATCTCGTGCGCGTCGAGGACAACCGCAAGATTCGCATCGAGGACATCCAGCGGGCGGTGTCGCGCCACTACAATGTGTCGCGCACGGACATGCTTTCGAACCGTCGTACGCGGCAGATCGTGAAACCGCGGCAGATCGCGATGTATCTCGCCAAAATGATGACACCGCGATCTCTGCCGGAAATCGGACGCCGTTTTGGAGGACGCGATCACACAACAGTGCTTCACGCGGTGCGCAAGGTGGAGTCGATGATCGCCGATGACGGCCAGCTTGCCAAGGAACTCGAACTCCTCAAACGGCTGATCGAAGAATAGGCCGTTCCTTCCAGCCCCGGCCTGCCAGCCGGGGCTTTTTCTTTTCCCCAGCCTTTGGCCGCACGGCCTTGCGCGCTTCGTCCAGAACGCTTGCTTTTCGATCCGTGAACCGCCACATTCGCGGTCCAATCCGGCCGGAACGGCACCGGGGATTCTCCTGAATCCAGAGCCGCGGCAACCGTCATCCAGCCGGTTCGTCCATGTTTCATCCAAGCGGACAGCGAACCATGCGTGTCACAATCGAGCGAGCCAACCTGCTGAAATCCCTGAATCACGTTCACAGGGTCGTAGAGCGCCGCAATACCATTCCGATCCTCTCAAACGTGCTTTTGAAGGCCGAAGGTTCGGCGCTCGAAATGAAGGCGACGGACCTCGATCTGGAGATCACCGAGGCCGTGCCCGCCGTGGTGGAGCAGGCCGGCGCGACGACGGTCGCTGCCCACCTCCTCTACGACATCGTGCGCAAGCTGCCGGACGGCACCGAGGTGATGTTGTCGACGGATGCCGACGGCAATTCGATGACGGTGATTTCGGGACGGTCGAACTTCAAGCTGCAGTGCCTGCCGCAATCTGACTTCCCCGAATTGACCGCCGGCGAATTCACGCACACGTTCCGGCTCGATTCCAGCGCCCTGAAGGAGCTGATCGATCGCACCCAATTCGCGATCTCGACGGAAGAGACGCGCTACTATCTGAACGGTATCTATCTGCACACTGCCGAAGGCGACAACGACATCGTGTTGCGGGCGGTGGCGACGGACGGACACCGGCTGGCGCGCTGCGAAATGGACGCGCCGAACGGGGCGGAGCAGATGCCGGGCATCATCATTCCGCGCAAAACGGTCGGCGAGTTGCAGAAGCTCGTCGACGATCCGGACCTCTCGGTGACGGTGGAACTGTCGGATTCGAAGATCCGATTCACCATCGGCGCCGTCGTGCTTACCTCGAAGCTGATCGATGGAACCTTCCCGGACTATCAGCGCGTCATCCCGACCGGCAACGACAAGGACATGCTCGTCGACCGGCAGAGCTTCGCCGCGGCCGTCGACCGCGTCTCCACCGTGTCGTCCGAGCGTGGGCGGGCGGTGAAGATCGCGTTGTCGGAAGGTCAGATGACGCTGACGGTCAACAATCCGGATTCCGGCTCGGCGACCGACGAGTTGGCGGTCGACTATTCCGCCGATCCGATGGAGATCGGCTTCAACGCCCGCTATCTGCTCGACATCACAAACCAGATCACTGGCTCCGAGGTGAAGTTCACGCTCGCCGACGCCGGCTCGCCGACTCTGATCATCGACACCGCCGACGACGCGTCGCTCTACGTGCTGATGCCGATGCGCGTATAGGCGGCCGCGCCAAGGGACGATGACGCCGGAAAGCCATCTTTCGCAGCTGAAGCTGACGGCGTTTCGTAACTACGCGCATCTTTCGGTGGCGTTCGAGCCGAAGCACGTCGTGCTGTCAGGTCCAAACGGGGCCGGCAAGACGAACCTCATGGAAGCCGTTTCCTTCCTGTCGCCGGGCCGTGGGCTGCGCCGGGCGCAGCTGGCCGACGTCGCGCAGGAGGGATCAACCGGCGGCTTCGCGATCCATGCGACACTGGAACGCGACCGCGACAGTTTCGCGATCGGAACCGGCACCGCCTTCGGCGAGGCCGGCCAGCGGCGGGTGCGCATCAACGGCACCAATTCGAATGGCGACGAACTGCTCGATCTCTGCCGCATCAGCTGGCTCACGCCGGCGATGGACGGGCTATTCACGGGACCGGCCTCCGACCGGCGGCGCTTTCTGGACCGTATGGTTCTGGCGATCGATCCGGCGCATGGCCGCCGCGCGGCCGACTATGAAAAGGCAATGCGGCAAAGAAACCGGTTGCTGGAAGAGCCGGCCGGCAGCCAGACCGACGCATGGCTGACCGCTGCGGAAACGCAGCTCGCGGCGCTCGGCTCGGCCGTTATTGCGGCACGCCAGGAACTCGCCGGGTTGCTCGCCGCAATCATCGCCGAACGGCACGACCCGTCCGATCCGTTCCCCAGCGCACTTCTCGCCGTGGAGGGCGAGCTGGAGGAAGCCGCGCGCGGCGGCGAAGCGGCGGGCGCGATCGAGGAAAGACTGATCGCCGAATTGCGCGACGGACGCTATCGCGACCGGGCGGCCGGACGGACGCTTATCGGACCACACCGGGCGGAATTCGCCATCCGGCACGAGCAGAAGGACATGGACGCGGCGCGCTGTTCGACGGGTGAGCAGAAGGCGCTTCTGGTCGGCCTCGTCCTGGCGCATGCGGCGCTGACGCGCACCGTTTCCGGCATGGCCCCGATCATGCTACTCGACGAGATCGCGGCGCATCTCGATCCGGCGCGCCGCGCCGCGCTGTTCGACCGGATCGACACGGTCGGCGGGCAGGCCTTCATGACAGGCACCGACCGGTCGCTTTTCGAGGCGCTGGGGAACCGTGCGCAATATGTCCGGGTCGAGAACGGCGCGTTGACGCCTGAACGGGACTGAGATGAGCGACCATACACCGCTGAACATGGACGAAATCGAGCGCTACGCCCGCCATATCATCCTCTCGGAGATCGGCGGCGCCGGCCAGCAGAAGCTGAAAAACGCGCGCGTTCTCGTGATCGGCGCGGGCGGGCTCGGAAGCCCGGCGCTACTCTATTTGGCGGCCGCCGGCGTGGGCACCCTTGGCGTCGTCGATGACGACGATGTCAGCCTTTCCAATCTGCAACGCCAGATCCTGCATGCCACGGGCGATATCGGCCGGCCGAAGACGCAAAGCGCGGCGCATACGCTTCACGGGATGAACCCGATGATCGATATCATCGAGCATCGCGAACGCCTGTCGGAAGACAATGCGAAAACGATCCTCTCCGATTACGACCTCGTCGTCGACGGATCCGACAATTTCGCGACCCGTTATCTCGTCGCCGACACAGCGGAGGAGGCCGGTATGCCGCTGGTGGCGGGGGCGCTCGGCCGTTTCGACGGTAGCCTGACAGTGCTGACGCCCTATGGCGCCGACACCGACGGCAACCCCTGCCCGCGCTATCGCGACCTGTTTCCCGAAGCGCCGCCCGAGGGCACGGTGCCGACCTGCGCGGAGGCGGGTATTCTGGGTGCGGTGGCCGGCGTCATCGGCACGCTGCAGGCCGTCGAGGCGCTAAAGCTGATCACAGGCGTCGGCGAGCCGCTGATCGGAAGGATTTTGCTCTATGACGCGCTGTCCGTACGGTTCCAGACCATGCGCTACAAGCGGCGGTCCTGATCGCTTGACGGGCACCGCTTGAAACGGCTTGCTGCCCCGAAGCATTTCCACCGTGAGGTCTTCATGAGTATAAGCCCGATCGTCCACCACATCCCGGTCTGCCCTTTCTGCCAGAGGCTGGAAATCCTGCTGGCGCTAAAGGATCAGCGCAATGCGGTCGAATTCCGCGTCGTTGACATCACCAAGCCGCGCGATCCCGAACTTCTGGCAAAGACCCGCGGCACCACTGCATTGCCGGTTCTGGAACTGCCGGATGGACGTATCCTGAAGGAAAGCCTCGTGATCCTGCGGTATCTCGACGAAACCATTGCCGGCGGGCCGGTTCGCCGCAGCGACGCCTATGAACATGCGGTCGAGAACATGCTGATTACCCGGGAAGGACCGTTTACCGGCGCGGGCTACATGTTCGTGATGAACCAGGACCGGTCGCGCCGCGACGAGCATCTCGAAAAGATCCTCACGATCTATCGCGACCTCAACGACTTCCTGATGGAACACAATCCCGACGGCACGTTCCTGTTCGACAGCTTCGGGCTTGCCGAGGCCGTCTTCACGCCGATGTTCATGCGCTTCTGGTTCCTCGATTATTACGAGGATTTCGAGTTGCCGGCGGGGCCCGCTTACGACCGCGTCCGCGCATGGCGGGCGGCCTGTCTCGAACACGAGGCCGCACAGCAGGTCTCGCAGGAAGAGATCGTGAAATATTACTACGACTACGCGAAGGGCTTCGGAAACGGCGCGCTGCCCGAAGGCCGCTCGGTTTCGAGCTTCAGCTTCGAGCCTGACTGGCCGACCCGGCCCTGGCCGCCACGCAATAAATACGAAGTCAGCGCGACCGACGCCGAACTCGGGCTGATCTGAGCATCACACCATCGACGGCAGGACGCGGTCCGGCGGCCGGTCGCCGTCGGCCATCATGCGGATGTTGATGATGACCTTCTCGCCCATCTCGATACGGCCCTCGATGGTCGCCGAACTCATATGCGGCGAGACCACCACCTTGCCCTTGCGGGCCAGTTCACGCAGGCGCGGATCGATGGACGGCTCGTGCTCGAAGACATCGAGCCCGGCGCCGGCTATGCGGCCCTCCTCGATGAGGCGGATCAGCGTCTTCTCGTCGACGACATCGCCCCGCGACGTGTTGACGATATAGGCGGTCGGCTGCAGCAACTCGAGCCGGCGCGCCGAAAGCAGATGGAAGGTCGCAGGCGTTGACGGGCAGTTGACCGAGACGATGTCCATATGGGCGAGCATCTGGTCGAGGCTTTCCCACCACGTGGCGCCCAGTTCCTGCTCGATCGCCGCCGACATGCGGTGGCGGTTATGGTAGTTGATCGACAGACCGAAAGCGCGGGCGCGCCGGGCGACAGCGATGCCTATACGGCCCAGGCCGATTATGCCAAGCTTCTTGCCGGCGAGCCGGCGGCCGAGCATCCATGTCGGCGACCAGCCGGCCCAGTCACCCTCACCCGTCAGAACCGCGGCGCCCTCGGTGAGGCGGCGCGGCACGGCGAGGATCAGCGCCATGGTCATGTCGGCCGTATCCTCGGTCAGCACATTCGGCGTGTTGGTCACGGTGATGCCGTGGGCATGAGCCTCCTTGACGTCGATATTGTCCACGCCATTGCCGAAATTGGCGATCAACCGCAGTTGCGGTCCAGCCTTGCCGATCAGGTCGGCGTCGATCCTGTCGGTGACCGTCGGGACAAGGACCTCGGCGGTCTGCATGGCCTGCGCCAGTTCGTCGCGCGACATCGGCCGGTCGGTTTCGTTCAGCCGTACGTCGAAGAGTTCGCCCATACGGGCCTCGACCGTCTCGGGAAGCCTGCGCGTGATGACGACCAGCGGTTTTCGGCTCAGAGGCATTCGCACTCCCCAGGGTCATGCCCCCTGAATGCGCTTCATTTTTGTACACCGGCGGACCGATGTTGAGCGCTTGTTAACCAAGTGTGGACCAGAATGGCAAACGGCCCCGTTCGCCGTTCTCTAGCAAGGCGTCCGTGCCATGACAAAGAGTTTTGCGTGCGAAATCGGCGCAGGCAGAATCGCCTGGCATGCCGCGGGAAACAAAAAAGAGGTCTTAAGCCCGATGACCAGCAAGTCCACCGGCCACCTGTCCAAATACGCCGCGAAATTCATGCTATGCGCAACGGTCGCAGCCGTTATGGCGATTGCGCCGGCAGCCGCCCAGACGACCGGCTCGATCAATCGCGGAGCGAGCGGCCTGCCGCTGCCGCGATTCGTCAGCCTGAAGGCGGCCAAGGTGAATATGCGGATTGGACCGGGTTCGGACTACAAGGTGGCTTATCGCTATCTGAAACCGGGCATCCCGATGGAGATCATCCAGGAGTATGACAATTGGCGCCGCGTCCGGGACGCCGACGGGACCACGGGCTGGATCCACGGCTCGCTCCTATCGGGCGAACGCACCGCAATCACCTCGCCCTGGCGGCGAGCCTCGAGCCCGGATGACACGGTGATCCTCTACAATACCCCTGCCGCGGCCGCGGGCGTTGTCGCCTATCTGGAACCGGGCGTGCTCGGCCACATCGATTCCTGCGACGGGGCCTGGTGCGAACTCGACGTGAAATATTCCGATCGCACCCTGCGCGGTTACGTCAACCAGGCGGAATTGTGGGGTGCCTACCCCGACGAAGTGATCAAATAGGAAACTGGTGCGTCAGCCCTTGCGGCGCAGGCGGATGACGACGTCGATATTCGCGACTTCCATGCCTTCGGGCGGTTCGGGAAGGTTTTCCACCTTCAACTGCGCCGTCACCGGGACATCAACGACCTCGCCATCCTCTTCGATGTAGAAGTGATGGTGGTCGGAGGTGTTGGTGTCGAAATAGGTGCGTGAACCTTCCACCGACAGGATGCGCAGCATTCCCGCGTCGGTGAACTGGTGGAGCGTGTTGTAGACGGTCGCCAGCGACACCGGAACACCGATAGCGACGGCCTCGCCATGCAGATCCTCGGCGGCCAGATGCCGGTCGCCCTTGGCGAACAGCAATTCTGCAAGCGCGACACGCTGCCGCGTCGGGCGTAGCCCGGCCGTTTGCAGCTTCCGCCTGATATCCGTCACAGAGTGATCCACTTCTACGTCTATCCTCGTCAATCGACGTTGCAACCCCGTGCAAAAAGACGAATTTTCCTGTCCCTTGCAGTGTTGATCATATATTCGCTATGGCAGGAGCGATCAATAGGCAGGGGTCCGCGGTCCATCTACCCGGACCGGCCCAGATAAGAACCAGGGAGACTCGCCCGCCAATGGCCGAACAAAAATCCAGTTACACCTATGAAGACCTGCTCGCCTGCGGGCGTGGCGAAATGTTCGGCCCGGGCAATGCCCAGTTGCCGGCGCCGCCGATGCTGATGTTCAATCGCATCACCCAGATCAGCGAAACTGGCGGCGAGCACGGCAAGGGCTTCATCCGCGCCGAGTTCGACATCACACCGGACCTCTGGTTCTTCCCTTGCCACTTCATCGGCGATCCGGTGATGCCGGGCTGCCTCGGCCTCGACGCGCTGTGGCAAATGACCGGCTTCTATCTCGGCTGGCTGGGCGAACCCGGAAAGGGCCGCGCGCTGTCGACCGGCGAAGTGAAATTCACCGACATGATCACGCCGAAAACCAAGCTGGTCGAATACTGCATCGACTTCAAAAGGGTGATGCGCGGCCGACTGGTGCTCGGCATCGCTGACGGCCTCGTCAAGGCGGACGGGGAGACCGTGTTCCAGGCGAAAGACCTGCGTGTCGGCCTGTTCCAGGAAAAATCCGCCTGAAAAATCCAATCCGCAGGGTGCGCGGCACCCTGCCGCCAAAGCCAGGGAGCCTCTCATGAGACGCGTCGTCGTAACAGGGCTGGGTATCGTATCATCCATCGGCAACAACGCCGACGAGGTCACCGCCTCGCTGCGCGATGCCAAGTCCGGTATCAGCCATTCGCAGGATTTCGCCGATCGCGGCTTTCGCTGTCAGGTCTGGGGCGCGCCGACGCTCGACCCGAGCGAACTCGTGGACCGGCGCGCGATGCGGTTCCTCTCCAAGGGCGGTGCATGGAACCATGTCGCCATGCAACAGGCGATCTCCGACGCCGGCCTTTCGACCGACGGGATCACGGATGAGAAGATCGGCATCATCATGGGGTCCGGCGGCCCGTCGACGCAAACGATCGTCGAAGCAGCGGACATAACCCGCGAGAAAGGCTCGCCGAAGCGCATCGGGCCGTTTGCCGTGCCGAAGGCGATGTCCTCGACGGCATCCGCGACGCTCGCCACTTGGTTCAAGATCCACGGCGTCAACTATTCCATCTCGTCGGCCTGCTCGACCTCGGCGCATTGCATCGGCAATGCCTATGAGCTGATCCAGTGGGGCAAGCAGGACATGGTCTTCGCCGGCGGGCATGAAGATCTCGACTGGTCGATGTCCAACCTGTTCGACGCCATGGGCGCGATGTCGTCCAAGCACAACGACACACCGGCAAGCGCCTCGCGCGCCTATGATGCAGAGCGCGACGGTTTCGTCATCGCCGGCGGCGCAGGCGTGCTGGTTCTCGAGGAACTTGAACACGCCAAGGCGCGCGGCGCGAAGATCTATGCCGAAATCGTCGGCTATGGCGCGACCTCGGACGGCTACGACATGGTCGCGCCATCAGGCGAAGGCGCGGTGCGCTGCATGCGCCAGGCGATGGCGACGGTGGACGGCAAGGCCGATTACATCAACACCCACGGGACCTCCACGCCCGTCGGCGACAGCCGGGAAATGGCGGCGATCCGGGAAGTGTTCGGCGACGAGATGCCGAAGATCTCCTCGACCAAGTCGCTGACCGGACATTCGCTCGGCGCCGCCGGCGCGCAGGAATCGATTTACTCGATTCTGATGATGCAGGGCGGGTTTATCGGCGAGAGCGCGCATATCAGCGAGCTCGATCCTGAATTCGAAGGCATGCCGATCGTTCGCGAACGCATCGACAACGCCAAGATCGATACCGTGCTGTCGAACTCGTTCGGTTTCGGCGGCACCAATGCCACACTGGTGTTCCAGCGTTACAACGGCTGACGTGAAAGGACATTGCGAATGAACGGTTTGATGGCTGGAAAACGCGGCTTGATCATGGGAGTGGCCAATGACCACTCCATCGCGTGGGGGATCGCCAAGGCGCTGCACGCGCAAGGCGCCGAAATAGCGCTGACCTATCAGGGCGAGGCCTTCGGACGGCGCGTCAAGCCGCTGGCCGAGGAAATCGGCTCGAAGCTGCTGCTGCCTTGCGACGTGGAGGATACGGATACCGTCAAGGCCGTCTTCGACACGCTGAAGGAAGAATGGGGCAGCCTCGACTTTCTCGTCCACGCCATCGGCTTTTCCGACCGCAACGAGCTCAAGGGCCGCTATCTCGACGTGACGACGCGCGAGAACTTTTCGCGGACCATGGTGATCTCGGCCTATTCCTTTACCGAAGTCGCGCAGCACGCCGCGCCGATGCTGAACGAAGGCGGATCCCTGCTGACGCTTACCTATGGCGGGTCCATGCGCGTCATGCCGAACTACAATGTCATGGGCATCGCGAAGGCGGCGCTGGAAGCCATGGTGCGGTACCTTGCGGCCGATTTCGGCCGCAACAACGTTCGCGTCAATGCGATCTCGGCAGGACCGGTGCGCACGCTCGCCGGCGCCGGCATCGGAGACGCCCGACAAATCTTCTCCTATCAGCAGCGCGTCGCCCCGCTCGGCCGACCGACAGACATCTCCCAGGTGGGCCAGTCCGCCCTCTATCTGCTCTCCGACATGTCGTCGGGTGTGACGGGCGAAATCCACTATGTCGACGCCGGCTACAACGTCATGTCCATGCCGATGATGGACGAGCTCCGGAAGCTCGATCCGAAATAGACCGGACCGGCCTGATCCAAGGGAAATCAACCGCTTTTTAGGGTTTCCAAGGCATTCTCCAAAAGATTTTGGAGTTGTTATGTCTGCTCGGGCAAAAGTTGGGCGTTCGCAGGTTTTCCGCCTGGTTACGATCTTTTCAAGCGGATTCGGCGCAGCATCACTCAGCCTTTGGGCACTGATGCTGAACCGGATCGGCGATCCCGGCATGTTCGGCTTCAGCACGATGTCTGCGGTGATCGCCGGGCTGGCGGCGCTGGCCGGGGCCGGCTGCGCGCATGCCTACTACATCGGATCGGACGAGACGGCCAAGGTCTATGAGGAAGCCATCGCGACGGATTCCACCACTGGCCTGTTCTCGCGAGCCGGGCTCAAGCAGGAGATCGCCCCGCTGATCGAGCGGGCCACCGGCAAGGCGCGTTCCTTCGAACGCCGGATGCTGGTTTCCGTAGAGATCGACGCATTTCGCGACATCAACAACCAGCACGGCCCTGAAACCGGCGACCGCGTGCTGCGCCTGATGGGCGAGCGTATCCGCCGCCTCGTCGGCGGCCTTGGCCCGGTAGCGCGTATCGCCGGCAGCGAATTCGCCTTTACCTTCGAAGTCGGCCATGACGATTGCGAACTCCACGCGGTCATGACGGCGCTTTTGGAAGAAATGTCACGGCCGATCCGGGCCGGAGATATCGTCATTCCGGTGTTCTGCACAGCTGGCCTCGTCGAACTCGGCAAGGAGACGACCTCACTGGACACAGCGCTTCGGCGCACAAATCTCGCGCGGACCACGGCGCGGGCCGGCGGACTGGGAAACTGGACGATCTACCACCCGGAGATGACCCAGATCGATACCTACCGCAAATGGATCGAGGGAGAGCTGTCGAACGCGATCGAAACATCCGCATTCGAAGTGGTCTACCAGCCGCAGGTGGAAAGCCATACCGGGCGGCTGACCGGATATGAGGCGCTGCTGCGCTGGGAACATCCGGAAAAAGGCTTCATTCCGCCGTCCGAATTCATTTCGGTGGCAGAGAAGTGCGGTCTGATCGGCCAGATCGGAATGTGGGTGCTCGAAAGGGTCTGCAACGACGCGGCGCGGTTTCCCGAGGACACGACCATTGCCGTCAACGTCTCGCCCAAGCAGCTGGAGAATCCCAACTTCGTCTCACAGCTGGCGGACACGATGCGCCGCGCGGCTGTGCGGGCAGAGCGAATCGAACTGGAAATCACCGAAAACATCCTGATCATGGACAGTGCCAAGGTTCGCCAGAAGTTTCAGGCCATCAGGGATCTGGGCTGCCCCATCTCGATCGACGATTTCGGCACAGGCTACTCCAATCTCGGATACCTCGCCGAACTGCCATTCACCAAGCTGAAGCTGGACCGCTCTCTCGTCTCGCGTCTCGGCGAACGCGATAATGGTACGGCACTGGTCGCCACCATCGTCAACATGGCCCATGCGCTCAACGTCTCCGTTCTCGGCGAAGGCGTGGAGACGGAGGAACAGGTCGCGCTGCTACAGGCGGCGGGCTGCAAGCTGATGCAGGGCTATTATTTCGGCAAGCCGGTCTGGCTGGAGCGCGCGCAGGACAAAGCAGCCTGAGCGATATCAGCGCATAGCCTCAACGACCTTGAAACCGTCACGAACTTCCTTTTCCTCAACCCGGCGAAAACCCTGCGCGAGAGCCCGTTCATAGGGCAGCTTGCGATTGGCGACCATCAGCAGGCGGCCGCCGGGCACGAGCGCCTTTGACGCGGCAGCGATGAAGGCCTTGCCGATATCCGGCTCCGATGCCCGTCCGGCATGGAAGGGCGGGTTCATGACGATCCAGTCGAACTGCCGGGCGACCGGCTCGGAGGTCAAGTCGCACCAGTTCGCCGCGAGCTTCACTTCGCCGGCCATGGGCGCGAGATTGCGCTCGGCGGCCTTCAGGGACGGGTGATGCGCCTCGAACAACGCGAGGCTTCCGGGGTTTCCCTTCTCCAGCACCTCGGCCGACAAATAACCCCAACCGCAGCCGAAATCGGCCACCGTACCCTTGATACGATGATCGAGATGGGCGGCCAGCAAGACGGAGCCGGCATCGGGAACGGTGTGGGAAAACATTCCCGGCGCGGTCTCGAAGCGGTCGGCGACCAGGGCAGTCGTTTCGAGAGCGCCGGCGAAAATCTCCGGTCCGGGAGAATCAAACCAGAAAACGGTGGCGTGATGCTTGGCGAGCGAGCCGGCGATCTCGACCCGGCCGCCGACCCATTTGCGCAGGGGCTGGATACCGACTGTCTTTTCTCCGCAGACGACTATTGATGCACCGGGTTTCACGAGCGCGCAGGCGCGCGCGACCAGCGCTTGATTCTCGCCCTTGTGACGTCCGGCGAGGACGAGACAGGCGTCGAATGCGCCCTCGGCGGCGTCAAGCTCAGGGTCGGTGTCGAAGCCGGCGCGCTGCAGCGCGAGGAACGCCGGACGGAAGCCCTGCTCGCAAGCGAGCGCGGAACTGGCGAAGCCCCCGGGCAGCGGCGGGACCGCCGCATTCAGAAAGGCAAAGCGCGCGCCTTCGTCCGGCGGATCGATATCGCCGGAGGCAAAGGGCAGGAAAAGGGTCTCGATCGCGCCGCTCATTTCAGTCCTTCAAACAAAAAACGCGGGGCAAGATGCCCCGCGCCTGATTTCCTCTGCAAGGAGGTTCCGATTACTCGGCGTCTTCGCGCTTTTCGCGAACGATCTCCTTGCCGGTTTCCTGGTCGACGACCTTCATCGAGAGGCGGACCTTGCCGCGCTCGTCGAAGCCCATGAGCTTGACGAAGACCTTGTCGCCTTCCTTGACAACGTCGGTCGTCTTGGCGACGCGCTCGGACGCGAGCTGGGAGATGTGGACCAGACCATCCTTGGGACCGAAGAAGTTCACGAAAGCGCCGAAATCGGCGGTCTTGACGACCGTCCCCTCGTAGATCTCGCCGACTTCCGGTTCGGCCACGATGGAATGGATCCACTTCTTGGCCGCCTCGATCTCCTTGCCGGAGGCAGAAGCGATCTTCACGGTGCCGTCGTCCTCGATGTTGATCTTGGCGCCGGTCTGCTCGACGATCTCGCGGATGATCTTGCCGCCGGAACCGATGACGTCACGGATCTTGTCGACCGGGATCTGCATCTGCTCGATGCGCGGTGCGAACTCGCCGAGCTCGGCGCGGCTTTCCGACAGAGCCTTGGCCATTTCTCCGAGGATGTGCAACCGGCCGTCCTTGGCCTGGCCGAGCGCGACCTTCATGATCTCCTCGGTGATGCCCTGAATCTTGATGTCCATCTGCAGCGAGGTGACGCCATTGGCGGAACCGGCCACCTTGAAGTCCATGTCGCCGAGGTGATCCTCGTCGCCGAGAATGTCGGACAGGACGGCGAATTCATCGCCTTCCTTGATCAGGCCCATGGCGATACCGGCAACCGGCGACTTCAGCGGAACGCCGGCATCCATCAGCGACAGCGAGGTGCCGCAGACGGTCGCCATCGAGGACGAACCGTTGGACTCGGTGATCTCGGAGACCACGCGCAGCGTGTAGGGGAACTCTTCGGCGCTCGGCAGCAGCGGATGAACCGCACGCCATGCCAGCTTGCCGTGACCGATCTCGCGGCGGCCCGGGGAACCCATGCGGCCCGCTTCACCGACCGAATAGGGCGGGAAGTTGTAATGCAGCATGAAGGTTTCCTTGTAGGTCCCCGTCAGCGCGTCGACGAACTGTTCGTCTTCGCCGGTGCCGAGCGTGGCAACCACGAGCGCCTGCGTTTCACCGCGGGTGAACACGGCCGAACCGTGGGTGCGCGGCAGGACGCCGACTTCCGATACGATCGGACGGACGGTCGAAAGATCGCGACCGTCGATGCGGGTCTTGGTCTTCAGGATGTTGCCGCGAACCACCTTGGCCTGCAGCGACTTGAAGACCGAGCCGATCTGCTCGGCGGTCCACTTTGCTTCCTCGCCTTCGGCCGGCGCGAAGTGTTCCTTCATCTTCGCCTTGACGGCATCGATGGCATTGTAGCGCTCGGTCTTGTCGGTGATTGTGTAGGCCTTGGCCAGCTCGTCGGCGACCACGCCTTCCATCTCGCCTTCGAGAGCGGAGAGATCTTCCGGCTCGAAATCGCGCGGCTCGTTGGCGGCGACTTCGGCGAGCTTGATGATCGCGTTGATGACCGGCTGCATGCCGCGATGGCCGAACATGACGGCGCCGAGCATGACATCCTCGGAGAGTTCGTTGGCCTCGGATTCGACCATCAGAACGGCGTCGGAAGTACCGGCGACGACCAGGTCAAGCGAGCTTTCCTCCATTTCGTCAATGTGCGGATTGAGCACATATTCGCCGTTGATGTAGCCGACGCGGGCACCGCCGATCGGGCCCATGAAGGGTACGCCGGACAGCGTCAGGGCAGCCGATGCGCCAACCATGGCGAGCACGTCCGGATCGTTTTCCAGATCATGCTGCAGAACGGTGAGGACGACCTGGGTCTCGTTCTTGTAGCCGTGCGGGAAAAGCGGACGGATCGGCCGGTCGATCAGGCGCGAGGTCAGCGTTTCCTTTTCCGACGGGCGGCCTTCGCGCTTGAAGAAGCCGCCGGGGATCTTGCCGGCCGCAAAGGTCTTTTCCTGATAGTTGACGGTCAGCGGGAAGAAATCCTGACCGGGCTTTGCTTCCTTGGCCGAGACGACCGTGGCGAGCACAACGGTTTCGCCGTAGGTGGCCATGACCGCGCCATGGGCCTGACGGGCGACCTTGCCCGTTTCGAGAATGAGCGGACGGCCGCCCCAGTCGATTTCGACCTTGTGATGATTGAACATATCTTGTCCTTGTGATCTGGGAACGCATCCGCAGCCACATGGCAGCGAATGTCTCCCGGCTTCGTTATGAACGAGCGACGGGCAAGACGACTGGATGCTTGGTTCAACGGTATCAAGCAGCCGGCAATCCTGCCCCGAAGCTCCCTCGGGTTGGCGGCGGCACTATTTCGTGTCCGCCGGCCGGTTCGTCCGGGTTCACGCCACCCGGAAAGGCGAAAGGCGGACCGGCATGACCGGTCCGCTCGAGACTTAGCGGCGGATGCCGAGTTCGGAAATCAGCTTCTGGTAGCGGTCCTGATCGTTACGCTTGACGTAATCGAGGAGGCTGCGACGCTGCGAAACCATCTTCAGGAGACCACGGCGGGAGTGATTGTCCTTCTTGTGGCCCTTGAAGTGTTCCGTCAGGTTGGTGATCCGTTCGGTGAGGATCGCGACCTGGACTTCCGGAGAACCGGTGTCGCCTGATTTCGTCGCGAATTTCTGAATAAGCTCGGCCTTGCGCTCGGGCGTAATCGACATCGTGTGTCCTTTCTTCTTCGGGGCGTTGCCCCTTGTTGTTCGGGTGAGCCGCCCTGTGCCGGGATGTCGTCCAGCAGGGGCCTTTCTACGCATTTCTGGAATGCTGGCGGGCATATAGGCGATGAAAGGCGAAATGTCGAGTGTTTAAGGCCCTTCGCCAATCTCTTATGTCACGCGGATGGTTATTCGACTCAGAGATATCACAAAGAAGCACTTCACGGGCATGGCCGGGTGTATCGCCCTGGCAGGGAGCATCCTCATGGCGAACATCACGCAGGCTGTATCGGGCGACACAGAGATTCTTGTCATCGAACGCGTTTACGAGACGCCGTCTGCGGCGGCGCCGTTGTTTTCCGAGCAGTTCCTTCAGGCGGTGCCCATCGGCCAGATCGTGGGCGCTGTCGATGCTTTGCGCGCATCCTACGGTTCGGCGCAAGCCATACGGGAAGCGGGCGGAGGCTACGAAATCGAAACCCCGACGCACCGTATTCCGGTGCAGATCAGCCTCGATGCCGAAGGCAGGATCGTGGAGCTTTTGCTCAAGCCGGCCGAGCGGCTGACGGTATCGATAGAGGATACGCTGAAACTCCTCGCGGAGACGCCCGGAGAGACTTCCTATGCCATCATGCGGGACGGCGACCTCGTATACGGCCAAGAGCCCGGGAAGAGGCTCGCAGTCGGATCGGCCTTCAAGCTGGGCGTCCTCTCGGCTCTGGCCGACGACATCGAAGCCGGCGGGCACCAATGGGACGACGTGCTGAAGCTCAAACCGGAGGACAAATCGCTGCCCTCCGGGCGGCTTCAGAATTTTCCGACGGGATCGCCTTTCACGCTGCACACGCTGGCGGCCGCGATGATCGCCGAGAGCGACAACACTGCGACAGATATGCTGATCCGGCTTCTCGGACGCGGGCCGATTGCCGAAAAGCTGCAGGCGGAAACACTGCTGACGACGCGCGAGTTCTTTGTCCTGAAAGCCGATCCCGACCTTGCGGGACGCTACGCCGAGGCCGATGCGGATCAGCGAGCGGCGATCATCAGCGAAATCGCCGGTCGCGAGCTTCCCCCGGCCGCGCAGGTCATCGGCCAGCATGACGAAGGTGTGGAGTGGTATGTCTCCAATGCCACGCTATGCGAACTCGCCGGAGCGGTTCGGAGCCTTGATGTCTTCGCGATCGAGTCCGGGCCGGTTGACGCCGGACGCTGGCGCGAGGTCGCATATAAGGGCGGCAGCGAAACCGGAGTGCTCAACCTGACTGCGGCGGTCACAAAAGAGGATGAGCACAGCTGGTGCGTCTCGGTGACCGTCAACGCTGCCGACATGATCGATACGGCCGAGGTCACCGGACTCTTCTCACGCTTGACGGATCAACTCGCCACCGATCGACGATAGGGTGGACTGTTTAGCGCGCGCTGACGATCTTGGTCTCCAGGTAATCCTCTACACCCCAGCGGCCGCCCTCGCGACCGTTGCCGGACTGCTTGTAACCGCCGAACGGATGGCCGGCGGCGAAACCGGCACCGTTGACGCGGACCATGCCGGCGCGCAATTTCCGCGCGACGCGCTGGCCTTTGTCGGCATCCGAGGTGGAGAGATAGGCGGCGAGCCCGTAAGGGGTGTCATTTGCGATCTCGACAGCCTCGTCCTCGCCCTCGAAAGGTATCATCACGAGCACCGGCCCGAACACTTCCTCGCGCGCGATGGTCATCTGGTTGTTGACATCGGCAAAGACCGTTGGACGCACGAAATAGCCGCGATTGAAGCCCTCCGGACGGCCCATGCCGCCGGTGACGAGCCGCGCGCCCTCGGCGATACCCACTTCGATCAGGCCCTGGACCTTGTCGAACTGCGCCTGCGAAACCAGCGGACCGATATGATCGCCGGATTCGCGCGGATTGCCGACCTTGACCGCCTCGGCGGCTTCCCTGACGAGGTCGACCGCCTCTTCATAGACAGACCGCTCGACGAGCATGCGCGTCGGCGCGTTGCAGGACTGGCCTGTGTTCTCCATGCAGTGATTAACACCGCGCCGGATCGAGCGCGGCAGATCTGCATCGGCGAAAATGATGTTGGGAGACTTGCCGCCAAGTTCCAGCGTAACGCGCTTGACCGTTTCGGCCGCGCCCTTGGTGACCAGCGCGCCCGCGCGCGTCGAGCCGGTGAAGGACATCATGTCGATATCCGGATGATGCGACATCGCCTCACCGACGCCCGGACCATCTCCGTTGACGAGGTTGAACACGCCGGCCGGGAAGCCGGCCTCGTCGACGAATTCAGCGAACAGAAGCGCCGAGAGAGGTGCGATCTCCGACGGCTTAAGGATGCAGGTGCAGCCGGTCAGAAGCGCCGGCAACACCTTGAGCGCGATCTGGTTGATCGGCCAGTTCCATGGCGTGATCAGGCCGCAGACGCCGATCGGCTCGCGGACGATGACCTGCCCGTCGGCGAAAGGCTCTTCCCACGCGATATGCTTCACGCCTTCGAGAAAGCCCTGCATGTGCCAGGGACCGCAAGGCGCCTGATCATTGATGGCAAAATCGATCGGCGCGCCCATTTCCAGCGAGATCGCCTCGCCGAGTTCTCCCATGCGGCGCTGCATGATCGCGTCGAGCTTTTCCAGAAGCGCGATACGCTTCTCAAGCGGCGTCGCCGCCCAGGCCGGAAAGGCGCGCCGCGCCGCGGCAACCGCCTTGTCGACATCGGCTTTCGCCCCAAGCGAAATGACCGCGCAGGCTTCCTCGGTGCTCGGATCGATCACGTCGCAATCGTTCGCAACCTCCGGTGCAACCCATTTCCCTTCAATGTAGAAATCCCGTTTCTCGATCATGTTGCGATCCTTCTCTTGTCTACTGGCTACACCAATTCACATGCCGCGCGAATGACAATCTCATGTCGGCGTCGACACATAGCTTTCACGCCGCCATGGTGCGGATATGTGAATGGGGCTTCTAAAATGCGAGCCGTTTCGCGGCGCGTTTTTTTACACCGGCCGGTTATATCCGTCGCCCAAACGGGAAAGGTCTCTGGTTTGGGCATGCAGGACATCGACAGCTACAAGGTGGAAACGGATTTGGGGCGCATCGCCGTTCGCGATACGCGCGGCGGCGCAATGCCGCTCATACTGCTCCATGGCGCCGGCTATAGCGGCGATGTTTTCGCCGATCAGATGAAAGATGCAGGTCTGCGCGACTTCAGGTTGATCGTTCCCGACCTGCCGGGTCATGGAAACTCGGACAATTCCGCCCATCCCGAAACCGGTTACAGCGTTTCCGGCCTTGCAAGCGCCACGGCGGCGCTGATCGAAGAACTAGGCCTTGTCAATTGCGTCGTCGCCGGCTGGTCGCTCGGAGGGCACGTCGCCATCGAACTACTCGGCGCGCATTGCTCGATCGCCGGTGTCGCCATCACCGGCGCCCCGCCGCTCGTCCAGGGCGGTCTCGGCACGATCCGCGGGTTCCATTTCAGCCGCGACATGCTGCTGGCATCCAAGGCGAAGCTCATGGAGCACGAGGCCTTGCGTTACCTGCGCATGACGCTTGGCCCGGACGCGCCGAGCGAATTCGCCGACATGATCCTTCGCGCCGATCCGCAATCGCGGCCGGTGGCGATGCGCAGCATCGTTTCAGGCCAGGGCTGCGACCAGCGCGACACGGTGGAAAGTTCGCCTGTCCCAGTTTGCCTGATCCAGGGTCAGAACGATCCCTTTGCGCGAACAGGCTATGTGACCGGCATTCGCGGCAACGCAATCTATGAAGGTGGCTGCAAGGTGGTCGCGGGAGCGGGGCATGCGCCATTCTTCGATGCGCCCGACGAATTCAACGCCCTGCTCGCACGTTTCGTGCGCGATGTGGCCTCGGGAAAGGCCAGCGTCGCGCCGGCCGATCCGATGCGGATCGCGGTCTGATCGCGAACAGCGCTACAGCTTGAAGACCCGGCGCGGGCGGAATTCGCCCTGCGCGATTTCGCCGATCGCCAGCAGGCGCCCATGCTCGAAAGCGCAGGCGTCATCGGTGGGGAGCGGCGCATCGCGCCCGCGCAGGATGACCGGATTACCGAGCCGGATACGATTGGCCTGATCTCCGGTGAGTGCGATCTGCGGATAGCCGTCCATCGCCTCGCCGGTATCGAGCAGCAGCGGATCGATGGCCGCGAAACGCGCGGCGAAGCGCTCCGCCTCGTCGCTCTCCGCGTCATCTTCCGATTTGAAGGGGGCTTCGGCCCCGGCCACGGCCTTTTCCAGCTCCGCCAGCGTGACCGCGTCCTCCTCGTCGAAGGGATCGACGACGGTGCGGCGCAGTTCGACAACATGGCCGTAGCAGCCGAGATCGCGCCCCATGTCGCGGGCCAGCGAACGAACATAGGTACCCTTGCCGCAATCGACCTCGAACGCGGTACGACCATCATCGTGGCTGACGATCTCGAGGCTTTCGATCTGGACCTCGCGCGCCGGGATATCGACCGGTTCGCCCTCGCGTGCGAGGTCATAGGCACGCTCGCCGCCGATCTTGATGGCCGAATAGGAGGGCGGCTTTTGCTGGATCGTGCCGGTGTAGTTTCCGAGGATCGCTTCGATCTCGTTACGGGAGGGACGCTTGTCGGAGGTCTTCAGCACTTCGCCTTCGGCGTCGTCGGTCGCGGTTTCAGCACCCCACTCGACGGCGAAGCGGTAGACCTTGGCGCCGTCCATCACGTAAGGCACGGTCTTGGTCGCCTCTCCGAGCGCAATCGGCAGAATGCCCGAGGCGAGCGGATCTAGCGTGCCGGCATGGCCGGCCTTTTCGGCCTTGAACAGCCATTTGATCTTGGAGACCGCGTCGGTCGATCCCATGCCGAGCGGCTTGTCGAGCACCAGCCAACCCGATATCGGGCGACCCTTCTTCTTCCTGCGACCCATTCCTGTCCTGTCCGTTCCTGTATCCGCCTGTCCATGCGAGGGCGGACTTCCTGTCCTATGAATGCCGACCGCGGGTCGGCGCGTGAAATTCGGGCGGTTTGCCATCGATCCAGCGCAGGAAGCGCGCGATCGTCTACTGCCGCCTTAGTGCCTCGACATCCGTGCCGAAGGCCGCGAGTTCCGTATTGGAGAAATGGCGATGCAGCGTGGCGTGGCAGATCGGATGAACCGGCACGGTATCCTTGCCGCCGCGGCTCTTCGGCACCGGGTGATGCCATTCGACGCGGCGGCCGAGTTCGCGGGAACAGAGCCAGCAGGTTTCCACCTGCGCCAGCGGCCTGGCACCGAAACCGGACATCTCCGTCCGCCGTGGCCTCATTCGCCGTCCTCTTGCGGATCATGATCGAGATCGCGGGCGACCTCCGGTGAACGCAGCAATTCGTCGATTTTCGAGAAATTGTCGTAGCTCGTATCGGCGCGGAAGCGGAACTGCGGCATGTATTTCATCTGGCTCAGGGCGTGAGACGCGCGACCGCGAATGAACTTCGCGTTGGCGGCGAGCGCCTTGATGATCGGGTCCATATCCTCGCGGCCGAGTGCGGTGACATAGACGGTGGCGATCTTCAGGTCGGGCGACATGCGCACCTCGTTGACCGATAGCACCGCGCCTTCGAGCATCGGATCGCGAACCTCGCCGCGCTGCAGGATATCCGTCAGGGCATGGCGAACCTGTTCGCCGACGCGCAGTTGCCGCTGGGACGGCCCCTTCGATTGTTCAGAACGTGACATTGGCTTACTCTGTTTGCTTCGCGTCGCGGGATCGGACCGGAGCGCGTTTTGGCGCGTCATAACGCCGATTATCGGTTTTCGCCACCCTTTGCGCCGTAAATCTGTCCCATCGGATCGAGCGAAGCTTCCTCCCAGGATTCTGCAAAGGCGGCCATATCGTTCTCCGTCTCGAACGCACTCGCCGGTATGATCACGACATCGTCGGGCGCGTCGACGAAGACGTGGCGGTCGGTCCGGATTACCCTGGCGATCGTTTCGGGCGGTACGAAGACATCGCGCCCGCCGCGCCGCTCGTGGAGATGATCGCTCCATTCGGCGAGTTCGACATCGCATGCGGAGGAAACGCGCTTGCGCGCCCGACGTCGCATGCGGAGATTGTAGAACGCGACCAGCAAACCGAATTGAACGGCCAGCAAGGCGAAGCCGGCGAGCCACCAGCGCAACCCGCCTTCCGCTCCCGCGACGCTTTCCGGCAACAGCCCGAGAACGACGCCGGCCAGAGCCAGCCAGAGGATCACGGCGAACTTGCGGAAGCCGGTCAGATCGCGCGGCAGTTGTTCAAAGGCAAGTGCATCGGCGAATGTCAGCCGGTAGGTCAGGGTTCGAATCGGCTGAACAGGTTCGTTTCCGGGCGCTTCATCAGACATTCGCCTGCCTCTAATGAAACGGGCCGACATCGCTGCCGGCCCGAGCCTTAACCAGACACCGCAAGCGCGGACTACAGCGTCCGGGCGATCTCTTCGACGCGGAAGCACTCGATGACGTCGCCGGCGCGGATGTCTTCGTAGTTCTCGAAGGCCATGCCGCATTCCTGGCCGACCGGCACTTCCGATACTTCGTCCTTGAAGCGCTTCAGCGTCTTCAGCTTGCCTTCGTGGATGACGACGTTGTCGCGAACCAAGCGAACGCCCGCACCACGTTCCACCTTGCCCTCGGTAACCTGGCAACCGGCGACCTTGCCGACCTTGGTGATGTTGAACACCTCCAGGATCTCGGCATTGCCGAGGAAGGTCTCCCGACGTTCGGGCGAGAGCAAGCCGGACATCGCCGCTTTCACGTCATCCAGCAGGTTGTAGATGATGTTGTAGTAGCGGATTTCCACGCCGGACTGATCGGCCAGGTCGCGCGCCTGCTTGTTGGCGCGGACGTTGAACGCCATGATCACCGATCCGGTGGATTCTGCGAGCGTGACGTCGGTCTCGGTGATGCCGCCTGCGCCCGAATGGACGATGCGGGCCTGGACTTCGTCCGTGCCGAGCTTGTCGAGCGCGCCGATAATTGCCTCGACGGAGCCCTGCACGTCGGCCTTGATGAGCAGCGGGAACTCGGCGAGTTCCTTGTTGGCCGCCTGCGCCATCATCTGTTCGAGCGAACCGCGCGAACCGGCCTGACGAGCGACCGCCTTCTCACGGGAGACGCGCTGCCGGTATTCGGAAATCTCGCGAGCACGCGCCTCGTTGTCGACAACGGCGACCTTGTCGCCGGCCTGCGGGGTTCCGTTGAGACCGAGAATCTCGACGGGAAGAGACGGTTCGGCTTCCTTGAGCTGCTCGCCGCGATCGTTGATGATCGCGCGTACGCGGCCCCACTCGTCGCCGGCAACCACAATGTCGCCGGTCCGGAGCGTGCCGGCCTGCACCAGCACTGTGGCGACCGAGCCGCGGCCCTTGTCGAGCTTGGCCTCGATGACCACGCCTTCCGCGGTACGGTCGGGGTTGGCCTTCAGTTCGAGAACCTCGGACTGCAACAGGATCGCCTCGAGGAGGCCGTCCAGATTGGTGTGCTTGAGCGCCGAAACCTCGACCTCCTGGACGTCGCCGCCCATGGATTCGACGAAGACCTCGTGCTGCAGCAGTTCCGTGCGGACCTTCTGCGCATCGGAGTCCGGCTTGTCGATCTTGTTAATCGCGACAATCATCGGCACGCCGGCAGCCTTGATGTGATTGATGGATTCAATCGTCTGCGGCATGACGCTGTCATCGGCCGCGACCACAAGGATCGCGATGTCCGTCGCCTGGGCGCCGCGGGCGCGCATCGCGGTGAACGCGGCGTGGCCCGGCGTGTCGAGGAAGGTGATCTTCTGACCGTCCTTCTCGACCTGATAGGCACCGATGTGCTGGGTGATGCCACCGGCTTCGCCCTTGACGACATTGGCCTCGCGGATCGCATCGAGCAGCGATGTCTTGCCGTGGTCGACGTGACCCATGATCGTCACGACCGGCGGACGCGACTTCATGTCCTCCGCATTGTCCTCGATATCGAAGATGCCTTCCTCGACATCGGCCTCGGTGACGCGACGCACGGTATGGCCGAATTCCTCGGCGATCAGCTCAGCCAGATCGGCGTCAATAAGGTCGCCGGGCTTCATCATCTGGCCTTCCTTCATCAGGAACTTGACCACGTCAACGGCACGCTCGGCCATACGTTGTGCGAGTTCCTGAATGGTGATCGTCTCGGGCAACTGCACCTCGCGCGAAATCTTCTCGCGCGGCTCGTTGCTGGACATGGAGCGCTTGAACTTCTCCTGACGGCGACGCATGGCCGACAGCGACCGCGAACGGCCTTCGCCGTCCGCGCCGACATTCGAGAGCGTCAGCTTGCCACGACGGCGCTCGTCTTCGCGACGCGGCGACGGACGCGGCGGGGCATCGGCCTTCCCGGCGCCACCGGCACCACCACGGCGCGGGCCGCGGCTGTCGTCCTCGGCATCGGCGGGGCGGCGCCCGGCCGGCTTGGCGGCGGCGGCAGGTTTTGCCTCGTCAGGCTCCGGCGCGCGTTTGGCAGCGTCTGCCTCGGCACGTTCGCGAGCCGCCTTCTCGGCAGCCAGGCGTTCCTCTTCCTCACGCTGGCGGCGTTCGGATTCGGCACGTTCCTTTGCGCGACGCTCGTCTTCCTCGGCGCGGCGTTTCGCGTCCTCGGCTGCGCGCTTGCGGTCTTCGACTTCGCGCACCTTGGCTTCCTCGAGGGCGCGCCTGCGCGCGTCCATCTCGTTTTTGGAAAGCTGGTTGAGGACCACGCCGCTGCGGGAATCCTCCTGCGGCGCCGGTTTCGGCGCTTCAGGCTTAGGCGCCTCGGCGGCAGGTGCGGCCGCGCGCGGCTTCAGGCCGCCCGCAAGCGATCCGGATGCAGGCTTTTCGTCGGGACGCGTGAACTTTCGCTTGCGCGTTTCGACGACCACCGATTTCGACCGGCCATGGCTGAAATTCTGCCGGACGGTGCTCTTGTCACCGCCCGAGCGCTTCAGCGTCAGCGTGCGTTTGCTGTCGGCGCCGGTCTTCTTGTCGTCTGTCGTGTCACTCATTCCGTAATCATATCCTTCGCGGTCTTCTCGCTTGCGCCGCCCGAGGTGTCGAATTCTGCGCTGAAATGCCGGAAACGGTCGAGAAAAACAAGGTGCCGCAATGCGGCTCGCCCCGGCTGCCCGTCAAGTATCGCAGCATGTATCACATTTCCCCCACCCAATGCCAAATCCAATTCGCCTTCGGCAAAGGATTTGAACGCGGGGATATCCGGCCCGTCCATGCGGCGCACAAAGGTGCGGGCCTGATCAATCTTGCGCACGCCGTCCGGCGCGGCGCCGGCATCGTGCAACACGGCGATCGCCTCACCGGAGCGCACCGCCTTGTCGACCTGAACAGCGCCCGTGACGACACCGCCGGCCTTGCGCGCCAGACCGAGCTGGCCGAGCGCGCGTTTAGCTATCAAATGATCTGTGCGCGCGCCGAGTTCAAGGTCGGCGCTCACGTCCTGCTTCAGACCGCGGCGAAAAAGCTTCTTCGCCACAGCCTTGTCGACGAGGTCGCGATGGGCGGTCACCCAACAACCGCGACCCGGCAGATCCCGCTTCAGGTCAGGAACGACATTCCCGTCCGGATCCGCAACGAAGCGGATCATCTCGTCGGCAGAGAGCTGCCGGCCGGTCACAATGCAGCTGCGATCGTTCATGTCGTCCTTTCTGGCTGCTGTCATGACCAAATGCCGTATCCAAGCTCCGCGCGACCATCATCCAGGCCTCAGGCGTCGAAGATGACGCCGGCAGGCTCGGCCGGTGCTTCCTCGGCATGGTCGCCTTCTTCGGGTTCTTCCTCGGCGGCGCGCAGATCCTCTTCCGTGATCCAGCCCACCGCGAGACGCGCGGCAACGACCATCTCCTCGGCTTCGGCGCGCGAGGTGCCGAAGGGCGTGAAGATGCCGTCATGCATGATCGTCTCGCCTTCCTTGCGCTCGCGCCAGCCGACGAGGTCGTCGGAGGCACATCCGGCGAAGTCTTCGAGAGACTTGATGCCTTCCTCGCCGAGCGCGACCATCATTGCGGTGGTCACGCCGGGAACTTCGCGGATTTCGTCGGCGACGCCCAGCTCTTTGCGCTTGGCGTCATTCTCGGCTTCGATCCGGTCGAGATATTCGCGGGCGCGCATCTGGATTTCAGAGGCGGTCTCCTCGTCGAAGCCCTCGATGGACGACACTTCCTCGGAGTCAACATAGGCGACTTCCTCGATAGAGGTGAAGCCTTCCGACGCCAGGACCTGGCCGACCATCTCGTCGACATCGAGCGCTTCCATGAACAGGTTGGAGCGTTCGACGAATTCCTTCTGGCGGCGCGCCGACTCCTCTTCCTCGGTCAGGATGTCGATATCCCAGCCGGTCAACTGCGAGGCAAGGCGAACGTTCTGGCCGCGGCGGCCGATGGCCAGCGACAGCTGATCGTCGGGCACGACAACCTCGATCCGCTCGGCATCCTCGTCCAGAACGACCTTGGCGACCTCGGCGGGCTGAAGCGCGTTGACGATGAAGGACGCCGCATCGGGCTGCCAGGGAATGATGTCGATCTTCTCGCCCTGCAATTCCCCGACAACCGCCTGAACGCGGCTGCCGCGCATGCCGACACAGGCGCCGACGGGATCTATGGAGGAATCGCGGCTGACGACGGCGATCTTGGCGCGGGACCCCGGGTCGCGGGCGACCGACTTGATCTCAATGATACCGTCGTAGATTTCCGGCACTTCCATCTGGAAGAGCTTCGCCATGAATTGCGGATGGGTGCGCGACAGGAAGATCTGCGGCCCGCGCTGCTCGCGGCGCACGTCATAGACATAGGCGCGAACGCGGTCGCCATAGCGGTACATCTCGCGCGGGATCAGCTCGTCGCGCCGGATGATCGCCTCGGCGCGGCCGAGATCAACGATGACATTGCCGTATTCGACACGCTTGACCGAGCCGTTGACGATCTCGCCGACGCGATCCTTGAATTCCTCATACTGGTTGTCGCGCTCAGCTTCGCGCACCTTCTGCACGATGACCTGCTTGGCAGACTGGGCGGCGATGCGGCCGAAATCGAGCGGGGGCAACTGTTCGGCGATGAAGTCGCCGGGTTGCGCTTCCGGATTGCGGTCTCTCGCCTGTTCGATGGAGATCTGGGTCGCTGAATCCTCGACGTTCTCCGACACCTCGAGAAGGCGCTGCAACTTGATCTCGCCGGTCTTGGTGTTGATGTCGGCCCGGATATTGGTCTCTTGGCCGTAGCGGGATTTCGCGGCCTTCTGGATCGCGTCGGCCATCGCCGAGATGACAATATCCTTGTCGATCAGTTTCTCGCGCGCGACCGCGTCGGCGATCTGCAGAAGTTCCAGCCTGTTCGCACTGACTGCCATTGTCGTCTCCTATCGGCGTTCAGTTGTCCGCATCGTTGTCGGATGCGGTGTCATCGTCTTCATTTTCCTCTCCGCGCGCCTGGCGGGCGGCCTTGTCGGCCTTCAGCGCCTCGCGGATCAATTCATCGGTCAGGATCAGCCTCGCATCGGCGATCGTGTCGAGCGGAATTTCGGATACCAGCGCCTCGCCGAAATTGGCCTTGTCGGCCTCCATCGTGATCGCGTCCTGTGTCATTCCCGTGATGGTGCCGCGGAAACGCTTGCGCCCGTCGACCATCACGGACGTATCGATCCGCGCCAGCTGGCCGCGCCACCGTGCGAAATCCGAGAGGCGAACCAGCGGTCTGTCGATGCCCGGCGAGGAAATCTCGAGATGATAGGCTCGATCGATCGGATCCTCGACATCGAGCAGCGGCGAGACCATGCGGCTGACGTTCTCGCAGTCCTCGACGCTCATCGTGCCGTCTTCGCGCTCGGCCATGATCTGCAGCGTCAGACCGTTCATCCCCGACAGACGTACCCGCACCAGCCGATAGCCCGCGGAGTTGAGGACCGGCTCGACGATCGACGCGACGCGCGCATCCACACCCGTCTCGCGGACGATACGCGGTTCGTCGTTTTCGATCGGCGCCAGATATGCGTCGCTCAACTGTTTCCCACCGTTAAAACAAAAAGAGCGGGTCCTTGCGGGCCCACTCTTGTTCGGATGACCAAGAATTTGAATTCCATATACGCCGCGCAGCCGGGAAGCGCAAGGGGCGCGGTCTTTCAGCCAGGCAGGAGGCGGGCGGAGGGGCGAAAGGGTCCATTAACCATAATCGGCGAAAACGGACAGGCGAAACAGACTGTGCGAGTCCCATGTTCCAGCGTTTTCTGCCGCCGCTGCTCGGCGCCCTCCTCATCGCCGGCTGCGCGAGCAACCAGGCCCCGAACAAATTTCACAAATCTCCCGAAGTCGCCAGCACCGAAATCGCCTCTGCATTCGTCCGGCCCGGACGAGGGCCATTCGATGACGTGCTGCCGCGCAAGGGACGGCTCGCGGGGCGCACCATTTCCGTTTCGAATGTATACGACATCCGGCTGAAACCGCGCGAGGTGATCCTTACTTTCGACGACGGGCCGGTTCCGGGGCGTACCGATTCCATTCTCAAGACGCTCGACCAGTTCGGCGTGAAGGCCACCTTCCTGATGGTCGGCCAGATGGCGAAGAAGCACCCGGAGACCGTGCGCAAGGTGGCGAGCCGGGGGCATTCGATCGGCAGCCATACATGGGGCCATCCGAACCTTGCGCATATGAGCTTCGACCGGGCGGTGGCCGAGATCGAGCGCGGCGAGGATGCGATCCGGGCGGCCGGCGGCGGGCCGGTCAGATTCTTCCGGTTTCCCTACCTCGCCGATACCAGCCAGCTTCGCTCCTATATGGCGTCGCGCGGCGTCGTTGTTCTCGACCTGGATATCGACTCGAAGGACTATTTCAAATCCGGGCCGCAACAGGTTTCCGCGCGCACCATTGCCTCGTTGCGGCGCAAGGGCGGCGGCATCATCCTGTTCCATGACCTGCAAACGCGCACGGCCGCAATGCTGCCGGGCTTTCTCGCGGAGCTGAAACGGAACGGATATTCGGTCGTCCATATCGTTCCGCGACGCGGGCCATTGCGTCTGGCCTCGGCCGAGTAACCGCTATTTGCGCAGAAAAGTGAGGTAGGCAGGCGTACGACCCTCGCGCAGCGCCTTGGCCTCGTAGCGCGTGCCGGGCCAGCCTTCATAGGGCGTTCGCCAGTCGGAGGCGTTTTGCGCCGGCCAGTCGAAATCCGGGTGGGCGTAAATATGCCGGAGCGTCCAGTTGACATAGGTGCCGATGTCAGAGGCGAAGCGAAAGCATGCGCCGGGCTTCATGACGCGGGCGAAGCGATCGAGATTGACCTCATTGACGAAGCGCCGCTTCCAGTGCCGCATCTTCGGCCACGGATCGGGATAAAGCAGATCGATCCCGTCCAGCGACGCCGCGGGCAGCCAGTCGAGCAGCTGCGTCGCGTCATCGTCGTAGAGGCGGACATTGGTGACTTCCGCATCGCCGGCGGCAGCGACGAATTTCGCCATGGAATTGACGAAGGGTTCGACGCCGATGAAGCCGGTTTCCGGGCTTTCGAGCGCCCGATGCAGGAGGTGCTCACCGCCACCGAAGCCGATTTCGAGGAGTATACGCTCCGGCGGGTCGTCGAACACGTCGGAAAGGCTCGCGGGGGCAGGGTTCGTAAGGTCGATCTTCCACGCCGGCAAAAGGCGGCCGAGCTGTTCCGCCTGGCGCGGCTTCAGCGTTTTGCCGCGGCGGCGACCGAAAAACGCCTCGGTTGCCCGGGAGCGTCGCTTTTCTTCGGTCATTTCACCCCGAGGGCGGCCTTGAGCGGTTTGGCGAGGTTGGTCCGTTCCCAGGAGAAGGAGCCGTCACGGCCGGGCTTGCGGCCGAAGTGACCATAGGCCGCGGTCTTGGCGTAGATCGGCTTGTTGAGGTCGAGATGCTTGCGGATGCCCGAGGGTGACAGGTCCATGACCTGACGCAGCGCCGTCTCGATCTCGGCGTCATCGACCTTGCCGGTGCCGTAGGTGTCGACATAGACCGACAGCGGTTGGGCGACGCCGATGGCGTAGGAAAGCTGGATGTTGCATTTGTCGGCGATGCCGGCGGCAACGACATTCTTGGCGAGATAGCGCGCAGCATAGGCAGCCGAGCGGTCGACCTTTGTCGTGTCCTTGCCGGAGAAGGCGCCACCGCCATGGGGCGCGGCGCCGCCATAGGTGTCGACGATGATCTTGCGGCCGGTCAGGCCGGCGTCGCCATCAGGGCCGCCGATCACGAATTTGCCGGTCGGGTTGATGTACCAGACGCAATCGTCGGCGATCGGCAGATCGCCAAGCGCTTCGCGAATATAGGGCTCGACGACGGAACGGACCTTCTTGTTGTCCCAGCTACCATCCATGTGCTGCGTCGAGAGAACGATGGAAACTACCTCGGCGGCCTTGCCGTTGCGGTAGCGCACGGTGACCTGCGACTTGGCATCGGGGCCCAGCTTGGCGGCCTCGCCCTCGCCGGCATGGCGGGCGGCGGCCAGGAGTTCGAGGATCTTGTGGGCGTAGTAGATCGGCGCCGGCATGAGTTCCGGCGTCTCGTTACAGGCATATCCGAACATGATGCCCTGATCGCCCGCGCCTTCCTCGCCCTGCTTGTCGGATGCATTGTCGACGCCCTGGGCGATGTCGGCGGACTGGCCGTGCAACAGCACGTCAACGCGGCATGTCTTCCAGTGGAAGCCATCCTGTTCATAGCCGATATCGCGGATGGCGCGGCGGGCGGCGGAGCGGAATTTCGAAGGATTGACCATCGGGTGGCCCGTCGCATCGGTGACGAAGTTGCCGGTCTTGTCCTTTTTCAGCAAGGTCTCGGGGACACGCACCTCGCCGGCAATCACGACGCGGTTGGTGGTTGCCAGGGTCTCGCAAGCGACGCGGACGCGCCACTTTTCGTCCTCGCCATGCTTCCGCGCCTCGCGATAAATCAGATCGACGATCTCATCGGAAATCCGGTCGCAAACCTTGTCCGGATGACCTTCGGACACGGATTCAGAGGTAAAAAGGTAATCCTGGCGCGCCATTTTGCAGATATCCCCGATAAATTGCGTAGGCCGGCCGCTGGAACGGCGGCACGAAGTCGGCCCTCGTTATGCAAGAGGCGAATGCCGGTCAAGGAAAAACCGGTATTCGCTTAAGGATATAAGGATAAGTACATATCCACCCGCGCTAGACTTTTACGGCGCTTCAGTCCGTGTCGGAATCGGCGGCGATCGCCTTGACCAGGTCGATGATACGGCGGCGGACCTTGGGATCGGAAATCTTCACGAAAGCCCGGTTCAGCTGCAGCCCCTCGGAACTCGACAGGAAATTCACGACATACGTCGATGAATTCTCACTGAGCCCTTCAGTGCCGCCCTCGCCTGCGTCACCCGGCGCGTCCTCGAAAAAGAAGGCGACAGGCACGCCGAGGATCGCCGCAATATTCTGCAGGCGGCTGGCGCCTACGCGGTTGGTGCCCTTCTCATACTTCTGAACCTGCTGGAACGTTATGCCGAGTTGCTCGCCCAGCTTTTCCTGGCTCATGCCGAGCATGGTGCGACGCAGCCGGATGCGGCCACCAACATGAATGTCGATCGGGTTGGGTTGCTTCTTGTTCACCGTCATTAATTGTCCTTGCCGCGTGGCAGCTGATTATCATTGTTATTTTTAAGGACCAGATGTGTGAGACGGCTGCAAACCGGCGCCACAATCCATATCATAATCACCGTTGGCGCGGGATTCAAAGAGCGACTACCGACAAATCAAACATCTTTAATGCCGATTTCGACCGCGAACCCGCCCGGCAGTGGCGGCCAGCGCGAAGAAAGCCAGTATCGCCGACAAGGTCAGCCGGCCATTGCGGGCATACCAGGTCGCCGCCAGCGAATCAGGGAGGGGCGCTTCGACGGCACCGCGCACCCCGTAGCCAAGCGCATCCAACTGGCGACCGTATGGATCATATACGGCGGAGATGCCGTTGTTGGCGGCCCGCACAATCGGCAGACCGGTCTCCAACGCCCGAATGCGCGCCTGGTGAGCGTGCTGGTAGGGACCCGGCGTATCGCCGTACCATGCATCATTGGTGACATTCACGAGCACGGTCGGCTTATCTCCGCTGGCCGCGACCGCGTAGGGAAATATTGCCTCATAACAAACCGACGGCAGCACGACCATGCCGTTCGGGAGCGTCATCGTGCGTCGGCGTTCCGCAGCCGAATAGCCACGATCGGCCGCAGCAATCGCCTTCATGCCGAGCTTTTCCAGTAACGCCTTGAAGGGCAGATACTCGCCGAAGGGAACGAGGTGCTTCTTGTCGGCAGCGTAGACGATAACGCCGTCGCCGTCCAGGACCAGAATGGAATTGTAATAGGTGCGCTGTCCGGTGGACGGATCGGCCTCGCCGCCGCGCGCCGCTCCGGCGAGGAGAAGCTGGCCCGGCACAAGCGTTTCAGCGATGGCTGCGACGGCCTGCGGCGCTTCGGTCAGGAGATACGGCACGGATGTTTCCGGCCAGACGATGATATCGGGCCGCTTGCCGCCCGTGCCGGCTTCCAAGGTCAGATCGAGCAATGTCTTGAAGATCTCGCCGCGAATGGCGGCGTCCCATTTCTCCGACTGATCGATAGCCGGCTGGACGATGCGGACCAGCGGTGCGTCGGCGGCACTATCCGCAGCGTTTTCGAGGCGCCAATAGCCATAGCCAACATGAGCGCCGAGAAGCGCAATAACTGACAGCGCGGCGAATCCGGCCTGCCGGCGGCCGCCAGCAAAGGCGGCTGGCAGGCAAAAGACGAAAACGGCAAGCGCGTTCACGCCGTAAATGCCGACGAGCGACGCCGATTGCATCAGCACAGGAACCGGCATCGCCGCGTAGCCGACCGCGTTCCAGGGAAAGCCGGTGAAGGCAAAGGATCGCAGCCATTCAGCCAGTCCGAAACCCAGAGCAAGCGCGGCGATGCGGCCGATCCCGTCGGACCAGAGCAGGCGTGCGACGACTGCCGCAAGGCCGTAGAACAATGCCAGGATGGCGGGGATCAGCGTGACCGCGAAGGGCCACAGCCAGACGAACTGGTCCGCCTCGACGAAAAGCGCGTTTCCGATCCACCAGAGGCCGGCGACGAAATAGCCGAAACCGAACCACCATCCCGTGGCGAAGGCCGGCCACATGGCGGCGACGAGGGAACGCGTCGGCCGGGCCACGGCCCCGTCGAGCATCCATACGAGAATTGGAAACGAGATGAAGCAGACGATGAAAAGCTGAAAGGGCGGCTGGCCGAGCACGGCAAATGCGCCGGCGCAAAAGGCGAGCAAGGCCCGCTTCCACCCGGTGGTCAGCAATATGCGGTTGGCCAAGCGCTCCATCAGCGGTCCGAAGGCGAATCAGTGCTTACGGAGCTTTAGCAGCCATCATCGCCCGAGGCGATGTCAGTCCGTGCTTTCGGCCGACTTTGACGGGACGGGCGGTTCCGCCGCTAGGGCGACCGGTTCGGCAACGGCATCCGCAGCCGGCTGTTCGCGGCCCTGCGCCACCGGACGTGCAGCGCGGCGCTTGGCGCGCACGATGCGCACGCGCCGAATGCGGCGAGGATCTGCTTCGAGGATTTCGAATTCGTAGCCAGCGAAGGACGGGATCACCTCGCCGCGCACCGGGATGCGTCCGAGCAGCGAAAAGATCAGGCCGCCGATGGTGTCGACATCGTCATCCTCACTGCGCGCCGCATCCAGAAAGTCCTGGCCCAGCACGCCGGCGAGATCTTCGAGATAGACACGCGCATTGGCGATGATCGTGCCGTTCGACTGCTCGGTGAACAGGACTTCCTCATCGTCGTGCTCATCCTCGATGTCGCCAACAACCATCTCGACGATATCCTCGAGCGAGACGAGGCCGTCGGTGCCGCCATATTCGTCGATGACGAGCGCCATCTGGATGCGCTGGGTCTGCATGCGCGCCATCAGGTCGGCGGCAAGCATGGACGGCGGCACGAACAGAACTTCGCGGGCGAGCTTCAGTTCCTCGATCGTCTTGTCGAGTTCGACCTTGCCGAGGTCAAGCTGACCGGAGGAATTGTGGCCAACCGTCGCGACGCCATTGCGGCGGCGCGTGCGCTTCTTCTCGCCGGCCAGCCGGGTAATCGCGGCGACCACGTCGCGGATGTGGACCATGCCGCGCGGATCGTCCAGTGTCTCATCATAGACCGGCATGCGGCTGTGGCCGTGCGTCTCGAACAGTTTCAGCAACTCGCCGAGCGTGGTCTTCTGATCGACGGCGTAGACCTCGGCGCGGGGGATCATCACATCCTCGACCCGCACCTCGCGCAGCCGCAGAATATTGTGCAGCATCGCGCGCTCGCCGGGCGAAATTGTCTGGTCGTCCCACTCGCCATTACCGGAGAGGGCGTCCTGAAGGTTCTCACGGATGGTCGCGGCCGACTGTGGCCTGAACAGGAAGACAAGGCGTTGCAGGAAGCCCGGATGGCCGCGTGACTTGCCGGGTTCCGCACCGGGACTTCGGGGGTCGGTGTCGTCGTCGCGAGACACTTCGCGCATCGTGTCTTCGCTCTCGTTAGTGGTCATAAGCATCGAAAGTTTCAATCGGCCTCAGAATAGGGGTCAGGGACGCCGATGTCAGCAAGAATCGCGCGCTCCGCAGCTTCCATCTCCTCGGCGTCTGCGTCATTTTCGTGGTCATAGCCCAAAACATGCAAGAAACCGTGAACGATGAGATGACGCAGATGGTCATCGAAAGGTTTGGCTTCAAGCGCCGCCTCGTCGCGCAGCGTTTCATGGGCAATCACGATATCGCCAAGCATCGGACCGGGCGGATCACCGGGCGAAAGATCGAAAGCCGGGAAGGACAGCACATTGGTCGGCTTGTCCTTGCCACGCCATTGGGCATTCAGCGCCTGCATCGCCTTGTTGTCGGTGAATAGTATGGAAAGTTCGCTCATCGGGTCTCCGAGGCCGAGCCGGGCGATCGCTGCATCGACGCATTGCGCAGCCATTTCCGCGAGCGCGGCCTCATCCGCCCAGTCGCCAGCGTCGACCGACACATCTATATCGATCGCCAACGGCTATCCCTGCCGGTCATAAGCCGACACGATCTTCGCTACCAGCGGGTGACGCACGACGTCGGTTTCGGTGAAGCGCACCGTGACGATGCCGGAGACATCGCGCAGAACATGCAGGGCCTCGACCAGGCCGGATTTCGCACCCAGCGGCAGATCGACCTGCGACGGATCGCCAGTGACGATCATGGTCGAGTTCTCGCCAAGACGGGTGAGGAACATCTTCATCTGCATCGTTGTGGTATTCTGCGCCTCGTCGAGAATGACGGCGGCATTGGCGAGCGTTCGCCCACGCATGAAGGCCAGCGGCGCGATCTCGATGACGCCGGCCGCCAGTGCACGCTCCACCTTGTCAGCGGGGATCATGTCATAGAGCGCGTCGTAGAGCGGGCGGAGGTAAGGATCGACCTTCTCCTTCAAATCACCCGGCAGAAAGCCGAGCCGCTCGCCCGCCTCGACGGCGGGACGCGACAGGATGATGCGCTCCACCGCCCCGCGCTCCAGCAGCATCGCCGCATGGGCGACAGCGAGATAGGTCTTGCCGGTGCCGGCCGGGCCGACGCCAAAGACGAGTTCGGCGCGATCGAGGGCGCGGATATAGGCGTCCTGGTTCGGCGTGCGCGCGAAGACAGTTTTCTTGCGCGTCGAGATCTGCGCAGCGGCAAGCTTGGCCGGCGCGGCGATTGTCGGCAGCGACAACTGGTCGTCGGCAGCGACGGCCATGCGCAACGCGCCGTCGACATCGGACGTATCCGGTTCGTCTCCGCCCGCCGCCAGCCGGTCATAAAGATAATCGAGCGCGCGGCGCGCCTGTTCCGTCGCGGTCGGTTCGCCGCGTATGGTAACCTGATTGCCTTTGGAGCGCACATCGACGCCCAGCCGCTGCTCGATCAGGGCCAGGTTCTGGTCGAATTGGCCATAGAGCGCACGGGCATGGTCGTTGTTGTCAAAGCTCAGGACGATGTGCGCCAGATCGGAGGCGCCGGTGACGGGTGTCGCGGGGGCTTCTGCGTTCAAGCCTCTGTATCCACTTTCCTGTTGTCCGCGATCAGACTGTTCGCGGAAGTTCGCGTGATTCGCACGCTTACAATGTCGCCGATTTTTCCGACATTTTCATCACAAACCGCAGGCTGCAACCAAGGAGATCGACCGACGATCTGACCGGGTTCACGTCCGGGCTTTTCAAGCAGCACGGAAATTGTCTTTCCGATCAGTCCGTTCATGAAATCTGCCTGCTGTTTTCCGAGCAAAGACTGCAGACGATAGAGCCGCTCGTTTTTTACCTGTTCGGGCACCTGGTCCTTCAAATCCGCGCCGGGCGTACCGGGGCGCGGCGAATACTTGAACGAGAACGCCTGTGCATAACCGATATCGGCGATCAGCCGCATCGTATCCTCGAAATCGACATCGGTCTCGCCCGGAAAGCCGACGATGAAATCGCCCGACAGGGCGATGTCCGGCCGCGCGGCGCGGATGCGATCGACAAGGCGGCGGTATTCGTCGCCGGTATGTTTCCGGTTCATCGCCTTCAAGATACGGTCGGAACCCGCCTGAACGGGCAGATGCAGATAGGGCATCAGCGCGCCGAGATCGCGATGCGCGGCGATCAGGTCTTCATCCATGTCGCGTGGATGGCTCGTGGTGTAGCGCAGGCGGTCGAGCCCATCGATTTCGGCCAGTTCGCGCAGCAGCCGCCCGAGGCCCCATTCGCTTCCGTCGGGGCTCTCGCCATGCCAGGCATTGACGTTCTGACCGAGAAGCGTGACCTCGCGAACGCCGGACTCGGCCAGCTTGCGGGCCTCCGCGACGATCTGGGTGACCGGGCGAGACACCTCGGCGCCACGCGTATAGGGAACGACACAGAACGTGCAGAACTTGTCGCAGCCTTCCTGCACCGTGAGGAAGGCCGTGACGCCGCGGGCGCGAAGCTGCCGCACGTCGCGTTCGGGCAGTTTATCGAACTTGTCCTCAATGGCGTAGTCGGTCTCGACCACCTTGTCTCCGCGACGGGCACGGGAGACCACCTGCGGCAAGCGATGATAGGTTTGCGGGCCAATGACGAAATCGACCACGGGAGCGCGGCGGATAATTTCTTCGCCTTCGGCCTGGGCAACGCAACCGGCGACGCCGATCAGCATATCCGAGCCCGACGCCTGGCGTTCATCGCGCAGCTTGCGCAGCCGACCCAGCTCCGAATAGACCTTCTCCGCCGCCTTTTCGCGGATGTGGCAGGTGTTCAGCAGGACCATGTCCGCGTCATCGAGACTGGCGGTTTCGACATAGCCGTCGGCGCCCAGCGCATCGGCCATGCGCTGGCTGTCATAGACATTCATCTGGCAGCCATAGGTCTTGACGAAGACCTTGCGCATATTTGCCGGAGCCGGGGAAACGGCGCCGTCCATTATCTTCACGCGTTCATTCATGCCCGCTCCTTATCGCTTTTCACCGCCCATGAGAAGGAGGGAAGCGACCGCGAAGCGCCGAAGACGCCATGTCGCGGATGGCGGTTTCGCAGGCAAGTGCGAGCGCCTTCCGGTCGGGCATGTCTGTGGCCACGATCGGGTTGCCGAACAGGATCGACACATCGATCGCACCCGCGCCGATCACACCGGCGACATGGGGCCCCAATTCGACATCGCCGGGCCACGCGGCCAACGGGCGGCCGTAACGGCCCATCGGAATTCCGTGGTGATGGGTGTATACGATGGCGACCGGCTGGACATGCACCGGTTCGCGAGAGGCGCTTTCCTCGTTGCCGGCGCGGACACCCACAGCGCCGAAAAGAGCCGATTTGAAAGGCAGGAGGGAATTGCCGTCCGAGGTCGTCCCTTCGGCGAAGAGGACCATGACATCGCCATCAGCGAGGCGTTGTCGGATCTTTTCCGCCTGTTCGCCCGCCTTGCCGCGCTTCGCCCGTTCTATGAACAGGGTCTCCTGAAGTTTAGCGAGAACCGAGACGCCCGGCCAGCCGGCAACCTCATGCTTGGCGATGAAGGAAACGGGCGCGGCGGCGCCGAGCGCGACGATGTCGAGCCACGAGACGTGATTGGCGGCGATCAGCACGCCGATGCCGTCATGGCGCGCCGGTTCGCCATGGACGTTCACTTTCAGGCCGATCAGGCGCGAAGCGATGCGGTGCCAGAGGTTGGGAAGCCGGCGGCGAAACGGATGATGCAGGCGAATGGCGAGGATCTGGACGGGCAGCAAAAGGATGGTCATCGCCACGAGCAAGACCAATATGAGCGCCAATCGGACGCGCAGGATCACGCCTTGCCGTCTCCGCCGTCATCTCCCTCGTCGAGCGGGACGGCATAAAGCTCCAGCCGGTGATCGACGATGCGGTAGCCGAGCTCGCGGGCGATTTCTTCCTGCAACGCCTCAATGCGAGCATTGCGGAATTCGATGACCTGTCCGGATTTCACATCGATCAGATGGTCGTGATGCTCGTCGGGAAGCGGCTCGTAGCGGGCGCGACCGTCGCGGAATTCATGCTTCTCGATGATGCCGAGATCCTCGAACAGCTTGACAGTGCGATACACCGTTGAGATCGAGATATGCGGATCCACCGCGGAAGCGCGGCGGTAGAGTTCCTCGACATCGGGGTGGTCGGCGGCATCCTGCAGCACTCCGGCGATGACGCGGCGCTGGCCGGTCATGCGCATGCCGCGCTCGGCACAGAGTTCCTCCAGCGATTTTCCGTTGTCCTCGGCCACATCGAATACCCGGTTTGGAATTGCGCGGTTGCTAACGAAGATCGCGACGCATGACAAGCGCGGCGGACTTACGTCCCGACCGGTCGCGATAGTAGTCCGGCCGGCCTCCCACCTGGAAGAAACCGAGCTTCTTGTAGAGCGCGATCGCCGGCTTGTTGGTCTCGTCAACCTCCAGGAATACCGACTCGACGCGCTCTCGATGCGCCTTGGCGAGGACCGCATCCATGAGCTTGCGACCGAGCCCGTGGCCCTGCCAGTCCGGCGTGACCGCGATGGTCAGGATTTCCGCTTCCCCGGCGACGCCCCGCGCCAGCACGAAACCGAGGACCTTCGCCTTGCCCCAGGTCAGTTCGCGGGCAACGAAACCGAACACGGTCGGCTGTGCGAGCATGTCGTGGAACTCGCCATCGGTCCAGGGGCGGACGAAAGTTGCGGCATGCAGGTCCGCCATGTGTCGGGTGTGGGCGGTGTCAAGCGGGTCGACAACGATGTCGAGCGGCCGGAGCCAGCCAAGGAAAGCCCATTTCATCGCCCGGCCTCCCTGCCTTTGGCATCGGCGCGCGCCAACGCGAAACCTTCCTGGGGCTTGGCATCCGCGCCACGCAGATAAAGCGGTACAGGCGCATGCGAAGACCTCGCAGACAGGCGGGCGACCGTCGCAATATTGCCGGTTGCACGGTCGATGAGCGCAGGCAACTTACGGCCGGACGCGACCAGTTTTTCCGCAATTTCCGCAGCCGCATTGCCAACCAGCAGGCAGGCGCTGTCGGGAATGGCTTGATCCGCTGCGGCTTCGTCCACGGCCCTGGCATCGGCCAGAGGATGGCCGGAGGCATCGAAGTCCTGCATGAAGAACTGGCCGCGGCCGCCTTTGACAGTGACGGTGATTGGCCCGCGGGCGTCACCCGCGGCATCGGCGGCGAGCGTTTCGAGCGTGGTGACGCCGGTGACCGGGATACCGAGCGCAAGGCCGAAACCGCGCGCCGAGGCCACGCCGACCCGAATACCCGTAAACGAACCCGGGCCAATCGCTACGGCGATGCATCCGAGATCGGCATAATCACAACCGCCGGACCGCATGACCCTCTCGACGACCTGCATTAGTTGTTCGGCATGGCCGCGGCCGATATCGCGTTCTTCCTCGGCAACGACGCGCTCCGACGCGTCGTCCCAAAGGCACGCGGAACAAAAACTGGCGGCGGTATCGATGGCAAGCGTCAGCATCTGGACTGGTTAGTCAAACCGCGGGGCGGCGGCAAGCAAATCAGGATCTCGTGAAGGCAAACGGTGTCTCGACCAATGCGGTCTTGCCAGCATGCGAATTTGCCGCGACCGCCGCATCATCACTCCCTGAAACGCCAGGTGACGGCGAAGATACGTCACGGCAAAGGCCGGGCAGGTCAAAGGATCGGAGCAGATAGCCGGTCAGGCCGCGTTGGAAGCCTGTTCCTGGGTGAGGAAGGCAAAAAGCGCGTCCGCGTCCGAGGTGGCTCGCAGATTGGCGATGCGGACCGGATCGCGCAGAACGCGTGCGATGCGCGACAGGGCCTTGAGATGGTCCGCCCCCGCGCTTTCAGGCGCGAGCAGCAGAAAAACGATATCCACAGGCTGATCGTCGAGGGCTTCGAAATCGATCGGCGCATGAAGACGGGCGAAAACACCCGAAATCCGATCGAAATCGGGGAACTTGCCGTGCGGAATGGCAATGCCCTTGCCAACGCCGGTCGAGCCAAGGCGTTCGCGCTGCAGGATCGTGTCGAAAATGGCGCGCGCGGAAAGGCCCGTCATTTCGGACGCTTTTTCCGCGACAGCCTGAAGAAGTTGCTTTTTGGAACTAACCCGCAAATCCGGGATGATCGCTTCCTGGGTGACAATGTCGCCGAGTGTCATGCACTTATCCTTGCGGACAATTCGAGCTTCATCGCGCGCATTGCGGCGCGGTTCAAAATCGTTCGATTATGATTGCTTAATCGAGCCCGGATCTATCCAGCCAATGTTTCCGTCAGCACGGCGATAAACAAGATTGACGTCGCCACTGCCTGCGTTTCGGAACACATATACCGGGTTGTCCTGCAGGTCCAGTTGTAAAACCGCCGAAGACACAGGCATTGTCGCGAGCTGCATTGATCGTTCCGCTACGACAACCGGCGCGTAGTCTTCGGGCACCGTCTCCTCTTCGGTTTCGGGCAACGCCTCGAGAACGCGATAGGCATATTCCTCGTTGCGGCTGGCGGACTCGTCGGTCATGTGCTGTTTGAGGCGGCGCTTGTAGCGGCGTAGACGTTTCTCGATACGCTCAGCCGCCGCGTCGAAGCTCGCCTGCGGGTCCTGGGCCTCGCCGGTCGCCTGAAGCACCGTCCCGGAATCGAGATGCAACATGCAGTCTGTCGTAAAACGGGTTCCGGATTTTTCTACCGTCACATGGCCGTTGGCGCCACGATCGAAATATTTCGTGAGCGCCTCTTCGATTCGACCCTCGATCCGTTCGCGGAACGCATCGCCGATATCCATGTGTTTTCCCGAAACGCGCAAACCCATTGGCAACTCCTCATGCTTCTTCGTTGGGGCGAGGCCGCCCAAACCACAGATTGGGCGAAAGATGCAAGACTGTGAAGCCCGTCCGGCAAAAAATGACAGGTGCGTGACGGTGTCGCATTGGCGCGATCAGCCGTGAGCGACGGCCAGCGCCCGCTTCTCGCGCCGGCGCTGAACGGAGGACGCGATGTTCATGCCCTCGCGATATTTGGCGACCGTGCGGCGCGCTATGTCTATGCCCTCGCCTTTCAGCATAGCCACCAGCGCATCGTCAGAGAGAATCGAGTCGGGCGATTCGCGGTCGATCATCGTCCTGATGCGTTGACGCACAGCTTCCGACGAGTGACCGTCCTCGCCGCCGCTCGACGCAATCGACACGGTGAAGAAGTAGCGGAACTCCAGCATGCCGCGCGGTGTGAGCATGTATTTGTTGGCGCTGACACGGCTCACCGTCGATTCATGCATGCCAATGGCATCAGCGACCATCTTCATCGTCATGGGCTTCAGCGCACTGACCCCGTGCACGAAAAACGCATCCTGCTGGCGAACGATCTCGGTCGCGACCTTGAGGATCGTGGTGGCGCGCTGATCGAGACTGCGTTCCAGCCATGTCGCATTCTGCAGACATTCGCTCATGAACAGCTTTTCGTCGGACGACAGGCCCGTGCGCGAAATCCTGGCGTAGTAGTCGCGGTCAACGAGGATGCGCGGCAGCGCGTCGGGATTGAGCTCGATACGCCACGACTTGTCCGCCGATTCGCGCACCTCAACGTCATAGACGATGGCGTCGGTACCCGAGGGCTCAAAGGCAAGACCCGGACGCGGATCAAGCTTGCGGATCTCGGACAGCATGTCGATCAGGTCGCCCTCATCGACGCCGCAGATGCGCGAGAGCGTCTTGAAGTCGCGTTTTGCGAGGAGAGGAAGGTTTTCCAGCAACGCCGCCATCGCCGGGTCGTAGCGGTCCAGACGGCGCAATTGCAGGGCGAGGCATTCGGAAAGGCAACTGGCGAAAACCCCCGGCGGGTCCATCTCCTGCAAGGCGCCCAGTACGGCTTCCACATCCTCGCGTTCGCAACCGAGCCGATCCGCAACCTCGTCGAAATCGGCGTCGAGATAGCCGTTGGGATCAAGCGCGTCGACCAGTTCATGCGCGATGGCGCGATCCGACACAGTGCGCAAGGTCAGGCTGATCTGCTCACTCAGGTGATCGCGCAGCGTCAGGCTGCCGGCAATCACCGATTCCAGATCGAAATCGGATTCGGGCCGGCCAATAACATCAGAGCCGTTGCGGCCGGAGAGCGGCCCTTGCGCCGGCGATCCGCTCTCGCTGTGGCCCGGATCATCCGGAAAAACATTGTCGAGAGAGGAATCCAGCTTGTCGGCAATTGCCGAGGAACTGACTTCCAGCTCGTTCATCGACCAGTCCTCGGACGCATTCGCCTCGGAGCCCAAGTCCGGTTCGGGAAGCGCGGACCGATCCGCAACGGGCAAATTGTCCTGCGACGCCTCCCGTTCGAGAAGCGGGTTTATCTCGATCTGGTCTTGAACGAACTGGTCAAGTTCCAATTGCGTGAACTGCAATAGCCTGATCGACTGGAGAAGCTGCGGCGTCATCACCATAGACTGGCTTTGCCGCAGATTGAGCTTGGCAGATAACGCCATCCCCGAAAACCGATCCTCTTACGCGCAACCCAACTGGCCCAAAAATTGCTTATACAGCGGCCGCTGTCAAATCGTTCCGTAAGAAATGTCGATTAAAGTGAAAAACTCTCGCCGAGATAGAAGCGGCGGACATCGGGATTGGCGATGATCTCGTGCGGCTTGCCCTGGGTCAGCACCTTTCCGGCATGGATAATATAGGCGCGGTCGATCAGCCCGAGGGTCTCGCGAACATTGTGATCAGTGATCAACACGCCGATGCCGCGTTGGGTCAGATGGCGGACAAGTTCCTGAATGTCCGAAACGGCGATCGGATCGACGCCGGCGAATGGTTCGTCGAGCAGCATGAAAGCCGGATCCGACGCAAGGGCTCGGGCGATCTCGCAGCGGCGGCGCTCGCCGCCGGAAAGCGCGATCGACGGCGCCTTGCGCAGATGGGCGATTGAGAATTCCTCAAGCAGTTCATCGAGCTTGCGACGCCGCTCGGCCGCATTCTTCTCGACGACTTCGAGCACAGCCATGATGTTCTTTTCGACGCTCAGGCCACGAAAAATCGAGGCTTCTTGCGGCAGGTACCCGATGCCGAGGCGGGCGCGCTGATACATGGGCATGCGGGTAACGTCATTGCCGTCGATCAGTATCTGGCCGCCATCGGCAGGCACGAGTCCGGTGACCATGTAGAAACAGGTCGTCTTGCCGGCGCCGTTCGGTCCGAGCAGGCCGACGGCTTCTCCGGCGCGCACACCCATGCTCACGCCGTCGACGACCCGGCGTCCACGATAGGCCTTGGCCAGACCGCGGGCAATGAGCGTGCCCTGCATTCTGTCCGCCCGTGAGGCCTCGTCGGACGCCCCGCGAGGCTCCGTCATTTCATCCGGCAAGCTGTCAGCAGATCCGGATAATGCGGATTGCGCTGAAGCCTCCGTATCGCTCCGGCGCTGAAACAGATTGAGGACCGACACCGCGTTTTCCTAGTTGCCGCCGACCGATTGCGGTTGCAGCAGGATGGTCGGACGACTTCCGGAGTCACCACAGCCAGTCAGCTTGGCTCGACCCGACTGCATCGCCACCGTCAACTTGCAGCCGGTGGCGACATTGCCGCCGTCGGACAGGGTGACGCGTTTGCCCGTCAGCACAAGAACCTCGGTTCCCATGTCGAAAGTGGCGGCATCGCCGGTTGCCACCTGGGTACCGGACTGGATGTTGACGCCGCCCGTTGCATCGAGCTTCTTGATCTTGGAGCCACCCGCGGCGATCGAGCCTTCCGATCCGCCGGCATAGTGGATGACGAGCTTGCCCGTGCGCAGGACGGTGGTGTCCTGGGAAACACGGACATTGCCTGAAAAGACAGCCATGCTCTGGTCCTCCAGAACCTCCAAAGTGTCGCCCTCGACCTGAACGGGCTTGTCGCTGTCGATGCGCAGGCCGGTCGCGCTGTCCTGAGCGGTCGTGTCACCGACTGAGGCAAGGACGAGCAGAGGCAGCGTCGCGATCAGGGCCGCACGGCGCAAAAGGGGTCTGGCGATCATGGTCAGTTTCCTGTTTGTGCGCCGGCGTTGCCGACCGGCTGCCCGAGTGATTCTCCGGGCTTGAACTGTCCCGGCTGTACCACAAGTTTTACACGATTTTCAAAGAGCAACCGTCGGCCATGATCCTCCACCGTCAGGCGATCGGCCTGGATGACCGCGCCGGGCATGGAAATCCGCACCGGATCGGGCGTCGACATGCTGCCCTTGCGAAGGTCGATGGCAGCCGTTTCCAGATCCGCGCTCATTCCGTCCGTGGTCTCGACCCGTATCGTGTTCATGAGATCGAGCGTATTGGCTTCAGAGTTGTATATCCCGGCATTTGCGGTGATTCGGGCCATCACGTCTGCCGTAAGGGGCACGTCGGCCTGCAGGCGCTCGAGATCGACGGTCTTGCTGCCGGAGAGGTCCTGAATGGCCCGGGCGGCGCGCACCGAATAGGGCCGATCGCCCGAAGTCAGGCCATCGAGCTTGGGATTGGACATCACCAGTTTGCCGTCGCGGATGGCGGTGCCGGTGAGATCCATGCCGATATCGGGCGCGATACGCGAAACCCACATCCAGCCGACCGTGGCAAGAATGCCTGCGATTGCGAGCACGGGCAAAATGACCTTCGCAGCGCGCACCCGGCCGGAATGGAACCGGGCGCTGCGATAAGCGCGCTGACGCGAGGCGCCCGGCACGCGCACCGTCTCCTGTCTCGCCATCTGCTGCGTCCTTGTGTCTGCGCCCTGATACACTGAATGAACTCGCCAATCCGCACGCGTGGGCCTATGGTGATTCCCGGATTAGCCCAAGAAGTGGCGATCCGATGGCAAAAGGCAAGTCCAAGGCATTTTGCCGCAGAATACAGACCAGATATCAGAGGATACCATGTCCGAACACCTCGCCGACGATATTATCGACCGCCGGAGACTGAGGCGAAAACTGACGTTCTGGCGCGTTGCGGCTGTTTTCGTTCTGCTGGTCGGCCTGTTCGCGATCGCCTTCGTCTCGGTGTCCTCTGATGAGTTCGGCGCCAAATCGCGGCCGCATGTCGCCAAGATACGCATTGGCGGCACAATCGGCATGGATGAGAATCTGATCGACATGCTCGACAAGGCCGGCGAGACCGACGCCGTGAAAGGCGTCATTCTGTCGATCAATTCGCCCGGCGGGACGACAACGGGCGGTGAAGCGATCTACGACGCCGTGCGCAAGCTGGCGGACAAGAAACCCGTTGCCGCAGAAGTGGAAACGCTGGCGGCGTCCGCAGCCTACATGATCGCGGCGGCGACGGATCATATCGTTGCGCGCAAGACATCGATCGTCGGATCGATAGGCGTCCTCATACAGTATCCGAATTTCGCCGAACTCCTCGACAATGTCGGGATCGACGTCCAGACGATCAAATCGACGCCTCTCAAGGCCGAGCCGGGCATGTTCGACACGCCTCCGCCGGGCGCGGAAGCGATGATGCGGCGCATGATTCTGGACAGCTACGCCTGGTTCAAGGATCTCGTGCAAGAACGCCGCGGCCTGACTGACACCGAGATCGCGGCCGTGGCGGACGGCTCTGTCTTCACCGGGCGGCAGGCGGTCAAGAACAAGCTGATCGACGCCGTCGGCGGCGAAGAAGCGGCGCGCGAATGGCTGGCCGGCAAAGGTGTGTCCGAAGAGCTCAAGGTCGTCGAATGGAAGAAGGAGGAACCGACAGCCGGACTGCTTTCTTCGGTGGCGGTTGCACGGTGGCTGGGCGTCGACCTCTCCCAAAATACTGCCCTCGAGGCATTACAGCAACGTCTTTTCCTTGACGGTCTTATCTCGGTTTGGCACGGTGCCGGCTAACTTGCCGGCATTTCCGACCGGAACGGAGGCCCGCCTTGATCAAATCCGAGCTCGTCCAGATCATCGCCAACCGGAACCCTCATTTGTTCCAGCGCGACGTCGAGAATATCGTCAATGCTGTATTCGATGAAATTACCGACAGCCTAGCACAAGGGAATCGGGTGGAATTGCGCGGATTCGGCGCATTCTCGGTGAAGAACCGTCCGGCGCGCGAAGGCCGCAATCCGAGAACCGGGGACAAGGTCTCCGTCGAGGAAAAATGGGTGCCGTTCTTCAAGACCGGCAAGGAGTTGCGCGAGCGGCTCAACGAGTAGAAAAGGCGCCTCGGGACTTGACAGTCCGGCCCTTGTGCGGAAGTTGATCGATCATGTTCCGGCGGCTGATTTCCATTTTCATCACCATTCCACTGGCGATAGTGCTGATCGCGCTGGCTGTCGCCAATCGTGGCACAGCGCCACTGCATTTCGACGTTTTCAATCCACAGAACCCGGCGCTGACCATCAATGCGCCTATGTTCATCTGGCTTTTCGCCGCGGTCGGCATTGGCGTGCTTGCGGGCGGGATCGGGGCGTGGTTTGCCCAAGGCAAGCATCGCAAGATGGAACGCCGCTACAAAAAAGAAGCCGCCAGCCTGCGCTACGAGGTCGAGGACCAGAAGCGCAACAATGGCGGGGAAACGAAACCGGGCCAGTCGCTTGCCCTGTCCCGCTGACCGGCTGGTCTCATGAAAATCATTTCCGCCGACGATATCGACCGGCTGTTTACCTATGAAAAAGTCATCGACGCGCTGCGCGACGCTTTCGTCGAGGGCGTGACTGCACCGTTGCGCCATCATCACACGATCGAGCGCGATGGCGGCGCCGACCAGACGCTGCTGCTGATGCCGGCATGGAGCCGCGATGTGGCGCTCGGACATATCGGCGTGAAGATCGCGACGGTGACGCCGGACAACGGCAAACAGTCGCTGCCGGCGGTGATGGCATCCTATATCCTGATGGACGGGAAAACCGGCAAGCCTGAAGCTCTGGTCGACGGAACACGGCTGACGCTGTGGCGGACATCCTGCGCCTCCGCGCTCGCTGCACGCTATCTTGCGCCCGCCGATGCCGAGACGCTGCTCATTCTGGGAGCAGGCGAACTGGCGCCGTTTCTGGTGCGCGCCCATGCCAGCACGAGACCCTACAAGCGGATCGTCGCGTGGAATCGCTCGAATGACAAGGCAGTCAGGATGGCGAAGGCCCTCGAAGCCGACGGTTTCGATGCGAGCGCAACGGAAGATCTCGACGACGCGGTCGCATCCGCTGACACGATCAGCGCGGCGACCCTGTCTTCGGAGCCCCTGATCAAGGGCAGCCTGGTCAAGCCCGGCACCCATATCGATCTCGTCGGTGCGTTCACCCCGACTATGCGCGAGAGCGACGATGACTGCATTCGCCGCGCCTCGATCTTCGTCGACACGTTCGAAGGCGCGACGAAGGAGGGCGGCGATATCGTGCAGCCGTTGAAATCGGGCGTATTGACCGAGAACGACATCTGCGCCGACCTCACAGCTCTGGCCTCCGGCGATCACAAGGGACGGGCGTCCGCCGACGAAATCACGCTATTCAAGTCGACGGGCGCGGCGCTGGAAGATCTCGCGGCTGCGATCTTGGCGGCGAAGCTTGCCGCCTGAACCGCGGATCAGCATGCGCCGGATGCTTGGATTTTACGCGTTTCTGCGCCATAGACAGCGGCAAACATTCTGAAAGCCCGACCATTGGCCCAGACGGATTCGCGAAAGAAGAACCGCCAGAAAAACCGTCCCGGTGGCGGACAAGGCGGCAAGCCGGCCGAAACACGCGGGCGTGTCTTCCGGCCGCGGCCGAAACATGCGCAGCCGGCGGAAAAGACGACTGCTCCCGAGCCGCGCGCACCGCGCCCGATGCGCAAGGGTGCGATTCCTCACGGCGAAGCGCCGATCATCCTCGAAACGGCCGCTGACGCCAACTATGCGCTGCTCGATTGCGGCGATGGCGAAAAACTGGAGCGTTACGGCCCCCACCGGATAATCCGGCCCGAAGCGCAGGCGATCTGGGCGAAGAGACTGCCGCGCGACGATTGGGACAAGGCCGACGCGATCTTCACCGGCGACACGGACGAGGAAGGGCTCGGCCGTTGGCGCTTCCCGGGAAAACAGCTCGGCGAGACCTGGGAAATGGCCTTTGACGGCATTCCCTATTTCGGGCGATTCACCTCTTTCCGCCATGTTGGTGTGTTTCCCGAGCAGGCGGTGCACTGGCGGCACATGGCGGATCGCATCCGCGCCTCCGACCGTCAACTCAAAGTGCTCAACCTGTTCGGCTATACCGGCGTCGCCTCGCTGGTCGCCGCGGAAGCCGGCGCACATGTGACCCATGTGGACGCGTCGAAGAAGGCGATCACCTGGGCCCGCGAAAACCAGGATTTGGCAAAACTTTCGGACAAGCCGATCCGCTGGATCTGCGAGGACGCGCTAAAATTCGTGCAGCGCGAGGCGCGGCGCGGCAATTCCTACGACATCATCCTGCTCGACCCGCCTGCCTATGGACGCGGGCCGAATGGCGAGGTCTGGCAGCTCTTCGACAATCTGCCGGAAATGCTCGACACCTGCCGGGATATCCTTTCGGAAAGGCCGGTCATGATGACGCTCACCGCCTATGCGATCCGGGCATCCTTCTTCGCGATGCACGAAATGATGCGGGACGTCTTCACCGGCTTCGACCGGGACGGCGCGATCCAGTCGGGCGAGTTGATAATCCGCGAGGAAGCGGGCGACCGGGCGCTTTCGACCTCGCTCTACAGCCGCTGGATCGCCGGAGGCCCAGCATGAGCGAAACCATCCGTGCGCCGGGGCGGGTGAAGGAGGTCACCAGCCTCTCCAACCCGATCATCAAGGATATCCGGCTTCTCGAAAAGAAGCGGCATCGTGACGAGACGGGCACCTTCCTCGCGGAAGGCATGAAGCTCGTGATCGACGCGATAGAAAACGGCTGGACGATCCGCACGCTGATCTATGCCAAGGCCGGCCGCGGGCAGGAGAATGTCGAAAAGCTCGCCACGCGATGTCTCGCGCAAGGCGCCGACGTGCTTATCGTCTCGGAAAAAGTGCTCGGCGCAATTGCACGGCGCGACAATCCCCAGATGGTGATGGGCGTTTTCGAGCAGCGCTGGACCAGCCCGGCGGCGATCCGCCCGGCCGGAAACGATGTCTGGGTGGCGCTCGACCGGGTCCGCGACCCCGGCAATCTCGGCACGATCATCCGTACCGCCGATGCGGTCGGCGCGAAGGGCGTTATCCTCGTCGGCCAGACGACCGACCCGTTCGCGACCGAAACCGTGCGCGCAACCATGGGTTCGATCTTCGCCGTGCCCCTGACGCGGATGAGCGAGGCCGATTTCATTGCCTTTGCCGGCAAATGGCCGGGCACGGTCGCCGGCACGCATCTGAAGGGTGCGGTCGACTACCGCAAACCGAATTATCGGGAGAAGCCGGTGTTGCTGTTGATGGGCAACGAACAGGCCGGGCTGACCGACGAACTCGCGGCGGCCTGCACCGTCCTGATCAAGATCCCGCAGGCAGGAAGGGCCGACTCGCTCAATCTCGCCATCGCGACCGGCGTCAGCCTGTTCGAGATCCGTCGCCATGCGCTGACTTTCGAGGGAGAAGTATCATGAAAGGGCTTCTGCCGGCAGCAACCGCCATCGGACTGGTCGTCGCCGCCGACCGGTTGATCAAGATCCTGGTGGAACGGTCGATGTCCTATCAGGAGACGATCGACCTGCTGCCCTTCTTCGCGCTTTTCCGCACACACAATCAGGGCATCGCGTTTTCGCTCCTGTGGGGGCTCGGACCGCTTCCGCTGATCGCGATCAGCCTCGGCGTCATCGCCTTCGTGCTGTGGCTGTGGCGCTCCAGCCCGGCGGACCGCATCGTCGCGCATCTCGGCTTCGCGCTGGTGATCGGCGGGGCGGTGGGAAATCTGATCGACCGCGCCATGAATGGCTATGTGATCGACTATTTCCTGTTCCATACGCCGGTATGGTCCTTTGCGGTTTTCAACCTCGCCGATGCGGCGATCACCATCGGCGCGGGGCTGATCATACTGGACGAGTTGCTGGTCTGGCGGCGTGAGCGGGCTATCGAAAAAGCCGACTGAACCTTATTTCCGGAATCCAACGGAGGACATCATGGCCGACACTTTCAAGGCAATCCTGATATCACGCGACGAAGACAAGAAGCAGTCCGTCAATGTCGAGACGCTGGCCGTCGATGATCTCATGGAGGGCGACGTCGTCGTCAATGTCGAGGCGTCGACGGTCAACTACAAGGACGGTCTGGCTATCACCGGAAAGTCGCCGGTTGTGCGGCACTGGCCAATGATTCCCGGCATCGATCTCGCCGGAACGGTCGAAAGCTCCGACCATCCCGACTGGAAACCCGGCGACAAGGTGATCCTGAATGGCTGGGGCACCGGCGAGACCCATTACGGCGCCTATGCCGGCAAGTCGCGCATCAAGGGCGACTGGCTGATCGCACGGCCCGAGAGCATCAGCGCGCTGGACGCGATGGCCGTTGGCACCGCCGGCTATACGGCGATGCTGTCGGTCATGGCACTGGAACGCCACGGCATCACCCCCGATCGCGGCCCGGTGGCGGTGACTGGGGCATCGGGCGGCGTCGGCTCGGTGGCGATCGCTCTGCTCGCAAAACTCGGCTACCACGTCATCGCCTCGACAGGACGGGCATCGGAAGAAGACTATCTGAAAGGTCTTGGCGCCGCCGAGATCATCGACCGGGCGGAACTCTCCGAACCGGGCCGCCCGCTTGGCAAGGAACGCTGGGCCGCGGCGATCGACTCGGTCGGCTCGCACACCCTGGCCAACCTGCTGGCGCAGACCACGTATGGCGGTGCGGTCTCCGCCTGCGGTCTCGCCCAAGGCTTCGACCTGCCGGCCACCGTGATGCCCTTCATCCTGCGCGGCGTGTCGCTGCTCGGCATAGATTCGGTGATGGCTCCGAAAGCGTTGCGTGAAGAGGCCTGGGCACGGATCGGCACCGATCTCGATGCCGGCAAACTGGCCGCCCTCTCAACGACGATCGGGTTCGACGACATCATAGACACGGCGCATGGCCTGCTTGACGGCAAGGTGCGAGGACGTGTGGTCATCGATATGGCCAAATAGGTCAATTCGGGACGGATCTCGACAGTTTTAACGGCGAGTTCAACCGGACGCTAACCGCGACATGCTAGGCAAGGCCCATGAACATGGGCTTTTTCAAGCGCGCGATCGGCCGCGCCGGCAAAGCGATGTCGGGCCTGTTGACGCAGCGGCGCGACGTCGACGTCATGCTGCGCGCCCGCGAGGACGCGGAACGCGCCAACCGCGCGAAGTCCCGTTTCCTGGCGATGACCAGCCACGAAATCCGCACGCCGCTGAACGGCATCATCGGCATGGGCAAGCTGCTTGCCGATACCGAACTGACGCCCGAACAGCAGAACTACGTCGAGGCCATCACGGGTTCGAGCGAATCGCTGCTGACGCTAGTCAATGACCTGATGGAGTTCGCCCGTTTCGAAGCCGGAGACCTAGAATTCCATCCGCAGCGAACTGCGATCGCGCCGTTGGTCGGCGGGGTCGCAGAGATGCTATGCGGACGGGCCTACGCCAAGGGGATCGACCTCGGCTATCATCTCGCGGCAAACGTTCCGGACAGCGCTGTTCTCGATTCGGGCCGTTTGCGCCAGGTGCTGACGAACATCATCGGCAATGCGGTGAAATTCACCGATACCGGCGGGATCGCCGTAACGGTCGTATATGAAGGCGATATGCTCGAATTCGCCGTGCGGGACACCGGCTCGGGCATCGCGCTCGCCGATCAGAGCCGCATCTTCGGCGAATTCGAACAGGCGCAGTTTGGCTATGATCGGCCGCATGAAGGTATCGGGTTGGGGCTCGCCATCTCCAAGCGGATCGTCGAGGCCGCGGGCGGTGCAATCGCGCTGACCAGCGAGCGCGGCAAGGGATCCTGTTTCACCGTCCGTTTCCCGGTCGCCGATCCCCAACTCCCGGAGGCCGACCGGCCCGATCTCGGCGGTCGGCCCATCGTCATCCTCAGCCCGAACGCGGTCGAAGCCGGCCTCATGTGCCGCGACCTCGAAGACGCCGGCGCGCATGTTCAGATGTTCGCGGATCGCGACCGGGCTCTGAAAGCGTGCCTCGGTGCATCGGGCGAAGCGACCCTGATCATCGACAACCGGACCGAGGGCGGCGCCGGCTCATTTCTTGATCTCGACGAGATCCCGGCACGGTTTGTCGCCCTGATCGAGGCCGAAGACCGCGGTTCGACCGGCGCGGAGTTCAAACAGGCGGGCCATGCCTTCCTGACCCGGCCTGTGCGACCGAGCACGCTGATGCGCGTCATTTCGGACCCGGAGATCGCTTTCGCCGGCACCCGCGCCTCGCCGAGATCCGCACGTCGCCCGGTGCTAACCGTCACTGCCGGGCTGAAAGTGCTCGTCGCAGAAGACAATCCGGTGAATTCGCTGCTTACCATGCGCATGCTGGAAAAGCTGGGACATCGGGTCGAGCATGTCGAAAACGGGGCGGCGGCCGTCGACACGCTGCGGGCAAGCCGTACGGTGTCGCCGTTTGATATCGTGCTCATGGACCTGCACATGCCGGTGCTCGACGGGGTCGACGCGATCCTGGCGGTGCGCCGGCACGAGGATGAGACCGGGCTCGCGCCGGTGCCGATCCTGGCATTGACTGCCGATGTCCTGCCTGAAACCCATATCGCGGTGATCAATGCCGGCGCGGATGGCATTCTGACGAAGCCGCTCGAACCCGACGAATTCAACGCCCAGATCGCCCGCTTGAACCGTAAGGCAGCATAACTGCGGCTTGAGTTCGTCATGCGATTGTCGCATTAGGCGTCTAGCGAAAGCCCACTCGCCGGCGGCCCGATTATACCGCGACGGCGCGGTTTCACACCCTTCGCCGGAAAAGGGGGTTCAGGATGAATATCGCGAACACCACCGCACTGACCGACAGCAACTTGCATACGGCGCCTTCGTCCGCGGGATGCGAGGCCTACGGAAAGACGCTTCTGGGCGAAATCGGCCCATTGCAGGCGCGACTGATCGCCAACGCGGCCGAACTCGACGCGGCGCAGCGGCTACGTTTCCGCGTCTTTGGCGAGGAGATGGGCGCCAGCTTCTCACAGGGCAGTGCGGCGACCGACCGGGACGAAGACCGTTTCGATGCGGTTTGCGACCACCTGATTGTCCTCGATACGACCCTGCCGGGCGATGCGCCTGACCAGATCGTCGGCACCTACCGGCTGCTTCGCGACGAGGTCGCGACACGTACGGGCGGCTTCTATTCGGCGGGAGAATTCGAAATTGGAACGCTGGTAGCGCGCCACGAGGAGAAGAAATTCCTCGAACTCGGCCGGTCCTGCGTCATGTCCGCTTATCGCTCGAAACGGACGATAGAACTGCTGTGGCAGGGAATCTGGGCCTATTGCCTGCGTCACGATATTGACGTGATGACCGGCTGCGCCTCATTTCCCGGTGCAACCGCGCAGTCGCATGCCCTTGCACTCTCGTTTCTCTACCACCACGCTCGCGCCGAGGGCCAATGGGCGATCGAGGCGGCGAGTTCCGACTCGGTTTCGATGGACATGATGCCGGTGGAGGCGGTGGACATGAAAGCGGCGCTCGCCGCCACGCCGCCGCTGATCAAGGGCTATTTGCGGCTTGGCGCCAAGTTCGCCGGAACGGCGGTGATCGACCGGGCTTTCCGGACAACCGACGTCATGGTCATTCTGCCGGTCTCCACGATCAGCGAACGCTATGTGCGCTATTACGGCGCCGATGCAGGCCGCTTCGCGCCCGGCGACAAGACCTCTTCCTGACCTGGCTCACGCATTCGCATTGTAGGCCGCAAGCGCCGCCATATTGACGATATCGGCATCCTTGGCGCCAAGCGAGACGATCTGGACCGGCTTGTTCAGACCGACCAGCAACGGGCCGATGACCGTCGATCCGCCCAGTTCCTGCAGCATTCGGGTTGAGATCGACGCCGAGTGGAAAGCCGGCATGACCAGCACGTTGGCGGGGCCCGACAGGCGACAGAACGGGTATTGGCGCATCAGATCCGCGTTGAGCGCGACATCGGCGGCCATTTCGCCGTCATACTCGAAATCAACGCGGCGCTTGTCCAGGATACGTACCGCCTGCCGGACCTGCTCAGACCGTTCGCTCGGCGGATCGCCGAAGGTCGAGTAGGCAAGCAGCGCGACGCGCGGCTCGTATCCCATGCGGCGAGCCTGGCCGGCTGCCTCCTCGGCGATATCGGCGAGTTGCTCGGCGTTCGGCATGTCATGCACAGCGGTATCGGCGACGAGCACGGTGCGGCCACGGCACAATGCCAGCGACATGCCGATGACGCGGTGGCCGGGGCGCGCGTCGATGACACGGCGCACATCGGCGAGCGCGGTCGAATAGTTGCGCGTCACGCCGGTCACCATTCCGTCGGCATCTCCAAGCGCCACCATAGAGGCGGCGAAGTGGTTGCGGTCGTTGTTGATCAGGCGCTGGCAATCGCGGAACAGGTAGCCCTCGCGCTGCAAACGCTCGTAGAGATAGTCGGCATAGACACCGTTGCGCCTGGAAAGACGCGCATTGATGATTTCGATGTTCGGCCGGTCGAGTTCGACACCGGCCTCCTTGGCCGTATTGCGAACCAGATCCTCGCGGCCGAGCAGGATGGCGGTTCCGAGCTGCTGGTTCACGAAGGAGACCGCTGCGCGCATCATCTGTTCTTCCTCGCCCTCGGTAAAGACGATGCGTTTGGGGTGCTTGCGCACCCGTTCGTAGATGCGCTGCAGCGACGATGCGATCGGATCACGGCGCGCGGAGAGCTGGTGGGCGTATTCCTCGAAATCCGCGATCTCGCGGCGCGCAACGCCGGTCTCCATCGCCGCCCTGGCGACGGCAACCGGGATCGCCGATATCAGGCGCGGATCGAACGGCACGGGAATGATGTAGCCGGGACCGAATTTCGGACGGTTGCCCGCATAGGCGGCGGCGACATCATCGGGCACATCCTCGCGCGCCAGTTGGGCCAGCGCCTGGGCGGCGGCGGCCTTCATCGCCTCGTTGATCTCGGTGGCGCGCACGTCGAGCGCGCCGCGGAAGATGTAGGGGAACCCCAGAACGTTGTTGACCTGGTTCGGATAGTCCGAACGGCCGGTCGCCATGATGGCGTCGTCGCGAATGGTCGAAACCTCTTCCGGCGTGATTTCCGGATCCGGGTTAGCCATGGCGAAAATGATCGGGTTCGGCGCCATGGACCGCACCATTTCAGTGGTCAGCGCACCCTTCACCGAAAGGCCGAGAAACACGTCTGCCCCGTCCAGCGCTTCGGCGAGCGAGCGGCGGTCCGTCTTGACCGCATGAGCCGACTTCCACTGGTTCAGCCCGGTGGAGCGGCCCTGATAGATGACGCCCTTGGTGTCGCACAGGATGACGTTGTCGTGGCGCACGCCCATCGACTTGATCAGTTCGATGCAGGCGATGGCCGCCGCACCGGCACCGTTGCACACGACCTTGGCGGTCTTCAGATCACGGCCGGTCAAATGCAGCGCATTGATCAGGCCGGCGGCTGCGATGATCGCGGTGCCGTGCTGGTCGTCGTGAAAGACGGGAATGTCCATCGCCTCGCGCAGCCGCTGCTCAATGATGAAACAGTCCGGCGCCTTGATGTCTTCCAGATTGATGCCGCCGAAAGACGGGCCGAGCAGGCGCACGCAGTTGACGAATTCGTCGATGTCCCTCGTATCGACTTCGAGGTCAATGGAATCGACATCGGCGAACCGCTTGAACAGGACGGCCTTGCCCTCCATCACCGGCTTTGAGGCCAGCGCGCCGAGATCGCCCAGGCCGAGAATGGCAGTGCCGTTGGTGACGACGGCGACCATATTGCCCCGTGCCGTGTAATCGAACGCCTTGGACGGATCCTCGGCGATCGCCTTGACCGGCACCGCGACGCCCGGCGAATAGGCCAGCGACAGGTCGCGCTGCGTCGCCATCGGCTTGGTCGGATTGATCTCGAGCTTGCCAGGGCGGCCGCGCGCGTGAAAATCCAGCGCTTCCTGTTCAATGACGCGCGGACGCGCATCAGCCCCTGCGCCGGGCGCAGGCTTCGGGGATTTCGGCATGGGCGTTTCCGTCCGTTTTTTATCGTTGTCCCAAACAAAGTGGGGAGCTTGTCGTAAGGCTATTTGCCCAGTCTGTAAACGCGACTATGACTCGGGAAACGCCGAACCAGCACACGAAACATGCTCACCACAAATACACAGGCGCCCGCACTGACGCCGATGATGGCGCAGTATCTGGAGATCAAGGCGGCCAATCCGGACTCGCTTCTGTTCTACCGGATGGGCGATTTCTACGAGCTGTTTTTCGAGGATGCGGAGATCGCCTCCCGGGCGCTCGGCATCACGCTCACCAAGCGCGGAAAACATCTTGACCAGGATATTCCGATGTGCGGCGTGCCTGTCCACGCCGCCGACGACTATCTGCAGAAGCTTATCGGCAAAGGGTTCCGCGTCGCCGTCTGCGAACAGCTCGAAGATCCCGCCGAGGCCAAGAAGCGCGGCTCGAAATCCGTGGTCAAACGCGATGTGACGCGGCTGGTTACACCCGGCACGATCACCGAGGAAAAACTGCTCGATCCGTCGGAAAGCAGTTATTTCATGGCGGTCGGGCGGACGAAATCAGGGGCCGGCCCGGAACTGGCGCTCGCCTGGATCGATATCTCGACCGGCCAATTCCGTATCGCAGCGACAGCGCCGGAAAGGCTGTTGTCCGACATCCTGCGCATCGGGCCACGCGAGATCACGGTCGCCGAGAGCGTCTTCGCCGACGAGATGCTGAGACCTGTTTTCGATCAACTGGGGCTCGCTGTCTCGCCCCTGCCCTCAAGCTTCTTCGACAGCGCCAACGCACATGACAGGCTTGCGCGGTTCTATGCAGTGCAGACGCTCGACGGGTTCGGCGAGTTCAGCCGCGCCGAGCTTGCCGCCGCGGCTGGGGCGCTTGCCTATGTCGAGCGCACACAGATTTCAGAGCGCCCGGTCCTGCAGCGTCCGGAACGCGAGGATGCCGGTTCGACCCTGTTCATCGACCCTGCCACACGGGCCAATCTGGAAATCGAGCGCACGCTTTCGGGATCGCGGCAAGGCAGCCTTCTGAAGTCGATCGACAGGACGATCACCGGTGGCGGCGCGCGATTGCTGGCGGAAAGGCTGCGCTCGCCGCTAACCGATGTCGCCGCGATCAATGAGCGGCTGGATTCTATCACTTTCTTTCTTGGCGGTGACGACATCCTGACCGAGAGACTGCGCGATCTCCTGAAATCGACGCCGGACATGCCGAGGGCGCTTTCGCGGCTGTCGCTCAATCGCGGTGGACCGCGAGACCTTGCCGCAATCGGCGAAGGACTTAAGGCGGCGGCACAGGCCAGCCGGCTGCTTGCCGGGGCCCAGCTTACGGAAGAGCTCGGGCGTTCGGCTGCCCAGCTCTCTGCAGCGCCGCAAGCCTTGAGCGACCACCTTCTCCGCGCGCTCGATGAAGAGGTGCCGTTGATGAAACGCGACGGCGGTTTCGTGCGCAACGGCTACCATGAAGAACTGGACGAGATGCGGGCGCTACGCGACCAGTCGCGCAAGGTCATCGCCGGACTGCAGAGCCAGTATATCGACGAAACCGGCGTGAAATCGCTGAAGATCAAATACAACAATGTACTGGGCTATTTCATCGAGGTGACGCAGCAGAACGCCGATGCGCTGACCGGGACCGACGAGGCCAAGGGCCGCTTCATCCATCGCCAGACGCTGGCCAATGCGATGCGTTTCACCACGACGGAGCTGGCCGATCTGGAGAGCCGGATCGCCAATGCCGCAGACCGGGCGCTATCGATCGAACTGGGCGTTTTCGAGCGGTTGCAGGAAGAGATCATCGATGCCGCCGACGCGATCCGCGACGCGGCGCAGGCGCTTTCAGCCATCGACGTGTCGATCGCGCTGGCGCGGCTGGCGGAATCGGAGGGCTACTGCCGCCCGAAAGTGGATGACAGCCGGACCTTTGCCGTTGTCGCCGGACGGCACCCGGTGGTCGAGCAGGCATTGCGCAAGCAGGCGGCTCATCCGTTCGTGGCGAATGACTGCGACCTGTCGCCGGAAGACGGAGGTGAGCAGGGCGCGATCTGGCTCCTGACAGGCCCGAACATGGGCGGCAAGTCGACCTTTCTGCGCCAGAACGCACTGATCGCAATCCTCGCGCAAATGGGATCCTTCGTGCCAGCCGGCAGCGCCCATGTCGGCGTTGTCGACCGTCTGTTCAGCCGTGTCGGTGCATCGGACGATCTGGCACGCGGTCGCTCGACCTTCATGGTCGAGATGGTCGAAACCGCGGCGATCCTCAATCAGTCGGGCGACCGGTCTCTGGTTATCCTGGACGAGATCGGGCGCGGTACCTCGACTTTCGACGGGCTATCGATTGCCTGGGCGACGGTTGAGCACCTGCACGCGAAGAATCGGTGCCGGACACTCTTCGCCACCCATTTCCACGAATTGACCGCGCTCGCTGAAACGCTCGCAAATCTCCACAATGTCACCATGCGCGTGAAGGAGTGGGAGGGCGACGTGATTTTCCTGCATGAAGTCACGAAAGGCGCTGCCGACCGGTCCTATGGCGTTCAGGTGGCAAAGCTCGCCGGCTTGCCGGATAGCGTCGTGGCGCGGGCCCGCGACGTCCTCGACCAGCTGGAGGCACAGGGGCGGGATTCCAAGGCGTCGAAACTCGTTGATGACCTGCCGCTGTTTTCCGCAGAGATTCGTCACGAGTCGCGCAAGCCAGCCGGCAACAGCGAACTCGACACGGCAGTCGACAGCCTGATCCCCGATGAAATGACGCCGCGGGAGGCCTTGGAGACGCTCTACCGGCTGAAAGGCCTGGTAACGAAACCGCAGTGAAGCCTGTGTGACAATGGGACAAAGCTTCTATATGAGGCTCGATAGATCCCCCCGGACCTTATCATGACGCCTGCCGACACCCTTTCGCGAACGAAGACCAAGACCGACGTGCTGCTTTCCGAACTGATCGCCATTGCCGACAGCCATGGCGGTGACGGCTCGGACCATGCCATTCGCGCCGATGTGCTCGCGCATCTCAAGGCCGCGCTTGCCCAGCAGCGGGAAGACGCAGAGCAACAGCTCTTCGAGGATGGCGGCGGGATCGCCTGCGCACAAAGGCTGTCCGAGGGTATGGATACGATCATCCGTGCTGTCTACGACTTTGCAATGGAGCGGGTTTTCAAGGTCAACAATCTTTCTCAGGGCGAAAAGCTGGCGCTCGTCGCGGTCGGCGGTTACGGGCGGGGCACATTGGCGCCGGGCTCCGACATCGACCTTCTCTTCGTGCTTCCTTACAAACAGACGCCGCTCGGCGAACAGCTCGCCGAATATATCCTCTACATGCTTTGGGACATGGGGCTGACCGTCGGCCACGCCACGCGATCGATCGACGAATGCGTGCGGCTATCGAAGACGGATACGACGATCTGCACCGCGATCCTCGACATGCGCTATCTCTATGGCGAGAAAGGCCTGTTCGACCAGCTCGAGACGCGTTTCTTCGCAGAAGTGGTGCAGAACACCGCTTCGAGTTTCATTCAGGCCAAGCTTGGCGAGCGCGACGCGCGCCACAAGCGGATGGGCGAAACGCGCTACCTGGTCGAGCCGAATATCAAGGACGGCAAGGGCGGTCTTCGCGACCTGCAGACGCTGTTCTGGATCACCAAATATTTCTACGGCATTTCCGACCGCTCGGATCTGGTGAAAAAGGGCGTTCTCAGCCGCAGCGAATACAATCTCTTCGTCAAATGCGAAGATTTCCTGTGGGCGGTGCGGTGCCACCTTCATTTCCTGACCGGCAAAGCGGATGAGCGGCTCGGTTTCGAGGTGCAGCGCAGCCTGGCCGACCGGCTCGGCTACAAGAGCCATCCCGGCCTGAAGGATGTCGAGCGTTTCATGAAGCATTACTTCCTGATCGCCAAGGATGTCGGTGACCTGACCCGCATCATCTGCGCGGCGCTCGAAGAGGAAGAAGTCAAAAACACACCCGGCTTCAACCGTCTGCTGCAGACGCTGCCCTTTACGCGGCGCCCGCAGAAAATCCGCGGCACGACCGATTTCATCATCGAGAACAAGCGCATCAACGTGGCCGGCGACGATGTATTCGAAAAGGATCCGGTCAACATCATTCGCATGTTCTGGTTCGCGGATCGCGACCAACTCGACTACCATCCGGATGCGCTGCAGCTGACGCGCCGTTCGCTGAAACTCATCGGCAAGGCGCTGCGCAACGATCCGGAAGCCAACAAGCTGTTCATGGACATCCTGACATCGCGGAAGGACCCGGCGCTCAATCTGATCCGCATGAACGAGGCCGGCGTGCTCGGGCGATTCATACCGGACTTCGGCAAGGTCGTGGCGATGATGCAGTTCAACATGTATCACCACTTCACCGTGGACGAGCATCTGATCCGGTCCGTCGACGTCTTGTCGAAGATCGAGCGCGGCCTGCTCGAAGAGGACCATCCGCTCGCCTCCTCGATCCTGCCCGACATGACGCAGGAATACCGGCGCATTCTGTACGTCGCCCTGTTCCTGCACGACATCGCCAAAGGCCGACCGAAGGACCACTCGATTGCCGGGGCGGAAGTCGCCGAAAAACTGTGCCCGCGCCTCGGCCTGACTGCGGCGGAAACCGAAACCGTGGCCTGGCTGATCCGCGATCACCTGACGATGAGCACCGTCGCCCAGTCGCGTGACCTCTCCGACCGCAAGACGATCGACGACTTCGTCGCCGTTGTGCAGACGGTGCTGCGGCTGAAACTTCTGGTGATCCTGACCGTCTGCGATATCCGCGCCGTAGGGCCGGGTGTCTGGAACGGCTGGAAAGGCCAGCTTTTGCGCACGCTGTATTCCGAGACCGAACTGGCGGTGACAGGCGGCTACTCGGAAATCGACCGCAAGCAGCGGTCAGCGCTCAATCGCGAACAATTGCTCGAGAGGCTTTCGGACTGGCCGGCGGAGGAGCGGCGTAACTATGTCGACCGGCACTATGACAGCTACCTCCTGACCGTCGATATCGAGGATCAGGTCCGCCACGCGGAGTTCATGCGGGAAGCGCTGGCGGAGGACAAGAAGCTGGCGACTACGGTCAAGACGAACCAGTTTCAGGCCATTACCGAGATTTCGGTACTCGCGCCGGACCACCCGCGCCTGTTGTCGATCATTGCGGCCGCCTGCTCATCCGCCGGCGCCAAGATCGACGGCGCCCATGTGTTTACGACACGCGACGGCTGGGCGCTCGATACGATCCTCGTCAATCGCGAATTCGATGACGATGGCGACGAGTTCCGGCGCGCGAAACGGATCGGCAAGGTGATCGAGGATGTCCTGTCGGGCCGGGAATATGTGCCCAACATGCTGGCCAACAAGATGAAGCCGAGGCGCAATCTCAAGGCATTTTCGATAGAGCCGGCCGTTGCGGTGAAGAACACGCTGTCCAACAAGTTCTCGGTAATCGAGGTAGAAGGGCTGGACCGGCCCGGCATCCTCTCGGAGATAACCAGCGCGCTGTCCGATCTGACGCTCGATATCCATTCGGCGCATATCACCACCTTCGGCGAGAAGGTGGTCGATACGTTCTACGTCACCGATCTGACAGGCCACAAGATTACCGCTCCCGCGCGGCAGAAGCGGATCAGCAAGGTTCTCACCGATGTGCTGATGGGCCGCGCCGACGAAAATCCGGTGGTACAGATCAGCGCCGGTCTCGCGCGTTCGAAAAAGGCCGGATAATTCATGAGCCTTTTCGGCAAGTTCCTCGGTGTCGGCGGCGCGACTTCGGCCAGCCGGGTGCTCGGTTTCGTGCGCGAGGCGATGATCGCCTCGGTGCTCGGTGCGGGGCCCGTGGCCGACGCTTTCTATGCCGCCCTGCGTTTTCCGAACCTGTTCCGGCGGCTGTTTGCCGAAGGCGCCTTTAATTCCGCCTTTGTGCCGATCTTCGCCAAGGAGGTGGAGACCAATGGCGAGGCCAGCGCCGCGCGCTTTGCCGGCGAGGTATTTTCGGTGCTGGCTCTCGTGCTGGCCGGCCTGACCGTGCTGGCACTCGTCTTCATGCCGTTCCTGGCCGGAACGGTGATCGCGCCGGCCTTCCAGGACACGCCGGAGAAATTCGACCTGACCGTGCTTTTAGCCCGCATCATGTTTCCCTATCTGGCGGCAATGTCGCTGGTGGCGATGCTGTCGGGCGTGCTCAACTCGTTCCGAAAGTATTTTCTGGCCGCACTGGCGCCTGTGCTCCTCAATGTCGTGCTGATCGGCGTTCTATTTGCCGCCGTTCGGTCAGGCTGGGATCCGCGCTTCGTGGGCGTCGCGCTGAGCATCGGTGTCGTTCTGGCCGGCCTCCTGCAACTCGGCCTGCTCGTCTACGGCATCCTTCGCATTGGTTTCACCTTCACGCCGAAGCGGCCGCGCCTGACCCCACAGGTCAAACGCCTGCTGACGCTCGCGGCACCGGCGGCGCTAACCGGCGGCATCGTGCAGATCAATCTCGTCATCGGCCAGATCATCGCATCACAACAGGATGGTGCTATCGCCCTGCTCAACTATGCCGACCGGCTCTACCAGCTACCGCTCGGCGTGATCGGAATCGCTATCGGCGTGGTGCTGCTGCCGGAACTGGCGCGCGCGCTCGGCGCGGGCGAACAGAAGACAGCACTGACGCTGCAGAATCGCAGCCTTGAATTCGGCCTCGGATTGACCGTTCCGGCCGCCGTGGCGCTGGCGCTGACGCCGGTTCCCTTCATCGCGGTGATCTATGAGCGCGGCGCGTTCCTTCCAGAAACGACGCAGGCGGCCGCGGCGGCTCTTGCGGCGTTCGCGATCGGTCTGCCCTCCTTCGTCCTGATCAAGGTGCTGCAACCCGCCTATTTCGCACGTGAGGACATGAAGACGCCGATGTGGTTCTCGCTGGTTTCGCTGGTCGTCAATGCCGGCGGCAGCCTGGCGATGTTCCCGGTCCTTGGCCATGTCGGCATAGCGGCGGCAACCAGCTTCGCCGGCTGGGCCAACGCCATGCTGCTCGGCTGGACGCTGTGGCGGCGCAACCAGTTTCGCCCGTCGCCGGAAACGCTCCGCCGCGTCCTGTTGATCATCGTATCGGCAGCCGCGATGGGAGTGGTCCTGTTCGGCGCATGGCATTATCTGCGCGACAGTTTCCTCACCTCCAACATCCTGATCCGCGCCGGCATCGCCGCTCTTCTGATCGGCGTATCGATGATCGTCTATTTCGGACTGGCGCTCGCGACGGGCGGGATAGACAGATCGATGCTGATGCGAACGGTCAAACGCCGGCGCTCGAGCGGCGCGGAGCAATGAGACCCACTTGAAGGTTGCGCAAGCGCCTGCCATAAGCGCGCCGCATACATAACCCGTGCAGACCAGACCTGCTCTGCAAAGGGGCCCTCCACCAGCTTCGGGTAACAGACAATGAGCAGCTTTGAACCCCTCGTCTTTTCGGGCGTGCAACCGACCGGCAATCTGACGCTTGGCAACTATCTCGGCGCCATCCGAAAATTCGTCGCTCTGCAGGACACCCATAACTGCATCTATTGCGTGGTCGACCTGCACGCGCTGACGATCAACCCTTCCCCGCAGGATCTGATTGACGGACGGCGCGCCATCGCGGCGGCCTTTCTGGCATCGGGCATCGATCCGGTGAAGCATATCGTCTTCAACCAGGCTGCCGTGTTCCAGCATTCCGAACTCGCCTGGGTCTTCAACTGCATTGCGCGCATGGGCTGGCTCAACCGAATGACCCAGTTCAAGGAAAAGGCCGGTAAGGACCGCGAGAACGCCTCGGTCGGCCTGTTCGCCTATCCGAACCTGATGGCCGCCGACATTCTGGTCTACCGCGCGACGCATGTGCCGGTCGGCGACGACCAGAAACAGCATCTAGAACTGACCCGCGACATCGCCCAGAAGTTCAACTGGGACTACCGCGAGCGGACAAAGGCGCTCGACCTCGGCGTGCCGATGGAGATCGGCGACGAAACCATCGACGGCTATTTCCCGATCACCGAACCGCTGATCGAGGGCCCCGCAACGCGCATCATGAGCCTGCGTGACGGAACCAAAAAGATGTCGAAATCGGATCCCTCCGACCTGTCGCGCATCAACCTGACCGATACCGCCGACGATATCGCCAAGAAGATCCGCAAGGCCAAGACCGATCCGGAGCCGCTTCCAGGCGATACCAGCGGCTTCCAAGGGCGGCCGGAAGCCGAGAATCTCGTCAACATCTACGCGGCGCTGTCCGAAACGAGCAACGATGCTGTGCTGCAGGAATTCGGTGGGCAGCAATTCTCCGTCTTCAAGCCGGCGCTCGCTGAACTCGCCGTAGAAAAACTCGCACCGATCGCGGACGAGATGCGCCGACTGATGGCTGATCCCGGCCATATCGACGCCGTTCTGGCGACTGGTGGCGAGCGCGCATCGGCGCTGGCGGAGAAGACAATGGTCGATGTCCGGCGCCTTGTCGGGCTGACCGTATAACCTCAACCGGCCACTTCAGGAGACACGCGGCCGCGTCGCTTTGCCAAAATCTCGGCGCTTGAAGCGGCCCCGGCCGCGTGCCATTTATCCATAATGTTTACCAAACGACTGATCCACGAAGCCGGTCACCGCCGGAAGTTCATGGCGGTGATCGACGATACGCCGGAATGCGAACGCGCGGTTCTCTACGCGGCCAGGCGCGCCGCCAAGACCAGTGGCGGGCTGACTCTGCTGTTCGTTATCGAGCCCGGCGACTTCCAGCACTGGCTCGGCGTGGAACAGGTCATGCGCGCCGAAGCGATGGAAACCGCAGAGGCAGCACTCTCCAAGCATGCCGCCTATGCCCGCGAGAAGGTCGGGATCGAGGCGGAGCAGGTTGTGCGGGAAGGCGTTGCAGTGGAGCAGATCCACGCCCTGATTGAAGAGGATCAGGACATAGCCATCCTTGTTCTTGCTGCGGGCGCCGCCAAAGAGGGGCCCGGGCCGCTGGTCTCGTCGATTGCCGGACGGAACGCCGCATTTCCGATCCCGGTCACGGTCGTGCCGTACAATCTCAGCGACGAGGACATCGAAAGCCTGTCCTGAGAACCCGGGCGAAAAAGGCGCATCGCAATTGCTTGATATCGACGCACGATAGACCTATTTTAGAATTATTCCAAACAGCACGCCGGAGCATCCGCAATGTTCATCCAGACCGAAGCCACGCCTAACCCCGCCACGCTGAAGTTCCTGCCTGGCAAGGTCGTGCTCGATCAGGGGACGGCGGATTTTCGCGATCCGGAGGAGGCCGCCGCGCAATCGCCATTGGCCGCGCATCTGTTCGAGATTCCCGGCGTGACCGGTGTTTTCTTCGGCTACGACTTCGTCACGATTACCAAGAACGACGCTTCGGAGTGGCACCACCTGAAGCCGGCGATCCTCGCTGGCATCATGGAGCACTTCATGTCCGATGCGCCGGTGATGGCGTCACAGGCAGCGGGCCAGGAAGTGGATGCCGGCGAAGAATTCTACGACACAGCCGATGAACCGATCGTCGCGACGATCAAGGAACTGCTCGACACGCGTGTACGCCCGGCCGTGGCGCAGGATGGCGGCGACATCACGTTCCGGGGATACAAGAAGGGCACCGTGTTCCTCTACATGAAGGGCGCATGCGCCGGCTGTCCGTCCTCGACGGCGACGCTGAAGCACGGCATCCAGAACCTGCTCCATCACTTCATCCCCGAAGTTCAGAGCGTCGAAGCGGTCTGACGGCCTTTCCGATAAACAGCGCATAAAAAAAAGCCGGGTCGAAACAACCCGGCTTTTTCATTGGATAAAGTCGCGCCAATTACATTACGATGACCTTCGCACCGGGCTCGGCACGATTGTAAAGATCAATCACGTCCTGGTTCATCAGACGGATGCAGCCCGACGAAACGTTGTGGCCAATCGACCACCATTCCGGCGAACCGTGCAGGCGATAACCGGTATCGCCTCCCTTGTTATAGAGATACATGGCGCGCGCGCCGAGCGGATTGGTCAGACCAGGCTCCATTCCGCCTCGATATTTCGCGAGTTCAGGCTGACGCTTGATCATAGCTGCGGGCGGCGTCCAGGTCGGCCATTCGCGCTTGTAGGCGATGCGCGCCGTGCCGGACCATGTGAAGCCTTCGCGGCCGACGCCGATACCGTAACGCACGGCTTTGCCGTTATCGAGCACGAAATAGAGGTGCTTGGCCTTGGTGTCGACGATGATCGTGCCGGGCTTCTCGTTCGTCTCATACCTCACGATCTGACGGCGATATTGCCGCGAAACCTTGCTCACCGGAATGGCCGGCAATTTGTACGCCCCGTCCGATTTGGACGTATAGGCATTGACCATCAGGTTGGCGCCGGCGTCGCCGATTGTGCTACAACCAGCCAGCGCTGCGCTCGCAGCCAGCGCGAAAGCAATGAATACGCGTGATCCCCGCATGAAATTCTCCCTCGAAAACCGACTGCGGCGTTCCGCGTTCCGCGTCGACATCCTTGTTAATACAGACTCGCGAGCCTGTCATCTATGACTCAATTATTGATTAACCATGAACATAAAAATGTGACATTGATCACACACCGGCCGTGTTTGGCTGCCGGGTGTGCAGCGGGCCGAATCGTGGCAGGCTGGTTAAATGCCGCTAATTGACCTGCATGCTCGAAACCCACTCGAAGACGGTCGCCAATCGGCGCGAGCGCTGAGAATCCGGCGTGGCGTGCAACTGCTCTTGAGCGAACTGGGCGCCGCGCATCTACCGGAACTCACGCTCGCCAACGGACGACGAGCCGACATCATCGCGTTGCTGCGCGACGGCTCTATCTGGATCGTGGAGATCAAGTCCTCGATCGAGGATATGCGGTCTGACGGAAAGTGGCCGGATTATCGAGACTTTTGCGACAGGCTTTTCTTCGCGACCCTGGACGATGTGCCGGGCGAGATCTTCCCTGACGACTGCGGCTTCATCTGCGCCGACACGCATGGCGCGGCTATGTTGAGGGACGCGCCCGAACACCGGCTGGCCGCCGCGCGGCGCAAGGCGGTCACTCAGAGGATCGCGCAATCGGCAGCGCAGCGGCTTTATGCGGCGGAACTTGCGGGCATCGATCTGCCGGAGTGAGCGATCCCGTCAGCGCGGCGCGCGCTTGGCGAGAATGCGCTGCAGTGTGCGGCGATGCATGTTGAGACGCCTTGCCGTTTCGGAGACGTTACGGTCGCACATCTCGAAAACCCGCTGGATATGTTCCCAGCGCACACGATCGGCCGACATCGGATTTTCCGGCGGCGCGACCTTCTCGCCGGCCTTGGCGGTCAGCGCGGTGTAGATTTCATCCGCATCGGCAGGCTTGGCCAGATAGTCCACCGCGCCGATCTTCACCGCATGAACGGCGGTGGCGATGTTTCCGTAACCGGTCAGTACGATGGCCCGCGCATCGGGGCGCTTCGTCCTGATCGCCTCAATCACGTCGAGGCCGTTGCCATCGCCCAGACGCATATCGACCACAGCATAGGCCGGCGGATCCTTCTTCACCTCGGCAAGACCGCCGGCGACTGTTTCCGACGCGACGACCGAAAACCCGCGGCTCTCCATAGCGCGCGCGAGCCGCTGTAAAAAGAGCTTGTCGTCATCGACGATCAGGAGGCTCTTGTCGGGTCCGAGTTCGTTGCTTTCATTCATGTCATTCACCTGTCCTGCCTCCTCCAACCCTATACTTAGCGCGTCAAACGGCCGCTTGCATTGACAAACGCGGCCATTCGACGATCACGGCGGCACCTTTTCCGGTGGAAAACGCATTTGAAAAGACAACATTCGCACCCGAGCGTTCGAGAAGCGTCTTTGCGATAAAGATACCAAGCCCCAGTCCGCCGCCGCCATTACGCGGCCGGTTCGGCGTACGGGGAATGTCCGGTTCGCCGAGATGCTCCAGCACTTCCGGCGGAAAACCGGGGCCGTCATCTATAATGCGCACCCGCACCCTGTCTTCGTTCCACGCCATGCGGATTTCGACACTCTCCTTGGCAAAATCTACCGCGTTCTCCACGAGATTCCCAAGTCCGTAAATGATCCCCGGATTGCGAGGGCAGACCGGCTCGGTCCCCTCGTTTTCCTCGATCGTTGCATTGATCGCGATGCCGAATTCGCGATGCGGGGCGACCACTTCCTCGATCATGGTCCGAAGCGCGACGCGGGCCATGTGGTCCTCATCTCCGGCTCCGAGCGTCGACAAGCGCCTCAGAATCTCGCGGCAACGATCGGCCTGGGTGCGCATCAGCGCGATGTCCTCGCGCAGGCTTTCCGGATCGAAGGGTTCGCGGCCCATTTCCTTTGCGACCAGCGAAATCGTCGCGAGCGGCGTTCCCAGTTCATGGGCGGCGGCGGCGGCCAGCCCGTCGAGTGCGGAAAAATGCTGCTCGCGCTGCAGAACCAGCTCCGTCGCCGCGAGCGCATCGGAAAGCCGCCTGGCTTCTTCGGCGACCCGGTAGACATAGAAGGCGGTGAAGATCATCGCCGAAACGACGGCGACCCACATGCCGGCGACAAAGACCAGCGGAATTTCCAGGAGTATGTCGGGATACCAGGGAAGCGGCAGATGGACGAAGGTGAGCGCCGTGGTGAAAGCCAGCGTGATCGCCGCGAGCGTCGCGGTGAAGCGCGGCGGCAGGGTGGTGGCGGAAATGATGACCGGCACGACGAGGAGGATGCAGAAGGGATTGGTCAGCCCGCCGGTCAATGCAAGCAGGCCTGACAATTGCGCCACATCGAAGATAAGCACAGCGAAGACGCCGACCGGGCGAAGGCGCTTATTGGTCGGAAACAAGCGTGTTAGGGCAAGGTTGAGGATCGCGGCAAGCGCGATCAGGAACAGGCAGGCGATGATCGGCAGTTGGAAATGCAGCACCGTGGCGACGAACAGTACCGCCGCCAACTGGCCCGCTATAGCGAGCCAACGAGTGTTGTTGATCGTCGACAGACGAAGCCGGCGCGTGCCGAATCCCGTGTCGTTGCCAAGTTCATATTCCATAAAGCGTATATACGATGCGTGTTTGATTTTTTAAATGATAACAAAAAGCAGTCAGCTTCTCGGTTTGGCGCGGCTTGTCGGGTCGGTGTTGGCGGGGTCCTCCGGCCAGACATGTTTCGGATAGCGGCCGCGCAGATCGGCGCGCACGCCGGCCCATGATCCGGCCCAGAAACCCGGCAGATCCTGGGTTCGCTGGATCGGCCGATGGGCGGGCGAGAGCAGTTCGAACGTCAGCGGCACCTCGCCGCCGCCAATCGACGGATGCGTCCTGATGCCGAAGAGTTCCTGCACGCGTATGGCGACTACCGGCGCGGCCCCGTCCGCCGGATAATCGAGCATGATCGAGGAGCCGGTGGGCGCTTGGTAACGCGAGGGCGCGAAGTCTTCGATGCGGCGTTGAAGGTCTGCCGGGACGCGCAGCATCAGGGCGTCGCGCAGCATGCCGGGATTGAGGCCGTTGAGGTTCACCGCGCCCTGCAGGAACGGAGCGAGCCAGTCGTCGAGGCTTCCCAGCAGGGCTGCATCGTTCATCGCCGGCCACGGATCGCCGAGGCGGGCATGCAGCCAGGAAAGCCGCGCGCGAAGCTGCGAGACCTCCTTCGACCAGGGGAGAAGGCCAAGCCCATGGGTGCGGACCGCTTCGAGAAGCGCCCCGGTCGCCGCCTCGCCCGGCTCGACCTTCACAGGCACGCGGCCGAGGACGATCGCGCCGAGACGCTCGACCCGCCGCGCGGTCAATGCGCCCTTTTGCCTGTCGAAGTCGGCTTGGGCCACCGTCTCGATGCGATCACCCAGACGGGAACGGATATCGGTTTCCGCGAGCGCGGCTGCCGCGGTGACGCGTCCTTCCCTTGCGACGCCGGTCACATCGGCGACAATGATGAAGTCCTCACCGGCCAGCCGCTCGGTTTCGTCCAGCGCGACGCCGCGACCATTCGCCATGACGAAAGCCTTATGGCGCGCGCCGCCGCGCGATTTCGCGACACGGTCGGGATAGGCATCGAGCAGCATCGCTCCGGCCGAGAGCACATCGCCGCGTTCGGGCAGCGAGAGCCCCGCGACGGTGCGTTTCGCCATCTCGCGCAGCCGCGACAGTTGCGGACCCTTGCCGCGCAAGGCCGTGTCGAGGCGATGGCCGATATCGACGCCCGGCCCGGCCGCGCCACGTTCGGTGACCAGCAGGGCGAGAAGCATGCGTCGGAACGCATCCTCGCGGCTTGAGGCGGACACCACCATGGCAGCGAGCCGCGCAGGCAGGCCGAAATCGCGCATGGCCGCGCCTTTCGGCGTCAGTCCGCCGGTTGCGTCGAGAGCGCCGAGCATGGTCAGCAGCGCCCTTGCCTCGGTCAGCGCCGGAGCGGGCGGGGGATCGAGAAACCGCAGGCTTGCCGGATCGGTGACGCCCCATGCGAGGCAATCAAGCAGCAGCGAGGTCAGGTCCGCATTGAGGACTTCAGGCGGATCGAAGGGCGCAAGCGCGCGAGTCTGTTCCTCGCGCCACAGCCGAATGGCCATGCCGGGTTCCGTGCGCCCGGCACGGCCGGCACGCTGGGTCGCTGCGGCCTGCGAGACCCGGCCGGTCTCCAGCCGGGTCAGGCCGGAGCCGGGGTCGAATACCGGTCGCCGCGCGAGACCGGAATCAATTACGATGCGGACACCGTCTATGGTGATCGAGGTTTCGGCAATCGCGGTTGCCAGCACAACCTTTCGCGTTCCGGGTTCAGGCGGACGAATGGCGCGATCCTGACCGGCTATGTCCATCATGCCATAGAGCGGCGCGATGACGATGGTTTCCGGCAGGCGGCTTTCCAACGCTTCGGTTGCTCGGCGGATCTCGCGCTGCCCCGGCAGGAAGACCAGAATGCTGCCGGTCTCCTCGGCAAGCGCTTTGCGGACGATGCGGACAACCGCCTGTTCGGACGTCTCAGTTCCCGGGCGCTCCTCGTAGCGGACATCGACGGGAAAAGCCCGGCCTTCGCTTTCGATGACCGGCGCATTGCCGAGCAATGCAGCGACGCGTGCGCCGTCGAGCGTCGCCGACATGACCAGAATACGAAGATCCTCGCGCAGACCCTCCTGCACGTCTAGAGCGAGCGCGAGACCGAAATCGGCGTCGAGGCTGCGCTCATGAAACTCGTCGAAGAGAATCGCGCCGATGCCGGAAAGTTCAGGGTCGCCGGTGATCATGCGCTGGAACACGCCTTCGGTAACGACCTCGATGCGGGTCTTCGGGCCGACCCGCGTGTCGAAGCGCATGCGGTAGCCGACGGTTTCGCCGACCTTTTCGCCCAACAGTTCCGCCATGCGGCGGGCCGCGGCGCGGGCGGCCAGCCGGCGCGGCTCCAGCACGATGATCTTTTCCGTGCCGAGCCAGTCTTCATCGAGCAGCGCGAGTGGCACCAGGGTCGTCTTGCCGGCGCCGGGCGGCGCGACGAGGACCGCATTGGCGGTTTCCGCGAGCGCGGCTTTCAGATCGTCGAGGACCTCGACGACGGGCAGGTCGGGCACGGCGAAACGCGTCATGCCGCGTCCCGGCCGATTTCGATCACCTCGCCGCCGGCGGCTTCGGCATCCGCCGCGTCATGGGTGACGAGGATCACGGGAAGGCGCGAGCGCTTCGCCTTGTCGAATACCAGATCGCGGATCTGGCCGCGCAACTGCATGTCAAGCTTGGAAAAGGGCTCGTCGAGCAAAAGGAAATTCGGCGCGGCCAACAATGTCCGGGCGAGCGCGACGCGCGCCTTCTGGCCGCCGGAGAGCGTATCGGGATCGCGATCGAAGAAATCCGCCAGCCCGACATCGTCAAGCGCTTCCGACGCACGGGACCGGCGAACCGCCTTTCCCTTCACGGATTGCGGGATGGCGAAGACGAGATTGCCTCCAACGGACATGTGCGGAAAGAGAAGCGGATCCTGGAACAAGATGCCGGCGTGGCGGTCGCCGGCGGGCAGATGCGCAACGTCGCGGCCGCCGCAGACAACCCTTCCCTCGCCCGAAAAGACCGGGTCGAGAAAGCCGCCGACATAGGCAAGAAGCGTCGACTTGCCGGAGCCGGACGGTCCCATGACGGTCAGGGTTTCGCCGGGCCGAATATGCCGGTCGACAGCGACCAGTTCCCGCCCGTTCAGGCGGATACACACGGCATCGAGGCGCAGGCCGGCGGTCTCGTCAGGCAAGGAAAGCTCCGGGTTGAAGTCAGGCGACCTTCATGGCGCGGCGATTGCGGAAAAGCAACGCCGGCACCAATGCCGCGAAGGCAAAGCCGAGGAAGGGCAGCAGCATCTGCAGGAAGGCGTAGATGCCGACCACGCGGCGGTTTCCGCCGGAGCCGAGCGCGACCGCCTCGGTCGTGATCGTCACCAGCCTTCCGGCGCCGATCAGGACCGTCGGCAGATACTGCCCAACGGAGACGGCGAAGCCGACCGCACAGGCGACGAGAATGGCGCGCGACAGCATGGGAAGGCGAATGGCGAGCAGCGTGGCCCACGGCCCCTTGCCGAGCCCGGCAGCGATGGCCTCGTAGCGCGGATCGAAGGCGCGCCAGGGCGCGGCCAACGACAGAAAGACGTAAGGCAGCACAAAGACCATATGCACCAGAACAAGAGCCATCCACGTGGCGCCGACGCCGCCATGGGTGAGGAAGAGCTTCAGGCCGAACACGAAGCCGGCCTGAGGCACCAGCAAAGGCAGATAGAGGAAGAACAGCGCCCAGCGATTGCCAGCACGCCGCACCTGCCCTTCGCGCGCGAGGCTTCCTATGACGATCAGCGCAGACAGGGCGGTCGAGGCGAAGCCGACCGTGACCGTGGTCCAGAGCGGACCGGCGATCTGCGGCATGCTCCGCATCCAGCCACGCAGCGTCAGCGTATCCGGCAAGACATTCGGAAACTGCCAAAGGCCGGAGACCGACCAGAGAGCCAGAACCGCGAGACCGCCGAAGACAATGAGCGCGGTGAGCACCACCGAGGTGAGCGCGACATGCCGGATGGCGCGATCGGTGCCGAAGCGGCGCCCCTCACCGCAAAAATGCATCACCGCCATGCGCCCGATCCTTTCAAGAAGCAGCCAGACGAGCAGCGCCGCGAGCGTTATGCCCAATTGCAGAACCGCTCCGGCGGACGCCATGAAACGCGAAGTCAGTTCGGGATCATTCATCCACTGGACGAGGCGGACGGGCAACGCCGACGGTGTGGTCGGACCGAGGATGACGGCGACATCGACGGCCGAGGAAGCAAAGGCGATCACCGCGAAGACGGCCAGGCGGATCTGGCGGTAGATGGCCGGCCATGTGGTGAAGAGGAAGCCCGAGACGCGGCCGTAGCCAAGCGACGCCGACAGCCGGGTGGATGCCGCGAGCCGCACCTGCGGCAGGGCGGCAAGCGTCATCAGCAGCAGGAACGGCACTTCCTTGACGATCAGGCCGAGCATCAGGGACAGGCCGAGGGAATCGTTGACGATCAGCCAGTCGGGCGGGCGGTCCCAGCCGGTCGCCCAGGGCGACACCAGCCGGGCAAGGAAGCCGGACGGCGCGATCATGAAGGCGAGGCCGAAAGCGGCTGCGGCATGCGGCACGGCCAGCAGCGGCGAAACCAGCGACTGGATGAAGCGGAATGTCCGCGTCTGCGACCAGCCGCCGACGAAGAGCGCGACGAGCACCGTGGAAACGGCCACCGTGACTACGCCGGCAGCCAGCGCGATCCCGCAGGACCGCAGCAGGCCGGGCTGCGCGAGCACGATTTGGAACGGCTCCAGCGACAGGCTTTCCCCGCCGAGCGCCGGCAGATAGCCGAAGGCGGGCAGAAATGTGCCTGCCAGTCCACCGATCACCGGCAGAGCGAGCACGGCGATCGCGATGGCGGGTGCGAAACGAAGCACCGGAAAGGGAGCGGCTAGTTGGCGACGCCGTAGCGGCGCGCCCACTCCTCCTCGACCATCGACATCCAGGAGGGATGCGGCTCGGGCAGGGCCGGTCCGAGTTCGTCGGGGCGCAGGGTGGCGATGCCGAGATCGAGCGACGCGAAACGGGCCCGGTCGGCATCATCCAGCCTGTCCATCGCCAGAACAGTCGGATCGCCCCAGATCTGCGGATCCTGCTTGCGGGCCTGGGCTTCGGGCGACAGCAGGAAATTCGCGGTCACGAGCGCACCCGCCTTCGCAGCGGCATTATAGGGAATTGCAACGAAATGGGTGTTCGACAGGGTACCGCCGGAGAAGGTGAAGGAGCGCACCGTGTCGGGCAGCAGGTCGTTGGCAATCGCGCTTGAGGCTTCCGCCGGATTGAAAGCGAAAGTGATGTCAAGTTCGCCGTCGGCGAGCAACTGGCTCATCGACGGATAATCCTTCGGGAAGGCCTTGGCCGAACGCCAGAGATTGGGGTGCAATTCGTCGAGATAATCGAAGAGCGGCTTCGAAAGTTCGGCGAATTCGTCCGCCTCGACGGGTTTCAGAAGCTTGGCGGGATCGGCAATCTTTTCCGACAGGATCTGCTTCAGGAAGGAAGAGCCGATGAAATCCGGCGGCTGGGGATAGGAGAACCGGCCGCGATTATCCTTCGACCATGCGAGCAGTTCGTCGGCCGAATCCGGCAGGTCTCCCGCATCGGTGCGAGCGCTGTCATAAAAGAACACCAGCTTCGCCATGCCCCAGGGCGATTCCATGCCGTCGGTCGGAATGGTGAAATCGGTGGTGATGGTCGGCTGGTTCTCGACGTCGACATATCGCCAGTTGGGCAATTGTTGCGCCCAGTCCGGGCCGAAGAGCAGACCCTGCCGCTTCATCGAGGCGAAGTTTTCGCCATTGATCCAAATGAGGTCAATCGTGCCGTCCTCATCCTTGCCGGCGGCCTTCTCTGTGACGACAGTGGCGACCGCATTGGCGGTGTCATCGATCTTCACATGGACGAGCTTGACGCCAAATCGCTCCTGTAACTCGCCGCCAACCCAGTCGATATAAGCATTGATCGATTGCGAGCCGCCCCAGGCGTTCCAGTAGACCGTCTCGCCCCTGGCGTCACCGAGCACGGCTGTCCAATCGGACGGATCGGGTTCGGCGGCGACAGCAAGCGTGGTGGAAAGTGCGAGCGCGGCAAGAGCAGCAGACAGGCGTTTCATCGGATCGTCCCCTCGTTGACGAATTCTTGGTCGAACCATAGATGCGCCGGGCTCTGGGTCAATCGGAGCGGCGCTACACGCTTTGTCACATTCGAGTGAGAGCGGCGGTCAGTCGCGGTGGACGATCTCGACTTTCCGGATCAGCTTTTCGGGCTGCGGCCGATCGAGGTCGATGGAGAGCAGGCCGTTCTTCAGTTCCGCGCCGAGCACGCGCATGCCGTCTGCGAGAACGAAAGCTTTCTGGAACTGGCGCGCCGCGATGCCGCGATGCAGGAACTCACGCGGCTCCTCGTCGGACTGGCGGCCGCGGATGACCAGTTGCGAATCCTCCGTGGAGATATCCAGATCCTCGATGGAAAAGCCGGCAACGGCCAGCGTGATGCGCAGAACCTCGGCACCTTCCCGGACCAGCCGTTCGATATTGTAGGGCGGGTAGCCGTCGGAGCTCTTGGCAATACGTTCGAGCGATTTCTCGATGGTCTCGAAACCGACGAGCAGCGGGCTCGAAAAGGGCGGCACGCGCGACATGGTGATGTCCTTTCAGTCCAAGCGACATTTCCGGCGAACCCGTTATGGCATTCGCCGGCGCTCCTGATATGGTCCGGCGAAAAACCGATTGCAAGCAGGAGCCACCATGCCGGATCGCCGGGCCATCATCATCGACACCGATCCGGGACAGGACGACGCTCTTGCCATCCTGCTGGCGCTGGCGAGCGACGAGTTCGACGTGCTCGGCATCACCGCCGTCGCCGGCAATGTGCCGCTGACGCTGACAGAGAAGAATGTGCGCAAGATCTGCGAGCTGGCGGACCGGCCGCAGACGAAAGTATTTGCCGGTTCGTCGCGGCCGCTTATGCGCGATCTGGTCACCGCTGAATATGTGCACGGCAAGACCGGGCTGGACGGGCCGGACCTGCCGGAGCCGGTGATGCCGCTGCAAACGCAGCACGGCGTCGACTTCATCATCGAGACGCTTCGGGAGCGCGCGTCCGGCGAAGTGACTCTGTGCACGCTTGGCCCGCTCACCAATATCGCTTTGGCGCTGATCCGGGCCCCGGACATCGCGCCAAAGATCCGCGAGATCGTGATGATGGGCGGCGGCTTCTTCGAGGGCGGTAACGTAACGCCGACGGCAGAATTCAACATCTATGTCGATCCGCATGCGGCTGCGACCGTGTTCCGCTCCGGTGTGCCGATCGTGATGATCCCCCTCGACTGCACCCACAAAGCGCTGACGACACGCGACCGGATCGCAGCGATGCGCATGCATGGTACGAAAGTGACAGAGGCCGCCGCCGAACTGATCGATTTCTTCGAGCGTTTCGACGAGGACAAATACGGCACCGATGGCGGGCCGCTGCACGATCCCTGCGTGATCGCCTGGCTACTAAAGCCGGAACTATTCTCGGGCCGCGACTGCAATGTCGAGATCGAGACCGGTTCGGAGCTGACGATGGGCATGACGGTGGTCGACTGGTGGGGCGTGACCGACAGGCCGAAGAACGCCCATGTCATTCGCGACATAGACGCCGATGGCTTCTTCAAGCTGCTGACGGAGCGGATCGCGCGGCTTTAGGCGATTGTCCGCGCCGGGCGGATCGAGCGGGTTGAAAAATTGTTACAAATTCCGACCGGAAGCCCCGCAACGCCGTTGACTTGGCGCGCGCGTGCTTCTAATGGGTGCCGCCTAGCCAAACCGTGCCCAGATGGCGGAATTGGTAGACGCGCACGGTTCAGGTCCGTGTGCCGCAAGGCGTGGAGGTTCGAGTCCTCTTCTGGGCACCATTCCCCTGTTAAGTTGTTGTAATTACGAGTTTCTTTGGGTTTTCGGCCGGCTTCTGGTACACAGGAGTGGGTCACAATGGGCCTGAGAATGCCATCGCCGACAAAACGTGACGGTTCGTCTGTTTTTCAAATTCGCGAACGGGTCCCGGCGGATATTCGCCGTCGAGTTCCCGAATTTCCGGTTATTTTCGAGCTTCCGGCTTTCGGCAACGAGCCCGCTCGGACAGTCAGCGCAACTGCCCGGCACCAGGTAAAGTTCTCTCTCGGGACACGCGATCCGGCTGCGGCCAAGGCGCGGAGCGGTATCGCGAAAGCTCATCTGGAGAAGCTTTATGCCAGCCTTCGGTCCGGGCCGACTATTCTCAGCCAAAAGGAATCGGTCGCGCTTTCCGGAGAAGTCTATCGTCTCTTCGTCGCGAGATTTGAAGAAAATCCGGGATCCGTGAACGCTTGGACTGCCGTAAAGGCGTTCAACCGGGCGGCCGCCGAGGGGCGGCTTTTTACAGGGCCGCAATTGACGGACGAGAAGCCATACGAGGCAGAACTCGCAGCGGAGGTGTTCGGCGATAATCTCACTGCCGGTATCAACTCGATGCCGGCCAGCCGCTCCGACGCATCGCTCGAACAACGATTTGGCTGGCTCACTGATTGGGTCCTGACCAAGCACGCCCTTAATGTCGACATCGAAAGCCGCAGGCGGTTGCTCCAGGATGTCGGTCGCGCCACGACCGACGCCGCCCGCCGACTCAGGCGGAACGCGGACGGAGATTTTTCCCCGGATCCGGTCGCGGATCGCTTCCCGAACTATGAGCCCAAAGCCGGTTGTAGCCTGACTGAGCTGTTCGAGCGGTGGAAAGCCGAACGCAAGCCTTCCGCCAGCACCATCTCAACTTGGGATGGATATGTCCGCTCTCTCGATCAACACGTCCTTGGAAAGCCGATCAATCGGATCACGCCAAACGATGTGATTTCCTGGAAGAACGAACTCGTCGCCTCCGAACTCAATTCGAAGACCATCAACGGAGGCTACCTTGGCGCAGCCCACACTCTGTTTGCCTTCGCAGTCACAAACCGCCTGATCTCTGCGAACCCCGCCACTGGCGTAAAGGCGGCCGGCAAGAAATCCGCCGGTACATCCATGCAGGAATACACCGACTTGGAGGTGGCAAAGCTCCTTGAACTGGCGAAGACCGCTCCGCCTGAGCGCCGATGGCTCATATGGTTGGCTGCAGCTACCGGCGCTCGGATCGGCGAACTGGCCCAGCTGCACACTGATCGTATTCAGTCTATCAGCGGCATTTGGGCTATGCATATTCTGCCGGCAGAAGATGGAGGCTCAATCAAGAACGCTGGTTCGGAGAGAATCGTCCCTCTACATCCTATTCTTATCGAAGAGGGGTTCCTGGATTTCGTGAAAACGAAAACTCCGGGTCCTCTGTTCTACGGCTCACGTCCCAGAGAAAAAGTACTGGTCGGGAGTGGCCCGTCCAAACCACGCAAGCATCCTTCAAAGGGCGTCACCAACCATCTTGGGACCTGGATCCGCGAACAGGGATTCTCGGACAAGCGAAAAGCACCAAACCATGCGCTTCGTCACTGGTGGAAGAGCGCTGCTCACAGGGCCGGAGTTTCGGATTCGATAGCGGATGCCATTCAGGGCCATGCGCCACGGGGTGCTGCGGCTACGTATCGTCATTTTAAACTTGAGGATTTTGCAACAGCTATTGGGCAGATACCGATACCCTTGGCAAATAGCTACACTTCCACTCTGGGAGAATGAGAACCCCCGCCAATGGTTTGGTGGTGGTGTAGGAGGTGTATGCCAGTTCGATTTTTTCTTTTCTTTCTATTTTCTCTGAAAAATCTAGAGAACAATAAAGAAGCCTACACCCACCACCAAGGTGAGCGCACCCGCCCAGGTTCTGGGCGGGTGCAAGAGACGATTAGTCCCGGGTCAGATCGATGCCCTTCCAGCACCTGCCGTGCTTGTCCCGACCGAGCTTGATGCCCCAATTGCGTTCCACCGCGTGGTTGAAGGCCATCTGAGTCATGCGCGCCGAACCATTCCGTTCGTTGAAAAGCCAGACGATGAACGCCGAGAATAGTGCCTTCGAACCGGTCCGAGTACCTTCCTTGCGAACACAGCACTCTTCCAGGAACATCGCCACCGGGTTACTGTCGAGCACAAGCTCGCGCGTCCACTGTTCGACCGCAGTAGGCACAACCAACCCCTCCTGGTCCGTGCGAACGAGAGCTCCGAGAAGACGGTTCATGATGCCCGGCGCCTCCTTTGCCAACTTCTCAGGAAGATCCGGATCGATGCGACTGGTCGCCACGGCCTTCTCGAACCGGACGCGAGTGATGCGCCGCTGAAGGGCGGGATCCGCTCCATCAAAGACGGGAGCATAGTTGGCTACCATGAAGGGCAGTGCCTTTACCTTGAACTCACCAAGGTTTTCGTAGAGCTCCCGACCTACGAACACATCGCCACCCGTAGCCCGCTTCATAACTGAGGCATCAAGAACCTGACCCTGATTGATTTCGGCCATGCGAACCAACCGGACGTCGGGTAACCGCACGAAATCGTTGTTCATATTCGACTTGTTGTTTGACTTGATGAGCGAAGACGGATCCATCGCCGCAGCATATCCACCAAGAGCGTTCGCAACAGCCTCAACCAGCGTGGTCTTTCCATTCTGGCCTTCACCGTCGATGAGGACGAACTTCTGAAGCTTTCCGGTGCCGCTCAACGCGATTGCGAAGAGCCTCAGAAGGTATTCCGCCACTTCGGGATCGAGAGCATCGGCAAGAACACGATCGAAATTCGGACATTCTGCTGCCGCATCGTATTCATACGTCAGGCACTTCATAATCCGATCCTTCCGGTCATGCGGACGGAGTTCGATTGAAGGCAGATGCAGGGTCCCGTTGAGGAAGTTGATGGTGTTCGGCCGATCGCCCCACTGTGAATTGTCAAAGACAGTGGGATCGGACTTCATCACATCCATCACGCTCCGGGTCTTGCGTGCACTGCGCAGTCCCCGGATCGCCTTATCCAACATTTCGCGCTCGTCTTGCGAAATGTGCAAATCGGCATCGATCCGATCCTTCTTCGCATCGATAAACGCCTTGAGAGCGCCCTGAACGCGGAGTCCCTTCGGATCCTGCATCCAGTGCGTACGATCAAAAACGAGCCAATCGAGCTTCTCGTGGTACCGGACGATACCATCGATTTCCAACGCGAATGCATCGGAAACGCCATACTCCGTGAAGTCGAAATTGGGCGTGTAGCGCATTACGCTGGTGGCGATGCCGACGAGTTCATCATCGCCAAGAGGCTCTTCATTGCGAATGTTGGCGATGCGGAGCGCAGCGAGGATTTCTGCGAAATCCATGCCCTTGGCCCGGAGGCCGCTGGCCGACTTGAACATCGAATCGTTCCGGCTTCCAATCGGAACAAGGTCGTTGATGCCGTCTGCACCGCGGACGGGCGCTGACTTCCTCGTCTTCTTGCTCTCGCTCGTAAGCATGTCGAGAAGAGCCTTTGGGGGATTATGGATAGACATTACTGGTTCATCCAAGTGTAGCGGTTGCCAATTGCATGAAGCGAGGGCGGGGCAACCACATACCCGCCGTCGCCGCGCACATCGAGACCGGGAGCGATCTTCGATACGCTGTTCTTGACCGGACGGCTCGCGTCGTACCGGAAGTAGAAGTGGAGCCCGAACGACCCGGTCAGAGCAGTCATCGTAGGGAGCCAATCCTCCCCGGATTCGGCCGCGAGCTTCTCGAGAGACGCCAACCCGTCGTGCTTGACATCCACGTCCAGGACCCAGACGTCGGACTTCTTGCCGGTAGCGACCCCGATGTTCGCGTTCGGCCGCCTCGACCACCACGTCTCGATCTGAATCGGATCGGTCGTGGCCGCTTCCGGCCAGCCCTTGATAAGGGGCAGCTTTCCCGTCTTGGGATCGCCGATCACCGGAGGCTGCACCGGAAAGACGGCAAAGTTGTACCGTTCGGCGAGGCGTAAAGCCTCGGCCGCCATGTTAATTTCCATTCTTTATTTCCTATATATGCGAGACTGCGGAGGATCCGTGCCACGCCACGTAGTTATGCGTTCAACCTTTACTTTTACAACGACGACCAAACCAAGGTTTATGGTACCTTGGTCGATTTTCCTGCTTTGGCTATATTGAACCTTCGCAAGTGAGGCGCCGCGGCTGATATGGGGGCAGCCCGCCCGGGTGTTCAACCGACAAACGACGGCCCACCAGCAGAGGAAAGGCAGATTCTTTTTGAACCGCCCCCTGCACTGACTGGCTTGCGACCCGAAGGCTTCATGCCGATATCTCGAACGGTATGTACATTGATCGTCCGACGGCGATAGACGCTGTTCGAAACTTCAAGGCGCCGCTGTGGCGCCCAATCTCAAGCCGGCAACTCGCCGCCCTCCTCGGCGTATCCCTGCAGTCGCTCGCCAACTGGCGTGTCCGCGGATATGGCCCCCCCTACTTGCCGCACATCACGGGGACCGGCAACAAGATCTACTACCGGCCTGACGAGGTGCTTGCCTGGCTGTCAGGCGGCACTGTTGAGCCTTGGGAATTTGTCAGGGACTGGCTTGCTGAACGGGACTTGCAGGTGACGCCCGCCACGCAGGAGAGCACGAAGTGGTTGGCTGCATCGACTGATGCGATGTTTCCAAAGTAAGCAATATTCGGCTTCTCGGTGCATCCGGAATGCTGAATGTCTGAATTCGGGCCGAGAGCGGACTGACCGCTTTCAGCTGGCGGCGGGGAAGAGCGGTCGGAACTGAATGGTTACGACAGCCGGCAACTGCCGACCCGTGACCGACATCCGCCTCACTACAGCGCCGCAACGGAGCGGGCACCCTGGTGAGGCGGGCTATGCCGAAAGTCGTTGCCCAACGGCTCATTGTCGATAGATCCACGCTGCAAGCTCTACTTGGTATACGCATCTCTTCCATCACGATCCTGAGTTCGCGTTGTTACGCCTACCAGTTCGACATGATCGAACCCGTAAAATGGGGTCTTTATCGCCTGACCCTGGCCCGGAGCTTCCTTGTCAAATCTCACGAGGTCATGCCGAACAGCTTCTGAAAGGGTTTCAGTCGCGCGGTGAAACCCCGCGCGTGTCGCAGAGCGCGGAAGCGTCGGCGGCAAGCCTGTAAGATTCTGCAGGTGGCTCTTTCCTATCAACTCCGTTCGATAGCCTGCATCTCGGAACAAACCGACAAACGTTACGTTTCGTTTGTCCAGCAGAATTCCGTTGGAGCGGACGCCGTGACTCGATGGCATGCGGCATGTCATTAGGCTCGCACGATTGGGCATGCAGACGGGGCTGGCGACATAGACCGTGTCCCATTCTGTGCCCCTGGCTGCGATTGCGTCGATATTGGGCGTCTTCAGCGCCGGATGCCCCGTGCACCCGAGATAATCCGCACGGTGCTGATCAGTTATGAACAGGATAAAATTTGGCCGGTCTGTCACCTACGGCAACTTGCGCGTCGAAAGACTGATCCGTTCAGGACAAGACGGATCCGACGCTTCCTCCGCCACATACATAGAGATTTTGCCCGGTCACGAAGCCGGACTTTGGAGACATGAAGAATTCCACTGCGTTCCCGACGTCCTCCGGAACTCCGATCCGACCAACCGGGATGGCTGACAGTACAGCTTCGGTTTCCGGTGCTCCTGGCGGATGGTTTTTCCGAAACAAGGGGGTTTCGATGGGGCCGGGGCTTACCATGTTCACCGTTACCCCGTCCTTCGCCAGTTCGAGAGAAAGACTTCGCGTCACACCAAGCATTCCGGACTTGACGAGCGAGTAGACGGAACGGCCGGATCTGCCGAGGATCATGCGGCTGCCGATATTCACGATACGACCATATCCGGCATGCCGCATCGACGGTGTCACACCCTTCATCAATCTGAGGGCGGATAGGCAATGAATGTCGATCATGCCCTGAACTTTGTCCAGGTCCAGATCTTCAATTCCGGTTACATAGGGAAATCCCGCATTGTTGACCAATCCCGTGATCCGTTCGGTTCCGCAAATGTCCGAGAGTGCTCGGTCGATCGCGTCGGCATCCGTCAGGTCGACAATCAGATTTCGCACGTTCTCTTCGTCGATGGGCTCCAGCGAGAGGTTTATTATCTCATGCCCCAGACGACCAAGTGCCGCGACAATCGCCCGACCGATGCTTCCAGAGCCGCCGGTGACAATCGTCACCTGTTTCTCGGGGATTCGATTTCCTCCGGTCATGGTGCGACCCGCGAAAAGGAGGCCACCTTTTGTGGCGATCCGTTGCTAGCGGCGGCATAGACCGCATCGATAATCTTCATTGTGTTCTCCAGATCCCTGAGGCCGGCAATAGGGGGGCCACCAGTCAAAGCCCTGATCAAAGTGTTGTTGGCGTAATCTGCGAAGTGCTTCTTGAATATGAACCGGGCAGGGCACGCCATCGTTGGAAGTCCCGATCGAGGGGTCACGAACAGGTTCTCGTCTCGAAGCTCGACGGAAAACCGTTCGTGTTCCAGGGCGAAACCGAAGCCCATGTAAGTGCCTGCGCTTCCAGGATGATTGTAGCTCGTTCGAATTTTCGCGACGGCGCCGGATGAAAACGCGATCTGAAACTCGGCTTCGTCCTCCACCTCCAGTCCAAGTCCGGAGTTGCTCGTCCACGCGTCGATCTCGGCGATTTCGTGTCCCAGGAAGGCCAAGGCAAAATCTATGGGGTGGTGGCCAAGGTTGATTGCAGCCCCGCCTCCAGCACCATCAAGCCTGGAAAGCCACGGCGAGCCATCCGCGTGTTGCTCAGGCGATCGCGCGGAGACTTCTATTCTCAAACTTCGTATCTCTCCTCTCTTTCGGACGTCGAGATCTTCCACGCTGCGCCAGAAATCGCTCATCCGGTAATGAAAAGGGACGGACACAAACACACCCGCGTTTTCCGCAAGACGCGCCACATGGCCGACCTCGCTGGCAGTCAGCGCCCCGGGCTTTTCGATCGAGAACGGCACGCCGAGTTCCACAAGCTTGCTTGAGATGGAAGAGAGTTTGGCGTGCTCTCCGAATGCGAAAACGAAGTCCGGATGAGTGGAAGTCACCAGCGCTTCGATATCTGGCAGGCAAGGTGCCGCGAGCGAATTGGCGAGTGCGGCACGCCGCCCTTGATTGTCTTCCGTGAAGCCGACGATTTGCCCCCGGGATGCATCTATCCCCGGCTTGTAGAAGTCGAAATGCCAGTGTGCCGGGTTCACCAGTGCGACACGAGCGGATTGCATGGTTTGAGCGCTCATTGTGTTTCGGGCTTAAGGCTGGCTTTGCGATGTTGAGCTGCAAGCAGCAGGATAGCCAAACCCAGCGCAATGCCGTTGAAATAAGCTGCGCCGCTGAAAAGGCCGACCGGCAGGAGAAGACCTGCACCGGCTATGCAAAGTGCCAGGCGCATCAAAGGTCCGTTTTGCGAAAACGAATATCCAACGAAGGCCGCGGCGATCAGCCAGACGCCGGAAAGGGCCGTGAGAATCGTGAACGCGATTTCAACGGGGCCGCCGACCAGGATCAGCGACGGAGAATAGACGAAGAGAAACGGAATGATGAAGGCGACCCAGCCCAGCCTCAAGGCCTCAAACGAGGTGGGAACCGGCTTGCCGCCAGCAAGCGAGGCAGCAACGTAGCTTGCCACCGCAACCGGCGGGGTGAGCATCGACATGAGGCCAAAATAGAGAACGAAAAGGTGAGCCGCGATCGGTTCGACACCGAGTTTTACTATGGCAGGCGCAGCAAGAGTGGCGAGAAGAACGTAGACGCCGACTGTCGGCATCCCCATGCCCAGGATGATCGATACGAAAGCCGTCACGAGAAGCACTGCGAGCAGGCTCGTTCCGCCGAGGTCGATCAAAAAGATCGACAGCGCAAAAGCCGAGCCGGAAATGTTGATCAGGCCAATCACGATACCGGCGGCGGCGGTGATGACGATGATATCGACCATCGCCTTCCCTGTTTCGCTGACGGCACCGAGAAAATCCGTCAGTCGAAGCCTTGTGTCGGATCGGAAAATCGGCAGCAGCCTGAGTATGATCAACGAAACCGCGCCGTAGAGCGCAGAGATTTCCGGGGTCTTGTTCAGGCTGAACATCGAGACCAGCAGGACCGCGAATGGCAGGACGAAGACGACGGCACGGCGAACGAGTTTCAGATCACCTGTCGGAAGCTCATCGATCGGTCGAATCCTGTCCCGCCCGGCAACAAGGTCGACGTAAAACAGGATGGCCAGATAATAGAGCAGCGCCGGCACCAGGGCGTGCATCAACACCGTTCCGTAGGAAATTTGCAGGAATTCGGCCATCAAAAAGGCGGCTGCCCCCATGATCGGCGGTAAGAGCTGCCCACCTGTCGAGGCGACCGCTTCCACTGCCGCAGCCTGTTCCGGCCGATAGCCGGCCTTCTTCATCAGAGGGATTGTCACAACACCGGTCGCGACGATATTCGCGACCGCGCTCCCGGAGACCGATCCGAAGAGACCGGATCCCACGACCGCGGCCTTTGCGGACCCGCCGCGATACCTCCCGACGCTTTTCATCGCGAGGTCTGTGAAGAAATCGCCGCCTCCGAGTCGCGATATAAGAACTCCGAAAAGTATGAAGGCGAAGACGGTTGTCGTCGCGATATTCAGCGGTAGCCCGAGCGTCGCCGTGGAATCGATGGATAGATACGCAAAGATGCGTTCCCATGAGACCGAGCGCCCTTGAATAAAGCTCGGCATGGAGCCGGCGAAATGCGACTGGATAAGGAAAAAGACAACCACGCCGGCGAGAAACCCTCCGGCGGCGAAATAGACGCCGACAACCACAAGCGAGACTATCAGGACACCGATGACGACAGTGTCGGTGCGCATCATGGCGGAGGCCCTCATGAGACCTTCGTAGTCGGACGCGGCAACGAGGCAGACGCCGAGAGCCACCGCGGCGGCGATCAGGGCGGTCGCCAGATGGGGCAGCCGGGGCGAAGACCGGGAAAGAGCCGCGTTGAGGAAGCAGATCGCCAGCCCGATGCCGAGCGCCACCAGGAGATATTGCTCGGTGTAAAACAGGAAGCCGAAACTGCGCGGCAAGTCAGTAATCCATACCAGCCCCAGGATAGTCAGTATGCTGGCAAGGCCGGCACTCAAGCCTTTGCTGAACGTTGCGAGTTGGTGCGCTTTCATGTCTTTTGCACTCCCGGACTCCGCGCCACACCTGGCGCGAAGTCAGTTCTCGGGCGGGTGATCTGACGGACTCACTGGCTGAGAAGCCCGGCCTCGCGAAGATATTTCTCCGCGCCCGGATGGAGCGGGATGCCGACGTCCTGAGCGAGTTTCGTGACATCCATCCGTTTGAAGCTCGCGACAGCCTCTCCGAGTTCGTTTTTGGCCGTGTGAAGGGCCTTTACCAGTGCGTAGACCTCCTCGTCGGGGGTATTCTCCGACGCCATGATAACAAACGGAGAGTAGATGATTTTGATATCGCGATCGGCAAATTCGTACTCGCCCGCCTTGAGCGTCTTCGTCAGCGCTCCCGGAGCCATTTTCGCAACAAGGGCATCGACTTCGTCGTCTTCAGGCAGACCGAGATAGCGAATGCCACCGACCGATGCCGCCACTTCCTTCTCGCGACCCGAGCCCATCGAGAACGACGCCGCAGCTATTCGGCCGGCGACAAAGTCGTCCAATGCCTTGGGCGCGTTGGGAACCAGTACCGGTCTGATGTCCTTCTCTCCCAGACCCGCTGAGGCGAGATAGGCTTCCAGGACCGCGCCATTGTTTCGCTGCTGCGAGAAACCCCACGGCATGCTCTCCCCCGCGAGATCACCGATGGCTTGATATTTGGAGTCCGCTCGCACGAAGAACGAGAAATCCAGCGGATAGACGGTCGCGGCGATTCTGAGTTTGGTCAGTGGCTCGGGATAGTCTATTCCCTTATAGGCGAAGGCCGCTGCAATCGCCGTTGCAAACGAAAAGTCGAGTTCCCCGGTTGACACCATCGGCAGAGTGACAGGCGGACCTCCTTGGGGGACCACCGAAACATTCCAGCCGGTCTGTTCGCCCAGGACGCGTGCGACGGCAGCACCGCTTGCATAAGCAAGCGAGCCCTGCGGAAGCGTTCCGATGGCCACCTGCTGGGCCTGGGCGCCCGTGTTCAGCGCGCAAACGAGCGTTGCGGCAACAGCCGCCATTTTGAAAAGTTTCATCTTTTCCTCCCTTGGTGAAATTAATCCGATGGATTTTAGATGAACTGCAGGTTCTCAAAAAATGAGAAAGCCGGAAATGAGGTGAATTATTCTCAACTAAAGGAGCTCGCGACACCGTTCGAGAAGTGCCTGCGCGGCGTCGTTCTTTTCCCCATTCCGTGCGGTGATTGCCCCCAACGGGGCTTTGAGCATGGACGTCTCGAGGTCCAGCGGGATCAGCCGTTTTGCATCCAGGTCATCGGTGATGGCTCGTCGTGATGCTATCCAGACGGCGTCACTTTGAAGCGCGAGGCTGCGCGAGAGAAGCAGATCGGTGGTCTCGATGCGGCGGTCGGGTAATGACGCGCCGTTTGCCGTATAGAGGCGCACGATTTCGTCCCAAGTGACCGTTTCGCGGGAGGGCAGGATAATCTGCCACTGGGGATCCAGAATCCCTGAAGCCAAGGCGCCGGGCCGGGAGAGAGGGTGATCCTTGCGGACGACGAAAATGTACTCGTCCAGGAGAAGCTGCTCGAATATCAGGTCATTCAGCTCTTCGGGCGGCGGCAATCTGCCGAACAGTATCGCAATCTCGCCCCGACGAAGTCGCGCCAGCATTTCTGATTTCACGCCAGTCGCAATTTCGATACGCAGCATCGGGTAGCGGAACGTTAGGTCCAGCAGAATGTCCGGCAAAATCGATGCCGCAAATACCGGTAGTGCGCCAATCCTGAGGCTTTCCTGCTCTCCTCGGCGGGCTCCATGCAATTGCTCGAAACTGTTGCGAATGGTCGTGAGCGCGATGTTGACGCGGTCAATCAGCAATTCGCCTTCCTTCGTCGCAGTCGTTCCCCTTCGTGTTCCCACGAAGAGCCGCACGCCAGCGATTTTCTCCATCTCACGAAGCGTCTTGGAGACTGCAGATGGCGTGATCCCCAACCGTCCCGCTGCAAGCGCGGCACTCTTGGTTCGACCGACCTCCGATATGCATCGAAGATGGCGCATGCTGAGATGTCTTAGATCCATCGGGAGACTTCGCGATTCAACACATCAGAAACAACGACGAACATAGCTAAAGACCCCCAAAAATGACCAGTGCTTCAATCTGGTCGCCCTTGTTTGTACCTAGATGTCCTTTTGTCATCCCGGAACCAGATCAAAAAGCTAGCGGTGCACCTATCGCACCTCAATAAGCATCGACCTGCCGAGGGAGTCGCTTGTGTTTAGGGGCCCGCTGTATGTTCGCTCTCTGTGTCTGCTTTTGAGCAACACTAATTCTGGTTTAGGCGGCCGAGGAGAAGGCGCATTGCCGCGCGCACCCTTGCTTGATTCGAGGTGATGTACGGCCCCACGTTGAGCGGGGCCGTTCACGATCAAATCTCGGTATGTTCCGCCACTTCCAAGGCATCTTCGATGTCGACGCCGAGTTATCGGACAGTATTTTCGATTTTGGTGTGGCCAAGCAGGATTTGGATCGCTCGGAGATTGCCAGTCGCTTTGTAGATCATCGCCGCCTTTGTCCTACGCAATGAATGAGTGCCATAGTCTTGGGGCCGCAGGCCGATTGCAGTCACCCATTCATCAACAAGCCTCGCATACTGCCGGGTGCTCAGATGACCCGAGGGATCAACGCGACTTGGGAAAGCATAGTCTTCAATCGTCCCACCCCTCCGTTCCAACCAGGCCAGCAGGCTTGCCCTCACGTCTGCGGTGATCTCGAACTGTACCGGGCGACCGGTTTTCTGCTGAACCACCATGGCACGCGTTCGGATCGCCGGTCCGTTGACGAGCGTTCCAATCTTCAGCGTCACCAGATCACAACCGCGCAGCTTGCTGTCGATTGCGAGATCAAAAAGCGCCCGATCCCGCATCCGTCCTTCCCGATCGAGGAAAAAGCGGATCGCCCATATCTGGCGTTGCTTAAGCGGCTTCTTAACGCCGACCATCCGACCGGCATTCCATGCAGGCCTGCCAATCGAGGCAGGATCGTATTGTGCAATTCCCATTTCGATACTCCTTCGGCCACTATTGGCCGTCAGGAGGATAAGTGAGCGCGGTGAACCAACGGGGCCGACAGCAGACTGGCAGCTTTCGGCACAGAGCAAGCTAGAGCAGCCGTCATACTACGTCGTGCTCTGGGCTCAGTGTACCCGAGATTTCGCATTGTCCGCCGGTGGTGCAGCATCCCGACGCTCAATCGCCATAGGAACGGAGCGCATGTGGTGTTCGGAGCTCGACATCACCAATAGCCGATTGATGGTGTTGTCCTGAAATCCACCAAAGCGAAACGCGGTCGTGAGACGCGCCGCGACGGTGGGGACTTTTACGCGCGCAATCAAGAAATTCATCGAGTTCCGCCGTCGCCCTTGTTGCGGTATTAATCTCCTGGGTTTGAATGAGTCCCCGTCCTAGGCAAGCCGCGTGGCGCGCGGGCTTTCCTCCATGTTGCGGATCGCCTCGTGCATCAGCCGCTCCATGAGCTCGGCGCGGACCGGCCGATGCGCCTCGTCGTCCCAGAGATTTCTTGTCTCTCGGGGATCGGCCTCGCGGTCATAGAGTTCGCCCCATTCCTCGTCCTTGAAGACGGTGATCCGCCAGCGATCGGTCAGAAGGCACCGTGCCCGCGCAGGCTTGTCGAAACCCATGCGGGCCCCGCCGTCGTGGTGCTCGATCACGAGCGCATCGCGAACGGCCTCACCCCCCGCAACGGCCGGCAACAGGCTTCGCCCCTGCAGGCCCCAGTAAGGTGCAATGCCGGCCCGCTCGAGCACGGTCGCGGAAATGTCTATGGTCGAGGCTAGCCCGGCCGAGCTTCGCGGCGCGCGATCCGTCGGATCGGCCCAGATGAACGGCACACGTGTGATCGCGCGCGTCGGCAATGGCCCCTTCAGAAGCAGATTGTAATCGCCCAGGTAATCGCCGTGGTCGGAGGTGAAGATGACGATCGTGTCCTCGGTCTGCCCGCTTTCCTCGAGCGCCGTCAGAACCTCGCCGATCTTGTCGTCGATCATGGTGATCATTCCCGCCGATAGCGCCATGGCTTCGCGCACGGCCTGATCGTCGGCATAGAAGGCAGCCTGGGAAGTGGCCTCGGTCTTTCCCTGTTCCCAGCGCTCGCGCATGTAGCGCAACGGCGGTGGCGGGTTTTCATGTGCCGAATAGGGAAGCGTCAGCTCGAACTGCTCCGGCTGATACATAGACCAGTACTTGCCCGGCGGATTGAACGGATGATGCGGGTCGGGAAACGACACGAAGGCAAAGAACGGGTCTTCGCTGCCCGCCTGTTGGCGCACCCAGTCTGCCGCGCGATCGGCTATCCAGGACGTGGAGTAGGACGCCTCGGGAACCGGCGTGCGATACGCCTGCGGGCAGCTGTAATTGTGCGGCAGCTCATTTGCGGGATCGTGCAGCTCGCGCCAGTTCGGATGATTCCGCCGAAACCATTGTCCGTAATGACCGCCGCACTGGTCGCCATGCCGAGTCACCATTTCAACATGCTGATAGCCGTAATAGGGCGTGCGTACGGCATGCGATTCCTCACCCAAGTAGCTCTCCGGCAGTTCCTCCTCATAAGGCCAGGGATCGGGTTTCCAAGCTTCCCCGATTGGCCCCGCCTCGAATTCGGGGCGCCCTTTCGGCATGCTCGACGTAAACGGCTGGAGATGGCTTTTGCCGATTGTCGCCGTCCGGTAGCCGCCGGCCGCCAGCACGTCGACGAATGTATTGGCTCGTTCCGACAGAACGCAGCCATTGTGACGAAGACCGTGGACGGACGGGTAGCGTCCCGTCAGCAGCGACGCCCTGTTGGGCATGCAGACCGGCAAGGCGACATGGAAATCGTCGAAGCGGGTGCCCCGCGCCGCCAGCGCATCGATATTCGGCGTCTTTACGACGGGATGACCGTAGCAGCCGAGCCAGTCCGCCCTGTGCTGATCGGTGATGAACAGCAGGAAATTGGGTTTACGCATGTCTCCTCCGAAATCAGCCCGCCTCGTCCGTGCGCTGATACTCCGCGTTCCTGTCAATGTATGTGATTGGCTGCTCGGTCCCTTTGTCGCTCACTGACTTGGCTTGCGTTTTTGCCCGGATTATGTGGAGCGAGATCCACACAACCGCCACGGCCGTCGCTCCGAAATGGATCAGCGGATCATGCAGGATGATGCAGACCGCGAGCACCAGCCGGAACACGGTTTCCCAGCGGGGCAGGCGTCGGAAGTCGAACCCGGCCAACGCGCTAGCCAGCAGGTAGAGCGCCACCGAAAGCCGGGCCATCAGCAGTACAAGTTCTGTCCAGTGGACCTGACCATCATAGCCGGGCAACCACGCCTCGGGACCGGTGCCCTGCGGGTCCAATAGCGCTTGGGGTATCAAGAGCAACTCCGGATAAGTCGCGAAAATAAACGGGATTACGAACATCACAATACCGGAGCGCACCGCTGAAAATCCGGTACGCAGTGGATCCGCCTTCGTGATTGAGGCAGCGGCATAGGCCGCAAGCGCGACCGGTGGCGTTATGGCCGATGCGGCGGCGAAGTAGAAGATGAACATATTTGCCGTGAATATCGACAGTCCCAGCCCCGCAAGCACCGGTCCCATGAGAAGCGAGACGTTGATGAAGGCCGGGGCTGCGGGCATACCCATTCCCAGCAAGACCGCTAGAAACATAGTTACAGCAAGCGCGAGAAACTGGAACATCCCGGCACCACCTGCGCCCAGATTGAGACTGTTCAGCCACTGCAGGACATCAAGCGATATGTAGAACGGCATGCTGGTGAGCTTCAGGCAGAAGTCGATAATAGAGACCACGAGAAACATGAGGTAGAGGGTCGAGATCAACCCTCCGGCATCCGACAGCGCCTTCAGGAGCTTCGCCGGCCGCGCACGCATATTGGGGTCGAGAAAAAGCAGCATCATGAGCAGCAGAACGGCCCACCAGCCGGCACCTCCGACATCGCCGGCAGCGTTCTGCAGCAGTTGCAGTACCCATGGCAGGTCGGTCGCTCGGCATATTCCATCGGTTATAGTGCGTTCAGCGCCAAGAAATCCTCCGAAGAGACCGCAGCCGACTGATTCCTTCGATGTCAGGAGAAGCATCGTGATCAGAGAGATCGGGCCGAAAATCATCAAGAGGTTGAGAAGGTCCTGCCTGCTTAGATGCATCTCCTTTGTAAACGCACCGACCGCCTCGATGCCCTGTTTGCGCGCTTGAAAGACGACCGACAGGAAAAGGCACAGAAAATACGCGGCTGCGGGAATGATGGCGGCGATGATGACTTGGCTGTAAGGAACGGCCGTCATCGAAGCGAGAACGAAAGCTGCAACGCCCATGACGGGTGGCATGATCGTGCCGCCGGATGAGGCGGCTGCCTCGACCCCGCCAGCGAAGACGCGTGAAAACCCGCGCTTCAGCATCATTGGTATAGTAAGGACGCCGGTGGAGAGGACGTTGACGACCGGACCGCCTGAGATCGTGCCGAACATCGCCGACGAGACGATTGCGGCATGCGCCGGGCCGCCGCGCAAATTACGAGTCCAGCGGAAGGCGAGCTTGATCAGCGACTGACCGCCCGCCGAAGTCCCAAATAGAGACCCAAGAATGATGTAGGGGAAAATCTCGTTGAGCACGATGTTCATGAAACGCCCGAGCAGGCCGGAGGCATTGCTCGTGAGAATATCGTGGACCCGAGAATAGCCGTCGGCGAGCGTCCGCGGCTCGCCCCCCAGTTTGGTGACGAGATATTTGTTTATGTCGTCGGGGCCAAAGAAATACCAGATGGCGATGGTCGTGAACGCCCAGCTGACGATCACGATCGCGACGATCACCAGTGGCAGGCCCCATACCCTTACCGCATTCGCGAGGAAGACAGCGACAGCCACTCCGACGAGCGCGACCAGCCAGCCGTTGAGGGTGTTCAGGCATTGTGGATTGTCGACGATTGTCGGCGCGGGCAGGCCCAAGAGCGCCGCATTTTCCTTTTCAATCGCGAGACTCTCAGCGATTAGCCGCGCACGGTCGCCGGTGATCTGGTCTGTGAGGCACACCGATTGAATTTCGTTGAGATAGGCAATCGAGACGAGTCCGGCCATTACGACCAACGCAATGTCCAGCGTGAGACCGAGCAATTTTCTGCCGCGGCTGTGCTGCGCGTATCCACGCATGTTCGCCTGCCGCAACGCGACGATCAACATCATCAAGAAGAAGCAAAGTGGATAGAAATATTCGTAGGGGAAGCGCCGGATCTTCAACCAGTCAAGGCCAGTAAGATCGCGGGCCGCGGTGTCCAGCCCCGGTATCCCGGGCGTTGCGTTCAGCAAGCCGATCAGGACGAAGGCAAGGCCCAGCCAGTAGCTCGCTCGACCAGCGAAGCTAAGGCGATCATCAGCCTTTTTCTCATCGACGCTTGACATGGGATACCTTCTAATTGGCCGGATCGCGCCGCGAGGGATGCCAGGCAATGAGTCCCTCGGCGGGCCGCCTGACATTTCGACGCGCGAAAGCCGCGACCACGGCCACGCGGATTAAATGATAGACCTCATGACCCGATGGCGGCTGGCCGCCACCGGGGCTCGAGGAAGCGGCGCCTCAAGGTTTGGCGCAATCGGGAACGGTGTACCCGGCCTCTTCCCACGCGGCCACAGCGCCCGGGTGATACTTCACCGGCACCGCACCGCACATGCCAGTCTTGTCCGCCTCGATTTCCCCCAGAAGGACGTAGCGCATGTATGGCGCTTTGCTTTTGAAGGTCTCGAGATTGTCGATGAACAGAGAGGTCAACGACTTCGCCAGTTCGAAGTCCATGCTGGAGTTGACCACCATAGCGCCTGCGGTCATCGGGCTGCGCCAGGTATCGTCCTCCGAGCTGATGGTAAGCCCTTCCTGCCGCGGCAGATCGGCTACCGGAATCTCGTAACCGACCGTGCCGGGACTTTTTAGGTAGTTCTGGAATGCCTCACTGTCATAGGCCGCCTGCGGCACTGAATACAATGTCATTGCGCCGGCCGCCGATGCCTGGGTAATGCGATCGTCCGGGAAATAGATTGGCAGGACAACAGCGTCACCCGAGCCGTCCGCGATCGTCTGGCCCATTTGGCCCCAGTTCGATTGAACGCCTTCATAACCTTTGCCATCTTCAAGGCCCGCAATAATCTGGATCATCCCGCGGGCATTCGCCAAAGCGCCGCCGCTCGGCGGTCCGTTTATGACGCGCTTGCCTTCAAGATCATCCCAGCCATGCACCGACGAACTGTCGTATGAATAGAGGCTCATGGACCCGAATGAGAGAGTGAAAAGGACGGACACATCCTGCGCGAGTTTTGCGCCTTCTTCCTTTCCGACCGAAGCGTATGGCCCTGCACCGCGCGAAAGGAGGAACGGGGCGATCAGCGGCACGGGCGCGACGTCCGTGTTGCCTCGCGCGACGTTTAGCAGCGAGTTGGTTAGCGTCTGCCCATCCTGCACCTGGAACTCGGCGAGGCCGGAGTTCGATGCCAGCTCACCCATCGTCATGACCGCGGTCAAAGGGGAACTGCCCGGCGAGGAGCCTTCGGCAGACAAAGTCGTTTGCGCATAAGCGGTTGAACTGAGTGCCGTGGCCGCGATGGCCGCGAGTAAAGTCATTCCGGATTTCATGATGGTTTCCTCCCTGTTGTGCCGGATCCGCCGGCGTCTCCTCTGATGCGGCTCTCCACTTCAATCGCAACCGCCGCGTTAGCCGCGCTCCGCCTTCGCGGAATACACGGAAATGGTTTTGCCCAGCCTGATCACCATCAGGTCCTGGGCGAGCAGAACGTTGCCGTCATAGGCCTCGGCGACTTCATCGAGCAGATCACCCAGCGCGGACGTAGGGCCCTTGAAGATGAGATGCGTTAGAACGGCGAGTTTCGGACGTACGCGGGCGAACACCTTACCGACTTCTCGAGCCGTAATGTGATGCTCGGGTACGGTTCTGACGTGACTGTGCGCCGCGATCATTTCCGGTCTGGCCATGGCGACCTCGTGCACGAAGACATCGGCCCCTTCGGCATGTCGCACCGCTGCCTTGACGACTTGACCCATGGCGCCCTCCTTCCCACTTCTCATCAAAGGTTGCGGCAGCATCCAAATCTAACATGGTACATGCTAGAGAAGATTGTCAACTAGCATGTACCACGTTAGATAGAGATCATGAGCCTGAGCCTGAAACGAATCGATCCACCTGCCTCCCTCATGGAGGTCACCGTTGACCGGATCCGCGATGCGATTATCGCCGGCGACTTGCCGTTGGGGTGCAAATTGTCCGAGCAGCGGTTGGCCGACAAACTCGGGATAAGCCGTTCACCGGTGCGTGACGCGCTTGCAGCATTACAGGTTGAAGGTCTCGTCACGATTTCACCGAAACGCGGCTCGTTCGTATTCACACCGGACCTCAAGACCGTGAACGATATTAACGAGCATCGCTGCATTCTGGAGAAGGCATCCATCCGCAAGGCCATTGCCAATAATCATGCCACACTGGTTCAGAGCCTCGAGGCCGCGAGCAAACGCATGGCCCAATCGGCCGACCGGGGGGATGCCTTGCAATATACCAGGGGTGACATGGAATTTCACAATGTGATCATCCGGAGTGGAGGAAATCTGTCCATAATTTCATCTTACAAGCGGACGATTGGCCCGCTGATGGCGCTTCGGACCCACCTCTTCACAATCATGAACGAGAAGCTCGGTCGTTCCATGAGCGAGCATCTCGCATTGCTGGAAGCCTGCCGCGCAAAAGATGCCGACGAAGCTGAAAGGATCTTGGTTGTGCACGCGGCTCATCTCGTCGATGCCTATCAGTTGGCCTTGGCCGAAACGTCGCTGTTCGACGACCTGTCCAGCGGGGCCGCCTGACTTATCTGGTCCGCCTCCATCGGACGGCGTAATGTCGGTCAGAATTTCCTTTCTACGACTTTCACCTTCATTGTCTGCTGGGAGCTGTCAGGGACGAGGTTGCCGTGAAGCTGACATGTTACATGCTAATTGACACTCCATCTAACATGTTAGATGGTAGATGGGTTTTTAAATGATATGAACGCGCTTGCCGAGAACGGAATAATGGAGCATGGGCATTGACCGCGGAAAATTCGTTCGCTGAAACAGACAACCTCTTGGACGCGATGGCATCGGTCGTGGGTGAGGCCAATGTGCTGACTGACCCCGGCCATACCGCCGATTATCTGGTCGATTGGACGAGGGTGTACTCGTCATCAGCTCTTGCAGTGGTCACTCCCAAAACAACAGCTGAGGTCGCGGAAATCGTCAAGCTCTGCGGTTCTCGCAATATCGCGGTCGTACCACAGGGCGGACGAACCGGCCTGTGTGGTGGTGGCGTACCAGTGGCTGAACATCGGTCGGTGGTTGTGTCGCTTAAGCGGATGAATGCGATTCGATCGCTTGAGCCAGCCAGCCGGACCGTTGTCGCCGAAGCCGGCGTAGTGTTGGAAGTGTTGCACGAGGCAGCGCTCGAACACGGTCTGGTGTTTCCATTGGTGTTCGGCGCCAAGGGCAGTTGCACAATCGGCGGCAACTTGTCGACGAACGCGGGTGGATCCAATGTCGTGCGTTATGGCAATACCCGCGAGCTTTGCCTCGGGGTTGAGGCGGTCATGCCGGACGGATCGGTGATCAATGCGCTAACCGGCCTTCGAAAGGACAACACCGGATACGACCTCAAGGATTTGTTGATCGGTGCCGAAGGCACCCTGGGGATCATCACCGCCGCCGTCTTCAAGCTTTTTCCGGCACCAATCGTCCGTACGACCGCCTTCCTTTCAGCCGCTTCACTTGAGGCTGCTCTAGAGATTCTGAACCGTCTTCAGGATCAAACCGGCGGCGGCGTTGAGGCCTTCGAATACATGCCGCAACCCGCCGTCGACGTCATATGCAAGGCGTTCCCGGAGACCCGCCGCCCATTAGAGGGAGCGGCTGCAACCGGAATCCTGGTCGAAGTCACATCGTCACGCCCGCATGACGCAGAAGAGATGGAAGATGGCAGCATCCGTCTTGAAACCGAGGTTCTGGAGTTGATGGGCGACCTAATGGAGAAAGGCCTCGTGCTGGATGCCATGCTGGCGCAGTCCGATCAGCAGCGAGCGGGACTTTGGAAAATGCGCGAGTCAATCCTTGAGGCGATCACTCGGTCAGGCCCTTCCTTTCATCTGGATATCTCGCTTCCGCTCGCTCAGATCGCTCCATTTGTCGAAGAAATGGACCGCGAGGTTGCCCGACTGGGATTTCAGCCGCTGACAGTGGGGCATCTGGGCGACGGCAATCTGCACTACGCGCTTTCAGCTGCGGAGGGACGCGACTGGGACCAGCTGCCGCTGGAGACTGCGAAAGAACAAGCCTACGCCCTGCTAAGAAAACTCAAGGGTTCTTTCAGTGCCGAACATGGGATCGGCCAGAGCAAGCTGTCGGTGATGTCCGAGTTGAAAGAACCGTCACAATTGACCGTCATGCGCACGATCAAACGGGCGCTCGATCCTAAGAACATCATGAACCCCGGGAAACTCTTGCCGCTGATGTTGTCCGATAACGAGACACCTCGGCCAGCCCGCCACTGATCGACTGGCAACCAGCCACCGGGAAAGCGAGTGAATTGGCAAGCACCCGGACAAAGAATGCCGCGGTCGAGATGAACTGACCTAATGCTTTAAGAAAGAATACTGATGTCGGATCAAAAGGAATACATGCACCAATCCATCGCGCAAGCGGTGCGCGATCATGGGGTTGATACCATGTTCGGGTTGGTGGGCGATGCCAATCTCTTCCTGGCGCATCACTTTGTCAGCGGATGTGGTGGAAAGATGGTCCCCGCGGCGCACGAAGGCGGCACTGTCCTTATGGCACAAGCCTACACGCAAGTGACCGGAAAGGTCGGAGTTGCAACAGTAACCCAGGGCCCCGGTCTGACCAACTGCGTCACGGCCTTGAGAGAGGGCGTCGTTGCCCGGCGTCCCATGATCCTACTTTGCGGCGACACGCCCGTAAGCGCCCCCTTCCACCCCCAAAACATCGACCAGCGCGAAGTGGTCAAAGCCACCGGTGCAGGGTTTGAACAGGTGAAAACGCCCGAGACGGCCTCTCGTGATGTGGCGAACGCTTTCTACCGGGCTCGCAAGGAACGGCGCCCCATCGTCGTGAATATTCCTTCAGATTTCATGTGGGCAGAGGTCAAGCACCAAACTGTTGTCTTTCCGTATCCTGAATCGGCGAGCGTTATCGCTGAAGGCCCGGTACACGAACAGGCCATCGGGATGATCGCCTCTGCAAAGCGGCCATTGATCCTGGCAGGAGCAGGTGCCGTCGATGCCAGAGACAAGCTGATTGCGCTGGCCGAGAGGCTGGAGGCGCCGCTTGCCACAACATTGAAAGGCACCGGCCTTTTCAAGGGACATCCGAACAATATCGGCTATTTCGGCACGTTGAGCACGGCGGAAGCCTATGATGTGATCGGGGCGGCCGATTGTGTCATCGTCTTCGGCGCGTGGATGCATTTCTTTACGACTGATCGGGGCGAACTTCTCAAGGGAAAGCGCGTGATCCAGGTTAACAGCAGTCCTTCCGATATCGGGACATTCTACCACCCCGACGCAGCCCTGATCGCGGACGCCGGGCAAATGGCCGAAAATATTCTCTATTGGCTGGATGAGGCGGAAGTTGCGTCCTCGGGCTTCTCCAGGGAACTGCCCTCGCACGATATTTCGGTCCATCCAAAGGGCGACCCGGCGAAGTCCGTCGACGGCTGCATCAACTTTGAATATGCCCTGGATCGCCTGAACGAAGCCCTGCCCGAAAACCGGATCATGCTCACCGATGGCGGGCGTTACATCACGGAGGTCTGGTGCCGTGTCGGTGTGCCGGACCCCAAGAGCTTTATCATGACTGACAACTTCGCGGCTATCGGACAGGGGATGCAGCAGGCGATAGGGGCCGCCCACGGCGATCCGGCAAGGCCCGTTGTTCTCTTCACAGGCGATGGCGGGTTCATGATGGGCGGTTTGAACGAGTTCAGCACCGCGGTGCGTACCGGATGTGATTTGATCGTGATCATCTGTAACGATTCGGCCTATGGGGCCGAACATATTCAAATGCTGGACCGGCAGATGGATCCTTCGCTGACCGAATTCAACTGGCCTTCCTTTGCCGAAGTCGCCAATTCGCTTGGCGGAAAAGGTCTGCAAGTGACGTCGCCGGAGGAACTGGAAATTGCAATCGAGGCCATCCGAACGCGCAATGGCCCGATCATCGTGGAATTGAAATTGGACCCGTACAACGTGCCGCGTATGCGAATGTAAGGGCATTGCCCCATTGAAATTTTGACAGTGCAGAAGGTTCGCGGATACGCAACACAGGCGTCAGATTCAAAGAGGAGACGGAGGCGCTAGTGTGAATGGTCGGGCTCTGTAATCCCCGAAGACATACGTTTTCGTGCTGGGGCTGCTGCCCTCGTCTGCATCTCTGTCTATTATTTGCCGCTCAACGAATGTCCGGTCTTGGAATCTGATCACGAGCCGATGTATGGCTAAAACGGGGCGCGAAGCGGTCCTTCGTTGTGCAAGTCGCCAACCGGACTGACAAGCTGGAATGATTACCGCCTGTACCCGCTCCCTGACCTTATAGTGTGAAATTTTTCCTATTTTTCGGAATTTTTTCACGCAGTGTGTGACCCCATAGGCGAGCCTAAGTCATTCTTTCCGCTATAAAATCGTGTACTCCTTTCCTGCTGCGAACCTGGTCCGCCTCGCCTAGTCTGAACCTGTCGGCGGGAACTGACCCGCCACACTGAACGTGGCCGGGAATGGCCGCTTTCCAGAAACCGGAAATCTCATGCGGGACGCGATTCCCGCCACAGGAAAGGTGTGTCGAAATGAGCGAAATTTCCAGAAAATGGACAATGGCCGATGCGACGGCCGGATTGCAGAACGAAGTCGCCACCATGATGCAGGGCGGCTTCCGGTTGGTCGGGGCGGCGGCCCTGATCTACGTCTCGGGCGTCTACTGGGAAGACCCGAGGCTTAAGGCGTCGGAGGTGGCCGACAATATCCACGGCCTGCTCAGTGCCCTGAACTACGGCAAGTCATCGAAATACCAGCTGGCATCGGCGGCGCTGAAAGTGGCCCGGAACCTCACCAAGAAATGGGGCCAGCCGGATGCCGCCAAGGACCGCAACGCGGCGTGGGTCATGCTTCACGATGCAACGTCGTTCTCGGAGGCCGTCGACCTGATCGTCAGCCAGATCAAGGCAGACTACGGCGTCGACACACTGCGCGATCTCTACGTCGCCCTCGACGGCAACAAGGCGCCACGCGAACAGACCTCGAAGCCTTTGGCCGACCAGTTTCTGACCGCGATCCAGAAATCGAACGCCATGCCGGACGGCATCACCACGGCGATCCTCGCCGTCGTCGACCAGCATCTTGGTGCAGGCGAGATCAATGCCCTGCTCGCCGCCCTCACGGTGAGGGCCGCCGACAAGATGAAAGCTGCGGCCTGATCCAGGCGCAGAGACCCACTGCCCCAGATCCTGCGCCGCAGCGCCTGGATCTGGCCGGCTACCAACTAGGAAAAACCGAAATGACCAATGACATCGCGGAGGTCATCCACGACCTCCTGAAGGAGCTCTCGTCCGAGATCGACCTTCATTACGAGCCCGAGGACTACTTCGCGCTCGCCGCAACATTCGAAACCATGAAACGGGCCGGCAAACTGCTGGAGGCGGGCGGATTTCCAATTCCGCCGGTCTACGTCCACGCCGTCGCCCGCTTCAATAGCCAGCGCAACTAGGGAGGACGGCATGCCGAAAATCGATCAGAAAGGCGTCGACATCGTCAACGCTTTGTTGCGTGTCATCGCAAATGAAATGAACGAGGATATCTATCCTGACGACATGCTCGCCAAGTTCTGCGAGGACGCCTATCGACCGGTCTCGGAGGCCGTTTTCTACCTAAAGGAGAACGGCGCGGAACCGGACATCGAAGCCATCAGCTTTCTGGCCCGATTTGTTCGCGGCGCGAAAGACTTGGGATAGGATCTCGAATAGATGTGGATGGCCGCTGCGAGCAAACGTGGCGGCTATTTTTCGTCCGCCAACCATTAGGGTGTAGGTGGTGCAGGCAAACTCGACTTCTCTATTCCATTTTTCCTTTGGAAAAAAATCGAGAACAATAAGAAAGCCTACACCCCCTACACTGGCCACCTGAGAGCGCCTGAGCACTTGGTGGTTCGGAGTCAAATGTCCGATTTTTGATCGCAGAACGGACCTGCTGGATTTCGATAAAAAGGCCGTTCTTGACCCATCCCGAAAGAATTCAACTCGGTGCAAACCACCGTCGGCCCAGCCAACAATTACACCAACGACATCATTGTTTGCCTCCCCACAACAATGTTCATCTTCGTGCCGCAGGAACATGCGAACAGCCTTGATACCCACGTAGCACCGGCAGTCGGGCCGACTTCCGTCAGACCTTCTTGTTACCGACCGTACCGGCCGGGGGCGCAGCCGAAGGCGCGGCGGAACATACGGTTGAAATTGGAGATGTCGCTGAAACCGCAGGCGAAGGCGATCGTCGAGATCAGCATGTCGTTCCTGCCGTGGCGGCGGTCGAGAAGCATCTGGCACGCCCGCTCGAGGCGTTTCTGCGCCAGATAATCCGTGGGCGACGTGCCCATCAGCGAGAAGGCCCGCTGCAATTGCCGCGTTGAGACGCGGAGATCCGAAGCGATGTCCCTGACCGTCAGGTCGCAGCGGTCGAACTGCGCATCGACATAGGCCATTCCCCGTTTCAGGAGCTGTGCGCCGCCCATATCCGCCTCGATCTGGAACGGTCGGTCGCGCCCCTCGCGCTCGTGCAGCATGACGCCGAGCAGGCCGAACATCGATTCCTTGAGATAATTGTTCTGTTGCGGGGAACTCTCCGATGACAGCGCCTTGGCGAGAACCGAGGTGATGGCGAGCGCCGTATAATCGTTGCGCGACAGGAACAGGCCGCTGCGGATGTTTTCGCCGAAGCGCTCCCGCATCTCGCTGCGCGGCAGGTGGATCGACAGCTGGCGGCCGTAATTGCCGAAGAAGGCGAATTCGGACGGCTTGGCGCTGTCGATCAGGAACATGTCGCCCGGGTTCATCATCCGCGCCGTATCCTGCTGCGCCATGAGCGCCCTCCCCTCTTCCTGGATCACCAGGAAGAAATGCTCTCCGTCGTCGCGGCGGCAATCCTCGGCGGAGCGCCGCACCTTCTGCAGGTCCTTGGCGATATGCGCCATCTCGATGCCGGCGCGTTCCTCGAGGAGAATGCAGCCATTGACCTTCTCCTGCCCCTTCGACGGCTCGGCCCGGAACAGGCCGCACACCTCCTGGAGGCGCGATTGGAACTGGTCGATGGCGAGTTCGCCGGGGAGAACGAGGGTCAGCATGGCGCCTATTGTGACGTGATGGCGGCAGTTTTCAACCTGGATCGCGCGCCCGGTATGACGCATGACGCTTTGTCGCCTGCGTCCAAGCATGCTGTCGCGAAACACCAAGAGCAGTGGCGCCCCCTCCTGATAATGCTGACAATGGAGGAAATTCATCAGGGAGGAGCCCGTGTCCGACATGGGAATGATCATCAATGGCGAGCGCACTGCCGCCGCCGCCAGCTTCGACGTCACGAACCCGTCCACCGGAGACATCGTCGGCAGTGCGCCGAATGCGACGCTGGCGGATCTCGACATGGCCGTCGCGGCGGCCAAGGCAGCCTTCGAGACATGGTCGAAGAAAACGGATGCCGAACTGGCCGCCGCATGCGAGGCAGTGGCCGCGAAGATCGGCGAGCACGCCGAGGAACTCGCTTTCCTTTTGACCCGGGAACAGGGCAAGCCGCTGAACGGGCTCGGATCGCGTTTCGAACTGGGCGGCGCGCAGGCATGGGCCGGCTATACGGCCGGCCTCTCGCTGCCGACGAAGGTGCTGCAGGACAACAATGAAGGGCGGATCGAGTTGCATCGCAACCCGGTCGGCGTCGTCGGCTCGATCACGCCATGGAACTGGCCCGTGATGATCGCCGTCTGGCATATCCTTCCGGCCGTGCGGACCGGAAATACCGTCGTCATCAAGCCCTCGCCCTATACCCCGTTGTCCACGCTCCGGCTGGTCGAGATCATGAACGAGGTGCTGCCGGCTGGCGTTGTGAACGCTATTGCTTCGGACGATCAGCTTCACAATATCGGGGCGGCGATGGCGGCCCATCCATACATCCGAAAGATGGTCTTCACCGGGTCGATCGGCACCGGCAAGAAGGTGATGATGACCGCCGCCGAAACGATGAAGCGGCTGACGCTGGAATTGGGCGGCAACGACGCCGGCATCGTGTTGCCGGATGTCGATCCCAAGCAGATCGCCGAAGGGTTGTTCTGGGGCGGTTTCATCAATAATGGCCAGACCTGCGCCGCCATGAAGCGCCTCTATGTGCATGAGGATGTCTATGAGGACGTCTGCAGCGCATTGGTCGAATACGCCCGCAACATTCCGGTCGGGGACGGCCTCGACGAGAAATCCGTTCTCGGGCCGATCGCTAACCAGATGCAGTTCGACAAGGTGAAACGGCTGGTCGACGACGCCAAGACGAAAGGCCGTGTGCTTCTGGGCGGCGAGCCGGGCGAAGGCCTCTACTTCTCGCCGACGATTATCGCCGATCTGACCAATGACGATCCGCTCGTTGCCGAGGAACAGTTTGGGCCGGCGCTACCGATCATCAAATATTCCAATATCGAGGAGGTCATCGCACTCGCCAATGACAGCGAGAACGGCCTCGGCGGATCGGTCTGGTCCAAGGATATCGGCAAGGCGAAAGAGATCGCGCGGCGGATGCAATGCGGCTCGGTGTGGATCAACAAGCACGGCGCGATCCAGCCGAATGCCCCCTTTGGCGGCGTGAAGTCGTCTGGTCTGGGTGTCGAGTTCGGCGAGGAAGGCCTCGCGGAATATACCGATATCCAGGTCGTCTACAGCTGAGGGGCGCAGTATGGAACAGTTCGACTATGTCGTGGTCGGGGGCGGCTCCTCCGGCTGCGTGATGGCAAACCGGCTTTCCGAGGACGGCGCGTCGCGCGTGCTCCTGATCGAAAGCGGGCGTCGCGACGACAATCGCTGGATCAAGATCCCGGCGACGTTCTTCAAGGTCATCGAGCAGGGCAAGGACGTTGTCGCCTATGTCGGCGAGCCGTCGGACAATGTGAACGGTCGGCCCTCGATCGTCATCCAGGGCAATGTCATCGGCGGCGGCTCTTCGGTCAACGCGATGATCTACATTCGCGGCCAGTCGCAGGACTATGACGGCTGGGCGCAGGACGGAAACCGCGGATGGGCCTATTCCGACGTCCTGCCGGTGTTCCGCGATCTCGAAAACAACATGGAGCATGCCGGTGAGTTCCACGGCACCGACGGCGAGCTGCATGTGTCGGAAACCGGATTCCACCACCCGCTGAGCCGAGCCTTCGTCCGCGCGGCGCAAGAGACCGGACTGCCCTACAACCCCGATTTCAACGGGCGCATCCAGGAAGGCGCCGGCTTCTACCAGACCACCACGCATAACGGAAAACGCTGGTCGGCGGCGGAGGCGTTCCTGCGTCCGGCGGAAGGCCGTTCGAACCTGAAGATCCTGACGGAAACGCGCGTGGCGCGCATCCTGTTCGAGGGAACCCGCGCGGTCGGCGTGGAGCTGGAAAACGGCATAAAATACAAGGCGGCCGGCGAGGTCGTGCTGTGCGCGGGCGCCATCGAGACCCCGAGGCTCCTGCAGCTCTCTGGTGTCGGCGACGCCGGGCATCTGAAGAGCCATGGGATCGAGGTCGTTTCCGATCTGCCGGGCGTCGGCGAGAACTACCAGGACCATCTCGAATCCACCGTGCAGGGCGTCACCCGCGATCCGATTTCGATCTACCGGGAAGACAAGGGCCTGAAGGCCGCCTTCCACATGCTCCAGTATCTTGCGACGAAAACCGGCATCTTGTGCTCAAATGTGGTTGAATGCGGCGGCTTTGCCGATGTCTCGGATGCGGGGCTGCCCGACATCCAGTTCCACGTCCTGCCCTTCATGGTGGGCTGGGCCGACCGCCCGCCGATCGAGGAACATGGTATTGCCATCGGGCCCTGCTTCCTACGGCCGCGATCTCGCGGCACGGTCAAGCTCCGTTCCGCGAATTCGAAGGACGCGGCCCTTTTCGACGCCGGGTCGTTTTCCGATCCGGAAGACCTTGAAGTGCTGGTACGTGGCGTGAAGAAGGGAATCGAGATCCTCGAGGCGCCGTCGCTGGCGAAACTCGTCAAGCGCCGTGCGCTGCCGGAACCCGGCGTGGAGAAGGATGACGACGCGCTGCGGGATTTCGTCCGCCAGACCGCGAAAACCGTGTTCCACCCGGTCGGCACGGCCAAGATGGGGCCGGACACTGACAAGATGGCGGTTGTCGACAACGAATTGCGCGTCAAAGGCGTACAGGGTCTGCGCGTCTGCGACGCATCGGTGATGCCGCGCCTCGTTTCGGGAAACACCAACGCGCCGACGATGATGATCGCCGAACGCGGTGCGCGGTTCATTACAGGAAAGGAATCGCTGAGCGCCTAAGCCCTCACCTGCCGCGTATCCCGATGGCATTCGCGGCAGATATTTCCCCAAATTGAAAGGGCACAGACCGACAACGGCGCGGCCTTGCGCATCGGCATGCGTCCGGTTTTGACGGGCGTTCCGTCCGGTCGGGACAATCCATGAAGCCGCCAATCCGCCTATGATCAGGGCTATTCTGGTGCTCCGGGCACCGAACGGTCTATCACAGGAGGAGTTGAGATGGCTGAGGAAGCACACAACGAGTTTTGGCGCGGCATCAAACCGATCGAGAAGGTGTTCCAGCCCGACGCCCTGCCCGAAGTCTATATGCCGAATATCGCCGATGACGACGAGCGCTACTATGTGCCCCTGTCCGAAACGGTCTTCACGAAACCGATCTGGATCTCGCCGCAGCGCAACATGTGGTGTGACGTTCTGATGGCCAAGGGCCCTGGCCTCGTCAACCGCCACTACCATCCCCACGAGGTGTTTGCCTACACGATTTCGGGCAAGTGGGGTTACCTGGAACATGACTGGGTCGCGACCGCTGGGGACTTCATATACGAGACGCCGGGCGAAGGGCACACGCTCGTGGCCTATGAACACCCGGATCCGATGAAGGTGCATTTCAAGGTGACCGGCCCGCTGATCTGGCTCGACGAGAACGGCGAACCCGATGGCTATTTCGACGTCCACATGTATATCGACATGTGCAAGAAGCATTACGACGAAGTCGGAATCGGCGCCGACTATATTGAGAAGCTCTTCCGCTAAAAAGGTAACGGGCCGCGACCAACCGCTGCGGCCCGGGCTTTCCGGATGACGCCATGACTTTGAAAACCGACGCATTCACAGGCAAGACCGTCGCCATTACCGGCGGAACTTCCGGTATCGGCGGCGCGACCGCCTTGGCCTTCGCACGGCTCGGCGCCCGGGTCCTCTCCTTGGGGCTGAATGCCGGCGGGCCGGATGCGCCGGTGCATGAAAACGTCACCTGCCAGGAGATGGATGTGCGCGACCGCGAAGCGCTTGCGGCATCGATCGACAGTCTCGGCCAGCTCGATGTTCTGGTCAATTGCGCCGGGGTTAGCCGTGACCGGAACGAATGGAACGAGGCTTCATTCGACGAGGTTCTCGACATCAATCTCGCCGCGGCGTTCCGGGCCAGCCAGGCGGCGCGGATGCTCTTGGCGCGAAGCGGCGGCGCGATTGTCAACATCGCCTCGATGTATTCCACCTTCGGCGCGGCCGACCGCCCCGCCTACAGCGCCAGCAAGGGCGGGATGGTTCAACTCACCAAATCTCTGGCGATAGAATACGCGCCCGAGGGCATTCGGGTGAACGCGGTGGCGCCGGGCTGGATCGAAACGCCGCTCAGCCGCGGCCTTTTCGCCGACATTCCAGTGTCCGCACCGATCAAGGCGCGCATTCCGATGGGCCGCTGGGGCCAGTCGGACGAGGTGGCCGATCCGATCCTTTTTCTGGCTTCCCCGCTGGCGCGCTACGTTACCGGCGTCACATTGCCCATCGATGGCGGATATCTGACTGTTTGAGCCGCAAAAACCCTTATTTTTCCGGCAGATTTCGCCACGGCACTTGGAGCTGGAACGATAATGGTGCATCCTTCCGCGACCGATTGAATGCGATAGGGAGGATCGCGGATATGGGTTTGATCAGTTCATTCGACACCAGGAGTGTCGCAAAGTCCGATCGTATCGATTTCTGGGAGGAACGCTGCTCCAGCACAGTGGTCGGGCTGACCTGTTCCACCACCGAAGAAAGCGGCTTCGAGGCGAAATTCGACCACTATGATTTCGGCAGTTTCTCGATCTTCGACATTGCCGGAAAGCCTCACGTAATCTGCCGATCGTCGGAAATGGTGCGCCGGGACGAGAAGGATTCCGTCTTCTTCACGATCATCATGAAGGGCAATGTCTTCGTAAACCGGCGGGATCGCATCGACCTGCTGAATGCCGGGGACATCGTCCTCTACGATACGACCACCCCCTATATGCACGGATTTCCAACCGAGGCCCGGCAGGTGCTCTTCGATGTGCCCGGCGCCGAATTCCGGAAGCGCTTTCCGAAATGGGATCTGCGCGACGCACTTAAGATAGACGGAAGCACCGGCAACGGCATCGCCATCGGCAAGGCGATGCGCAACACTTTCTCGGAAGTTCGCGCGCGCAAATATCTCGCGCCGGAACCGCTGCTGGTCAACAATATCTGGTCGGCGATGGAAATGGTCCACGACCATGTGTTCGGCGGCTCCGACATTTCTTCTTACCATCTCGGCATCATCCAGCGGGTGCGATTCCTCATTCGCTCGCGGATCGACGATACCAGCCTCGACACGGAAACCGTTGCCGACGAGATCGGAATGAGTTCGCGCCAGTTGAACCGGATCCTTGCGGTTCAGGATCTGACCGTGCGGAAGCTCATCCAGAACGAGCGGCTAGACCGCGCCCACCGGGTGATTTCCGGCGCGGCGGACGGAGAAAGGATCGCGCTGACGGAGCTCGCCTATAATTGCGGCTATTCCTGTCCGTCGCACTTCTCGAAAAGCTTCCGCCGACGCTTCGGCATCGCCCCGAGCGAGATGCGCGTTGCGGTGCGGGACCCGGAGAACGCGTCCTAATACTCTCCGCAAGAGCCGCCCGGAGCCCTCCGGCGCTTTGCGTTGGAATGCATACATCTACCCGCGGAAACGCCTCGCGAGGCCTGCTCGCAACGGGGCCAAAAAGACAAGAAATCCGACCTCTTTTCATTGAATGAGAGCCCCCGATTTGCGATACTGACAGGCATTCGCGCTGATAAAACCGCGAGGGAGGAACATGAACGAAATCAGTAACATAACCAAATTGCCCGAGGAAGCCTACGAGGCGGCGATACGCCGTTTCGCGAAGGAGGGCGCGCACATTCCCGGAGACGACAAGGCCAACCCCTGGGTGCCCTTCGGGGACGCGGCGGCGATCAAGCATTTCTGCTTCGATGTACGCACAAATTCGGTTGCCAACATCCTCTGGGTGAAGGGCGGCGGCCGCATCGGCACGCACAAGCATCGCGGCGTCGTCTCGGCGATTACGCTGGAAGGCTCATGGGCCTATTACGAATATGACTGGGTCGCCCGTCCCGGCGATTTCGTCTACGAATTGCCCGGCGCTGCCCATACGCTCTATTCGGATGACCCGGACGGCATGAAGGCCCTGTTCTGGATCAACGGCCCGATCGAGTTCTATGACGACAACGGCAAGTTCGACTTTACCGCCGACGTCTTCTGGTTCATCGACCACTACACGAAATATTGCGAGGAAAACGGCATTCCGATCAACCAGGAAATGTTCGTCTGAACGGACCGTCTCGCACTCGAAAAGGAACCGCCCGGCACGACGATCGTCCGGGCGGTTTTCGTTTGGTACGGGATTATCGCGAGCGGCTTCAGGCCGCCACGTCGATCAGGACCTTGCACTGGGTGGTGCGATTGCGCAGCGCCTCGAAGGTTTCCGGCACATGGCCGAGGCCTATGGTATCGGTGATCAGCGCTTGGGGGCGAAAGGTTTCAAACGTCGCCAGCGCATCGATCGCCACAGCGAATTCGGCCATGTTGAAGAAGGCCGCCATCACGATGGTGACTTCCTTGTTCAGGGCAACGAAGGGATCCCATTCATCGCCGCCGACACACAGGCCGATGCCGACCACCTTGCCTTGCAGGCGTACGAGTTCGCAGGCGAAATCGATCAGTCCCTTCTTGCCGACGCATTCGAAAACGATGTCGGGCGCACCGCCCGCCTGTCTCTCGAATTCGGCTGCCAATCCCGGCCCTGAAATCGCGAAACCGGTGGCCCCGACGGACCTCGCCCTCTCGCGCTGATAGTCGTTGATATCGGCCACGACCACATGGGATGCGCCCATCCGGCGCGCCCAAAGGGCGACCAGCAGTCCGATCGGGCCCGCACCGAGAATAAGGGCCTTCTCGCCCGGCTTGAGGCCGGAACGCATGACGCTGTGCAATCCTATCGATGTCGGTTCCGCCAAGGCCCCTTCCGAAAGCGGAAGGTTCTCCGGCAGTTTCAGGCATTGCCGCGCCGCGACGGCGGTCAGTTCCGCATAGCCGCCGCCGATCAGCCGCATCTCCGCACACCAGGCCGGTTCGCCCGCCTTGCACCTGTCGCAGCGGCCGCATCCGCGCATCGGCGCGACCGCGACGCGGTCGCCTAACGCGAAACCGGAGACATCTCCGCCAAGCGAAACGATCTCGCCGGCGAATTCGTGACCGAGCACGACGCCCTGCCCGATCCCGAATGTCTTCGGGTCTTCTGTCATGTGGAGGTCGCTTCCGCAGATGCCGCAGGCCGCGACCTTGAGCACCACCTCGTCCGCCTCCGGCTGCGGATCGCCGATCGTATCGACCCGCAACGGCCTCCCGACCGTATCAAACAGTGCAGCCTTCATTGACCTCCTCCCGATACAAGCGTCCGCCGCGTGGGAAACCACGGGGCATCTACAACCTTGTTCAACAGGCCCCACAATCCGTTGCGCGCAAACAGCGCCACCATCAATGTCAGGATGCCGAGCACGACGAGATAAGTGGCGCCGTATTCGCCGAACCAGCGGTCGGCGAAGAAATAGACGATGGAACCGAGGAGAACGCCCTCGATGCTTCCAAGCCCGCCGATCATCACGATGAAGATCGCCACCGTCGCCCATTGAGGACCATAGGCCGACTCGGGCGTGATCCGCAGCTGCGCCATGAAATAGATCGCGCCCGCCAGCCCGGTCCCTGCCGCGCCGGCGATGAACAGGAGGAAACGCAGACGCGAGACATTGACTCCCTGGCTGGCCGCCGAGACGGGATTATCGCGCATCGCGGTCAGCGCGAGGCCGTATCTGGATCTGAGCAGCCAATAGGTTCCGCCCACCGTGATCAGTAGCATTAGCGCGCAGAGAATGGTGATCCCGATCGCCCGTTCGTGGGCGTTGTACTGGGTCATGACGCGCAGGCTCATCCCGGCGCCGGCATTCACGTAGCTGACATTCGACGTCAGCAGGCGCATCACTTCGGCGACTACCCATGTGCCGATCGCGAAATAGGGACCGTCGAGCCGGTGCAGCAGGCCGTAAGTCGGCACGGCCAGAATGACCGGCGCGATCAGGCACAGGGGCACGGCGAAGAACGGATTGATGCCGAGGTTCTGCGCCATCGCGAACATCGCATAGGCGGCAATGCCGCTGAAGGCCTGCTGGCCGACAGAAACGAGACCGCCATAGCCCGCCAGCAAGTTCCACATCTGCGCGATGGCGATGTAGCAGCACAGTTCGACGACGGAGCGGATAGTGCCCTGGCTCGCCCACCAGGGCATCGCCACGAGCGCGACGAGAAGCGCGATTCCGATGATCATGGCGGCAATGCCGGATTTCGTCTGGACGCGAACCCTTGCGTGGCCGTTTGTTTCGAACCCTGTCATCTCACGACCTCCCGAAGATACCTTGCGGCCGAACGATCAGGACCGACAGGAAGACGAGATGGCCCGCGAGAATTCCAAAGCCCGGATTGATCCGGAAGCCGATGGCCTGGCTGATGCCGAGCACCATCGAGCCGAGAAACGCACCCCAGATCGACCCCATGCCGCCGATGATCACCGCTTCGAAGGCGTAGATCAGCTGGGCCGGGCCGTCCGACGGGGCGACCGTCGACCGCAAGCCCTGGAAGACCGCGGCGAAGCCGAGGATGCCGACCGACAGCGCCGTCGCCCAGGCATAAACCGATTTCGGATTGATGCCGGTAAGCGCCGCCGCTTCCACGTCCGCTGCGGAGGCGCGCAGGGCGCGGCCGAAGCGGGTGTAGCGCAGCAAGGCGTCCAGCCCGCCAGTCAGCACGGTCGCCACGACCAGAACGATGACAGGAAGCACGCCGATGAAGATCGGGCCGATCTGCCATGACGCCTGCTCGATGCCGCCGCCGGGAATCGATCGTGTGTCGGCGGACCAGATCTGTTGCATCGCGTTCTGCAGCGCGATCGACAGGCCGAAGGTCGCGATGATCGACGGCAGCGGGTCCTGACTGACCACCCGGTTCAGCACAGCCCGTTGCAGGACATAGCCTATTGCGGCCGCGATCGGCACGATCAGGAAGAGCAGCACGAAGGGGCCGACACTGAGAGAAGCGACGATCGACACGCCGATCAGCGCGAGCAGGATCATCAGGTCGCCATGCGAGATGTTGACGATGCGCATCACGCCGAACATGAGCGCCATGCCGAGCGCATATTGCGCGTAGAGACCGCCGAGCAGAATGCCCTGGATAAGCCCGTCAAGCCACTGCATGGCCGGCTCCGAAATAGGCCGCCGAAATCTCCTCGCGGGAAACGTCGGCGGAATTGCCCGTCAAAGTCACTTTGCCCTCCAGCATACAGTACAATCTGTCAGACGCCTTCTTCGCGAGGCCGACATCCTGCTCGACGAGAACAATCGCCGTGCCGACGGCCGAGATCGAGGGAATGGCTTCGTAGATTTCGCCGATGACCTTCGGCGCAAGGCCGAGCGAAATCTCGTCGCAAAGGAGGACTTTGGGTTCGTTAAGCAGCGCGCGGCCGATGGAGACCATCTGCTGCTGCCCACCGGACAGGCTCTGAACGGGATCGCGGCGCTTGTCCTTCAAAATTGGGAACAGCTTGTAGATCCGGTCGAGCGTCCAGGTGTCGCTGCCGCCGGCCTTGTGGTCGATGGCGACGCGCAGATTGTCCTCGACGGACATTCCCGCAAAGAGCCGCCGTCCCTCGGGAACGATGGCGACCCCATTGGAGACCATGAGGTGCGGCGGAAGACCGCCGCTCGGTTTTCCTTGAAGTTTGACCATGTCGGCGCCGACCTTGATCGCACCCATGACGGATTTCAGGAATGTCGACTTGCCGGCGCCGTTTGCGCCGATCAGCGCGACGACCTCGCCGGATCCGATTTCGAAATCCACGCCGAAAAGCGCCTGGAAGTCGCCGTAGAAAGCCTTGAGGCCGTGCGTAGACAGAAGCGGTTCGCTCATGCCTCGATCCCCATGTAAACGCGTTTGACCTCGGGATCCTCGATCACTTCGCGTGGCGGGCCCTCGGCTATCTTTTCGCCGAAATCGAGCACCATGACGCGCTCGGCGACGGCCATCAGCGCGTGAAGGACGTGCTCGATCCAGACGATGGTGACGCCGGTGTCACGGATCTTGCGAACGAGCTCGACGAGATCCTTGCCCTCGTCGTCGGTCAGCCCGCCGGCGATTTCGTCAAGGAGGAGCAGTTTCGGCCGCGCTGCGAGCGCGCGCGCCAATTCGAGCCGTTTACGGTCGAGCAGCGTCAGCGAATCCGCCATCTTGTTCGCCTTGCCGCCCAGTTCGCACTTGTCGAGGACCGAGGCGCAATAATCATAGACCGCGCCCTCGCTCTTTTTCCCGGCGAAGCTGGCCGAAACCAGCAGGTTCTCGAACGTCGTCATGCCGCCATAGGGCAGCGGAATCTGGTAGGTCCGGCCGATCCCCATCTGCGCGCGGCGGAAGGGCGGCTCGCCGCCCAGCAGGTCGCCGTCGAAGCGGATGGTGCCGGAATTCGGGCGAATGTCGCCTGAAACCAGGTTGAACAGTGTCGTCTTGCCGGCGCCGTTCGGTCCCAGGATACCCAGGACCTCACCGCGCCGGACAGAGAAACTGACGTCGTGGAGAACGCGGTTCGCCCCGAAAGTCTTGCCCAGGCCCTCGGCCTGCAGCAACACCGACGCCTTTTCCGCGGTTTCACTTTCAGATGCTCCCATGCTCTCCACCATTGTCAGCAGGTCACATCGCCCAAGGAAGGATCTTCATCTTCTGCTCAGGCTCGAACAGCTGATTGACCGTGTTGTCGACGATCTTCAGATCGTACATCCACTTTTCGCCCGGCACCCACTGGCCGCCGAAGATCGGCGTCGTGGAGACGTTCGGGTGCGGTCCAGTCGAGAAGTTCACCGGCCCGATCAGCGTGTTCAGGTTCGTCGCCTTGATGGCATCGCGTACGGCCGTCTTGTCGAGCGGGTTGCCCGAACGCTTTAGTGCGTCAATGGCGACTTCCCAGATGGCGTGGCTGTAGCCGAGCGGCTGTGTCCACTGGCGGTTAGTCTCCGCTTCCCACTCGTCGGCGATGTCGCGGCTGACCTGCCCGGTGAGCGACGATTTGAAGGGGAAGGCCGGCGTCCACCAGACCTCGGAAGACATGCCGTTGCCGAGATCGCCCATCGCCTCGACGGCGGAGGGGAACAGCAGCGCGGCGGCCATGGTCATGGCACGCGGATGGTATCCCTGCTGGTTGCACTGGTTGACGAAGGTCTTGAAATCGTCGGTGAACGCAATGCCGCCGACGATGTCGCAGCCTTCGTTCTTGAAGGTGGAGATCTGTGCAGTGAAGTCGTTCGTGCGCGGCTGGAAGTAGCCGGGCTTGACGACCTCGAAGCCCGCTTCGCGAGTTGGAGACGGCAGACCGTAATCCTCGTTGCCCCAGGTCTCGCCATCGATGTTCTGCGGGAACAGCATTCCGACCTTCTTGTTGGTCTCGATGGTGTTCCACAGCCCGACAAATGTCCGCAGCGCCTCGTCCAGGCCCCAGAAGAAGTGGTAGGTCCAAGTGAACGGATTGTCAGCGCCGCCGCGCGGGAAGATGATCGCCTGCCACGGCGCGCCGCAGGAGACGCAGGGGATTTCATAGAGTTCGGCCTGGTCGGCCGCCGCCGTGATGGTCGGCGTCGTCGAGGCCGGGATGAGAAGATTGACCTCCTCGTTGAGGATCAGGTCACCCGAAACCTCGGCCGAGCGGTTGGAGTCCGACTGGCTGTCCTGGACGAGGATCTCGACATTGTAGCGCTCGCCATTGACCTCGAGGCCGTCGGCCAGCAGCGCATTGATCTTCTCGACCGTGTAGCCGTCGGTCTCGCCGAACAGCGCCATCGGGCCCGTAGCCGGCGTGACATAGCCGATCTTGATCGTGCCGGCCTGGGCACGCGCGATATTCGGCATGGCGAGCGATGCGGCGCCGACGCCCAGCCCCTTGAGCACGGTTCGCCGAGACGTCGAAGAGATCAGGCGTTTCTTGAATTGAGACATGGTTTCCTCCCAGATGTCTGCGGTTGCAGTTGAAACCCGAGCGCGCCGGCCAGGACGCAATCAGGACATGAAGTCATTTGATGCGCAGCATCGACCCTCCGTCGATGACGAATTGCGCGCCGGTCACATAGGACGAGGCCGGCGAAGCGAGATAAAGCGCGAGTCCCTTCACATCCTCCGGGTCGCCGATGCGGCCGATCAGGGACTGGGCCTCGAAAGCCGCACGGTCCGCCGGGTTCTTGAGCCGTCCGCCCGCAATATTGGTCATGAACGGGCCAGGCGAAATGCAGTTGACGTGAATGCCGAAGGCACCGAGCTCCATTGCGGTGTTGCGTACCAGATGGTCGACTCCCGCCTTGGCTGGCATATAGGGCGTGCCGACGATCGCCTCGTTGATCTGTGCGGCGACCGACGATGTGACGATAATGCGCCCGCCGCCGGTCTTTTTCATGTGGCGCGCAGCGTTCTTGATGGTCGTGTAGACGCCGGAGAGGTTCACCGCGATAACGCGGTCCCAATGCGCGTCCTCCATCGCGTCGATCGCGCCGTCCGGATTGCGGTCGCCTTCCGGCGTCAGGAAGCCGGGTCCGGCGTCGATGCCGGCATTGGCGAAGACGACGTCGATCCTGCCGTGGCGTTCGGCGACGGCGTCGAAGGCTGTTTCCATTGCCTCGCGGTCCGAGACATCGACTGTCTGTCCCCAGACGGAGCCACCCGTCGCAGTGATAGCGTCGACCGTCTCGGCGAGGCCCTTTTCATCGATGTCGAATATGCAGACTTGCGCGCCGTTATCAGCCATTATCTCTGCATAAGCGCGTCCGAGACCGCTTCCGCCCCCGGTCACGATGACCGACTTGCCGCTGACGTCGAACATCTCCTGTACCGACGGCATTCATCCTCCTCCCCGGACACGGTTCTTGACGACCGTTACCCACATTGCCGCCTGCCGGGCCCGGACCGATGGCAGACAGCGACCACGTGACGTCGGCCTCCCCCGGCCCGAAGGGCGGGAAGACTGCGACATGTTGTCAGCCTATCCGCCGAAAGCCGGACGGTCACGGGTCATAATGGACATTTGGCGCGTCAGTTTCGGACATCGCGAGCCGGTCTTCGCGTCCGAAACGAACCGGAGGGTTAGATACTCATGCCGCCATCGACCATGTGCAGCGTTCCGGTCGAGAAACTGCTCATGTCGCTTGCAAGGAACAGCGCAGATGCGGCGATCTCGTCGGGCAATGCGTGCCGGCCCAGCGGAATGATGCTGTTGAAGAATTCCGTTCCATCGCGGCCGGTCGCCGCTGTGAAGCCGTCCTCGACATTCTTCTGGAAGCTGTTGTCGACCGGGCCGGGATGCAGCGTGTTGACGCGGATGCGGCGCGGCGCCAGCTCCTTGGCGAGGCAGCGCATGAGGCCGACCTGGGCATGTTTCGCGGTGATGTAGCCGTAAACGCCTGGATCGCCGGTCACGCCCGCAACGCTCGACGTGATGATGATGCTGCCACCGTCCCGCATTCTGGGGACCGCATTCTGGCAGGCGAGAAATGCGCCCCGCACATGCACCGACAATACGCCCTCGAAGACGTCGAGCGGATAGTCGCCGATCGGTGCGACGGTGCCGAAATTTCCGGCATTGCTCATCAGGACATCGATTTCTCCGAAACGCTGAACCGCCGCATCGACATAGGCGGCGGTCGAGTCCACGTCCGAGACGTCGGCGGCGACGGTAAGAACCGACTTACGAAACGCGCCCAGTTCCAGACGGTCGATATCCGGCTGATCGAGGTCGACCAGAACGACGCGGGCGCCTTCCTCCAGAAACCGCCGCGCAGTCGCACTACCAACGCTTCCGGCAGCACCGGTGATCACGCAATGCTTGTTCTTTAGCAAGGATCCAGCCATCTCGCTCCCCCAAAGATCTCTTGTCACTCCATCCACGACACCCGGAAACTCCGCCGGCCCGATCGTTGATCGACGATTTCATTAGCATCGCCTCCAGAGCATTTCCAATTAATCGGGACGGCTATGAGCGATGGATTGGTCATCTGCAAGAGAGCCGGAGCGGACTAGCTTTTTTTTTGGCACTTCACTGCCGCTTTCGTTATTCCGGCGGAATGACGGAAATGCATCGCAAAGCGGACCTCAGCCCATGCGTGCTTCCGCTGAACCGTTAGCTTTCTTGCTCAGATTCAAATACTGACGCGGAGCCGCCACTTAGCGCAGGTGGTTCGCCATCAGCCATCTTCAAGGCTCCGTGGAATAAGACTGTTGGTTGTGAGTGATGCACAAAACTGGTACACAAGCCTCAACCGCCGCTGCCGAAGATCCTATAGTTTCAGCTACTTAACAAAACTAGGTTCGAGTCCTCTTCTGGCACCATTTCTTCCAAGAATTGTCCGTATCCGGCTATAAGCCGTCGAAGTCCTGTAGGACCTTGATGTAGTTCGCTCGTTCGTAAGCTTCCGGATTGTCCACATTGGCGTGGCTCATCCTGCCGCGGATGTCGGCGGGGGAATTCAGGCCGCGTGAGGACAGCCAGTCGGTAAGACCGTCGACGAGAACGCGCATGTGGTCGATTCCGTGGCGCAGCAGTGACGACGTTGTCATGACGACGTCGGCGCCGGCGAGCAGGTACTTGACGACGTCCTCGGGGGTCTCCACGCCGGTCGTCGCGGCCAGCGAAGCTGGGGTGCGTCCGGCGAGCACGCCGATCCACAAAAGCGGCAGCCGCATTTCATAGGCGTTCGATAGCTGGATGTCCGGCCTGACCGTCAGCGTGGCAGGATCAATGTCGGGCTCGTAGAAGCGGTTGAACATCGCCAGGCCTTTTGCGCCCGCCTCCGTCAGTTCGCCGGCCATATGGCCCGGCGAGGAGAAATAGGGGCCGATCTTGACCGAGACCGGGATCTTCACGGTGGAACTGACGGCGCGCACAACGTCGACATAGCGGGCTTCCACGTCCAGGCCGCTCTCGGTTGCGTCAGACGGGATGAAGAAGATGTTCAGTTCGATCGCGGCTGCGCCGGCCTGCTCGATGTCCCGCGCATAATCCACCCAGCCATTGGCGGTGGTGCCGTTCAAGCTGGCGATGACCGGAATGGCGAGCGAAGCCGCCGCGTTCTCGATGAGAGCCAGATGCTGGCCCGTATCGTAGGCATAGGCGGTCTGTGCCGGGAAATAGCTCAACGCCTCGCTGAAACTGTCCGCGCCATGGTCGATCAACGCATCGAAAATCTCCTGCTCGCGCTCGATCTGCTCCTCGAAAATCGATGGCAGCACCACCGCACCTGCGCCGCAATCCTGCAGGTGCAGAAGATTGTCGAGATGGCGGTTGAGCGGGCCGGCGCTCGCCACCACCGGGTTTTTCAACGAAAGGCCGAGATAGCTGGTGGTCAGATCCATGTCGGCCTCCCTAGAGCTTGCGCGCCGCGCCCATGACTTCCGAGGGGTTCGGGCCGGCATCCATGCGCGCGAATTCCTCATAGCTGTGATACTTGTCGCGGATCGCCTGTTGTGCCTCGCCGAGCAGCGCGGCCGCCTTGTCGGGCCGACTTGCGGCGAGCGCGCTGTAACGCAGCTCGTTGTAGGCGTAGTCCTTGAAGGGCAGGGTCGGGCGGGGCGAATCGAGCCGGAACGGCGCCTCGCCGACGCCTCGCAAAGCCGGATCGTAGCGTAGCAGGGGCCAGTAGCCGCTCGCCACCGCCTTGTCCTGTTGCGAAAGCCCTTTCCGCAAATCGTAGCCATGGGCGATACAGTGGCTGTAAGCCAGGATCAACGACGTGCCTTCCCAGGCTTCCGCCTCGCGGAAGGCCTGAAGTGTCTGCTGCGGATTGGCGCCCATCGCTACCTGCGCCACATAGACATTGCCATACGCGATCGCCTGCAGGGCGAGATCCTTGCGCGCGGTGCGCTTGCCAGCCGCGGCGAATTTGGCGATCGCGCCGAGCGGCGTCGCCTTGGATGCCTGGCCGCCGGTGTTTGAGTAGACCTCGGTATCCATCACCAGAATATTGACGTTGCGGCCGCTGGCGAGCACGTGGTCGAGGCCGCCATAGCCGATGTCATAGGCCCAGCCGTCGCCGCCGACGATCCAGACCGAGCGCCGGACGAGATGGTCCACGACCGAAAGCAGGTATTCGGCGGTCGCATTGCCCTTGAGAGCCAGCAGTTTCGTCTTCAATTCGGCGACGCGTTCGCGCTGCCGGCGGATTTCCGATTCGCTGATCTGCGGAGCGTCGAGAATGGCGGTCACAAGATCCGGGCCGACGGCGTCGGCCATCTGGCACAGCAGGTCGCGCGCGATCTCCAGATGCTTGTCGGCCGCAAGCCGGAAGCCGAGGCCGAATTCGGCATTGTCCTCGAACAGCGAATTCGACCAGGCCGGACCCCGCCCCTCGGCGTTTTTGGTCCAGGGCGTCACCGGCAGGTTACCGCCATAAATCGACGAGCAGCCGGTGGCGTTGGCGACCATCAGCCTGTCTCCGAACAGTTGGGACAGGAGCTTCACATAGGGAGTCTCGCCGCAACCAGCGCAGGCGCCCGAGAATTCGAAGAGCGGTTCGAGGAATTGCACGCCGCGGACATTGGCGAAATCGACGCGGGCGCGGTCGTTGACCGGCAGGCCCTCGAAGAAGGCGATGTTTTCCCGCTCCGCAGCGACCAGCCCTGCCTTCTCCTCAAGATTGATGGCCTTGATGCCGGGTTCGACGGCGCTTTGTGCCGGACAGGCCTCTACGCACAGACCACAGCCGGTGCAGTCTTCGACATAGAATTGCAGCGAGAACTGCACGTCCGGATAGCCGCGGGCATTGACCGGCGCGGACTTGAAACTCGCCGGCGCGCCGTCGAGTTGTGCCTCGTCGTAATATTTCGCGCGGATCACGCTGTGCGGGCAGACGAAACTGCACTGGCCGCACTGGATGCACAGATCCTGCCGCCAGACCGGAACCTCCTCGGCGACGTTGCGCTTCTCCCATGCTGCCGTGCCCGAGGGAAACGTGCCGTCGACGGGCATGGCGCTGACCGCGATCTCGTCGCCCAGACCTTCCATCATCCGCGCGGTCACCCGGCGGACAAAGTCCGGCGCCGTGTCGGGGACGATCGGCGGGCGCTCGAATCGGCTGGACGGTTCTGCCGGAACCTTGACCTCGTGGAGGCGCGCCAGCGCCCCATCGACCGCGGCCCAGTTCTGCTCGACGATCCGCTTGCCCTTGCGTCCGTAACTCTTGGAGATAGCCTGCTTGATGGCGGCGATCGCCTCGTCATGCGGCAACACGCCGGAAAGCGCGAAGAAGCAGGTCTGCAGCACCGTGTTGGTGCGGTTCTTCAGGCCGACCTCGCGCGCCGCCGTCGAAGCGTCGATGACATGGAATTTCAGCTTCTTCGCGATGATCTGTTCCTGGACGCTGCGCGGAAGATGCTCCCAGACCTCGTCCAGACCGTAAGGACTGTTCAGGAGGAAGGTCGCGCCGGGCGCGGCAAGCCGCAGCACATCGATCTTTTCGAGGAAATGAAACTGGTGGCAGGCGACGAAATTGGCCGAGCGGATCAGATAGGGCGAGCGGATCGGGTTGGGTCCGAAACGCAGATGCGAAACCGTCTGGGCGCCGGATTTGTGAGAATCGTAGACGAAATAGCCCTGCGCATAGCGCCCGGAATCTTCCGCGATGATCTTGACGCTGTTCTTGTTGGCGCCGACCGTGCCGTCGGCGCCGAGACCGTAGAAAACGGCGCGAACCGCATCGTCCGGCTCGGTCGCGTAGCTCGCGTCGACATCGAGGCTGGAAAAGGTCACATCATCCTTGATGCCGACGGTGAAACCGTTGCGCGGTTCCGGCTTCTTCAATTCGTCGAACACCGCCTTGGCCTGGGCCGGATCGAAATCCTTCGACGACAGACCGTAGCGTCCGCCGACGACTTTCGGCATGGTCTCCCGGCCGGCACGCATGATCGCTGAGACGACGTCGAGATAGAGCGGCTCTCCGGTCGCGCCGGGTTCCTTGGTCCGATCGAGAACGGCGATCGCCCGGCATGTTTCTGGGAGCGCAGACAGAAGATGCTCGACCGAGAACGGCCTGAACAGCCTGACAATGATGACGCCGACCTTTTCGCTATGGGCGACGAGATGGCCGACCGTCTCGCGAACGACTTCCGCACCCGACCCCATGACGACGATGACGCGCTCGGCATCCGGCGCGCCGAAATAGTCGAACAATTTATAATGCCGGCCGGTCAGCGCGTCGAACTGTTCCATCGCATCGGCGACGATACCGGGCACGGCGAGATGAAAGGGGTTGGCCGCCTCGCGCCCTTGGAAGAAGACATCGGGGTTCTGGGCGGTGCCGCGCACGAAGGGGTTCTCGGGGTTCAGCGCCCTTGCCCGATGCGCCTTCACCGCCTCGTCGTCGATCATCGCGCGGATGGTCTCGTCGGGCACCAATGTCAGCGTGTTGACCTCGTGCGAAGTGCGGAAGCCGTCGAAGAAATGGACGAAAGGCACGCGCGACTTCAGCGTGGCGGCCTGCGCGACCAACGCCATGTCATGGGCCTCCTGCACCGAATTCGACGCCAGCATGGCAAAGCCGGTCGGCCTGATCGCCATCACGTCGGAATGGTCGCCGAAGATCGACAGCGCCTGCGTGGCGACCGAACGCGCCGCGACATGGAACACCGACGGCGTCAGTTCGCCGGCGATCTTGAACATGTTGGGCAGCATCAGGAGGAGGCCCTGCGAGGCCGTGAAGGTGGTGGTCAGCGCGCCGGCCTGCAGCGCGCCGTGAACGGCGCCCGCCGCGCCGCCCTCGCTCTGCATTTCTTGGATAACCGGCACATTGCCCCAGATGTTGGTGAGGCCGTGCGATGTCCATTCGTCGGCCAGTTCCGCCATCGGCGAGGACGGGGTGATGGGATAGATGGAGCAGACTTCGTTCACCCGGTAGGCGACATGGGCAACGGCCGAATTGCCGTCCATCGTCGCTTGCACCTCATTGACATCAGCCATTGGCGGCAACCTCCGGGATCATGTCGATGGCGTGGCAGGGGCACTGCTCGAAGCAGGTCGCGCAGCCGGTGCATTTGTCGTAGTCGAATTCGTAGCGCTTGCCGGGGCCGAGCTTGATGATCGCGTCCTCGGGACAGGCCGCGAAGCAATTGTCGCACTCGTAACAATCGCCGCAGGAGTAGCATCGCTGCGCCTCGAACCGGGCCTGTTTCTCCGTGAAGCCACCGACGATCTCGTCGAACCCGGCCCGCCGGTCGCTTTCCAGCCGGCGCTGTTCTCCCGGCTCGGCGTCCGAATAGACGGGCAGATGCAACTTGTCGAAGGTGACGAGATCGGCGGCCGGCGGATCGACATAGCCGGCCCCATTAAGCCAAGCATCGATATGCCGGGCGGCGCGCTTGCCGTGGCCGACCGAGATCGTCACGGATTGCTGGCTCGGTACCATGTCGCCGCCGGCGAAAACGCCATCTGCACCGGTCATCATGTCCGGTCCGATCTCGACCGCGCCGTCCGGCGTGAAGCCGATGCCGGGCATGGTGGCGAGGAAGCCGCTGTCGCTTTGCTGGCCGATCGCCAACACGACCGCGTCGGCCCACAAAGTCTCCAGTTCGCCGGTTGGCCGGGGGCGGCCGTTTTCATCGAGTTCCATGCGTTCGATGGTCAGGTCGGAACCTGAAATCTCGCGGATGGTGGTCAGCCATTTGAACTTGACGCCTTCCTCCAGCGCCTCATCGGCCTCGAAGGCATGCGCCGGCATGTGTTCGCGGTCGCGCCGGTAGACGATCAACGTTTCGGCTGCGCCCAGACGCTTCGCGGTGCGGGCGGCGTCCATCGCCGTGTTGCCGCCGCCATAGACGACGACGCGGCGGCCGAGCAGAGGCGGCTGTCCGGCGCTGGTCTCGTGCAGGACATTGACCGCATCGAGGACGCGGGCCGCATCGCGGGCGGGGATGTCCACGCGCTTGCCGAGGCCGGCACCAATCGCAAGGAAGACCGCATCGAAGCCGCCGTCGCGCTTTTCGGCCATCAGGTCGGTCACCTTGTGGTTGGTGACGATCTTCACGCCCAGCGCCTCGATGCGCGCCACCTCCTGCGCCAGTTCTGCGCGCGGCATGCGATAGGCCGGGATGCCGAAATGCATCATGCCGCCAGCGACGGGGCCCGCCTCGCGGATCTCGACGGCGTGGCCGAGTCTTGCGAGATGATAGGCCGCCGAAAGGCCGGCCGGCCCGGCGCCGACGACGAGGATCTTTTTCCCGCTCGGCGGGCGAACTGCCTTGAACGCCCAGCCCTTTTCCGCAGCCATGTCACCGAGGAAACGCTCGACGGCATGGATCGAGACGGGTGCGTCGACCTCGCCCCGATTGCAGCCGCTTTCGCAGGGATGGTAGCAGACACGGCCGTGAACGGCCGGCATGGGATTTTGCGCCGTCAGGATATCCCATGCCTCGCGATATCGGCCCGCCTGCGCCTCGGCGAGCCAGCCACGAATGTCTTCACCCGCCGGACAGGCATTGCTGCAGGGCGGCGTCAGCGTCACATAGTGCGGCTTCTCGCGCCGCACAGGGCCGGTGCCGTGCGACGTGGTCAAATCGACAGCGGGCGTGAAGTCCGGTAGCTTGGTGTTCAAGTTTCCTCGCGCCCCTCTTCCGTCATATGAGGGCAAGTGTCGCTTGCGGCGCTCCATTGCGCGTTGATCGGCGTCAAGGCTTACAAAAATTTACGGCTGAAGGCGGCGGAAGATCGTCCAAGCGAGGCAATCCCGTCAGGGCGTCGGGAGCGTCAGGTCCGGCGCCGCTTCGATCAGTTGCGTCGTCGTGCTCTCGAAACCCTCGGACTTCAGGTGATAGACCGCTTTCGCAATAAAGCCGGTCTCGGGGTGCACCCAATATTTGTGATGGTTCTCCGACTTGAAGCCCTGCATCGAAACGTAATCCGCTTCGACCGTGTCGAACATGACGCCGTCCAATTCCTCATTCCCGCACACCTCGTTCTTCGCGGTTTGCGCGTTCGCCTCCATCTGAGCCGTCGCAGCGTCCGGATCGCTGTCGAGTGCGCGCAGTTTCGTCCAACTCTCGCCATGATCGGCGGAGGTGTACATGACATCGGCGTGGGTCAGCACCCAGGGCTGGCCGGCAGGTTCGATCATCTCGGTCATCCAGTGACCGGGCGCTTGCTGATAGAACCAGTTCTGACTGGCCGGCGCGCCCTTGATCTCCTGCGTGACATGGATTTTCACCGCGCCGTCGCCACTGCCCCCAACCAGCAAACGGACGAAACGGTCCCGGCAGGTTTCGGCGGAAGCCGGATAAGCCGTCGCGGATGCCAGCAATGCGGCGGCGATTACGGGTTTGGCAATGCGGTTCATGAGTTCATCCCTGCGTTAAAGTCGCAGTTTCAATCCTGCCAGACCACCGGGATTCCCACAATTCTCCGTCAAATAACCGTCAGGCGTGCTCGGTTAAATGCGCCGCAGCCTTCTCCGCGCCGATGTCGATGAGCGTGCCGAGCGCCCTTTCGAGGCCTTCGTGCATGGCGGGTTCGGAGGCCAGCGATACGGGGAAGATTTCCTCGATCGCCAAATAGGCCTGGACGATTTCCGCCAGCGACCCGCCCTTTTCCCAGATCGCGCGAAGGCGATCCGCCATCGGATCGCGGACGTCAATCGTTTCGCCGTTCTCGTCGGTCGCGGAGGTGTAGCGCATCCAGGCCGCGACGACGAGGAACAGGCCCTCCGGCACTTGGCCGGCTGCGAGGTTCTCCGCGATCGAGCCAAGCAGACGCTGCGGCAGCTTCAGCGAACCGTCCATGGCGATCTGCCAGGTCCGATGGCGAATGCGTGGATTGGAGTAGCGATCCATAAGCGCGTCGGCATAGGCATGAAGATCGACCCCGGGCGGTGGCGTCAGCACGGGGATGATCTCTTTGGACCAGAGATGGCGAACGAAACTGGCCAAGGCCGGCCGCGCCACGGCCTCGGAGACATTCTCCGCGCCTGAAAGATAGCCGAGATAGGCGAGCGCCGAGTGGGTGCCGTTCAGGCAGCGCAGTTTCATGTGTTCGTAAGGCCGGACATCGTCTACCATCTCGACGCCAACCGCGCCGAAATCGGGACGGGCTCCGCCGGTGAAACGATCCTCTATCACCCACTGGCGAAAAGGCTCGTGCATGACAGGCGCTGCATCGAATACGCCAGTGCGTTCCGTCAAGCGCTCGATGTCGGCTTCGGTCGTCGCCGGTACGATCCGGTCGACCATGGCGCAAGGGAAGGAACACTCCGCCTCAATCCATGCCGCGAGGTCTTCCTCCATCCGCCCGGCGAGCTCAAGCACGATGCCGCGCAGCATCGCACCGTTTTCCGGCAGATTATCGCAGCAGAGAACCGTGAAAGGCGGAAGCCCCGCCTTCCGGCGACGGTCGAGCGCACGGCAGAGAAAGCCCGGCGCGGATTTCGGCCGCTCGGGATCTGCAAGGTCGGCAACGATGTCGGGATGAGTGAAATCCAGCTTTCCCGTCGAGGGCGCGTGGCAATAGCCCTTCTCGGTAACGGTCAACGAGACGATCCTGACCGCCGGATCAGCCATGGCGTCGAGCACCGCATCGGGACTCTCGGGCGCGACCAAGATCGAACGCACGGCGGTACCGATGCGCAATGTCTCGCCGTCCGGACCGAGTTCACAGGCGGTGTAGGCGCAGCCCTGGGGAACGAGACTGTCGCGCAGATCGGGATTACGCAGGCTGACTCCAAGGATGCCCCAGTCGCCGCCGGATTTCTCCATCGCTTCCTCGACATAGAGCGCGGCGAAGGCGCGGAAGAATGCGCCGAGGCCCAGATGGACGATGCCGATGGCCGGGTTCAGCGCATCTTCCGGCCGACTTAGACGGGGGCGGTTGCTTATGGTGCCAGTCACAGGCGGTAAGCCTTCCTGACCAGAGTGTTGGTGAGATCGAGCGCCATTTGTTCCGCCTCCTCCATGTCCACCCGACCGTCGCCGACAAGACCGGCCAGCCATGCGCAATCAACGCGGCGCGCCACGTCATGGCGGGCGGGGATCGAGCAGAAGGCACGGGTGTCATCGTTGAAGCCGACGGTGTTGTAGATGCCGGCAGTCTCGGTGACGATCTGACGATACCGCATCATCCCTTCGGCGCTGTCGAAGAACCACCAGGGTGGACCAAGACGCAGCGCAGGATAGACGCCCGCGAGCGGCGCCAGTTCGCGCGAATAGACGGTCTCGTCGAGGGTGAAGAGGATGATGGTCAGTTCGGAACGCATGCCCACCGCATCAAGCAGCGGTTTCAAGGCGCGCACATAGTCGGTGCGCTGGGGGATATCGAAGCCCCTGTCGCGGCCGAATTTCGAAAATACTTCCGGCGAATGATTGCGGTAGGAGCCCGCATGAATCTGCATGACGAGGCCATCATCCAGGCTCATGCGCGCCATTTCGGTCAGCATGTGGCCGCGGAAGGCATCGGCTTTTTCCTGCGTCAGGTCGCCGAGCAAGGCGCGCGCGAAGAGCGCCGCCGCCTCGGCCTGCGGCAGATCTTCGGTGCGGGCGTTTGGGTGACCGTGATCGCTTGCCGTCGCGCCATGCTGCTTGAAAAACGCGCGGCGCTTGCGATGCGCTTCCAGATAGCCTTCCCATTTTGTCGTGTCGCAACCGGTAAGTTCACCAAACCTCGCAATGTTGCCGCTGAAATCCGGCGTCTCGGGATCGATGACCGTGTCAGGACGATATGTGGTGACGACACGGCCATTCCAGCCGGACTCGGCGATCATGCGATGCCATTTCAGATCGTCGAGCGCGCCTTCCGTGGTCGACAATGCTTCGATGCCGAACCGCTCGAACAGCGCGCGGGGCCTGTATTCGTCCGAAGCGAGACGTTCGGAAATTCGATCATAATAGAGATCGGCCGTCTCGGCGGAGAGGCGTTTGTAGAGGTCGAACAAGGTTTCGAAGGCGTGATCGAGCCACATGCGCGTCGGCGTGGCGCGGAACAGGTGATAATGGCTGGCGAAAAGCCGCCAGATCGTGCGCCCTTCGGTTTCGACCCGCCCGCCATCGGCGCGCGGCACGCCGAGATCGGCGAGATCCACGCCCTGCGAACACAGCATCCGGAAGACATAGTGGTCCGGCGTCACGAAGAGCTGTGCCGGGTCGGGAAAAGGTTCGTTTTCGGCGAACCAGCGCGGATCGGTATGGCCGTGCGGCGAAATGATCGGCAGATCGACGATGCCCTCATAGAGGCGGCGCGCGGTCTTGCGGGTCGCGGGATCGTTCGGAAAAAGCCTGTCCGGATCAAGCAGGGGCAATGTCGTCTCCCAGGGTTTGCGGCAGTGTCTAGCCGAAAGCGAGGTGCGGCAGGAAGAGCACCACACCGGGGAAAAACAGCAAGACCATGACGAGCAGAATGATCGCGCCAACGAAAGGCAGCGATTCGCGGACGTAGTCCTCGATCTTGCAGTCGAGCAGCGAGCAGACCGTGTACATGGCGACGCCGACCGGCGGGGTCATCGAACCGAGCGTGACGAGCGTCATCATGAGGATGCCGAAATGGACCGGATCGAAACCGACCGACTTTATCACCGGCACGAAGATCGGCGTCAACAACAGCACCAGAACCGTGCTCTCGACGAACAGGCCGGCGACGAAGAGCATCGCCAGGATGATGGCGACGATCGCCTGCGGCTGGGTGATGCCAGACAGAAGCGCGCCGGCAATGGTCTGCGGAACCTGCAGAAAGATGATGGCGAAACCGATCATGCCCGACATCAGGATGATCAGCATGATCATGCCGATATCGGCGACCGAATTTTCGATGGCATGCATCGCCTTCGCAAGCGTCAGTTCGCGATGGGCGAAGAAGCCGACAATGAAAGCGTAGACCACGGCGAAGGCGCCGACTTCGGATGGGGTGAACAGGCCGCCGCGGATCGAGACGATCAGAAGGACCGGAAAGGCGAGCGCCCATTTGGCGTCCCAGGCGGCATATCCCACGGCGGAGACGGACGGCTTTTGCGCATCGGCTGCCACATAGTTGCGGCGGCGCGCGACCAGCCAGGCCGTGACCATCAAGAAAAGCATCATCAACAGGCCGGGGACAATGCCGGCAAGGAAGAGCTTGCCGATGGAGACCTGACCGACATAGCCGTAGAGGATCAGGCCGATAGACGGCGGGATGGTCGCGGTGATCAGTGAGGAAAGAGCGATCACGGCGGCGGAATAGCCTTTGGAATAGCCGTTGCCGATCATCTGCGGGCCGAGAATGCGCGCTTCCATCGCCGCGTCCGCAACCGCGGAGCCGGACACTCCGCCCATCAAGGTGGACAGGATGATCGATACCTGCGCTAGGCCGCCGGCCATCCATGAAACGGTGATGTTGGCGAATTTGAAAAGACGGTCCGTGATACCGCTCTCGTTCATCAAATGGCCCGCGAAGACGAAGAATGGAACAGCCAGCAGCGGGAAGCTCTGCGACACAGAGGCCACTTTCTGCACGCCGATCGACATCGGCATCACGTCCGAGGTCATGAAGAAAACGAACCCGGACAGGCCGATGGCGAAGGCCACGGGGGCCCCGAGGATCAACAGGAAGAGGAAAACGGCGCCGATCAGCAGCATGGTCAGACTTCCTGGTGGAGATCTGCGTCGCCGTCGGGGCGCGCGAAGACCAGGGTTCGACCTTGCGGGTCGCGCAAGGCCTGGACGGCATTGGCGATGATGACTGCGCTCAGCAGGATGCAGCCGACGGGCACGGCGATGGTCACGAAACCGTAGGAGATGCCGCTGTCACCGAAGATCCGCTCCTTGTTCAGCATAGTCAGCTTGTACCCCTCCCAGGCGAGCACGGCCATGAAGACGATGAACAGCGCCGCAAGGCCGAGTTCGATGCCGAGACGGATGCGGCGGCTGAAATAGCAAACGACGAGGTCGACGCCGAGATGCGCCCGATCGCGCATGGCGCGAGTGGCGCCGAAGAAACACAGCCAGATCAGGAGCAGTTGGGCCATATCGACCGACCAGATCAGCGGATGGCCGAAGAACCGCATGACCGCGGCGGAAAAAACAAGGCCGGTGATCACGAGCAACAGGACAGCGCCAATCGCCAGTTCGAGCCGCGCAAGCAATCGCGCCAATTCCAGTCCTCCCGCAATCGTGTCGGGCGGACCGGAGCCCGCCCGTTCTCATTTCAACACGCGCGACGGTTATTCGCCAGCGGCGATGGCCCGGACCTTGTCGCGAAGCTCGCCATAACCGAGTTCGTCATAGACGGGAGCGGTGCGTTCCTTGAAGACCGCAGTGTCGATTTCGGCGATGGAGATGCCCTCCGCCTTCAGATCGGCCTCGATCTGCGCCAGCGAGTCCCGCGTGCCGTAGGAGGCGATGTCGCCCGCCTTCAAAGCTTCTTCGAGAAGGGCTGTCTGGTATTTCTCGGGCAAGCTATCGAACCAGCCAGCGCTGGTGACCATACCGGTGATCAGGTTGATATGGCCGGTCAGGGTAATGTTCGAGATCACCTCGTCGAGCTTCGCGCCGACGACGGCGGGAAGCTGGGCCTCGGCCGCGTCAATGGTCTTTGTCTGGATAGCGTTGTAGACATCGGCCCAGGGCATCGGTGTCGGCTCAGCGCCCATCGCGCGGATCGTGCCAGTCCAGACGGGTGCGCCGGGGGTCCGCATGCGAACACCCGAAAGATCGTCGGGACCGTTGACCGGTTTGTTCGTCAAAAGGTGGCGTTCGCCCTGCCACCAGTTGAAGGACAGGACCTGCAGGCCCGAACCGTCTGCCAGCTTGCCGGCCCAGTCATTGAACATGTCCGAGGTCACGACCTTGCGGATGCCGTCATAGCCCGACGCTAGGAACGGCGCGCCGAGAATGCCGAACTCGTTCTGGAAGACGGCGAGACGACCGCCGTCGACGATCACCGCAACGGGCGCTCCGGCGCGGGCCTGTTCGAGCACATCTTCATCGGGACCCAACTGCGAATTGGGGAAGAGACGCACTTCAACGGCGCCATCGGTCGCTTCGGCGACGTTGTCGCGGAACGCCTCAAGTCCCTTGTAGAGCGGATCGCTGGTGGCGAGCGCAGTGTTGACGCTCAGTTGGTAGTCTGCGGCAAACGCTCCAGTCGCCCCGGCCATCAGTGCCGTCGCAGCGATGACAGACTTGATCGTGAAATGTTTCATAGGTTTTCTCCTCCCTGACAACGCCGGAAACGACGCTTTCCTCATTTGACGGGAGACTAGTATGGTAGTATACGAAGAGTCAAGATGACCACTAATTCCGACTTCGTTGCCGCGCTCGATATCGGCGCCCAGCCGCGCCCTTCCACAATGGGAAGCCACGTCTTCGACGTGTTGAGGCAGGCCATCATCCAGCTCAAGCTGAAGCCCGGCAACGCCGTCTCCGAGACGGAAATCGCCAAGCAACTGGGGGTGTCCCGCCAGCCCGTGCGGGAGGCGATCATCAAGCTTGCGGATGCGGGCCTCGTCGAGGTTCGCCCGCAACGCGGCACCTATGTGCTGCTGATCTCCGAACGCGAGGTGAAGACCGCCCGTTTCCTGCGCGAAGCGATCGAGGTCGCCATCGCGCGCAAGGCTTGCGAGACGGTGGGGCCGAAGGAAGCCTCCGATCTGCGTGCCTGCATCGCCCGGCAGAAGATGGCCGAAGACAGCGGCGTCTACACCGAGTTCCTGCGGCTCGACGAGCAGTTCCACCAGACGATCGCCCGCATCGCCGATTGCGAGAGCGCATGGAAAGTGCTGGAGGGGCTGAAGGCGCAAATGGACCGCGTGCGCTTTTTGTCGATCCCTATGGCGACACCTGTGCCGACGCTGATCAGGCAGCACGGTGAAATCGCGGAGGCGATCATCGCCGGGAATCCGGACCGGGCAGAGGACGCTATACGGGTGCATTTACGCGAAATCCTCAAATCACTGCCGAAACTGTCCGCAGAGCATCCCGATCTTTTCGTTGAGTAACCGCCGGTCTCCGGCCAAAAAGAAGAAGCGACGATCTGAGTCGCGAGAGGGAGAGGAGCGGGAATGCGACGCACATGGCGCTGGTTCGGCCCACAGGACAGGGTGACGGTCGACGACATGCTGCAGGCCAGTGTCGAAGGCGTCGTCTCGGCATTGCATCACGTGCCGACCGGCGCGGTCTGGAGCGCTAAAGAAATCGCGAAACGTCAGGCAGACATAGCGTGCATGAAGGATGGCACGTCTTCCGGGCTTGCCTGGGAAGTGGTCGAGAGCCTTCCCGTTTCCGAAGACATCAAGAAGCAGAACGGTGCGTGGCGGGAACATATCGAAGCCTACAAAACGAGCCTCGCCAATCTGGCCGCCGCCGGCATCGAGGTCATCTGCTACAATTTCATGCCGGTACTCGACTGGACGCGCACGGACCTCGCATGGCGACTACCGACCGGCGGAACCTGCATGCGTTTCGACATGGTCGATTTCGCCGCCTTCGACCTTCACATCCTAAAGCGCGACGGCGCGCGGGGAGATTTCCCAGAGACTGTTGCCGCAGAGGCTGACGCGCGTTTCGCGACGATGAGCGAGGACCGCAAGAAGCAGCTCGCCACCAATGTCGTTTTCGGCCTGCCGGGCGCGGCCGAGCACATGACGCTCGAGATGGTCCGCACGCATCTCGCCGAATATGACCGGATCTCGCCGGAAGCGCTGCGGCAGCACCTGATCGACTTTCTTTCCGAGATCGTCCCGACGGCGGAGCGCCTCGGTCTGCGCATGTGCTGCCATCCCGACGACCCGCCCTTCGGGCTGCTCGGCCTTCCGCGCATCATGTCAACGGAAGCCGACTACAGGCAGGTTCTCGACGCGGTGCCGAGCGCGGCCAATGGCGTAACATTGTGCTCCGGCTCTCTGGGCGCACGCCCGGACAACGATCTGCCGGGCATTATGGAGCGCCTCGGCGACCGGGTGCATTTCCTGCATCTGCGCAATGTAAAGCGCGAGACACGGGCGCAGCGCGGCTCGTTCCACGAGGCCGAGCATCTCGGCGGCGATACAGACATGGTTGCTCTGATAGCCGCAGCGCTGGCCGAAGAAGGCAAACGCCGCGCCGCCGGTCGTGCGGACAGCTCTATCCCGTTCCGGCCCGATCACGGTCAGGACATCATGGACGATCTCGGACGGCAGGCGCAGCCCGGTTATCCGGCCATCGGCCGGATGAAGGGACTGGCCGAATTGCGCGGCATCGTTACCGCGCTTTCGCATGACCGTTATGGCGCAACGCGCGGCGGCACCGCTTAGGCTGCCCTTTCGTAGACGAGCCCGGCGCTGTCATCGAGGACAATCGGGCCGCCGACATAAGCCCCGTCGATCGACGGTGTCTTGAGGGTCAGGCGCCAGCCCGTGCCCTGGATGCCCGGAACCGGCAGCGTCAGCGGATCAAACTCGCCCGTCTCTCCGCCTTCCATATGGGTGACGGTAAAGACCTGATTGCCGTTCGGGGCGTGACGCAGGCAGACGAAGACCGTCCTTCCGTCGACCGGACGCAGATAGTCGAAGGTATCATTTGCGCCGAGATTATCACGCAGCCATGCATTGGAACGCCGGAACTTCCGCAGCGCCAGCATGAAGCCGGTCTGGTTCGGATCGAGCAGCGGCAGGGAATGGGACACGTTGCAATATTCATGCATGTCATCCATCCAGGCGCGGGCGATTATCTTCAGCTCGTCCGGCGTGAAAACATCCGGGCCTGATAGTTTCGGCTCCACCGCGTTAAGGAGGCCGGCGATCTTGTCGAGATCGTATTCGGTCACCTCCACCAGCGCCGGCAGGATCTCGAAGAAGCGCACGAGTTCCTCGCGCGTGGCAAAACCGATCTCCTTCAGGCGTCGGAAGCTCGACGGCACCGAGTAGGAATATTCGTCCACCTGCCATTTGAGCGAGATCGCTTCCTCGGCAACGACCTTGACGCCATACCGGTCGTCCTGATTGCGGATGAAGCCCCAGCTCGCCCGCGCGGCGGCGTTCAGGAAGTCCATCGGCACGCCGGGCAGCGCGGCATAGGTCAGCATCGAGACCGCCGGATTGTCATAGGCTGTGTCGAGGATCTCCATGCGCGTGCGGCCGAGGCGGGTGTTGATGTTGAGCTTCGGATTGACTTGCGTGCCGCGGCGCAGCGTGTCGTGGTTGGCTGTCCCGGAAATCCAGTTGGCGCCATGGCTCGCAATCTCGCGGATGCGCCAGTATTTCGACAGCCAGAAACCGTAGATGAACGGCGTGTTGTGGGCAAAAGTCAGCGGCCCCCACTGGAAGATGTCCTGATCGCCGAGATTCTCGATCACCGCGCGATAGGTCGACGACAATTCCCAGTCTTCCTGCGGCCAGGGACGTCCGTCCTCGAAGATGAACCACGGCCGGAACTGCGTTCCCGCGACCTCCTGCTTAACCTCCGTCATCTGCCGCAGATAATCGTCATCATGCTGGAGCGACTGGGTGTGCGGATCCCACCATTTGAAGTCCTGAGCGCCGTCGACGCGCACGCCATCGGCGCCGAAATTGACCTTGCGGCGCTGCATTTCGAGAAGGATCGCGCGGACCGCCGGGTTCTTGTACTCCAGGTTCTGGCCATACATGTTCGGCCCCGCGAAGAAATGCGGATTGAGCGTGTTGAGGCCCTGATTGTCGGAATGGCCGAAAACCACGTCGAAAACGAGCTTCTTGGGCTTGCCCGGAAAATTGTGCAGGACAGCCGCGAGATCGACCAGCTCATCGGGGCGGCCGCTTTCGAGAAGTACGGGATTGACGGCGCCCATACCGGCGATGACGACGTCATAGCCCCAGTTCGTCGTGTCGGGCCGCGTCAGCTCAACGGAGACGGACCTGTCCGTTCCATCGGATTCCTGCCAGAAATCCGGCCCCGTCTCGTAGACGGTCGTCGGCTCGACAGGCAGCAATTGAACGGCGTCATAGCCGAGATAGAGCGCATCGCCCTGCTCCAGCGGAAGATCGGCGCGCAGGCGCTCCGAGAGGCGCTCGAAGTGGCGCGCAAGGCTCGCCAGCGTGCCGCCGGCTGTGGCGGTCGGAACATGGATCTGAAGAATGTTGGTGGGTGGGCCAAAACGGTGGGGCTGTTCGCCCGACAGCGCCTCGTAATAGCCGCGATCGGACCGGGCGGCCTGCATTGCCCCGGTATCATAAAGCTCGGCCGGCGCCATCGCGCCGAACGGCAAGGAAGCCGCGAGCGGGTCGAGGATACGGTGCCAGTCGCCGGATGCATCGCGCCAGGCCAGCGCATAGAAGTCGCCGATCAGATCGCGCGTTCCCGCTTTCAAGCCGGAGACGCAAGCGAATGTGTGCGCCTCGTAGCGCATCACCGGAAGATAGACGCGCTCGAAGCTCAACTCCTGGTGGGATCGGGTCAGGTCGATATCGTCGGAGGGCTCCAGTATCTCCAGAAATACATCGCCATCCGGGACGCGATGATCGAGAAGTTCGGGCGTCCAGAAACCGAACTCGAAAAGGTCGCCAAATTTTTGCGCGCCGAGGCGGCGGGCGATGGCTGCTTCCGCGTCAAAGGCGGTCGGCTGCGTGGTCAGCTGTTCGCGACACCAATCGACGAGTCGTTGCGTGGCCTCGGCGTCGAGGCTGGCGCGGTCCTTTAGGGACATGGGCTGTCTCCCGTGCTTTGCGGGCCGTGGAGACCCTGTTTCCTTCAGGTTTTCACATCCGGCGCAGTGCGGCCGGTGTAGGCTTCGATGCCGGCGATCTCGTCAGCGGCGGCGATGACATTGGCCAGGGTCTCCTGCGCATCGCGGTGCATCTTCGACGGGTCCGTCTCGACATCTTCCAGATAGACACGCAACGTCGCGCCGACAGTGCCGGTTCCGGACAGGCGGAAGACGATGCGCGCGCCGCCGGTAAAGCCGATGCGGATGCCCTGGTTTTCGGAGCGCGATCCGTCAACCGGGTCGTCATAGGCAAACTCGTCGGCCGACTCGACCGTCAAACCGGAAAAATCCTGACCCGGGAGATGGATTAGCTTGCCGCGCAGCGCATCCACCAGCGCATTCGCCTTGTCGGAATCGACGCCCTCATAGTCGTGGCGCGAATAATAGTTGCGGCCGTATTGCTCCCAATGCGCCGTCATGATGCTGGCGACCGGCTGGCGCTTCACCGCCAGGATGTTGAGCCACAGGAGCACCGCCCAGAGCCCGTCCTTCTCGCGAACATGGTCGGAGCCGGTGCCGGCGCTTTCCTCGCCGCAAAGCGACACACGGCCGGCATCGAGCAGATTGCCGAAGAATTTCCAGCCGGTCGGAGTCTCGAAGCAATCGAGCCCCTTTGCGGCGGCGACGCGGTCGAGCGCACGGCTGGTCGGCATGGAGCGGGCGACACCTTTCAGACCGTCCGAGTAGCCGGGCGCGAGATGGGCGTTGGCGGCAAGCACCGCGAGGCTGTCGGACGGCGTCACATAGATATTGCGCCCGACAATCATGTTTCGGTCGCCGTCGCCGTCGGACGCTGCGCCGAAATCCGGCGCGCCTTCGCCGAACACGACATCCATAAGTTCTTTCGCCCAGATCGGGTTCGGATCGGGATGGCCGCCGCCGAAATCGGGCGACGGCACGGCATTGACGACGCTGCCCTCAGGCGCGCCGAGGGTTTCTTCCAGAATGGCCTTCGCATACGGACCGGTCACTGCGTGCATCGCGTCGAACCGCAGGCGAAAACCGGAGGCGAGCAGGTCGCGGATGGCCCCGAAATCGAACAAGCTCTGCATCAGCGCCGCGTAATCCGCGACGGGATCGACGATTTCGACCTCCATGCCGGCCAGTTCGGTCGTGCCGAGTTGCGACAGGTCGATATCCTGCGTTTCGACAATGTCGTAGGCGGTCACCGACTTCGACGCCTCGAAGATGCGGTTGGTCAACTCCTCGGGGGCCGGGCCGCCATTGGCGGTGTTGAACTTGACGCCGAAATCCTCTTTCGGGCCGCCGGGATTGTGGCTTGCCGACATGATGATGCCGCCGTCGGTCTTGCGGATGCGGATCAGGTTGGAGGCGGCCGGCGTGGACAAAAGCGCATTTTGCCCGACGATCATCTTCTTCGCGCCGGAGGCCGCAGCCATGCGCAGGATCACCTGGGCGGCGCGATCGTTGAAATAGCGGCCATCGCCGCCGAGAACGAGCGTCTTGCCCTCGACCCCGCCAATCCCGACCCAGATCGACTGGATGAAATTTTCCAGAAAATGGGGCTGCATGAAGACATGGGTTTTCTTGCGCAGGCCCGATGTTCCCGGTTTTTGGCCTTCTATGGGCGTCGTCTGAACGGTTATGCGTTGCATGCCTTCCCTCCTAGCGGCCGGAATTCTTCATGATTTCGGCGGTTCGCGCAAAGCGGTCGTCGGCGAGGAAGCCGGACGCCTTTTCCGGCAGGCGCCGCCGCCAGTTCGGATGCTCGAACACGGTGCCGGGAAGATTGGCCTGTTCTTCCAGCCCCAGAATATCCTCCGCCTGCAATGCCACAAGCCTGGAAGCAGAACCGGCAAGAAATCCGTGCAGCGCATCGACCGAGCCATCGTGATTGCCAATGACATGATCGAAGGCCGCGACATCTTCGCGCCGACGGTGCCTTTCATGCGCAGCGTGGTCGCCATCCATATCGCCGAGGCGCTCGCGCCAGTCGATGTCCAATCCCTTTCGCCAACCGCGCCATGTCGGCAGATCATGCGAGGCGAATGCGGCGAGCGTTTGCGGATCATAGGCGGTGGACGGCAGAAAGCCGCCGCCGCCGTGCCAATCGCGTTCGAACACCGAAACCCGACAGCCGAGAATGCCCGAATTATGCAAGTCGGCGCGCAATCCCTCGGGGATATTGCCGAGATCCTCGCCAACAATCGATGCGCCGGCGTGCGCCGCCTCGATACGCGCGACCGCCAGCATGGCGGGTTTCGGCATGGCTACATACAGACCCGGCAAATCCTGCGGACACCAGAAGGTGCGGTCGAAGCCGAGTATATGGTCGATGCGCAACAGGCCGCAGAAGCGAAACTGCTCGCGCAGCGTCTCGGCAAGGACTGAAAATCCGGTCTCGGCCATGGAGCGCGGAGAAAGCGGCGCGACGCCCCAGACCTGCCCGTCGGCGGAAAAAGCGTCCGGCGGCGCGCCGAGCGAAACGCCGCGCGCGAACTGGGACGGGTCCGCCCATGTCTCGGCTCCGGCCGGATGGGTTCCGACCGCCAGATCGAGATAGAGGCCGAATTGCATGCCCGCATCGTGGCCGGCCTTTTGCGCCTCGGCGAGCTGCGTTTCGGCGACCCATTGCAGCCAGGCGTGGAAGCGCAGGCGGTCAGGCTTGGCGATGGCGAAATCGCGCACGGACGCTGTCGCAAGATCGCGATACTCGTCCGGCCATTCCGTCCAGTAGGGACCGTGGACCTCCGACAGGGCCTGGTGAATGGCGAAGCGCTCCAGTTCCGGTCCGCGTGCGGCACGCCACGCATCGAAGGCCGGATCACCTCCCTCCGCACAGAACTGCGCATAAGCACCGCCCAGCGCCTTCTTCCTGCGGGCAACCGCTTCCGGGTATTCGATCAGCTCACTGCCGTCGGGCGGCCCCTCCGTGCCGGTCTCGATGTGGAACGCATTGAGGCGGCGGCGACTTGACGGAGCGTAAGGACTGTAATTGAGCGGATCTTCGGGAAAGCCGGCGTGAACCGGATTGATACCAAGGAAACTCGCACCGAGGCCGCCAAGCGCGCCGGCCGCGCGAGCGAGATCGCGGTAGGTGCCGAACCCGCCGCCCCTCTCCGGCTTGAGTCCGTAAAGCGGCAGGGTGACACCCCAGGTGCGCGGCGGTTCGGGCAAACGTTCCGGAGCCGCCAGAATGGTGGTGACACTGTCGCCGACAACAAGCCTGTGCCGACCGAGGGGAAGGTGCCCGAGGTCGAGTTCATGCGTTGCGCGGCCATCGCGGATTTCGCCGTCGAAGCATTCAAGCCGCCATTCGGATTCGCCGTCGCCGATCGCAAAGCGCGCTACGTCGTCGGCGCGAACCACCGCCCATTCTGGAAGGCGCCTGCGGGAGCGCGCGTCCTGCAGGCGATGCAGGCAATCCGCGGCATCGGCATCGGTTTCTGCGGACAATCCGAGCGCGCCAAGAACTGCGCGGATGCTTTCGGGCGGCGCCTCGCGCCATTGGCCTGCACCGTCGTGATAGCGCGAAATCAGACCGGCCGCAGCGGCGAGCGCTTCAAGCGCTTCGCTCATCAATCTTTCTCCTGAACCAGAACGATCACAGAGGCTTCTGAAACCGTAATTTTCCCGCCGGACACCGGTTTCGGATCCGCTTCGGGATGGGCCGTGTCGATTTCCAGTTTCCAGTGCATGCCCTCGGGGTCCTCCGGGGAATTTACCTCCACCGCCGACCCGGCGTTGAAGACGGCAAAAATCGCTGTCTCGAGCGCCGAGTAGCGCGGCGTGCCTGATGCGGTGCGCATTTCCACGCAGACGAGGCGCAGATCGGGATTATTCCAATCTTCACTGGTCATCGGCGTGCCGTCGGCACGGCTCCAGAACAGATCTTCCTTGCCGTCGATGGCGCGTTCGCGCGAGTGAAGGAAGCGTTTCTGGCGCAGGATCGGGTGCGCTTTGCGAAAAGCGATCATGCGCTTGGTGAATTCGAGGAAGGCGTCGTCGCCATTTTCCCAGTCGATCCAGCTGATTTCGCTGTCCTGGCAATAGGCGTTGTTGTTTCCGCCCTGGCTGTGGCCGATTTCGTCGCCGGCAAGGATCATCGGCGTGCCTTGGGCAAGAAGCAGCGTCGCCATCATGTTGCGCCGACGCCGTTCCCGGGCGGCGAGAATGCCGATATTCTGGGTCTCGCCTTCGGCTCCTAGATTGAAGGAATAGTTTTCCGAATGGCCGTCGCGATTGTCCTCGCCATTGGCCTCGTTGTGCTTGGAATTGTAGGAAACCACGTCGGCAAGCGTGAAACCATCATGGGCGGACACGAAATTGACCGATGAGGTCGCGGGACGGCCGGAATGGTCGAATTGCAGGGCCGAGCCTGTCAGTCGATCCGCAAGATCCGGAGCACGGCCGGGATCGCCGCGCCAGTATCGGCGTATGCCGTCGCGAAACCTGTCATTCCATTCCATGAAGGGCGGCGGAAAGGCGCCGAGCTGATAGCCTCCCGGCCCGATGTCCCAAGGCTCGGCGATCAGTTTAACCTTTGTGAGCACGGGATCCTGACGCACCGCATCGAAGAAGGCCGCACCGCGATCGAAACCGGTCGACGTGCGCCCGAGTGTGGAGCACAGATCGAAGCGGAAGCCGTCGACATGCATCACCTCGACCCAGTAACGCAGCGAATCCATGACCATGCGCAACACCATGGGATGGTCGAGATTGAGCGTGTTGCCGGTGCCGGTGTCGTTGACATAGTAGCGCGGGTTCTGCTCCAGCCGGTAGTAAGACCGGTTGTCGAGTCCACGGAAGGACAAGGTCGGGCCCAGTTCGTTGCCTTCGCCTGTATGGTTATAGACCACGTCCATCAGCACCTCGATGCCGGCGGCGTGGAAGCGGGCCACCATCGTCTGGAACTCGGAGATATCTCCATCATGCAGATAACGCGGTTCCGGCGCGAAGAAGCCGATGGTCTGGTAGCCCCAGTAATTGGTGAGATCGCGCTCGACGAGGAACTTGTCGTTGAGGAATGCCTGCGACGGCAGCAGCTCAATCGTGGTAATGCCAAGCTTGACCAGATAGTCGAGCATCGGCTCCGAGGCGAGACCGAGGAACTTCCCGCGTGGCGCGGCGTCGGGATGCAACTGCGTCATGCCCTTCACATGCGCCTCGTAGATGATCGTCTCGGCGATCGGCGTGTCCGGCGGCTCATCGTCGCCCCAGGAAAATGCGGGGTCGACCACGACGCATTTGGGCATGAAGGGTGCACTGTCGGCCTTGTCGAAGCTCAGATCGTCGCGCTTCATGCCGATCTCGTATCCCATCAGCGCATCCGACCATTTAGGGTGGCCGGTCAGGCGCTTGGCATAGGGATCGATCAGGAGCTTGTTGGGATTGAAGCGATGGCCTTCGTCGGGACGATAGGGCCCATGGGCGCGGTAGCCATAGAGCTGGCCCGGGCGCAGGCCCGGGATGTAGCCATGCCAGACATCGCCGTCGCGCTCCGGCAGATCGAGACGGGCCGTCTCGGTCTCTCCGTCTTCGGAAAACAGGCACAGGGTCATCCGGCTGGCGTGCTCGGAAAAGACCGCGAAATTGACGCCGTCGCCGTCAAAGGTCGCGCCAACGGTCGCGGGGTTGCCGGCGTAAAGCGAGAAATCCACTGTCATGGATGCGTTCCGAGACTTTCATAAAGAGCGGCGTAGCGCGGCGCCGAGGCCGACCAGCCGACAGGATGAGCCATGGCGCGGCGCTGCATGCGCTCGAAGGCCGACTTGTTAGAATAGACATCACACAATCGCATCAGCGCGGCCTCCAGCGCATCCGCTGTAACGGGATGAAACTGGAAGCCGGTCGCGACATCGGCGGCGACCGCGGCGTCATTGGCATTGATGACCGTGTCCGCCAGTCCGCCGGTCATCGCGACGACAGGTATCGCGCCATAGCGCAATCCGTAGAGCTGGGTCAGGCCGCACGGCTCGAAGCGCGACGGAACGATGACAGCGTCGCCGCCGGCCATCATGCGATGCGACAGGGGTTCGTCGTAGCCTATGCGCACGGAGACCTGCGGCATGGATTCGGCAGCCTCCATCCAGGCTTTTTCAAGGGCCGCGTCGCCGGATCCCAGAAGAGCGACCTGGCCGCCGCGGGCAACGAATTCCGGCAGAGCCTGGAGCAGCAGGTCGAGCCCCTTCTGCTCGGTCAGCCGGGAAATGACCACGGCCAGCGGGCCGTCCGTCTGCGCGAGACCGAACTCCTCGATCAGCCGGCCGCGGTTGGCGGCCTTCTTCTTCGGCGACTTGTAGTTCGCGATGGCGGGGTCGGTTTTCGGATCCCAGACTATTCCGTCAATGCCATTCAATATGCCGACAAGATCGGCCTGCCGGGCGCGCAGGACGCCGTCCAGCCCCATGCCGAATTCGGGCAACATCAGCTCGCGCGCGTAGGTCGGGCTGACGGTCGACAGTTTGTTGGAAAATTTCAGGCCGGCCTTGAGGGCATCGATTTGGCCGTAGAATTCGAAGCCTTCCGGGTGGAAGCCCCACTGCGGCAGACGCATGGATTTCAGCTTCGAAGCTGGGGCGAGACCGTGGAAAGCGATGTTATGGATCGTCAGCAGCGTGCCGACCCGGTCCGCCGCCTCCATTTCGTGCAAATAGACCGGGACGAGCCCGGCCTGCCAATCATGCAGATGCAGGACTTCGGGTCGCCAATTTCCGATGCCTTCCGCTGCGATGGATGCGGCCATCCAGCTCAATGCCGCAAAGCGCTCAGGATTATCGGGCCAATCTTTCCCGTCTGGGCCGAGATAGATCGAGCCCGGCCGGTCATAGAGATGCGGCGCGTCGAGCACGAAAAGGTCTAGACCGGCGACCTTGCCTCCCAGAAGGCGCGCCGGTCCGCCCATCAAGTCCGATTCATTGCGAAGCGCGCGCGGCCGCTTCAGCGCCTCCATCACCGCCGGATACCCCGGCAGCAAGGTTTTCAATTGCCAGCCTTCTGCGGCCATGGCACCAGGCAGCGCGCCCGCGACATCGGCAAGTCCTCCCGTCTTGACCAGAGGCGCACATTCCGACGCCACGGACAGAACTTGCCTCATCCGGCGGCTCTCCGGTCCAACATATCCTGGGTGATCAAGGTGACTCCAGTATCGCTGACGCGGAACCATTTGGCGTCTTCCTCGGGATCCTCGCCGACGACGAGGCCAGTGGGGATCACTACGCCGCGGTCGATGACGACATTGGTCAGCCGGGCAGAGCGTTCGATCGTCACATAGGGCAGGACGACCGCGTGATCGAGCACCGAATAGGAATTGGAATGCACGCCGGTGAACAACAGTGAATTGCGCACCTCCGTACCGGAAATGATGCAGCCGCCGGACACGAGACTGGACACCGCGCTGCCGCGCCGGGATTCCTCGTCATGAACGAACTTGGCCGGCGGCATGATTTCTGAATAGGTCCAGATCGGCCAATGGCGATCCCACAGATCGAGATCCGGCGCAAAGTCGGTCAGGTCGATATTGGCCTTCCAGAACGCGTCGACGGTACCGACATCGCGCCAGTAGGCCGGGGCATCTGGCGCGACCTTCACGCAGCTTCGCGAAAAGCGGTGCGCGACAGCCTTGCCGTTCTTGACGATGTCCGGGATGATGTCGCCGCCGAAATCGTGGCGGGAATTCGGATCGGCCGCGTCCCTGATCAGGAGATCGCGAAGGAATTTCCAATCGAAGACATAGATCCCCATCGAGGCAAGTGCGACGGTCGGATCGTCGGGCGTACCCGGCGGATCGGCGGGTTTCTCGAGGAAATCGGTAATGCGATCATCGGCATCGATCGCCATGACCCCGAATGCCGTGGCCTCCTCGCGCGGGACGGTAAGGCAGCCGACCGTGACATCGGCGCCGCTTTCAACGTGATGGCGCAGCATCACCTCGTAATCCATCTTGTAGACGTGATCGCCGGCGAGAATGAGAACATAGTCGACGTCGTAACTGTCGACGATGTCGATGTTCTGGGTCACCGCGTCGGCCGTACCGAGATACCACATGTTCTCGTCGACACGTTGTGAGGCCGGCAAAATATCGAGATACTCATTACGTTCCGGGCGGAAGAAGTTCCAGCCCCGCTGGCAATGGCGGATCAGCGAATGCGCCTTGTATTGCGTCGCGATCGCCATCTTGCGGATGCCGGAGTTCAGCGCGTTGGACAGGGCGAAGTCAATGATCCGCGCCTTGCCGCCGAAATAGACCGCGGGCTTGGCGCGCCGGTCGGTCAGTTCCTTCAGCCGGCTGCCCCTGCCTCCGGCAAGAACGAACGCCATGCTTCTGTTCGTCAGTCTGGAAATCGCCATGCCACCTTCTCCTCCCTGTGATCAGGTCCCGTAGGTCAGGACAACAGTCGAAAGCGGCGGTAACGTTACACGCGCCGATGCCGGCTGCCCCTGAAATCCCTCACTCGTAGCAATAACGCCGCCGAGGTTGCCTCGGTTGCCTCCGCCATAGATTTCCGCGTCGGTGTTGAGCGCCTCGCGCCACTTGCCCTCGATCGGCAGGCCGCACAGCCAGTCACGACGCTCGACAGGCGTAAAGTTGCAGATGACGACGACTGGCGGATCGTCCGGACCGCCGCGGCGCAACCAGGCATAGATGGAATCCTCGACCGCATTGGCTTCGATCCACTGGAAGCCGTCCTCCTCGCAATCCTTTACATGCAGCGCCGGCATGGCGCGGTAGAGCGTGTTGAGATCGCGGATCAGCCGCTGGATGCCTTTGTGGTTCGGATTATCCAGGACGCCCCAATCGACCTCGCCCGACTGGGCCCACTCGGCAGGCTGGGCGATCTCGCAGCCCATGAACAGAAGCTTCTTGCCGGGATGGCCCCACATGAACCCGTAATAGGCGCGCAGATTGGCGAAGCGCTCCCATTCATTGCCAGGCATGCGGGACAGCATCGACCCCTTTCCGTGCACGACCTCGTCATGGCTTATCGGCAGGATGAAGTTTTCCGAGAAGGCGTAATGCAGGCCGAACGTCATCTGGTGATGATGGTATTTCCGGTAGATCGGCTCGAGCTTGATGTATTCGAGCGTGTCGTTCATCCAGCCCATGTTCCACTTGTAGCCAAAGCCGAGACCGCCGGTATCCACCGGGCGCGACACACCGGGGAAACTGGTGCTCTCCTCTGCGACTGTCATGATGCCGTCGACCTCGCCATAGACGGCCGTGTTCATGCGCTGGAGCATGTCGATCGCCTCGAGGTTCTCGCGGCCGCCATGCTTGTTGGGCACCCACTCGCCTTCATTGCGCGAATAGTCGCGGTAGAGCATCGAAGCGACCGCATCCACACGCAGCCCGTCGACATGGTATTCCTTCAGCCAGTAGATCGCGTTGGAAATCAGATAGTTGGAAACCTCAACGCGTCCGTAGTTGAAGATCAGCGTGTTCCAGTCCTTGTGGAACCCCTCGCGCGGATCGGCATGTTCGTAGAGCGCAGTGCCGTCGAAGCGGCCCAGACCATGCGCGTCGGTCGGGAAATGACCGGGCACCCAGTCGAGTATGACGCCGATGTCCTTTTCATGGGCGGCCTCGACGAGATCGCGGAATTCATGCGGTGGGCCGTGGCGGACAGTCGGGGCGTAGAGACCGACAGGCTGATAGCCCCACGAGCCGTCGAAGGGATGCTCCGACAAGGGCATGAACTCGATATGGGTGAACCCCAAGTCGTGGACATAATCGATCAGCTCAACCGCCGCTTCCTTGTAGGACAGCATGCGGTTATCTTCCTCGTGGCGGCGTTTCCAGGATCCGAGATGCACTTCATAGACGGAAATCGGCGCAGTGCGGGCGTCGCGGCTCGCGCGTTCGCTCATCCAGCGCTCGTCCTTCCATCCGTACCCGGAAATATCGCGCACGATCGAGGCGGTTTCCGGCGGATGCTGGGAGCCGAAGCCGACCGGGTCGGCCTTCAACGGCTGAACGGTCCCGTCGGGTCCGACAATGCGATACTTGTAATGCGTTCCCTCGCCGATACCGGGAATGAAGATTTCCCAAACGCCCGTCGCGCCGCGGCGGCGCATGACATGGCGACGGCCATCCCACCAGTTGAAATCGCCGACGACGGAGACGCGCTGAGCATTCGGCGCCCAGACCGCGAAATGGGTGCCCCGGGCGCCCTCATGCGTCATCACATGCGCGCCGAGCACATCCCAGAGGCGTCGATGGGTGCCTTCGCCAAGCAGATATTCATCCATCTCGCCGATAACCGGGCCGAAGCGGTAGGGGTCGTCAAACTCCCAGCTGCCGCCATCGGCCGATCCTTTCAGGCGATACGCCTCGCCATCGGGTATTTCACCGACGAATACCGAAGGCACTTCGGGAACGGGGGAAAGCACTATGGTTTCGGATGGAGTTACGGCGCTGAGCGTTTTGGCGCCCGGATCGTAGGCGACCAGACAGGTATGGTCGTCAAACCGGTGCGGGCCGAGCACGGCAAACGGGTCGTCATGCGAACCGTCGGCTATGCGGCGCGCCGTTTCCACGGGGATCAAGGTCTTGATCAGTTCGGAAGCGGACATCATCCTCTCAAGCTATTCGCCCCACGCGGAATAGCAAGGGCCCAGAAAGTCCAATTCGCCCGAACGTCCGATCAGGACGTGACTGAATGTGCCGCCCAGACGTCGTTCATATAGCCGCGAATGGTGCGGTCCGAAGAGAACCAGCCGGTGCGAGCGGTGTTGTATGCCGCCATGCGCATCCAGGTCTTTTGGTCCTGATAAACCCGGTCGACCTCGCGCTGTTTGTCGTAATAGGCGGCAAAGTCCGAGCAGACGAGGAAATAGTCCGACCAGCGCAGATTGTCTGCGACATCCGCGTAACGATCCGGTTCTCCGGGCGAGAACGCGCCGGACTCGATTGCGGCGATGGCCTCGGCGAGACGCGGACTGGAATCGATCGCCTTCTTAGCGTGCTCGGCAACCGATCGGCGCGCCACGACTTCAGGGGCGGTCATGCCGAAGAGGAAGAAATTGTCGGCGCCGACATGTTCACGGATTTCAACATTGGCACCATCGAGCGTGCCGATCGTGAGCGCTCCGTTCAGCGCGAATTTCATGTTCCCGGTGCCGGACGCCTCCTTGCCGGCTGTCGAAATCTGCTCCGACAGGTCCGCGGCGGGGATCAGCCGCTCGGCCAGCGTGACATTGTAGTTCGGCAGGTAAGCGACCTTCAGCAATTTCGAGGTGACGGGATCGGAGTTGATGGTGCGCGCGACGTCGTTGATCAGGTGGATGATCTTCTTTGCGAAGACGTAGCCGGGCGCGGCCTTGCCGGCGAAGATCTTGACGCGCGGCGTCCAGTCCGCATTCGGATTCTCGCGCATTTCGTGCCACAGCGCGATCGTCTCGATAATGTTGAGATGCTGGCGCTTATACTCGTGGATGCGCTTGATCTGGATATCGTACATGGCATCCGGGTCGAGCAGGATACCTTCGGTATCGCGCACGAAATTGGCGAGATCGACCTTGTTCTGTCTTTTCGCCGCGGCATAGCGGTCCAGGAAGGCGGCATCGTCGATATGCGGCTCGATTTCCGTCAGACGGTCGAGGTGGCCGACCCAGTCATTTTCAATCACATCGTCGATCAACGAGGAGAGGGCCGGATTACAGGAAAGCAGCCAGCGCCGGGGTGTGACGCCGTTCGTCTCGTTGACGATACGGTCGGGATGGAGACGGTTCAGCTCGGCGAAAACAGTTTCCTTCATCAGGTCCGTGTGCAACGCCGACACGCCGTTGATGCGATGCGCCATGATGAAAGAGAGTTCGCCCATCTTCACATGGTCATGTTCGAGGATCGACGTCTTGCGCGTCGGATTGCGCCGGGCGTGCAGATCGTCGATGCGCTCGATCAGCTTCAGGTGGCGCGGCAGCAAGGCGCCCATCAGACCCTCGGACCAACGCTCCAGCGCCTCGGGCAGCAATGTGTGATTGGTGTAGGAAAGGCAGGCCTGGGCGATATCGACCGACTCCTCGAAATCCAGGCCCTTGTCGTCGTGCAGGAGACGCACGAGTTCCGGACCGGCGATCGCCGGGTGGGTATCGTTGAGCTGGATCGCGATCTTGTGCGGCAGCTTGCGCAGATCGTCATATTCAGTGAGGAACCGGCGCAGGATGTCGCGCAGCGAGGCGGCAGTGAAGAAGTATTCCTGCTTCAGCCGCAGCATCTTGCCCTGCTCGGTGGTGTCGTCGGGATAAAGAACGCGCGAGATCGTGCGCGCCAGCGCTTCCGGCTCGGCGGCGGCGGCGTATTCGCCCCGGTTGAAACGTTCTAGGTCGAAGACGCGGGTCGGCTTGGCGCTCCACAGACGAAGCGTATTCGCCCATTTCCCTTGCCAGCCAATGATCGGCGTGTCGTGCGCCGAAGCGATGACCCGCTCGTCCGGCTGCCAGACAGCCCGCTCGCCAGCTTCAACGACGGAGCCGCCGAAGCCGATCTCGAAGGCGGCTTCCGGCCGTTCGAACTCCCAGGCATGCCGGCCGCTCAGCCAGGTCTCCGGTTCCTCGACCTGGCGTCCGTCGACGAAACGCTGGCGGAACAGACCGTGCTCGTAACGGATCCCGTAGCCGTGGGCCGGGCAGGCGACAGTGGACAGGGAATCGAGGAAACACGCCGCAAGCCGACCGAGGCCGCCATTGCCGAGCGCCGCATCCGGCTCGTTTGCGAGAACGGCTTCAAATGAGATGCCAACTTCCTCGCACACTTTCTGCGACGTCTCCAGGAGGCCAAGATTGACGATCGCATCCTCCAGAAGGCGGCCGATCAAGAACTCCATCGACAGGTAATAAACGCGCTTGTGCTTGCCGGCATAGGTCGCTCGCGTGGCCGCGAACCAGGGGTCGACGATCCGGTCGCGTACAGCCAGGGACAGGGCGACCCGCCAGTCCTGAATGTGGGCGTGTTCGGGGTCCTTGCCGAACGAGTATTTGAGATGATGCAGAAGGCTTTCTCGCAAATCGGCGTCTGTCATGGTCTGTCCCTTGCCGGCAGCGGCAATCGTCATTTTAAACTTGATCGAATATGGTCTTGGGAGGCCAAAGCGGTTTCAATCGATTCTATCGCGGATCACTCATGCTTCCGCAACCCGAATGATCGCAACTACGCGTATCGCGGCGGAAAACAAGCCTGCTTGAGAGACTGTGTTGCGAACACGCCACTTTCCGAGCCGCCAAACGGTTTCCAATTGCCGACGAAACGCACTAGAAGGCGCAAAAGACGATTTGCCAGAGGCATGAAATGGCTGACAATCCTATCCGACTGCACCGGGAAGACCTCTCCGACGAGGCCGCCGCACGATATACCGACGCGATCGCCATCGACACCGAAACGCTGGGTTTGAGGCCGCATCGCGACAGGCTTTGCGTGGTGCAGTTGTCATGCGGTGACGGGACAGCGGATGTGGTGCAAATATCAAAGGGTCAGAAGAAGGCACCGAACCTGACCCGCCTGCTGCGTGACGGGAAGAAAACCAAGATCTTCCATTTCGGCCGCTTCGATATCGCTGTCCTGAAACATGCATTCGGCGTGACGACGACGCCTGTCTTCTGCACGAAGATCGCCTCGCGGCTAACGCGCACCTATACCGACCGCCACGGACTGAAAGATATCTGTCGGGAACTGCTCGGCGTCGATCTTTCGAAGCAGCAGCAGTCTTCGGACTGGGCCGCAACCGACCTGAGCGATGCGCAACTCGAATATGCAGCCTCCGACGTTCTGCACCTGCACGCACTTAAAGCCGCTCTCGAGGAGCGACTGGCGCGCGAAGGCCGCACGAAAATGGCCGAGGCCTGCTTCCGCTTCCTGCCCACCCGCGCAGATCTCGACCTCGCGGGCTGGGACGAGGAAGACATCTTTTCCCATAGCTGAGGCCAACAGCCCTCAATGTCGCGACCATTGCTGATTTTCGACTGCGACGGTGTCCTTGTGGACAGCGAGTTCATCTATCTCGACGTCGAGATGACCTTTCTTCGCGACCTGGGCGTGAATGTCGACTGGGCGACCTATGTTCGCGAATTCATGGCGCTCGGTGCGAACGAGTGGCGCATCAAATATGCCGGCCTGATCCTGCGCGAAACAGGCGAACCGCTGCTCGATGCCGGGTTCGAAAAGCTGAAAGCGGAATCGCGGCGGCGCGTCACGGCGGAACTGAAACCGGTCGAAGGCGCCGAGGCACTGCTGAAAAGCCTGACCGGGCCTCGCTGCGTGGCCTCGTCCACGCAACTCGGCTTCCTGCACCGCAAGCTCGACTTCGTCGATTTCTCCCGTTTCTTCGGCAACGGCATCTTTTCAGGCGACATGGTCGAGCATGGCAAACCCGCCCCGGATCTTTTCCTGCATGCCGCGAAGGCGATGGGCTATGGCAATGAAGACTGTATCGTCATCGAGGACAGCGCAAACGGTGTGCGCGGCGGCAAGGCGGCCGGTCATTTCGTAATCGGGTTCACCGGCGGCAGCCATTGCCGCAAGGGCCATGACGACACGCTGTTCGACGCCGGTGCGGACATTGTGCTCGACAGCCACGAGGCGCTAACAGACTGGATCGCCGAAGAACTGCCCGCGGCCTGAAGACTACAAGCTACGCCGCGGGAGGCTCTTCACAGGCGCTTTGGAGATCCTCGATCGAAAGGCTTCCGGGCGCGATACCCTCACCGACCAACCGCCGTCCGAGTTCGCAGAGGAATTCGTTCGCCGAAACCGGGACGCCATGCAGCCTTCCGATCAGCACTATTTCGCCGTTGAGGTAATCGGTCTCGATCGACCCGACGCCGCGGGCAAGGCTTTGGGCCGACGAAGAGCCGGTACGCTTTACGCCCGGAACCGGCGTCATCTGCATCAGGTCATCGTGCCGGAACCCCATCGTGTATTCGATGCCGGCGGCTTTCAGGGCGGTTTCGGCCTCTGAGCGGACACGATCGGCAAGCGTCGACTTGCGCGCGGCTTCGCCTGCAGCCGCGTCGAGTACATTCGAGAGGTTCATCAGCAGCTTGCCATACTTGCCGGGCATCACATCTGCATCCGGGAATCCCGCGAAGCCGGCGCCATCGAGCGCCTTGCAGATGTCCTCAGCTACAGCGTCGACGCCGCGCGGAAAGCGCCCGATGTTGAAAACACCGAGTTTCGGCGCGCAATTGATCACCACCTCGCCCGGCTTGACGAAATCGGCGGGCATCATGACGACAGCGGCGTAGACGTTCCGAAATATCCTGAGCGCCAGCTTTTCGTTTTCAATGCCGTTCTGGGTGCAGACGATTGCCTGTTCGCTGACGCCGCATTTCCGCAGATCCTCCAGCGCCTGCTTGGTGTCCTGCGTCTTCATCGTCAGAAAAATCACATCGTCTGGCCTGAACGCGATCTCGGAAGGTGCTCCGACGCAGGGGAATTTCACCACATCGTCCATTTCAGGCGCCCTGACGCGCAATCCACCGGCTCGCACAGCGTCGAGTTGCGCGCCGCGGGCGATGCCGATCACGTCCTGGCCGGATTTGGCCAGCATCGCCGCAAGACCGCCGCCGATCGCGCCGAGGCCATAGAAAACAAGACGCATTTGACAGTTCCTCAAAAAGACAGATCTAGCGCTCGCCGGAGGAGCGTTTACCGAACACCCCAACGCGCAGCATCACTTCGCGCGGAATGTCGTAGGTCGACAAGAGATGATGATCGGTTTTCAGGCCGAGATAATCGCGTTGAATGAACAGAACCCAGGCCCGGTCGGCGGCGTCTTGCACCAGTTCGTCACGGTCGCGGTTGGAGCCGGGCGTGGCGTCGTGGCGGCGCAGCGCTTCCAGCGCATCCTCGAGCTGCCTGCCTATGCGGCCGAGCGCCGAGGCGGTCTCCTGCATGATCTCGTAGCCGAAGGCATCGAAGCCCTTGCTACCGGAGTTGGGGTTTCTGCGGGCGAGCGAATGGGGCGGGCGCATTTCTCATTCCGGGCCAGACTGCCTCGGCAAGATCGGGCGGCGCGCGTTCCGGGTCAAGATTGCGGGCAACAAAAAACCCGCCGGACGTTGCCGCCCGGCGGGTGATTTTCGCGGAACCGCCGAGGCTTAGTTGCCTTCGCGGTTCTTCAGGGCAGCGCCCAGAATATCGCCGAGCGAAGCGCCGGCGTCGGTCGAGCCGAACTGTGCGACTGCTTCCTTTTCCTCGGCAATTTCGAGTGCCTTGATGGAAAGCGAGAGGCGCCGCGTCTTCTTGTCGAACTGAGTGACTCGAGCGTCCACCTTCTGACCGACGGAGAAGCGTTCCGGACGCTGTTCGTCACGATCGCGCGACAGGTCGGAGCGGCGAATGAAGCTGTCCATGTCGTGATCGACGAGCTTCACTTCGATACCACCATCGGTGATGCCGGTGACCTCGGCGGTGACGACAGCGTTCTTGCGCAGTTCGCCCGAAGCGGCGGCTTCGCCGATCGCATCGCGGCCGAGCTGCTTGATGCCAAGCGAGATGCGCTCCTTGTCGGTGTCGACGTCAAGGACCTGCGCCTGGACCATGTCACCCTTGTTGTAGGTTTCGATGGCCTGTTCGCCAGGCATGTTCCAGTCGAGATCCGACAGGTGGACCATGCCGTCCACATCGCCATCGAGGCCGATGAAGAGGCCGAACTCGGTCTTGTTCTTGACTTCGCCCTCGACGACCGAACCGACCGGATGGGTCTGCGCAAAGGCTTCCCACGGATTTTCCAGCGTCTGCTTGAGGCCGAGCGAAATGCGGCGCTTCTGCGGGTCGACTTCAAGCACGACCACTTCCACTTCCTGCGAGGTGGAGAGGATCTTGCCGGGATGGACGTTCTTCTTCGTCCAGGACATCTCCGACACGTGAATCAGGCCTTCGATGCCCGGCTCGATCTCGACGAACGCACCGTAGTCGGTGATGTTCGTGACCGTGCCGGTGATCTTCTTGCCGACCGGATACTTCGTGCCGATGCCGTCCCACGGATCTTCCTGGAGCTGCTTCATGCCCAGCGAGATGCGGTGAGTTTCCTGGTTGATGCGGATGATCTGGACCTTGACGGTCTGGCCGATCGACAGGATCTCGGACGGATGGTTGACGCGACGCCATGCCATGTCGGTGACGTGCAGAAGGCCGTCGATGCCGCCGAGATCGACGAATGCACCGTAGTCCGTGATGTTCTTGACGACGCCTTCGACGACCTGACCCTCTTCGAGGTTCTGGACGATTTCCGAACGCTGCTCGGCGCGGCTCTCTTCAAGAACGGTGCGGCGCGAAACGACGATATTGCCCCGGCGCTTGTCCATCTTGAGGATTTCGAAGGGCTGCGGATTGTGCATCAGTGGCGTGACATCGCGCACCGGGCGGATATCGACCTGCGAACGCGGCAGGAATGCCACGGCGCCGTCCAGATCGACGGTGAAGCCGCCCTTGACCTGGTTGAAGATGACGCCTTCGACGCGCTCTCCGGCTTCGAACTTGGCTTCGAGCTTGACCCAGCTTTCCTCGCGGCGCGCTTTTTCGCGCGAGAGGACGGCTTCGCCAAGGGCGTTTTCGACGCGCTCGACATAAACTTCCACGGTGTCGCCGACTTTCAGCGATCCGTCCTTGGCCCTGGCGCCGAATTCCTTCAGCGCGATACGGCCTTCGACCTTCAGGCCGACATCGACAATCGCCATATCTTTTTCGATTGCCGTGATAATTCCCTTGACGACGGCGCCTTCCGAGGTGTCGTGATCTTCAAAGGACTGTTCGAGGAGGGACGCGAAGTCCTCCCGGCTCGGATTCATTTCTGACATTGATACTCCTGGGGGCCCGGGAAAACTTCTTCGGGCACAGCGCCGGTGGGTTTGTGTTGCGTTGCTCCAAACGGCAATCCGGCCCTCGATGTTCTTACGGGCCAAAATCCGGCGCGGGGACCGCAGTTCGGAAATGCTAGTAGTTTGCGTCCATGGCAGCGTCGACAAAGCCACGCGCCGCCTGGAACGCAGCTTCTATAGTCATTTCCGAAGTATCTAGCAAGTGTGCGTCCGCCGCCGGCCTCAAAGGCGAATCCGCTCGTCCCGTGTCGCGTTCGTCGCGGCGTTTGATGTCAGCGAGGATCGCGTCGAAGTCGGCGCGGCCGCCGCGCGATTCGATATCGCGCAGACGCCTCCCGGCGCGCACCTCGGGGCTCGCTATCACGAACAATTTCACCTCGGCGCCCGGACAGACAACAGTGCCGATATCGCGACCGTCGAGGACCGCGCCTTCCGACCGTTCGGCGAATTCGCGCTGTTTTTCGACAAGGACGCGACGAACTTCGGGGAAAACGGCGACCCGCGACGCGGCGTCCGCAACCGCGTGCGCCGACAGGACACCGCGATTGAGATTGCCAAGATCGATGCGGCGGGCCGCATCCACCGCCGCGGCCTCGTCCTCCAGCGAACCGCCTTCCTCGAGAAGCCGATGCGCGACGGCGCGATAGGTCAGGCCAGTGTCCAGATAGGCGAGATGATAATAGTCGGCGAGGCGGCGGGCGAGCGTGCCCTTGCCGGAGGCGGCCGGCCCGTCGATTGCGATGGTGATGCTCACGCGGCAGTCTCCATGTTTGCTCCGAGATCCGCCATCAGCTTCATGAAGCCAGTAAAACTTGTCGAAATCATCGAGGCGTCGTCGACGAGGCTGCCGTGTTCCGCAGCAAGACCGAAAACGAGAAAGCTCATGGCAATGCGGTGGTCGAGATGGGTTGCGACGCGGGCATCCTTCGTCATGGCACCCAGCCCCTTGCCGCCCGGATGGCCGCGCACCGACAGGTAGTCGCGGCCTTGCGTGCAATCGACGCCATTGACTTCGAGCGCGTTCGCGACCGCGGCCAGCCGGTCGCTTTCCTTGACCCGCAACTCCTCGATGCCCTGCATGAGGGTCTCGCCCTCGGCGAAACTCGCTGCGACTGCGAGGACCGGATACTCGTCGATCATCGACGGCGCACGCTCGGCCGGAACGGTGACGCCTTTGAGGTCGGAGGACCGGACGCGAAGATCGGCGACATTCTCGCCGCCTTGCGAGCGAAGGTTTTCGATATCGATGACCGCGCCCATCTCCTGCAGGGTGGCGATCAGGCCGGTCCGGGCCGGATTCATGAGGATGTTCTCGATCGTGATGTCGGACCCGTGCGTGATCAGCGCCGCGACGATCGGGAAAGCGGCCGAGGACGGATCGCCCGGGACGGTGATCTCTTGTCCCTTCAATGGGCATTGGCCGTCGATGGAGATGTGCCGCGCGCCTTGCTTGTCGAGCGTGATATCGATCGGCGCGCCGAAGCGCTTCAGCATGTTTTCGGTGTGATCGCGGGTCGCGACCGGCTCGATCACCGTGGTAATGCCCGGCGTGTTGAGCCCTGCCAAGAGGACCGCAGACTTGACCTGGGCGGACGCGACCGGCACCCGATAGCTGATCGGATTGGCCGTACGCGGCCCGTGCAGGCGGATCGGTAGCCTGTCGCCCCCCTCCGCCTGTGCCTGAACGCCCATCTGGCGCAAGGGATCCAGGATACGGCCCATCGGTCGCTTCAACAGCGAGGCGTCTCCGGTGAAACGGGTTTCCATGTCGTAGACACCCGCAAGCCCCATGACGAGGCGCATGCTGGTTCCGGCATTTCCGAAATCCAGCACGCCTTCGGGTTCGAGCAGGCAGCCATTGCCAACACCCTCGACAATCCAGTCTTCTCCGTTTTTGCGGATATTTGCGCCAAATGCGCGTATTGCCGACGCCGTTGAAAGGATGTCCTGGCCTTCGAACAATCCCGAGATGCGCGTCGAACCGGAGGCAAGCCCGCCAAGCATGAGCGCCCGGTGGGAAATCGACTTGTCGCCGGGCACACGCATTTTTCCCCGAAGCGTTCTGGAAGGACGTGCGAGGGCGGCTGACCGGATTCCGGAATGTGACACGAGAGGGCCCCGAACAAGTTGAGCGACAAAACGGGCGCGGCCTAGCACAGCTTCACCGCGAAATCACCTTGTCCGCCCGGTTTCCACCAATGTCGACGGAATGCGAATTCACCTTTGACAGCTATTTTCTTTGTCGCTATGGACCCAAAACATTTTTCAGGACATCAAGGACCCTCGTTCCGCCGCCGAGCCGGGCGGGACACATGGAATTACCGAGGACGCGACTGTGGCAAAACCGGAACTTGGAACGAAACGCATCTGCCCCGAGACGGGTAGAAAATTCTACGATCTGAACAAGGATCCGATCGTCTCACCCTATACGGGCAAGACGTATCCGCTGTCCTATTTCGAGGACACGAAATCCGAGGTGATCGAGGAGAAGGCCGAAGAGGCGGAAGAAAAAGCGGCGGAACTCGACGACGAGGAAGACACGGCCGACGCCGAAGTCGTTTCGCTGGAGGATGCCGAAGAGGAAGAGGATAGCGGCAAGGACGATAACCTGCCCGACCTCGGCGACAACACCGACGACGAGATCGACATCGACGACGATGAGGACGACGATACTTTCCTCGCCGACGACGAGGACGATGACGATGACGACGTAGCCGGCATCATCGATGTCAGCGGCGACGACGACGAAAGCTGATAAAAAGCGCGTCGCGGGGACTTGATCTTAACGCGACGCGAATGTATCTGACCGCGGTCCGCAGGCTCCCCAAGCCTGCCGCGAGACATACGGGGCCATAGCTCAGCTGGGAGAGCGCCTGCATGGCATGCAGGAGGTCAGCGGTTCGATCCCGCTTGGCTCCACCAAATCCTCGATCTTAGATTGCTTGTTTGCAGGTTGCCGCCCACCAACACAACCTGCCGGCTCCGGTTCGGTGCTTCTCCTCCTCACCTTCAGCATTTCCTGAGAATCAAACTGATTTGGTTTTTCGGCCGGAGACAAACCGGTCGGAATTTTCGTTGAACTTCGCGAAAGGACTATCAGGTCGCGGAGAAACCGACGCCCTTGGCCTGGTAACCGCCCCGGCAGCTATCCGCCAGCGAACCGCGAACCGAACCCACGGTGACGCTGTGCAGCAGGAGATAGCCGTTCTGGAAGGCCCGCATTTTCAACAGCAGCAACGCATTGTCGCGACCGGGCGTCATCGATCCGTCGCCCCGGCAAAGCGTTGCCGACAAGTTCGAGAAGCGGCCGATCTTTTCGGGTACTGTATCAACGATCTGGACGCGTTGGGCATCGCTGCGCGACGGCAGCTTCCCGCCACTATCCGATCCGGTCGAACTGCAACCGGCGATGAGAAAAACCAGTAATACAATGGCGTAGCGCATGATCGGTCCGTTCAGCGGGAATCTCTGTAATGAAGGCGGTTTACCGCGGCTTGTCCTGTCGCGGCAAGCATTCGCGATACCGATCCCCTTCGGACCAAGCCTCGCCGGAAGCCGGTTCCCATCGGTACACCGCGGCGCAGATTGATCCGTTCTCGAAGATGGGACTTCTATTAACTATTCACTTACTGTAACATTTGGCCTGCTAGAGTTTGGCAGCGTACGGATGTAACCGATGCAAAGTGATGTAAAAGTGCCAGTGCACCCGGTGCGGGCCGAGCAACTCATGATCCTCGCCGAGAAATGGCGGTGTAGTTCCACGGAGGCGATCGAACGCCTGATCCGCGAGAGGATTAGTTCCGGCGACCTGCCCGACAGCACGCCCGGTCTCGAAGTCGCCGCCTTCGGCAACCTTGTCGCCTTCAAGATCGACTTCGACCGGACGCCGCCGATGTCCTGGGAACAGGCGATGAAGATTGGGCGGGCACTCGACCGCCTCGCGTCAGGCGGGATGAACGGCTTCAAATGCGCTTACAGCGAGGATACCAGCATCGTTTTCGCGCGGAAGACCGACAGCTTTACCGTGACCTTCTCATCTCCCGGAGACGAGAAAAAGAAGGATGTCACCGCGACGATCATCGAAGATCTGGCGCGGCAGTTCCGCACAGCGGCACTAACCGCCAAAGCCAACAAGAACGGCAACTCCTCCGATGCGGCCTATGCAAAGACGGATCGCGTAACGGCGCTTCACGCCTAGGGACCTGACCCTGGACAGCCGTTACTTTACTTCTTTCTCGCGTGTCCGGATGCGCGCGTAGAAAACTTCCGACAGGGTGAGCAACGCCCTGTCGACTTCCGACGGTTCCCAGCCGGCGTGGACCGCCCATTCCTTGACCGTTTCCATATCGTCTGCGAGCGCGCTTTGGCGTCCGGAGCCGTCATGCGCCATCTCAAGCTGCCGGACGATCTCCTGTTCGCTCATGCCGGACCGCAGAAGATTTCGGATCAGATCGTCAAAGGACGCCATGATCGCCGCTTCGCAGTCGCGATCTCTTCCCCGATAGGGTGCTACTTGTCTCGGCGGTGAAATGCTCATTCTGTCCGGCCGCGCAACACTTTTCCCGGCTCGCGCGGCCTGCCCGGCGAGCGATTGGGCACGTCGATGCTTACAAGATTTTAGCATCGGGTAAAGTCCGCCCGATCGTCGTCGACGGATTTACGCCGCCATATCCACGGCTACCTGCCGCGCAGGAAGGCGAAAGTATGGTGCGTCGCAGCCGTATCGCGCAAATCGAAAAATACCGAAAGGCAAGAGTGACAAATCGATGATTATCGAAGATAACCGCCGGCAGGGAACAATGGAGCAAATCGGTGAACCTGCTGCCGCCTCGACAGATGGACATCATGGAAATCGCCCGCCGTGAGGGCCGGGTCGAGGTCGATACGCTTGCGTCGCGATTTTCGGTAACGCCACAGACAATCCGCAAGGATCTGAACGATCTCTGCGACCTCGAGAAACTCTACCGTGTGCATGGCGGCGCGGTGTTCCCGTCCAACACGGTCAATCTCGCCTATATCGCCCGGCGCGAAATCGCGGCTGGCGGCAAGGCAAGTATCGCCGATCGCGCCGCTTCGCTGATCCCGGACGGCGCCTCGCTGATCCTCAATATCGGAACGACCGTCGACCAGGTGGCGCACGCGCTCGTCCGTCATAACGACCTGATGGTCATCACCAACAATCTGAATGTCGCGACCACGCTTTATGACGCGCCGGGCATCGAGGTGGTGATATCGGGCGGCATGGTGCGCAAGGCCGACGGCGGCGTTGTCGGAGAGGCGGCCATCGACCTGATCCGCCAGTTCAAGGTAGACTATGCGGTAGTCGGCACATCGGCGGTCGATACTGAGGGGACGCTACTCGATTTCGACTATCGGGAAGTGCGCGTCGCCAAGGCGATCCTTGAACAGGCGCGGTCGAAGATCCTGGTCGCCGACACAACCAAATTCGAGCGGCGCGCGCCGGTGCAGATCGGACATCTTTCCGATATCGACATTTTCGTCACGGATGCACGACCGCCGGAAGAAATCGTCGACATCTGCGCGGAAGCGGGCGTCGACCTGATCATAACGGACGAGGAAAATGGTTGAGACACCGCATTACGACATTCTGGTCATCGGCGGCGGCATCAATGGCGCGGGGATCGCGCGCGACGCCGCCGGCCGCGGCTATTCCGTCTGCCTGGCGGAAGCCGGCGATTTCGGCGGCGGTACTTCGTCCGCTTCCACGAAACTGATCCATGGCGGGCTGCGCTATCTGGAGTTCTACGAATTTCGGCTGGTGCGCGAGGCGCTGATGGAACGCGAGATCCTGTGGGGAATGGCGCCGCATATCATCCGGCCGCTGCGCTTCGTGCTGCCCTATCATTCCGGCCTGCGCCCGGCCTGGCTGCTCAGGATCGGCCTGTTCCTCTATGACAATCTCGGCGGGCGCAAGCTCTTGCCGGGCACGAAGACACTCGACCTGACGAAGGACACTGCGGGAAAACCACTGAAGCCCGGCTACCGCAAGGGCTTCGAATATTCCGATTGCTGGGTAGAGGACGCGCGGCTTGTGGTGCTCAATCTGCGCGACGCGCAGGCGAAGGGCGCCACGGTTCTTGCCCGAACGACGGTGACAAGCGCACGGCTGGTCGATTCCACGTGGCATGTTTCGCTGCATGACCGCGATGCGGACGCGACGTCGGAGATCACGGCCTCGCTGGTCGTCAACGCCGCCGGCCCCTGGGTCGACAACGTGTTAAAGTCGGTCTTCGGCCAGAACGACGCGCAGAATGTGCGCCTGGTGCGCGGCAGCCACATCGTCATCGACAGGAAATTCGACCACGGACGGCCCTATATCTTCCAGAACGCGGACGGGCGCATCCTGTTCGCGATCCCCTATGAGACCGACTACACGCTGATCGGGACGACGGACGCGGAGCAGGAGGCTCTTGAGGAGCGGCCTGCGATCACGCCGCAGGAGACCGAATATCTGTGCAAAATGGCGAGCGAATATTTCGCCGAGCCGGTCACGACCGACGATGTCGTATGGACCTATTCTGGCGTGCGGCCCCTTTATGACGACGGCGCCTCGAAGGCGCAGGAGGCGACGCGCGACTATGTCATTCGCCCCGACAAGACCCTCGGCAATGGGCGGCTCGTCAATATCTTCGGCGGCAAGATCACAACCTATCGCAGGCTTGCGGAATCGATGCTCGCCGAAGTCGAAGCGGTGCTGGGCAAACGCGGGCCGGCCTGGACCAAAGGCGCGACCCTGCCCGGCGGCGATTTTCCGACGACCGGTTTCGACGATCTGGTCAGGGCGATACGCACGGAGTATCCCTTGCTCGATGCGGCGCTGGTGCGCCGTCTAGCGCGACTTTACGGCACCGATGCTAGGACAGTGGTCGACGGCGCGAAAACGAGCGAGGATCTCGGTCGCGATTTCGGCCACGGCCTGACCGAGGCGGAAGTGCGATATCTGATGAAGACCGAGTGGGCGCGGGCGGCGGAGGATATCCTGTTCCGGCGCACGAAGCTCGGGATCCGCATGAGCGAAGCGCAAAAACAGGCCCTGGCGGACTGGATGGCGGAAAGTCGCGGTTCAGCCTGACTGACTTGCCTTTTCGGCGCGGATGCTGACTCCTCTCTGGAGAACAGGTTGGCCAAGCGGATCGAAAACGCGATGAAATACAAACTTGCAGTTATCGCGCTCCTTGCGGGCATTTCCGGCGCCGACGCCCAATCGGGCGACCCGGACGCCGGTAAAGCCACATAAGCCTCCGATTGCGCGCGTTGCCACAGATCGGCTGAGCGGACAGCCGGCAGTATCGCGGGCGACACCGAGGCAGCAAAAGGCGACTGGCTCGAGAGCTTCCTGCCCGACCACCACTTGCGTGACATCGGCAACATGGCCGACCTGATCGCCTATCTCAACAGTTTCTAGCGAAACGCGAAAGCCAGCATGGCCACGCCAAGTGCCAGCGCCAAAATCCGGAAGTTTCTAATGATCGCGCGATCCTTGGCAGTTGCCGGGCCGCCCCGGTAGTCGAAGCGCTCATAGCGGATGTGAGCCGGCGGCACGCCGAGCGACGTTAGACCGCCGCAGGCCGCGCTCATCATCCCTGCTGGCCCGCAAATCATTACCGCTATGTCCGTCGGCTCAAGTCCTTCGAGCGCCTCGGTAAGGAGTTCCCTGTCGAGAGGACCCTGACGCTGACCAGGGCCGAGCGGTTGCCTGTCGAGAAGTATAAAAGAGCGCGAATCCAGCCTCTCCAGCCAAGGCTCGAATATCCGGGGATCGACCAGAGCTGCGGCATCGCGCGCGGCATAGACAAAACGCACAGGGCGAGGGTCTCCACGCCGGGCGAGATCCTCCAGCATCGACAGAATGGGCGCCAGACCGACGCCCCCGGCTATCAGGACCACCGCGCCTGACTGCCTCTCGGCAAGCGTGAAACTACCGTGCGGGCCGTCAATCGCGGCCGGTGTTCCGGTTTCCAGATCGCCTATTGCGGCAGTGAAGTCGCCGGCCTCCTGGATCAGGAAACGGAATTCTCCCGCATCGTTTGGCGCAGAAGCGATGGAGAATGGATGATCGAACAGGGGAAATCGCCGCGGCGCAAAGGCGACCCAGGCGAACTGGCCGGCCTGGTATGCGAGGTTTTTGCTAGCCTTGCTTGTCAGCCTGATTTCCCAGAGCCGGTCGGCAAGCCTGCGCTTGCCCGAAAGAGTCCAATCCTGTCGGTGCATCTGCCGCACACGCACGGTGTAAACGCCTATCGCCAGCGCAACGGCTCCCACGACCAGCACGATCCAGTAGATGCGCGATACCGTTGCGTCGGCATAGATGCCCGCATGCAGCAGGTGAAGCAGGGTCGCGACCGCCGCACCCAACGCCATCAGGCCGTGGCTCGCCCGCCAAACCTCGTAGGAAACCGGCAGACGGTCACGAAAAATCCCGAGACCGACCAGACCGAGAATAAGCAAAAGCGCCACGATACCTGGAATATCGGCCGGCCGGTTGATCAGCGCGACGAGATGGTTCCAGGTCGAGTTGGGCCGTGACAGGTCCAGCGGCAACAGGAACAGGAGCGGGTGGGTAATGGCGAGCACGACGAGCAGCCGCGCCATCCATTTGTGGAATGCCATTGTGATATCGATGCCGATACGCCCCGAAAGGAACTCGAAACGACCGCTGGTCACGAGTTGCAGGCACAGCATCACCGCAGCAACCATGCCGATGGCGCCCGCCAGTTCCGTCCAGAACCCGTAAGGAAGCCCTGCAAACGTCGCCAAAAAAAGCGGTATGACGGCGAGAGTGAAATACCCTGCCGCCAACATCAATGGTGAAAGACCGGGCCTTTTCTCTGGATTAGCCTTCGATCGCATAGCCTGATCCGAAATGTTGACATGCGGCAGTGGCTAGATGATCCCAATTGCGGCCAAAGCACAGTCCGTAAATTGTCGCATATCAGTCGGCGTTGTCTGCAATCCTGCGCTCCATGAGCCTGACATAGAGCCCGGGCGCGAGCCGATTCACCCACCATGCCAGAAGCGCGACGCGGCCGACCGGGATCATCGTGCGGCCGCGGCGAACGCCCGCGAGGATGATGCGGGCCGCTTCGTCCGCATCCATATTATCGATGCCATCAGCCGCCGAGCCCGGACGTGCTATGCCGCCAGGCCGTTGATCCGGATTGCCCAGATTGGTCGCCACGAATGAGGGCGCGGCGATGTGAACCGCAACGCCATGCGACCGCTCCTCGCTGGCAAGCGTGCGAAAGAAGCCCTCAAGCGCATGTTTCGAGGCCGAATAGGCCGATCGGCGATGCAGCGGCGCAAAGCCGGCTACTGACGAGACCGCGAGATGCGCGCCGCGGCAGTCGCGCACCGCCTGCAGCAAGCCGGCCGCAACATGGATAGCGCCGAAATAGTTGACCGCGAAGACCTTGCGATGGGTTTCCATCTCCATCTCGGCGAACAGGCCGATCTGGGTGATCCCCGCATTGTAGATGACGAGGTCGATCGAGGGACGTGCCGTGACGACTTTCGCGCATGTCCTGCGGACAGCATGTTCATCGGTCAGATCACAAGGATAGAGGCTCACCTCGACACCGAGTTCTCCCGCGGCATTCAGTTCCCCGCCCGGCAAATCGAGGATCGCGACATGCCATCCGTCGCCGAGCAGGCGCGTGGCCAACGCACGGCCAAGACCGCCCGCGCCGCCGGTGATCACGGCTGTTTTCACAGGCCAGCCCCCTTGCGCCAGAGGTCGAAGACTTCCGCGCTGGTCAGCTCCGGCACATAGCCGAATTCCGCCTTCAGCTTCGCATTCTCCAGCACCGGGCGGAACTGAAGGAAGCGCACCTGCTCCGGCCCGTAGCGCGAGAGACGCAACGGCCTGGCGATGCCGAGCGCCAGTTTCAGGAGCCACGGTGAAAGCCAGCGTACCTTCTTGCCGAGCGCTGTCGCCAGATCGCGCGTGCCGAGCGCACCGTCTCCGGCGACATTGAATATACCGGGCGGGCCGTCCGTCGCGGCGCGCAACAGGATGCGGGCAAGGTCCTTCGTCCAGATGAAGACGAAGGGGCTGTCGGAGCCGCGAATGCCAAGCAGCGGGTCGCGGCGGAAAAGCGCCGTGATCTGGTTCTCGATGCCCTCGCCCAGTACGGTGCCGACGCGCAGCACCACCTGTTCCAGAGCCGGCCGCTCGCGACGGGCCTCGGCCAGCATTTCCTCGACCAGGCGCTTGTGATGTGCGTAGGCGAATTCCTCGTTTCCGCGCAGTGCATCCGTCTCTTGCAAAGGCACGGGATTGTCGACGTGATATCCGTAAGCAGCGCCTGACGATGTCACGACGATGCGGCGCACGCCATGGGCGATGCAGGCGTCGATCACCTTTCGGCTACCCTCCACATCGACCGAATATTCGAACTCCCGCGTCGAACCCTTGGGGGGTGTTACAATCGAGGCGAGGTGGACCACCACCTCGGGTTTCCAGTCGCCGATCACCATCTCCGGATCGTCGCCGCGCACATCGAGGGGGCGGTACTCCGCGCTTTCGGGCATGCCCTCCGGCTGCCTTATATCCGTTGCCAGAATATCGTGACCGTTCGGCATTTCGGCCAGCAACGCCTGTCCTATGCCGCCGGCGGCGCCGGTGATCAGGATGCGGGTCATCGCGTCGCCTCGGTACGCGCCAGTACCCATGCAAGCCCGATCCCTGAAACTGCGTGCCAGATCCCCCAGAAGGCGGCGACAACGGCCATGCCGCCCAGACCGTGGAAAAAGGCGAAAATCAGGATCAGTCCGAGGCCGGAATTCTGGATGCCGGTCTCTATGGTAATGGCGCGGCGGTCATAGGTCGAGACCCGCGCGAGGGTCGCCGTGACGAAACCGCCGCCGAGCGCCAGTGCGTTATGGGCGACGACCAACGCCGCCACAGCGCCGACATAGGCGAGGAAGAAGCCCCAATTGGCGGCAAGCGCCAGCACAATGAAGCCGATGAAGATCAGCATGGAGACTATCTGCATCGGACGGCGAATGCGCGACGCAAGATCCGGCGCGCGCATATTCAGCAAGATGCCGAGGCAAAGCGGCAGGATCAGCATCAGAAAAACGGTGATTGCCACGGAAACAGGGTCGATGGCCGTCGCCTGCAATATCTGGCGGGTCGGTGCGTAGAGACTGCCCCAGAAACCGATATTGAAAGGTGTCATGACAAGCGCCGCAACCGTGGCGATCGCGGTCATGGAAACGGACAAGGCGGTGTTGCCACCGGCTCGATGCGTTATGAAATTGGAGATATTGCCGCCCGGACAGGCCGCGACGAGGATCAGGCCGAGCGCAATGGAGGGGCGCGGCTCGACAAACAGGATGAACACGAAGGTGGCGACCGGCAGGACGATGAATTGCGAGAACAGGCCGGTCAGCAAGGGCTTCGGCGCCTTGAGGAGAGCGTGGAAATCGGCCGGCCGCAAATCGAGTGCGATCGAAAACATCACGATCGCCAGGATGGCATTGAGAAGGTTGAGCGAGGCCGGGCTGAAATTGAGGAGAACGGTGTCGATGTCGTCCTGCATCACGCCGCTCCCTTCAGTTTCGAAATCCGGGCGTTGACCGCGTTCCGGAACGTCGCCTTGTCGACATAATAAGCCATGCGCGGCAGGTCGATATAGTTCATGCCACCCGTCGCGCGGTCGAAACGGGCTGCTTTTTCGGCGCGCAATTCCTTCGCCGCCTCCGTGCCGTCGCGCAGACCGCGCAGATAGCGAGCGACCATTTCGGCCTGCTCGTGACGTCCCTGCCAGCCAAGGCCTGACGCCTCGACCATCCCCATCAGGAAGATGTCGTCGCGCTCGGGATGCATGCAATTGAGGAAGAGATGCGGGGCGTCGCCCTTCCAGTTGAGCAGCGTCCCGTCGATGAATGGATAATGCAGCTTGTAGCCGGTGGCGGCGAGGACCATGTCATATTCGCCGCTGGCGCCGTCCCTGAAATACACCGTCTTGCCATCAAAACGCTCGATATCGGCGCGGATGTGGATATCGCCGTGACCGGCGTGAAACAGGATCAGCGAGTTGACGACGGGGTGGGATTCATAGAGCCGGTAGTTCGGTTTCGGAAACCCGTATTTCTGGGGATCGCCGACGAACCATTTCAGGATCATGCCATCGATCTTGCGCTTCAGCCACATCGGCAGCTTGACCGCGCCACCCAAGGTGTCGGCGGGTTTTCCGAAGACGTATTTCGGCACGAAGTAGTAACCGCGTCGCATGGAGAGGTCGCAGGAGACACCGTGATGGATCGCGTCGACGGCGATGTCGCAACCCGAATTTCCGGCGCCGACGACCAGCACGCGCTTGCCGTCGAACTGGCGTGGCGAGCGGTACTGGCTGGAGTGGATCAGTTCGCCCGAAAACTCGCCCTCGAAGTCCGGCATGTTGGGCTCGGACAGCGTGCCGTTGGCGATCACGACGCCGGCGAAAATGTCCTCATGCGTCTCGCCGGTCTTGTCACGCCATGCGACGCGCCAGCCCTCGCCGCTGCCGCCGAGCGGCTCCGTGCGCAGAATTTCTGTTTCGAACAGGAAGTGTTTGCGCAGGTCGAAATGATCGGCGAAGCGCTGGAAATAGGTCTTCAGCTCACGGTGAGAGGGATATTCAGCAACGCTCTCCTCCATTGGGAAATCGGCGAATTCCGTCATCCGCTTCGAAGAGATGAGATGCGCCGTCTCATACATGGTCGAGCGCGGCCCTTCGATATCCCAGAGGCCGCCGACATCCGAATGCAATTCGAAACCCTGAAACGGGACGCCTTGCTCGACCAGAGTCTTCGCCATGGCGAGCCCCATCGGGCCGGCGCCGATAAGCGCGTAGCGTTCCCGGTTGCGAGCGCCTTCCTCCGGCGGCCGACTTTCTGCCTGCGTCATGTTTCCTCCCCGGACTTTTGAGCCCGTTCCTCGCATTATTATTGAACGATCGTTAAAAATAACGCAAGCTGGATTTCACATGACCGAGACCGACATCGCCCCACCAAGACGCAAACGCGCGCCCTCGAAACGCTCGCTGGAGACACGCGCGCGCATACTCGACGCCGCGGAACGGCTGTTCGCGCAGGGGGGCTTCGACGGCGCATCGATGCGCGATATCGCCGTGGCAGCCGACGTGCCGGTCGCGCTTGTCAATTTTCACGGCGGAGCGAAGGAAGCGCTTTTCGACACCGTTGTCGCGCGGCGTGCCGAAACGCTGGCCCGGCACTGGCTCGACGCTCTCGAATCTGCGAAGGCGGATCATGGCCCGCTCGACCTGCGTGCGGTCCTCGACTGCTTTATTCGCCCCTATCTCAATCTGGCCGCGACAGGTGGAGCGCAGTGGACGGCCTATGCGCGGCTGATCGCGCATGTCTCGGCGGATGAACGCTGGAGGCCGATCAGCGAACGCTGCTTCGACCCGACGGTCGCGGTCTTCGTCGCTGAACTGATCCCAAAGTTTCCGAAAGCAGAGACCCGGCGGATCGCAGGCGCCTTCGTCTTTTCTATTTCGGCCATGCTTTCGCTGGCAACGTCGCGCTGGCGTATCGAGGCGATGGCCGGCGACTCCGGCGAAGCGACATCCGGGCTCGACGAATGGGCGGACTTCCTGATCGACTTCTGTGAAGGCGGTTTTCGCGCTGCTCTTGCAGGCTGAACAGAAAAGTCAGCTCGACTCGCTGTCGGCAGCGCGCCGGTCAGCCGCCAGGCGCGTGCTGATATCCGCGGCCGCCTCGCGCACGCGCTCGCCGATCCGCTCCACGACATCCGGCGCTGCGGACTCGTCGGCTATGGTTATGCAAAACGTGCCGATTGGCGTTTTTCCGCCATCGAAGATCGGCGAGGCGATCCCGGTTACGCCCTTTGTCAGTTCGTCGATCGCTACGGCGTATCCACGCCGACGAATGCGCCGCAGTTCGGACAGCACCGCGTTCGTGTCGGACCCCAAACCCACCGCTGCGAGTTCGGCCCGGTTGGCCTCGATGATCGGCTCGAGCTTCCGCTTGTTAAGGACCGACATGATGGCGCGCGAGATCGCGCCGCGCGAAAGCGGCAGGGGTCGTCCGCGCGGATAGTCGTTTTCGAGATCGGGCGTCTGCGTCTCGGATGCAACAACAAGCAGCTTGTTGCCATACCAGCGAACGAGCAGCGCCGCGCAGGGCCATGTTGCGGCAAATGCCTCCATATGCGGCTTTGCATAGAGAAGCAGCGTATCCGACTTGCGCATCAGGAAGTCGAGCTCGACGACGCGGGGGCCAAGGGCGAAGCCCCCCGAGGGCATGGAGGTGACGAAGCCGGCTTCCTTCAGAATTTTCAGGTAGCGGTAAAGTGTCGGCCGACTGTGGCCGAGCGCCTCCATCAATTCATCGGGCGTCCATTCGAGATGATCTTCGGTAAAGACATCGAGAAGCGCCAGGATGCGTTCGAGGCTGTTAAGTTTCGGCAAATGCGGATTCCTGTTTATCGCCGCATCGCATGAACGATGCGGTTCGGCAAGTATGGCTTGCATTCGGAAAACTCAATTCGACGAAGTGAGGAGCCAACGCAACCTTGTCTTCTTGCCCTTTTGCACGGGCGCGCCCCGGTTGACCCGTCTCGACCGCCAGCTTGCATGGTAGTATCTAATCGTTTTAGGCGATAGCCGTTTCATTCATGGGATTCGATCACGAAATGGGCGGCGGACTGCGGCTATGTCGGCGTGCGGGTTCTCAGTTGGGACGGCCGGCAGGCTTCGTCTCCGGCCTGAAACTGGGGCAACTCTGCGCCGATCTCGCCAGTTTCGTCGAGGGCCGCCGCCACGACAATGGCCACGTCCGAATGCGGTTCGTCGAAACACGGCGGCCGTTGGGTGGATTTTGAGAGTTACGTGAAACGGTAGTCCTGGCTACAGGGCGAAAACGCTCGCCAAGGCTCTTTGGTATTTCAGAACAAGTTCCTCATCCCGGAAAATCCTCGCCATTTCGGCCAGCGGCTGTTCGAAAGCCTCGCCATATGCCTGGCGAAATCCAGCGATGTAGGGCGTCTTGTCGCGCCCGTCGTCAAGCGCGATGGCCGCTGCAAGGGCCTGCAAGTAACCGCGATCGTCGCCCATCGCGATGATCTTGTCCGCAAGTCTCAGGGATTCCTCGAAATCGTCTCTTCGAAAAGCATCGACGACCACCGGTATATACATCCAACCGGGTGGGGCGGGGCTTAGGGCCAGCCCTTGTTGAACAAGTTCCACACCGCGCTCCCACTCACCAAGCTTGATGAAATAAGTGCCGTAATGGAAATAGAAATCCGGCTTCGACGGATTGAGAGTCAATGCGCGTTCGAAACTCTCGCGCGCCGCATCCATTTCGCCCATAGCGGCATACGCCATGGCGACATATTCGTGAGCGCTGGCGTTCGCCGGATCGAGTTCGACCGCCCGCAGACCCGCAACGAGGGATGCGGAGAGAATTTCCAGCGGGTCACCCTGATCGTGCCGCACCCAATCGATATATCGGGTCAACGCCCATAGCGCCCAGACCATGCTGTCCCGGCTGCCATTCGTCGTGAGTTCCGCAAGGCACTGGCGCGTTCGCTTCTCACGCTCGGCACTGTAGCGTTGCACCACATCGTAGAATTGGACGATACACTCGTAATCGGACGTCTTTGCATTGCCGAGTTCGGTGCGGCGTCTTTCCAGCCGCATGACTGCGTCGCTTTGCACAATGCCCGATATTCCGGCCACCCGCGGAGCTATCGCGCGAACCGCCGTCAGCAGAAGCTCCTGATATTCGGCATCGTTTCGCGGGATGACGAGTATCTCCTTCCAGAGGATCGAACCGCCATCGGTCTCCAGAACCGCGATCTCCACCAGGTCGGCCGCCCCGGAATTCATGAAGCGCCCGGTCACGCGAAAATCGGATTTCTTGATCGCCGGGCTGCGGTCCTCCGCCACCAGCATATTGCGAACCCGTACACTGCGGAACTGGGAGAGATCGAGAACAAGCTGCTGCCGGATACCTTCCAGCAATCTTCCCATATACGGGTCCGGGCCGCCCAAGAACGGCAAAACCTCGACAATCGGAAAAGTGATGTCCGCGCTGGCGGTTTCCGCCGAACCATTGGAGGAAAGAAGCCTTTCCCCGCTCAGCGGGGAAAGCAGATAGGCAATCGCACCTGCCGCAATCAGCATGACCGCAATAAACGAGGATACGGCAAGACGCCTCGCACGAGGATGCGGGGCTTCCGGCGCCGAATTTTTTTCGACCAGCGCCGCGCTTGGCGATGGCTGCTGACGCGTAAATTCCGGCCGGTAACTTCCTTTCGGAATGCCTATGCGAACCAGATCGGCCTTTCCCGGGCCGTCATAGTAATCCGCCAGCACAGTGCGCAGCCGACCCGCAAATACACGCACCACGGGATCGGACTGCGGATCGAACGAGGCCGGGCGGTCCAATGCATGCACGGCGATGGAATAGGCGCTAATCCCGTCACCGCGACTTTCGAGCTCCTCGACGACAACATAGCGGAGAAATGCCTCCAATTTGGGCGATGTGCTGAGTAGCCCGGCCGCGAGAATACGACCAAGTGCATCGCGTGCGTCGAGCACATCGTTTTCGCCAATTCGCTCCATGTGGCGAGCGAACTACCTCTCTGCGGTCAGAATGGTCAATCGGGACGCTTTCGCGCGCATCCCGTCCGAGCACATAAGCGGGCCGCGTCGGCCAATGCAAGCGATCGCGTGCAACCGGAGCTGTAAGTTGTTCCACCTACGGACGAAGCTTACTCGGTTGCAAATCCGACCCGCAGCCCACCCCAATGGCGCCCCTTGACGAAGATCGGCGAGGAGAGATCCTTCATCAGCTGATATTGCCCGCCGCCCATGTCACGCCGGTAAGTTTGAAGGAGAAACCGCTTTGTATTTCGCCCAGCCGCGAGCCCGGTACGGTCATCAAATATGCGTCGATTTCTGCAATTCGCGGCGTTCCAGACCGGATCATCGGACTGTGCCTGAGAATATTTTCGGTTATGTGTCGGCAGATAGCCGTTGCGATCCACAGCCGCACAAAACACTACACGCGGATCGACTTCCAGGAACGCCTCCTGGATTTGCGGCATCACCGCATCCGTGAACCGGGTGAAATCCGTCAGCACCTGCCGGGGATCGGAGCCCTCCACGGGGCGATAGTTCTCGTCGAAGAGTTGCGCCATCGCTATGCGACCGGAATCCACCGCCTCCTCAAAAAGCCGCGCGGTTCTTTCCGCTTCGGCAACGCAGGCACGGATTATCGGCGTGTCGGCAGTCTCGATCCCGCTCTCCTCGACGAGCAAAATCATGTCTTCGGAGAAGGCGACGAGTTGATCGAACTTTGCACGGGTATCCGCCAGTTTCGCGGCATTCCCCTGCGCCATGTGATCGAGTTCAGTGACCTTTTCGAGGACATTGCCGCATATCGCGTTGGCGCGCTCGACCGGTTCGGAGATACCCGAAATCTCGCTCGTCATCGACGCGACATTCTCACCGAACACATGGAACTTCCGCAAATCCTCATCGATCGCCTCCGAACGCTCGACCGCAGCCGAGGCCCTGTCGGCATTCGACCTGTTCTGCTTCTGGAGGATATCCACCGATGCGCTCAACTTCTGCAAGCGAGAGATGATGTCGCGGGAAACCTGTTCGGTCTGACCGGCAAGTTGACGGACGGACTCCGCGACGACGGCGAACCCCCTGCCGGCTTCGCCCGCATGCGCCGCCATGATCCCCGCATTGATGGCGAGCATCTGGGTTTCCGTCGCAATACCCTGAATCGACTCCGAAAAACCATAGACCTCTTTCAACTGGCCGACGACGGCCTCGAATTCCCCGAAGACGTCGCTGGAGGATCTGGCCATGTCGTTGATATCCTGAATGGCCATCGACAAGGCGTTTTCGATCGATGCCGCGGTGTCGGTCAGCCCATCGCGCACGGCGGCGGCCGAACCCACCGCTTCACGCGCCACAGTCGCCGCATCGGCGCTGGTCGAAGCAATCTGTTGCAGCGAACCGGTCAATTCGTGAAAGGCCTTCGCCTCGCGATCGATATCGGATGCGACTTCCGTCACTGTGCCGGATGTATCCGCGATATTGACCGAAAGACTCCCGAGACGGGCGCCGACCAGCGAAACAGCGCGGGCCAGTTTTGCGGCGTCTTCCGCTTGAACGTTCGCCGGCTTTGTATCAATCGGCACGACTTCAGGTGCATATTCGTCGTCGCATTGCGGCAGCGCTTGCGCACCAGAGTGAAGATGATTGGCCATTGGAAACCTTTCGACGTTCCTCCGCCCCAAAAGGCAAACTCGCAAATCGGATCTTCCGATCCGATCGGCTATCTCACATGTAATCGCGTTTCATTGCGCGAAACTTGGGCAGCTTACCTAATGTCAACAGCGAGATTAACCGCGAATTATCGGATTTGGCCCAAGATCAAGAACGGTGTGAGGAGGATGAGGATGCCCGGGTTCGATGCGAATACGGCGGCAGGAGAGCGCACGTCTTTCGAGCGTCTTGTCTCGGAACTGGCGCGCCAGCAGGCGCATCTCGAGGTCATCCTTGCCTGCATGTCGCAAGGCATCGCCCTTTTCGACATCAACCAGCGGCTTCTCGTCAGCAACCGCCGATACATGAATATCTACGGAGCGCGGGAGGAGCTCGCAGCACCCGGCGTTACGATCCACGACATAATCCGGCATCGCATCAATGCCGGCGCCTATCCGAAAACGGACCATGAAAGCAATGCCGATCGTTATATGGCGATGGCGCAAGGAACCACGCCGTCACCGCAGCTCTTCAGGCTCCGCGACGGGCGCATGATCTCCGTGAATTGTCACGCTCTCGAAAGCGGCGGCTGGTTGAGCACCCATGACGACGTTACGGAAATGTGGACGTTGCAGCAAGAAGTCGAGCATATGGCCTATCATGACCAGCTTACCGGTATCGGCAACCGTCGGCTTCTCGAAGACAGGCTGCAGGCAGCCTGCGCGGAAGCGAAGGAGGGACGCGAATCTGTTCTGGTCCTGATCGACCTAGACGGGTTCAAGGCGGTGAACGACGAGCACGGCCACCAGGTCGGAGACAAACTGCTTCAGGCGGTCGCCGAACGATTGATGGAAAATGCGGGCGACGCATTCGCGGCCCGACTGGGCGGCGATGAATTTGCTGTGCTGCTCCCGGCCCGGCAGGAGGATCGCGGAGTATCCGCAACAGCGCGATGCCTGATCGACGGCCTCCAAAAGCCATACGATATCGGCGGCATCAAACTCGATTGCGGCGCGAGCGCCGGATTGACCCTGATCGTACGCGAAACGGGAAGTATGGATCAGGCGATCGGCGAAGCCGACAAAGCGCTCTACATGTCGAAGCGAAGCGGCAAGGGGCGCGTGACGGCGTTCAGTGCGCCAATCAGGACAGATCGCGCGGACGCTTTATCCGCTGCCGTTCGCGATCGCGGCTAACCGGTTTACGGTCCGGACGAGCGCGTCGGTCAACTCGCGCGGCGAAACGCATCAAGGGTATGTTCCAGCCCGACATCGACGAGGATCTCTTCCAGATCGTGCAATGTCGTCGGCGAGCCTCCGCCAAACGCGTTCTGCATGATTTTCGTCACTTCCATCAGACGCTGGCGACAGAAGTCGATCTTCTGGATCGCGACGATCTGTTGCGGCGTCAGATCTTCACCGCCGATCGGCAAATCCTCGATTTCGCCGGCGATAAGCGCCAGTTCCTGGACCAGAAGACCGACAAGTTCGGTCTGATGAATCTCAGCCTGGGTACGCATCTTGCGCACCGGTGCATCGCCTTCATCAAAGTCCTCAAAAGAAATCGACATCGCCGACGCTCTCCATTTCCCTGGAAATTTTCTTGGGTTCCACTTCCGGAACCGCAGTGCCGATGAATTTCTGACGCGCCTTTCCCGTACACGGCTCGAATTCGATCCTGCGGCCCTGCGGACCGCCGAGGCTGTTTGAAACCAGCATCAACCCTTCATTGACAACAAAATTCTTCGCGAATTCTGAGTTTTTCGCGCCGGCGTCACTGCGGGCATCGAGGACACGCGCGCCGCCAAACAATTTAACCTGAAGGCGGCTGCGCGCGGCCCCTTTCTGGAACAACCCGTTCAGTAACATCTCCATCAGATAGACACCGTAACGCCGCGACTGGTCGGAGCCATCGCGATCGGGATTGCCCGGCAGGAGAAAGTGGTTCATGCCTCCCACGCGCGCCAGCGGATCATAGATGCATGCGGCGACGCATGACCCGAGAACCGTCGAAATGACCGTCCCTTCGACGTCCGACACGGCGAAATCGCCTTGGACGATCGGGATCTTTTTTACTGTCATGGCTGTCAATTCAGTCGTCCCACCACCGATTCGATTGATTTCTTCAGCACATCCGGCGTGAAGGGCTTGGCGATCACGTTGTTGACACCCAGCTTGACGGCGTTCTGCACCACCGTAGCGTCTTTACGGCCGGTTAGAATGATGAAACCGGTCTTGCCCAGCTTGGGATGGGCTCGGATCGCGCGCAGCAACTGGAAGCCGTCAATATCGGGCATGTAAAGGTCAGATATCGCCAGATGCACCGGCTCAGCATTGAGCTTCTGAAACGCCTCGCGGCCGTCCTTGGCAACGCTGATGTGCTTCACGCCCATTTGCTGGAGAGCTTCGACTGTTACCATACGACTGGATATATGGTCGTCGACAACCATGATCCTCAATACGTCAAGCACAGACATTCTGTGTTACCTCCATGCGGGTGCCGAACAGGGCATCGGTTATTTCGTTTAGTGGCAAAATCTCTTTTGCAGCGCCCAGCCGCGCGGCGGCTGCAGGCATTCCATAGACGAGGCTTGTTGCGCGGTCCTGGGCGACCGTGTACGCCCCGGCGTTCTTCAGCGCCAGGAGCCCCTCCGCACCGTCGCTACCCATCCCGGTCAGGAGGGCGGCACCGCATCTGCGGCCATAGGCAGTGGCGACCGATTCGAACATGACATCGACCGACGGCCGATGACCGGACCGCAGTTCTCCCGGCACGATCCGGCAGATCCGCTCGGTGCGGCCGGCGACGGTAAGGTGGCCTACTGCGCCCGGCGCGATATAGACATGGCCGGGACGCAGTTGCATTCCGTCAGCCGCCTCGTTGACGGTCGGCTTGCACAGCCTGTCCAGACGCTCGGCAAAACTGCGGGTGAAGTGTTCCGGCATGTGCTGCGTCACAAGCGTCGGCGGGCAATCCGCGGGGAAGCCGGTCAGCACTTCGGTCAGGGCTTCGACGCCGCCGGTCGACGCCCCGAGGGCGATCGCATCGAGGCCGGGTCTCTTCACGCCGCCGGAAGACCGGGACGCCGGTGCTTCATGCAGCGCCGCAGAGGCGCCGTGCTTCTGCTTGATAATCGTCTTCGCTGCCGCCGCCGCCTTGACGTTCTCGCACATCGCCTGCAGCGCTTCCTCGTCGTCCATGCGCGGCTTTGGAAGACAGGAGAAGGCGCCGATTTCCAGCGCGGCGATCGTAGCGTCGGCGCCCTTGCGGGTCCAACTGGAGATCATCACGACCGGCATCGGGCGCAGCCGCATCAGCCGCTCCAGAAAGTCGAGTCCGTTCATGCCCGGCATTTCGATGTCGAGCGTGATCACATCGGGATCCAGCGCCTTGATCATCTTGCGGGCTTCTTCGGGATTGGCGGCCGTGCCGACGACCTTGATCTCCGGATCGCTCCCGAGCACCGCAGCAATCAGTTTCTGCATGGACGGCGAGTCATCGACGACTATCGTGCGGACGCTCATTTGATTCCCCCGGTCGGTTCATGTCTGTAACTGGTAATCCCGATCTGCCGCAGGTCCTTCATCGCCGGACCGCTGACACGCTCGGAATGGCCGATATAAAGATGACCGCCCGGTTTCAGGACCGAGCAAAAACGGGAGAAGATCTGCGCCTGAAGATCCTGTTCAAAGTAGATCAGGACGTTGCGGCAGAAGATGACGTCGAACTTCTGCTTGAAGGGCCAATCGTTCAACAGGTTGAGGAAGCGAAATGCGATCAGGTCTCGCAATTGCTGACTTGCCTCTCCGCTGTCTCCGACCCGCTTGAAATAGCGGTCGCGGATGGCCGGTGGCATGCGCGAAACCATTTCGGCGCTGTAGCGGCCTTCCTTCGCCTTTTCGAGCGAATTGTGGTCGAGATCGCTTGCCAGAATCTTCAGATTGTAGCGCGCCGCCTCGGGAAAAGCCTGCAGGACGGTGCATGCGATCGTGTAGGGCTCGCGGCCGTCCGAACAGCCAGCGGACCACATTCGCACGGATTCTCCCCGCTTCAGGCGCTCCGCCAGAACCGGCATTACCGCGCCTCCGAGATGCTCGAAATGGTGCGGTTCGCGGAAGAAATTCGTGACATTTGTCGTGATCGCCGAAATCAGCTCACGGCGCTCTTCATTGCCGCTCGCCGACCCAACATACTCGATGTAAGCGCCGAAATCGGGCACCTGCAGCCGACGCAGCCGCTTGACCAATCTGGAATAGACCAGATCCCGCTTGGCTTCGGTCAGGTTTATGCCTGCCTCGCTGCGCACCAGCGTCGCGATCAGGGAAAACTGCTTATCGGTCAGTACGTATTCGCGACCGGGGTCTTGTTTGGCGACTGCCCCGTTTAAAGCCGTGCTCATGCAGCCTGCAACTCCATTTCGGGCGTAATCGCCTCCAGGGAGATTTCGCAGATGATACGCTTCTCGATAACGATGACGCGGTTGAACATCTCGCTGGACATGGACGGATTGACTTCCGGCACCGGACGCAGGTGATCCGGCCCGACGTCAAGGATGTCGGAAACGGAATCGACCAGCAGGCCGAGCGTCTTGTCGCGGAGATGGACCACGATGATCACGTGCCGTTCGCTCGGCTGGCTCAGCCCCATGCCGAGGCGGGCCGAAAGGTCCATGATCGGCAGGATCGTGCCGCGCAGGTTGATCACCCCGATAATGTAATCCGGGGAGTGCGGCAGCTTGGTTGCCTGGCTCCAGCCGCGGATCTCACGCGTGGACGTGATTTCGACACAGAATTCCTGATCTCCGACGCGAAAGGCGATGAATTCCTCGCCGCCGACATTCTGCTGTTCTAAATCGTCATGCATCGTATTCACCCTGCCATGGATTGAATGACGGCCGTGTCCGGATCGCTCGCCTGGTGCGACACGATGTGGTCACAGTCCAGGATGAGAGCGATCTGGCCATTGCCGAGAATGGTCGCCGCGGCGATCGAGGGCACACGCTTGTAGTTGGATTCGAGGCTCTTGATGACGACCTGCTGCTGTCCCTCGATCGAGTCGACCAGGAAAGCCCCCATGCCGTTCTTGCCGCCCTCGACCACCATGATGGTGCCCTTCGTGAAGTCGGTGCGCTTGTCGGCGAAGCCGAGCTGGCGGCCGACATCGATGATCGGGATCAACTGGTTACGCATCTTCACAACACGGTTGTTCTTGCCGATCGTGTAGACATCGCCCGGTTTCAGGGTCGCCGTTTCGAGGACCGCGGAGACGGGCAGCACAAGCGTCTGGCCAGCTTCCTTGACGATCATGCCGTCGAGCACCGCAAGCGTCAGCGGCAGGCTCATCGAGAACAGCGAGCCGTGGCCCGGCTCCGAAGAAATATTGACACGACCGCCCAGCGCCTGGATCGACTGGCGCACGACATCCATGCCGACGCCGCGGCCCGAAACGTCCGTGATCGTTTCAGCGGTGGAGAACCCCGGGGCGAAGATCAGATTGTCGATATCGTCGTCCGAGAGCTTCGCGTCGCGTGCGACGATGCCCTTTTCGATCGCCTTGCTCAGGACGCGCTCGCGATTGATGCCGGCGCCGTCATCCTTGATCTCGATGACGATCCGTCCGGACGAGTGATAAGCTGAGAGCTTAACCGTGCCGTGCGTCGGCTTGCCCTTGGCCTGGCGCTTTTCCGGATCCTCGATGCCGTGATCGACCGCGTTGCGGATCATGTGCGTCAACGGATCGATCAGACCTTCGATGACGGTCGTATCGACCTCGGTATGCTCGCCCTCAAGTTCCAGCATGGCCTTCTTGCCGGTCGCCGAGCAGACCTCGCGAATGATGCGCGACATGCGCATGAAGACCGGCTTGACCGGTTGTGCGCGGATCGCCATGACGCCGCTCTGGATTTCGCGGGTCAGGTTCTGCAGTTCGACCAGAGCAAGGGCGGCCGGCGACGCGTTGCCGAAGCCCGCCTGACCGATGCGCTCCGCGAGCATCGCCTGGTTGATCACCAGTTCGCCCATCAGATTGATGAGCCGGTCGACCTTCTCCGATTCGACGCGAATGGTCTGGCTGGCCTTCTTGACCTCTTTCTTGCCCGCGCGGGCGCCCGCATCCTCGGATCCGTCGTCGGAATTTCCGGCGTCGGCTTGCTCTTCAACCTGCCTGGCAGGAGCGCCGATGTCAGCGGCTTCCAAGGAGCCGATCAGGTCCGCAACCGGATTGGCGGCGTCCGCAGGTTCCATTTCCGGATCCCGACCGAAGTCGTCGATATCGGCGATGCCGCCATCGCTTTCATCGAGCGACTGCAGGAAGGCATCCAGGCTTGCGCCGTCGTCGGCGGCCGGGGCGCCCGTCTCCTCGATGGAAAGGGCGCATTCCCCGTCGACCCAATCGAAGATCGCCTCGATGTCCTCGCGCGCGCTTTCCGTTTCGAGATCGATCTGCCACTTCAGATAGCTTTCGTCTGGTGAAAGCTCGGACAGTTTGGGAAGATCCGTCGTGTCACAGGTCACGGAGAGCGTGCCAAGATCGGCCAGCTCACGGAAGAACCTCAAAGGATCATGACCCTTCAGATAGAGGCTCGCATGCGGCGCAAACGAGATGTGAAAGCTTCCACCTGCCGGCGTCCCGGCGACGCCGAGATCGGCAAGATCGATCATAACAGGCGCGAAATCGGCCAGCGCATCGTCCCCGTCATCGGCGTCTTCCGCAGCCTCGGCGAGGCCAAAGGCGGTTTCAAGATCGTTGGCGAGGCCTGACGTGTCGTCCGGTTCCGAACCGGTACGTTCCGCTTCAATCACATCAGAGAGCACATCGACGGAACGCAACAGCAGATCCATACGATCCTCGTTGACTTGGTTCAGGTCATTGCGGATCACGTCGAGGGCGTTTTCGAAAACATGCGCGAAGGAGACCAGCGCGGCGAAACCAAAGGCCCCCGCGCCGCCTTTAATGGAGTGAACAGCGCGAAATACCGCGTTCACCGTATCGATGTCGGGCCCGGACGACTGGATTTCGTGCAATCCCGTCTCGAGCTCCGCCATCTGGTCGGCGCATTCGGCGAAGAACGTTTCCTTGATATCGTCTAGGCTCATGATTCAGGCTCGTCCTTACGGCATCACGCGGTTGACGGCCCTGGTCAGCTTCTCAGGGTCGAATGGTTTAACGATCCAGCCGGTGGCACCGGCGCTCTGCGCGCGCTGTTTCTTTTCCGGCGCGCTTTCCGTGGTAAGGACCAGAATCGGCACGCGGTTGTATTCCTCGGATTTGCGCACTTTTTCGATGAACTCGAATCCGTCCATCACGGGCATGTTGATGTCCGTAATGACCACGTCTGGCTGGGATTCCCGCAACTTCTCGATACCGTCCGCACCGTCTTCGGCAGTCACGACCTCGAAGCCGGCGCCAGACAATGTGTGGCGCAGCATTTCCCGCATCGTGCGAGAGTCGTCGACCGTCAAAATCTTCTTAAGCATGATTTAAGTCCCCTACTTCCAGTTCGGCGGCCGTCAGGCCGAGCGTGCTCAAGTTCCCCTCAAGGATTGGGGAATCTCCGGTGAAATTCATGGTCATGCCGTCCTCGCGCCAGAGGCGGGCTGCTGACAGCAGGACCTGTATGCAAGACGTGTCGATGCGCTGTACCGCGCTCGCATCGAACCGCAACGGATGGCTGCGCGCCGAGAGGATGGCATCGGCCATCTGCGCGGCCGTCTCGCCGGGCAAGCTGGCGGGCAGCGTCATCACAAAGCCGGTTTCATCCTCGGCCATGCATTCGGTAAGCGGGTTTGCGGCTTTCTTTCGCGCCATGATCTAGAATTCCTCCCAATCATCCTTGAGGGCGGTGTTTCCTGCGCTGCGGCCGCGGAAGGAGCGCTGCGCCCGAGGGACCGGCCTTTCGGCCGGACGTACGGAGCGCGGTGTTTTCTGCCGGACGAAACGCGGTTCGGGTTCATTGTTCTGATTTGCGGTCCTGAAGACCGCGATCAGCTGCGACAGGTTTTGTATTTCCTGCGAGAGGGAATGGCTGGCGGCAGTGGTCTGCTCGGCCATGGCGGCGTTTTGCTGGGTAACTTTATCCATCTGGCCGACTGTGGCGTTGAGTTGCCTCAGCGCGACGGACTGCTCGCCGGCGCCGCTCGCGATCTCCTCGACAACCGCCGAGATCTCGACAACGCGCCCGGCTATGCGATGAAGGGTCTCGCCCGTCGCATTGACAAGTTGCGAACCGGTCGCCACCTGGTCGGAGGACTTGGCAATCAACGCCTTGATTTCCTTTGCAGCCGTTGCCGAACGCTGGGCAAGCGCACGCACTTCGGATGCGACGACCGCGAACCCCTGACCAGCTTCACCCGCGCGCGCGGCTTCGACACCGGCATTGAGCGCGAGCAGGTTGGTCTGGAAGGCGATTTCATCGATGACCGAGATGATCTGGCTGATCTCTCCGGAAGACTTCTCGATGTCGCCCATGGCCTCGAGCGCCTTGTTGACGATACCGCCATTGGTTTCGGCATCATCACGAGCGGTGTTGACCAGCTTTCTGGCGTTTTCGGCGCCTTCCGAGGATTTCTGAACGGTTACCGTGATCTGATCGAGCGTCGCCGCCGTTTCCTCGAGCGACGCGGCCTGCTGTTCGGTGCGGCGAGACAGATCGTCGGAGGCAGCGAATATTTCCCTGGAGCCCTTCTCGATCGTTCCCGCAGACATCGCGATCTCGTTGAAAACGTCGGCGATCCGGCCAACCGCCAGATTGAAGTCGGCCCGCACCTCTTCCAGATCGCCTTCGAACGGCTCGGCGATCTCGCAATCGAGTTCACCTTCGGACAAATAGATCAGCGCCTGGCCAAGAGCGGCAACAGCGCGGTCCGTCTGTTCCAGCTTTTCGGCGAGTTCGGCATCGCCGCGCGCCTTGAGATCAGCGGCACGCTTGCGTTCCGCAGCCGTACGACGCTCGGAATCGATCGTTTCGCTCGCGGCTTCCCTGAAAGAGAACAAGGCGCGGGCAAGATGGCCGACTTCGTCGCCGCGATGGACAAAGGGTACGTCCTCATTTGTCGCGCCATGCGCTAGATCTTCGGTATAGGCAGCGAGATCGGACAGCGGCCGGACTACAGAACGGTGAAGCGCGACGAGCCAGGAAACGATCAGCAGGAGAGCCGCGCCGACCGTACCGTAGACGGCCCAGTCGAGGAGCTTCACGCCGGTTTGGCTTGCACTTTCAACAGCGGCGACATCCGCCCTGGCCTCTTCCGCGGCGCGCAACATGATCGCCTTGTGCTGATTGAAGCGCTCCCTCAGGATATCCAGCGATTGGCGAATCCCGGCTGACTGATCGGTGCTTTCGAGCCTTGGGAAGAAATTGTTTTCCGCCTCGATCCAGAAACGATCGAGCACTGTCGGGGAATCGATCGTGATGAGCTTGCGGACACGGTCAGATATCGGCGCATTCTTCCAGCGCGCAAGCTGATTGAAATAGGCGTCCTTGTACCGCCGGTATTCATCGAAGTAACGATCCCGGTTCGGCGGCTCCTGGGCCGCCTGCAGGATTGTCAGGTAAGCTTCGACGACATAAGATGACGGAGGAAGAATGTCGGCGATCAAATCCTTGCCGACCGCAATGATGCGATAGTCCTCTCCGCCAATCCGGGACTGCGAATTCCGGTACTCGCTCAGCGCCAGCAGCGCGACAAAAAGCAGCGCGGCGACTGAAGCGAAAAGCTTCAGGCCATTGGCTAGCTTTCCGCGATTTCTCGCGGGTCTTTCGCCATATGCAGCGCGATGCGCGGGATAACCCATACCCTAGCGGTCCCAAGAAATGGAGAGAATGCACACATTCCGGTGGTTCCGGGGGCTTGGGCGGGCGTCATGCCGGGCAAAATTGCCACCAAGCAGGCCTAGCTAACCGCATTTACCTTAATGAAAATTAAATTTCTCAGAGCGGGCTATTAATATCCAGCAGACCCAGCCGGATTGCTGTCGTGATCGCATGGACGCGGTTAACTGCATTCAGCTTTTTGGTCGCGCTGATCAGATAGTGATTGACCGTATGCGTGGACAAAGAAAGGATAATCCCTATCTCCTCGCTCGTTTTTCCCTCGGCGCACCAGCGCAAGCATTCGCGCTCGCGCACCGTCACACGAACATGAGGATCGACCCTCGACCGCGGCTCCATGACTATCTCGTCGAACACAACCTGCAGCCAGCCCTGGCAGACCATTAATGCCTCGGTATCCGCAAAGAGCGCTTCCGCGCTCCCATGCGTTATGAACAGGAGCGTTTCCGTCGGAGTGTTGCGGCGGAAAAAAACGGTGCAGCTGGAACTGGCAAAGTCGCTCCACTCTGCGCTGCCCGGATACGCTTCGCGATCAAAGAAGGGTTCTTTCGCCGGTTTCCAGATGAACGGAACTACGCTCGATGCGAGCTTTCTGGAAAGGACGGATTCCTCATCCGCAAGGAGATCGGCGATGTATCCGCTGACACATGGATCGACTGACGACTCGACCAGGCTTGCCTGCAATCCGTTCAGCTTTGTGACGCGTAGTATTGTATAGCGTCTCGATTTTACAATGGCGTCAACTTCAGCACCAATATTCTCCGGAGAGGATTTTTCATCCCCCAATAAATCAAGCAAGGAAGTCGGAACCGCTACAGGCGCCATATATCTTTCGTTATTATTTAATTGTTGTCATCGGGTAGGAGCATGCTCTTGTTCAGATACGCCAGCCGCTTTACGGAAGATAGGTAACAATAAGCATGTTGCCGTAACGCCTGCTAAGGAAACCCTGCGGAAGGTTGCGGTCCCACCATAACGTTTGTGTTACTTTGCGTGGGGCGTCTCGTAACCCGATGGTCGCGCCCTTGACCTCCGACCTCCGCCATGTCCAGGCAGTTCGCACGATGCGAAAGACGTCCTCTTCCCTCGCATGACGTGAAAAGCTCCGCGCAAGCGACGGCATTCATGATGCGACCAGCCAATAGCAGAGTTGGATTGTCGGGTGGCCGGAACAAAGACGCTCATTCAGTACTCCGTTGCGGGTGTCGTAGCTTGTGCGGCCGCGGTCGGCGGCGTTTTCGCGCAGGTCATGATCTCGCAGCCGGGCGGCAACTCGGCCGGAGCCCACGGGGAAACGGCCTCTCATGGCGATGGCATAAAGTTCCCGCCCATCGCGGTACCGATCTTTTCGCAGGCCAAGAAAATCGGATACTGCGTGATGCGAGTCGAGTATGACGGGGATCGCGGAAATTCCGACGAGTGGCAGATGGCTGTCGCCCAAGTGAGCAACGATCTCTATCTCGAATTCACCGCCGTGCTCGACAAGAACGCCGACGGTCCAGCCGTGTGCGCCGACCGCGTCGGTAGCCGCACTGAGAAATTCGTAATCTACAAAGCCGAATTCTACGAACAGATCGATCCGAACAAGCTTCAGTAACGCGGCTCAGTTATCCTCGACGGATTCGAACCTGGCGTCGCCGGGCACGCGCACCGAGTTCTTGTCGAAGAAGTCCAGCTGTTCGATCAGGACTTCAGCGACTACATCGCGCCCTGCCGTACGGTTGGCGATTTCACGCAGGCCCGCCATCGACTCGCTCAGATTGCCCCATCCGGTCGGTTGGGCGAGATTGTCTGCTTCGGCATAGAAGTGACGGCTGAGCGCATCGAGAATCACCGTGTTCAAGGGTATCTGCAAGGCAGCTTCCTCGCTGGCCACGGTCTTGACGGTGAACCGCCCGGTCACATAACCGACGATCCCCGTCTCGTTGACATATGGTATGGCGAAAAGGTCCGTCTTGAAGGAATTGTAGCGAACATTGTCTTGCGCGACGTTTTCGCCCGCGGACGCCTCTGGCACCATCTGCTGTCCAAAATAGACGCCCCCAAGCGTGATGGCGGCAATCCAGAGCGCGAAGAATACCTGCCCGATCATTCGTAGTAGCCGGCTGGCAGCCTCGAGGTCGAAGGATAAGTGCCATCGGACTCAGCACGCGTGATCGCATTGCCCAGTATGCCGATGACATCACGCGTGGCCGACATGTTCGCCCGAATGGCGGCGGCGTTATCATCGACCTTCCGGCGCAATTCCTGAAGCTCGGCGAGAATTCCTTCATCGAGTTCGAAACGTCCCAACTCCCGCGAAATGAGGTTCAACTCATAGAGGCAGCGATTCTTGCGAGCGTTGGCTTCCGAAAGGTCGGCGGTCGGGTTCGACCTGAGCAGACGGGTTTCCGTCTCGATTGTATCCCCTATGCGGGCGAAGAGCATCTTGAGCTGCTTAGCGCCCAATCGGGTCTTGTTGGGCTGTCGGGGTGCGGCTGCTGCCATCCGGGCTTTCCTTTCGTGGACCGGCCGGCGCTCAGCCGCGATCGTCCGAGCCGTCGATCTGCATCATCTTGCGGATGAAATCGCGGCTGATTTCGTTCGTGCCGCTGCGCGCGGCATCCAGTTCGCGGTTCTCGAGCGGTGTCGACTTGGCGTCGTTGACGCCCGAGACAGCGGCGATCTTTTCACCGTCATGCACGAATGACTTCACCAACATGTCCGCGACACCGAAGTCGGCGCCCTTGACCACCTGATTGGCGATCTGTTCGGACATCATCGATTTCCAGACATCACCTGCGAAGCCTTCGCCGTAGAAGCTCGCTCCCGTTTCGCCAATCATGTCCTTGACCATGTTGGCGACGAGAAGCGCCTCGAACTGCTTGGCGGCTTCCTCCGGCTTCTGGCCCTGATGGACGCGTGACAGATGTCTGCCGATCTTCGCGGCGTTGGTCAGGACAGCAGACGCATCGCTTCCCGACGCCGCACCGGTCAGGCGCGCGGCAACGTGCTGCGCCTTCACCGGATCGGCGGCGCGCGCGACGTCCAAAATCAGATCGGAAGGGAAATCGACCGCCATGGGCTTCCTGTCCGTTTCGAGGTCTACAGACTGTCAATCAGCGTAACTTGCCAATCTTGCTTGAAGCTGACAGGGCCTGCGCCACCCTCTGGTCGATCGTCTCCGATTGAGCTGCCGCTTCGCTGTCTCGCAGTTCAGACGCCCGGTGTTCCGCGTGACGGTTTTCGATCGTTTCGAGCTTCCTCTTCTCGCGCAGGACGTGATCTCCCGATTCCGAGACAACGCGTTCGGCATCGGCCTTTTCGTCCATCGTCTTGTCGATACGGCGCGCGACAACATCGGGAAACAGATCGAGCACGGGGCTTGCGTCCGACATGAGACGAAGCAATTCCTCCAGCTCCTTTTCCGCGATCGCGACGCGGTTCTTCGCAACGGCGAGCTCGCGTTCGCGCGACGCCTTGACCGCGCGTTGCAGACGCAGGAGCCGGGCATAGTCCGTGCGGGAACCGGTCATCTCAGCCCGGATCGTAGACGCTGACGAAGCCGTCGCCGAACAGGCTGAGCATGTATGGCACGGCGAAGTACATGATGGTCAATCCGATCGCTAGCACGAAGGGCAGCGATATGAAGTAGACCGGAATCTGGACCGAAAGCTTGTTCAACAGCCCGATGGTCAGATTAATGATGATCGCAAAGCCGATGAACGGACTGCCGAGACGCAAGGCGATCACAAAGCTCTCGCGCAAGACATCGACTAGGTCGACGAGCATGATGCGCATGTCGGGAAACCGCTCGACCGGCATGATGTCGTAGGATCCGAGCAGGGCGACGATGACGGTGTGATGGAAATCCAGCGTGAACAGCACCAGAAGAGCGGAAAAGGACAGAAAGGCCGTCAGCGCCGACTGCATTTCGAACCCGTCCAGATTGACGCCGAGCATGCCGCCATAGCCGATCGACATTCCGACGCCGGTGATGATGAATTCCAGTGCAAGAAGGTAGAACCGCGCGATCAGACCAAAAAAGCTTCCGATTATCGTTTCGCTGACAATCAGGCGCAGAATAGTCGTTGCGCTCGGATCGACCAGAAAACCGCGCATCTGCACGCCAACAATGGCCGAGACCGCGACGGAGACCGCCACCGCCACCAAGATGCGGATCTGCGGCGAAACACGTGCGCTCGACATACCCGGCAGGACCATGAAACAGGCGCCGACACGGCAAAAAACAAGGAACGCGGCCAGTATGTCGGGCGACAGCGTCCGGATCACGAGACCGTTCCGAGAATGCGGATCTCGATCCCCTTGCCGATTTCCAGATGCGACAGGACGGGCGTATCGGGGTGCAGGCGCTCGACGATCATGCGAACATAGGGCCGGGCTTCCGGCGACGTGACGATGGCGAAGCGGCGGTTCTGCTTCTTGTGGTTCTCGATCACCTTGTTGACGTCATTGCCGAATTCCTCAAGCAGACGAGGATCGATATCGAACTGGTGGACGTCTCCTTTGGCGTCGCGCTTCAGACTTTCGCGGAAGACCAGGTCCCAGCGGTTGCCTAATCGCAGCACATGCAGCACGCCATGTTCGGTGATGTCGCCGCAAAGTTGCTGGGAAATGCGGCCGCGCACGTGCTCGACGATGGACTCCGTGCGTCGTGTGGAAGGCGCGATCTCCGCGACCGCCTCAATGATCAGCGGCAGATTGCGGATGGACACGCGCTCGGCGAGCAGGAGCTTCAGGACGGCCTGCAGCCCCGGATAGGAGCTGTGGGTGGTGCAAATCTCCTCTGTGAGCTTGCGGTATTCCGGATCGAGCCGTTCGACGATCGCCTTCATCGTTTTGTAGGAGAAGAGCTGCGGCAGGTTGTTGCGGATGACCTCGCTGAGATGGGTCAGCACGACAGCGACATTGTCGGCCGTCGCCATGCGCGCCGTCTTCAGATCGTCGGCAAAGGTTTCGGGAACAGACAGCGCATCGATGCCATAGGCCGGTTCCTTGACCTTTTCGAAGGGAATGCCCTTCATCTGCGCGGGTTCGGCGAAAACCATCAATTCGCCGATCCGCATCGAATATTCCGCGACCACCGTTCCGTGAACTTTGATCTGATAGACCTTTGGATCGACGGCGAAGTCGTCTGTGATCTGGATCTCCGGAACGATGAAACCGTAATCGACGGCAAAGCGCTTCCGCATCTTGCCCATGCGGTAGGCCATTTCCTGGCGGTTCGGCACCAGCTTCGCGGCGAGCTGCTTGCCAAGCACCAGCTCCAGCTCGGAAGACCGCAGCGACTCCTTGATCGAGTCGCGCGCCTCTTCTTCGCGCTCGGTGCGTTCCTTGTCCGCTTGCTGTTTCTCCTCCGCCGACTTCCGCGCGGCAATAAGCGGGCGCATATAGCCGATCGCCGTCAGCCCGCCAGCGAGTGCGATGAACGGCAGAAACGGAAGGCCCGGCATCAGGCTCAACACGACCAGCAGGCCGGCGGCGACGAAGAGCGCACGGGGATATTTCGCGAGTTGGTCAAGCACCGCCTTGTCGGCGGACCCGATCGTCCCGCCCTTGGAGACGAGGAGGCCGGCGGCTAGAGAGACGATCAGCGCCGGGATCTGGGAGACCAGACCGTCGCCCACCGAGAGCTTGGTGAAGACATCCACGGCTTCGGAGATCGACATCCCGTGCCGGGTGTAGCCGATGATGATGCCGCCAACGATGTTGATTGCCGTGATGATCAGACCGGCGATCGCATCGCCGCGAACGAATTTCGACGCACCATCCATGGAACCGAAGAAGGCGCTTTCCTCTTCCAGTTCCTTGCGGCGCGACCGCGCCTCGTGTTCATCGATGATCCCGGCCGACAGATCCGCATCAATCGACATCTGCTTGCCGGGGATCGCATCGAGGGTAAAGCGCGCGCCGACTTCGGCGATACGCGTCGAACCCTTGGTGATGACAAGGAAATTCACCACGATGAGGATGAAGAAGACGACCAGACCGATCACGAAGTCGCCGCTCATGACGAAGTGAGAGAAACCGCCGATCACATGGCCGGCCGCGTTGATGCCCTGATGGCCCTCGGACAGGATGGTGCGGGTGGTCGCGATGTTGAGCGAGAGGCGCAACATGGTGGCGAGCAGCAGAATGGTCGGAAATGACGAGAAATCCAGTGGCTTGCTGATCCACAACGCCACCATAAGAATCAGAACGGATATCGACAAGGACAGCGCCAGGCCGAAATCGATCAGGAAGACGGGAACCGGCAGGAACAGGATCGCCAGCATGAACACGATGCCAACGGCGAATGCGATGTCGCGGCCGTGCGCTGTATCAGGCTTTTGCGCCAAGTCGATAATGGCCACGAACCGAACCCTTGCCCGTTTGAATGAACGTCAGAGGGTCCGGGATATCACCGGTTCCTTGCGCCAAGCTTTGGTTGGGCGGCGCCAGGCGGAAGTTTGTCAGAAACCGGTGGCGATGCGACTGAAGACGACGTCGTTCAGCCGACCGATCTGCGAGCCGATGAAAGGCGCGGAAACAGACACGGTCAGAAGGATCGCGATGATCTTGGGAACGAATGTCAGCGTGATTTCCTGAACCTGCGTCAGGGCCTGGACAAGGGCGATGCCGACGCCGACGATCATCGCGATCAGGACCGCCGGCGCCGAGGTCACGAGTACGGTCCAGATCGCGAACTGGACGATATCGAGGGCGTCGGCTTCGTTCATCAGCTGATCGTCACGCCGCCGCCGACAACTACCTGATCGCCGCTTTCGAGCACCGCGACGATGCCGTCATCGAAAACGCGGACTTCCTTGATCTTGCCGGTGACTTCACCATCCGGCGTCGTCAGCGTCCGGCCGATGATCGAACCGGCCTGCTGAAGATAGCTCGTCTGAAGTATATCATCGAGCTTGTTGTTGGTCTGGATGTTCTGTTCCACATTGGAGAAGGACGCCAACTGGGCCATATACTGGGTCGCATCCATGGGCTCGGTCGGATCCTGGTTCTTCAATTCGGCCACGAGCAGTTTCAGGAACGACTGATAATCGACGGTAGCAGCCGACGTCTTTGCCGTGGCGGCCGAAGCGGCCGTGCTGGAACCGGTTGCATCTACAGCTGTCATAATCTTATCCCGCGTTTGCCACCTTCAAAGGTGTGGGTTCGACGACCGGTTTCGCGCGGGCCGGATTTTCATCGAGGATGGCTTCCTCGACCGCATAGAGCCCGCGGATCGTCTTAAGGGCCTCGTAGTATTTTTCTTCGGTCACGAGCCTGTCGACATGCTTCAGCTCGGAGAGGATCTTCTGATTGCTGAACGCCGTGATAAGCGACGGCAGGCTTTCGCGGAAAAGCGGCATCGCCGATTCCTTGTCGGCGGGCGACATCACCATGACCTGGACGATGAAATAGAGCTGACGCAACGGCGTTGTCGCGTCCTCCGCCTGCAACACGTGGTTTTCCAGCAGGAACTGCACATCGTTCAGCAATTCGAGGGATACCTTGCGATCGACGCGAATCACGGCGCCGTTGATGAATATCCGCTCGTTTGCCTTCAGGAAGATTTTGAAAGAGCTCTTCATTTCAGTCCGTCCCGAATTATTTTCGTTATGTCTAGGACCCCGGAGATGTTCTCCGATTCCCCTTTCCGGATCGCATCCGATTCACGCAGAACCCAAATTCCGATCGAGATGAGGCTGGCACGCAATTCCTTGGGAAGCGCGTTGTCCGGCGCGGCGAGATCGTCGAGCAAGGTGGTCCAGAGGCGGATCGTAAAATGTACGGCCTCGACGCAGGCAAAGCTTTTCACGCCGTCTTCGAGGGCCTTCGTCAGAAGATCCACCGACCGGTCAAAAAGCTCCCGCTCCCGATCACGCTGATCCGTGGGCGAATCTTCCTGGATCTCAGCGTAACGCAACATAATCATGAGCTACCTACCATCTCGAAATGCACTGATTCGAATATCATTAGAGATAATCCATTAACGACATTCTCTGAATTCTCGCGGTTATCTGATAAGACGCCTCAAGCTGCGTCATCAGCGAATTCAATTCGATGGAGACCTCATAGGGGTCGACCGCCTCGAGCTCGGAAGCGAAGCTTTCCAGCAATGATTTCTGGGATAACAATGTATCGTTGGCCCGGGTTATACGGCTCTCGACGAGGCCGACCTTGCCCTGGATATCCGTGATCGCGCCGTTGGCTGATCCCATGTTCGAAATGACGAAATCGGATACGCTGAGGAGCGACTCGGCGTTCAGATTGCTGTCGTACAGCTCCATGGCGACGACTGACGCCATCATCATCCTGCGGAAACCGTCTTCATTGGCGCTGACGGAGGTGTCCGCGCTGACACCGGCATTGATACGCGACTGAAGGGGTTCGTCCGAGGCGGAGGATACGTTCGCGGCCCATCCGGTCCCCATGTACAGATCCATGACGTCAACGTTCATGAAGTCTTCGATTTGCGCCGCCGTAATGCCGGAGGCCAGGGGGTCGTCCTTTGCAAAGCCGAAATAGGCCTGGAACGCCGCGTCGAAAGCGGCCTTTCCGCCGCCCGTCTCGTAATCGGCAATGGGCTGCTGGTCCGTGTTCTGTCCGCTGAAAATGAAGATGCCATTGACCTGCGTATTCAGGACCGAGGTCATCTCAGCGACAGTGCTGGCCGCGGTCTGCTGTGCGGTGGAGTACTGGGTCTTTTCGCCCATAACTATGCCGACGGCGTTGATCAGGCCGCTCGACAATTCGTTCATATAGTCCATGCTGTCCTGGGTCATCGTCAAGCGCGTCTGAATCTGACTGTTGGTGTCGATCAGGCTTTGCGCGTGGTCGATGTCGCTCTTGAAGGACTGGAGTTTCCGGCTTTCCGCTCCCAGCACGAGACCGCTGTCGGAGTGCTTGCCGGTGACGACTTCCTCCTGCAGCTGCGGCATCTTGCCCTGCAGCTGCGACGTCGACGACCGCAGGGCCAGGTTCAGCGCGTAGGTAGAGATGGTCGAGGTTCTCATCCGTTACACCGCGTTCAGCAGAACCTGCATCATCTCGTCGATCGCCTGAACGATTCGAGCAGATGCCTGGTAGGATTGTTCGAGCTCGACGAGGATCGCCATCTCCTCATCCATGTTGACGCCCGTTTTCGACGACAACGACGATTGCAGCCGCTCATAGAGGGCGCCCTTTCCATCGGCCGCAGCGGAAGCGCGCGAGCGCAGGGACTCAAGCCAGCCGATCGAGGATTCGGAATATTCAGAAACCGAATAGCTGCCGGTGATGCCTGCACCCGGATCCGTCGCTACTGGCGCATTCATCCGATCGAGATAGGCAATCAACTGATCGGCGAAGCCGGCTTCGCCGGTGGAATTGGCGACATAGGCCGCACCATTTGCGCCACCATCGCGCAGGAGTTCGGGATTGCCGCCGACCGACGGATCGTAGGCCGGGTTGATGCCAATCGTCTGGGCGATACCGGTTTCGATCGTTCCGGCAAGCGGGATGATCGGCCCGCCTGCATAGGTGAACAGGCCGGCAAGGTCCGGCCCGCCGCCGCCCGACGTGTCGGTTTCGGCGAAAATGGTCACCATGCTGCGGGCGATCTCGTCGAGCTGCGCCTGCATGTCGACCGTCACGGTATCACGCAGCTGGACCATCGCCTCCAGCGTGCCGGTGGCGTTTGAATCGGCGCCAATGCCGCCAATCACAGGCACACCGTCGATACGGATCGTGTTGCCGGTAATCCCTGCCGAATAGGAGCTCAGCGGCTGGAAGGTCACCTCGCGCGGGACCGTCTCGAAGAGCGTTACCCCCTGATCGGTATAGAGAACGAAGTCATTGTTATCGCGCTTGACGACGGCGACGGAGACATATTCGGAGATCTGCTTGAGCAATGTGTCGCGCTGGTCTAGCGCGTCATTGACGTCAAGTCCGGATCCCGTTCCCTTTACGATCTCGTCGTTGACCTGCTTGAACTGATCCAGAAGATTGTTCAGCTCCGCAACGGAGGAATTAATGTTCTGATCCAGCTCGGCGCGATATTCCTGTATCGCCAGCGACGAGCTGTTGAGCCCGTCGGAGAGTTCCTTCGCATAGCCGACGGCGGATTCAGCCAACAGCGTGTTGGAGGAATCGTTTCCGTAGAGCTGCAGCGCATCCTCGAAATTGGCGAGCAGAGTGGCGGCGGAAGTGGAGTTGTCGGCGCCGTTAACCAGGCGCTGCAGCCGGTTGGCTCCGTTGCTGACGACCGACTGGGCCCGGCTGTCGGACAGCGCCTGTAAGCTGTCCCACAACAGGTCGTCGCTGGTGGCGCGATTGATGTTGACGACGCGCGCTCCGCCCCCTGCGCTGACGAGAACGGCATCGCGACGCACATAATTGGGGTTCGACGCCTCGGAAATGTTCCGCGATGTCACGGTCGTTTGAATCCCCGTGTTCATCAGGGAGTTCTGAGCGATCCGTAGAGCCGAAGTGAGCGACATCGTCAGTTGTTCCGTTTTGCCGCGTATCCCCTATACGATCGGCTGCATTCGAACTTCGTGCGTACGCGGTACAAATTCATTCCTAGCGAACGACGTTCAGTAGAACGTCCATCAGGTCCGATCCGGTTTGGAAGACCTTGGAATTCGCCGTGTAGCTGCGTTGCGCCTGGATCATGTCCGTCAGCTCTTCGGCGATATCGACATTGGCCGACTCCACCGCGCCCGACACGATCTTGCCGTTGCCGCCTGAATTGGCGAAGCCGATCTTGACCTCGCCTGAATTCTCCGTGGTCTGGAAGAGGTTGCCAGACAACGACTGCAGCTGATCCGGGCTCGCAACCGACGCCATACCGATGCGATAAAGCGATTGCACGGAGCCGTCGCTGAACTGTGCGTTTACGATGCCATCGGCCGAGATCTCGATGCTGTCGATGGTGGCCGGCGCGTTGCCGTTCACCTTGATGTCGGACACCAGGAAGTCGGTTGCCAGCTGGGTCATGTTGCCGAGGCCGATTTCCAGGGCTTCGCCGCCCGGCACGTTGACCGTGATCGACGTCGGGCTGAAAGCATCCAGATCGCCGGTCGTCGGGTCGAATGTGAGCGTTTCGGTGGCAAGCGGACCCGCCGTGTAGGGAAACCCAGTTCCCGAGGACGCTTCGGCCTGGTCGAACACCGACAGTTCCCAGGTGTTGGTGCCGGTCTTCGTGTAATAGAGATCGAGCATGATCTCGCCGCCCAGGCTGTCGTAGACGACCCAGGACGATTTCGCGGTGTACTCGCTTGTCGAAAGGTTCGCGGACGGCAAATCGCCGGTCACGGCTTCGGACGAGCTCGGCAGGTTCGACGAGAACGTCGCCTCGGTGGAGGCGGTGGCTTCGAGGGCCGCGCTCGTTATCGTGACCGTTTCGAGACCTTCATAGCTGTTGACGACCGCAGAAGGCACGCCGTTGTCGTAGCTGTAGCCAACCAGATAATAGCCGGCCGAATTGACAAGGCGGCCCTGGGAATCGGGAACGAACGAACCGGCGCGCGTCAGGTAGGACGTGCCCTCGGCATCCTGGACGATGAAGAAACCATTGCCATCGATCGCGAGGTCGGTCGTCGAATTGGTGTATTCGAGAACGCCCTGCTGGGAAACAGCCTGGCGGACCGTGGTGACGATGCCGCCGGAGTTGTAGGCGCCGGCCGACCCGTTCACGACCAGCGTCGAAAACTCGGTGCTGAAGCCCTTGTAGCCCGCGGTGTCAGCGTTCGCGATATTGTCAGCGACTGTCGAAAGCCTGCTTGCCTGCCCCTGCATACCGGACACGCCGGTGCGCATCATACCGTAAAGGCTCATGAGGAAATCCCTCCTGTTGCTTTAGCCTCCGACAATAGCCTCCAAATCTTGTCCGAACCTGCCCCCGGCCTCGGCGACCTCAGGCTTTTCGCTCGCATTCTCGGCGTCTCGCACGCTGGCCGGAGCCTCGAGGCGGTAGCCCAGAAAGCGCTTGGAATCGATGATTTCGTAGCCGAGCACCTTGCGCAGTTTCTTGCGCAGTTTAGAGATATGGCTCTCGATCACGCACTCCTCGACGTCCTGTTCGAACAGGCCGTAGACGGCGTTATAGATCTGACTGCGCGTGGCGCGGCGATCACCGTTGGATGCGAGATACTCGAGAATGCGCCGCTCGCGGCGGGGCAGCGGAAAGCTGCAGCCGTCGATCTCGGGATCGCGCCCGTCGGTGAAGACACGCAGACGTCCGAACTCGAAAACCGAGCGCGACGTATCCTTGCGGCGGCGAATGGCAGCCACCCGCGCCAGGATCTCACGGACGTGGATCGGCTTGCGCACGACATCATCGGCGCCGACTTCGAACCGGCGCAGTATATCCGGCAGCGAATTCTGCTCGATCAGCGAAATAACAGGCGTTTTCGCGGTCGAACGAATACAGCTGATCGCACAAATACTCTCGTCGGTATCGCCAACAAGAAAGGCTTCTATTGATTCAAGCTCGTTTGCGCAAATTGAATCAAGCCAATTGGGAAGTTCTTTTCCCGAAACTCCAAATACAGGGTATCCAATACGCTGGAACATACCGCCGAATCCTTGCAAAACAAGGTCGCGGTCGTCGATGACGACTATCATTTAACATCCCCCGCCCGAATCACTTCATTGTTCGGCCCTTCCGGCTTAACGGAGCAGAGAATCTTTCCACAATGGCAATTTCTCGCAGGTTGCTTTGTTAACTTTTCTCTGAATGAAAACGAATCGGGTTTCCGACGGTCCGTCTTACTTCCCGCAAAAGGCGCGAGCGGAGGGGGTCCAGTTGCCGACGCCGGTAGCCACCATGTTCGTGATCACCCGGCAGACATAACGCTTCTGCGCGGCATTGTTGTCGGGCCCGGCATGGTAGCGCGCTACCGCCATCGACCACGTTTTATGCTTTTTTTTCAACTCCCTAAGAAATGAGGCGGCATACATAACGTTGCGTTCGGGGTCAAACATCGCGGCGTCGGAGGGGAAGCGGTCGCGGTGGTAATGATGGTTGATCTGCATGCATCCGACGTCGATCAGACGGGCTCCGTGGCGGCGCGCCTTGTCGAAGTCACGCAACGCGGCTTCAACCGTCGCGGGAAACTCGGTCCTGCCCTCGATGTTCATCGCATAGGGGTGAAGGCCTCCTTTCAAGCCGGATTCGGTCAGCCCGACCGCATAAAGAACGGCGATCGGGACGTTGTAGGTCTTCGCCGCCTGCATCACATAGCGTTCACAGATGCCTTGCGCTTGCGGAGCGGCTGCCGATTCGGCGTCAGATGAAAAGCCGATCATGGCCGTCAGCATCGCCAGAATCGGCATTGCCGCGGCCAAGCGGGCTGCGGGAGTTGCCCGACGGGGCTTCGCGATTGGGATTTCTCGATTCATTTGACGTGTTCCCGCGGTTGTCCTGTCCCGCGAACTGTCCGGACGTGTCGCGGTTTTGGCCGGTGAATTGCTGCGACGTCTGGTCGTTTCGATTGACGGAGACGGTGATATCGGAGGAGGAGACACCGGCGGCGCGCAACGCCGAGCGGATCGCGTCGGAATCGCGCGAGAGCATCTCCGCCGTCTTGTCGGATTCGGCGCGGATCGCGACGTGCAGCTGACCATCGACCGAATGCAGCCGAATATTCACTGTCCCGAGTTCCGCCGGATTGAGCTGCAATTGCATCGAGCGGAGCGGGCGGTTGGGCGTGCCATTGGAGGTTACGGTAACGCGCGTCGGGGCCAGTTCCTCGATATCGCGCGCGACCGCTTCGGCGACCTGCCCGGCCGGGGATGCAGCGCCGCCCGTCGCAGAAGCTTGCGTCATCTGAAAGACCGAAGCGGTCTGCGCGGGCTTGTCCGCGGCGGAAGCCTGGGCCGCCGTGGCTGTATTCGTCTGCGCTGTTGCCGCTACCGTTTTCGATGCACGGTCAATCGCCGTGTCCGTAACGACGGCGGGTTCGGCTTTGCCGCCCGTATTCGCGGGCGTGTCGGGCTTCAGTTCAGGTGCGGGAGCCGATGCGTCCGATGCTGGTGCGGCGGGAGCCGCTGTTGCTCCTGCGCCTGACCTGGCAGCGCTGACCGCGCCCGTTCCCGAAGCTGTATCGCCCTGGCCGCGAACCGCCGAATTGCTAGCAGCATCCGCTGTGACCGGCGCTGATGCCGCACCGTCGGCCGGGCGCGATCCGGTCTGGTCGGTGGATGCACCCTTCCGCGTGCGTCCGGTTTCGCCGGAAGCCGCCGCCGTTTCACCCGCCTTGCGCACCGAAGGGCGATCGCCCGTATTCGTCGCCGCGACCTGCGCTTCTGCGGAAGTTTCGCCGCCGGCCTCTTCAGACTTCTTCCGCGCCGCATCCGCCGGAACTTCGCTTTCCCCGGATGCCGACGACAAATCCTCAACACTCGCATTCGCAGCTGCAACGTCGGGATCAACGGCCGTCGACTGTGCGGACGGCGTTGCGGGGCCCGCCGTGCCGTTGCCGGCTTCCTCAGGTGCCTCATCATCCTGGCCGGAAGCATCGTCCGTCGGCGCCCCGGGGAGCCGAACCGCTTCGACAATCTCGGTCTCCGATGCGGTCTGCCCAGCGACGGCCTCATCGATACCTGCTTCTTCGGATTCGGTGGAAGCCTCGTCTCCGGCGGCATTTCGCCAACGCGCCGCTGCGAGGAAATCATCTTGCTTGGTCCGGACGGCATCCGGCGTGGTGTCTGTCGTTTCGGCCGTTTCGGACCCGCCCCTGCCCGAAGCTCCGGGGGTTTCCCCTTTCATTGCCTGGTCGAGAGTTTCCGCGAACCCGCCATCGGACCCCGCAGATCTCCGTGCCTGCCCGCCCGTCGACGCGAGAGCTGTTGTGGATGCCAGCGTTGCCGTGGTGCCATTGCCAATCATTTAAGGTTCCCCAACATCTCGTCGATGTCGCCGAGTTTGTCACGTGTACCGCCGACGAATTCGTCGAAATCAGAAAGGCCGTTGTCCGGCGTGTCGTCCTCGGGAGCCTTGAAGATGCTCTCACGGCGCGGCGTGGGCGTCGATCCGATCGACGCTGTCACAGTCGGCTCCGGATCCATAACCGCCTTGGCGATTGCGAGGACCGCATCTAGCAGCTCGCGATCGCCGTCGGAGAGGACGGAACGATCAATCGCTTCCAGATCCGCCATGACGGTTTCGATGTTTTCGGAGGTGACTTCGGATATCTGCGCATAAAGCGCCTGGCGCGCATCGATCTGGGGATCGACGTCCGGTTTGGATGACTCGTCTGCTTCTTCCGGCATGAGCTCCGCCAGATGACGCACTAAGCCGCTACGGCCTTCCACAGTCGCCTTGCGCATCAATCGCACGACCACGGCGCTGCGATAGGGTTCGGGCATGAACTCCACCACCTCGAGCACGCCTTCGATGTCCACCTGGCCATCCAGAACGATCACGCCGTCCACAAACTCGGCAGCGAACTGCACGGCATAAGGCGATGCGATGTAACGGCGCGCGTAACGGCTGGCGACCCGGAGGAAGGAATGGGGATCCTGCCGGCGCTTGTGGATCGTCATCAGGCGGCGCAAGGCCGCTTCCTCTACCAGCGTACCCGGCGCCAGCAGCCGTGCGGCGTCGAAATCCTTACGGGCACTTTCATCGTCCTTGGTTACAAGGCCGCGCACCAATCCAAGATATGCACCGAACAGGCCGCCGATCTTCATCGGATCGACATCCTTCAGCCGCGCCTCCGCCGTGCGGCCCGCGCCCTTCTGATAGACGAGGATCGCAATCGCCAGACGAACGATCTCATCGTCCCTGCCGCCGAGATCGGCAAGGCGCGTCTGCAGCGTATCGGGATTTCCTCCGGCCATGGCGTAGGCGATCAGCGCCCTGGCATTTTTCGGCTCGCGCAGTTCCGCAGCATTCATGTTGCGAAATCCCTGGTCGATGAGTTTGACCAGTTCCAGCTGCATGCCGAGCGCGGACTTGTCCCCATCGGCAATTTCGTCCTGGATTCGCTGCAGCGAGCGCACCAGCTTGTAAGGCTCTGTTTCCAGCCCGGATGCCGCTCCCGACTGCATGGCGGCCAGCACCACGCCGCAGGCCGCCAACGCAGTTATCGCCCGCCTCACGCTCATCCCGCATCTACCTCAACCAACACCTCGATGCGGCGGTTCGCCGGAGAGAACGGATCTTCGGTGTCGACTAGCTTCCGGTCCGCAAACCCGGAAATCTCGCGCACGCGCGTTTCGTCCAGGCCACCCCGCAACAGCATGTAATAGGCAGACTGCGCGCGCGAAGCCGAAAGGCGCCAATTGTCATAATCCTTCGAGCGGAAGGGACGCGCATCGGTGTGACCGTGAATGCGAATACCGCCATTCTGCTCCGCCAGCACGCCGCCGATCTTCTCAAGCGCGAGGACAAGATCCTGCGACGGCACCGCGGATCCGAGTTCGAACATGGAAATATCGAGCGCATCCGTCAGCGAGATCAGGATCTCACCGCCCGAGACCTCGACGGAAACATCACTGGCGATTTCCGCGTTGTCACCGAAAACCTCTGCCAGCTTCTCCGAGATCCTGCCGCGAAGCTCGTCCGCCGCCTTTTCCAGTGCGGCGGCCTTTTTTTCCTCTTCCGTCGCGGCTTCGGCCATTTCCGGGGTTTCACCGATGGCGGCCGTTTCCGTCACCTCGCCTTCGCCGGCTCCGCCGGCGGACTCGGCGTTCATGTCGCCGCCCACTTCGCCGACTTCCTTACCGCCCATGCGGATCGCAAGATTGTCCGTGGCCGGAACGCCCTCCTCGACGGTTTCGGCGACGATGACCTCGGGCGCGGTCCCCTCTGCATCGACACCTTCGGCATCGTTGACGCCGTCGGTTTCGTATTGGCCCGACAGCTGCCCGTTGTCGTTGGATTGGCGGACTTCCTCGTTCCAGAAATTCGGCGAGAACGGATCCATGAAAGCCTCACCGCCCTGGGCGTCATTGATCGCGTCATTGCCGTTGCGACCGCCCTCTTCCTCGGTGGCCTGGACTTCGCCCGGCGCCTTGTGGTCGGCGATCTGGTCGAGCACAGTGAAGGGATCGGCGAAGAACTGCGCCTCGGCTACCTTCTGCTCTTCATTGGCGGCTTCGGTGTCGTTGTTCTGTTCGGGGAATTGCTCGTTCGGGGCCTGGACCTCGATCTCCTGAACACCTTCGGCGTCGTGAAGTCCTTTCACGCTGCGGTTGCGATCGACGAGTTTCACCGGATTGAAGTAACTGGCCACCGCCTTTTTGGTTTCCTCGTTGGCGGCGTTGATCAGCCATAGAACGAGGAAAAGCGCCATCATGGCGGTCATGAAATCGGCAAAGGCGATCTTCCAGGCGCCGCCATGATGGCCATGCTCGCCCTCACCGCCGCGCTTGATGATGATGATTTCCTGGTGTTTTTGCTCGTCGCTCACGCGGCTGCCTCCTCGATGAGCCGATCGAGTTCAGACAAACGGGTGGCAATCACGGTCCGATCGATGCGGGCGACGAGATCGACACCGTCACCAGCGACTGCCCTGACTTGCGAGGCGTCCCCCGACCAGATGTCAAGAAACGCCGATACGAGATGCTCCGGACCACGCAGTTCGAAGGTCAGGACGGACGAGTCGTCCAGCAATTCAATGATCTTCTGCTGCATTGCCGCGATAGTCTGATGGAACAACCCGGCACGAATTCTCCCCGCCATCAGCGGCGCAAGGTCCGATGCGATCGCCTCGGCCACTTCCTGCTTCATCCTGGGAAGCGCCGTATCGAGAAGCGCGTCCATGGCCTCGCGATGCTCTTGCTGCAGGCGCTCGATTTCTTCCTTGTGGGCGGTTTCCAGCGCTTCCTGCGCCGCTATGGCGTCTGCGGCCGCAATGTCGATATCGTCGAGACCTGGCTCCGACGGTATCGGCTCTTCCAATTCGCCGACAGGCGATCCCGGAAAATCGAGGTCCGGCATCGGTGCTTCCAGTTCACCGAGGACATCCGCCAGTTCATCCTGAAGGCCGGGAAGCCCGGAATCGCCCGATGTCAGATCGGCGAGATCATCCAGGTCGCCGGCTTCGGCTTCACCTGCTTCCGCGAACGGATCGGGGGAATCTTCCGTTGGCGTAGCATCGCCCAGCCCGATGAACCCGACCGACATGCCAAGGGTGGAGAATTCCTCCTTCGATAGCGCCGCACCGACAAGCGGTTCGAAACCCGATGGATGCCGACGCGGCGCGGACTGGCCTTCGGAGAAATCCGGGAGCAGGTTGAGGAGACTGGAGCTCGCCACGTCAAGCGGCCTCCTGTCTCACCCAGCGCCGCAGTATCGATGCTGCACGTTCCTCGTCCAGATCCACGATCATCGTCAGACGCTCCTCGGGCGAGGGCCTCATCTTGGCGAGCAATTCGCTCTGGTCGGCGGACGACGAGGACGAAGGAAGCGGCGGCAGTTCCGGAAGTCCGTCGAAGCCCCCTATGTCGTCATCGTCGCCGACGCCGAAGGGTGAATCGAGGGAGGAGTCGGACAGGGCCGGCAAGTCGCCGCTCTGATTCGCCAGTTGGCCAGCAGAAGGCGAATTGCCCTGCAGCACCTGGATCAGCGGGCGCAGGCCGAGGAAGATAACCAGCAGTGTGGCCGCGACGAAGGCGAGCGCATTGATAAATGTGCCCAGATGTTCGCGCAGCATGTCCAGCGCGCCGGCTTCCTGAAGCGGTATGCCGTCGATGCCTTCCATGAATTCGACGGCGTTCACCTGGACCAGGTCGCCGCGCTCGTCGGAGATGCCGGCGGCAGCCACGGCAAGCTGGCGGATCTCCGCGAGCCGGGCATCGACCTGGGCGTCGGTCGCGCCCTCGCCCAATGCTTCGAGAATCCGGCTCCGGTTGACCACGATGGCGATCGAAAGCCGATTGACCGCATAGCCGTTGCTGACCGTGGCGATCCGCTTGGAATTCAGTTCGTAGTTCGTCGTTTCCTCACGGCGCTCGCTGCGCTCTGAGGATTGCGGCGAGGCGCCGCCCGCCTGTTCGGTGTCGGGGAGGTTCTGATCGATCGATACCGGATCGCCGCCCGTCTTCTCGGAGGAGGCGTCCTCACTGCGAACCACCTGGACCGAGCGTTCGACGCGCGAATCAGGGTCGAAGATCGTCTCCTCGACCTGCCGCTGATCCGTGTTGATATCGGCCTGAACGCTGACGCGGAAATTCATGTCGCCGAGATAGGGGGCGAGGGCCTTGTAGACGCTGTCGGAGACCTCGTTCTCGACCGTCTCCTTGATGCCGAGCGTGCTGGTAGCGGTGTTGTTGAGCGGATCCTCACCGGCGGCCAGAAGCCTGCCGGTCGCGTCCAGAACAGTGACGTTTTCGGTCTGCAGACCGGGCACGGCCGCCGAGACGAGATGGCGGATCGCCATGGCGCTCGATTCGGCCGTCGAGCCCTCGTAGCGGACAACGACAGAGGCGGTGGGGGTCTGTTCGGCAAAACGGAAATTACCGCGGTCCGCCAGGACGATATGGACGCGCGCGCCCTTGACGCCGCGAATGGCCTGGATCGAGCGGGCAATCTCGCCTTCCAGCGCACGCACGCGGGTGACTTCCTGCATGAAGGCGGTGAGGCCGAGAGATCCGAGATTGTCGAACAATTCATAGCCGGTGGCGGAGCTGTTCGGCAGGCCCTTCTCGGCGAGGATCATGCGGGCACGGCTGGTCTTTCCGGCCGGGACGAGGATCGACGTGCCGTCTTCGTTCACGTCATAGGCAATTCCCGCATCGGCGAGCGCCATGCCCATGCGTGTTATGTCGTCGCGCTCGAGCCCGACATAGATGGGCTCGAAAGCGGGACGGTTGAGAAGATAGGCTGCGGCTCCGACGCCAACCATGACGACCAACCCGATCGCAGCGAGCATGGCAAGCTTGCGAGCGCCGAGCGCTTTCAGGTTGTTGACGATTTGCTGTAACTGCTCCGGCACTGCGGTTACTCCATTTCCCCATCAAGGAAATAGACTGTGAAGCTTGTGTGAGAGTGTCTTGACCTCTCCGCGACCGGGGTGTGGAGGCCTTTAGCGGAAAAGAAAACGGGCGCCCGCAAGGGACGCCCGTTTTTCCGAAATTCGGCTTGCTGTTCGGCCTGGATTCAGCGCCGATCCTACTGGAACAGAGACAAAATCGTCTGCGCGTTCGAGTTGGCGATCGAGAGAGACTGAATGCCCAGCTGCTGCTGTGTCTGCAGCGCCTGCAGCTTGGTCGATTCCTCCTCCATGTTTGCGTCGACCAGCTGGCCGACGCCTCGATCAATGGCGTCCATGAGGTTATCCACGAAGCTCGTCTGCATATCGATACGCGACTTGGTGGCGCCGAGATTGGACGCGACGGTCGTCATTTGCTGGAACGCGCTATCGACCGCCGAGATCATGTCGTCGATATCGGCGTCGTCAACGCCGACGGTCGTGATATCGAGATCGGAAACCGAGACGGTGACGGAACCGGCGCCGGTTGTCGTGAAGGTGCTGTCGAGAATGCCGGACTGGTCATTGGCGTCGTACAGTTCAAGCGTCGTGATATCGATGGCGATGGTTGAAACCGCGACCGAACCGTCGCTGGCGCGCGAGAACGAGGACACGACATTCTTCGTGGCTGTGTAATCGGCGGCGGACGAATCGACAGCCAGCCAGTTTTCGCCCGAGAATGACGCCGATTCGGCGATGCTCGAGAGCTGATTCTGCAGTTCTATGATTTCGGACTGGATCTTGGTGCGATCGACGCCCGGCTCACGGGCGGCTACGAGTTTCGACTTGATTTCGTCGATGACCTCGATGGCGCTGTTCAAAGCGGTATAGGCCACGTCGACCTTGGCCGCGCCGAGACCCAGCGCGTCCTGAACGGTGGACAACGCCTTGTTGTCGGAGCGCATCGTGGTCGCGATCGACCAATAGGCCGCATTATCGCTCGCCTCGGCCACCTGGTAGCCGGTCGAAATGCGCGACTGGGTTTCCTCGATCTTGGAGTTGGTCTGCTGAAGCGTCTTGAGCGCGGTCATCGCCGCGGCGTTCGTCATGATACTGGACATATGATCCTTTCCCTGTCTGGAAGGAAATCTGCCAGTCAGCCGCGGACTGAATGACTTCCAAATTCTTCCCGACCGTTGCGCCGCCGCTCACGAGCCATGCGTCCGGGCTTATCCTTCGCGATAAACACCTGGCCGTGACCATAAACGGGGGATGATCCGACAGGGCGGTCTACCGCTTCCGGCCAGAGTACCGTTGTTAACTTGCGCCGAACTGGAAAAGAAAAAGGGGCCGCTGAACGCGGCCCCCTCTCATTGGACTATTCGCTGTTCGCTTACTGGAAGAGCGAGAGGATGTTCTGAGCAGAGGTGTTCGCTATGGAGAGCGCCTGGATGCCCAACTGCTGCTGTGTCTGCAGCGCCTGGAGTCTTGTCGACTCCTCCTCCATATCGGCGTCGACCAGCTGACCGACCCCTCGTTCGATAGCGTCCATCAGAGTGTCGACGAATTCAGACTGCGTATCGATGCGCTTCGATGTCGCGCCGAGGGCGGACGCCGCGTCCGTCATCAGGCCGAAGGCCGCGTCGACCGCCGACAGCATATCGTCGAGGTCGGTATCGTCGACATTGGTCGCGGTGATGTCGAGGTCAGAGACCGAGACGGTGACCGCGCCTGCGCCGCCTGTCGTGAAGGTGCTGTCGAGAATACCCGACTGGTCGTTGGCGTCGAACAGCTCGGTCGTGGTGATGTCAATCGAGAGCGTCTCGACCGAAACCGATCCGTCAGATGCGCGGGTAAAGGAAGCGACGACGTTTTTCGTGGCCGTATAGGCGGCATCGCTGGAGTCCACCGACAGCCAGTTCTCGCCACTGAAGGAGGCTGAGGTCGCGATGCTGCTCAGCTGGTTCTGGAGTTCGGAAATTTCCGACTGGATCTTGGAGCGGTCGATGCCCGGCTCCTTGGCGGCGACGATTTTCGCCTTGATCTCGTCGACAACGTCGATCGCGCTGTTGAGCGCGGTATAGGCGACATCGACCTTGGAGGCGCCGAGACCGAGAGCGTCCTGAACAGTGCCAAGCGCCTTGTTGTCGGATTTCATCGTGGTCGCGATCGACCAGTAGGCGGCATTGTCGGATGCCTGGGCGACCTGATAGCCGGTCGAGATCCGCTCCTGGGTCTTGTAAATCGCTTTGTTCGTAGCCTGGAGCGCCTTCAGTGCGGTCATGGCGGCGGAATTGGTCATGATACTGGACATTGTGGTCCCTCTCGGAATTCAAAAAAGAAACGGTTATTCCGGGTCAGCCGGTACAGTGGTGGAGCGTCATGCCCTATCGAATGATATCCACTGTGCTTGGCCTGCATCTGGGCCAGAAGGGATGCACACGCCGCTTCTTGTCAGGCACAATCAGATCGCACATCGCCAAGCCCGCAAAGCGGGTCGGTTTCCGGATACGAGCTAGATTGATTGCCAGACCGCGAAACGGGTCACTCGGCTATACACAAACGCACTACTGAGGTTCGGAGCGGACGCACCGCCGCGCGATACAGGCGCGGACTGTCCTGGAACCCCCACCACGACGAACAGACACAGACGTCAGCGGCACACGGTGAAAGAATTAATGAAAATGCTTAACAAAATGCAAAAGCGGGCCGCTATGACGCGGCCCGCCTCTAAAAATCTTCTCTTTGTCGCGTTTAGCGGAAGAGCGAAAGGATCGACTGAGCGCTGGAGTTGGCGATCGACAGCGACTGGATGCCCAGCTGCTGCTGTGTCTGCAGGGCCTGCAGCCTGGTCGATTCTTCTTCCATGTTCGCGTCGATCAGCTGGCCGACACCGCGGTCGACCGCGTCCATCAGGTTATTGACGAACTCGCTCTGCATATCGATGCGCTTCGAAGACGAACCCAGAGTGGATGCGGCGTCGGTCATGCTCGAGAACGCAGAGTCCACAGCAGCGATCATCTCGTCGAGGTCGGTGTCGTCGATATTGGCTGCCGTGATGTCGAGATCGGACACGGAAACGGTGACTGCGCCGCCGCCGGTCGTGGTGAACGTGCTGTCGAGAATACCCGACTGGTCATTGGCGTCGAAAAGTTCGGTCGTGGTGATGTCGACATCGATCGTGCTGACCGAAACCGTACCATCGGAAGCGCGGCTGAAGGAGGCGACGACCGACTTCGTGGCCGAGTAGGTCGCAGCGGACGAATCCACCGAGAGCCAGTTCTCGCCGTTGAAGGAAGCGGATTCGGCGATGCTCGTCAGCTGGTTCTGCAGTTCGCCGATTTCCGACTGGATCTTCGCCTTGTCAGCGGACGGCTCTTTCGCCGCAACGAGCTTGGACTTGATTTCGTCGACGACATCGAGAGCAGACGCCATGCCGGTATAGGCAACGTCGACTTTGGAAGCGCCGAGGCCGAGGGCGTCCTGCACGGTGCCGAGCGCCTTGTTGTCGGATTTCATCGTGGTCGCGATGGACCAGTAAGCGGCATTGTCGCTGGCGTCGTTAACGCGGAGACCGGTCGAGATGCGGCCCTGAGTGGTTTCAATCTGCTTGTTGATGGCGGTGAGCGACTTGAGCGCCGTCATCGCAGAAGTGTTTGTCAAGATACTGGACATACTGTCCCCTTCCCAAAACTAACAAAGGAGGGACATTCCGGATCAACCGGTACAGCGGCCGGGCATCATGCCCCTATCAACTCCGATAGCCTCTGTGAGTGGTCGCAAGATGCCCGGGAAACCTTAAAAAAGCCTTGAATCGGCTTTCCTTCCCGTTTCAAAGGGTTAGCATCAAATCTTATAGTTAACGACTGGTGAGGATTCGGGCCGAGACAGTGGCCTAGACGACTGACCGCACCATCGACCCGACCAAGACGTTCCAGCCGTCAATCATGACGAAGAACAGGATCTTGAAGGGGAGCGATACCACCGAAGGCGGAAGCATCATCATGCCCATTGCCATGACGATCGTCGCTACAACGAGGTCGATAACCAGAAACGGCAATACGACCAGGAAGCCGATCTCGAATCCGCGCCGGATCTCAGAGATCATGAAGGCGGGAATGACCACACGCAGGTCAATCGTCTCGTCCAACGCGACTTCCTGCCCGCGTTCACGGGCCAGCTGCGCGAAAAGCTGCAGATCCTGATCGCGCACATTGTTCAGCATGAATTCGCGGAACGGTTCGGTGATCAGGGGAAACGCCTCTTCCTCGCTGATCTGTTCGCTGACCAAAGGCTGCAGGCCTTCATTCCATGCGCGATCGAAAACCGGGGTCATGACATAAAAGGTCATGAACAGGGCGAGGCTGACGAGGATGATGTTGGCCGGCGTCGTCTGCAGGCCAATGCCGGCGCGCAGAATGGAAAAGACGATCACGAAACGGGTGAAGCTCGTCAGCATGATCAGCAGGCCGGGCGCCACGGCGAGAACAGTCAGCAGACCGAAAAGCTGGACGATCAGACCGCTGGTCTGGCCGCTCAAGCCTTCCGGCAGGCTGAAACCCGGCTGGACCTGCGCAAGCGCCGGAGCCGCGACAAGCACCAGCAGGAAAGCGATGAGGACGGCGACGCGCCTCATTCGAGAATCATCGAGCGGACAAGCACCCGCTTGACGCGTCCCTCTGTGCGAATGGCTGCTCGCTCTTCCAGATCCTCCATCAGATGCTGATATCCACTTCCGCCGCGAAGATTGTAGAGCTTCATTGTGTGGACATAGGCGATGATGTCCTGATGAACCTCCTGTGCCAGCATGGTGTCGGCATCCCCCTCGAAAACGAGAGACAGCTCCATGCGTATCCATGCATCGGTGGGATCTACCAGATTGGTGGTGATGGACGGCAGGTCGACAATCGACAGTTTCTGCGTGGCGCCGCCATGCCCTTCGGATTCGGCCACATGGTCGCTTTCAGCGCCATGGCCCGATGCGGCCGGCGCATGCGCAGCTTCCTTGGCCGGGGCCTTGTCAGCGGCCGGTTCCGCGGCCGACGTCATGCTGGCGGGCTTGAGCATGGTCGCGCTGACGCCGAAGCCGGCACCGCCCGCAATAAGCGTAATGATCGCATAGGCCACCAGAAGCATGACCATCGAAGGGCCCTTTTTGCCCTCCTCCTGATGTTCAATGGTGGACGCCATGTCTGCCTACCGCCTCGCCATCAGAAAGGTAGATAGAGGTCGAGCGCCTGCTGCCCGTAGGGCGGCTGCTGCACCTCGGTTATGCGACCCTTGCCGCCATAGGAAATGCGCGCCTCGGCGATCCGATCGTAATTGACGGTGTTTTCAGGCCCGATGTCGGAGGGCCTGACAATGCCGGAAATGGTCAGAACGCGCATCTCGGCGTTGACCCGCACTTCCTGGGATCCCTGGACAAGGAGATTGCCATTGGCGAGCTCGTCGACAACGACGGCCGCAATCGACAGGTCGATCGTCTCCGACCGCGTCGTACCGCCGGACCCGGAATAATCCGTCGAGGAATTCATGCTTGCGTCGGCCGACAGTTCTCCGGAGATCGCGCTGGTTCCATATCCGGCACCGAGTCCTATGGATTTGTTCGACTTGCGATTGCGGTCGCTCTGGTTGTCGAGCTTGGCGCTGTCGTTGATCGCGATCTTGATGGTCACGATATCGCCCTTTGCCACGGCGCGATGCGCGGTGAACAAGCTCGCGGCACGGTCGTTCCAGGTCGAATAGCGATGCCCGGCCGGCTTTGCGGCATAGACTTCCGGTTTGGTCATCATCTGGTCGGGAGCAAGTTCCGCTCCGACCGGCGACATGGCCGGCGGCACACCGATCTCGCGGGGCGGGGTGGCGCACCCGCCAAGCAAGGCCGCTGCCAGGAAAGGAAGGACGGCTCGTTTCATTGCTTCTTCATCTCTCCGGTATCGGCGACCGCCGACATGATGACCGCGACCATTGCCGCGCGGTCGGCCGACATCTCGTTCAGGATCGTTCCGGCGGTGCGCGGGCTGAGCTTGCTTAAGAGTGCCGCCGTCAACTCGCCCGGCAGTTTTTCCATGCGCTGTGCGGCCGCATCCGGGCGCATCTGCGCGAAAACATCGACCAACCCTTCGTTGGCGGCCTCCGAGAAGCGTTCACGCTTCTCGACCCAGTTCTGTAGTTCGGCGCGCTTTTTCTCCAGAAGCGCGATCCGATCCTCAACCTCGGCCTGCAGCTTCTCCAGTTCGGCCTTCTGGATAGCGTAACGGCGTTCACGGGCGGCGTCCGCAATGTTGGTGCAGAAGCGGGCGATTTCGTTGCTGTTGGATTTCGGCGGCTCAGCATCGAGCAGCGAGGGCATGGAGGATTGCGCCGAGGCCGTGGCGCAGAACAGCAGCGTGATTGCCGCCGGCAAAACGACGCGGCCCGTCAAACCTGATCCGCTCCTCGCTAAAGCCGGTTTCATTGCACCACCAGCTCGGCCTGCATCGCGCCGGCATTCTTGACCGCCTGAAGGATGGCGATGATGTCATTGGGACCGACTCCGAGCCGGTTGAGACCCTCGACAACACCCTGAAGATCGGTTCCGTCGACGGTGCCGAGCTGCGTTCCGACCTCGGAAACATCGATGAATGTATTGTCCTCGACCGCCGTCTGCCCGTCGGAGAAGGGATTGGGCTGCGAAACCCGCGGGGACTCGGTGACGCGCACGGTCAGCGTTCCGTGACTGATAGCAACTTTTGAAATGCGCACATCCTGCCCGATGACGACCGTGCCGGTGCTCTCATCGAGCACGACGCGCGCCGGCGTGTCCGTCTTGACCATCAGGTTTTCGATGCTGGCGAAGAAGCGCGCCGGTGACACATCCTTGGGCTTGGTGATAGCGATGGTTCGCGAATCGATCTCCCGCGCGGGGTTCATGCCGTATTCTACCGTTCCGTACTGATTGATCGCGTCGGTGATCGCGATCGCGGTGGTGAAATCCGGATTGCGCAACTGCAGTGTCAGAGAGCCCTCATCCTCGAAGTCGGCCTCGATCTCGCGCTCAACGATAGCGCCGCCCGATACGCGCCCGGCGGTGGGAGTGCCGCGCGACACCGTTTCAGCCGCGCCTTGAACCTGGAAGCCTGAAATGGAGACGGGTCCCTGAGCAACAGCGTATATTTCGCCATTCGCTGCGCGCAGCGGCGTCATCACCAACTGTCCACCACCCAGCGACGTTGCGTCGCCCAGAGAGGAGACCGACACGTCTATGCGCGAGCCCTGCCGCACGAATGGAGGCAGGTTCGCCGTCACTATGACCGCTGCGATGTTCTTCAGACGCGCCCTGCCTTCGGCAGTCGCGATGCCGAGATTGTCCAACATCGAACGCATCGACTGTTCCGTGAAGGGCGCGTTTCGCAGGCTGTCCCCGGTACCCTGGAGTCCGACCACCAGCCCATAGCCTACAAGCTGGTTGTCGCGGGCACTCTGCAGTTGCGCGATATCCTTGACACGCGACTGCGCCCCGACGGGGGGCGCAACAACGAGGAGGCAGGCAAGGGCGAGAAACAGACGTCTCATCGCGACTCCACCGCGACGCTTCCGTCCGGCATGACGATGCCGGAGATGGTTCTGCCGCTTTGCGTATTTCGTATACGGATCGGATCCCCGAAACCGGCAGATTGCAGCGCTACGGCGTCCATCGCGATGGTAAGCGCACCGTGACGGTAATAGACCGTTGTCATGTCACCGGCCTCGATCGCAAAAGCCTCGCGCACCGCATTCGGCGCGATCAGGCGCTTCGGCAGGATCGTCTTTGCAGCAACCATGCCGACGAGATCTTCTGCGTCGCGGATGACGACGAGTCCGTCGCGCAAAGGCTTGCGGAGATGGGTTTCGATAACGGCGTCGGCCGGTACGATCTGGCCGGGATAGATCACCCGGTTGACCGTGATCACGACATCGTCCCTGCTGGCCGCCATCGCGGCTCCGCCGCAGGCGAACGCGATCGCAGCGAGAAATCCCGCAATGTGCCGAAGCCGTCCAGTCATGTTACCGCAGCCCCGTCGAAACGACGCTCGCCATCTGGTCGGCGGCCTGAATAACCTTGGAGTTCATCTCATAACCCCGCTGCGCGGCGATCAGCTCGGTGATTTCCTTCACCGGATCGACGTTGGAGTTTTCGAGATAGCCCTGCTCGATGGTGGCAAAGCCCGGATCGCCTGGAACGCCGACGACAGGAGCGCCAGAAGCCTCCGTCTCGCTGAAGAGATTGCTTCCCATCGGTTTCAGGCCGGCATCGTTGGCGAAAGTGGCGAGCGTCAGCTGACCGACTTCCTGAAGCGCGATTTGGTCTTCGAGACGGGCGAAAACCTGACCGCTCTCATTGACGATCACCTCGACCGCGCCCTGCGGGATAGTGATCCCGGGCTGCACGGAATAGCCGTCCACGGTAACCAGTTCGCCGACAGCATTGGTGTTGAAGGCGCCGGCTCGGGTATAGGCGATTTCGCCTCCAGGACCCTCAATCTGGAACCAACCCCGGCCGGACAGCGCCATGTCGAAGCTGTTGCCGGTGCTCGTCAGCGCACCCTGTACATGCAGGTTGCGGACGGCCGCTGTGCGGACGCCCAGGCCGATATTGGCGCCTTCGGGAATCACCGCCTGGTTGCCGCTGCTCGGCGCACCTGCAAGGCGCTCGGTCTGGTAGAGCAGGTCCGAAAATTCCGCACGGGCGCGCTTGAACCCGGTGGTGTTGACGTTGGCGATGTTGTTCGCGATGACCTCAAGATTGGTCTGCTGCGCGTTCATACCGGTCGCGGCGATCGACAATGCCTTCATGGCACACTCCTCAGATTTGCATCCGGCTGATTTCAAGGAAGGCTGTGACGATCTTGTCCCGGATGGCGATCGCCGCCTGAAGGTTCTGTTGCGCGTTCATCACGGCATCGGTCACGTCGCGTACATCCGCCTTGCCCTGCAGGGCCTGGGCTGAGATCTGCTCGGCATTGCGCAATTCGCCGACCGTGCTCGACGCTGCGTTTTGAAGCGCCTCGGCAAAGCTCATGCCGGTGGCCTGCCCTGCAGTGGCGGCGGAGCCGGCCGCCTGCGAGGTGCCAGTAGTTCCGACGGAGCTGATGGCCCCAATTGTCAGGTTTACCGCCATCAGCGCGCCCTCATCAGATCGATGGTCATCGAAATCAGATCGCGGGCCTGTTTCAGGACCTGCAGGTTTGCCTCGTAGGACCGGTTGGCATCGCGCATGTCGGCCATCTCGACGAGCAGGTTCACATTGGGAAGCTTGACGAAGCCGGCCTCATCGGCGGCCGGATGGCTGGGATCGTATTGGAGTTCGAAATTACTCGAGTCGCGCACGATCGAATCGATCTTGACCTGCGTCGTCCCGGATGCGCGGTCCAGTTCCGACGAGAAGGAGACCATTTTGCGCTGGTAAGGATCGCCGCCAGGTATCTTCGAAGTCGACTGGGCGTTGGCGATGTTTTCCGACACGACCCGCAAGCGGGCGTTTTCGGCGTCGAGGCCGGATGCGGCGACTTTTATCGCGGAACCAAGGTAATCCATTATGAACCCTTCGCGGTCATCAGGACCATCTGGTGGAAGGCCGAGACGATTGCCGTATTCAACTCGAATGCGTGTCGGATCTCGCTGGATTTCACCAGTTCGTCTTCCATGGAGACGGGTTTGCCGGAGGTCGTCAGCTTGCTCGCCTGCTCCTCGACAACCTGGAAGACGTCTCCGTCCTTCGCACCGAAATGCGAGCCATTCGTCGCCGCCAGACGCACCGATTCATTCGAGACGGCAGCCTCAAACGGCTCCACATCCACCGACCGGTAGTTCGGCGAGTTCACATTGGCGATATTGTTCGCAACAGTGGTCTGACGCAGCGAAAGCCACTTCGCCTGGGTCGAGGCCAGCTTGAAAAGATTTACGGCGTCCATGTCGTATCCTTCTCCTGAAGGACAGTAACGACCGTTTCTTGCGTGTGCCTTGTCACGGGCGGGGCGAAGGGATTGGTCGGCGGCGTCCGGCCTAATTCGGACGCAGGATCTTTCCGCCGGAGGTAACGATGTACCAGCCGTTGTCATCCTCGCGAAACGCCTCGGCGGTTGTGTCGTCTGGCAGGCGCGAATCCACCCGCACCAGATAGACGCCGTCGGCGTCACCGACCAAGGCGCGCGCGCCGTCGACCGCGAGGACAGTGAAGGACTTGCCGTTGCCCGGGTAGGGCTGCGGTTCGATGCCGACCTTGCGAATCGTGCTTCGGTCGACCTTGCCGGTCGTCACCGGGTCTACCTGGACCGGCGGGTTACCGACCCGGCTTGTGTTTCCGACCCCGGAAAGCGCGCTGGCGGGCTGATCCGATTCGAGCGGCACCTGGGCGATGATTTCCTCCCGGGGAATCACGCCGTCGCGTGAAAAAGTCATGCGTGGCGGACCGTAGGATTCGGGATGCAGATAGACATGCCACGGGAACAAGGCCGCAAACGTGCCAAGACAGAGCCCGATAAAGCTGAGAATATAGTCCGCGGTGGTCATGTCGCGGAACCAGCGGCGGCGCGGTTTTTTACTTCTTTTCATCCTGCTTCATCCGTTCGGCTACAGCGGTGAAAGGGTCGCTTCCGGCGGGGTCTGCGGCCCTTTGTTTCAATGCCTCGTAGAGACGCGGAACGGCGAGCACGGCCTGGTCGAGCTCGGGATTGGCGCCCTGCTGCCATCCGCTCATCATGCGCAGATCGCGGGTTTCCTCGAACAGCGCGATCATGGAGCGCAGTTGCGATACCAATGCGCGCTGCTGCTCGTTCCAGGCCTTGTCCGCGAGGCGCGACACCGAAGCGAGCGGATCGACGGCGGGGAATCGGCCCCGATTGGCGATGGCGCGCTGCAAGACCAGGTGCCCGTCGAGAATGCCGCGCAGCGTGTCGGAGACCGGATCGTTGTGGTCGTCGCCATCGACGAGAACGGTGACGACTGCCGTGATAGACCCACCCTCCGGACCGCCGGGCCCCGCACGCTCCAGAAGCTGCGGAAGATCGGTAAAGACAGAGGCGGGATATCCGCGCGAAACCGGCGGCTCGCCGACCGAAATCGCAACTTCACGCAGAGCATGAGCGAATCGCGTGACCGAATCGATGAGCAACAGAACCCTCTTGCCCTGATCGCGGAACCATTCGGCCACCTCCATCGCGGAGGACGGCGCGCGCCGGCGCAAAATGGCGCTTTCGTCGCTAGTAGCGACGACGGCGACCGCCTTCTTCATTCCGTCGGCGCCGAGCGTGTCCTCAAGGAATTCTCGCACCTCGCGGCCACGTTCGCCGACGAGGGACACGACGACGGCGTCAAAAGCGTCCGCACGCGCCAGCATGGCGAGCAGGGTGGATTTGCCCACGCCAGATCCGGCGAAGACGCCGAAGCGCTGTCCGATGCAAAGGGGGGTGAATATGTCGATGACGCGGACGCCGGTTCGGAAATGCTCGCCGACGCGGCCGCGCATCATGGGAGAGTGCTGTTTCCGCGTGGCGTGGACCGCGCCCGACGGGATCAGCGGACCCTTGCCGTCAACCGGCTCTCCGAGGGCGTTGACGACCCGGCCGAGCCACCCCTCGTCCGGATGCACATGCATCGGCCCCTTGTGCATGACGAGGTCGTTGACGGAAAGCGACCGAGCATTTCCGCACGGGGCGATGACCACGCGGTCCGGGTCGATCTGGACAATCTCGCCGCGGGTCGCGCGGGTGCCGACGCCGATCGAGACGAAATCGCCGAGCGCCGAGTAGCCGGCGATGCCTTCTGCGACAACGACATTGGGATTGATGCCCGATACGACGCCGCCGCGCTCCAGCGGCTGGCTTTCGATGCCGGAGGCCTCGACGGCGCGCCTGAGCCTGACAAGCGCGTTCATGCCGATCAATTCGCGCTAAATGCTCGAATGAGCTGTTTCATCGAATCTTCGGACGTCTCCATCAGGGACGCGGCCTCCTCGAAGGAGCGCTGCACCATGATGAGCTGCGTCATCTCGTTGAGAGGATCGACATTGGAAAGCTCCACCCGACCCTGCACGATTCCGACATCGGAGTTATCGACGATCGGATCCGGTTCACCGCCGACCAGAATCCCAGAATCACCGAATCGCTGGAAATCCGGCGGCGGAGTGAATGAGAACAGGCCGATCCCCGCGACAAGGCGGCCATTCTGGCGGAGAATGCCGTTGTCGTCCAACTCGGGAACGCCGCCCGCGGGATCCAAAGTGATCGGCGCACCTCCAGGATCGAGAACCGGAAGACCGGACAAGGTGACGAGATCGCCGTTTTCGGACATCGTAAACCGCCCGTCACGCGTGACGGCGGTGCCGGCCGGCGTCTGGATGCCGAACCACGCATTGCCACGCACCGCGAAATCAAGCGGGTTGTCGGTCTGTTCGAGACCGCCCGGCTTTACGTCGAGATACTCGACGCCTTTCGAGGAAAAGGAGGTCTCGGTGCCCGAAACGTCCTCGACGACTTCCTCGAACTTCACCTGTCCGGCGCGAAACCCGACGGTCTGGCTGTTGGCAATATTCTCGGCGATGGTGTTCAAGCGCGCGAGGCGCGCCACCTGGGACGAGAGGCTGACGTAAAGTCCGGTTTCCATACGCCGCTACCGTTTCATTTGCGCGATCTGCAGGAGCAGATCTTCGCTGATGCCGGATTGCGGACCATTCCCGAAAAGAGACGCCACGCCGGAAAGGGCCTGCTCCTGACTGTTGGTCGCGTCCCACATCGCGGCAAACCGGTCCAGCAGTTTCTCCAGTTTGTCCGGGTCGCCCAAAGTCTCGATATCGAGGCGATCCGCGAACATCTCGACCTGTTTGTCGATATCGGCATAAGCGATCGAATCGGGAAGGCCCAGAATGGTGCGAACGACCTTTGACAGGGCCGGATCCGCGAGGACCTGGTAGAAATCGTCGATGGTTTCAGCCTTGCGCTCGAAATAGAGCGCGAGACGAACGCCTTCATTCTCGTCGCCCGCCTGTTCCTCCAGGGTTTGGCGCAGATATTTGTCGACGACGCCCTGCTGGGTCTTCGTGAAGGAGGTTGTCGCCTCGCCGAAGGCCACGAAATTGAACGTCTTGGCGAATTCGGCGTAGCGCTTGTCGGAAAGCGAATTGGCAAAGCTGTCGTCGGCGTCGACGCCTTCCTCCAGAACCTTCTTCATGAAGGCCTTGCCATAGGTCATATCTTCAAGACCGAACGCCTTCATGGCGAAGCTGAACAGCTTGTAGTCATCGACCAGGTCGTCAACCGTTTTCACGTTACCGATATTTTCCAGATAGTATTCGACCTCGCGCGAGACTGTTGCCTGCGACGAAACCCGCTCGATGGATTTGTCGATGTCGTTCGAAGCCAGCCGGTACGATACGATCGTGCTGATCATGGGATTCACCCCGATTTTCGCGTTCTTTCCTTAATAGGGCGGCCGCCTTGCGCGAGCCTGTCTTGCGACCGGCCTCTCTGCCTGTCCCGGCGATTGTCGTTGTCAGGCGGGTGGCCTGCCAGCCCCGTGCAAGGTTTGCGCTCTAGCGTGCCGGCAGATCAGAAGCGGAGTGACTCGTGGGCATTATCATCGGAATGGTGATCACGCTTGGTTGCGTGTTTGGCGGTTACATGGCCATGGGCGGCCACATTGACGTCCTCATCCAGCCGTTCGAATTCGTCATCATCGGCGGCGCCGCGATCGGCATCTTCATCATCGCGAATCCCATGTCCACAGTGAAAGATTCCGGAAAGGCCATGATGGAGGCGCTCAAGAACAAGGTGCCCAGCCGTGAGGAATATCTGGAACTACTCGGCCTGTTGCATCAGTTGCTGCGGGAACTGAAGACCAAGCCTCGAAACGAGGTCGAATCGCATATCGACAACTCCGAGGAATCGTCGATTTTCCAGGAGTATCCGCTGATCCTGGCCAACAAGGACCTTACCAATTTCATCTGCGACTACTGCCGGCTAATCATCGTCGGCAATGCGCGGCCGCACGAGGTCGAGGCGCTGATGGAAGAGGAAATCGCCACGATCCGCCACGACAAGCTGAAGTCGTCACACGGCCTTCAGGGCATGTCCGACGGGCTTCCGGCGCTCGGCATCGTCGCCGCGGTGCTTGGCGTCATCAAAGCGATGGGCGCGATCGACCAGAGCCCGGAGGTTCTGGGTGGTCTGATCGGCGCGGCGCTCGTGGGAACGTTTTTCGGGATTTTCATGGCCTACGGCTTCGTTCAGCCGCTGGCAAACAAGATCGGCATAATCCGCGAGAAGAACATCCGACTCTATTTCGTCGCCAAGCAGACCCTGATCGCTTACATGAACGGCTCGCTGCCGCAAGTGGCGCTCGAATTCGGGCGCAAGACGATTTCCAACTATGACCGTCCCTCGCTCGACGATGTCGAGAACGAGGCGATGGGCACCGGTGAGCCAAAAGCCGCCTGACGATGGAAAAGCCCGCCTCTCCGATCGACAACAACACGGAGATCTTCGACCGATTGCTTGGCCGGAAGGGCGACGCCGCGCGGCTCGAACCCGCGGCCAAGGCGATCGCGAAGTTTCTTCCGCAGCGTTTGCCGGCGGTTCTCAAGAAAGCGGGTTTCGACGTCAGGGTCGAATTTTCCGAAAAGCACAATTCGAGCGCAACAGCCCTTTTCGCCCGCTACAAGAACGGCGCTGCCTGCACATTGCTCGCGACCAAGCCGCCGAGCACGGCGGCCTATGTCATCTGCGATTATCCGGCGACCGGGATCATCTCCGAGATCATGCTTGGCGGCGATCCGGAGTTCGCGACGCTTTCGGCCAGCCGCGCCCCGACTGCGACGGAAAAGGATCTCGTGTGCCAGTTTGGCGATCTGGTCGGCCAGGCCCTGCAGACGACGCTTTCGACCAAGGATTGTCCGTCCAGCGTCCGCGTCGCGCTCGATGCCGACGATATCCGCGAGAGCGGCAATGGCGGCGAGGTCATAGCCTTCGACCTCAAGCTCGGTTTCGGCGCGGCCGAACCGGTCGTAACCGTCGCCGTAACTCATTCCTACATGCTGCAGATGGCGCGGGTGGCGCCCGAAACCATACGCAAACCGTCGCCGAACAACCAGGGCGAGACCAACCGCAAGGCGCTGTCCATCAAGGTTCCAGTCACGGGCTCGGTCATGATGCCGCCGATAACGCTTGGCGAGCTTGCCGCGCTCTGCACCGGCGACGTTCTTCCGCTTTCCGAATCGGGAGAAACGAATGTCCGCATGAAAGTGAAGGGACGCCCGCTTTACGAATGCAATCTGGGCCGCAAGGGCGCGAATTACGCGCTCTGCCTGGAACGACCCCACCGGGCGATGTCGGAAGCCCTCAGCGGGATTGGTATTCCGTTGACCGAGACCGAACTCAAGGAGACGTACGATGAGTGATCCCGCAACGAACCCGCTGGAGGAACTCGGCCTTTCGCTGGACGATATCCCGCAAACAGACCCGCTCGACGAAGCGCTGGCGGAACTGCAGGGCGTGATGGACAAGGACCACGCACTGGGCCCGTTCGACGACGAGATGATGGAAGACGGAGAACCTGAAACAGCGACTGCGGCCACCCCGGCGGCGGAAAGCAATCTGCAGAAACTGGTGATGTCGATCCCCGTGCAGATGGACGTGGTGATCGGCTCCGCGGAAATGCCGGTTTCGGACCTGATCGGCATGGAAGCGGGTTCGGTGGTGATGTTGAACCGCAAGATCGGCGAGCCGGTGGATATATGCGTCAACGGAACGAAGATCGCGACAGGCGAGATCCAGTCCCTCGATGACGATCCGAGCCGCCTTGGCGTGCGCATCACCGCCCTGGAAAAATCTTGATCACAAGGGGCCGATAGACGGATCCGTCCGCCGGAAGTTCGACATGGCAAAACGATACACCCTGTCAAAACCGCAGAGAGCCGCCGCTGTCATGGTGGCGATGGGGAAATCGCGCGCGTCGACCTTGCTGAGGTTCTTCAAGAGCGAGGAGCTGCGCGTCATGATCGACGCCGCGCACACGCTCAAGAGCATTCCGCAGCCCGATCTCGAGGAACTTGTGAAGGAATTCGAATCCGAGTTCACCGTCGGCGCAGGCCTGATGGATTCGGCCGACGCGATGGACAAGATTCTCAGCGAAGCGCTTTCCGACGAGGAAATGTATGCGCTGACGGGCATGACCGCCGAGCCGGTGGAGGTGGAGCCGGAGCAATCGGTCTGGGATCTGCTGCCGAAAGTCGACATCGACGAACTGAACACGTTCTTCGCCGGCGAATCACCGCAGCTCTGCGCCGTCGTCCTGTCGCGGCTGAATTCGCGCACGGCGGCGTCAATCATCGAAAGGCTCGATCCCGACCTGCGCAAGGCGACCGTGGCGCGCCTGCTGTCATCGAAGCCGGTGCCCGAATCGGTCATCATGACCGTCGAGAAGCGACTCGACGAAGCCTTCAATCTGACCGAAGATTCGCGTGGCGGCGGAGCCGGCGAAGGTGTGAGCCGCCTCGCGGAAATCCTCAACGAGATGAAGAAGGATGTATCCGACGACCTTCTCGACCAGCTGACGCCGGTGATCGGCTCGAAGAGAGTCGAGGGCGTCAAGTCGCGCATCTTCCGCTTCGAGGACATTCCAACACTTTCCAAGGAGTCGCGCACGCTGCTTTGCGACGGATTGTCGTCCGACGTGCTGACGCTCGCTTTGCGCGGCGCAGGCGACGAGTTGAAGGAAAACATCCTCTCGTCGATTAGCCAGCGCACACGGCGCATGATCGAATCGGAACTCGGCGCAGGCGGGGCCAAGCCTGCGGAAATCGAACAGGCGCGGAAATCGATCGCGGCTCTGGCGCTGCGGATGGCCTCCGAAGGCAAGATCGAACTCCAGGTCGCGGCCTGAGGCGACGGATAGGGTAGACAAAGAGCCATGTCCGACGAAAAGCCCGACAAGGAGAGTAAAACCGAGGAAGCCTCGGAAAAAAAGATCCGCGATTCGCTCGACAAGGGCCAGACCCCCTTCTCCAAGGAAACGCCGATCCTCTTCTCGCTGCTCGCGATCCTCTTCGTCGCCGCATTCTTCATGCCGGCGAGAATTGCCGACATGGCGCAACAGCTGGCCACGATGATGGACCAGTCCTTCGAGTATCATTTGAGCGGAAGCGGCGACATCTACTGGCTGATCCAGCGCGTGATGCTCGTCGCCGGTACAGTAACCCTGCCGCTGTTCGCCGCAGTCGTGGTCGCCGGGTTTTCCGGATCCGCGGCCCAAAACACGCCGCGTTTCGTCGGGGAACGCATCAAGCCGCAGCTGTCAAGGATTTCGCTCATCGCCGGATGGGGGCGCATCTTCAGCGCCAAGGGCTTCGTGGAGTTCCTCAAATCCGTCGCGAAGCTGATCTTCGCAAGCGTCCTGGTGGCACTCGTGCTGCACGATCTCGTGCCGCGTATGCTGCAGGGCATGAACAGCGAGGTCGGCAGCTTCCTGGTGGTCATCCGGGAAATGCTCATGAAGATGTTCGCGGCGATAATCTTCGCGATGGTACTGGTGGCGACCGCGGACTTCTTCTGGTCGCGGTTCCAGTGGCGCGAGGATCTGAAAATGACACGCCAGGAGGTGAAGGACGAGCTGAAGCAGTCGATGGGCGATCCGATCATCAAGGCCCGCATTCGCTCCGTCGCCTATGATCGCGCGCGCAAGCGCATGATGAAGGCCGTCCCGACTGCGTCGCTGGTCATCGCCAACCCGACCCACCTTTCGATCGCGTTGCGATACGATCCCACCCGCGACCCGGCACCTATCGTTGTCGCCAAGGGGCAGGACCTGATTGCGCTGCGCATTCGCGAAATCGCCGAGGAAAACGGCGTGCCCGTCTTCGAGAATGTCCCCCTGGCACGCGCCATGTACCGACAGGTCTCGATCGACCAGATCATACCCCAAGAGTTCTTCAAGGCCGTCGCGGAACTGATTTCCATTCTGCGCCGCCGAGCACAGAGAAGCTGACACCATGCTGGCACAAGAAATCTGCCTGGAACTTGAACCCTATGTCGCCAAGGCCATCTCCGGCCTCGCGGCGGAGTTGCGCCTTGTCGATATTGCGGATTACATCGCCTATCTGCGGATGGAACGGTATGGCTGCGTCGCAGATATCGTGCGCGACGCCGCCGACCTCTATTTCACGCCGGGCTATATCGAATTCGCGATGGACGGCGAAACCTCGGCGGAATGGGGCACTGCGCCGGAAGTGACGCTCATGCTCCTGATCAACAGCGCGCGCGCCAAGGCGCACATCGCGTTGACGCTTTGCGAGCATCACGCCGAGATAAAGCTCGGCTATGTCAATTTCGCGAGCGAACTCGAGGCGCGTGAAGATCGCGGGAGCCTGTTGCTGGACGATATCGCCGACAACAGGATGGACCGCAGGGCGCGTCTGTTCCGGCCCTGGCAAATGGGCGGGATTCTGGCCACTCCGAACGCCTGAACCTGATGCTGCGGCGTCAGTTGACCGCGCCGATGATCGGCACGGCCGCTTCCTGACGAGACATCACCAGCATGCCGCTCCAGCCGCCATCGCCGTTTCCGGCGGAAGCGGGCGCGAGGAAGCCGTGCACGAAAGCACCGGCGGGGCTGGCGAGGCGCGCGGTGAAGTGGAACGAACGTCCTTCGCCCGCCAGCTTCTCGATAAGGTCGACAAGGCCGGCGCGGGCGTCGGGGTCGTAGCACTCAAGGAATGTCCGCATACCGATCCGCTCGTTGCCGCCGGACAGACCGTGAAACTTGCGCGCGACCGGGCCGAGCAGGATCGATGCGTTTTCCAGGTCCAGTCCGAATCGATCGACAAGCGCGCTACGCGACAATTGCCGTATGTCTATATTTGTATTCGGATCGGCGTGCCCCGTATCGAAAGGTACGGTTGCTCCGCCGTAGAGCATCTTTGTCATTTTTCGGCCCTTTTTGCAGGCCCATGATTGACGGTACCTTTGCGTCAATAATTCCGAATGCGGCATATTCGGCAATCTTTATCTTTTGTTAACCTCAATACTTGCGATTTAAATTAAATTTTGAAGGCGAGGCAATAAACCCGTGCAGCGGGAACGATGGTGCGGCCTTCCCGTTGTCGTTCGAGTGACCATCAACGCTCCACGGAGAACAAAATGACCAATCCATCCAGAAAGTCAGGCACCCCAGAGCCGAAGCTGACCCGCTCCGATATCGCTTCGGACGAGATGGGCAGGAACAGCCTTCAGGGAGACGATCAGGCGAATATACGCAACGAACGCCAGGCAGTTCCAGATGTGAAAACGGAAACCGACGGCGTTATCGAAAGTTTCCGGAAGCTCGACAAGAACGTGCGCGCCCGCAAGGACCTCGGGAAGGGCAATCGCCATTCCGAAGACGGCGACGACTGACCGAATATGTTCAAAGGGAACATGCGATGACCCACACATTGGAAATCAAGGCGATCAGCCCGGTCGCGCACAACGTCTTTTCCTACGATCTGGAACGGCCCGACGGCTTCACATTCGAGCCTGGGCAGGCGACCGAGGTGTCTATCGACAAGGATGGCTGGCGCGACGAGAAACGCCCTTTCACCTTCACGTCGCTGCCGGACGACGACAGGCTGCAATTCACCATCAAGTCCTATCCGGAGCGCGGTGGCGTAACCGACCAGTTGTCCCATTTGCTGGTTGGGGACCGGCTGATCATCGACGAGCCATGGGGCACGATCAGCTACAGGGGCAAAGGCGTATTCATCGCCGGAGGCGCGGGCCTGACGCCGTTCCTGGCGATTCTGCGCGCTCAAAACGAAAGCGGGCATCTCGCCGGGCACACGCTGCTGTTCGCCAATCGGCGCGAGCGCGACATTATCCTTCAGGACGAACTGGATCTGATGCCTGGCCTGATCACCAGACACATTCTCAGCCAGGAGGACAAGAGCGGCTACGACTTCGGCCGCATCGACCGAGCTTATCTAGAAAAGGTGATCGAGGATTTCGACCAGACCTTCTACATTTGCGGTCCTGACCAGATGGTCGAGGACCTCAAGGGCATCCTTGATGACTTCGGCGCGAAGCCCGAAGGGCTTGTCTTCGAAGAATAGGGGTTAGTTGACGCTCAGGCGTCCGTCGCCGCCGCACATGACCGGAGCGGCTTTTCCTTCGGGCATATTAAGGATCGTTACGAGATCGGTGTTGCCTTCGACGAGGTCGGCGAGACAGATCTTGTCGAGGGACGAGTAAAACGCCTCGACGGCGCGTTTCAGCGCTGGACGCAGCCAGCAACTGCCGATCAACGGGCAGTTGTTGTCCTTCTCGTCGAAACACTCAGCGAAGGGAAGATCCGCTTCGAACAACCGGAAAACGTCGCCGACGCGGATATCCTCGGGGCAGCGGGCGAGATACATGCCGCCATTTCGACCTCGCAATGCCTTGATGTAGCCGAGATGAGCCAATTGACGGATCACCTGGCCGAGATGGTTTTTAGACGCGTTGCACTTGTCCGCGATCTCGGCCTTTGTGATGCTCTGGCCGGGATTGACGGCGCATGTCATCAATACGCGCATCGCAAGATTCGTCCTGATGGTCAGACGCATTTTCCCGCCGGGCCTCCCCTGAGTTCCGCCTCCATTAAGATGTGGATCATATGCACAATTTCGCCGGTGCAATTTGATCAAGATCATACGAATAGTGCGAAAAACGCCGGAATTCCCTCCAGAACCCAGATATGAGGGACATTTCGCACCGGTGTCGGCGGACGTAACGGAAATTCCGACATGCCGTCTACAGCCTACGATCGCGCGCACGATCCGTCCGGCTTGACGCCGCGGATGATGCGCCCGACAATTCCCGTAAAAGGACATAAGCGACATTCGCGAATCGACCGAATGGGCGATCTGCATAAACTGGGATATGCAAATCCCGTGTCCACCAAGAAACGGGAAACAACCATGCGACTCCAGCGCTTCGCCATTCTTGTATTCATGTCCCTCATTCTTGGTTTTCTGTCCTCTATTTCGGGGGCTTGGGCTGCTGATGCCGACACGCAGGAAGGCCGCCAGGCGATCCAGCAGGCCTTGAACGAGAAAGGCTTCCCAGTCGGTACGCCCGACGGCATTTTCGGGCCGAAGACCGAAGCGGCGATCCGCGCCTTTCAAGACTCGATCGGCGCTGAAGCGACCGGGACATTGACCGACCGCGAGGCCGACCTGCTCCTCGGCCGTGTGACGCCAACCAAGACACCCGAACCGCAACCCGACGTTACCGCCGGCACAGTATTCAAGGATTGCGACACCTGCCCGGAAATGGTCGAGATCCCGAAAGGCTCGTTCCAGATGGGCGCGACCGACGCCGAACAGGAAAACCCGTTTATCGGATTCGTCCCCGAGGAACATCCACGCCATGAGGTCACCATCGCCTATCCGTTTGCGATCGGCCGCTACGAGGTTACCGTTGCGGAGTTCGACGCCTATGTGCGCGAGACCGGAGCGGAGGTCGGCGGCATCTGCGGTGTCCGACTCATCGAGACCGGGCCGCTTGCACAGAAATTCACCGGTACGCGACATACGGAGTCCAGCGCTGAGATATATGGCCCCTATTTCGTCTATATAACCGATGGCTCCTACAAACAGCCGGGGCTCTCCGTCACACCACGCCAGCCGGCCGTCTGCGTTTCACGCCAGGAGGTAACGGCTTATCTCGCATGGCTCAGGGAAAAGACGGGCAAGGGCTATCGCCTGCCGACCGAGGCCGAGTGGGAATATGCGGCGCGCGCCGGAACCCGGACCGTCGCGTTCTGGGGCGACGATCTCGACCATGCATGTGGCTATGCGAACTTCGCGGACAAGGCGTCCGGTTACCAGGCTGGCGAGGCTTCCCCCTGCGCGGAAGCGGTGCGCCCCGACTGGACGGCGGAGGTCGGCAGCTACCGGCCCAATCCCTGGGGGCTTTACGACATGGCCGGCAACGTTCAAGAAATGGTGCAGGACTGTTGGAGCCCAGGATACGACACTACACCGCGGGACGGTTCCCCTGCGCGCCAGAGCGGCTGCCAGCTCTTCATCGCAAGGGGCGGAGACTACGAAATGCTCCATGTCTCGATGCGCGCATCCGAAAGGCTTACCTTCGGCTACGACCCACAACTCGACATGGTGCAGGGCCCCAACGAGGCACTCGATATCCGCAGCAATGTCGTCGGCTTTCGCGTCGCCCTCTCGCTTGGCAGCGCCGCATGGGATTCGCAGTAACGTTCGGTAAAAGAAAATTGGCGCGGAGTGGAGTGCTCAGCCTCTAGCAGGGAGCGTACGAGAACCTTGGGTGAGGCTCCAGGGCGTTCAATAGTCCACCCAATAGCTATCGTCGCGCCCCTTAGTCTATGGAAGCGTTTTTGCAGGAGGTTTTCCGTTCCCGCGGACAAACAGCGGCAGTATTGCCAGCAGGAGCAACAGTCGAAAGATGTGATGCGTGGCGACATAAGCCGGATCGTATCCGAGGGAGAGAGCCATGGCGCTCATGCCCTCCACACCACCGGGTGCGAAGGACACCCAGACCATGCCGAACGGCAGCTCAAGAAGCCTTCCCACGAGATAGCTCGCGAGGCCGGACAAGATCAGGGCGATCGACGTCACGACGAGACCGGCAATAAAGAGGTCGCGAAGCTGTGTCCGCGTGACTGATGCGAAACGAGCGCCGATGACGGCGCCCGCCAATGAAAAGCCAATGAACGTCAGGATCGATGACGGGCGCCCGTCCAGCCAGCCGACTCCGTGAACAAACCCGCTTATGGTCACTCCTGCAAGGAGAAAGGCGGCGGGAACGCGCATCCGATCGAAGAGATATCCGCCGGCCGCAGCGACGACGATCAGGGCGATGCTGACCGGAAAGTCCAGCGTGTGATGAGCGAGTGCAGCGCCTCTGCCGCCGGTTCCGGTTTCGATCGTCGCGACAAGAGGGGGAAGGATAATGGTAATGATCAACAGCCTCAAGCTCTGGAGGACCATCACGAAAGGAATGTCGATCTTGGCCGCCGGGCAATCCGCCGCGAGGGAAAGGCTGTAGGAAAGCGCGCCCGGAGATGTGGCAAGTACTGCCGTGCCACTTGATGCCGCAAAGAAACGTTTGAGTACTGTCGACGATATCAGCATGACCGCGATCATCGTGCCGCTGAGAGCAAGTAGGCTCAACGGAAAGCGCAGGACGTCGCTCAGGAAATGGGTCGTCACGCCGGCCCCGAGCGTGACTCCGATGGCCGTGAAGCCGAGGTTACGGAGCGACGCCGGCACTTTTGGGGAAAAGCCCGCAGCCGCAAGACCGGTAACCGCGACCGTGGAACCGACCAATGGCCCGGCAGGAACACCGAGAGCCAGAAAGAGAGCGGCGCCGCAAAGCGCGGCGCCGATGGCCAGCAAAACGGGCCGGTATGCAGCAACAATCATGAAGGAGCCTGCGGCGACTCGCCCTCGCTGCGGCCACGCCGCATCCGGCCTACAAGGATCGGCACGACGACAACCAGCAGCGCCAGAGCATAAAGGATCACGCTGTTGAAAGATGTCACCAAGATCGACCAGTCGCCGCCCGAGATCGACAGGGCGCGGCGAAGATTGTCCTCGAACAGGCCACCGAGCACGAAGCCGAGTATGACCGGCGCGAGCGAAAACTGCAGTTTGCGCAGGAACCAGCCGAACACGCCGAGCAGTGTGATCATGTAGAGGTCGTGCGGATTGGATACCACCGAATAGACGCCGATGAAGGCGAGGACCGCTATCAACGGTGTCAGGAACTGCTGCGGGATGGTCAGCATCCGGGCAAAAAGGCCGACGAGCGGCAGGTTGATGATCAGCAGCGCCACGTTCCCGATATACATGGAGGCGATCAGGCCCCAGGCTATTTCCGGACGCTGCGAGAACATCAGCGGGCCAGGCGTGATGTTGAAAAGGAGAAGCGCGCCAAGCAGGATCGCCGTAGTGCCGGAGCCTGGAATGCCGAGGGTCAGCATCGGCACCATGGCGCCGCCGGCAGACGCATTGTTGGCGGCTTCGGGGGCCGCGAGACCTCGCATGTCACCGTTACCGAATTTGGACGAATCGCGGGCGGCGCGTTTTTCTGCGCCATATGCGACCGCGGAAGCGACCGAGGCTCCGGTACCCGGCAGGATGCCGATGAAGAAGCCGATGACCGAGCCACGAAGGATCGTCCATTTGGTGAAGGCCAGGTCCTTCATCGTGACGAAGCTCTTGTCGATCTTCAACGTCCTCAGCGTGCCGGCAGCCTGCTGTTCGACGAGGTGGATCAGCTCGGCCATACCGAACAGGCCAATGACCACCACCAGGAAGTCGATACCCGCGAGAATGTCGGGAATGCCGAAGGTGAAGCGCGCGACGCCTGTATTTGCATCGATGCCGACAGAGGCAAGCATCAGGCCGATGAGGGCGGCGAGAAGTGTCTTCACCGGGTTCGAGCCCACGAGCGAGGCGAGCGAAGCAAAGGCGAAAACCATCAGCGCCACGTAGTCCGACGGCGAGAAGTGTATCGCATAGGACGCAAGCGCCGGACCAAAGAAGCTCATCAGAACGACGGCGAAGGTGCCGCCGATGAAGGAAGCGACAGCCGACAGCGACAGGGCCTTGCCCGCTTCGCCGTTGCGCGCCATCGGGTTCCCATCCAGCGTCGTCATCACCGCACCGGCATCGCCGGGAACGTTAAGGAGAATGGACGAGATACGCCCGCCATATTCTGCGCCGTAGTAAATGCCGGCGAGAAGGATAATCGCCGATTCCGGCTTGAAGCCGAGACTGTAAGCGATCGGCAGCAGAATCGCGACGCCATTGATCGGACCGATGCCCGGCAAGGCGCCGATCAGCGTTCCGGCAAAACAGCCAGCGAGAACGAGGAACAGATTGAAGGGGTCAAGGGCGACTTGAAAGCCGGATGCAAGACCGGAAAAAACAGCGTCCATGGTTCATCTCACCTAAAAATCGTCAGGACGCCGGCAGGCAGATTCAGTTCGAGCAGCTTCGTGCAAACGAAATAGCCGACGATACCGATCCCTGCACTGAAGGCTAGCCCGGTCACGAGTCGTGCCCCGAGCATCAGGGAGAGCGCAAGGCAGAACGCGAAGGTCGCCAGGATGAAGCCGAGCGGCTGGAACAGGTAGGAGTAGACAAGAAGCATGACAATCAATGCGGCGAGCCTGCCCCAGGTTTTCGCCGGCAGGCCAAGCGAGGACACGTCCGGCTTGGCGAGGATGAACAAGCAGCACGGTATCGACACGATACCGAGGATGCGCGGCCAACTCTCTGGTCCCAATGGATCGTATTGGAACGGCGCACGGATCACCGTGAAAGCGATGATCGTGTAGCCGATCGCTACCAGAAAGAGCACGCCGGCGAAGATACGATCGGCCATGGTTTGCTCCGAGAAAAATGGGAATCGCCGGAAGGTGGCGAACACGAACGAAGAAAGCGGAAGAAGAATTGCGCCTGACTGCGGCCAGACCTGTTGAGACGACCGCCGTCAGGCGTTAGCTCATCCGCTCTATTCGATGAGGCCGGCTTCCTTGGCGATGCCGGCCATCCGCTCGACGCGCTTCTTCATGTCGGCATCCATTTCCTCGCCCGAAAGGTTCAACGGCAGGAGGCCCTTGTCCTTCACGAGCGTCGCCCATTCATCGGTGCCGTAGGCAGCTTTGAATGCTTCGACCCATTGGCTGTAAGCCTCAGACGAGACGTTCTTGCCCATGTAATAGCCACGTACGATTGGCCACTCGGCATCGTAGCCGAGTTCCTGCGCGGTCGGAACGTCGGCGAAGGGATCCGGGAGACGCTCCGGGCTCAACGCCGCGAGGATGCGCATTTCGCCCGTACCTACGTGGGACACCATCTCACCTACGTCCCCGAAGTAAACCTGAATTGACCCGCCGAGCAGGCCCGCGATTGCCTCCCCACCACCATCAAAGGCGACGTAGCGCATTTTCTTTGGGTCCACATCCTTCGATTTCAGGAGAATAGCCGCCTTCATCCAGTCCTGCGAACCAACCGAGCCGCCGGCGCCCATTACAACCGAGGCCGGATCCTTCTCGAGGGCAGCCATAAGATCCCCAAGCGTCTGGTAGGGGCTATCAGCCTTGACGATAACCGCGCCATAGTCGGTGCCGGCTGTCGCCAGGAAACGAACATCGTTAGCGCCCCACTCACCGTATTTACCGGTCGCCATGTTAAGAAGCGAACCGGACGAGAACGCCACGATTGCGTTCGGATCATCCGTCCGGGTGGTGTTGAAGAGATTGATCGCGACAGCACCAATGCCGCCAGGCATGAAGGTGACCGCCATCGGACCATTGAATTGTTTCTCCAGGCCCTGCTGAGCAATGCGGCAGGTCAGGTCGAATCCGCCACCGGGCTGGGCCGGCGCTATGCACTCCGGCCTGTCAACGTCCTGTGCGAATGCCGGAACTGCGACGAAGCTCGTGAGCAGAAAGGCAGATGCGAGATTTAAAAGTTTCATTGTAGATCCTCCCGTCGGTTTTTGTCCGTCCGGAAAGGATGCCATCAGCTTCAGCTGGTGAGCGATGTCATCTCCACCAAAACCAGCCACAGGCGCGCTTACCCTGTGTGGGTTCGCGCCAGCTCCTCTCCGACGTGTCGGTGGTACACGTGTTCGCTGACCGCCGATTGACGTAGACCTGACATCAAGCTGACACGCCGGGCTGCCATGTCATTACGTTGCGGCGTCAGGATTCGCTTCTCAAACCTGCGAGGCGTTGCTAAACATCCGAGACGATGCGGATTTTGCTTGTCGAAGACAGCCGCGACCTGTCCGATGCTATCCTCGCCCGGTTCCGCGGAGAAGGGCATGCGATCGACCTCGAAACCGACGGCGCAGAGGCGGAAGCGCTATTGCGCCATGCTGTTTTCGATATCGTCATCCTGGACATCAATCTGCCGTCAATGAACGGATACCACGTGCTGCAGGCAATGCGAACACGAGGCGATCGAACCCCCGTGCTTCTGCTGACTGCACGTTCCGAAGTTGAAGACCGGGTGGTGGGACTGGACGTCGGGGCTGACGACTACATGATCAAGCCCGTCGATTTTCGCGAACTTCTGGCGAGGTGTCGTGCGCTTGTGCGTCGAAGGTCCGGCGAAGCAAGTAACGTTTTCACGCAGGGCAACTTTACGTTTGACCGCGGTGCGAGACGCGCCTTGCTTGGAGGCATCGATCTCGAACTGAGGCATCGGGAGGTGCAAGTGCTGGAACTATTCATCTCGCAATTGGGTCGGGTGCTCACCAAGGATGAGGTGGCCGATCACGTTTACTCGTTCGACGAGGCGCCGAGCCTGAACGCCGTGGAGCAAACGATGACGCGGCTCCGCAAAAAGCTCGAAGGCTCGCCTCTGCAGATCCGCACCATTCGGGGCCTCGGATACATTGCCAGCATAAGCGACGCCTGAAGTGCAGGCGGACAAAGAACCACAAGGCCGCCCATATTCGCTGCGTCGGCGGCTGATGCTCACCTCCATGGCGGCCTTCGCGGTGCTGATCACACTGCTGGCTGCGGGGTTGTGGGTCTATGCGCGCAGCACGGCGAACCAAACCTACGATCTCCTGCTGCGTGGTGCAGCGATCGCAATTCTGGAGCGAATAACGGTAACCGCCGAGGGAATCGATATCGATCTGCCGCCGTCTGCGCTGGAGATCCTTACTCTCGACCAGGAAGACCGGGTCTTTTATCGCGTCGTCGACCAGAACGGCGCCACACTTACAGGGATGCGGGATCTGCCGACGGACGGGTTCTTTTCGCGGCCCCTGCCAAGTCAGGAACCCATCTTCTTCAACAGCCTTTACAGTGGCGATATGGTGCGCTTCATCGTCAACGGGCGCACCCTACTCAGCGCGGACCGGCCGCAATGGATAGGTGTTCAGATCGGGCATACAAGAAGCGCCCGGGACGCAATGGAGATGAATCTCATTCTCCAAGGCCTCGTGCCGCTAGCAGCTCTGTCTATTGCCGGCATCGCCATGGCGCGTGCCGGGATCGGGCTCGCCATGCGGCCGCTCGCCGGGATCGAGTGTGACATTCGCACACGACGACCAAATGATCTTCAGCCACTGGGCGCAGCTCCGCCGCGCGAGATCGAAAGCCTGATCGTTGCCATCAACGGCTTCATGCGGCGGCTCGATCTGTCCCGGACGCAGGCAGAAACCTTCATAGCTGACATCGCTCATCAAATGCGCACTTCCCTCGCCACGCTGTACGGTCATCTGGAAGCCGCTGCCGACGAGAATGCAGCCAATGCGAAAGCCGTTTTGAGGGCCCGTGACCAGGCGCGGCGGACCGTGCACCTGACCAACCAACTTCTGAGCCATGCGATGGTCATTCACCGGGCGGACAATCACATGTTCCAGACGGTCGATCTGTCGGAACTCGTCCGGCGGCTGCTGGAGGAGATCGTTCGGGACAAAAGGGTGAGCGCCATCGACTTTGCCGTGGAGTTGCCGCAAGCGCCAGCCGTGGCGACAGTCGAGGGAGATCCCATCGCTATCCGCGAGGCGCTACGCAATCTCGTCGACAATGCCGTGCGGCACGGGCCTCCGGAGAACCAGATCACACTGCGGGTCAGCGAGACTCGTCTCGAGGGAAAGGCGGCATACGAGATCGGAGTCGAAGACGCGGGCCCGGGTATCGCCGATGTCGAAAAACCGAGGGTCGTCGGCCGGTTTTATTCCAAGGGAGAGAGTGGCGGCTCGGGTCTCGGTCTCGCGATCGTCGCAGCCGTGGCCGAAAGTCACAGGGGCCGTTTCGAACTCCGGGATCGTTCGCCTTCCGGTCTTAGCGCAACGATCACTCTACCGCAGACATCGCCTCTGGCGGGCGGAGCATTGTCATGACACGAAATCGCATCGTCCTGGCCTCGGCCCTTGTAGCGGTCGCCACCCTTGTCGCTTCTGTCTATGTCGCTCTATGGGAGCCGAAGAGCGTAACGCGAACGAACCTTGAGGTCTGGAGCGCAACCGACACAACTGCCATATCGGCTGTCATTGACGGCTTCGAAGCATCCTATCCCGACATCGCCGTCCGTTATTCGGAATTCAATACCTCCGAGCTGCAGAATGCTGTCCTGACGGCAAAGAAAATGCCGGATCTGGTCATTTCTTCGGCTATGGATCTACAGGTGAAACTCGTCAATCAGGGGTTCGCGAGCCGTATCGAGGACCTCCCGGCCACGCCCGAATGGTCGCGCTGGCGCGATGAACTCTTCGGGTTCACCCAAGAGCCAGTTGCCCTCGTCTACAATCGGGAGGCGTTTTCCGGTCGGCAACTCCCCTCGACACGGTCTGAGCTCGCCAGCATGATCCGGGACAATCCCACTTTCTTCGATGGGCGCGTTGGCACCTATGACATCGCCGTCTCGGGTGTCGGCTACATGTTCGCCACGCAGGATGCCCAACGCGGCTTTCAGGCTTCACGCTTGGTCGAGTCTCTCGGGCGGGCGAAGGCGAAGGTGTATTGCTGCACGAGCGACATGGTCGAGGACGTCGCAGACGGTTCGCTCGTACTGGCCTACAACGTTATCGGCACCTATGCTCTGGCGAAGGTGCGGGAGGATTCTCGAATTGGTATCCTTCTTCTCGCCGACTATGCACTGGTCTTCACGCGCTCGGTGTTCGTGACGCAGCAATCCGGCAACAAAGCCGGCGCTGGCGCTTTCGTGCGCTTCCTTTTGTCCAATGCCGGCCAGACGCTGCTCAGGGAGCATTCATCGCTGTTTCCCCTGGTGGACAATGTCTATGAGGGGCAATCCTTTTTCGAGACACGTTTCGAAGGCAGCACGTCGCTGTTGCCGATAAGGCTGAGGCCCAGCCTGCTGACTTGGCTGGACCAAAGAAAGAAGGACAAATTCCTCAACGATTGGGAGGCTTCAATGCGACGTCAGGGGCAACCGTGACCACCCCTCCGGACGATCGGGTTTCGGACACATCACGCTATCGGCACCCGCCAATGTAGAACCGCGCCGAATGAGCGCGCGACAGAGGCCGGCAGATCCATTCGCGCCGCCAGACCGCAGGCAGCCACAACGTCGCGATAATTTATCCTCGAAATCATATTTGCGAGCACTGTGCTCCCAAGAACGTCTAACCGCCTAACAAGCAGGAAGAGGCAACAGACCTTGTCTTTCGTCAGGCAGAGCTATCTGCTTCACATCGCCGGAAGCACCATTCAACATCATAGGTCAGACATACACGCCGCAGTGCTCCTCTCTGGCTACTGTTCAGGAATCGCGAGATAGGAATTTCGCTTACGGCATTGACTGTGTTGGCGCACCCGACAGGATTCGAACCTGTGACCTCTGCCTTCGGAGGGCAGCGCTCTATCCAGCTGAGCTACGGGTGCTTGCGGCGCAAGGCCAAAGCCCGGACTTGATAACCGAGCCGGGCGCAACCTTCAATGCGAAATTGCGAGATGGAGTTGCGCGGTTTCCTCAGGCAGCGGTCAGAGGTTCGAAGCCTGTCCTTGCGCCAGGGATGGGCCTCGCATTGCGGATTGTTCGCCGGCGCTCCCGAAGCAAGCTGCGCCAACGCTGGGTGGCCGGCGGCGAAGAGATACAAGTCGGACAAACCGATCGATTGGTAAATCTGCAGCGCTTTCTCCCCGCCGAATGCCGTCACCGCGGCGGCCCAGTGTCCGCGTTTATGTTTACGCTGCGAGAATCTTATCTTGGCCGGTGACACGCAACCAACAGGCACTAGGAGATCGGGCCGCGTCAGAACTCTCCGGTATCGAGAAACTGCTCAAGCCGCTCCACATAGGGCGCGATGTCGAAGGCGTTCTGCTTCAGCCGGTTTGCGTCATGATAGGTGTCGACATAGCGCGCGCCGCTGTCACAGATCAGGATGACGAGTGCGCCTTCCCTTTTTCTCGCGCATCATTTGAGCCGCGATCTGGCACAGACCGAAGAAATTGATACCCGTCGAGCCGCCGACTTGGCGGAAGATGCGTTTCGATAGGACGTGCATCGCCGCCAGCGAGGCGACATTGGGCGCGCGGATCATGTGATCGATGACGGTCGGCAGGAAGGACGGCTCGACGCGCGGGTGTGGGCATCCAGACCTCGCTCGATACGATCGCCTATTCGAAGAAGCCGGCCGCGATCACGCAGTGCCTGCCGCGCGGACTGAGGGACGTGCCGCGCAACAAGCCGGATGAAGTTTTCAAGGCTTGCGCCGAAAAGGGCGGTGTGACTGGCACAGCGCTGTTCGCGCCGGGCTTCGCCAGGGGCAATGACGCGACCGTGGCCGATGTGATGGAATACACCATGGATCTGATCGACGAGGATCATGTCGCGATTGGCACCGATTTCAACCATAACCGGCCGCGCCCGGGCCCCTGGCTTCTGTGTGCCAAGAAGGATAAGGGAACATGCCGCACGCTGACCGCGGAAATGGTGAAACGCGGGTGGTCACGCTCGCGCATAAAAAAGATCCTCGGCGGCAATTGGATGCGTCTCTTCGGCACTGTCTGGGGATGAGATTGGCGCTGGCCAGACGCCAACGGGAGCAACGGTGTCGTCTCATCCTTCTTCAGGATGGAACCCCTCTCCTCCTCGCCTTAAGGCAAGCCCTTAACGTCATTTGACGGCGGCCAACTGCAGGAGATGCAGATCCCCGCTGGTCCCTCAATGCAACGTTGCGAGATGGAGTTGCGCTGACTCCTCATGGCGCGCTTTCTTTATGGTCACCGGGTTGCTGCGAAAGCTTATCGATCATTTGACCCGGTGAGCACTATCGAAGCCGGCTCTCACCGCTGTTCCTCGACCCAGCGCCTCGCCGTCGCGACGAAAGAATTAAGGCTGGCGGAGCCGTCGTTGGATCGCCAAGCGATAACAACATGGACAGGCGGAGGATTGTCTTCGATTTGGAGGATCCTGATGTTGCGCATGTTCACCTCCCGCGCGACGTCCGGGACGATCGAGATGCCCATATTGGCGCTAACCAGCCCGAGGATGGTGTGGATTTGCGTCGCGTTCTGAACAATGCGCGGGAGAAAACCCGCCTGGTCGCACATCGAGAGCGTTCGCGTCGAAAAGAGCGGACTGTTGTGCTGAGAAAAGAGCACGAAGTCCTCGTCATACAACTCCTTCAGACTCACGCGATCACGGGCAGCGAGAGGATGGTCGCCGGGAACGGCGAGGACGAAATGCTCATCGCGAAGCACGGCGGTCTCCAAGCGCGCGTTCGCAATCGGAGGACGGAGGATCCCCACGTCGATGGTGTCATTCTCCAGCGCGATCAACTGATCGGCGATCGTCATTTCGGAAAGCTCCATTTCGATCTTCGGATAGGCGCGCCTGAAAGCGCGGAAGATCGGCGGCGACACGCTGAAGGTGGATGAATGGATGAAACCGACGCGCAAACGGCCCTCCTGACCGCCGGCGATGCGAACCACCTCGTCGGTCGCCCTTCCGAGATCCGAGAGGATACGACGCGAGCGCTCCAGAAAGACACGTCCCGGTTCTGTAATCTGGACACTTCTCTGGGTGCGTTCGAACAGCTTGACGCGAAGCCTGTCCTCCAACTGCATGATCTGCCTACTGAGCGCCGGCTGGGCCAGGTTGAGCCGCGCCGCGGCGCGCCCGAAATGCAGTTCTTCGGCGACGGCGACGAAGGAAACCAGAAGTTTGTTCTCGATCATGCCCTGTCGTCCTCCTCACTGGTTTCGCCGGTTTGCCTGGCTCGGTTCTTAATGCCATTTCGGCAATACTGAAGGCATGATAAGGTATTGGACAGCATCAATCAATTTGCCGCATCTTGCCCGTCCAGTGCATACATGACGGGCAGACACAGTGACTTTCGGCTTTCGAATCTTCAACGACCACGCGCGCGCGCGTGAGGATCTGGTGGCGGCCGCGGGCGCGCTTCCGACCGCAATTCTCAGCGACAATCTCTCCCGGATCTACGCTGCCGGACCGGCCATTCGCCCGATGCACGGGGACGGTGTGCTGTGCGGAACGGCGCTGACGGTCAAGACGCGGCCGGGCGACAATCTGATGATCCACAAGGCCGTCGACATGGCGGAGCCTGGCGACGTAATCGTTGTCGAGGCGGGTGGGGACCTCACCAATTCACTGATCGGCGAACTGATCATTACGCACGCAGTTTCACGCGGCGTGAAGGGCTTCGTCATCGACGGAGCGATTCGCGACCTCGATGCGATCCGCGGCGGCACGACTCCCATATTCGCGGCAGGCGTCAGCCATCGTGGCCCCTACAAGGACGGTCCGGGTGAGGTGAATGTGCCCATCGCATTGCACGGGATGATCGTGTCGCCGGGAGACATTATCGTCGGCGACCTTGACGGCGTCCTCTGCGTGCCGACCGATGACGCCGAAGCGGTTATCGAGCTCGCACTGGCGCAGGTCGACCGCGAGAAGAAAACACTTGAGGCAATTGCCGGCGAAGGCTGGGACAGAGGTTGGGTCGACGAGATCCTGCGTGCCAGGGGATGCAGCCTTGACTGAGAAAAATCGTGCGCCGCGCGTCGGCTTCTGCGGGCTGGGCGCGATGGGGGCGGGCATGGCCCGCAACATACTCGCTGCGGGATTCGAGCTTGGGATCGCGACGTCGTCGCCGGAAAAAGCCAACCGCTTCAGAAGCGAGGGGGCCAGTGTGGCGGAGACGCCGGCTGGTCTGGCGATGCAGAGCGACGTGATCGTGACCTGCGTGCCGGACGCGGGCGCACTCGATACGCTGATCGACGGCAAGAACGGATTTTGCCAAGTCGATCTTGCAGGCAAACTCTTCGTCGATTGCTCGACTATCGCACCTCACAATGCCGGCCGTGCTGCCGAGCGCATCCGCTCGGCGGGCGGGACATTCATAGACGCGCCGGTTTCGGGTGGCACGAAAGGCGCTGCCGAGGGCACCCTGACGATCATGTGCGGCGGCGAAACGGCTGACGTCGAGGCGGCGATGCCGATACTCGACGCCATGGGCAAGGTTATTACCCATTTCGGCCCGATCGGCGCCGGACAGGCAGTCAAGGCCGCAAACCAGTTAATGGTCGCAGTCAATATGATGGGCGCGTTCGAGGCGATCGCACTTGCCCGCGCCAATGGCGTCGATCCCAAGGCCATGCGTCAGGCCTTGCTATCGGGCGCGGCACGCAGCGGCGTGCTGGAAATGCACGCGAAGCGATATTTGGACGATGCGCTCGCGGGCGGTTTCCGGATCGAGCTTCTTCGCAAGGATCTGGGTATCGTTGCGTCGGAAGGTGGGCGCAGCGGGCTGTCCCAGCCGGCATCCGCGCTCGCGCAGCAGTTGATCAACGCCGCATGCAACGCCGGCTTCGAGGGACAGGACAGCGCCGTGCTCGGAAAATTCTACGACCTGACAAATGGAGAGGCGCGATCGTGACGAAACTGCCCCTGGACGCGATCCGCGACTTTTCGAACCGGGTTTTCATTGCGATCGGTGTCTCCGAAGACGATACCACGATCATAACCGAAGCCATGATCCACGCGGACCTGCGCGGCCATGGCTCCCACGGTATCACACGGATTCCGATTTACGCGCAGAGGCTCAAGGCCGGTGCGGTAAAGGCGCGACCTCACATTCGCATCGAGCGAGCCGCCCCCGCTTTCCTCCGAGTCGACGGGGACAACGGCCCGGGCCCTGTCGTAACCAACGCGGCGCTTGACGCGCTTCTCGAACTCGTTCGGGAGACCGGTGTCGGCATTGCCGCGGTCGGCCACTCCAATCACAACGGGCCGGGATCGTTCTATGTCGAACGCGCCGCGCGAGAAGGATGTATTGCGATCGCGATGACCAATGCCCCGCCATCCATGGCCGTGTTCGGGGGGCGGGAACCGGCGCTTGGAACGAACCCGATCACATTCGGAGCGCCAGTGGCGGGGGAAAGCCCCATCCTGCTCGACATGGCTACGTCCGTCGTAGCGCGCGGCAAGATTGTGGAGGCTTCCAAGAGGGGTGATCCGATTCCGGATGGTTGGGCCCTGGATGCCGCAGGCAAGCCGACAAATGACAGTAACGCGGCCGAACGTGGGGTCGTTCTTCCCATGTCAGGCGCGAAAGGCTCGGGACTCGCGATCATGGTCGAGGTATTGGCAGGAGTTCTTTCCGGAGGCCGTTTTGCGGGCCAGCTCGGCAATCTCTACAGCGATTTCGAAACGCCGCAGGATATCGGCCATTTCCTCATGCTGATCGACGTTTCCGGCCAGGCGTTCGCCGGAAAGACCGGTCGCCTCGTCGCGGAACTGAAGTCCACCGCCTTGGCAGACGGGTTCGACGAGATCATGATGCCTGGCGAAGTGGAACAACAGCGAATGCACGCGGCCGATGGTATCGATCTCCCGGAAAACGTTCTCTGCGACCTGGACCAGATAGCTCTCGAAGTGGGCGTGGCTCCCTTGCGGGCGGTTGCTTGAGCGATGATCAGAATTGTCTTTCTCGACCGCGACACCCTCGCGCCTGAAACGGTGCTGCGCGCACCGTCCTTCGACGCCGAGGTGGAATTCTACGGGCACACATCGGCCGATCAGGTTGCGGAACGTCTGGCCGACGCGGACATCGCGATAACCAACAAGGTGCCGATCGGCGAGGCCGTACTCCCGGCTTCGCAATCGCTCCGGCATGTTGCCATCGCGGCGACCGGTTACGACGTCGTGGATATCGAAGCGTGCCGTCGCCACGGCGTTTCAGTCAGCAACATCCGGGCCTACGCCAACGACACGGTTCCCGAGCACACATTCGCGTTGATTCTCGCGCTGCGACGTAGCCTCGTCCCTTATCGCCAGTCGGTCATAGACGGACGGTGGGAGGACGCAGGCGCGTTCTGCTATTTCGACTATCCGATCGAGAACCTTGCCGGGCGGCGTCTCGGGATCATCGGCGACGGCGCGCTGGGGCGGCGCGTCGCCCAAATAGGCCACGCCTTCGGAATGGAGCCGGTCTTTTCCTCCTACGAAGGACTGGACGAGCGTCAGATGCAGACCCTTTTCAACGAGGACTTCGGCAGTCCCCGCTATGCCTCCTTGGAAAAGGTGCTGCGGACGAGCGATGTGATCACGCTGCATTGCCCGCTGATGCCCTCGACGCGCCAAATGATTTCGGACGAGCAGTTCGCCATGATGGAACAGCGGCCGCTGCTGATCAACACCGCTCGCGGAGGTCTGGTGAACGAAGCGGCGCTGGAACGTGCGCTTGAGGCCGGGCAGATCAGCGGAGCCGGGTTCGATGTCGTCACCACAGAGCCGCCGGGCGAGGGTCACGTCATGCACCGCATCGCGCTGCGCTCGAATGTCATCGTGACGCCGCATGTCGCCTGGGCCGCCCGCGATGCCGTCCAGGCCCTGGCCGACCAGCTGATGGACAATGTCGAGGCGTTCCACGCGGGAAAATCCAGAAATCTGATTTCCTGACCTCAATCCAACTGACGCAGGAATGTGCCCACGCGCCGCGCACATTGCGCGACACGGCCGATTGTCCGACCATAGCCCATGAAAGCGTGCGCCATGCCAGTCTGCGTTTCGCACACGGTGAGCACGCCGCGGCAAACGAGACCCGCAGCGAAGAGGTATGAGCTGTCACGAAGAAGATCGAGTTCGGCCGCAACGACGAGCGTCGGCGGCAGTTCGCTATCTAGCGAGAGCGGATCAGCCTCGGAATCAGCGCTCAGGTGAGACCAGTATAGCCTCATCCGCTCTGACGAAAGGCCATAGCGTCCGTCGCCGAACGCGGCAAAGGAGGGGAGATCGTCCCGTCGCGCGAGAACCCCGTAGACCGAGACCAGACCCAACAGCCTTTCGCCGAGCTCAGGCATGAGCCGAGCAGCGGCAAAAACGGCCAGATGCGCCCCGGCGGAATCGCCGCACAGCGCGATCCGCCGCCCCGGTTCGATCATCGCCAGATCCGCCACCGAGCGAACGATCGCATCCACGATCTGTTCGAAGAACGTCTCGGGGGCCAGAGGATAATCCAGGCTACAAACTTCGAAGCCGGCATGACGACAGAGGTTACGGGCGACACAATCATGCGTGTCGAGCGTGCCGACGACCCAGCCTCCGCCGTGCAGATACACCAGCAAGGGTCCCGGCTCAGCGTGTTTAGGGAGATATCGGCGATATGCTATGCTGGTTCGCAGTCTGCCCTCGGCCAAGCCGCCTACAGGAAGCGGCGACTCATTCCAGAACACCCGTGTCTCGCTGAATATCCTGCGCTGTTCCGCCATAGGCATCGCGTCGCGATCGCCAGGCGGTTGAAGCCCTGCGTTCAGCCGCAGGGCCTCAGCCATTTCAGGGTCGAGGCGCGCATCGCTCATGCAGGGATCACGCGTCGCCTCTGAGCGAGCGCGACGAGGACCACGACGATTGCCGAAAGGAGGATTGCGATCAACGAGAACCAGTTTGTCACGAAGATCGAGAATGACCCGTGCGAGTAAGCAAGCGACTGACGCACAGCCTCCTCGAAAGGCGGCGTGACGATGAATGAAATCAACAATGGCGCGACCGGCACACCTACCCGCCCGAAGACGAACGCCATGACACCCGCGCCGAGCATCACGAACGTGTCCAGAACGTTGTTGCGAACGACGAAACTGCCGGCGGCGCAGGTTAGAGCAACAATCGGCATTAGGTAAAGGTTCGGCACACGCAGAACATATACGAGCGCCCTTGTGGCCACGAGCCCGACAATCACCATCATCACGGTGGAGAGGAACAGCACGATATAGACCGTGTAGACGATCCCAGGATTGGTGACGAAGAGAAGCGGCCCCGGCTGGACGCCCAGCATGACGAGGGCCCCGAGGATAATCGCCGTAACGGCGTCGCCAGGAATACCCAGGGCAAGCGTCGGAATGAAGGTTGCCCCGCCTGTCGCGTTGTTGGAACTCTCGCAGGCGGCGACAGCTCTTATGTCGCCACTGCCCACCTTCGACGTGGAACCTGCGGAGCGCTTTATGTCCGCATAGGCTAGAAAGGCCGAGATCGTCGAACCGATTCCCGGCATCAGGCCCACGAAGGATCCAATGATCGAGCCGCGGACCATCGGCATGGATATCGCCTTCATGTCGCTGCCGGTGAGGCGGTTACGGGCCTTGTTTTCGCTTCCGAGTTCAACGTCGTGGGACTGACGGGGGAAGCCCTCGCCCGCCATTTTCAGCACCTCTGCAATTGCAAACAAGCCAACGAGAAGCGGGATATAGGTCAGGCCATCCAGCAAAGAGGTGTTGCCGAAAGTGAAACGCGGTACCCCGATCATCGGATCGCTGCCAATGGTGGCGAGCAGGATGCCGAGCGCCGCCGAAAACAGCCCCTTGATCATCGATGAACCGGACACCGTGCCGACGATGGTGAAGGTGAAGAGCAGCAGGCCAGCCATCTCCACCGGCCCGAAGCGCAGCGCGAACTTCGCCAACAGTGGCGCGAAGGTCACCAGCAGTAGAATCGAAAACATCGAGCCGAAGGCGGATGCGAGGAGGGCGATGTTCAGCGCTTTCTTGGCGAGCCCCTGACGGGCCATCTGGTGGCCGTCGATTGCAGTCGCGGCGGACGCCGGCGTGCCTGGCGCGTTGAGCAGGATCGCTGAGACACTGCCCCCATAGACACCTGCGGCATAGAGGCTGGCGAGCATGACGAGGGCGTAGTCGGTCGGGAGAAAGATCGCGACCGGCACCGCCAGCGCGACGGCGATACTGACGGTCAGCCCCGGGATCGCGCCCACAATCATGCCGATAACCACCGAGACCACCATGGTGAGCAGCACCATCGGCTGCAATTGGCCTGCAAGCGAAGTGAGGAAAATGTCCATATCGGTCAAAACCAGCCGAGTTCGGGAAGAGGTATTAGAAAGACTTCGCGCAGCAGAAGGTCGATCGCGAGGGGCGCCGCGACTGCGATGATGACCGCGATCAGTGGAGACGGCGCGCAGAAAGCCAGGAATACAGCGGCGAGAAACAGCGCCGACGCTACGAGAAATCCGAGAACCGGCATCAGGATTATGAACCCTGTCAGGATCGCTGTGAAGATCGCGAGATTGCGAAGCGATGCCACGCCGTCCGATGAGGGTTCCAGGCTCTCTTCCGGGACCGGAGACCGTGCGTCTTCCGGTTTGCGCTCGAAGAACATCAAAATGCTGAGGATCAGAACGGCCCCACCCGCGAAATACGGAATTGCGGTGGGGCCGAGACCGGCGGTCTGGAACATCGGGTTAGCGGAAAAACTTGCCTTCAGATCCGGGACCATCACCAGCAGGAAAATCAGCGAGGCGACAGCGAAGACGGCGGCGAAGATACGAGATTCCATTTTACGCTGTCCGGGTTGGCGATGCCGGATTACTCCGACAACGCCTCCTTGATGGCCTTCGACATGTTCTGCATGGCAGCGTCGAAATCCGCACCGTTCAGGTAAGCCGGCTGGATGTTCGCGCGGCCAGCAAGGGATTCGAAAGTTTCGCTCTCCATCGCAGCCTTGAACTTGTCATGCAGATACTGGACCACTTCATCCGGAGTATCGGCCTGTACGACCAGCCCCTTCATGTTTTCGACATTGACGTCATAGCCGAGTTCGGAAAGCGAAGCGAGATCGGGAAGCTGTGGTGCGCGATCGGACGTCGTCGCGATGAGGTTGACGTTGCCCGCTTCCGATTGCGCCTTTGCGTCACCAGGGGTGAGGATGGTCATGTCGATATGCCCGCCAAGAAGTGCGGCAAGCGCCGGCGCACCACCCTGGAAAGGCACATGCGTCATTTCGATGCCAGCCTGCTTCGCAAAGACGAGAAAGGCTGAATGCAGAATGCTCGCCGGTCCGGAAGAACCGAAGGTCAGGCCGCCCGGATTTTCCTTGGCTGCCGCCACGATATCCTCGGCGGATTTCAATCCGCTTCCCGCCTTGGTGACGATGACCATGTGCTCGCGGTTGACACGGATAACGCCACGAAGCTGATCGAGAGAGTAGTTGGTCTTAAGGTGATTGGGTACGGATGTGCTCTCGGAGCCGCCAGCGACAAGAAGCGTAAGCCCATCCGGCTCCGAACCGGCGACAATCTCCGCCGCAAGCGTGCCTGAGGCTCCCGGGCGGTTGACCACAACGAGCGGAACCTCGAAGAATTCCTGCGCAGACGATGCGATAAGACGCGCTGTCGCGTCCGTACCTCCGCCTGCCGAGAAGCCTACGATAATATTGATGGGGCGTTCGGGTTTCCAGTCCGCAAACGCCGACATCGGCGCCAGCGCGACAGCTGCCGCAAGCCCGATTTTCGCGATTAAGTTCCTCATATTACGTCCTCCAAAATGTAATAGCCGGATGATATGATCACGTTCAGTGATAGGTCCAATAGATATTTACGGCCTTAATGATGCCGAAAGGGCATTATTTGATGCGGCTACCATCACCTGTTCCAAACCGACAGGCGGGAGATTATTCGTCATATCCAGTGGCGATTTCGTGCCCGAAACGCCACTCCGCAAAGCATCAAATTGGGGGAAGCCAGGCTTGGCAGGATGCGCCGGCTACAACCGGGATTACGCCGGGAGCATTTCGGAAGGCAAAAGTCAATCCAGATGAGCTACGGGTGATCGCGCCATGAAGCCAGGCCTTGATAACCGAGCGGGGCAACGTTCAATGCGAAATTGCGAAATGGAGTTGTGCTGGATTTACGGGCAGAGGTCACAGGGTCGAAGCCTATGGGGTGCGCCGGGGATTTGGCGGGGCTTTGCAGCTCATTGATATGAAACTCGCTGACAGCCTCCGGATTCGTCACCGGTTACAAGCCATTAACCGCCATACGGCCCGCTTGTTCGTAGGCCTTGCGGAAACAGCCTGTCCCGACGCCGCCCTGCTGGTCGCGTTTGAGATACAACACGGAGAGACCGATTGATTCCGCGGCCTTCAATCCTCTTTCCTCACCCAACACCATCATTGCTGTCGCCAAGGCGTCCGCACGCATGCAATCCGTGGCGAGAACGGTGACGGACGCAGGCGACGCCGTCAGCGGCATGCCCCTTTGCGGGTCCATCGTGTGCGAAAGGCGGCGGTCACCGACCTGCACCCAATGACGATAGTCGCCCGAGGTGGCGGCTGCCATATCCGCCAATTCGAGGATGGAATGCGGCGTGCGCCGATCCGGGTCCGGCGCCTCGACCGCGACGACCCAGGGCGAACCACTCGGCTGCTTGCCAATTGCACGCAGTTCGCCATCGATCGCGAGTAGCGCGTCATCGATACCGAATGCCCGGACGGTCTCGGTCAAGCGATCCACACCGTAGCCCTTGGCGATACCGTTCAGATCGAACTGTATTGGCGCATGCTTGCGGGCGCGGTCGCGCCGACCGTCCAGTTCCAGTACCTCATGTGCCGGCAAACGGCGGCGTTCCCGGGCTGCGCGGATCCGGCCGGGGTCGGCGTTCGCCGGGCCGAAGCCCCACGCGCTCACCGCATCACCCATGCCTATATCAAATGCGCCATCCATGGCCCGACCGATCGAAAGCCCGACCTCGAGCACCTCCATCAATGGCGGCGGCAGGTCGATCCAGGTGTCCGGTGACGTTGCACTCAAGCGGTTGATGTCGCTGTCAGGCTTCCAGACCGACATTTGACCGTCTACCTGATCAACCGCTGCAACCATCGCGTCGCGCAGGGGCTCGGGATCAAAATCCGCGGGCGCATGAAAGAGCGCCGACCAGCGCGTGCCCATCGTCGGACCGTTCAGCGCGTGACGCACCATGTCAGTAAACGTCTTCGGCATATCGGCCCTCCGCCTTGAGCGTTGCCAGCGTGAGCCCCTGAGTCGCCAGGATGTCCGCCAGCGCGGCCGATACTCCGGCCGCCATCTCCCGTCCGCCACAGACCAGAATTTGGGCGCCGGACGAAACGAGACGGGCGACATGTGCGGCATCACTGCGAAGGGTGTCCTGCACGTAGATCGGTCTTTCACCTCGGGAGAATGCTGTGGTTACGGAGGCGAGCCGCCCGTTTTGCTGCCATGCGGCCAGTTCCTCGGCGTAGAGAGCATCGCTTTGCGGATGGCGCGTACCGAAATAAAGATGCATCGGCCGTTTCGTTCGGTTGGCGCGAGCAAAGCCAGCGAGCGGACCGATGCCGGTTCCCGCCCCGATCAGCAAGACAGGCGCCTTTCCGCGGGCTGGCCGGAAGGTCGGATTATGACGCAGGAAGGCCTGGATGGTCTGCCCCGGCTCCAGGGTCGTCAGTTGACCCGAGCACAACCCTCCGGGATGGCGCCGGACACAGATCTCGACGAAGCCGTCGCGTTTGCCCGACGCCAGCGAATAGAAGCGGGGAAGATCGGATCCCTCAGGCAGGATGCCGAGGATGTCGCCAGCCTCAAATCCCGGAAATGTGCGTCTCGTCAGCCGCCGCCAGAGCGACCCTGTAGGCAGCGCGAAGCGCAGGATAGCCGTCGGGGCCTGGACGTCTGTGCCGTAGTCGCGTCGCGAAACAAGGGTCAGTGCACGGGATTTCGGCGGGGTCGGCTGATGATTGAGTTCGAACTCCAGGCCGAGCACAGCGGCGAGGTCGCGCCCCCAGCGGGCGAAATCTTGCGGCGACTGGCGATCGACCGTTTCCATTGGCAGCAGTAGCCGGCAGCCTTTCGCCTCCCCCGCCCGGGCGATTTTCGCCGCATAGCCGCAGAAGGAAGGAAAGCTGCGGTCGCCGAAGCCGAGAACGGCAAATGGCGCCTTCGGGGCCTCGGGCAAGGCAGCGAGCTTTTCGAGGAAATTTCCTGCCGAAGCGGGCGCTTCGCCATCGCCGTAGGTTGCGGCAAGCAGGAGAATGCGCTGCGCCTGCGGCCAGCGTTGCGGCGTGAAAGCCGACATCGGGCCGACATGAACCCGAAGCCCGCTCTCGCTCAGCACACCGCAGAGCGTGTCGGCGAAGCCCCAGGTACTGCCACCCTCGCTGCCGACAAGCACGATAGTGTCAGCATCTCCGACGGCAACCGAATGCCTCGCTCGTCCCCTCTTTCGACCGGTCAGCCAGAGACGCAGTCCGGTCCAGCTAAGAAAGGGAATGCCGAGTGCCGACAAGCCGAGAAGAAGACCAAGCAGGGCGGCACCCTGGCCGGTATGAAGCATGACGATGAAATCCGTGACGTGTTCCCATGCGCCGGCGTCTGCCCAGGCGAGCATCCGGCCGGTGCCCTGATCGATATAGCCCTCGCCGTCACTGGTCTTCAGGGTGAAGACGTCGGTCTTGTCGCCATTAACCGGGAATGTCAGCGAACGCAGTTTGTCCACCGAGGTCTGCTCAAGTGCGGTAATCGCGGCCGGATTCGCTCCAGTCTGGCCGCTGACGTCGGAGGGGAACGGGGGGGCGCCCGCTCCCTCCGGAATGAAGCCGAATGTCGCCGCGGTCATCCACAGAGCGGTAATCGACGACAAGCCAAGGCCGAAAACCGATAGCCTTGCGATGGAGGAGTGCAACTTGCCGTGGCCCGTGCCCCGCGCGGGAGAAAAGAGGTATCGCCAGCCGCCGGAGCGCCGCGCGAGAAGCACGAGCCCCGAAAGACAAAGGGCGAGCATGGCCGCGGCGGCAGTCGCGGTCATGATGCGGCCCGCATCACTGAGAAACAGCGACCGATGAAGGTTCGTCAGCCAGCGCTGCAATGCCGACGTATCCGCGTTGCCGATCGCCTCACCTGTCGCCGGGTCGATGACTGCGGCGGCCGGCTGGTCGCCCTCGTAGTAATAGGCGGTTATCCGGCCCGACGGCGCACGGCGGATCTGCTCCACCGTCGGCTCCATCGCCTGAACGCGCGACGCCAGCTCCGCCACACTGATATCAGCGGACGAAGGGGACCGAACGGATTCGATGGCGGGATACACCGCGAGCGCAGTTCCACTCAGCGCGATGACGCAGAGAAACAGCGCGGCGATCAACCCAGGCCAACGGTGAAGCGACCGGATCATGACAGAACCTCTCCGGATTAACGCGTATAGGTGAAGTCGGCGATGTAGCGACTGCCCTGAACAGGCTGGCCCGATCCATCGGAGGTCAGCGGGACGACGATCTCGTTCGGGCTGTCGCGATAGTCTTCCACCGCGGCGTCGATATGCAGTTCATATCCGGCGTCGAACAGGGCGTCGGCGAGATCGAGCGTGACCTCCAATGTGCGCCCCGAGCCGACACTGGCGCCCGTTATGCCGGCGATTTCACCCAAATTGCCGCCCGTGGCGCGATACCAGCCGGTCAGATGCTCGTAATAACGAGCCTTGCCGCCCGACATCCACAGGCTGCCGAGATACTTGCCGCTGGCGTCCGTGACGTAATAGGCGAGATAGGCGCCGGGGCCGCCATAGTTACGCAGATTTGTGGTCAGCGTGACCTCGCCGGCAATGGCGGGCGTCACGGCGCTGAGCGCCGTGGTCACCGCAAGAACAGCTAGAAACGATTTCATCGGATTTCTCTTTCGAATGTGGATGGCGGTATCAGTTCACCTGCACCTTCGGCGCGGTGCCCTTGAGAATCAGGCCATTGTCCGGAGGCGTCGTGCTCCCTGCCGGGCCGGGGCCGTTCTGGCCGTAGTTCCGGCCTTGGTCATCGTCGTCATCTTCATGGTGGCGCTCATGTCCGCCTCCGAAACGGCGATAGCCTTCGTGCTCGTCGTCGTCATAGTCCGCCTTGCGAACAGAAAGGTCCCATCCGGCGGCATCGATCCCGCTGACGAGATTGTGGGGAAACGACGCCGCTCCGGCGGCGTAAGCGGCCGAGATGCCGCCGACAGCGACGGCGGCGAGGACGAGGTTGCGCAAGAGTTTCATGTTCAGATCTCCTTTGGTTGGGATGGTTGAAAGATGGCGGTTCAGGCTGAGCGCTTGCTGACGGACCGGAAAATTTCGCTTCAGCTTCCTGTCAGCTTTCGCAGTGGGTCAGCGATGCCTTTGGTCGGTCTCGATATCGATGATGGCGAGCGTGGCGGGATCGACGACCGCCTCGAAGCGCCGGCCATTCTCGTCCGTCACGTAGGCCTCGTAGCAACCGTCGTGGATCTTGATGCGGAGCAGCCGCCAGCCGCGCTCCTCGATCATGGTCCGGACCGCCTCGCGCGGCTGCCAGCTGGCCATCGGAACATCGCAGTCCTCGTCGGCAAGCGCAGGCCCCGCCGCCAGCGCGATCAGGGCCGCAGTCGCAACAATACGGGTTGTCATGGTTTGCCTCCTCTTCGGAACAGGGAGGCTTTTCGCTTCGAGACCTGACGGGCGCCTTAAGCCGCGACCCGACATGCGTCAGCTTCTCGTAAGGTAGCGAGTGGAATAAAGCTGCGGGAACGGGCAAAAGAGAAACCCATGCGAATTCTGCTGATAGAGGACGACACGATTCTTGGTGCGGCCGTGCGCGACCAGATCGCCGCGGACGGCTATTCGGTCGACTGGGTCACTCGGCTGGACGCCGCGGACGATGCGCTGTCGACGGCCGTGTACGATCTCGTGCTCCTCGACCTGATGCTGCCCGACGGCAGGGGAATTCCCTTCCTGAAGATGCTGCGCGGCCGCGGAGACGTCACGCCGGTCATCATCCTGACCGCGCTCGACCAGGTTTCCGACCGGATCGAAGGCCTTAACGCGGGCGCGGACGACTATCTGGTCAAGCCTTTCGACCTGGCGGAACTCTCCGCGCGGATCGGCTCCGTTGCGCGGCGGTACACCGGCAATCCCAATCCAATCATCCGGCACGGGCCCCTGGAGATCGATCTCGCCGCGCGCAGCGTGATGAAGGACGGCAAGAAGATCGTTCTAACCGCGCGCGAGTGGGTTCTCTTCGAGGCCTTCCTGCAGCGGCCCGGCCAACTTCTGTCGAAGGCCCAGCTCGAGGAACGGCTCTATTCCTTCGACACGGAAATCGACAGCAACGCGATCGAGGTCCATGTCAGCCGCCTGCGCAAGAAGCTCGGCGCCGCAGTCATCGAAACAGAGCGGGGACTTGGCTACAGGCTGGGAAGGCCATGAGAATGCCGCGCTCGCTTCAGGCCCGGCTCGCGCTGCTGATCGGCCTTCCGGTAACGGTTCTGTGGCTGCTCGCGGCATCGTTCACCGCGCATCTGCTCAACGGCGAGTTGGAGGAGGTCTTCGACAGGGCGTTGCAGGCGACGGCGGAACGCATATTGCCGCTGGCAGTCCACGATCTCCGCCGCAGGGGCGACGACCATGAAGACGACGATGAACTCGGCGAGCATATCGGGCGGGTAAGCCCTCTGGATGACAAGGTCAGCTATATCGTCCGCGACCGCGACGGCGGGATCCTGTTGCGTTCGTCAGGGGCCCGCGAAGAGGACTTCCCTCCTTTCACGGCAGACGGGTTCATCCGAACCTCAACCCATCGGCTCTATTACGATTCAGCCCGGGACGCGCGTATCACGATCGCTGTCGCCGAACCGCTCGATCATCGCTCGGAGACATCGCGCGCGATCCTGCTCGGTCTGTTGCTGCCCCTTCTGGTTGTCATTCCGCTCAGTCTTGCGGCCATCTTCGTGGCGACGCGGCGAGGCTTCCGTCCCGTGCGGACCCTGCAAGACGGACTGAAGCGGCGAGGCGCGCAGGATCTTTCGCCGTTGCCAGATACGGGGCTTCCAACAGAGCTGCAGCCGATTGCGGGCGCGGTGAACCAGTTGCTCGACCGCTTACATGCCGCCTTCGAAGCGGAACGCGCCTTTGCCGCCAATGCCGCGCATGAATTGCGCACGCCGGTCGCCGGCGCGATTGCGCAGGCCCAGCGCCTGAAGTCCGAGACGACGGACGCAGGGACGTCGCAACGCGCCACGGAAATCGAGACGACGCTCAAGCGGCTAATGCGTATGTCGGAGAAACTCATGCAGCTGGCTCGCGCGGAAGGCAGCCGGCTACAACTCGACACCTCCAACGATCTTCGCCAGGTCTTGCAACTGATCGTGCAGGACTTCACCCGCTCCGGAGAAGAGCGAATTTCCCTTTCGATGCCTGACGCGCCTGTCGACTCGAATCTCGATCCGGATGCGTTCGGTATCCTTTGCCGCAACCTCATCGAGAACGCTTTGCGCCACGGGACCGCCGATCAACTCGTGCAAGTCGACCTGAGCCCGGATGGAGTGCTCTCGGTTCGAAATGACGGGCCAGTGTTGTCGCCGGACATGACAGAGCGGCTCATGCTGCGATTTGAGAGGGGTTCAGGAAACACGGACGGCAGCGGGCTGGGCCTTGCCATCGTCAAGGCGATCGCGGACCGGGCAGGAGCCCGTATCTCCGTCATGTCGCCATTGCAAAACAGCGCGCAAGGCGTTCAGATCTCGGTTGCGTTCGCCTCTGTCGGAAATCCGTCGCCCGAGAATAACAGTTAGAGAGGCCCTGACGGACGCAGGTGAGATCAGATTGCTACCCGCAGGTGCACTTCTTTCGTGGCCCACGATAACATTTTTAGACCCGCATTGTCGGCGAACCGCGGAGGCAAGGCCGGGTAGGAAACAATGGCCGCCGCGCGTGTTTGGGCGGCTTCGCTTGACTGACGGCTATTCCCGCCCGACAGTGAGATAGAGGCCCTCGCCCTGCCCCGAAGGGATTGATGCGATGGCGGCCCTGCAATCGGGAGCGAATTATGAATGCCGTCCTGGACGAATGCCGCGACCTGAAAGAGATTCGTTTCGAGCCCGGCGAGAAACTGATCAATGAGGGCGCGGCCGCGGACAGGATGTTCGTGCTTATCGAAGGCGAAGTCGCCGTATCAAAGGGCCCTGTGCAGGTCGCTGTCGACCGCAAGCCCGGTTCGCTTTTCGGCGAGATGTCGGCGCTTCTCGAAACGAACTACACCGCTTCGGTGGTCGCCGTCACGCCGGTGCGCGCATATCAGGTCGAGAATCCGATCGAGTTCATGACCCGCAGGCCGGGCCTCGCGATCCATGCCGCCAGGCTGCTCGCGCAACGCCTGCATGACGGGACGACCTATCTCGCGGACCTGAAAGTTCAGTTCGAAGATCGCAAGGATCATCTTGGTATGGTGGACCAGGTTCTCGACGCGCTCATGCATCACCAGCGCAAGGTCGCGGGCGGCAGGGACACGCGTGGCGGCGATCCTAGATTGTAATCCACTCGGGAAGCGCGGTCAGGGCAGCCGGTTGCGCGGCGGGATCGCCGAGCGCCAGCTTTTGGCCGCCAACCATTGAGAGCCAGACCGCCTCGTCGAGCTCCAGATCGAAAACGATGACGCTCGGCCGCTCACCGGGCTGCTGCCCCGTGTTGAACACCCAGGTCTTGCCGATACGGTCGACCCAGGATCCATCGGGTATGAAGGGCGATTGATGGACATGGCCGCTCAGCACCAGATCGGGCTGATAACGATCGATCCAGGCGACCAGATCCGGGTCTCCATAATGACGCTGACCGCCCCAACTGACCCGCTTGTCGGCCGGAGGCGCATGATAGACCCAGACCCAGTGATCATGGGCCAGCGCCGCATCGGCTTCCAACTGCGATTGGACCTGCTTCCTGGTTTCGGTTCCATCCCACCACGGAAATGACGAGAAACGGACGCCGGAGGCGGTGAAGGACTCGCCGTCTGACACGACACCGAGGCCGGAGAGGTTGAGCATCCAGTCGGCAACGCGCTCGCCATGTTCCTGCTCCGCGTCAAGATCGTGATTGCCGGAGCAGACGATGACCCGCGTCTTCTCCGCGATACGCCGCAGATAGGTCCGCAAGACGACAATCTGCGCCCGAAGATCGACCATCGACGAAATTTCCAGAAGGTCGCCTGCGATCACTACCGCGTCGTAATGCGGGGCGACGTCGAGAAGCCAGTCATACTGCTTCAGCGCATAGTGAATATCGGCAACGACCAGAAACCGCATGAACGCTCCAGGACACTCAAGGAGCCTTGTTCGCTATCAGATCGCAAGGGTCGAAGCCACTTTCTCGGCAAACTCACGCGCATAGACGCCGATTTGCCTGTGAATGACGAAGCGGCGCGGAACCGAGATATCAAGCTCTCTTCGGTTCAAACGCGTTCGACGATTAGCGAATGGCCCGCCCGTGACCAAGTGTAACCATTCGGCCAGATGCGGACTGCGCCGCCGACATGGCCCCATGCGGCACGGACTGCCAAACCGTTAGAGCGACGCCGCGACTTCACGGAAACGCATCGACCTCCGGAATGCCTTGCCGCCTGTCTCCGGCGACGCAAAACAGCATGGACAGGCTGAAATCTTTACATTAATCGATGCGCGGGGCTTTTCATTCGAATAGCTGGGCAGGCAATTACATGTTCACTCGACTGGTTCTGGCGGCCGCGATCGCAAGCGGTATCGCGACAGCCCATGCGGGCGAAAACGAAGCGGTGCGCTTCGCGATTTTCCATGGATATACGGCGGCTATCGAAGAGGCCTGTCCGGCCTATTTCGTCTATTCCAGCGCCACGATGGGCAGCCATCTGAGCCCCGGCGACCGCGCCCAGGCCATGGCGATGGAGCCAGAATGGCGCAATGAAATGCGCCGTAGCGTCAAATCGCTGGGATGCGACGCAGCGGCGCGCGACGCGCTGGCCTTTACCGATCTGAGCTTCAACCAGGTGTGGGAGTACAAGCGCTAGGGCCCAGGCCTTTTTCGCTGGCCTCAGACTGTTTGGTTAGCGAACGCCTAACGCTGTGCCATACGATCTGGCCCCTTTCGGACACTCTACATTTACGAAGCTGTGTCAGACTGCTCCGCCAGAGCGTTTTCCTTGTGAAAAGTTCGAGCGGGACACCATCATGGATTTCGGGCCTGAAACAGCAACTTTCCTGATCTTTCTGCTTGTCGGGTCCGCCGGCGCCTATTTCATCGGCGTGGCGATGAACGGCGTCATGCAGGAAGACGGTTTCGGCGTCTTGTTCAACGCCATGATCCTGATGGCGGGCGGTTTTCTGGGCTACCATATCTCGCAATATTTCCGTCCGCCCATGAGCCTCGTGTCATTCCAGGCGATGATGGTCGTCAGCGGCGGGTTCATGTGTCTCGCCTTACTCGCCGTCATGAAGAACGTATTGAGGCGGCTCGGCTTCTGAAACCGCCCAAACAGGGCTGGACAAGGGATGCTGCCGGGCAATAGCGTCCGCGCATGCACGCCGCATCCGTTCTCGACAGCGCCTATTCCTGGAAACGCCTCGCGCTTACTTTGCTGATCGCAACGATCTGCAATGTGGGCATGTGGTCGATCATCGTGATCATGCCGGACGTGCAGTCGGAATTCGCAACAGACCGGGCCGCAGCCTCGATACCCTACACGCTGACCATGGCGGGTTTCGCCATCGGCAATTTCGCGATAGGGCGCGCGGTCGACCGGTTCGGGATCACCTGGGCGCTGATCGGCGCGGCAGCGGCACTCGGCGTTGGCTACACGGGCGCTGCGGCGAGCTCGTCCATAGCGATGCTTTCGGCCTTCCAGGCGCTGATCGGCCTCGGCACAGCGGCGGGTTTTGCCCCGCTGATCGCCGATCTCTCGCACTGGTTCCTGCGCCGCCGCGGCATCGCGGTCGCCATCGTGGCCTGCGGTAACTACCTGGCCGGCGTGGTCTGGCCGACCCTGCTTCAAGGGATCCAGGCGGATTCAGGCTGGCGCGGCGTCTATTTCACGCTGGCCGCGATTATCGTCATGACGATCCCGCCGCTGTCGCTGACGCTGCGGCGCAGATTCGTCGAACAGGTATCGCCGACCGTACCGACGGGGCCCGTCATCGATACGCGTTCCGCCGGATTCTCGCCGCGCGCCCTGCAATGGATGCTCGGCCTCGCCGGGGTCGGCTGCTGCGTCGCCATGTCGATGCCGCAGGTTCATCTGGTGTCGCTGTGCGTGGATCTCGGCTACGGGCCTGTTGCGGGCGCTGAAATGCTGTCGCTGATGCTGATGGGAGGTGTCGTCTCGCGGCTTGCCTCAGGGCTGATCGCCGACAGGCTGGGCGGAGTGCGGACCCTGCTGATCGGCTCGATGCTGCAGTGTATCGCGCTGTTCCTCTACCTGCCCTATGACGGGCTGGTCTCGCTTTATGTCGTCAGCCTTATCTTCGGCCTGTCTCAGGGCGGCATCGTCCCGAGCTATGCGCTGATCGTGCGCGAATACCTGCCCGCGAAGGAAGCCGGTGCGCGCGTCGGCTTCGTCATCATGGCGACAATTGTCGGCATGGCGCTCGGCGGCTGGATGTCGGGCTGGATCTACGACATTACGGGGAACTATCAGGCCGCCTTCCTGAACGGGATCGCCTGGAACATTCTCAATATCGCAGTCATCGCTACGATTTTCCTGAAATCGCGGCGCGATACGGCGCTGGCGACCTAAAAAAGCGGCGGCCGAAGCCGCCGCCATTCTCCTCCCTTGCCCCCTTTTGAGGGCCGTTTACTCCGCCGCGTCGAGCGACAGCTCGCCCGACTCGATCTGCTCGCGCTCGATCGATTCGAACAGGGCGCGGAAATTGCCTTCGCCGAACCCCTCGTCGCCCTTGCGCTGGATGAACTCGAAGAAGATCGGGCCGATCACGGTTTTTGAGAAAATCTGCAGCAGGATCTTCGTCTCGCCGCCGCCAACGACGCCTTCGCCGTCGATAAGGATGCCATGCGTTTTCATCCGCTCGATGGGCTCGTCATGGCCATGCACGCGGTCATGGCTCATCGCGTAATAGGTGTCCGGCGGGCCGGGCATAAAGGCCAGATCGTTGTCTGCCAGACGATCGGTCGCGTCATAAATATGCTCGGTACCGACCGCGATGTGCTGGATGCCCTCGCCGCGATATTTCTTCAGGTAGCTCTCGATCTGCGACTTGTCGTCCGTGGATTCGTTAAGCGGAATGCGGATCTTGCCGCAGGGCGACGTGATCGCGCGGCTGACAAGGCCGGTCAGCTTTCCCTCGATGTCGAAGAAATGGATCTGGGTGAAGCCGAACAATTCGCGGTAAAAGGCCCACCACTTGTCCATGTTTCCACGATAGACATTGTGGGTGAGGTGATCGAGATAATAGAAGCCGACGCCTTCCGGCTTCGGATCGCGCTCGCCAATCCATTCAAACTCGGCGTCGTAGGCCGAACCGTTCTCGCCGTAGCGGTCGACGAAGTATAGCAGCGACCCGCCGATGCCGACGATGGCAGGAACGTCCAGTGCCTTGTCGTCGCCTTCATAAGGTGTCGCGCCTTTCGAAACCGCATGATCGAAGGCGTGCTGCGCGTCAACCACTCGCCAGGCCATGGAGGGTGCGCAAGGGCCGTGCTCCTCGACGAAGCGCATGGCGTGGGAGCCGGGCTCCGCATTGACGATGTAGTTGATGTCGCCCTGGCGCCAGACCGTAATCGCCTTGGTCTTGTGACGGGCAACGGGCAAGTAACCCATTCGATCAAACAGGGCTTCGAGTTCCTTCGCGTCGGGATGGGCGAATTCGACGAATTCGAAGCCGTCGGTCCCGGCCGGATTTTCTTCGGTGACTTTCGCCTTCGGGGCGTCGTGCGGGAAAGGACCCATGATCTGCTCCTCCTGTGTTTGCGACAGAATAACGCAGCCGGCCCGCAAGGTGTTTGCATTCTGACGCGCCTGTAGGCATCTTTATGCAAATTTCGCGCATATCCGAGGCCGAAAAGGTGACCGACAGCGAACTCGACAAGACTGATCGCAAAATCCTTGCGCTTCTGCAGGAGGATGCACGGCTGACCAATAACGATATCGCGGAGCGAATCCATCTGTCGCCCTCGCAATGCTCACGGCGGCGGGCACGGCTTGAGCGCGAAGGCGTGATCGCCGGCTATCATGCCCGTCTCGACGGCGAGAAAGCGGGCTTCGGGTTGGTCAACTTCATTTCGGTTACGCTCGCCACGCATAACCGCAACAATGCGGCCCGTTTCGCCGAACTTATGGCGCGGCTGCCGGAGGTGCAGGAGGCCCACGCGCTGACGGGTGAGATGGACTACATATTGCGGGTCGTCACGCGCGACCTGCGCGGATTGTCCGATTTCGTCAACGAGACCTTGCTGCCGCACGAGGCGGTGCAGAACGTCAAGACATCCATCGTACTCGAAACCCTGAAGGATACGGGCGCATTACCGATCGGTCTCGATTGAAGCTGCGCCAGCGAAAGCCAACGCCATGACACATGAAAACGAGGATTTCACCGAAACGCGCGGACCAGATTACCAGCCGGGCAATCCGGTTCTTTTCGTCTTTCCCGGCGCGGACGCGGACGAGATGAGAATGTTTGCCCTCGCCGAGGCACTGCCCGAGGCGATCCTGATCGCGCCGCGCAGGGATGCATCGCCGGGCTCGATAAGGGCTCATGCCGAAGGGCTGTCGCCGGCGCGCGTGATCGGGATCGGCTATTCGGAAGGCGCGAATCTTCTGGCCGCCGTCATGGTGGAGGATCCGTCCCTTTTCCGCCACGCCGTCCTCATGCATCCGACAGTCGCGCCGGATATCGAGACCGACGACCGGTTTGCCGGCGTTACCATGCTGGTGACGGCTGGCGGGCGCGACCCGCATTCGCCGCCGGATCGGACCGAACAGTTGATCGACGGGTTCGAAGCGCGTGGCGCAACCGTGAAAAGCGTCTGGCATGCGGGCGGGCATGAAATCGCCGGCAACGAGATCGATGCGATCGCCGAATTCCTAGCCGTTATCCGCGCCGGGCTCGTCGATGCAAAAGACCTGCCGATCGAGCGCGAGCAGGACGATGAAGGCAAAGGCCGTTATCTCGTCCGCGCGCCCGGCGAAACGGTGGCCGAAATGACTTATCGCCATACCGGGGCGGACCAGCTGATCATCGACCATACCGAAGTCCCCGACGCGTTTCGCGGCACCGGGACGGGATTGCGGCTGCTGAAACGCCTTATGGCGGATGCGCGCGCCGAAGGCCGAAAGATCATCCCGATCTGCCCTTTCGCCGCGGCGCAATTCGAGCGGCATCCGGAATGGTCCGACATGCTTGCCTATACGGTGAAAACCAAGGGCGGTTAGGATTCGATTTCCGCGAAGCTGAAAACATCTCTGAGCGGCATCAGAGATTTGTGACGCCAACTTCTGCGCTTCGGCGAATCGTCGCCGAGATAGTGGCGGGTGTCCTGCGCTATTCGCAATTCCTCGCCCCGGCGGGTTCGGATGCTCTCGGCGCGAGCCTCCAAGGCTCTTTCGGTTTCGAAGTCGATTGCCATTGAAACCTCCTGATGAAATCAGGGTAAACGGACAGCGTTAACGATCTCCAAACAATGCACGGTGCATTTTAACGGGCTGGTCAGGCGTTTGGCTTTTCGTGTATGCCGCGTCTGGATCACTCTCCTGATTCCGCCGCAAGGCAATCCCCGGAACGGACCTCTGACATGGCAGACCAGACAATCGTCGAAGCGCTTCTTCTCGGTGTCCTGGAGGGAGTGACCGAGTTCATCCCGGTCTCATCAACCGCGCATTTGCTGCTTGCAGGGCATTTCCTAGGCTTCGACTCCACCGGAAAGACGTTCGAGGTGTTGATCCAGCTCGGCGCAATCATGGCGATCCTGACGGTCTATTTCGGCAGGCTCTGGCAGATGCTCGTCACCCTGCCCTCGGACCGCAAGACGCAACATTTCGTCTGCGGGATCCTGCTGGCCTTCCTGCCGGCGGCCGTGATTGGCTCGCTCGCGCATGATTTCATCAAGACAGTCCTGTTCGAGACGCCGCTGCTGATCTGCATCGTCTTGATCATCGGCGGCTTCATTCTGCTCTGGATCGACCGCCTGCCGCTCAAGCCGCGCTATACCGACGTCACGGAATACCCGCTCGGCCTCTGCTTCAAGATCGGGCTTTGCCAGTGCCTCGCGATGATCCCCGGAACTTCGCGGTCCGGCGCGACGATTGCCGGCGCCTTGCTGATGGGAACCGACAAGCGCTCGGCAGCGGAATTCTCCTTCTTCCTCGCCATGCCGACCATGGCGGGCGCCTTTACGCTCGATCTCTACAAGAACCGCGATGTCCTTACTTTCGATGACGCGGTCATCATTGGCGCGGGCTTCGTGACGGCGTTCATCGCCGGTGTCTTCGTAGTCCGCTACCTGCTCGACTATGTTTCGAAGCACGGGTTCTCGCTGTTTGCCTATTGGCGCATCCTTGTCGGAACGCTCGGCCTGATCGGTCTCTATTTCCTCGGCTAGAACAGAGCGCGGCGGAACAGTTCCGCGGCGAGGATCGTCACGCAGATCCTGAACCAGAAACGAAACTGGCCCTCATCCATCCTGTCGAGCAGCCTGGTGCCAAGCACGGTGCCGACGTAGCCCGAGGCGATCATGGCGAGTGTCAGCGGGAGCCACGGCGCAAGGTTGAAACCAAGAAAGCCGAAAACGACAACTTTCAGGAGGTGATGAATCATCATCCCGACGGCGGAATTGGCGACGACCTGATGGCGCGTCTCGAAGGCCTTTCCCATCAACGCCGTCACCAGAGGACCGGTCGCGCCGACGAACATGGACAAGGCCGTCGATATGGCGCCGCCGATGCCGAAAACGAGCGGCGAACCGGCAGCGGGCAGAGGCGGCAGCTTCACCCAGGTCAGGAAGATGATGAATGCGGCAAGGACGGTCTTGAGCACCGCATCCGGCAGGTCCGTGACGATCGAGCCGCCGGCCAGGGCGCCGAGGACACCGCCGATCGCGAAGGGGATCATCATCATCGGTGCGGCAGCCCGGCGCAAGTGGAAGGCGCGCCCGGCATTGGAACCAAGCTGAACCACGCCATGGACGGGAATAAGCGCGGACACCGGCATGAAAAGGCTCATCAGCAAGAGCATCACGATGCCGCCGCCCACGCCGAAAGCCGCAGTGATCGCCGAGGTAAAAACGCTTGCGCCGACCAGGAGAAACGCGACGCCCGGCGCGATGGCGTCGGGCAGAACTGCGGAAAAGTCCAACTCAGGCGGCGTCGCCGGTTTCCGAGGGCGTCACGGAGTTACGGTACTGGCCGGTCACCCGGTAACGCCACAGATAGCTGGGCAGGATCGCGTCGAGCGTCGTCGCCCGGATGCCGATGCCGGCAAGCGTCCTGTCCTCATTGGCAGCATCGTCGGAAACGACATTGTCCGTCCTCAGCATCTCAAGCTGATCGACTGTCAACAAGGGCTTCGGCAACAGGCCGAGAATGCGTGCCTGTATGCGCGCCAGCCACCAAGGCGTGTTGAGGAGAAGCCTCTTGCGCTCGATGATCTCCAGGATTTCCTCGAGGCATTCGCGAAATGTCAGGACTTCCGGTCCACCGAGCTCGTAGATCTTGCCGCCTTCGATCTCGCCATCGATGGCGCGCGCAAAGGCTTCCGCGACATCTCCGACATAGACCGGCTGGAATTTCATGGTGCCGCCGCCGATCAGCGGCAGGGCCGGAGAGTAGCGTGCCATGTCCGCGAACTTATTGAAGAAGCCGTCTTCGGGGCCGAAAACGATCGACGGCCGCAAGATGATGGCCTTGTCGCCCAGTGTGTCGAGCACCGCCTTCTCGGCGCGCGCCTTGGTGCGCCCATATTCGGCCGAGCTCTTCGGGTCGGCGCCGATAGCAGACATGTGCACGAGCGGAACGCCGGCATCCGCGCAGGTCTCCGCGACGGCGCGCGAGCCGAATTCATGAACGGCGGCGAAGCTCTGACGGCCACTTTCGAACAGCAGACCGACCAGATTGATCACCGCGTCTGCCCCTTGGACCGCGCGTTCGATCGACCAGCGATGGCGCAGATTGGCCTGAATGGCGGTGATCTGGCCGATATCGCCCAGCGGCTGCAGATGAAAGGCGAGGTCGGGCCGGCGGACGGCGACGCGCACCCGGTAGCCGCGTTGCGCCAGCGCGCGCACGACATGGCGGCCGACAAATCCCGATCCGCCAAACACCGTCACCACTTTGGGAAGGTTTGTCTTTTCGGTCATCGATGTCTCCGGATTTCGCTGCGGCACGCCTTGGCGACTTACCGGTTTTGGCCGCCAAGGTGAAGGGGAAAATTGGCCGCTTTCTCGTTGTCTGCGCGATTCCGGGGCGTCCGGCTTGACGAGGACGTCTCATCCGTCACTCTGCCGGCCTTCTGTTCGCCATCGGGCCAGTGACCATGAAGATCGGTGTTTACGGCGCAGGATCAATCGGCTGCTATGTCGGCGGCATGCTCGCGGCTGCCGGGAATGCGGTCGTGCTCGTCGGCCGGGAGGCGATAGGAGAGCGCCTGACGCAAGGCATCGCGCTGACGCGGTTCGACGGCGTCGAAAGCGCGGCCGCCCCGAACCGCTTCGAATTCGCGTCCGATCCGGCCCTGCTCGCCGATTGCGACGCCATCCTGATCTGCATGAAGAGCATCGCTACGAAACAGGCGGCGCGGGTGTTGGCGGGCATAGCCAGACCGGACGCCGTCGTCGTCAGCCTACAAAACGGGATTTCGAATGCAAATGTCCTGCGGGACCGTCTCGGCGGACGCACGGTTCTCGCCGGCATGGTGGGATTCAACGTCGCGCAGATCGGCGACAATCGCTTCCATTGCGGCACGGAAGGCGAGATCGTTCTCGGCGCGGGGGAGCGGGCAAGCGAGATTGCAAACCGGCTGAACGCCGCCGGGATCGAAACGACGGTCTCGCCCGGTATCGAGGCCATCCAGTGGGGCAAGCTGCTGCTCAATCTGAACAATGCGATCAACGCCCTGTCGGGGCTGCCGCTGAAAGAGGAATTGTCGAGCCGGCCCTACCGGCAATTGCTGGCCGCCTCGATGCGCGAGGCGCTTGGCGTGCTGAAAGCCGCCGGCATCAAACCGGCCAGGGTCGCGAAGGTCGGACCGGGGCTGATTCCCGTTGTGCTGAGCCTGCCGGACTGGCTGTTCGTCCGCCTTGCCGGATCGATGCTGAAAATGGACGACGACGCGACATCCTCGATGGCGGAGGATCTGGCACGGGGGCGGGAATCGGAGATCGACTGGCTGAATGGCGAGATCGTCGCACTTGGGCGCAAGACCGGCATTGCCACGCCGGTCAATGACCGCATCGTCGCGCTGGTCAAAGCGCAATTCGCCGGTTCAGGGCCGGAACGCTACAGCGGCGAGGAACTGAAAAAGGCGGCGCTGGACTGACCGGCGCCGCCTTCCTCTTCATTGTGCGATAGCGATCAGCGGACGCCGAAGGCTCCGGCGAGCTTGCGGCCCAGATCGCGGGCCGGCGACGAAACCGGACGGGCGTTCGCGGCTTCCCTGGGACCGGTCTTCGCATGGGCTGACGCGACAAGCGTGAAGCGATCGACCAGACGGCGCAATTCCGCGGCCTGCTGACCGAGCGTCTGGCTGGCCGCGTTGGTTTCCTCGGCCATGGCGGCGTTCTGCTGGGTGGTCTTGTCCATCTCGCTGACCGCCGCGTTCACATCCTGCAAACCGGCAGACTGTTCGCGAGCGGACGACACGATCGAGGCGATGTTCTCGCGGATGCGCTCGACATGGCTCTGGATTTCCTCCAGCGACTGGCCGGTCTTGTTGACCTGTTCGACGCCGGTTTCGACCTCAGCGCTGGAATTGCTGATCAGACCCTTGATCTCCTTGGCGGCGCTGGCGGAGCGTTGCGCCAGTTCGCGGACTTCCTGGGCGACGACGGCGAAACCGCTGCCGGCCTCGCCCGCCCGGGCCGCCTCGACGCCCGCATTGAGCGCCAGAAGATTGGTCTGGAAGGCAATCTCATCGATCACCGCGATGATCTGGCTGATCTTCACAGAGGACTGCTCGATGCGCTGCATCGCTGAAATCGCCTGAGCGACCACTTCCCTTGAGGAGCCAACGCATTCGGTCGCCTCGGCGACGATCCGGCCCGATTCCTCGGCGCGCTGCGCCGATTCCTTGACAGTCGCGGTGATTTCCTCGGAAGCTGCCGCGGTCTCCTCGAGCGAGGCCGCCTGCGATTCCGTGCGCCGCGACAAGGTGTCAGCGGCCGAGGACAATTCGCTGGAACTGTCGGCGACCTTCGCGGTGGTCTCCGAAATGCTGCTCATCGTGTCGGCGAGCGATTCGACGGCGCTGTTGAAATCGTCGCGAAGCGCGCGGAATTCCTCACCGATATCATCGATGCGCACGGCGAGGTCGCCCTTTGCCAACCGGCCGAGCGCGCTGCCGACGACATCCATGGCGTTGCGCTGGCTTTCGGACACACGGGCGCTCTCGGCCTCGTTGCGCTGGCGCTCGGCATCGAAGCCCCTGCGCTCGGCGTCTGCGCGAGCCTCCGCCTCCTCCTTCTCGCGAGCAGCGAGGCGGAAGGTTTCGAGCGCTTCGGCGACGACGCCGATCGTGTCGGTGCGATCGCGGTGCGGGATATCGGAGTCCAGATCACCCGCCTGCAGGGAACCGATGCGACCCGTCAGGTTGCCGAGCGGGCGGCTGACGATGCCGCGCAGGGCCCACAGGAATGCGCCGATGACGAAAAGGATCGTAACCGACTGGATGCCGAGTGTCTGGAGCCCGAAATTGAAGCCCATCGCCTCGAGGCGCTCGGTCGACCAGTTGGTGGCGATGTATCCGCGCGGCTCGCCCTTCGAATCCGCCGCGAGGGGCACGACGATAGTGACTATGCTTTCGCCATGCGTGTCCTCGGCAACCACCGGTTCGGTCGGCCTGGTTTCCATGATCGCCGCGATATCCGCACTGCCATATTCGGTTTCAAAGCCGCTTTTCGTCCAGTCGACCATCGGATCGCCGTCGACATTGTAGGCGACGACCTGGCGCAGATCGTGATTGTCGGACTTTGCGTAGCGGCTGTAGGCCTCCTCGACCGCCTCCGGGACATTCCACTTGATGCCGCCGGCGGCCATGGATCCGATCTGCTGGACTTCGCGGGTCCAGTTCACATAGGCATCCTCGCGCAGGGTCCGCGAGGCATTGTTCTGCAGCAGCAGAACTGCGGTAACGAGACCGATCAGGTTCACCGCTACGATAACGGAAGCAAGTTTCGCGGTCAGCGACATCCGCCCGAAAAATCCGGCCGCCGAGTTTGTCTTATCTTTCTTGGTCATTGCTGCACTTCCGCTCAAAGCTTGTTCATGTTGACCGACACGGTGACGGCGCCGATCGGCTCTCCGCTGTCGGGATCGAAAATGGTCTGGGAAACCTGGGAGAGGAGCAGGCCGGCTTCTGCCTCGAACTCGACCTCGTCGATGAAGAGGTCATGCGACGCGGCCTGGAACGTCTTCTCGTGCTTGGCCTCGTCGCCCTGCCAGTAATCGGAGGTCGGGGTGGACAGGCCGACATTCAGCCCTTTCGCATCCATCAGGATGATTTCGACGACCATCCAGTCGGCGGCACGCTGCTTTTGCTTCAGGAAGATCGAAACATCCCGGTTCATCACATCGGCGACCATCGGGCGGTCAGCATTGTCCGATCCGACTTCGGCCCGCCACTTCTCGTCGGCGGCGATGATCGCGTCCTGATCCATGCCAAATGTGCGAAGATTCTGCTCCCGGATCGCAGTAATCACCTGCGGGTCGTTCACCCATTGCTCGACGTTGTTGACGTAAAAATCGTGGACTTCGCGGATATGATCCGGCGCGGAGGGGCCTGCCGTCGCAACGGTGCCGGAAAAGGCCAGAACAGAGAGCGAGATGCCTGCCGCGAACAAGGAGAGGCGCCTCATGAAATCAACAGTCACGTAAGGACTCCTACCCGCCGTCGGCACTTTGTAATGCGGCCGCGACGAAACGATCTGAGAGGAGATACATGCCGGGGGCGCGAAGCGGACATCATGTCTCGCGGCGAGGGTGCTTTGGTACGGTCGGCAACAACCTTTCTGGCTTGTTGTGATTGACGTCCGGTTAATCGATTACCGTACAATCTCGTGAAAATACGCCCGGTCTTTTTCCGCACTGCAAAACGAGAGCATTTCGCGGCCCGGTCTCACCCGATGAGACATTTTGCCTGTTCCGGCAAAAATTTTATCGAACGGACAAAGAAACAAATCCTGCATATTGCAATCGGCGATCTTTCGGGCTTTGCTCCGGCCTTCCGCATTCCGCAGGGGATGCCGATCCTGTTCCAAACCGCTTGGAACAGGTTCTGAAACGTTTAAGCGTTACACACGGGAGCACTCATGAATACTCGCAAAGTCACCACACTGCTCGCAGCGACTTTCCTCGCAACGAGCCTTGCGACCGCCGCCAGCGCAAAGACGCTGGTCTACTGCTCTGAAGGTTCGCCCGAAGGCTTCGATCCGGCGCTCTACACGGCAGGCACGACCTTCGACGCCTCCTCGAAGCCGGTCTATAGCGGCCTCGTCCAGTTCGAGCCTGGCACCACCAATGTTGTTCCGGATCTGGCGGAGAGCTGGGACGTTTCCGACGATGGCATGGAATTCACCTTCCACCTGCGTTCGGGCGTCAAGTTCCATTCCACGGACTTCTTCACGCCGACACGCGACCTGAATGCGGACGACATCATTTTCTCGTTCGACCGCCAGATGAATGCCGACAATCCCTTCAACGCCTATGTCGAAGGCGCGAGCTGGGAATACTTCAACGGCATGTCGATGCCGGATCTGATCAAATCGATCGAAAAGGTCGATGACATGACGGTGAAGTTCGTGCTGACGCGTCCGGAAGCGCCCTTCGTCGCCAATCTCGGGATGGACTTCGCCTCCATCATGTCGAAGGAATATGCCGACAGCCTCGCCGCCTCGGGCAATCTCTCCGATCTCAATCAGAAACCGGTCGGCACCGGCCCGTTCCAATTCGTCGCCTATCAGCCGGACGCCGTGATCCGCTACAAAGCGTTCCCGGACTACTATGCCGGCAAGCAGCCGATCGACGATCTCGTCTTCGCGATCACCACCGATAACGCGGTGCGCCAGCAGAAGCTTCTGGCCGGCGAATGCCACGTGATGCCTTATCCGAACCCGGCAGACGTGCAGGCGCTGAAGGACAATTCGGACATCACGGTGATGGAGCAGGAAGGCCTCAATGTCGGCTACCTCGCCTACAACACCAAGGTCGCGCCGTTCGACAACGCCAAGGTCCGCAAGGCCCTCAACATGGCGATCAACAAGCAGGCTATCCTCGACACCGTGTTCCAGGGCGCCGGCCAGGCGGCCAAGAACCCGATCCCGCCGACGATGTGGTCCTATAACGACTCTATCCAGGACGATCCGTACGATCCGGACGCCGCCAAGGCGATGCTCGAGGAAGAGGGCGTCACCGACCTATCGATGAAGGTCTGGGCGATGCCGGTGCAACGGCCCTACAACCCGAATGCGCGCCGCATGGCCGAGGTCATCCAGGAGGACTTCTCCAAGATCGGCGTGACCGTCGAGATCGTATCCTATGAGTGGGGCGAGTATCTCGAGCGCTCGAAGGCGGAAGACCGCGACGGCGCCGTGCTGCTTGGCTGGACCGGCGACAATGGCGATCCGGACAACTTCCTCGCCGTGCTGCTCGGTTGCGACGCCGTCGGCGGCGCCAACCGCGCCCAGTGGTGCAACGAGGAGTTCAACGACCTCATCATGAAGGCGAAGAGCGGCTCCCAGGAAGAGCGCGCCAAGCTCTACGAAGAGGCACAGGTCGTGTTCAAGCGCGAAGCGCCGTGGGCAACTATCGCCCACTCGATTGTCCACATGCCGATGCGGTCCAATGTCACCGGCTACAAGATGGACCCGCTTGGCGGCCACAATTTCGAAGGCGTTGATATCGCCGAGTAATTCGAAACCGCGATGCCCGGAGCTGTGCTCCGGGCATCGTTTCCTTCGCCCCGGGGGCGAAATCGGCCGGTTGAACGGCCCAACAAAATCAGGCAGAGCCCGCCGCCATGCTTCGATTTTTCCTGTACCGGCTCGCACTGGTCATTCCGACCTTCATCGGCGTGTCGATCGTCGCCTTCGCATTCATCCGCCTGTTGCCCGGAGACCCGATCCTGCTGCTCGCCGGCGAACGGGGCCTGACGCCGGAACGCTATGAGCAACTTCAGGCGCTTTACGGCTTCGACAAACCGCTGGTCGTGCAATATTTCGACTATGTCATCGGTGTGCTGCAGGGCGACCTCGGCAGCTCGCTCGTCACCAAGCGTCCGGTCCTGCAGGAATTCTTCGCGCTGTTCCCCGCGACGCTCGAACTGTCGATCTGCGCCATCATTCTCGCCGTCGCCATCGGCATTCCCGCCGGTGTGTTCGCCGCAGTCAAGCGCGGTTCATGGTTCGACCAGTCGATCATGGGCGTGGCGCTGACCGGCTACTCCATGCCGATCTTCTGGTGGGGCCTGCTGCTGATCATCTTCTTTTCCGGCTTTCTCGGCTGGACGCCCGTTTCGGGCCGGATCTCTCTGCTTTACTATTTCGAGCCGGTGACCGGGTTCATGCTGATCGACAGCCTGCTTTCGGGACAGAAAGGGGCTTTCACCTCCGCCGTCAGCCATCTGATCCTGCCGACCATCGTGCTGGCGACGATTCCGCTGGCGGTTATCGCCCGGCAGACGCGCTCCGCCATGCTGGAAGTGCTCGGCGAAGACTATGTGCGCACGGCAAAATCCAAGGGGCTCGCGCCGAAACGCATCATCGGACTGCACGCGCTGCGTAATGCGCTTATTCCCGTGATCACCACGATCGGCCTGCAGGTCGGCGTGCTGATGACCGGCGCGATCCTGACCGAGACGATCTTTTCCTGGCCGGGCATCGGCAAGTGGATGATCGATTCCGTCGGCAAGCGCGACTACGCAGTCGTTCAGGGCGGGCTGCTGCTGATCGCCAGCGTCATCATGATTGTCAATCTGGCCGTCGACGTCCTCTACGGCTTCATCAATCCGCGCATCAGAAGGTAGTCCAGTGACCCATATCGAAGCGCAAAAAGCGGAGACCGGAACGGGGCCCGGCGCCCCGGTCAGCGCATGGGCGATGCGCAAGGCCATGCTTAGCGAGTTCTGGTATTACTTCAGCCAGAACAAGGGGGCCGTGATCGGCCTCGTCGTGTTTTCCATCATCGTTTTCCTCGCGGTGTTCGCGCCGCTGATCGCCCCGCACAGTCCGAGCCTGCAGAACCGCGAGGCGCTTCTGTGGCCGCCGGGCTGGATGGAGGGCGGGACATGGGCCTACCCTCTCGGCACCGACGCGCTCGGGCGGGACATCTTTTCGCGGCTGATCTTCGGCGCGCGCTTCTCGCTGTTCATCGGCGTCGTCGTCGTCACACTTTCCGTTTCAGTCGGCGTGATCGTCGGCCTGATTGCCGGCTTCTTCCGCGGCTGGATCGATACCGCCATCATGCGGGTAATGGACGTGATCCTCGCCTTCCCGTCGCTTTTGCTGGCGCTCGTTCTGGTTGCGATCCTCGGCCCGGGCCTGACCAATGCGATGATCGCCATCGCATTGATCCTGCAACCGCATTTCGTGCGGCTGACGCGAGCCTCGGTGCTGTCGGAACGCGAACGCGAATATGTCATTTCGGCGCGCGTCGCAGGGGCAGGCAAGCTGCGGCTGATGTTCAAGACGATCCTGCCGAACTGCCTTGCGCCGCTGATCGTTCAGGCGACGCTCGCTTTCTCCAATGCCATCCTCGACGCCGCCGCGCTCGGCTTCCTCGGCGTGGGTGCACAGCCGCCGACTCCGGAATGGGGCACGATGCTCGCCGAAGCGCGCGAATTCATCCTGCGCGCCTGGTGGGTGGTTACCTTGCCGGGTCTTGCCATTCTGATCACCGTGCTCGCCATCAATCTGATGGGCGACGGGCTGCGCGATGCGCTCGATCCAAAACTCAAGCAGAGCTGATACGATGGCGCTTCTCGAAATCGAAAACCTGACGGTCAGCTTCAAGACCTCCTCCGGCCCGTTCAAGGCGGTCGATGGCGTATCGCTCGTTTGCGACCGGGGCGAGATCCTGTCCATCGTCGGCGAAAGCGGCTCCGGCAAGTCGGTCTCGATGCTGGCGCTGATGGGGCTTCTGCCCTGGACAGCCACCGTGACCGCCGACGTCATGCGATTTGACGGCAAGGACATGCTCGGGCTCTCGGCGCAGCAGCGGCGCGGTATTATCGGCAAAGACATCACGATGATCTTCCAGGAGCCGATGTCGAGCCTCAATCCGTGCTTCACAGTCGGATTCCAGATCGGCGAGAGTCTGCGCATCCATCTCGGCATGGACCGCAAGGAGCGGCGCAAGCGCGCAATCGAACTTTTGAACCTCGTCGGCATCCCGGCGCCCGAAAAGCGGCTCGGCCAGTTTCCGCACCAGCTTTCCGGCGGGATGAGCCAACGCGTGATGATCGCCGTGGCGCTGGCCTGCAATCCGAAACTACTGATCGCCGACGAACCGACGACGGCGCTGGACGTCACTATCCAGGCGCAGATCCTCGACCTGTTGGTCGACCTTCAGAAAAGCCACGACATGGGGCTGATCCTGATCACCCACGATATGGGCGTCGTCGCCGAGACGGCGGAGCGGGTGCAGGTGCAATATGCCGGGCAGAAGGTGGAAGAGCAGAATGTGCGCGATCTCTTCCGCGATCCGCATCATCCCTATACGGAGGCCCTGCTTTCGGCGCTGCCGGAACGGGCGACACGACATGGGCGCTTGCCCTCCATTCCGGGCGTGGTGCCGGGCCAGGGCGACCGGCCGGCGGGCTGCCTGTTTTCGCCTCGCTGCAAATACGCGACTGACCGTTGCCGCCAGGAAACGGTCCGCCAGGGCCCCGAATTCGGCCTTGCGCTCTGCAATTACCCGCTGAAGGACGGCGTTCCGACCGGGCATCCCGATAGCGAGTTGGCGGAGGCGAAGTCATGAGCCCCACTGTCACGCTTCCCAGGCGCCGCACGGGAACAGGCGAGATCGTCGTCGAGGCGCGCGACCTGAAACGCTATTACGATGTCGGCGGCGGCCTGTTTGGCGGCGGCGGCCTGGTCAAGGCGCTGGACGGCGTGTCCTTCAAGCTCGAATCCGGAAAGACGCTCGCGGTCGTCGGCGAATCCGGTTGCGGGAAATCCACGTTGGCGCGGCTCGTCACCATGATCGAGGAACCGACGGATGGCACGCTGCTGATAGATGGCGAGCCGGTGGGGGAATCGACGCCCGAATTGCGCCGCAAGATGCAGATCGTCTTTCAGAACCCCTATGGGTCGCTCAATCCGCGCCAGAAGATTGGCGCGATCCTCGAAGAACCGCTGGTCATCAACACCAAGGACAACGCGGCGACGCGGCGCGCCAAGGCGATCAACATGATGGAGCGCGTGGGGCTTAGGGCGGAACATTACGAACGTTATCCGCACATGTTCTCAGGCGGGCAGCGCCAGCGGATCGCGATCGCGCGCGCGCTGATGCTGAACCCGAAGATCCTTGTGCTCGACGAGCCGGTTTCGGCGCTGGACGTTTCGATCCAGGCGCAGGTGCTGAACATCCTGATGGACCTGCAGGATGAACTCGGCCTCGCCTATCTGTTCATCAGCCACGATTTGTCGGTGGTGCGTCATCTCGCCGACGACATCATGGTGATGTATCTCGGCAAGCCGGTGGAGACAGGACCCTCGGAAGAGGTTTTTGCCCATCCGCGCCATCCCTATACCGCGGCGCTTCTGTCGGCCACGCCTGTGGCCGATCCGTTCCACGAGAAGAACCGCATCCGCCTCGAGGGCGAATTGCCGTCGCCGCTTAACCCGCCAAAGGGCTGCGCCTTCAATCCGCGCTGCTGGCGCGTGGAGGAGGACTGCCGGCAAAAGCAGCCGCCGCTGATCGACGAAGGGCTGCAGAGCCATGCGTGCTTTCACCCGCTGCCCCTCGACGAGGATTTCGCCGAGTAAGGCCAGCGCGACCGGAATCAGCGATTATCGACCGTGATCATGCCGCGCTCGCCCCTGGCGGGCCCTATACGCTGGACCGAATAGAGCTTGTCGGAGCGGAAGGCGCTTGCGTGGCGGGTCGTCGTGCCATCGCCGGGCAGCGCATCCGTGTCCAGAAAATCGACTTCGGCCTCTGCGGCGACGATGCGGGCATCGGCGGCGGACAAGGCGTTGACCTCGACTGTGCCGTGATTGGGCGCGAGATCCCAGTTCGGATCCTCGGGCGTCGCGGCGGGCGTGAGCCGGAAGGCATGAAGCAGTCCGGGCTCTGTACCGGTTTCATCGCGCGTCGGGTCGAGCATACCGACGGCCGGCTGTTCTGGCTTGACCATGATCGTCTCCGTTTCGCTTGTTTACCTGCTTTCCGTTCCAACGGCCCGGCCCGGCGGAAGTTGCAAATTCAACGCGATGCGGCGGAGGGCCGCAGATATATAGCATGCAATGAAATACGGAATCGGCTATCCTCAGGCGCAAATGAACCACGCGCATATGGAGGCTCTCATGTCCGCGTCCGCCAAGACGGCACCGTCCGGCTATTCCGGTATCCAGATCGGCCTGCACTGGATCGTCTTCCTCGTCATCGTCGCGCAATATGTCCTGCATGACGCGATTTCCGAAGCGTGGCGCGCCGTCCGGCGCGGCGAGGAATTCGGCTTCGACCCCGTTGTCGCGAGCCATGTCTTCGGCGGCATCCTGATCCTCGCCCTTGCACTTTGGCGCATCGCGCTGCGCGTGAAACGCGGCGCGCCCAAGCCGCCGGAACACGAGCCGGCGATCCTCAAGCTCGCGGCCGGCGCGACGCATCTCGGGCTTTATGCGCTGCTCATCCTGATGCCCGTTTCCGGCATCGCGGCGTGGTTCGGCAATATCGAGGCGGCCGCGGAAGGCCATGAGGTGATGCGGCTGATCCTGCTGGCGCTGGTCGCGCTCCACATCGCGGGCGCGCTTTACCAGCGCTTCGTCCTCAAGACCGACGTGATGACGCGAATGGTAAAACCGGCAGCGTGAAAAATCGTTCGGCCACGGGGAACCGATCCGCTGGAAAAACGTTCGTGTTGCAGGTAATCTTGCCTCCGGGCGGGAATGCCGAGTTCTGTCCGCGGCCGAAGGCCCGGCACTTGAGGGAGTAGATCCATGAAAATGCTTAGTTTGGCCTTGGTCATCGTATCCGCCGGCGCGCTGGCTGCCTGCACGTCGACCGAACGGACCGCGACCGGCGCGGGCGCAGGCGCAGTTATCGGCGCGGCGGTTTCGTCCAATCCGCTGGCAGGCGCCGCGATCGGCGCGGTGATCGGCGGCTTCGGCACCTATATCGCAGAGGTGGCGGACGGCCAGTGCCAGTACCGCAATTCCAGCGGCCAGATCTACACGACCCGCTGCCACTGGCTATAATCTTCGCCTGACCTTTTCGGGAAACCGGCCCCCGCCGCCCTGGCGGGGGGCTTTTCGGCGTTACGCGATCAATGCCAAGATATGGGCGATACCATCTCGCCCGGCATGGCGGCATATAGACCGGTTCGTTCAGACCGGGTTTCGCCATGCTCCTCCAGATCCTCGCCTTCCTTATCGCCATGAACCTTCTCGCCTTCGCGGCCTTTGGCTGGGACAAACGGCAGGCGCGGCTCGGGCAATGGCGGGTGCGGGAATCGACCCTGCTGATGCTGGCGCTTCTCGGCGGATCGCCCGGGGCATTCGCAGGGCGGGCGGTTTTTCGGCACAAGACGCGCAAGCAGCCTTTCGTGACGCAGCTCTGGCTGGTGGTCGTTCTGCAGGCCGCCGGCATGGCGGCGGCGTATTGGCACTTTTTCGTCCGGCCCTTCGATCTTTCCTGACGCGCGCGGCGCGATGAACGCTGCGTAAACCGGCCGGACCAATCCGCCAGCCGGTCCGAACCGTAATGTTCCGCAGACAAAAGAAAGGAGTATCCGAGATGGCAGAGACCGAAGTGAAAAAGACGGAAGCCCGCCAGGGTGTCGAAACGCATCGGGTGCGCTGGGTGCTCGGCATATCGCTCGCGCTCGCCGCGGCGATCCTCGTTGTCGTGCTTGCCATCTGGTAGGCGCGCGGACGGTCCCGGTCAGTACATGGCCGGGCCCAAAAAGCCTCCGCAAGAATGGTTTTCCGCTACCCCGTATCCGGCGCCGTTCTGGCGTACAGCGCAAGCCGATGGCACTCGCGCAGCAGATCGTCGACTTCCCGTTCCGGCTTTTTGCAGTGGCCGGGCGGGTCTCCCCAGCGAAGGGTTCGTCTCTTGTAGGTTTGGCGCGCGCCCTTAAGCGGAGCACCTGATTCCTGTTTGAGCCGCGCCTCTCGCAGTGCGAGCCGGCGAGCATAGCGGGGCAGATTGTCCAGCGCGTGCTTCAGCGCCTGCGCGCGCCGGCAGAGGTTGCGGGCGTTCACGTCCTCGTCGGGATCGGCCGCCGCGACACCGTCTTTCGGGAACGGGCGCTTGCCCTCCCAGCCCAGGGCGTCGAAGCGGCGCGGCGGGTCCGCGAGCGGAAAGGCGGGAAACGCCGGCGCGGGCTTTTTCGGCGCGGCGTCTTCCGGCCGCCAGAAGCGGGCGAGGCCGAAATCGACGTTCCTGTGAATGACGAGAAGTCCGGCCGCCTCCAGTCGCGACGGGGCTTCCGGCGCTTTCAGGGGGCGGAGCTTCGAGGCATCGATGCGGACGCCGCGCGCGACGACGACGATCAGCCGACGGGCGGCGGATTCTGCCGGGCGCAACAGCCGCATGACCTGCCGGACGACACGGCGCGGCACAACATCCGCCCCGCCCTCGTCGAGCCCCAGCATGAGGAACAGCACACCGACAAGGCGCAGAAGCGGCGCGCGGTTGCGCTGCACGACCCTGTCCCACCAATCGTCTCCGTCGTAATTCATGCGGGACAGGATGGGGGAGGTTATCGGCCGGTGGATTAAATTTTTCGGCGCACGAACTTCGCGGCGGGAAAAGCGGGAGCGCGATCCACGCGCAAAGGCGGCCGGATTTCCGGGAGAACCAAAACCCGGCCGCTTGTACCGGCGGAGTAAGGGTGTGGAAGAAGGCCCCCGCCAACGGGAAGATTAGCACATTACCTTACGTAAGGTATGGAAATAGTGCTCGGAAGCGGGAATGAGATTGGGGCAGGGCGGGAGGCCCGGCGGAGTGGCAGGCGAAGCAACGCGGCGCGACGTACAATCCGCGTTGGACAGTTTTCTTCCATCTATCGCTCGCGGCATGCGGCATGCGGGGCGGGTGGATAATGATTGTGCGGCTCTACTCGTTTTGCGATAGAGGACGTCACAATAATCGTGGCGACCGATGAGCGAATTACCTCAGGAAAACAAGGAAAAGCTCGACAAGCTGATCACCGACGCGATGGCGTCGGGCGGCTCGGAACTCGCCAATTACGGGATTTTCATCGAGCGTTTATGCAACGCCCTGAACTTGCCGCCCCCTGATTTTGCCAGCGCCGAGAACCAGTTCAACGACTACGTTCTGGAGCGCCGTGTCGATTTCAAACACCCGGACGGTTCGCGCACGGCCGGGAGGATCGACTGCTACAAGCGCGGATGTTTCGTTCTCGAAGCCAAGCAGTCGGTCAAGCGCGGTGCGAAGAAACCCGATGCGGACCAGCTTCATCTGCTGCCGGAGGACGCTCTCCAGCAAAAGGCGGGGCATGCGAAACAGGGCACGCGACAATGGGACCAGGTGATGCTGGCGGCGCGCAAGCAGGCGGAAGACTATGCCCGCGCCCTGCCCGTCGAGCACGGCTACCCTCCCTTCCTGCTGATCGCCGATATCGGCAATGTGATCGAGGTCTACGCGGACTTTTCCGGACAGGGAAAGAACTACGCGCATTTTCCCGACCGCCGCTCCTACCGCATTGCGATGGAGGATCTGCGGCAGGAGGAAATCCAGAAACGCCTGACCGCGATCTGGAACGACCCGCATTCGCTCGACCCGACGAAACGGTCGGCGGAGGTGACGCGCGACATCGCCGAGCGGCTGGCGCGGATCGCCAAGCGGCTCGAAGGCAAACACGATCCAAAGGACGTCGCCGAATTCCTGATGCGCTGCCTTTTCACCATGTTCGCCGAGGACGTGGAGCTTATCCCGAAACACTCCTTCGAAGAACTGCTGGAAGGGCTCAAGGACAGGCCGGACGCTTTCGTGCCGGCGCTGGAAAACCTCTGGAAGGTGATGGACGAAGGCGGATACGAACCGCGCATGATGACGCCGCTGAAGCGGTTCAACGGTTCGCTGTTCAAACGGCGCACGGCCCTGCCGCTGGACGGGGAAGGCATCCATGAATTGTGGGTTGCGGCGAAGCGCACATGGGCCGATGTTGAGCCGGCGATCTTCGGCACGTTGCTGGAGCGTGCGCTCGACCCGCGAGAACGCTCAAAGCTCGGCGCGCATTACACGCCGCGCGCCTATGTCGAGCGGCTGGTGGTGCCGACGATCATCGAGCCATTGCGCGCCGAATGGGAGACAGTGCAATCGGCCGTGCAGGAGAAGCTGGCGGCCGGCAAGTTCAACGACGCGCGCCAGCTTATCGACGGGTTCCATCACCGGCTTTGCACGATCCGCGTGCTGGACCCCGCCTGCGGCACGGGCAATTTTCTCTATGTCTCGCTGGAACTGCTGAAGAAGCTGGAAGGCGAGACGCTGGAGGCGCTGGAGAATATCGAGGGCGATGTCGGGCTGAGCTTCCAGGGCGAGACGGTCAATCCGAGCCAGTTTTACGGGCTGGAGATCAACCCCCGGGCGGTGGCGATCGCCGATCTGGTGCTGTGGATCGGCTTCATCAAGTGGCAGTTGAAGACCAGCGGCCTCAACGCCATTTCGGAACCGATCTTGCACGCCTATGGCACGATCCGCCATCAGGACGCGATCCTCGCCTATGACCGAAAAGAGTTGCGGCGCGACGAACAGGGCAAGCCGCTTTCGCGCTGGGACGGGGTAACAAAGAAGCTGCACCCGATTACCGGAGAGGACATCCCCGACCCGGACGCAACGGTGGAGCTATACGACTATGTCAATCCGCGTATCGCCGACTGGCCGGAGGCGGAGTTCATCGTCGGCAATCCGCCCTTCATCGGCGGAGGGCAGATGCGCGCTGAATTGGGTGACGGCTATGCCGAAGCATGTTGGAAGGGTCGGCCGCTTGTTCAGCCCAAAGCGGATTTCGTCATGCATTTCTGGGACGAAGCCGCCCGAAGGCTGGCGAGTAAGGGCACGGCGAAGGAGCCGAACCCGCTCAGACGTTTCGGTTTCATCACCACGAACTCTATCACGCAAACGTTCTCACGGCGGGTAATTGAAAGATACCTGTCCGCGAAGGAGCCGATTTCGCTGGTCTTCGCCGTACCGGATCATCCGTGGATGAAGGCAGCCGACAAGGCCGCTGTGCGCATCGCCATGACGGTCGCGGAAAAGGGCGAACACGAGGGCGTTCTGGCGGAAACGGTACGCGAGGACGGGCTTAATACTGACACGCCGCGCGTCGACTTGGAAAAGCGCGGGGGGAAAATTTCAGGGAAACTCGCTATCGGTGCGAATATTGGCGCTGCGACTGGTCTTCAGGCGAACAACAGCCTCTCAAGTAATGGTGTCATGCTGGCGGGAGCAGGCTTTATTCTGCCCCCAGAAAAGGCAAATTCGCTTTGCAGAATGGGACCACAAGAAATCGAGGAGCATGTTTTAGATTACCGGAACGGACGAGATATCGCTCAAAAACCTCGCGGCGTAAAAGTGATAGATTTGTTCGGCCTGTCCGCTCAAGAAGCGGAACTACGCTTCCCGAGCCTCTATCAACACCTGCTGATCAATGTGAAGCCTGAACGGGATCACAACAATCGGCAGAGCTTTAGAGAAAGATGATGGATTTTTGGCGAACCCCGGAAATTGTTGCGCGACTTTACACGTGACCTCGACCGGTACGTCGCCACGATTGAAACCGCGAAGCATCGCTTTTTTGTATTTCTCGACACAAATATTCGTCCTGATCATATGTTGGTTAATATTGGTCTTGATCGTGCTGAGCATCTCAGTGTCCTGTCTTCTCGGCTCCATGTTTCTTGGGCACTGGCGGCGGGCGGTAGTGTCTCAGTTTGAAAATTGGGGATCTTAATGCCCCGAAACCGCCCGGGAACCGGTCATTATCCGTTTGCGGATATTCAATTCCGGATACCCAATTCCTATGTTAAGTTCAACTTGACAAGGTGGTGCGAGTCGCTTCGCGCCGCCGTTGCGCCGTTCAGGCGCACATACACGGGAGAGAACGATGGCCAAAGGTCCGAGGGGCGAGAAACGCCCGGCCGATCTGATCGGCATGTCGGTAATGGTTGCCAAGATCGCAACCGGCGAAATCGAAGACAATCAAAAATCTGGTCGCGTCCGTTCTGGAAAGGCCGGGGCGAAGGCGCGCGCCGAGAAATTGACCAGCGAGGAACGGAGCGAGATTGCCCGCAAGGCGGCAAACGCGAGGTGGGAGTGATGACCAAGGCCATTTGTCCGAGCACGGCAATGGCTGTCGCGAATTGGTTTCTGGAGAAGTCTTGGTCAGAGCCAGACGTGCCCCCATGCGATCAGCTTAAGCTATACAAGCTTGTGTATTTCGCGCAGGCGTGGTTCCTCGCAAACTTCGACAAGCCTCTTTTTGAAGAAGATATCGAAGCCTGGCCGCATGGCCCGGTTGTGCGGGACTTGTATATTGAATTCAAGGACTTCGGGAGAGACCCGATTACAAAGCTAGGGACTCGCCTAGAGTCTCGTGGTGGCGAATTCGAAGTAGTCACACCAAAGCATGATGGGAGCCTTGATGGCTTTCTTCAGGTTGTTTGGGACAACTACAAGAAATATAAGGGTACTCGTCTTTCCAACGCGACTCATGCGCGAGGGGAGCCTTGGGAAATCGTTAGCCGACACTATGATCTCGATGAGAAGCCAACGATTCCTATTGAATTGATCCAAGAGGTTTTCAAGGCGAAAATTGCCAACACCTGAAATCCAAATCCGGGATGATGCATCAGGCGTTGGCGATAGGCCAGACGCTGCCACGAAACGATTCAAGGATCTCGTAAACCGAAACTTCGAACAAGACATCGGCCTCAGGAAAACGTTTTCATACTGCACATTTGGGCTTGTGTTGGCTTGGATGGTTTTTGTCGCGTTTTTCCTGTCGCTTTCTGACCGAAGCGCAGAGGTTTTGATTGCTGTCGTTACCGGTACAACAATCAAGGTCTTGGGCCTTTATTTCATCGTATTGCGATACCTATTCCCTGTTCGAGGGAATTTTCATAATGAAGATAATGCTTGATATTGAGCAATAAGTTCATTATGTAGTGGGTATGGCAAACGTCCTACCCACTGCGAAGCGTGCTCAAATCCTCTCGATGCTGGTCGAAGGTTCGTCCATGCGGTCGGTCTCGCGGATCACTGGCGTTTCAATCAATACCGTGACGAAACTGCTTGTTGATGCTGGCGAGGCTTGCGCCGAGTATCACGACAAGACGGTTCGCGGCGTGAGGGCCGAGCGTATCCAGTGCGATGAAATCTGGTCGTTCTGCTATTCCAAGCAAAAGAACGTCGAGACCGCGAAGTCAGCCCCGGAAGGCGCTGGCGATGTTTGGACGTGGACCGCGTTGGACGCCGATAGCAAGATGATCGTGTCCTATCTGGTCGGCGGTCGTGACGGTCGTTACGCAATGGCCTTCATGGATGACGTGGCAGAACGTCTCGCCACTCGCGTCCAGATGACCACGGACGGCCACAAGGCGTATTTAGAAGCAGTTGAAGGCGCATTCGGTGCTGATGTCGATTATGCGCAGCTTGTGAAGATCTACGGCGAAGCTCCGGAAGGTGCGAAGGGCCGTTATTCTCCGGCTGAATGCACCGGTATCAAGAAGAACAAGATCGAAGGCGAGCCCGACGAAAAGCACATTTCCACGTCCTACGTGGAGCGCATGAACCTGAATATCCGCATGGGCAATCGTCGCTTCACGCGTCTGACCAATGCGTTCTCAAAGAAGGTCGAGAACCACCTTCACATGCTGTCGCTGTATTTCGTGCATTACAATTTCTGCCGTCAGCACAAGAGCCTTCGCGTTTCTCCTGCCATGGCCGCTGGCGTCACCGACACGCTCAAGGATATGGAATGGGTCGTCGGTTTGATCGATGCTCGCGCACCGGCACCGAAGCGCCCGACGGCCTACAAGAAGAAAGCCCCGACCGAATAGCCGGGGCCTCCAAGCTTAGTTGAATAGCTCGCCTTGCGAGGGTTCAATACCGGGGAAACGCATTCCGGTGTTGACCTCGCTCACACGTCCCTGGTTGACGCCGGTGATCGTAGCGATGTCTTGCTGGCTAAGGCCATAATCCAACAATGCCTTGATCCGGGCGGCAAGCTCCGGGGTCATGCGTGGCGACTTCCGTTTGCGTGGAAACGGGATAGGAGTCTTTATGATCATTGGGGTTTTCCCCTTCAAAATGCGCCAGACGCACTTGCTCAAAGAAGGGGAACGCGGTAAACTTTCCGCGTTGGGAGGAAACCTTTTTGGTTCCCCTATCTCCGAGTGACCCCGTGCGCGCTGGCTAGTTTGCATTGCGGGTCATTTTGATTCTGAGGCTGGCGCGAGGTGGTTCAGACCCGTTGCTGGCCTCAGTGCTTTCCGGCCTAAGGCCGAATCGCCACCCATCAAACTAACCGATTGCGCAATAGGGGTGGAGTCTGTTGCGGCTTTATGCCCACAGAATCTCTCGGAATGCTGTCAATCAATATTTTTCAAACTGAGACACTACCCGGCGGGCGGATGGCTTGGCGTGGGAAACGATCCCCGCTACAGCAAATCGCGAACCTTTGATCCATACCCATTTCCCTCTTACGTTGTAGGTGACGGCGACCAAGCACTACAGCAGAAACTCGCCGATCTCGGCGAGCGGCTGGACGCCTTCCGCAAGGAGCGGCTGGCCAAGCACGATTTCCTGACGATGACCGGGATGTACAACGTGCTGGAACGGGTGCGCGAACTGGAATGGGCCGGGCGCGGCGCCCCACTCTCCCCCCTTGCGGGGGAGATGCCCGACAGGGCAGAGGGGGGTATTGGCGCGGAGGGCGAAGGCCCCCCCTCTGTCGCTTCGCGACATCTCCCCCGCGAGGGGGGAGAACGGAGTGTCGCCATCCCGCCACTGACGGATTCCGAGCGGGATATCTACGATGCCGGGCTGATCGCGGTGCTGAAGGAAATCCACGACGAGATCGACCGCGCCGTGTTCCAGGCCTATGGCTGGGACGATCTCGGCGAGCGGCTGGTCGGCCGGCCGGGCGCGACGATGCCCTCGGCGCATAAATCGGAAGATCAGGAAGCAGCGGAGGAGGAGTTGCTGACGCGCCTCGTTGCGCTCAACCTCGAACGGCAGGCGGAGGAACGGCGAGGGCTGGTGCGCTGGCTGCGGCCCGACTACCAGATCGAAAAGCTGGGCCACAAGGTGGCGACCGGCCAGGAACAGATCGAGGCCGATATCGCCATCGCCGCAGCCGCCGCCGAGAAGCCGAAATGGCCGAAGGAAACCTTCGAGCAGATCCGCATCGTCAAGGACGTGCTGGCGAAGGCAGCCGCTCCCGCCTCGCCGGCCGAGGTGGCGGCGACGTTCGACGGGCGCAATACGCCAAAACGCAAGGAGCGCGTCGACGAGGTGCTGAAACTGCTCGCGGAAACCGGTGGCGCGAGGATGATGGACGGCGAGGCGCGCTATTTCGTGGCGCGGTAGGCTGCGCGGCTGATCGCTGGCATTGGCGATTTGCCCCCTCTCTTGCAAAAGCTAAGGACTTAGCTTCGCTAAGCCCGAGCTTTTGCTCCTGCCGGCGCTTCGCGTTCAGCACTCGAAACGATTCTCCGGATCGTTTCGCCCGCTTACGGGGGCCGTGCCTCACCTCCGCGCGTTCGTCGCTCCAATCGACAAATCGTTGTCGATTGGCCGGCTACGCCGACCGCTCCTCACCCCCCACGAGGGGAGAGATAGGCGGAGCCTAGAAATCCAGATTCGCCACGTTGAGCGCGTTGTCCTGGATGAAGTTCTTGCGCGGTTCGACCTCGTCGCCCATGAGCTGGGAGAAGAGGGCGTCGGCGTCGGTGGCGTCGTTGACCTTGACCTGGAGGAGCGAGCGGGCTTCCGGGTCGAGCGTCGTTTCCCAGAGCTGTTCGGCGTCCATTTCGCCGAGACCCTTGTAGCGCTGGGAGGTGAGGCCCTTGCGGCCGAAGGCGAAGACGAGTTCGATCAGGGCGATCGGGCCGGCAATGGTGTCGGTGGCCTCCTTGCGGCGCAGGACCGGCGGTTCGGCATAGACCTCGCGCAGTTTCGGGGCGAGCGAATTGAGCGCGCGGGCATCGGCCGAGCCGATCAGCGCGGCATCGATGACCATCACCTCTTTCACACCGCGCACGGTGCGCTCGAAGACATAGCCGCCGGTGCCGTCGTTGGACGGATTGACGCGGCCGGTCCAGCCGCGCTCGGTCTCCTCCGAGATCATGTCGAGACGGGCGGCGACCTCCTGCGCGGTGGCGGCGGCGCGGCCCGGATCGGCGAGCACGGCGACATTCATCGCGCCGGCGATGGTGGCCTGTTCGACCACCGAGCGGTCATAGCGCGAATGCAGGCCCGACAGCACGGAACGCATCTGCAGCGCGGTCGAGATGACGGCGCGCAGATCCTGACCGGTGCGGACTTCGCCACTGGAGAGTTCCAGCGCGGTGTCGTCGACCGACAGGTCGATGAGGTAATCCTCCATCGCCTGCTCGTTCTTGAGGTACTGGCTCTGCTTGCCGCGCGTCACCTTGTAGAGCGGCGGCTGGGCTATGTAGAGATAGCCGCGCTCGATCAGCTCCGGCATCTGGCGGAAGAAGAAGGTGAGCAGCAGGGTGCGGATATGGGCGCCGTCGACGTCGGCGTCCGTCATGATGATGATCTTGTGGTAGCGCGCCTTGTCGGCGTCGAACTCGTCCTTGCCGATGCCGGTGCCGAGCGCGGTGATCAGCGTGCCGACCTGGTCGGAGGAGAGCATGCGGTCGAAGCGGGCGCGCTCGACATTGAGGATCTTGCCCCGGAGCGGCAGGATCGCCTGGTTCTTGCGTGAGCGGCCGCCCTTGGCCGAGCCGCCGGCGGAATCACCCTCGACGATGAAGATCTCGGATTTGGCCGGGTCCTTTTCCTGGCAGTCGGCGAGCTTGCCGGGCAGCGAGGTGATGTCCAGCACGCCCTTGCGGCGCGTCAGCTCGCGCGCCTTGCGGGCGGCCTCGCGGGCGGCGGCGGCCTCGACCACCTTGCCGACGAGGATCTTCGCCTCGGCGGGATGTTCCTCCAGCCATTCGGCCAGATGCTCGTTGACGAGGCTTTCGACGACGGGGCGGACCTCGGACGAGACCAGCTTGTCCTTGGTCTGGGAGGAGAATTTCGGATCCGGCACCTTGACGGACAGGACGCAGGTGAGCCCCTCGCGGGTATCGTCGCCGGTGAGCGTGACCTTTTCCTTCTTGGTCAGACCCGATTTCTCGGCATAGCCGGTGACCTGCCGAGTCAAAGCTCCCCGGAAGCCGGCCATGTGGGTACCGCCGTCGCGCTGCGGGATGTTGTTGGTAAAGCAGAGCACGTTCTCGTGGTACGAGTCGTTCCACCACAGCGCGACCTCGACGGTGATGCCGTCCTTCTCGCCGGTGATGTGGATCGGCATCTCGGTGAGCGGCTTCTTGGAACGGTCGAGATAGCGGACGAACTCGACGAGCCCGCCCTCGTAGAACAGTTCGGTCTGGCGCTCGTCGGCATGGCGGTTGTCGGTGAGCTTGATGCGGACGCCGGAATTCAGGAAGGCAAGCTCGCGCAGGCGATGCTCCAGCGTGTCGTAGTTGAACTCGACATTGGTGAAGGTTTCCTGCGACGGGGTGAAGGTGACTTCCGTGCCCGTGTAGGAGCCGGCATCGCCGGTGACGGCCAGGGGCGCATCGGCGACGCCGTGGGTGAAGGTCATCTCGTGGAACTTGCCGTTGCGGCCGATCTTCAGCTTCAGCGAGACGGAGAGCGCGTTGACCACCGAAACGCCGACGCCGTGCAGGCCGCCGGAGACCTTGTAGGAGTTCTGGTCGAACTTTCCGCCGGCATGCAGCTGGGTCATGATGACCTCGGCGGCGGAGACGCCTTCCTCCGGGTGGATGTCGACCGGGATGCCGCGGCCGTTGTCGGTGACGGTCACCGATGCGTCGGCGTTGAGCGTCACGGTGACGAGATCGGCATGGCCAGCCAGCGCCTCGTCGATGGCGTTGTCCACAACCTCATAGACCATGTGATGCAGGCCCGAACCGTCATCGGTGTCGCCGATATACATGCCCGGCCGCTTGCGCACCGCGTCGAGGCCCTTGAGGACCTTGATCGAGCCGGCGCCGTACTCATTGGTTTCGACGACGATTTCTTCAGGAATTTCAGGCGTTTCGGTCATATAAACACGGTCTTTCGAAGGCGCGCGGGGCGAAACCGGGAGGGCTGCCGAATCGCGCGGGAATTCATGTCAAACATATAGGGTTTTCAGGGGGAAATGCCAAATGCGGCGGGCGTTTCAGGCCGCCTGGACGAGGGCGGCGAGAAGCAGCATGGCGGATGCGGCGAAGACCGCGTCGCGCCTGCTCGGGACCGGCGCGCCGAGGATGGTGCGCGGCGCGCCCTGCGCGAGACCGCGGGTCTCCATCGAAATGGCGGCGCGGCCGGCACGACGGATGGCGAAGGCAAGCAGCGGCACGACGAGCGACGCGGTCTCGAAAGGGCCCGGAACGCGGCGCGGCGGGCGGCTCGAACGCATTGCGCGGGCGAGCCTGATCTGCTGCGCCTCGGCGGCGAGATCGGGCACCAGCAGCATGGCGGAAAACAGCGCATAGCCGACGCGCGGCGACAACCGGCACTGCGCCATCAGCGCCTTGACGAGACCGGCGGGATCCGTGGTCAGCACGAAGACGGCGGAGACCATGCCGCAGGCGATGGCGCGCAGGAAGAGGACGACGCCCGCCGAGACCGCGGCGGAGCCGAAGGGCGCCTCCGCGGCCACGCGCAGGGCGAAGTCCGCCTCCTCGCGGAACAGCGCGGTCGTCGTCAGCATGCCGATGCCGAACAGCGCAAAGGGAACCATCAGCGCGAGGACAAAGAGCGGCGGGCGGCGCTCGATGGCGACGAGCAGGACGACGGCGATCGCGATGGTGGCGATCTGGAACGACGCGGCGAAGACCAGCACCGCGGCGACGAGCCAGACCGTGCAGACGGCGAGTTTCACGACAGGATGAATGCGCGTCAGCATTGCGTGTGGCGCTCCAGCCATGACAGCGCCTGCATGACCGGCGGCGCGGCGAGGCCGGCGCGGGCAAGCAGCGCGGCATCGGCGAGAAGCTCCGCCGTCGGCCCATCGGCGATGATACCGCCGTCCGCGACGATGACGGCGCGCGGGCAGGTCATGAGGGCGAAATCGAGATCGTGGGTGACGACGGCGACGGCGCGGCGCGCGGCGCGAAAACCGTCGACCGCTTCGGCGACCATGCGTGCGCCGGCCGCGTCGAGCCCGGCGGTCGGCTCGTCGAGGACCAGCAACGGCCAGCGGTCGGTCGCGGTGAGCGAAACGAGCGCGAGGCGGCGCTTCTGGCCCTGCGAGAGCTCATAGGGATGGGCGGCGGAAAGGGTCGAAAGTCCCCAATGCGCAAGGATTTGCTGCGCAGCATCGGCTGCAGCATTCCTGTCTTTAGTGCGTATATGCTTACCATTCAGAGATTGCCGGATTTCCTCGATGACGCTGCCGCCGATGAACTGGGTTTCCGGGTTCTGGAACGCGACACCGCCAAGCGCGCCATGGCGGCGGCCGGATTTCAAGCGCAGGAGACCGGCGAGGCTTGCGGTGAGCGTCGTCTTGCCGGCGCCGTTGGGACCAAGGATCGCCACCGCTTCCCCGGCGCGGACAGCGAGATCGACGCCGCGCAGCACTACAGGGCCGAAAAGCGGCGCACACGCGGCGTTCTCCAGCCGCGCGACGGTTTCGCCCGGACGTTCGGCCGGTGACGCGACGCGCCCGCGGAGAAAGGCGCGCACCGCGCCCAGCGCCGCCGGGGCAGGATCGAGCGTCTCCAGCGCCTCGGAAACCGTGAGCGGGGGGACAGAGGGTGCGACGCCGGCATCGCGCAGACATGCGTCCAGATCTGCCGCTGCCGGCATGGCGACACCGAGCGCGCGGAGATCCGCGAAACGCTCGCGGAAGACCGTGCGCGGCGGGCCGTCGGCGGCGATGCCGCCATTCGCGCCGACGACCACGACGCGATCGAAACAGCCGGCGAGGTCGTCGATGCGGTGATCGACGACGATGAAGGCGCGGGAGCCGGTGTCGGCATCGAGAACGGCGCGGAACCGGGCGGCGGCGAGAGGTGCGAGATGGGCCGTCGGCTCGTCGGCGATGAAGAGCGGGGTTTCCTGCGCCAGGGCCGCCGCGAGCGCGACAAGCTGCTTCTCGCCGCCCGACAGCGTGGCGGTGCGCCGGTCGCGCATTGCGTCGACAAGCCCTGCCCGACGCATCGCAACCTCGATCCGGCGAAGGATTTCCGGTTCCGGCAAGGCACGGTTTTCCAGCGCGAAGGCGATCTCGTCTCCAACGCGCATGCCGCACAATGTCTGATCAGCATCCTGGAAAAGGCGTGCCGCCTCGGCGCTCCAGCCGGACGGCGGACGATTGGAAGCCGCCTCCCCCATCAGCAGGACATCGCCGCCGATCTCGGCCGGGACGATGCCCGGCACGATGCCGGTCAGCGCGTTGAGGAGCGACGACTTGCCGGAGCCGGTCGGACCGAGGAGCAGCACACGCTCACCGGGACGGACCGCCAGCGTCACGGGGCCGACGGCATCGGCCCCGCGAAACGGATAACGCACGGTGACCGCGCGCCAGCTCGCCGGGGCGGCGGCCTCAGGCGCGGACGGCGCGCATGTCATGGTCGATCTTCAGGCCGGAGAGCACGCCGGTGCGGTAGAGCGCGCGGACGATGAAATATCCGGCGAGGCCGCCGAGGATCGCGCCGGACAGGCAGCGCAGCACGAACATGACGACCAGCAGGCCCGGCGCCAGCGCGCCGTAGTCATAGAGGAACCAGGTATAGACGAAGGAGAAGACCGACGCGCCGACACCGGCGAGCATCAGCACCGGAAGGCTGTAATTTCGCCAGCGTGTCGCGGCGAAGACAATTTCCGCGCCCGCACCCTGGATGGTGGCGGCGAGCAGGAGCATCAGGCCCGCCGGCGAGCCGAGCAGGATCTCGACCAGCGCGGCCAGCATCTCGGAGATCAGCGCAACGCCCGGCTTGCGGATGATGGCGGCAGCGATGATGGAGACGATGAACCAGAAGCCCATGACGACATCCATCGTGACGGCGCCGAAGATCGCCTGGGCGATCAGCCAGACCTGCACCCAGCCGAGATAGAGGACGGCGAAGACGGCGCCGAGCACGGCGACGATCAGGATTTCACGCAGGGTCCAACGATTGGATGTGTCCATGACGAATACCTCGCGGGTTGACGGACAAAGAGGAAAAGCGGGAAGGAAAGGCGGCCGGACGCTGCGCGTCAGGCGGCCCTGGAGGGGCTGTTGGCCGAGATCTTCATGTCCATGGCGACATGGCCCTCTTCCGGCGCACCGAAGCGCAGAAAGGCCTCCGACAGGGTCGCGAAGACCGGGCCGGCATCACCCCGCAGCTTCGTACAGAAGTTCTTGGGCCGGTCGAAGACACCGGATTCCTTCAGAAAATCGATGCAGCCATAGATCTCGTCCATGTGCTGCCCTTCGCCGAGCGGATAGAGCGAGAAATGCGCGGCGACATCCTGGCCGGTGACGGCCGCTTCTGCGACCGCCTGCTTCGCCGAGATTATGCGTTCCGGAAGCGGCGAGACCGAGCCGACACTGCCGAGCGGCGTGCAGATGTCGTCGTCCGGATGCCCCGGGCAGCCGCGCGAAACGGTTGCCGACAGGACGCAGTGGATGCCGCCCGAAGACGCCGCGACGAACAGGTCGCGCATGGCCGGGAAGAGCAGTTCGGGCGGACCGACGATCAGCGTCGAGAGGTCGTCGGTCTCGATCTGGAACTTGGGACGGTAGGGGTCGAGCGCCGAGAGTGCGCCGAGAATGACGCCGACAAAATCGTCGGACATGGGATAGAGTGCGACTTGCGCGCCTGAATACATCTTCGCCTCGCTCCGCTGGCATTAACCAGATCAGCTTCTAGGGTCCGAAGGCTTCGCGCCCTGCATCTCAGCCCCGGCAATACGGAGCACCCCTGTCGATGGCGCATTGGGTAACACCGGCCGGAGGCGAGGCGCAAGAGGGAAATTTCCATGACGTGGCGTCATGCACACGGCCGGCCGGCCGAGGCAGACAAAGCGCCGCTTTCACATTGCCGTGAAGCTCGTCCCGGCGCTAGCGCAGCAACTCGACACCTGATTTACTGCGCGTGCCGCCCGCCGAAAACTGTCCGAGCGGGCGTTTTACGGGAGGAAACCATGCGCAGAATTGTCATTGCATCGCTTTGTCTGCTGGCGGCGATCAGTTTTACTTCGAGCGCCGCATTCGCGGACGACATGGCGAAGCTGGAAGCCAACAAGAAGACCGTCGCCGAGTTCTACGACGCCGTGCTCAACAAGAAGGACTACGAGCTCGCGCTGACCTATATCGGCGAGGCCGGTTACACACAGCACAACCCGGGCGCCAAGGACGGCGTCGAGGGGATGAAGGGCTTCATCGGCTTCCTGAAATCGAAATATCCGGACAATCACAGCGAGATCAAACGCATCTTCGCCGAGGGCGACTATGTGATCACGCATGTCCACGCGGTGCGCGAGCCGGGAACGCGCGGCAACGCCATCGTCGACATCTTCCGGCTGGACGACAAGGGCAAGGTCGTCGAGCACTGGGACGCGGTGCAGCCGATCCCCGAGGAAGCCATGAACGACAACACGATGTTCTGACATCCGTCAGGATCGCCGGCGGGCGCGCCCGCCGGTGGTTTTCGTCAGCCCGGAAAGCGGTAATGGGCGAATTGCTCGCGCAGCGCCGTTTTCTTGATCTTGCCGGTGGCGGTGTGGGGGATCTCGTCGACGAAGGCGACGTCGTCGGGCATCCACCATTTGGCGATCTTCCCGTCCATGAAGGCGAGGATGTCGTCGCGTGACGGCGCGCAGCCCTCCCTTGCGACGACGACGAGAAGCGGGCGCTCTCCCCATTTCTCGTGGGGCAAGCCGATGACGGCGGCCTCGGCGAGGTCCCGATGGCCGACGGCGAGGTTTTCCAGCTCGATCGAGGAGATCCACTCGCCGCCGGACTTGATGACGTCCTTGGAACGGTCCGTGATCTGCATATAGCCGTCGGGGTCGATATGGGCGACGTCGCCGGTGTCGAACCAGCCATCCTCGTCGAACTGTTCGGCGCCATCACCGCCGTAATAGGACGAGGCGACGGCCGGGCCGCGCACCTTCAGACGGCCGAAGGTCTTGCCGTCCCATGGCAGTTCCTTGCCGTCGTCATCGGTGACGATCATCTCGACGCCGAAGGGGGCGGTGCCCTGTTTCTGCTTGATGTCGAGAAGGGCGTCGCCGGTCTTGCCGGCATGCTGGGGCTTCATGGTGCAGAGCGAGCCGAGCGGGCTCATCTCGGTCATCCCCCAGGCATGAATGACCTCGACGCCGTAATTCTTCTCGAACTTCTCGGTGATGGCGCGCGGGCAGGCGGCGCCGCCGATGACGACCTTCTTGAGATAGGGAAGCTTCTTGTCGTTCTGTTCGAGATATTGCAGCAGCATCAGCCAGACCGTGGGCACGGCTGCCGTGAAGGTGACCTTCTCGGTATCCAGCAATTCGTAAATGGATTCGCCGTCCATCTTGCCGCCCGGCATGACCATCTTGGCGCCGATCATCGGGCAGGTCTGGCCGAGGCCCCAGGCATTGGCGTGGAACATCGGAACGACGGGCAGAATGACGTCCTTCGAACCGACACCCATGGCGTCGGGCATGGCGGCCATCATGGCGTGCAGAACGTTGGACCGGTGCGAATAGAGGACGCCCTTGGGATCGCCGGTCGTGCCCGAGGTGTAGCACATGCCGCAGGCGGCATCCTCGCCAACATCGGCCCATTCGAAATCGCCGTCGGCCTCGTCCAGCCATTCCTCGTAGGAAACGACATTGGGCAGCGCGGTCTCGGGCATGTGGGCGGCGTCGGTCATGACGATGACCTTGCGCAGGGATTCGACCGAAGGGACGAGCTTTTCGACCAGCGGCATGAAGGTCAGATCGGTGAAGATGGCCCGGTCGGAGGCGTGGTTCATGATCCAGGCGATCTGCTCGGGGAACAGGCGCGGATTGAGCGTGTGATAGACGCCGCCCATGCCCATGATGCCGAACCAGGCCTCGAGATGGCGGCCGGTGTTCCATGCGAGCGTGGCGATGCGGTCACCAGGCTGGAAACCCTCGCGCGCCAGAAGCTGGGCGATCTTCCTGGCGTTGTCGCGCACGCCCGCATAGGTGGTGCGCACGATCGGCCCCTCGACGGAGCGCGACACGACCTCGCGGTTCGGGTGCTGCCTTGCGGCGTGATCGATAATCTTGTGGCAGACGAGCGGCCATTCCTGCATCAGTCCGTGCATGCTTCTCCTCCCAAAGATGCGTTGAGGAGAATGTGGAGGACAGACAGGGGAAATGTCCAGAGGCTTGCGGACGCAGGCAGACGATTGCGGATGGCCGCCCGGACAGGGGCGCCCGCAGACGGTCAACCACGTCCGCGCGTTTTCCTGTCCGGCAACTGCCTCGCCGTGAACCAGAGCACGAGCGGCGGGATCACCAGCCATTGCAGCAGCGGACTCAGGCCGGTGCCGAAAGGCGGAACGAGCGGCATCAGCTCCGAATAGCTCCAGCGCATGCTGACCTGCGTGTAGTAGTATTCGAAGCCCACCGTCAGGGCGACGCCGACGGCGAGATAGACCAACATGTGCAGCGGCCTCGGCGCGACGAACCAGTATCGCGAGCGGGCCGTCGCGCTGGCGATCCAGAAGGCGGTCAGCGCGAAACCGACATCGCCGAAGGTCGCCGCGGTGCAGAGCTTCACGCCCTCCCAATGTGGCAGTTCGGCCATGCCTGCATAGGTCGGCGCCTGCAGATATTCCCAGACGAAATGCAGGAGGAAGGAAAAGACCGCCACTCCGAATTCAGGCTGATTGGCGAGACCGCGCATGAACCGGCTCCCTTCACAATGGAGATAAGGAACCTAAACGTTCCAGTGCGGGGAAGGTCAATTCACGAAGGCGTATCGTGCGCGGGCACAAGTCAGCGGCGCGGCGGACGGTTCCTGAATACGGATTTGCGGATGGTCGCGTGGACGCCGAAATTTCCGTCGGCGACCTGGGTGACGCCGAAATCGGCAGCAAGCGACATCAGCGCCAGCGCCTCGTCTTCCTCCAGATCGTAGGTGTCCATCAGGAAGCGCCGCGTCTGGCGGAAGGCGCTTCGGAGCGCGAGGTCGACGGTGGACCGCTGATAGACTTCCGCCTGGGCGTTCTTGCCAAGATCGCGCAGATAGTTCGGGAAGGAAAAGCTCTGGATGACCCATTCGTCGGGCGTCTCGATGAGCGGCGTCTTCAATCCGTCCAGACTGACCGGCATTTCGGCCCCGGCCTTGTGCAGGCGGATGCGGATGTCGGCGGTCAGCGAGCATTCAAGCCCGGTACCGTTGATCTCGCCGTCGGACTGGGCGAAATGGCCGTCGCCGATGGACAGTAACGCGCCGTCGACGGAAACCGGCAGGTAGATACGCGAGCCCTTGCCGGCGCGCCAATTGTCGATATTGCCGCCGAAGTAACCGGGCGGGATGGAGTCGACCACATCGGCCTCGCGCGGTGCGACGCCGATGAAGCCGAAATGCATGCGCACGGGGATCTCGACGCCAGCCAGCGCAGCCGGGTTCTTCTCGATCGAGCCGTGATCGACGGGAACGCCCGGATAATCCATCGTCTTGTGCAGCGTTCCGTAGGGGTCCGTCTGCGGCGTCCAGCGGAAATTGTAGAGCGGGCGGGCGACGTCGGGATTGTCGAGATCGATCTCGAAAATGGTGATCGTCTCGCGGCGTTCGGGATGATCGAGAAGATCGTTGTACTGGTAGCCCCACCAGGCGGACGCATTGGAGGCGAAGGCCTTGCCGGCATAAGCGGGGTTGCCGCTCGGGCGCGGTGCGATGTCGAGGAACTCGACCTCGAGAATGTCACCCGATTCAGCGCCGCGGACATGGATCGGGCCGGTGCAGATATGGACGCCGAAGCCCTCTCCCGCGCCGCGGCCGAAAACAGAGGCGTTCATCGGGCCGGCGCCACGGCGTTCGACGCCTTTGTGGTCTGGTGTCCAGGCGAAGACGCTCTCGGCGCCGGGATCGCCGGCGACCATGCGGTCCCAGTCGTCTCCGGCGTGCTGGGTGAGCGTCTCGATGGTGATGGTCGCGCCGGGCTCGACGAATAGTGCCGGCGGCAGTGTGCGGCTCATATAGCCCCAATGGACCGTCTGGGCGTTGGCCGGCAGATGGTAGTGATCCGGGCTGACGGCGACCGCGCCCTGTTCGGCCGGGGCCTGCGCGGTCAGCGCCTTGACCGCGCCTGCCTGTTTCGCATCGCGCTTGCCGGCATGGTCCGGCGGCAGGCCGCGCTTGGAATAGCTGTCCTCGCCGCCCGCCACCGAGCGGCGCAGATCCGTCGGGCTCATGTCATAGGCGGCGGAGAAGGCGCGGCTGAAATAGGCCTGATCGCGAAAGCCCCAGCGCAGGCCGATGGCGGCGATGCTCTCGGAGGCGTGGTTCGGATCGATTAAATCGGCGCGGCAGCGCTCGAGACGCTGGTGGCGCAGATAGCCGGAGAAGGAGTCATCGCGCAGCTGGAACAGGCGCTGAAGATAGCGAACCGACATGCCCTCCTTGCGGGCAATATCGGCGGGCGTCAGGTCGGGATCGGAGAGGTTCGCGTCGATTGCCGCGGCGACCCGGCGAAAATGCGCGGTCTGCACCTCGGTCATCGGGCCGTTGGGCGCGCGCGATTCCACCAGCAGGGCGCTGGCGACGAGTTCGGTCACCGCGAGTTCGCCGGCGGTGATATCCGCCTGTTCGAGCTGGCCGACACTGCCGGCGAGCATGCGCAACACAGGCCGGGCGGCGAGCGCGGCAAAGGTGCGGCCGAGCACGACCGGGGCGTCCAGTCCGGAGCGGCCGAGCCGTGTCGCCAACGGGGCACGCGGCAATTGAAGAAGGATCACGTCGTAATCGCTGCGCCAATGCAGGCGCCAGGGCATGTCCATGCCCATAACCGCGAGATCGTCATCGGCGAGATCGGTGGCGCGCGGGCCGCAGGCGAGCGTAGCGCGGCCCTTGAGGACGAGGATCAGCATGACCGGCGCATCGCGGGTGCCAGTCTCGGCGGGCAGCAGTGTCTGGCGTTCGCCGACGATGCGGGCGAGCCGGGCGCCGGACGAGGACAAGCGGATGTCGATGCTACCGTCGGAGACCTGTCGGTCGCCGAAGAATTCGGACTTCAGGCACATCTGCGCGAGCCGGGATTGCCAGGCTTCGCCGCGCATGACGAGAGGCAGGCTGTCAACGGTGGGCGGATTGTCGATCATGGCACGGCATCCTGCTCCTGCGCGGCCTACGGCGGCGGCGAAGTCTGCTTTCGGCACACCTCGCCCAAGACCTTAACCGGGCAAAAACATCATAGCGAGACCGGCGGCGAAATCTTTGCACCGGGGCGAACAATCTCATGACTATTCGGCTACAGGCGGGGGCCGACGGGAGGCTGTAATGCCACCACCGCGCGACATTTATCTATCTGTTTTTGTTATTCTTTCTTCTTCATGACGACGGTTGCGAAGGGTCGATTTCGGCCGTCCTGACGCTTGGGCACCCGATTGCCAGAAGCGACAGCCGCCCGAATAATCGGCGGTGTTTCCACCTCCCAAAACGAAGGAAAAAACAGCATGTGCAAAGGCGACGACGTCAATTGTCCGCATTTCGAAGAACATTACCAGAAGTTCCGTGAAGACCTGAATGTCGAACGACGCGGCTTCCTCAGGAGCAGCCTGTTCGCAGCCGGCGGCCTCGGCGCGCTGGGCGCTGCCGGCGGGCTTTCGCTGGTGACGCCGGCGCTGGCAGAGGCGACCGCGGCGCGGCAGCCCGAACAGCGGGCCTTCCACTATCTGCCGGCCAATGACCAGACCGTGCATTGGGGCTACTTCTCCAAGAAGCTGGCGCCGCGGGTGGAAGTCGACAGCGGGGACATCATCACTATCGAGACGCTGACCCACCATGCCGGCGACGACATGGAGCGCATGGTCGAAGGCGACGAGGGCGCCGAGAGCGTGTACCTCTGGACGAAGGACAAGAAGGGCGTCGACCGGCGCGGCGCGGGCCCGACCGACCCGGCCGTCTACAAGAAGGGTTCGGGCGAAGGCCAGGGCGTGCATATCATGACCGGCCCGGTCTATGTGCGCGGCGCAGAGCCCGGCGACATCCTCGAAGTGCGCATCCTCGACTGCGTGCCCAGGCCGTCCGGCAATCCGAAATTTGCCGGCAAGTCCTACGGTTCCAACGCGGCGGCCAACTGGGGTTTCCAGTATAACGACCTGCTCGGCGGCGAGAAGCGCGAGGTGGTGACGATCTACGAGGTCGACACGGCCGGCAACAAGAGCTGGGCGGAGGCCGTCTACAACTTCAAATGGGTGCCGCAGACCGACCCGTTCGGCGTGACGCATGCGGTGATCGACTATCCGGGCGTGCCCGTCGACCATTCGCTGACCAGCCGGAACTACGACGCGCTTAAGGGCGTGCGCCTGCCGATCCGGCCGCATTTCGGCACGCTGGGCCTCGCGCCGGCCGAAGCCGACTTCGTCGACACGATCCCGCCGAACTACACCGGCGGCAATATCGACAACTGGCGCATCGGCAAGGGCGCGACAATGTACTATCCGGTCTCCGTCGACGGCGCGCTGCTGTCGGTCGGCGACCCGCATGCCAGCCAGGGCGACAGCGAATTGTGCGGCACCGCGATCGAATGCTCGCTGACCGGCACGTTCCAGCTGATCGTGCACAAGAAGGCCGACCTCGCCGGCACGCCGCTGGAAGAGCTCAACTATCCGATGCTGGAGACGCAGTCGGACTGGCTGGTGCACGGCTTCTCCTTCTCCAACTATCTGGAGGAGCTCGGCCCGAACGCGCAGAGCGAGATCTATTCGAAATCCTCGATCGACCTCGCCATGCGCGACGCCTTCCGCAAAATGCGGCACTTCCTGATGACGACGAAGGGGCTGACCGAGGACGAGGCGATCTCGCTGATGTCTATCGGCGTCGATTTCGGCATCACCCAGGTCGTCGACGGCAACTGGGGCGTGCACGCCATCGTCAAGAAGGACATCTTCGCCGGGATGGCCTGAGCCCGACCTTCCCGAAGCTTCCGCGGGTCATGCGCCTCGCGGAAGCGGAAGCCCGGACGCCGCGCTCACGTCGGCGTCCGGGTTTTTTCTTCGTCAGACGTCCTCGAGCGCCAGGGGGCCGTCGACGACCAGGCGGAAGCGACCACGGCCGCATTTGTCGATGCGGATGCCGGCTTCGCGCTCGGCGAGGCGGCGCTGCAGGAGCACAAGGCGTGCCTCCAGGTTCTCGGCGTATTCCGGCAGGCGCAAAGCGGGATCGAGGCGCAGTTCGCGGTTGGTGAATTCCACACGACCGCTGGCGGCATGCTCGCCGGCGATCTTCCAGAGGATCGCTCCCGCCACACCCTTGATGAGGTAATCGTGGCCGACAAAGACGGTGTTGTCGGCGGCGTAATGGCGCATGCGGATTTCGCGGCCTTCGCCCGCATCGGGAACGACGGGCACTTGCGCAGGCTCCGTCTCCTCCTCTTCCTGAAGAACCGCGATCAGCGCCGACAACTGGCCGGCGACAAGCGACAGGGCGTCTTCCTCGTCGTAGCCGAACTGGTTCGGCTCAGGGCTTTCGGCAAACAGTACGCCGATGGTCTTTCCGCAACGGACGATCGGCATGGCGATCTGGCTTTGCGGCGCGTCGAGACCCGGATAGGGAATAGCGGTATCGCCCGGCCAGTCCAGACCGGCGGCGCGGGCGGAATCGAGGACGGCGGCGCCATAGGAATATTCCGACGCCATGTGGCCGATGCGGATTGGCACGCCCTGCTGGGCGGCCACCCCGATGACGCCCTCGCCGAGATGAACCTCGGAACCGATTCCGGATACCGGGTAACCGCGCGAGGCAACGGTGTAGAGCCGGCCCTCGACCTGGTCATGCATCATGATCATAGCGTGCTCTATGCCGAAATGCTGCTGCATGCCGGCGAGCACGGCGTCGAACAGGTCGCCGAGATCGCGGGTGGCGCCGATCTGGTCGCAAGTGCGGCGCGCCGCAGACAGCAGGTTACAGCCGAGGCGCTGCGGCACGACGCGCGAGGGCATCACCTCGATCGAGCGGACGCGAAAGACGTCGGATCCGAGGAGACGAAAAACACTCTGCATGCCGGCATGCGAGGCGATGCCGGCCAGCTTGGCCTTCATGACCTCATAAAGCGGGCCGGAAGTCTGGGTTTCCACATATTCGATGGCGAGGCGGTACTGGGCGTCCGTGTCGGGATCGACCACGGCGACAGAGGCAAGGCGAGTCGCAAGCAGATTGCGGCGCGTCTTGTTGAAGAACTGGTAGGACAGCGCGACATGTTCGGGATCGACATACTGGACATGCGAGATCATCGAGACATTCGGCATGCCGGCGGGATCGGCGGTCGCCAGTACAGAGGGGACGATACCCTCCAGACAGTTGCGGATCAGCGGCAGGGACAGGGGAAGGCCGTCGGGCATCATCGTTTCAGCTCCGCGCCCGCATTCGGCCCCGGGGTCTGCACGAAGGCGGCGTCCGGCGTCATGTCGACGGCGACGAGATCGGCCTCGTTGACCGCGCAATAGGCAGCCGCGAAGGCCGGCGGGTAGTTGATGCCAATCAGGTCGCGTCTCAGCCCGTCATGCTGGCGGGCGGCCAGCGCGCGGTCGTCCGGCGTCGGCTCGGCGATATCGGCAAGCATGCCTTTCACCTGGATGGAGCGATGGTTGATCGGCCTGGAGAATGTCGCGGCGATGCCGGCGCCGCGGGCGACCATGTCGAGCAGTGTCTCGTTGCCTGCGCGCATCAACAGGATGCGGAGGCGGCCATTGGGAAGCACACGGCAGCCGCAGCCGACAGTGGCCACTGGCGCCATGCCCGGGCCGGCAACGCCGATGACGACGCTGATGCCGCTTTGTATGTGATCCTCAAGATCAGGCGTCAGGACACCATCATCCTGCGCCGCCTGCCGTGCTGCGATGTCGAATTCGGGCGTAAGGGGTTCGGGTGCGCGTGGCATGGCTCGTAACGCGGTCGGTCGATATTTTCAGTTCCGAAAGACGGCAAAGCGGCCGTGAGTATTCCTTTAGCATTCTTTTACGGTTTGGTGCAGCAGCATTTAGCGAGCGCGCCAAAGCAGTTCGGATTATTTCCGCCGACGACGACGCCGGCCCCGCGACGGGCCGTGGCGCCTTCGTATCAACACCGTAAAAACAGGATCACTACAGTGAACAACGCCAATTACTGGCGGGCGGTACCGCTCGCCCATATCATGATCGTAACCACCGTCATCACCGTCATCACCGTCGGCACGCCGAAGGCGAAGGCGCTAGACCAGCGCGTCGAAACGCAGATCGAGGCGATCAAGCAAGCAACCGCCCGCTTCGAGGATGTCAATGTCGCGCTTGCCGAGGGCTATATTCCCGACCCGTCCGGCCATTGCGTCGACGCCAAGGCGGAAGGCCTTCCGGCGGAATGGGGCGCGATGGGCGTCCACTACATGCGTCCGGACGTCATCGGGGTCACCGCGGTCGCGCCGCGTGTCTACGGAACCGGTCTCAACACCGATTTCCTGAAGCCTTCTGTCCTTCTCTACGAGCCGCAGGCCGACGGATCGATGAAGCTCGTCGGCGCGGAGAACGTCGTCTTCGAGAAGGCCTGGAAGGACGCCGGCAATGAAGAAGGCCCGATGTCGATGGGCCGCGCCTGGGACTACATGGCTGACGACCCGAATACGCCCGCCGACGAGGCGCATGGTTTCGAGCCGCATTACGACCAGCATGTCTGGTTCGTGAACAACCCGGCCGGCCAGCTGATGCCCTTCAACCCCGAAATCACCTGCGCGCATCACCAGCACGCACACGGCCAGTAAGGCCGGATCCGTCAAGACGAGGATAATAAAGTGAACTACGAAACACTCATCAAAACGGTGCGCGGCACCGTCACCACCCAGATGAACCCCGAATATGACTCGGTGCGACAGGATCTCATCTGGAACGGCCGCAAGCCCTATCGCTACCCGGAAATCATCATCAAGGCGAAGGACGCCGCGGATGTGCAGGCGGCGGTGAAATTCGCCGCATCGACCGGCCGGCGGGTGTCGCCGCGCGGCGGCGGCCACCAGTTCTCCGGCATTGCATTGCAGGATTGTGTGGTGATCGACCTGTCGGAGATGAACGCGCTGGAGATCGACGTCGAAGCGAAGACCGCCCGCGCCCAGCCGACCGTCACCAATGGCAAGCTGGCCGCCGCGCTCGGCGATGTCGGCCTTGCCTTCCCGACCGGCCATTGCACGAGCGTGCCGCTTTCGGGCTATCTCCTCGGCGGCGGCTTCGGCTGGAATGCCGGTGAATGGGGTATCGCCTGCCACAATGTCATCGGCGTCCAGGTGGTGCTCGCCGACGGATCGCTGATCGAGGCGAGCGAGACCGAGAACCCGGACATCTTCTGGGCCGTTCGCGGCGCGGGGCCGGAATTTTTCGGCGTGGTCACCGAATACCGCATCCGGGTCTTCGACCTGCCGCGCGCCATCCGCACCAGCGTGTGGACCTATGCGATCGAGGAGATCGACGCGGTCGAAAGCTGGATCAGCCGGACGATGCCGATCGTGCCGCGCAATGTCGAGTTCACCGCAATGATGTCGTCGGCGCCGGAGCCGCTTGCCGGCGTCGCGTCGAAGACAGTGACCGGGATCGCGACGATCTTCGCCGACACGGAAGAGGAAGCGGCGGCGACGCTGGCGCTGATCGCCGACGGCGCGCCGGAAGGTGCGCTGGATGTCCAGCTCGGCTTCGATACGACGTTCGAGGTGCTCTACCTGATTGTCGGGCAAAGCTACCCCGAAGGCCATCGCTATGCGGTCGACACCAACTGGTCGGCCGACCCGTCGGGATTGCTGACGCGGCTGGCGAATGCGGTGAAGGAAGCGCCCTCGCCGCGTTCCTATGCGATCGGCGTCGTGCTGCCGCCGATGGACGGGCGGGCGATGCCTGACGGCGCCTTTTCGATGGCCGGACCGGCCTTTTCCTCGACCTATGCCATCTGGCCGGACGAGGATGCGGACGCGGCGAATTTCGACTGGCTGCGCGACACAAGCGCCGCGATCGCGCCGATCTCGCTCGGTCACTATGTCGGCGAAGCGGATCTCGATGTCGGCGGCAAGCTGGAGCGGTGCTATGCGCCGGAAGCGCTGGCGCGGCTGCGTGCCCTCCAGCGCAAATACGACCCGCGCGGCATGTTCAAACGCCGGATCGCCGCGGCCCCGATGCTGCGGATGGTCGGATGACCTGCAATGCCCCGCGTCCGGTGCCAATGAATGGCGCCGGACTTTATGTTAGTATTCACTTACTCATTGGAGATGAAGATGCACTTCCTAAGGAAAGCCGGCCCATCCGGGCCGCGGGACATCCGCGCCATGTCGCAAAGAGACCTGGCCGACCTGCCTCCCTTCCATCCGCTTGCGGACGATATGGTGCAGGCACGGCTCAGCCCGTTCCAGCCACGCCTCACGGCCTTATGGCCCTGGTCGGCCTTACGGTGAAGATGGGACCCGTTTCCCCTGCCCGGCCGGATGGAGCCAACCGTTCAATCCATGCGGCCGGAACCGACTGACGGCTTGCGCCGGGCAAGTTCCCGGTAGAGGGTTTCGCGGCTGACGCCGAGCTCGCTTGCCAATTCCTGCCACCGCCCCTTCGGCGGAAGAACGCTGTCCTTTGCCGACAACCATGCATCGAGCCGTTCCGCGACGGTCCTCAGCGTGCGTATCTCCGATTTCAGGCGCGCTTCCTGCACTGCATGGGCAAGACGATTTTCCCACGCCTCGGCGAGATCCCGGTTCGCGGCCAGCGCCCGCGCAAAATCCGCCTTCGACACCGCCTCGACCGTACAAGGTTCGAGCGCCGTCGCGTCGCAATGATAGTGCGCGGAATAGGCAGACGCCTCGGCCAGCACATCGCCAGACCTCGCGGTTTGCAGCAGCAGCACGGCGCCCTGCGGCGTGGTGCGGTTCAGGGCGATCCGCCCGGCGCGAACCCGGTAGATGAAAGCAACCGCGTCGCCGGTGAGAAACAGGCTCTCGCCCCCGGAGAGCGTGCGCGGGATCGATCCGGAAAACAGGTCGTCAAGCGAAGCGAACATGATCGCTATCATACGCGGCGCGCCCGCTTCATGTCACGGATAGGGCAATCACTGTTGTGTCAGGAGCCCCCGATGAAATCCCTTCCCCTCTTTCTCGCCGCCTCGTTCCTTCTTGCCGGCACCGTTTTTTCAAGTGCTTCGGACAGTCATGAGGGCATGATGGAGGGCGCGCATTCCGGCATGGACCATTCGGCCATGATGCAGCATGGCGCACCCGCGCCGGCCATCACGGAAGGCGGACAAGCCGCTTTCGCCGCGATCCAGGAGATCGTCGCCGCGCTTTTCGAGAACCCCGGCACGGACTGGACGAAGGTGAATATCGAGGCGCTTCGGCAGCATCTCATCGACATGGACAATGTCACGCTGCGCGCAAAGGTGGCGGCGGAGGACATTCCGGGCGGCGCGCGGTTCACGGTCACGTCGGACGATCCGGGCGTGCAGGCCTCCATTCGCGCCATGACACTCGCCCATGCGGCAACGATGGACGGCGTCGAGGGTTGGAGCCTCGAGGCCGCCGAGACCGAGGACGGCGCGATGTTGACGGCGACCGGAGACGAGATCCGCATCCGCGCGCTCGGTTTCATCGGGTTGATGACGGTCGGCATGCATCACCAGGAGCATCATTTCGCGCTGGCGCGCGGAGAGATGCCTCACTGATCCGGCGACGGCTCCCGGTCTTCCATCGTGACGATGACGGCGCCTTTGGCATGGCGGGTTTCGACGCGGCGATGGGCGGCGGCGATATCTGCGAGCGGATAGGTGCTATCGACGATGCCGCGCAATTCGCCGGTCTCCAAGAGCCGTGCGAGATGCTCAATGTCCTCCCGCTTGTCGCCCGAGACCGCGAGCACGATCTTTGGCCCGCCGGTCAATCCGGCGAGGAGCGCCTGAAGAATCTCGCGACCGGCGAATTCCAGCGGCACGTAGCGGCCGGTCTTCTTCAGGATGCGCCGCGCCTTGGTGTAAGGCAGCTTGCCGACCGTATCGAGGACGACGTCGTACAGGTCGCCGGATGCGGAGACATCCTGCTTGCGATAGTCGATCACACGGTCGGCCCCGAGCGCTCGGACGAGATCGAGATTGTCCGTCCCCGCGACGCCGGTCACCTCCGCGCCCATGATCTTCGCGAGCTGGACAGCATAGGCGCCGACGCCGCCCGATGCGCCATTGATCAGCAATTTTTGGCCCGGCTTCACGCCGGCGAAATCACGCAGGAAGACAAGTGCGGAGACGCCGCCGAAGGGGACGGCTGCCGCTTTTTCGTAAGTGATTGCTTTCGGTTTAAGAGCGACCGGGCCATCGGCCTTTACGGTCAGGTATTCGGCATGGGCTCCGGCGCCTGAAAAGCCAAAGACCGGATCGCCGAGCCTGAAGCGGCTGACATCAGAGCCGCGCGCGACGACACGGCCGGCAAAGGCCAGGCCCAGCACGGGATTTTTCGGGCGGGTAAGACCCATCATCAACCGGCCGGGCAGCGCCATGATGCCCGGAAAGGCCGCGGCGCGCAGCCGCCAGTCCGCCGTGGTGACGGGGGCGGCGAAGACCTTGACCAGGATCTCGTCGTCGCCCGGTTCGGGGCGGTCGATCTCGGCAATGCTCAGGACATCGGCGTCGCCGTAGCTGTCTGTAATTGCGGCTCTCATCGTTTCGTTCCTATCCGAAGTTTGCGATGGAGGCGATATATTCATGCATATCCGCAGAGTGAATTGACCAAAAATCGTCTTCTGATATGCGTTTTCGCATGGATTGGCGATCGGTGAAATTCGACTGGAACCGGGCGCGCGCCTTCCTCGTCACGGCCGAGGAGGGATCGCTGTCGGCGGCGGCGCGGGCGCTCGGCATGGCGCAGCCAACGCTCGGCCGGCAGGTCGACGCGCTGGAAGAGGAACTCGGCGTGGTGCTGTTCGAGCGCGCCGGACGCGGACTGACGCTGACGCCGGCAGGGCTGGAACTGCTCGACCATGTGCGCGCCATGGGCGAGGCGGCGGGACGCGTCTCGCTGACGGCTTCCGGGCAGGCGCAGTCGATCGAAGGCACCATCTGCATCACCGCAAGCGAAATCTATTCGGCCTATCTGCTGCCGCCGATCGTCGCGCGGCTGAGGCGCGAGCAGCCGGGGATCGAGGTGGAGATCGTCGCCTCGAACGCGGCGATCGACCTGAAGCGGCGCGAGGCGGATATCGCCATCCGCTCGTTCCGGCCGACCCAGCCGGACCTGATCGCGAAGAAGGTCGGCGACGATCTCGCGCGGCTCTATGCGGCGGAGAGCTATCTGGAGCGGATCGGCAATCCGGTGACGCCGGAGGAGCTTTCGGCGGCGGATTTCATCGGGTTCGACACGACATCGGTGATGGTCGACGGTCTGAACCGGCTCGGCCTCTCGCTGACGCAGAAGAACTTTCCGGTGCTGACCGGCAACCACCTGGTGCATTGGGAGCTGGTGAAGGCGGGGGTTGCCATCGGCATCGTGCCCGAGGCCATCGGCGACCGCGAGCCCGGCGTGCGGCGCGTGCTCAAGGATTTCACGCCGATGGAATTCCCGATCTGGCTGACGGCGCATCGCGAACTCAACACCAGTCGGCGGGTGCGTATGGTATTCGACCTGCTGGCCGAGGAACTGGGCAGACCGGCCGTCGGAGCAGCGCTGTGACGAAACGACCCGCCGGCTTGTCCGCGCTGCGGTTCGCGCCAAGTTAACCGCAAACGGAGAGATTGAGGACGATGATGAGGATCGCCGCGCTGGCGCTTGCCGCACTGCTGACCCTGCCGCTGCCGGCGGTCCGAGCCGCCGACAATCCGCTGATCGGGACGGTATGGAGCGGGACGGGCGAGGCAGTTGCCGACGAAACAGTCGAGGAAGCCGTGCGCGCCGCCGATTATGTGCTGATTGGCGAGATCCACGACAATCCGGAGCATCACGCGATTCAGGCGCGGCTGATCCGCGCGATGACGGAAGCCGGCCGCCAGCCGGCTGTTGTCTTCGAGATGGTACCACGCGGCCTGCAGAGCGAACTGGATGATTTCGAGGCGGAGGGATCACGCGATGTCGCGGGGCTCGGCCAGCGGCTGAAATGGGAGGAGCGCGGCTGGCCCAACTGGTCCACCTATCAGCCGATCGCCGAAGCGGCGCTGGCGGCGCATCTTTCGCTTTATGCCGGAGATCTCGACCGCGAGACGATCCGCGCCATCGGCAAGGGCGAGCGGCCATTCGAGCCCGCCGCCGCCTATTCCGACGCGATGCGCGAAAACCTTGCCGAGGAACTGCGGATTTCGCATTGCGACCTGCTGCCGGACGAGGCGATCGGCCCGATGATCAAGGTGCAGCAGGCGCGCGACACGGCGATGGCCACGGCCATGCTGGACTATGGCGTCGAGGACGGCGCGGTGCTGATCTCGGGGTCGGGCCATGCGCGCAAGGATCGCGGCGTGCCCTTCGTGCTGGCGGCGCGGGAGCCGGGCCGATACGTTGTCTCGATCGGACTGATGGAAGTGCGTGATGGCGCGACGGAGTTTTCCGACTATCCCGATGAGGGCGAGACCGCGCTGCCCTTCGATTTCGTGATGTTCACAGCCAGGGCCAACGACATCGACCATTGCGCGGCGCTGAAGAAGCAGATGGGCAAGTAGCTTTCAGGCTGCCGGCGCTTCCTCGAGCTTGCCGTCTATGCGGGTCAGTTCGGCGCGGAAGCGCGGCAGGGCCTTCGGATACTCGGCTTGCAGCCATGCGATCAGTTTTTCGCGGACCTCGCAGCGCAGCTCCCATGCGGCGATGGAGTTGCGCGCGCTCATGATACCGCGAATGACGATGGTCTTTTCGTTGGCGTCGGTCATGTGCATCTTGGCCACCTGACCATCCCAGAGAGACGAGGCCTCTATAAGTTCCACCAGTTTCCGGCGCAGGGTTTCGACCGGCACCGAATAGTCGACATGCCATGTCACCGCACCGATGATCGATGTGCCCTCGCGGGTCCAGTTCTCGAAGGGTTTCTCGATGAAATAGGATAGCGGCACGACCATGCGCCGCCAGTCCCAGATACGCACCACGACATAGGTGGCGCCGATCTCCTCGATCCAGCCCCACTCGCCCTCGACGATGACCACATCCTCCAGCCGGATCGGCTGGGTGAGCGCGATCTGCACGCCGGCGATCAGGTTGGCGAGGACCGGGCGGGCTGCGAAGCCGACGGCGAGGCCGGCGACACCGGCGGAGGCGAAAAGGCTGACGCCATACTGGCGCACGCCGTCGAAGGTGAGCAGCACGAAGGAGGCGGCGACGAGGAAGATCAGAATGTTGGCAGTGCGCCGCAGCACGCGGATCTGGGTGACGACCTTGCGGGCGCGCACATTGTCCTCGCCGTCCTCGGTTTCGAGACGGTGGCCGCGCATCAGACGGTCGGTGAAGAGATTGGTCAGGAGGATCGCGGTCCAGCCGAGCAGGCCGATCATGATGACCGAAATGGTGCGAGCGACCGCGTCCTGAAACTCCATCGGCAAGCCGGAGGCGGAGACGCCCACCGACACGGCGAGCAGGATTATGGCGAGGCGGGCCGGATTGCGGGCGCGGGCAAGCGCCTGACGCCACCATGAACTGCGGCGCAACATGCGCCCCAGAGCCCGCCACAGGACCGCATGGACAGCCCAGCCGACGAGGATCGCAATCGCGAGCAGGATGAGCGGCCATGCCCAGAGGGACGCCAGCATATAGGTGTCCACAATGGCCTCTTCGGCGGTTTCGACGATCTCTTCGGGCATCAATCCTTACACGGCTTGCCGGGACATGGCCGCGCCGCAAAGGGCACGGGAGACTCATTGTTGCCCCTGAGTTAGAGCGAGTCTACCGCAGTGCAACAAAAAACCCGCGGGAAGGTTCCCGCGGGTCGATAGTCAGTCAGAGGCTGTTCGGCCGGATCAGAAGTCCATTCCGCCGCCCGGCATGGCCGGCATCGGGGCTTCCTTCTTCGGCAGTTCGGCGACCATGGCCTCGGTGGTGATCAGCAGGCCGGCGACGGAGGCCGCGTCCTGAAGAGCGGTGCGCACGACCTTGAGCGGGTCGATCACGCCGGACGCGAACAGATCCTCGAAGGTGTCCGTCTGGGCGTTCCAGCCCCAGGAGAAGTCGGCCTTCTCGCGCACCTTGCCGACGATGACGGAGCCTTCCGCCCCGGCATTGGTGGCGATCTGGCGCATCGGGGCCTCGATGGCGCGGCGAATGATGTTCACGCCGACTTCCTGGTCGTGGTTGGCGGTCTCGATGCTGTCGAGCGCCTTGACGGCGCGCATCAGCGCGGTGCCGCCACCCGGCAGGATGCCTTCCTCGACGGCCGCACGGGTTGCGTGCAGCGCATCGTCGACGCGATCCTTCTTCTCCTTCACCTCGACCTCGGTCGCACCGCCGACGCGGATGACCGCAACGCCGCCGGCGAGCTTGGCGAGGCGCTCCTGCAGCTTCTCGCGGTCGTAGTCGGAGGTGGTTTCCTCGATCTGGGCCTTGATCTGGTTGACACGGCCTTCGATCTCGGACTTCTCACCGGCGCCATCGACGATGGTGGTGTTTTCCTTCTCGATGACAACTTTCTTGGCCTTGCCGAGCATGTCGAGCGTGACATTCTCGAGCTTCACGCCGAGATCCTCGGAGATGTAGGTGCCGTTGGTGAGGATGGCGATGTCCTGGAGCATGGCCTTGCGGCGGTCGCCGAAGCCGGGCGCCTTGACAGCAGCGATCTTCAAGCCGCCGCGCAGCTTGTTGACGACGAGCGTCGCGAGCGCCTCGCCCTCGACGTCCTCGGCGATGATCAGAAGCGGCTTGCCGGACTGGACCACGGCCTCGAGAACGGGGAGCATGGCCTGAAGGTTGGACAGCTTCTTTTCGTGCAGCAGGATGTAGGGATCGTCGAGCTCGACGCGCATCTTCTCCTGGTTGGTGACGAAATAGGGCGACAGGTAGCCGCGATCGAACTGCATGCCTTCGACGACTTCGAGTTCGGTCTCGGCCGTCTTGGCTTCCTCGACGGTGATGACGCCTTCATTGCCGACTTTTTCCATCGCCTCGGAGAGGAACTTGCCGATCTCGGCGTCGCCATTGGCGGAAATGGTGCCGACCTGGGCAATTTCGGAGTTCTGGGAGACCTTGCGGGCATTGGCCTTCAGTTCGGCGACGACGGCGTCTACCGCCTTGTCGATTCCGCGCTTGAGGTCCATCGGGTTCATGCCGGATGCGACGGCCTTGGCGCCCTCGCGGACGATCGCCTGGGCGAGAACGGTCGCGGTGGTGGTACCGTCGCCGGCGAGATCGTTGGTCTTGGAGGCGACTTCGCGCACCATCTGCGCGCCCATGTTCTCGAACTTGTCGGCGAGTTCGATTTCCTTGGCGACGGTGACGCCGTCCTTGGTGATCCGGGGTGCGCCGAACGACTTGTCGATCACGACATTGCGGCCTTTCGGACCGAGGGTGACCTTTACGGCATTGGCGAGAATGTCGACACCGCGCAGCATCTTGTCGCGCGCTTCGACGTTAAACTTGACTTCCTTGGCAGCCATTTTCGTTTTCCCTTGTTACGCTCAGGCGGCAATCTTTGCCGCGGCTTCGGCCTCGATGACGCCCATGACGTCGGATTCCTTCATGATCAGGTAATCCGAGCCTTCAAGCTTGATCTCGGTGCCGGACCACTTGCCGAACAGGATGCGGTCGCCAACCTTGACGTCGAGCGGCTGGATCGCGCCCTTCTCGTCGCGCGCGCCGGAACCGACGGCGACAACTTCGCCCTCGGACGGCTTTTCCTTGGCTGTATCAGGAATGATGATTCCGCCAGCCGTCTTTTCCTCGGCTTCGATGCGGCGGACCAGAATGCGGTCATGCAATGGACGGAACTTCATGCGTGTTTTCCTCCTGGACAAACGATGTTGAGAAGAGTTCCGCCGGCCGCCGTTCCCTTCGAACCGGCGGCTGGCGCGCGATCCGGATGGCGGCTTCGCGCGCCGGGAATCTGGTTTCGAATATTTTCGGTTTCAAGAGGGGCGAAAGAAAAAATTAGCACTCGCCAGAGTGGGCTGCTAACAAACTGATATCATTGACAGAATCAGATTTTTTCGTAGCCTTCTCCGGTGCAATAGTCCGAAAAGGAGTGGCAATGCAAGGCAAGAGCGCTTTCGAATTGCAACTGGAAGGTTACGGGCTGACCACAGCCCATATCCTCTATCGCATGCCGGACCATCCGGGCATCCTGCAGACCTATGTCTGGCAGGACTACGACCTGGCTCCGGAGTTTCCGCAGATGTACGGCTTTCTAGACTTCTGGGAGAGCAATCTCGACGGCCCGCTGCATTCGGTGCGCTACTCGCACCAGAAGCTGATCAAGCCGGGAGAGTTCCGCCGAGTCGACGGCGAGATCCTGCTGAACTAGGGACATGCCCTAGTCGAGCGCCAGAACATCCGAGACGAGCCGCACGCGCTCGTCGGCCGTCTCGACCACGATGACCGCGTCGCCGCCTGCCTCGACGGTTTTGGCGGGAACTTCGATTTCGACCGAAAGCTTGCCGGCAGTGTCGGTCTCGACCGTATCCAGAACGGTCAGGCTGTCGCCGCGGCGAAGGGCGATCCTGACCTCCTTGTTTCCGGGAAGGCCTGACGCCTCCACTTCGTAGGTGCCGTCGCCCTTTTTCCCGACATCGACCTGCGGACCGGGCGACGGTTCGGCGTTGTCGCCCGGCAGGCCGATGCGTTCGCCGAATTCCGAGATTTCGCGGCTCAGGTCGGGCGTCTCCGCCAGATAGTCGGAGACGGTCTTGCCGGCCGAATTGGCGGCGTCCCGGATATTGCGGCCGGCATCCTCCATCGCGTTGCGCGCCCGGCCGAGGAAGTCGTCGACCTCATCCTCGTCGAAGACCGGCATTTTCAGCTTGCCCTCGGGGAGGTCGGCGACCGTCTCAGCGTCGTTGACGCGCAGGATTTCCTCCGGCTCGGTGCCGCAGCGCGCGGCGAGCTGTTCAAGCGTCTCGCCCGGCTGCATCTCCTCGATCAGGCCGCAGGTGGAACGCGCCATGGCGGGGGAAGCCAAGGCGGTCGTGGCGGCGATGACGATCAGAAAGGATGTGCGGCGCATGTCGGTCTCCCGGGTTCATGGAACTTACTTCCATAACCAGCGGGACGTGCAGATGGTTCCGTTTCAGCCGGTTGCGCCTCGGCCGCACCAGGTTTCCGCCGGCTCGCGGCGGCCGCGCCATGTGACGGCAAGGTCACGGCCAACGAGAATGTCGCCGACATCGCCCGTCGGCGTCGCCAGGGCTGCCAGCGTGCGGCCATAGCGATCCTCGCCGCGGCGATGAATCCGGATCGGCTGGCTGTGCAGGAGGGAGGCAAGTTCCCGCGTCGCGGCGCCGGCGCGCTCACTTTCGGCGGGGCAGCGCGCCTTGACCTCGGGCGCGTCGATATTGACGAGGCGGATCTTCTCGCCGTCGAGCCAGACCGTGTCGCCGTCGACCACGCAATTGATCCGGCGGCCAGAGCCGCAGATCGGCATAGGGCGCGGCGCGACGGCTCCGGCGAAGTCGGGCGCGGGTTGCGGCGCATAGGCGCTGGTGGTCATGCGATCGACAAGGCCGGTGACCTTCGCGAGATCGAGGCCGCCGGTCTGTCCATAGAGGATCGCGGCGCCGATGCCGATTAGGACGAAGGCCGTCCCGACCAGCCCGGTCCGCACCAGTTGCGGGAGGTAACGCCGCCCGGCGATTCGCGAATGCTGAGACATGGCGCGGAGCGTGGCCGCAAGGCGTTACTTTTCCGTTCAAGGACCCCTTTGCGCCGATAATCTCTCGAACGCTTCCCGATGGTGCGTTCGGTCACAGCACGAGCGGGACTTTCCATGCATCACTGGCCTCAACGAGCACTTCCGCTCTCAAGACCAGGCAGAGGAAATGATCATGAGAACCATCACAATTCACCGCGCCGCCACGCGCAACGCCCTGCGCCTCATGGCCGCCATGACAGCTGTTGCCGCCATCGCAGGCCAGGCCCAGGCGGCCAATCACACCGACCGCGTATCCTGCTATTTCTATGTGAATGACGGCTGCTACAACCACTCTCCCAATTGCACGAGAGATGAGTACGAGAGCCTGCTGGAGAATTGCGACACGGAATATCCGTTCGTGAAGACGCGCAGCCTGCGCGGCCCGAAGTCCTTCAAACTGCAGTAAGCGCGATCCGCGCCGGAAACGATGCGGCCGGGAAACCGGCCGCATTTTCTTTTGCGCGGCGACGGGAGAGGATATGCGGCGTGAAAGGAGACCACGCATGCCGATGCCTCAGGAGTATTTCGCCGCCTCACGCGATTTCGACGCCTTCATGGCGGACGCCAAGGCCGCGCTCGGCCACGGATCGCATCATCAGACTTACACCACGGTACAGGCGGTGCTGACCGTTTTCAGACGGCGGCTATCGGTGGGCGACGCGCTTCGGTTCGCGGATGCGCTGCCGCCGGTGCTGCGCGCGATCTTCGTTTCGGACTGGGACGCGGAGCAAGCTAAAAGGCCGTTCGGCCCGCGCGAGGCGATGGAGGCCGAGGTCAGGGCGTTTCGCGAACATCACAATTTCGCACCGTCCGATGCGATTTCCACGGTCGGGGAGGTCTTGCGAAAGCATGTCGACATACGGGACTTCGAGCGCGTTCTGGCCACGCTACCGGATGAGGCACGGGCCTACTGGAACCTGGAGGGAGAGTAAGCGTCCGCCGCTGCAGGGGTGCTGCCAAGCGACGCGGACCCTTTTCGGGCCTTCAAGCCTCGACAGGATTGCACCGCGAACAAGAAGGGCGGCTGGCGGCGCGCCTTCAGCCGCCGCACCAGGTGGAGACGGGCTCCTCACGGCCTTTCCAGGTCGCGGCGACATTGAAGCGGACCATCTTGCGGCCGACATCGCCCTCGGACGTGTGAACCTCGGCGAGGACGCGGCCGAAGGCGTCGCGACCCTTGCCGCGCAGTTCGATCGGCTGATTGTCCAGCAATTGCTGCAGCGTGGCGCGCGCCTCACGCGCCCGGGCGGTCTCCGACAGGCACCGCCCCTCCAGTTGCGGCGCGTCGATATTGGCGATGCGGATCTCTTCGCCGTTCAGCCAGAATATCTCCCCGTCGACCACACAGTTCTCGTTCGCGCCGCTGCCGCAAAACGGCATGGGTCTGGCTTCAAGCCCCTCATAGAAGTCGTAGCCCTGGGCGACATCGCCGGTCAGCGAACTGGTGAAGAAACTCTCGGGTTCGGCCTCGAAGACCGTTTCGACCGGCTCGTCGCTGTCCAGCAGAAACCAGGTCGTGCCGCCGATGAGCGCGAAAACAATGACCACGACGAAGGCGATCAGCGAGCGGGCCGAAAAGAATCGTGCGCCGCGCCCGTATGTTTCAACGGCGAGGAGAAGATCCGGATCGCTATTTCGCATCGTGTCTGATTTCGCTGTTCTTCGCGGCCTGTCGCGGCGACGTTCTTGTTCTTGTTGCAGCGCATTATCGGGCTGTCTCCTTACCATCCGGTTGGGAAAGCCCGGTAAATTCGAGGGGGTCAGTCAAGACAGGCGAAACTTTCGTTAACGGGCCGGCCCTTTTCTTCCCGGCACGCCTGTCCTATGCGTGGAGCGGGCCCGGAGCCCGGCATGCCAACGCCAGCAAGGGAGGCCGGCATGGCGCAAAAGGCGCTGATCGTCATCGACGTCCAGAACGATTTCTGCCCCGGCGGCGAGCTCGCCGTGGAGAATGGCGACGAGATCGTGCCACTGGTCAATCACCTGATCGCCAGCCACGACCATGTGGTACTGACGCAGGACTGGCATCCGGCGGGCCACTCGTCATTCGCTTCGCGGCACGAGGGCAAGGCGCCCTTCGAAACGATCGAGGTCTCCTACGGGCCGCAGACACTTTGGCCGGACCACTGCGTGCAGGGCTCGACGGGTTCGGAATTCCACCCCGAACTCGAATGGACCAGGGCGGAGATGGTGATCCGCAAGGGGTTCCGTCCGGAGATCGATTCCTATTCGGCCTTTTTCGAGAACGACCATGCGACGCCGACCGGGCTTTCCGGCTATCTGAAGGAGCGCGGCATCGCGGAAGTGGTGCTCGCCGGGCTGGCGACGGATTTCTGCGTCGGCTTCTCGGCGCTCGACGCGGTAACATGCGGGTTCAAGACGTCCGTCGTCATGCAGGCCTGCCGGGCGATCGATCTCGACGGGTCGCTGGCCGCGATGACCGACAAGATGCGCGCCGCCGGCGTCCACCTTCTCTAGGATTTAATGATGGTTTTCCGCGTTCTCGATATCGCAAGGCGGGTCCACGATCACACCTGGAAGCTCGATCCGATCGTGCGCTCGCTGCTCGACACGGATTTCTACAAGCTGATGATGCTGCAGATGATCTGGAAGCTGCATCGCGATGTCGACGCGACCTTCTCGCTGATCAACCGCACGACCTCCATCCGTCTCGCGGACGAGATCGATATCGGCGAGTTGAGCGACCAGCTCGATTACGCCCGCACGGTGCAACTGACCAAGAAGGAGCATATCTGGCTCGCCGGCAACTCGTTCTACGGGCGCAAGCAGATTTTCGAGCCGGAGTTTCTCACCTGGCTGGCCGATTTCCGGCTGCCGGATTACGAACTCTCGGTCAGGGACGGGCAATACCAGCTGGATTTTCACGGGCGATGGACGGACACCACGATGTGGGAGATTCCGGCGCTCGCCATCATCAATGAACTGCGCTCACGCGCGGCGATGCGCGGCATGGGACCGTTCGAGCTCGACGTGCTCTATGCGCGGGCGAAAGCGAAGATGTGGGAGAAGGTCGAGCGGCTGAAAAAGCTCGACGGGCTGTCGATCTCCGATTTCGGCACAAGGCGGCGGCATTCCTTCCTGTGGCAGCGCTGGTGCGTGCAGGCGCTGCAGGAGGGCATTCCGGACGCCTTTACCGGCACCTCCAACGTGCTGCTCGCCATGGACAACGACCTGGAAGCGGTCGGCACAAACGCGCATGAATTGCCGATGGTCTATGCGGCGCTGGCGGAGACCGACGCGGGCATCGCCGCGGCCAACTACAAGGTGCTGGAGGACTGGAACGCGCTTTATGGCGGCAATCTGCGCATCGTCCTGCCCGACACATACGGGACAGCCGCCTTCCTTCATGCCGCGCCGGACTGGGTCGCCGACTGGACCGGCTTCCGGCCGGATTCCGCCCCGCCGATCGAGGGCGGCGAGCGCATCATCGACTGGTGGAAGGAAAGGGGCCGCGACCCGACGCAGAAGATCCTGATCTTCTCGGACGGGTTGGATGTCGACACGATCGTAAGCACGCACGAACATTTCAAGGGCAAGGTGCGGATGGCCTTCGGCTGGGGCACAAACCTGACAAACGATTTTGTCGACTGCGCGCCGCGCCGCAACGAGCAGCTGCGCGCCATCTCGCTGGTCTGCAAGGTGACCGAGGCGAATGGAAAACCGGCGGTGAAGCTGTCGGACAATCCGCGCAAGGCGACCGGCGATCCTGCGGAGATCGAGCGGTATCTGCGGATCTTCGGGACCGAGGAGCGGGTGGAGAAGGCGGTTTATATTTGAGGATAAACTGGAGCCTTTCCCCTCGCCCTTCGAGGCTCGCTGCGCTCGCACCTCAGGATGAGGGGAAAGGGGACTGCGCTCGTCTTCATCCTTTAGGTCAGCCCCGTGTCGGCGCCTCAGGATGAGGAAGGAGCGGTGCGTATCTTCACCCTCATCCTGAGGTGCGGAGCGAAGCGTAGCCTCGAAGGGCGAGGGTGAAGGGCTCTGCGTGTTCCAGAAAAGACGCGAGACCTTGCGGGAAAAGAGCGCGGCGTTAACATGCCCCCATCCCAAGGCGGCCTCGAAGGGCGAGGGGAAAGGGAACGGCGCTCATGTCCGCTGCATCGGGGAACTTGAAGAGCAGAACAAAGCGGATGTGAGTGTGACCAAGGTGGCAAGGAGACATTTCATCAACGTCTGCTCACCCACCTAACACTGCTCAACAATTCATGCGCTTTGTGAGAAAGACTGGGCCAAAGTTGTTTCAGAGTGTGTCCGTCGTTCATCCAAGGCAACACCTTCTCCACCTCGCCCTCCGTCACCGTCTCGTCGGTGATCTCCAGGGTCACCGATTTCAGCCGGTAGCCGGGGCCGAAACTGGCGGCGAGGTCCGCCGGATCGACTTCGGCAACGGTGGTCGGGTCGGCGATGTCGGTGAAGGTGAAGGTGAAGGTGAAGGTGAAGGTGACTAATGTCGGCCACACCTCTCGCGGCAAGGGCCGCGTTTCGTGCAGCCGGGAGAGCCGTTGAGCCGTATCTTTTTGATCTCGCGAACCGTCCTCGTAGGTCCGCAGGCCGAGTGCGTAACTTTTCCAGTTTATGAGCGCGAATAGATAGCACCCCGGCGCGACCTCGACGAAAGAGGCTTCGCCGCGCACATCTGAATCGACCCCGGTGGCACTGGCGAAATGCTGCCATTCGGCCAGCCAGTGCATCTTCATCGCGACAACACTGCCGCCCTTCACGACGCCGTTCGGCGTTTCGACCTCCAGCACCAGTTTCTGCCGCCACGTGTAGCGCTCACCGCAGCCGGCGAGCAGCGGGATCAGGGCAAGGATAATGAGGAAGCGTTTCAAACCGACCGTGCTTTGCTAGGATCCCTGCAACTTTCGATAGTAAACACCGTAGGAGCGAAGCACGTATAAATTGCTAATCCGGTGGGTAAAATCCGCGCTTGCCTCGGCTGTGCGCGGTGCGCGATCGAACCGGCTGGACAATCCCGCGGGGCTGTGAGAGGTCAGGCTGCCCTCCAATCCATCACGATCCAACCCATGTCACACCTGCTCTATCTTGAGGATTTCCTTGTCGGCCAGCGCTTCGACGCGGGCGGGTTTTCGCTCGATGCGGAGCAGATCATAGGTTTCGCGTCGCAATACGATCCGCAGCCGTTTCATACCGACGAGGAGGCCGCCAAGGGCAGTTTCTTCGGCGGGCTGGCGGCGAGCGGCTGGCAGGTTGCGTGCCTGACGATGAAGCAGATGATCGTGGCGGGGCCCAAGGTCGGGGGCGGGCAGATTGGCGCCGGCGGCGAGATCAAATGGCCGCGGCCGACGCGGCCCGGCGACGTGCTGACGGTCTCCTGCGAGGTTCTGGACGTCAAGCCGTCGCGCTCGAAGCCTGACCGCGGCTTTGTCACGCTGCGCACAGAGACGAAAAACCAGAACGGCGAGACGGTCTACGTCTTCACCTGCCAGACGCTGGTCTTCAGGCGGCCCGGATAGACACGCGTCAGCAAACCCGTTGCAGGTCTGCGAGTTTGCCTGATCGCTCCGCTTTCTCGCCACTCGACTTCCTTTTACGTAAACGTTACTGAAGCGGCATCGATACGAAGAGGCGATCCATGAACCTGATTTTCCGGCTGATCTGGGTGATCCTGACCGCACGGGGCCGAGGGCGGATGGAGACGACGGATGAAGGCCGGTTTTCGCTGCGCTGCTGGCCGAACGATCTCGATTCGAATTTCCACATGAACAACGGCCGCTACATGACCGTCATGGATCTGGGGCGGCTCGACCTGATCCTGCGGACGGGGCTGTGGCGGGTTATGCGGGAGCGAAAATGGTATCCCGTGGTGGGGTCCGCGAAGATCACCTTCCGCCGTTCGGTCAATGTCTTCGAGGCCTTCGAACTGACCACGCAGATCCTCGGATGGGACGAGAAGTGGCTCTATATCGAGCACCGGATGGAGCGCGGTGGCAAGCTGCTCGCGGTCGGCCACATCAAGGGGCTGTTCCTGTCGCCCGAGGGCAAGGTGCCGATGACGGATCTCGCCGCGGCGGCCGGCCATGACGGCCCCTCGCCGGAGGTCGATCCGGACATCGTCGCAGCGCTGGCGTGAAGTCGGTTCAGAAAGGGAGAGTATTGGGCCGCGCCATTCCGGGAAAGCAAGAATCTGCGAGTGCGGAATAAGGGAATCGTAATGTGGATGTGGTGTCTTATTCACTACAACGGCTCAAGACACACATGGATTTACAGGCTCAACTCAAGCTTTCCGCCTTTCAGGGGCTTATTTTGGAAGCCGTTGCGACGGACAAGGATTTCGACACGGTGGCCGATCTCCTGTGCCGTGAAGCCCAACGGCTCTCGAACGGGGCGATATGCACGATCGCACGGATCGACGCCAACGGGCTCATCCGGCCGGTCTCCTCGCCAAGCCTGCCAGAGAGCTATGCCAAAGCGCTGGACGGGACGCCCATCGGTCCCGAAGTCGGCTCCTGCGGGACCGCCGCCTATTTCGGTGTGCCGGTACAGACAACGGATATCGACGCCGATCCGAAGTGGCAGCCCTATCTGGGGCTGGCCCAACCACTGGGGCTGAAAGCCTGCTGGTCCAGCCCGATCAAGACCCGCGACGGACGCGTGGTCGCCACCTTCGCCTTCTATTTCAGGACGAAGCGCGGCGCGACCGAGATCGAGCGCGAACTGGTGAGCCGCGCGGTGCATCTGTGTGCGCTTGCCTATGAACACACCGAGATCAACGCCCGCAACGAGTTCCTCGCCTATCGCGACCAGCTGACGGGGCTCGGCAACCGCCGCTCCTTCGACACGGCCCTCGCTGAGCATGCGGCAGCGGGCAAACCCTTCGGATTGCTGCTGGTCGATATCGACAATCTCAAGATCGTCAATGACAGCCTCGGTCATGCCTGCGGCGACGTGCTGATCAACGCGGTCGCGGAGAAACTGCGGGATCTGTGCGAAGACAGCTGCGCGTTTCGCATGGGCGGCGACGAATTCGCGGTCATCGCCACGAAGGCGGACAGCGCCGAGACGCTGAAGGCGATGGCGCAGTCAATCCTCGAAACCGCCACAGCGCCGGTCGAGGCGCGGGGAAGCGTGCTGGTTCCGGGCGTGACGATCGGCGGCGTGCTCGCCGGAACGGACGGGATCGGGCCGGACGAGCTGCGCCAGAATGCCGACCTGGCGCTCTATCACGCCAAGGAGACAAACCGCGGCGACTTCCTGCGGTTCGACCCGATGCACAAGACGGCGATCATCCGCCGCCTCGACCAGTCGCGCGACCTCGCGGAAGCGCTCGACGAGGACCGGGTCATGCCGTACTTCCAGCCGGTTGTGCGCCTGGATACGGGCAAGATCTGCGGCGTCGAGGCGCTGGCGCGCATACGCAGCCGGGACGGCCGGGTCATCGAGGCCGCCGACTTCCATCTGGCATTTTCCGATTCAAGAAACGCCTCGCGGCTGACGGCGCGCATGCTGGAACTCGCGGCCGATGCGTTCCAGACATGGCAGTCCGAGGATCTGCCCATCGAACATATGGCGCTGAACCTGTCGATGGCCGATTTCCAGACCGGCGATCTCGATGAGAGGCTGGCCGAGGCATTCGGCAGCCGCGGCATCGCATTACACCATCTGAATCTCGAAGTGACGGAATCGGTGCTGATGGAAACCCATATCGTGAGGCCGATCGACAATCTGCGCCGACGAGGCGTCACCGTGGCGCTCGACGATTTCGGGACGGGCTTCGCCTCGCTCACACATCTGGTGAACTTCCCGGTCGACGCGATCAAGATCGACCGCTCCTTCGTCGAACGGTTCCTGACCGACCGTCCGAGCGCGGCGATCGTCGAAGCACTGACGGATATCGGCCGAAAGATCGGCCTGGAGATCGTCGCGGAGGGCGTCGAGACGGTCGAACAGGCCAACCGGCTGACGGCACTGGGATGCCAGTATGGTCAGGGTTACCTGTTCGCCCGCCCGCTGGACGCAGCCGCCATCACGCAATTGCTGCGCGTCGGCCTGGCGGGGCACGCCGTGCGGCCGACGGAAGGCCGCAAAACGGCCTGAGCGTCAAGACCCGTCTTGTTACAAGGGGATCGGGAAGCGCTTATAGGTCTCCGCAATATCGTCAAGAGCGGCATCCGACAGGTCTAGGTCGACCGACGCGATGTTCGATTTCAACTGGTCCATCTTGGTCGCGCCAATGATCACGGCGGTGGTGAAGGGCCGCGACAGGACGAAGGCGATGGCCATCTGCGCCGGGTCCAGGCCGTGTTTCGAAGCGATATCGAGATAGGCCTCGATCGCCGGTTTCGAGCGTTCGGTGTAGCGGCCGTTGAGATCGGGCTGGACCGACATGCGCGCGCCGGCGGGTATGTCTCCGCCGCGATACTTGCCCGACAGCGAACCGGACGCCGTCGAGGTATAGGCAAGCAGGCCGACATCCTCATGGGCGGCGACCTCGGCCATGTCGAGATCGAAGATGCGGTGCAGCAGCGAATATTCGTTCTGCACCGAAACGACGCGCGGCAGACCCTTTTCCTTGGCGAGGCGCAGATAGTTCATCGTGCCCCATGCGGTCTCGTTGGAGAGGCCCATGTGACGGGCCTTGCCTTCCCTGACGAGCGCATCCATCGTCTCCAGCGCCTCGAGGAAATCGTCCAGCGCCTTGTCGCCGTCATGGGTATGCGGCGCCCATTTCCAGGATTGGCGGAAATGATAGGACCCTCGGTTCGGCCAGTGGAGCTGATAGAGATCGATATAATCGGTCCTCAGGCGCTGCAGCGAGCGTTCGCAGGCGCGGCGAATCTTGGCGGCGGAGATCGGCGCGCCCTCGTCGATGTTCTTGTTACCGACGCCGGCGACCTTGGTGGCGAGAATGATATCGTCGCGCTTGCCGCGTTTCTCGAGCCATGTGCCGATGATGCGCTCGGTATCGCCGGAATTCTTCGGCGTGGCGGGGGTGGTTGGATAGGCTTCGGCGGTGTCGAAGAAATTGACGCCTTGCGAAACGGCGTAATCCATCTGTTCGTGGCCTTCGGCTTCCGAGTTCTGCGATCCCCAGGTCATAGTGCCGAGGCAGATCGCGCTCACGTCCAGGCCGGTGCGGCCAAGCTTGCGGTATTTCATGGAAAAGGATCCGGATTGGTCTTCTGGAAGGGACAGAATGTCTCTCCATCAGTATAGGGCGGGATGCACCGGGCGCAACCGGGCGAGGTCAGTCCCCGCCGACGCGGATTCCTCGAAGGGGACGATCGACGATTTTCGGCTTCATCGCGCCGGTCGTGCCTGGCATGTTCTTCGGAATGAAAAAGCGCGCGGCAGAGGCCTGGGATTGAGTTCCGAAACGCGTAATCCGTGAAACCGCCTCGTTTCGGACCTATATCAAGGGTCCGGACGGGCGCGACGCCGCTTTCTCTCCGGGTTGCATTGACGTAGGATTACAACCATGGATATCCAGCCTCAACCCTTCGTGCCTCCTCACCCGACACCGCGCAACCGGCCGCCGACCAGCCTTGAGCTGATCCGGACCTCGATGCGCAACCCGCTCGAGATCTGGGGCGAGCCGTCCTACCGGCAGCCACATATCTCGGTGCGCTTCCTCGCCGACAATGTGCTGATCGCCAACCACCCCGAACTGATCCGCCACATCCTCGTCGACAATGTGAAGAACTACCGCATGGCGCGGGTGCGTCAGCTGATCCTGCGGCCGATCCTGCGCGAAGGGCTGCTGACAGCGGAAGGCGAGGTGTGGAAACGCTCGCGCAAGGCGATGGCCCCCGTATTCACGCCGCGCCACATCCACGGATTCGCTGAGATGATGAAGGCGAGGACCGAGAGCTTTCTCGATCGCTACCGCGATGGCGCGGGCAAGGTTCACGACGTGTCGACCGACATGACCCAACTGACCTATGAGGTTCTGGCCTATACGCTGTTTTCCGGCGACATCGCCGGCGACGACACGGATTTCGCCGAAGATGTCGACCGGCTGCTGTCGACCATGGGCAGGGTCGATCCGCTCGATCTCCTCAAGGCGCCGGAATGGCTGCCGCGCCTGCAGAGGCTGCGCGGGCGGCCGGTGCTGGAGAAATTCCGCGGCATCGTGCGCGCCACGATCGACCAGCGCCGCACCCGGATGGCGACCGATCCCGATGGCGTGCCGGAGGATTTCGTGACGCTGCTGTTGAACGCCGAGGGGCCGGACGGTCTCAGCGCGGCGGAGATCGAGGACAATCTGATCACCTTCATCGGCGCCGGCCACGAGACGACGGCGCGGGCGCTCGGCTGGACGCTCTATTGCCTCGCCAATGCGCCGCATGAACGGGCGCTGGTGGAAGAGGAAATCGACGCCGTGACGGCGGACAACCCGCCGCCGGTCGAATGGCTGGACAGGATGCCGAGGACGCGCGCGGCCTTCGAGGAGGCGATGCGGCTCTACCCGCCGGCGCCGTCGATAAACCGCGAACCCATGGAAGACGACACGGTGACGCTGAAGGACGGGACGCGCATCGACATTCCGAAGGGCGCGACCGTGCTGGTGATGCCTTGGGTGCTGCACCGACACCAGCTCTACTGGGAAGAGCCAAACGCCTTCATGCCGTCGCGCTTCTGGCCGGAAAACAGGGATCGGATCGACCGGTTCCAGTATCTGCCCTTCGGGGCCGGGCCGCGCATCTGCATCGGCGCGACCTTCGCGCTGCAGGAAGCGGTGATCGCGCTGGCGCTGATCCTCAAGGAATTCCGCTTCGAGCCGACGCCTGGGCTCAACCCATGGCCGGTGCAGAAACTGACCGTGCAGGCACAGAACGGACTGCCAATGCGGGTGGTTCGGCGGTAGGAATCAGGAAGATAATTCAGTGGATGAATTCACCCGCAACCTGATCGTGAGACGTTGGGAAACGATGTTGGAGGCGGTGAATCGTCTTGGAGGACGTGTTGACCCGCTAATTGTCGAACCGCCCGCGACCAAAGCAGATGTGGAGAGTCTAGAGCGTCGCTTGGGCACTTCCTTACCTGCAGCGCTTCGCGACGTATTGCTGACGTTTTCACGTTCGGTGGAGTTTCGATGGTTCCTACCGGACGACTACCGGCTGCCTGCCGAGTTCAGACACATTTTTTGCGGAGATTGCCACTGGTCAATTGAATCGATCGAAATGTCCAACGAAGGCAAAGAGCACTGGATCAAGGTGGTTTTTCCGGACCCGTCGGATCCGTACGACGCGGTATGGCACGACGTTTTGGCAGTTCAGGATGTCGGAAACGGCGATTACCTAGCGATCGAAATACGCGCCAACGAGCCTAACCCGGTTACCTATCTGAGTCATGATGACGGAGAAGGGCACGGCCTTAAACTAGGGGAAGACTTCAAGGACTTCCTACTGCGCTGGAGCCGCCTCGGATGTGTAGGAGCGGAAGACTGGCAGTGGCTCCCCTTTGCGACGGCAGATGGTTCCCTGGATCCAAATTGCGATTTGGCAACATCATATAGAGCTCTTATTGGCGCTCAAATCTAAACTGTTCCTAGTTGCCCCAGCGGGTCTTCCTGCTTAATGCAGCGCATCCGAAACGATCCTTGCGCGCGATCCATTCCAGATGACCCTCTCCCTCGGCATCGACACAGGCGGCACTTATACGGACGCCGTCATCCATGACGAGACGCGTGGCGTCATTGCGAAAGCAAAGGCGCTGACGACGCGACACAACCTGTCCATCGGGCTCGGTGAGGCGATGGACGCCGTGCTGGCGGGAAGCGACGTCGCGCCGAGCGATATCGGCCTCGTCTCGATCTCGACGACGCTGGCGACCAATGCGCTGGTGGAAGGCCAGGGCGGGCGGATCGGGCTCGTCATGATCGGCTTTTCGGAAAGCGATCTCGACCGGGCCGGACTGCGCGACGCGCTGCGCGGCGATCCGGTGATATTCATCGCCGGCGGGCACAATGCGCATGGGCGCGAGACGGCGCAATTCGACAAGGGCGCGCTGGAGCACGCTCTTGCCGAGACGCAAAGTCAGGTCTCCGCCTATGCGGTGGCCGGATATTTCGCGGTGCGCAACCCGGAGCACGAGATCGCCGCGCGCGACATTATCCGCGACGCGACGCAACTGCCGGTAACGACGAGCCATGAATTGTCGGCGAAGCTGGACGGGCCCCGCCGGGCGCTGACAACCGTCCTGAACGCGCGGCTGATCTCCATGATCGACCGGCTGATCGAGGCCGCCGAGAACCGCATGGTGAAGGGCGGCATCAGCGCGCCGCTGATGGTGGTGCGCGGAGACGGCTCACTGGTCGCCGCCGGCTTTGCGCGGGCAAGACCGATCGAGACGATCCTGTCGGGGCCGGCGGCGAGCCTGGTGGGCGCACAGCATCTGGTACAGGCCGAAAACGCCATCGTCTCCGATATTGGCGGAACGACCACGGATATCGCCATCCTCGATAACGGCCGACCGAGGATCGATCCGCAGGGCGCGACCGTCGGCGGCTTCCGGACCATGGTTGACGCGGTCGCGATGCGGACTTTCGGGCTCGGCGGGGACAGCGAGGTGGCGATCGACGATGGGGCGCTCAAGCCGCAAATTCGCCTCGGGCCGCGCCGACTCTTGCCGCTGTCGCTGCTGGCGCATCTGCACGGGCCGGAGGTGTTGCAGAACCTTGAGCGGCAGGCGCGGGCGACGATTCCGGTGCGCAACGAAGGGCGTTTCGCGCTGAAGGCCGGCGTGCCGGACCGGCTGGCGGCTGGACTGTCGCGCTCCGAGGCGGATTTGTTCAGCCGGCTAAAGGACACGCCGCAACCGCTCGACCGGTTGCTCGCGGCGACGGCGGAACTGGCGACACTGAACCGACTGGCGGCGCGCGGACTGGCGCTGATCGCCGGCTTCACGCCTTCGGACGCGCAGCATGTGCTGGGCCGCTTTACCCATTGGGACCGGGACGCCGCACTGCTCGGCGCGAAACTGTTCGCCCGCAAGAAGGACGGCTACGGCAATCCGCTCGCGCCCGATGCGGAGACGATCAGCGCCCGCGTGGTCGACCGGCTGGTGCGGCTGTCGGCGGAGCGCGTGCTGGAGACGGCGATTTGCGAGGACGGGCTGGATGGCGCGGCGCTCGCCGCGTCGGCGCTGGCGCAGCGCGCGCTCGACCGGGAGACAGGCATCGCCCGATTTTCGCTAGCGCTCGACCGGCCGGTGATCGCGCTCGGCGCGGGCGCGGGAGCGTATTATCCGCGAGCCGGCGAGTTGCTCGCGACGCAGGCCATTGTGCCGGAACACGCGGAAGTGGCGAATGCCGTGGGTGCGGTGGTCGGGCAAGTGCGTATCAGCGTGACCGCGGAGATCATGCAGCCGGTGGAAGGCCGTTTCGAGATCGCCGGACTGGAAGGCGCGGCGGGCCTTGCGTTTCCGTCCATGGAAGAGGCGCTGGCCGAAGCCGAACGCCGCTGCCGCCAGAACGCGGAGGCGCTGGCCAAAGAGGCGGGCGCGGCGGAGGCGAAAGGGACCGTTTCGCGCGATGTCGAAACAGCCGAGATCGAGGGCCGTGAACAGTTCGTTTCGGCGACAGTTACGGCGATTGCGGGAGGCAGGCCGGCGACGGCCATTTGACGGCATTCAGCGAATTACGCGCAGACGGCGGGCTATTTTATCCATTCTGGAAAGAAAGCTAGTCAGTTTGGCCAAGTTGACAGTTAATCGGCTGGCGTGCTTTGCCGCAGGATCACTTGTTTTCCGGAGGAAATGGCATGGGCGCGACGCTCACGATCGATGGCCTGACAATCGACAAGGGTCTCTACGATTTCATCACCGACGAGGCGATGCCCGGCACGGGCCTCGAGGCGAAGGATTTCTGGCCGGCCTTTTCGAAGATCGTGCACGAGCTCGGGCCGAAGAACCGGGCTCTGCTGGCGAAGCGCGACGACCTCCAGGCCAAGCTTGACGCCTGGTATCGCGAGCATCGCGAGGACGGCTACGAAATGCCGGAATACGAGGCGTTCCTCAAGGAGATCGGCTATCTCGTGCCGGAGGGCGACGCTTTCTCAGTGTCGACGGCAAATGTCGATCCGGAGATCGCCGACGTGGCCGGGCCGCAGCTGGTCGTGCCGATCATGAATGCACGCTTCGCGCTCAACGCAGCGAATGCGCGCTGGGGCTCGCTCTATGACGCGCTCTACGGCACGGATGCGCTGGGCGACCTCCCGCCGGGCGGCGGCTACGATCCGGAACGCGGCGCGCGCGTGATCGCCTGGGCGCGCAACTTTCTCAACGAGAACGCACCGCTTTGCACCGACTGGACCGATGTCCGCGGCTTCTCGGTCGAGGACGGCGAGCTGAAGCTGCAGATGGAAGACAGCACCAAAGCCGAGCTGAAGGACAAGGCGCAATTCGCCGGTTATCGCGGCAGCGCCACCGCGCCCGACGCGGTGCTGCTCACCAAGAACGGGCTGCATGTCGAGATTGTCATCGACGCCGACCATCCGATCGGCAAGGCCGATGCCGCGCATATCGCCGACCTGATGCTGGAATCGGCGCTGACGACGATCATGGATTGCGAGGATTCGGTCGCCGCGGTCGATGCGGAAGACAAGACGCTGGTCTATCGCAACTGGCTCGGTCTGATGAAGGGCGACCTGCGGGAGACTTTCGAGAAGGGCGGCAAAAAGATCACCCGCGCGATGAACCCGGACCGCGACTATGTCTCGCCGGCCGGCGAAGCCTTCTCGCTCAAGGGCCGGTCGCTGATGCTGATCCGCAATGTCGGCCACCTGATGACAAACCCGGCGGCGACCGACCGCGACGGCAACGAGGTGCCGGAAGGCATCATGGACGCGATGATGACGGCGCTGATCGCGCTGCACGATGTGGGGCCGGACGGCCGCCACGCCAATTCGACCGAAGGTTCGATGTATGTCGTCAAGCCGAAGATGCACGGGCCGGAGGAAGTCGCCTTCGCGGTGGAGGTCTTCGGCCGGGTCGAGGAAGCGCTCGGCATGGCGCCGAACACCATCAAGATGGGCATCATGGACGAGGAGCGCCGCACGACGGTGAACCTGAAGGAATGCATCCGCGCCGCGAAGGAGCGCGTGGTGTTCATCAATACCGGCTTCCTGGATCGCACTGGCGACGAGATCCACACCTCGATGGAACTCGGCCCGATGATCCGCAAGGGCGACATGAAACAGGCGGTCTGGATCCAGGCCTACGAGAACTGGAACGTCGATGTGGGCCTCGAATGCGGCCTTTCCGGCCACGCCCAGATCGGCAAGGGCATGTGGGCGATGCCGGACCTGATGCACGCGATGCTGGAGCAGAAGATCGGCCATCCGAAGGCCGGCGCCAACACCGCCTGGGTGCCCTCGCCGACGGCGGCGACCCTGCATGCGACGCATTATCACCAGGTGGATGTGAAAGAGGTGCAGGCGCAGTTGAAATCGCGCGGGCGCGCCAAGCTCGAGGACATCCTGTCGGTTCCCGTGGCGCGGCGACCGAACTGGTCCGAGGAGGACATCCAGCGCGAACTCGACAACAATGCGCAGGGCATTCTCGGCTATGTGGTGCGCTGGGTCGACCAGGGCGTCGGCTGTTCCAAGGTGCCGGACATCAACGATGTCGGGCTGATGGAAGACCGCGCGACGTTGCGTATATCCTCGCAGCACATGGCCAACTGGCTGCATCACGGCGTGGTGCTGGAGCACCAGATCGTCGACACGATGAAAAGGATGGCCGAAGTGGTCGACCGGCAGAATGCGGGCGATCCGAATTATCACCCGATGGCGCCGAATTTCGATGAGTCCATCGCCTTCCAGGCGGCGCTGGATCTGGTTCTGAAGGGTCGCGAACAGCCCGCAGGCTACACCGAGCCGATCCTCCACAAGCGGCGGCTGGAGCTGAAATCAAAGCGAACATAAAGCGAAGGCCGCCCGCGAGGGCGGCCTTTTTGTATCAGGGGAAGCGTTCGCGTCAGTCACGCCGGAAGCGGATTGAGGTGATCCGGCCGCTCCAGAAAGGATGGATTTCACCATTGGCGGCGCGTGCGATCATGAAGGACATCGGCACTCGCACGCCGTCGACAAGGCGATAATCCGACCGCTCCGTGTGCTCGCCGGAGCCGTGATAGGGCGTCTCCAGATCGCCTTCCTCCTCGGCATCCAGGGCGGAAATGCCGCCATCGTCGCGAAAGGTCACGATCATCGAGGATTGCAGGCCATAGGCGCTGATGACGGCGCGGGCGTGGTTGTCGTCGATCGGCTCCCAGCGCACCGGGCCGCCGGGCAGCAACGCCATCGGCCAAGCCGGGCTTTCAAGCAACCAGCGACGCAGCGAGATGCGGTTGAGCTCCGGCGTTCCCTTTTCGTCGACGACGCGCAGCGTCGAGAGCAGCTTGGCGCCCATCTCCATCTCGCCGTCGACGAAAATATCGTAGGCGATAGCCCATAACGGACCGTAGATCGGCGTGTCGGCGGAAAAGACGAGGTCGGGCTTGCGCGTGGAAGCCACCTGCCGCGCGGTCGTCGGTTCGAAATTGTCCATCAGCGGCCGGCGGAATTCACCACTCATCTCCACCTCGACGGAGGAAATGTCGCGCGGCGGGCCGTCCGGGAAAACGAATTCGAAATAGCGGCGGACCGGGTCCGGCAAAGTTTCCATGGCGGCTGCGTCGAAGGGCGCCGGGCGCTCACCGGCATCGGCGATCACCGCGTTCTCCCTGCCCGATATCTCCGCACGGAGCGACCAGGCCGACCAGCCGATCCAGACGGCGGGAACCGCGACGACGAGGCCGAGCGCTATCAGTGCATTTCTGCGAAGGGACATGATGTTTCTCCTGAATGACATAACCGTAATCTTTTGTACGGATTGACACATACGTATAATTGTTTACGGTTTTGTCAAGCAAAGGAGACGAGGATGGGTGGCGACTACGCGGCGCGGCGGCTTGCCGCCATCAAGGAAGCGGCATTCGAGATCCTGGCGGAGAAAGGCTACAAGGCCGCCTCAATGCTGGAGATCGCCCGGCGGGCGAAGGCCTCAAACGAAACGCTCTACAAGTGGTTCGGCAACAAGCAGGCACTGTTCAAGGCGCTGGTCGAGGATAATGCGCGCGAGGCCCGCGAATTGCTGGAAAGGGCGCTGTCGGACGACGGCGATCCGATCGACGCGCTGTCACGCCTCGGGCCGGTCCTTCTGGAAATCGTCACAGGCGAAAAGGCAGTCGCGCTCAACCGGGCGGCGGCGGGCGATGTGTTCGAGACGGCGACGCTCGGAGGTACGATCGCCGATTATGGGCGCGAGACGATCCTTCCGCTGCTGACGGCCGTCTTCGAGCGCGCCGGAAAGGATGGCCTGCTTACGATCGACGATCCGCGCGAGGCGGCCGAAACCTATATCAATCTGCTGATCGGCGACCTGCAGATCCGGCGCGTCATCGGGGTTTCCTCGCCAACGGTTCGCAAGGAGGCGGAAGCCCGCACGGCCCGGGCCGTAACGCATCTGCGGCGCATCTACGGCAAGGCCTGACCGGTCGCCGGACAAATTCATTCATGATTGATACACTTTTTCTTGCGGGCGTTTCCACGGCGCGCTAAGGCGGTTGCCGGGCTTTTTGCATGCCGGGAGGAGAGTTTCATGCCGACGCGCTACGCCATCATCGGATCAGGCATGATGGGGCAAGAGCATATCCGCAATATCGCGCTTCTTCCCGATGCGCAGGTGACGGCGATTGCCGATCCCGACGAGGGAATGCGTCATGCGGCGACCACGCTGGCCGGACACCATGGCTTCGGCGATGTCGCCGTCTTTGACGATTTCCGCGCGCTAATCTCGGCGGACAAGGCCGACGCGGTGATCGTCGCCAGCCCGAACGAGACCCATTTCGCGGTGATGGAGGCGCTGCTCGCGACGCGGCTGCCCGTGCTGCTCGAAAAGCCCTCGGCAACTGGCGCGGAAGCGGCGCATGCGCTGGCGGCCAAGGCCGAAACGCGCGAGGCGCCGGTCTGGGTGGCGATGGAATATCGCTACATGCCGCCGATCGCCCGGCTGATCGAGGAGGTTCGGAACGGCAGCGCGGGTGCGCCAAAGATGCTTTCAATCGTCGAGCACCGTTATCCTTTCCTTACCAAGGTCGGCCACTGGAACCGTTTTTCCGCACGCTCGGGCGGCACTATGGTGGAGAAATGCTGCCATTTCTTCGACCTGATGCGACTGATCACCGAAAGCGAGCCGGTGCGCCTCTATGCATCCGGCGCGCAGGATGTGAACCATCGCGATGAGGACCATGACGGGCTGCGGCCGGATATGATCGACAACGCTTTCGTCGTCATAGATTTCGACAACGGCATGCGGGCGGCGCTGGATCTGTGCATGTTCGCCGAGGGCTCCTATTTCCAGGAACAGGTTTCGGTGACCGGCGACGCCGGCAAGGTGGAGGCCGTCGTGCCGGGGCCCGCCCGGTTCTGGCCCGGCGGCGCGGAGCGCGTCTCCGAGATCATCGTCTCGGCGCGCAGCGCCAAGGCGCCGAAGCGCGAGGCGGTGCATGTCGATGAACATGTGCTGAGGGCCGGCGACCACCATGGCGGCACGTTTTATCAGCACGAACGCTTCAACCGGCTGGTGCGGACGGGCGGCAAACCGGAAGTGACCTTGCATGATGGCGCGAGGGCGGTAGAAATGGGAGCTGCCGCCGAACGCTCGATCCGCGACGGCTGCGTTGTGCATTTCTGACCGCCTCAGGGCGGCCGAACCGGAAGAGCCCGAATGTATCTTTGCTGCGGCGACAGTCTTTTCGACATGTTCTCGAGCCCGTCAAGCGACCCACATGGCATCGCGCTGGACGGGCATGTCGGCGGCTCTCCGCTCAATGTGGCGCTGGGGCTGGCGCGCATGGGCAATCATTCCCGATTCCTGACCCGCATTTCGACGGACATGTTCGGGCGGCGCATCGCCGGCTTCATGGGGGCCAACGACATCGATTCGAGCCCCTGCGTGGCGACACGGCAGAACACGACTCTCGCCATGATCGGCCTCAAGGAAGACAACTCGGCCGATTATGTCTTCTACACGGATGGCACGGCGGATTGTTCGCTGGTTCCCGAGGATCTGCCGGCCGAGCTCGATCCGGCGATCCGCGTCATTCATTTCGGCTCCTATTCCACCGTGATCGAGCCGACGGCGTCGACGCTCGCCCTGCTGGCGGCGCGAGAAGGCGAGACACGTTTCGTCTCCTACGACCCCAATCTGCGCACCATGGTCGAGCCCGACATCGACCTGTGGCGGGATCGCGTGGCGACGCTGTCGAAGGCGGCATCCTTCATGAAGGCTAGCGACGAGGATATCGCCCAGCTCGGTACGACGCCGGAGAAATTTGCCGCCGACGCCGTGAGCAGCGGCGTCGAGGTGGCGTGCGTGACGCTCGGCCATGGCGGCGCGCAGGCCTATTCGGCGGACGGACGGCATGTCTTCGTTCCAGGCATCAAGGTCGATGTCGCCGACACAGTCGGCGCGGGGGATACGTTCCAGGCGGCCTGCCTGCACTGGCTCGGCGCGGAGGGGCTGACCCGTAAGGGCGGGGCGCGGTCCGCCGACATCGCCGCCATGGCCGGGTTCGCAGTGAAGGCCGCGGCACTGACCTGCACGCGGCGCGGCGCCGATCTGCCGACGCTCGACGATATCGCGGCTTTTAATCCCTGAGCGCCCGATTGCGAACACGTTACGCGTCGAATAGAACCGGGCACCAATCCCGATTGTCCTGATTCCATGCTGCTGTTCCACAACACGATGTCCGCCCCCTCCCGTTTCGTCCGGCTTCTGCTTGGCGAATATGGCGAGGAACCGGAATTGCAGGAGGAACTTCCCTGGGCGCGGCGGCCGGAATTTCTGCAGATCAACCCGGCCGGCACCTTGCCTGTGATGATCGGCGAGGCGGGGACAGGTATCGTCGGCGCTTTCCCGATTTCGGAATATCTGGACGAAACGCGCGGGCCGATCATGCGCAACCGTCGGCTGATGCCGGGTTCGCCGCTGGAGCGCGCCGAAGTGCGCCGGCTGATAGACTGGTTTCTCGTCAAGACGGAAGGCGACGTGACGCGGGCGCTGGTGCGCGAACGGGCCTTCAAACTGCAGATGTCGGCCGCGGAAGGCGGCGGCGCACCGGATTCGGCCGTGCTTCGCACCGCGCGCGCCAATATCCGCCAACATATGCGCTACCTCGGCTGGCTGGCTCAAAACCGCAACTGGCTGGCCGGCGATACGCTGACCGCAGCCGATCTGGCCGCCGGCGCCGCGATCTCCATTCTCGACTATCTGGGAGAGATAGACTGGTCCGGAGAACCGTCGGCGCGCGACTGGTATCAGCGCATCAAGTCGCGACCGAGCTTCCGTGGACTGCTCGCGGACCGCGTGCGGCGGCTGCCACCCGCGCCGCATTATTCCGATCTGGATTTCTGAACGGGCGGCGAAACGGTTGTAAAGCCGCAGCGACGGCAGGCATGATTGCGCCATGACGCCGGAAAAGGCCAAGCTAAGCCTCATAGAGGATCTGAAAAGCGAGGGATTCGCCGATGTGCGGGTGACGCGGGCGGATTCGATCCCGCTCGCGCCGTCGCGTCTGCGCGAATTTCTCGAAGCCGGGCGGCACGCCACGATGGGCTGGATGGAAGAGACCGAGGAACGCCGCGCCGATCCGCGCGTGCTGTGGCCGGAGGCGCGAACGGTCGTGCTGGCTGCGATGAATTACGGACCGGCGGACAGCGACGAGCCATTGCGCGCCCTGACACGCAGGGACAGCGCGACGATCTCGGTCTATGCGCGCAATCGCGATTACCACGATGTCATCAAGGGCAAGCTGAAGCAGGTGGCCGGGCGCTTCGCGGCAAAGACGGGCGGCCAGGTGAAAGTGTTTATCGACACAGCGCCGGTGATGGAGAAGCCGCTCGGCGAGGCGGCGGGGCTCGGCTGGCAGGGCAAGCACACGAACCTGGTGAGCCGGCAGCTGGGCTCATGGTTCTTCATCGGGTCGATCTTCACCGACATGGACCTGCCAGCCGACGAAGAGGAAACGGATCACTGCGGTTCGTGCCGCAATTGCCTCGATATCTGCCCGACGGATGCCTTTCCGACGCCTTACAAGCTCGATGCGCGGCGCTGCATTTCCTATCTGACGATCGAGCATGCCGGGCCTATCCCCGCTGCATTCCGCAGGCCGATGGGCAACCGCATCTATGGCTGCGACGACTGCCTCGCAGTCTGCCCTTGGAACAAATTCGCGGCCGCGGCGAGCGAGGCCAAGCTGACCGCACGCCAGGAGTTGAACGCGCCGACTATCGCGGAGCTGCTCGGGCTTGACGACACGACGTTCCGCGCAAAATTCTCCGGGTCGCCGATCAAGCGGATCGGACGGGACCGGTTTATCCGCAACGTGCTGATCGCGGCGGGCAACAGCGCGCTGCCGGCCTTGGCGGATCGGGTCGAACCGCACCTCGCCGATCCGCAGCCGGTCGTGCGCGGCGTGGCGGCCTGGGCTTATCGCGAGCTCGCGGAACCGGAGCGCTTCGAAGCCGCCCGCAAGGCGCATCTGGAGAAAGAAACGGACGAGATGGTGAGACAGGAATGGATGGGGACAGCGCCGTGACGGTATTCATTTTCGGCGCGGGCTATTCGGCCAGCGCTTATGGACGGCTCGTGGCCGGGCGTGGCGTTACTGTGCACGGGACGACCCGCGACAGGGAGAAGTTCGGTGCGTTGCGCGCGGCCGGCATCACGCCACATCTCTTTGACGGGACCGCTTCCGAAGACATCGTGGCGGCGCTTTCCGACACGACACATCTGCTGATCTCGATTGCGCCGGGTTCCGATGGGGACCCGGTCCTCGCAACGATGCGCGACGCGATCGCCGCGATGGAGCGGCTGGAATGGATTGGCTATCTCTCCACGGTCGGCGTCTATGGCGATCATGACGGCGCATGGGTCGATGAGGAGACCGACTGCCGACCGGTGTCGCAGCGTTCGGTGCAACGCGTCGCTGCCGAAATGGCGTGGCAGGACTTCGCCGCCACGATCGCTAAACCCCTGGCGATCCTCAGACTTTCAGGAATTTATGGACCGGGCCGCAACGCCTTCGTCAATCTCGAGAAGGGCAAGGCAAAACGGCTGATAAAGCCCGGGCAGGTGTTCAATCGAATCCATGTCGAGGACATTGCGCGAGCGCTCGACTTCCTCGCCGAGCGGCGGCAGGAAGGTGTTTTCAACGTCACGGACGACCTACCGGCGCCTCCGCAGGATGTTGTCGAATATGCAAGTTCATTAATGAAAGTTGATTTGCCGCCTGCAATCGACTTCGAGACCGCCACAATTTCGCCAATGGCCCGCTCCTTTTACGGGGAGAACAAGCGCGTCTCGAACGCGAAGTTGAAACGGGCCGGTTTCGCTTTCGCCCACAGCGATTACATGACGGCCCTGTCGCGTATGTGGGCGCAGGACAACTGGCACTAGTACGGGGAACGCCCGGTCGGAACCAATACGCGCCCTGAGACGTGATCGTTCAAGCCAACGAGCTTGAGAGAAACGATTCACTACGGCCCCGGTTCCATCCCGACGTCCCTCGATGCAAATCGGGGTAGAACAAGTGAAAATCAGGAAATTTGGCACGGCCTTCATGGCCGCGGCGGCAACGCTTTGCGTGGTAGCGGCTACGGTTCCGGCGGCAGCACAGTGCGGCGGCGCATCATGGTATGCGCTTCACTCGCGCACGGCATCGGGCGAGATGATGAACCCGGCGCAAATGACGGCGGCGCACAAGACGCTGCCCTTCGGCACCAAGGTGAAGGTCACCAACAAGCGAACCGGAAAGTCGGTCGTGGTGCGCATCAACGACCGCGGCCCCTTCATCCGGGGACGCATCATCGACCTGTCGAAGAGCGCGGCCGGAAAGATCGGGATGATCAATTCCGGCCATGCGCCCGTCTGTATTTCGACGATCGGCTGATTGTCTTTCCTGATCCCCTTTCGAGGGGATCAGGACTCGGCGCTTCCGCGCGCCTCGTGCACCGACCTGATCGCGCGGTCGAGATAGACATCGCGGTCGTAGATGTCGTTGTAGTACTGGACGTTGCCGTCCGCATCCGGCCAGGCGGTGTAATAGGAAACGAAGACCGGGATCTTCACCGGCACTTTCTCCGATTCCTCGCCGCTGCCATTGGCGATGCGGCTGTGCACATAGTCCTCCGTCTTGCCGAGCAAGGCCGCTGCCATGGCCTGCGGTTCCTGCAGGCGTACGCAGCCATGGCTCAGCGCGCGCTGGTCGCGATCGAACAGGTTCCGCGACGGCGTGTCGTGCATGTAGATATCATGCTCGTTGGGGAAGAGGATCTTCACCAAGCCCAGCGCATTGCTCGGACCGGGCTTCTGGCGGACATTGTAAGGCACCTTGCCTGAATAATTCCACCAGTCGACAGCGGCCGACGACACGCGCCGCCCCGAAGCATTGGTCACCTCGTAGCCGGCCCGGTCCAGATAGCCCGGATCGCGATAGAGCTTCGGCAGCATCTCGTTGACAATGATCGATTGCGGCACGCCCCAATAGGGGTTGTAGACGACGGTCTCGACCTCGTCGAAGAAGAATGATGTCTGGTTGGACTTCTTGCCGACGATGGCGCGCATCGACAGCTTTTCCTTGTCGTCCTCGAAATAGGAAGCCCGGAAAGCTGCCTGATTGATCAGGACATGGCGATAGCCGAACCGTTCGGGATGCCAGCGCAGGCGTTCCATCGCCAGTTCGACGCGCTCGATCTTGGAGGCGTGGCTCTCGTCGGTCAGATGCGAAACGGTGTTCTTGCCGACGATGCCGTCCGGGACGAGGCCGTTCTCGCGCTGGAAGTCCTTCACCAGTTCGGCGATGTTATGGGTGTATTCCTCGCCGCCGAGATATTCGGCGAAGGTCGCCGCGTGTTTCTCGCGCGTCTCCTCGCTGGCGCGCTTGCGCAGCGCTTTCATGATCTGCGGCAGCGCCTCGGTGGACTGCTCCACCTTGACGAAGGTGCCGGCGGGAATGACGATCTCGTCGACATCCTCGGCGCGCAATTCCTTCAGCGCATCCTTCAGCTCGGCATATTCGGGCTGCTTCGGCTCAAGCGTCTGCAGCCAGGCCGCGGGATCTGCGGTTTTCGCAAGAATGCCGATGGCATCGTTGGGATCGAGGCGCGGCAGCTTGAAATCGTGATAGCCGGACAGCTTGTCCGGGACGACCACGCCGTCCTTAACGTCCTGCGCGTAGCGCAGCGCCCGCGCGGAAAGCTGGATATCGAATGCCAGCAGGTCGGCGGTGCGGCCTGCGGGGTCATCCATCGACCAGCCGTCGCGCGGGACGGCGACGGCATATTCGGATACTTCCAGGCCGTGATCGCCGGCATTTTCGAGCATTTCAGCGACCGCCTTGGCCTCGGCGGTGACGCTGTTGCCGCGCGACCAGATGAATTTCGGGCTCTCGGCATAATGAGCCTTCAGCGCCTCGGCGATTTCCTTTTCCATGGAAACCGATGTGTCCGGCACGAGACGCAGCGCTTCGGCGAAACGCTTCGCCTCGAAATCGAGGCTGGGTTCCAGCCCCACGCCGCCGGTTTCCTCCGCCGCGGGCAGCAGCGAAGCAAGGGTGACCGCGCTCATCGCCTCGGCCTTGTAGGTGTAATAGCGCGGGCCCGAGACGCGCTGGATCGCCCGCGGCGCGGGCCTCCGCTGCTCTGGCTCTTCGCGGATCACGCGCTCGGGGCGCGGCGATCGGCGACCGAAGAGCAATTCATGCAGCTGGACCTGCGCCTCGGACGACACGGTCATGACTGGCACCGCCGGCACGGCTATGGCTGCGGTGAGCAATAGATTGATGAAGCGTTTGGAAATCACGGCAAACTCCGCCTGGTTCCTATCCTGCCCGCCATTGCGGGATCTGCCCCTAGGTCGGGCACCATACCCAACCGATTAGAGTTTATAAAGGGTAACGATCACGACAATCGCGATCACGTTTTCATGAGTGTTGCATCCGAGCCCATCCCGTTTGGCATGGACGCGCCATCCGCCGCGCGGTAATGCAAATGCCATGAAAAAAGACGATCACCTCTTCCTCGTCGACGGGTCCGCCTATATTTTCCGGGCCTTTCACGCACTTCCGCCGCTGACGCGAAAGTCGGACGGATTGCCGGTCGGCGCGGTCGCCGGTTTCTGCAACATGCTCTGGAAACTGCTGCAGGACGCCCGCGACACGGATGTCGGGGTGACGCCGACGCATTTCGCGGTGATCTTCGACTATTCCTCGAAGACCTTCCGCAAGGATCTCTATCCGGAATACAAAGCGAATCGGTCCGAACCGCCGGAGGATCTGGTCCCGCAATTCGGACTGATTCGCGAGGCGACACGGGCCTTCAACCTGCCCTGTATCGAGGTCGAGGGCTACGAGGCCGACGACATCATCGCGACCTATGCGCGCCAGGCCGAGACAATCGGGGCGCACACGACGATCATCTCGTCGGACAAGGACCTGATGCAGCTCGTTTCCGACCATGTGTCGATGTACGACTCGATGAAGGACAAGCAGATCGGCATCGCCGAGGTGATCGAGAAATTCGGTGTCGGCCCGGAAAAGATGATCGACCTTCAGGCGCTCAACGGCGATTCGACCGACAATGTGCCGGGCGTGCCAGGCATCGGACCGAAGACGGCGGCGCAATTGCTCGAGGAATATGGCGATCTCGACACGCTTCTGGAACGCGCCTCGGAGATCAAGCAGAACAAACGCCGCGAGAACCTGATCGAATTCGCCGACCAGGCGCGGCTGTCGCGCGAACTGGTGACCCTGAAGACAGACACGCCGCTCGACATCGACCTCGACGGTCTGAAGCTGGAGCCGCAGGACGGGCCGAAGCTGATCGCCTTCCTGAAGGCGATGGAGTTCAACACGCTGACGCGGCGCGTGGCGGAGGCGACCGGCACCGAGGTCGGCGAGGTCGACGCGGCGGACGTCGAGGTGGAGGCAGGGCGAGCGGCGCACGGGCCGGATCTCAACGAAGGTACGGCAAAAGCGCCCGAACCGGCGAAAGCGGATGCCGCCGACGGAGATGGCCTGACCCCGCAAGCGCTGGCGGAAACGCGCAGGCAGGCTGCGGCGGCGTCGAAATTCGACCGGGACGCCTATGTCTGCATTCGCGACACCAAAACCCTAGACGCCTGGATCGCCAATGCGCGCGAGGCCGGCATCGTGGCCTTTGACACGGAGACCAATTCGCTCGACGCCATGCAGGCGGAACTGGCGGGCTTCTCGCTCTGCTCGACGCCCGGCGAGGCGGCCTATGTGCCGCTGAACCACAAGTCCGGGAACGGCGACCTGCTCGGCGGCGGACTGGTCGACGACCAGATCCCGCTGGACGATGCGCTCGATCGGCTGAAAGAGCTGCTGGAAGACCCGTCGATCCTCGTGATCGGCCAGAACATCAAATATGACTGGCTGGTGATGCGGCGCTACGGCATCACCATCGCCTCGCTCGACGACACGATGCTGCTCTCCTACGTTGCCGATGCCGGCACGGGCACACATGGCATGGATTCGCTGGCGGAGCGCTGGCTCGGCCACAAGCCGATCGCCTTCAAGGAGATCGCCGGGACCGGCAAGAAGGCGCTGACCTTCGACATGATCGACCTGGAAACGGCGACGCGCTACGCGGCCGAAGACGCCGACATCACGCTGAGGCTGTGGCTGGCGCTGAAACCGCAGGTGGTCGCCAAGGGGCTGGTCACCGTCTATGAGCGGCTTGAGCGGCCCTTGGTGCCGGTGCTGGCGCGCATGGAGGCGCGCGGCATCTCCGTCGACCGGCAGATACTGAGCCGGCTGTCAGGCGAGTTCGGCCAGAAGGCCGCCGGGCTGGAAGACGAGATCCAGGAGCTGGCCGGCGAGAAATTCACCATCGGCTCGCCGAAGCAGCTTGGCGACATCCTGTTCGGCAAGATGGGCCTGCCGGGCGGCACGAAGACGAAATCCGGGCAATGGTCGACCACTGCGCAGGTTCTGGAAGACCTTGCGGCCGAGGGCCATGAATTGCCGCGGCGCATCGTCGACTGGCGGCAGCTGACCAAACTGAAATCGACTTATACCGACGCGTTGCCGGGCTATATCAACCCGGAAACGAAGCGGGTTCACACCTCCTATTCGCTGGCGGCGACGACGACCGGGCGGCTCTCCTCCTCGGAGCCGAACCTGCAGAATATCCCCATCCGCACGAGCGAAGGCCGGCGCATCCGCACCGCCTTCATCGCCGAAAAGGGCAACAAGCTGATCTCGGCGGACTACAGCCAGATCGAATTGCGGGTGCTCGCCCATGTCGCCGATATCGCGCAGCTGAAACAGGCCTTTGCCGACGGCATCGACATCCACGCCATGACGGCCTCGGAAATGTTCGGGGTGCCGGTGGAAGGCATGCCTTCGGAAGTGCGGCGGCGCGCCAAGGCAATCAATTTCGGCATCATCTACGGCATCTCGGCCTTCGGATTGGCCAACCAGCTGGGCATCGAGCGGTCCGAGGCGAGCGACTATATCAAGACCTATTTTGAGCGGTTTCCCGGCATCAAGGACTATATGGACGCGACCAAGGCGTTCGCCCGCGAGAATGGCTATGTCGAGACGATCTTCGGGCGGCGGGCGCATTATCCCGAGATCAAATCGTCCAATCCGTCGGTGCGCGCCTTCAACGAACGCGCCGCGATCAATGCGCCGATCCAGGGCTCGGCCGCCGACATCATTCGCCGCGCGATGATCCGTGTCGAGGACGCGCTGGCGGACTCTAAACTTACCGCGCAAATGCTTTTGCAGGTGCATGACGAACTGATCTTCGAAGCGCCGGAAAAGGAAGTGGACGAGACGATCAAGGTCGTCCGGCATGTCATGGAAAACGCGGCGCTGCCGGCGATCGACATGGCCGTTCCGCTGCATGTCGATGCGTCAGCCGCCGACAATTGGGACGAGGCGCACTGAGTTGATCGACGCGATGGACTCCGCGGCGATCCTTCAGACCTTCACCATTCTGCTGTTCGCGCATCTGCTAGGCGACTTCCCGCTGCAGCCGGTGCGGATCGCGATCCGAAAGGGGCAGATCCCGATCCTGTCGATCCATATCGCGATCATCGCGGGCACGGCGGTGGTCTTGCTCGGCTTCTTTCCGCCGGCGATCATCGCGACAATCGCGGTCACGCATTTCTGCATCGACCTGTTCAAATCGCGCAAGGGCACGTTCAATCTCGCCTGGTTCCTGGCCGATCAGGCGGCGCATATCGCTGTTGTGGCTGCCGTCTCGATCCTGTGGCCGGCCGACCTGTCGCGCTCGCTGATCTACAGCCACCTGACGCCCGGCGAGCTTTCGGCGGTTCTGTCCGCAATGATGCTCGGCTCCGGCTTCATCATCGCGGTTCTGGCGGGCACCTATGCTGTGGAACTGTTCCTGAGGCCTTTCGGCGAGGAGATCGAAGGGTTCGAGCCCGGATTGAAGAAAGGCGCGCGGGCCATCGGCCAGCTGGAACGGCTGCTCGTCTTCGTCTTCATCGTGACGGGGCAACCGCTTGCAGCCAGCCTCGTCATCGCAGCGCGCGCGATCATGGCGTTCGGCGAGTTGCGCGGAACGAGCGACCGAAAACGGGTGGAGTATGCGATGCTGTCGGCCTTCGCGAGCCTCGGCTGGGCCGTCGGCATCGCCTGTCTGGCCGTCTGGGCAGCCGGGCTTTTCTGAACGATCAGCCGCACATCTCGTCGAAACAGGCGGTGACATGGTCGGCGACGGCGCGGGAGCAGCAGCCGGGATTGTCCTTCAACCGCATACGGATCTGGTAGGTGCATAGCTTCGGCAGTCCCTGCTTCTCGCCGAGCTCGATCAGCGGCTCGGTGATGAAGCTCTTCGGGAAGGGCGCGATGGCGAGATCCGAGGCGATCGCGGCGCGCTGGGCCTGGGTGTGCGCCGTCATATAGGCGGTGCGGTAGCTGCGGCCGATTTCGGTCAGCGCCTTCACCGCGCCGGAGCGCCACGCGCAGCCTTCCTCCCACATGGATAATGGCAGCGGGTCGCGCTCCCAGGCGCAGCCGCCCCGCACGCCGGCCCAGACGAGATCCTCCTCGAGCAGGACTTGCGCCCCCTCCTCCAACTGCTGCGACTGAGCCGTGTAGACCATCACGTCAAGCTCGCCGTTTTCGAAGCGCTTGATCAGAAGATCGCTGGTCTCGATAATGACATTGACCTGCACGTTGGGGTGGGTCTCGGCGAAACGTTTCAGGACCTGCGGCATGATGCGCTCGCCGTAATCGTCGGGCGCGCCAAGGCAGACCGTGCCCTCCATCTCCGGCATGACGAAACGCGCCATCATTTCGTTGGAGAGCGCCAGGATCCGGCGCGCATAGCTGACCAGCATCTCGCCGCTCTGGGTGAGCTTCACCGAACGGGAATCGCGCTCGAAAACCGATGTGCCGAGCGTTTCCTCCAGCTTCTTGACCTGCATGGAAACGGCCGACGGCGTGCGGAATACGCGTTCGGCGGCCTTGGAGAAGCTGCCGGTATCGGCGATCGCCAGGAAGGTGCGCAAGAGGTCGATATCGGCGGGCGTCTGCGCCAGGGCAGGTCTTGTACTCGGAGCATTCATGGGTTCAGCCTTGCATCAAGTTTTCTGAATGATCGGGTCAAATCTATTCGTTTGATTGAAGCATGGCTGGCGCGCATTGTCCAGACACGGCGGATGAACGCCGCGATAACAGGAGAAAGACAATGACCTCGCTTGAATTCGAACAGGCCCACCAGCCCCGCAACGACGGGAGCCTCATAGTGTCTCTCGCAGGGCTCGCTATTTCTGCCGCGAAGGCATCCGTTTCGGGTCTTGGCCGCTGGCACAAGCAGCGCCGCGACCGCGCCGCCTTCCAGACGTTGCTCGGCAAGGATGAGTGGGTCTACCGCGATCTCGGCATCCATCGCGGCGACGTGGAATGGGCTTCCCGCCTGCCGATGAACGTCAATGCCGCGCTGGAACTGGAGAAGATGCGCAATCGCAGCTTGCGGAACTGGTAATGCCGGCTTCGAAAAAGACCGCGGCCGAGGCTAACGCCGGGACCACTCGACCCGGTAGAGTTCCGGCCGCCTGTCATTCAGATTACGCACCGAGCCACGCTCGCGCGCCAGATCCAGCCGGTTCATGTCGAGATCGGCGATGATCATCGTCTCGGCATTCTCCGTCGCTTCCGCCGCGATGCCATCGCGGGCGAAGGGATGGTCGGACGGAGTCAGAACCGCCGATTGGGCGAAATTGATATCCATATTCGCGACATTGGGCACTGTGCCCACGAGCCCGGACGTCACCACATAGCATTGGTTTTCGACCGTGCGGGCATGGCAGCAATAGCGCACCCGCAGGTGACCATGGCGCGTGTCGGTGCAATAGGGCACGAAAAATAGCTTCGCGCCGGCGTCGGTCAGATGGCGGCCCAGTTCCGGAAACTCGCTGTCATAGCAGATCATCACGCCGACCTGTCCGCGATCGGTCTCAACCGGCTCCGCCGATTCCCCACCCTGAATGTTCCAGACCGCTTTCTCGTCCGGAGTCGGATGCAGCTTGTGGCGCGCATGCAGCGTGCCGTCCCGCAGCGCCACATAAGTGATATTATGCGCCTCGCCATTCTCCAGCACGGTGGCGTGCGAGCCGCCGACGATATTGACCGAATGCTCCTTCGCGAGGGCGGACAGCCGCTCCTTCAGTCGCGGCGTGTACTCTGTAAGTCGGTGGATCGCCTCGTCGGCGGGAACCATGGTCGGCGCGGCAGACAGGAGCTGCAGGGTGAAATGTTCCGGAAAACAGACGAAGTCCGCGCCATAGTCGCCTGCTGAACGCACATAGGTGGCAATGCGGTCGAAGAATGCGTCCCCCGTGGCGGTCGCCTGCGCGGCGAACTGCACGCTGGCAACGCGGACGGAACCGGTGGCGGGGCTCATCTAAACTCCTTTTGGTCTTCATACCCTGAAGTAAGGCGCGAGGTTCTTGCGAATTCGCTCCAGAAGCGGTGCTTCGACCGCTTGTGCATCAAATTTCCGGCCCGTGATCATTTCATAGGCTTTGATATAGACTGATGACGTGTCGCGAACGAGGTTTTCCGGAATTTGCGGAATTGCGTCCTTGTAAGGGTCGCACCGCTGGGTGACCCATGCCCTGACAAAATCCTTATCGAAGCTCTCCGGGCGTTGCCCTTGTTTGAAACGCTCCTGATAGCTTTCCGCCATCCAATAGCGACTGCTGTCGGGTGTGTGAATCTCGTCGGCCAGCAGAATATTGTTATCTTCGTCGGTACCAAATTCATACTTTGTATCAACCAGGATCAGGCCGCGCTTTGCTGCCATTTCCTGCCCGCGAGCAAAAAGCTTCAACGCATAATCCGAGACAGTATTCCATTGCTGCTGGCTGAGAAGGCCCTGATCAATGATCTGCCTTTCAGACAAAGGCTCATCATGTCCGCCATCAAAAGCCTTGCTCGTTGGGGTGATGACCGGTTGAGGCAGTTTCTGGTTGGCCTTCAGGCCTTCAGGCAAGGTCATGCCGTACATCTGACGCTTTCCTGATTCGTAGAGTGTCAGAATGGAGGTTGACGTCGTTCCCGCGAGGTAACCGCGAACGACAACTTCAACCGGCAATATATTCAACCGCTTGCCGAGAACCACGTTGGAATCCGGATAGGAAATCACGTGGTTCGGACAAATATCAGACGTGTTGTCGAACCAGTAGCGCGCGATTTGGGTCAGGATCTGCCCCTTATACGGAATCGCGGTTAAAATCCGGTCGAATGCGCTCAACCGGTCCGTCGCAATAATCAGGCGCTGATTGTCCGGAAGGTCATAGTTCTCCCGCACCTTGCCCTTGTAGTGGTTTGGCAGCTCTGGAATCGTGGCGTCGTCTAAGATCGGAAGCCGCATGCAGCATCGCTCCGGTTTGCCTGCTAATCAACGCCACGGAAGTGGACTAATTTCAAAGACAAGTGAAGTCAGGGTACGACGCCATCATACTCTAACGCTTTTTGCATTCGAAAAGAGACGATGGCGTTCTCTGGATGGATACACTCAAGCGGGCGCTCCGGGGCAGGAAACACCGGTGCCCCGCAAGCCGCAATAGCCGCCCGGATTCTTGGCCAGATATTGCTGGTGGTAGTCCTCGGCATAGAAGAATTCCGGCGCGAGGCGAATTTCCGTAGTGATCGGCGTGGCGATGCCGCTCTCTTTCAATGCCTGCTGATAGGCGTCACGGCTGGCTTCGGCGGCAGCGAGCTGTTCGTCACTCGTCGCATAGATGGCCGAGCGGTACGTCGTGCCGACATCGTTGCCCTGGCGCATGCCCTGGGTCGGGTCATGCTCCTCCCAGAAGGTCTCGAAGAGTTTCTGCAGGCTGACCTTTGCGGGGTCGAAGACGACCATGACCATTTCGGCGTGGCCGGTGAGGCCCGTCACCGTCTCCTGATAGGTCGGGTTGGGCGTATAGCCGCCAGCATAGCCCACCGCCGTGACATGGACGCCGTCAAGCTGCCAGAAAAGGCGCTCGGCGCCCCAGAAGCAGCCCATGCCCAAGAAGACCGTTTGCATCCCTTCAGGAAACGGGCCCTTGAGCGCTTCGCCATTGACGAAATGGCGGGTTGCGGTGGGAATCGGCTCCTCGCGGCCCGGCAACGCATTGGCCGGATCGGGCATGGTGGATTTCTTCTCGAACAGGCTGGACAGGAACATCACGACACTCCCCGGTTTGCTATGGCCTTAATGCGGCAGGCGCTTCAGGCCCTTTGGCGTCGGCTTGCGGCCGAGCGCGTAGAAGACGAGCGCGAGCAAGGCGAACACAGCAAATGTGGGGAGAGACAGAAGCGAAGCAAGCACAGCGTCGCTCACAAAACCGGGAGCGGAATTCGAAAGCCAGTCCTGGAAGGACCGCAGGGCTACCGGCATGGTCAACTGCAGGCTGTCGACGAAAGGCGTGAAAACCACCGCCGACACGCCGATCGACCGCGTTGCGTCGATGACGACAAACATCACCGCGACGGCGAAGAAGATGAAGGCGAACGTTCTGAGAAAAAACCGGATCATGACTATTCACGCGGGCAATCACCGCCCTCACCGGTCAATACGAGACAGACAGGGCGGTTGCAATGCGTCTGGCGAAACGAGCCGGAAATCGTCGAAAACTCATGTTGAAAAAAGACGCAAAACGGGAGTTGCGCCGCGAAGCGTTGTGACTATATTGCCGCCACCGCGGACGGGTTCCGTCCGGGCGTCTGAGTGATATTGCCAGACACTGTTGGTGAGGTGGCCGAGTGGTCGAAGGCGCACGCCTGGAACGCGTGTAGGCGGGCAACCGTCTCGAGGGTTCGAATCCCTCTCTCACCGCCATTCAGATCCCACAAGATACTGATTATTATAATTTATTTTCAAGTTCTCTACGACTGTATCCCGTTCTGTATTCACTTTGACATGGTGCCGAGAAAAAAGCGCTTTCGGGCCGGAAGCGGGCTGACGGCTTATCTTTTCAATCCTGATAAGATGACCTCCGGAACAGCAGCGACCATAGCATTGATGCGGTTGAATGCGGTCAGTTGAGCGATCGGCGGGAAAACCAATCCTCGGCTTTTTCCGGACCGTGTAGAAATTGCCCGCGACCCGCGCGTGATAGCACCTGGGCCTCGAATGGGCATCATCGCGAAAGAAGGTGGACCCGGGCATCCTCGGGGTCCAGCTGATCGCGGGCGTAACGGACGCTGCGAAACGCTTGGTGAAAACGGACAGTCATAGTGTCCGTACCACCCGCCCACGCATAATCTTGTTTGCGGGATCAGTTCTCCGACTGAGAAAACGCATTGTAAAACAGCAGTCGATGAACGCGGAGTTCGCCTACCGGGAAGATTATCCCGATAGATTAAATCGAATATTCAGAATATTTGCCTAAGAAGGCTCTCTGTCGCCGCCGTTCGCTTGTGCGGCGGCCAATTGCGAGCCGGATTGCATGATGGGGCAAGAAGCCAAATTGCGAATATCTGAAGGCTCGGTGGCAGACAATCAACTGCCATCGACTCTGTGCAATGAGGCGGTCGAAGCGCTCGATGCCGCCGCTCGGACGCATTCATTCGACGATGATCTTCTACAAACCGCCCCTGCGCGTGACATGCGACGGCAAATCGAGGCCATGCTGACGGTTCTCGAAAAGATGGATCCGGATCGGGTGCTGGCACGCCAAGGAATGATCTCCCGGCTGACGGGCGCGGATATAGAAGCCAGGCTCGAATTCGAACTGATGGGCAAGCGTGTAATGGCCGTCGCCAATAAATTGCGGCGCGCGGCCGAAAACGGAAAGCGTATCCGGACGCTGCTCGCCAGCGGAAAGAACGATCTCATTTCCGAAAACGCGCGCCTGGACGCGGTGATCGATGAAGCCAGGCAGTTACTGTCGGGTGCACATGATCCCAGCGACGATTTCGTGCATGCCCGTTTTGAACGTCGCCTCTCCAATCTGATTGCGATGCGCGCGTCGAATGATCTGACTGTCAAGCAGATCGACCTTGGCGCAGAGGTTCTTTCCGGCCTTCTCGATCGGTTCACCGATGTGGATACGCTGCTTTTACCTCTCTGGCAGCGCAACGTCGTTGCGCTTGCGCACGCCGCGCCTGGGAAAGCCCAACGGGCCGCGGCGACAGACTTTTTCGAAATCCACAAGAACCTGAAGACCTATCTCCAACAGGAGCTCTCATCATGACCGGGACACTTGCCATTCCCCAGGACCTTTCATCGTCGGACGACAATGGGCCCGACGTTCTGGAGGACGAGGATGTGGCGCGTCTCGCCGCCACGATCGACTTTTACTCGCCCATGTCGATCCACGGCTTCGGCAGCGAGGTGGCCGAGCGCACTGCCGAATACACGGACCAGATATTACGGCATGTGCGGACCGCGGAACTCGACGAAACAGGTGCGCGGTTAAACGAGATCGTGGTTGCCGCACAGCAGTTCGATCTGGATTCCCTGGACAATGCAACGACCCGCATACCGGTTCTTGGCGGTCTGCTGAAGCGGTTTTCGCTGACCAAGGAAAAAGCGTTGGCGCGCTTCGAGACGATCAAGGGACAGGTGGACAAGCTGGTCACACAGGTCGAGTCGACAGCCAACACGCTTGCACGGCGGAGTAGCGAATACGAGACAATGTATGAGGGGGTTCGGCGCGAGCATGCGCTCCTCGGCAAGCATGTGCAGGCAATCGAAATGCGCCTGAGCGATCTGGATCGAGAGATACGGGAGAGCGCAGGCGCCGCTGAAGATCTCGATGCTCGCGAGCGGACCGCGGTTTTGGAAGCAAGTCGCCAACTGCTGTCCAAACGCGCCGACGACATGCGTATGCTGCAGCATAGCGCGCTCCAGACATTGCCGATGGTGCGCATCATTCAGGCCAACGGGCTTTCCCTCGTCGACAAATTTCAAACCATCCGCACGCTGACACTTCCGACGTGGAAACGCACCTTCATGCTGGCGCTTACCCTGGAAGAGCAGAAAAACGCGGTCGATCTCGCATCGAACATCGACGACGCCACAAATGCGATGCTGCGTCGCAACGCCGAACTGTTACATCAGAATTCCGTCGCGACCGCCAAGGCGAACCAGCGCATGGTGATCGACATCGACACTCTGCGTGACGTTCATGACAAGATCCTGCAGACGCTGGAAGACGTCAAATCGGTGCATGAGGAAGGCGCAGATGAGCGCAAGAGGGCGATCGGAGAACTCGACAGGCTGCGCCGTGAAATGAGCGAAGGTGTCAAGGCGATCGGCGTCAAGGATGACGCATAAGGCCACTTTCGGCAGGGCGGTCGCGAAAGACACCGGTGCCCGGCCGATCAGGTTGGGCGGCGGTGAAAGCGAAACGATCTCAAGAGCCAGTGCGGAACCGTCCGACAGGCGGCTGCGCTCGAATCGTACCGCGTTTCTTCTCGCAGGCGATCTGATCGGTTTTTGCGGTCTTCTCGTCGTTTTCGCGGCGACAGTTCTTTGGCCCGCTGATCCGGCGGCACTTTCCGCCCTGGGGTCCGAGATCAATATTCCACCGGTCCTAACGGACGTCGTGCAGCGTTTCACGGAGCTTTCGCGGCAGAATGTGAATGTCGCTGAAGTGCCGCTCGGGTGGTATTGCCTCGCATTTCTTGTGGTCGGCGTCATGGCCGCCCTGAACCGGCGCTGGCTGCTGGTCGGCCTGACGACCGGTTTCATGTTTTTTCCATTTTCCGCGATAGGAATTATCGTCCCGGTCGTACCGCTGCTCGCCGCAGCTTTCGCCGCCGCCACTGTGTTCGCGATCGCTGGCGGTCGGATCGCCAAGCTTGCGATGCTTCCCATTATTGGGGTGGTCTACGTCTTTTGCCTGTACATCGCCGTCAATCTGGTCCCGGACGGCAGCGCGCGCCTGAGCTACCGATCGATCCCGTTCGCCGAACTAATGACTGTCGACGGGCGGACGCTTGAAGGAAAGCTCGGTTTCGGCGGCGGCGGTGAAGCGGAGGCGGCCCGTGCATTCGCCATGGCCCAGCAGCATGCGCTGCGTGGCGAACCGGATGCTGCCGCAAAAAGCATCGCCACGGCAATGTCCGGCGGCTATCCCAACAATCTTTACGAAGCACGCATACTCGGATCCATCGAAGATTACATCACGATTTCCGGGGCGCGCGGCGACACTGCCAGCGCGGCGCGGTGGGGACGCTATTGGACCGATACGGTTTTTGCCTGGCTGGCGCTCGTGCTCGGCTCGGTTCTGGCAATGGCCGCCCCTTTCAGTGAGATAATCTCGACCGCGATGTCGGCGCGCCTCGAACGCATCTCCAGGTATCGGGCGGAGTTGACTGGCGGCCAGACGCCGCAGCCCGGGCATGATCTGGCGCCCGTGGCTTCACACCTGCATTCACTCGCTGTCGACGATGCGCGTCAAGCGATGGAGGCGATCACGCGAAGGCTCCATCGCTACCGGGTCGCACTCATCGCATCTTTCTGGTTGTGTCTTTGTTGCGGTCTGCGCGCTTATGAGCTCCATCTCCCCGCCCCCGGCCAGAATACCGCGTTCGACACCATAGGGCTTGAAGGCCCGGTAGTTTATCTGGCGCAAGAGATGGGTCTGGCCGTGAAAGGCAGTCCGCATGGCGGCTCGCTTTTGGGCGCATTCTGGAGCCCCGCCAGCCTGCTGTTTATCGCGCCCGCCGTCGGACTCCTCTTTCGCGCGTATCGAACCTTATCGTTCGTCGCACTGGTATCGATCGCGGCGATAGACCCTGGCCTGGGCGCCGTGTCGGGAAGCCCTGTCGCCAATACACTTCCGCTCGAGAGTGTGACGGATGAGTTCCGTCAATTCCTCGTGGAGGTGAATGCTGAAGGGAAGGATGTCGTACGAAAGGAGCTGGCCCACGACTCTTCTTCATCGGTTCAAAACCTCGGGCCATCCTTCCCGCCAATCGACCTTCCGGGGACGCCCAAAGCTGAAACATCGGCTCTGGCTCGTATGCCGGGTGGACAGGTACCAATCGAGGATGTGACCGCAGCGACCTTTGTTCTCGCGCAAATCGAGTATTTGAAGAACAGACCGGAGGAAATGGTTCAATATCTCGAGGACGGGATCATACCGGGGCGCCTTGACGACAGGGCCGACCGGCAGCGATACGCTTTGATGCTGGATTGGGCGAAAGACCGCGGGGTAAACATCGGTTCCGATGTCCAGAAGATAGAACCTCTTTCCTTGCCATCCGTGACCCGCGTAAGAGGCCGGCTTCTCCTCGCGATTTCGATAACCGCCGGGATGGCCTCTGTCCTGTCACTGTTGTTCATGCTGATCGCGAGCAGGCGCGGAAAACGGATTGACGCGCTGGTGGCGCAGCGATCTTCGGCTGTATAGAAATCTCAACCCTGACAGAGCATGATCTTCACATCGGGGAACATGTATTTGTGGAATAAGTGATCGCGGAAAGCACAAATCGTCAAAAAGCTTCCTTTACGGCAGGAAGATGATCGTCTGCTTTATGCGAGAATGCAAATAAACTGGCTCGCTGATATTCTTTGCTGAATTTGGCGCGCTTCGTGTTGCCTGTGAGCTGTAATTCAGCCATATGCCCCTAATGAGAGCTAGACATACTTGATTGATTCCAACTATCGATGACCATGCATCAAGCGACCGGTCTGGCAATTCTCGGCACGGGTAGAGCGTTGCCAAAACGCGAGGCATCTTCTGCAGAGCTCGACCGCACACACGGTTATGAACCAGGTTGGCTGGAGGCCAGGACCGGTGTTGCGACTCGCTATTTTTGCGATCACGAGAACCAGATCGATCTCGCCGCCGAAGCGGCACGCAAAGCGTTGGATGAGGCGGGGCTTCGCGCGCAGCACCTCGATGTGATCATCTGTGCCGCGGCCGTGCCATATCAGCCCATCCCCGCCACCGCTCCCGCCGTTCAGCGCGCGCTGGGAATCGATGACGGCCAGTGTTTTGCGACAGATGTCAATTCAACATGCCTCGGCTTCCCGGTCGCCCTGCACCTGGCCGAAGGCTTGCTGGGCAACGCGCGGTATTCCAAAATTCTCGTCGTTTCCTCCGAGGTCGCGTCGCGCGGATTGCCATGGGAAGCGCAGCCCGGTGTCGCTGGATTGTTCGGCGATGGTGCGGGCGCCGCGGTCATTGGCGAAGGCGATCACTCGGGAATTCTGGCAGCCCAGTTCGCGACATGGCCGTCGGGTTACGAGGCATGCACCATTGGCTCCGGTGGAACTCGGTTCGACTTCGAAAAAGAGGCCGAGCTTTTTGCCGCGAACAGCAAGTTTACGATGGATGGCAAGGAATTGTTTCGCCTCACGGCAAAACACTTCGGTTCTTTCGTGAGTGAACTTCTCGAACGCGCGAACACCAAGCGGGAGGATATTGTCCGGGTCATCGCGCACCAAGCCAGCCCCGGCGCTCTCGCACACATGGCCAAGATCTGCGATTTCCGCGAAGAGCAGGTCGTCAACATCGCCGCCCGGTTCGGCAACCAGATTTCCGCGTCGATCCCTTTCACCCTGGATTATGCACGGAAGACCGGCGCGGTCAGACGAGGTGACCGCATCGTGATCCTGGGAACCTCGGCCGGAGTATCGTTTGGCGGCCTCGTCATGGATTTGTGACGGATGGTTCGCATTCTGGTCACCGGCGCGACTGGCTTTCTCGGCGGAGCGCTCGTGCGGAAATTGAGCCGTGACGGCGTTTGCGTGGTTGCGACAGGACGCAATCGCCAAAAGCTGGACGAGTTGCCATTGCCCGGCCGGCACAGATTTGCGGCGGATCTGAACGCGCTCGATCCCGCAGATTTTCCTTCCCGGCTCGATGGTGTCACTACGATCATCCATTGTGCGGCCCTGTCGTCTCCGTGGGGCAGCTATGCCGATTTTCATGCCGCGAATATCACGGCGACGGAAAGGATGATCGCGCTCGCGAAGGGGCTGAAGGTCGAGCACTTCATCCATGTGTCCACGCCGGCGGTCTATTTCCGGTTCGAAGACCAACTGAATGTCATCGAGGACATGCCTCTGCCCGCGCCTGTGAACGCCTATGCGCACAGCAAGGGCATCGCCGAAAACAAAGTCGCCGAAAGCGGGTTGCCCTACACGATCGTCCGCCCGCGGGGCATTTATGGGGCCGGCGACAATGCGCTCCTTCCACGCCTCTTGCGCGCCGCGCGTATCGGTCCGTTGCCGCGTTTTCGTCAGGGTCGCGCAGTCACGGACATTACCCATGTGGACGATGTGGTGGATGCTCTTTGTGCGATCGTGAAACGGCGAGACGAAGCGGCCGGTCGCGTATTCAACATATCCGGAGGAGAGGCGCTCTCTATCCGGACAATCGTTGAACGGGTCGGTGCTGCGAGTTCAACCGAAATCCGCTGGCGCGACCTGCCCATAATGCCCGTTCTTGCCGCTGTTCGGTTCAATGAATTTCTGGCCAGATTGCATCCGAGAAGACCAGAACCCCGGGTGACTGCGTATGGATTGGGGATTTTCGCGTTCTCGCAAACGCTTGACCTGTCGAATGCGCGTCGCCGGCTTGCTTGGCGTCCGAAAATCAACTTCGAGGAAGGGCTCGAGCGAACGTTCCGATCCGGATCGGTGCGGGCTTCATGATCACGGCCGGCCCGCATTTCTTCACGACATCCATCCTCCCGGTCCGCGAAAGTCTGCTCCTGAAGGGTGGGACCCGTACCAGACTGCCGCTGCGCGTCCGGGTTGGTTATTTCCATCATCGGCGGCTGGGCCACACGCTGATCGATGCGGGTTACGGGGTGAGGGCTGTGCGGACGGATGGCAAGCCGGATCTTCTGCTTTCCGCATACCGGAAACTCATCAAGCCAAGCACGTTGAGCGATGACCCGCTCGGCGACGGATTGTTGCGGCTAGGTTTGCGAAAGAGCGATATCGAGACCGTGATCATCACGCATTTTCACGCCGACCACATCAGCGGACTTGCCGATCTTCCTGTCAGCCGAATCCTTTGCCCGAAGAGAGCGTGGGGTGCATTGAAAGCCAATAGTCGGCTAAGAAACGCGCTGGAGGGCGTTTTTGCGTCCCTGTTACCCGAAGACTTCGAGGACCGGTTGGGCTTTCTTGAGGACGCGCAGGTTGTGCAAGCGCCGACCGAATTGGGTAACGGCCGTGACATTGCAGACGACGGCTCCGTCCTGGCCGTCGATCTGCCCGGCCATCTGGAAGGCCATACCGGCATCTGTTTTCCGAAGCTCGAAAAGCCGTTTCTCTACGCAACCGATGTACAGTGGCTTAAGCGAGCCGTCATGGAGGACCGGTGCCCCGGTTTTCCCGCCAGCATGATCTATCACCATCGCGGCGAGGCGATGCGCAGCGTTGAGAAAGTGCGCAGATTTGCGCGTGGCGGAGGAGATGTGGTCCTGTGCCACGACCCGGAACCGCATGCATTCGATCTGGACGCCGGGATCGAGCCATGATCCCGCCCATCCTTTATGCATTGGCGTCTTATGCGCGAGTTCGCTCCTTTCCCCGCCGTATTCGTGACCGCCAGACGCTTCGAGCATGGCAGGCCAAACGGCTTAAGCAATGGCTGGCGCATGATGTGCCGAAAGTCAGCGCATTCCGGAAACTGGCGGGCTGTGGCTCCAAACTCGAGGATCTGCCGATCATGGAGAAATCCGACCTGATGGAGGATTTCTCGCGTTTCAACGTCCCGGATATAACGAACGCCCAGGGCTGGGAGGCGTTCAGCGGCTCAAGGCGTATCGGCGATTTCATCGTCGGGGCAAGCACAGGCACCTCAGGGAATCGCGGACTGTTCGTCATTTCGCATGGCGAACAGTTCTCGTGGCTCGGCGCGATCCTCGCAAAGGCGGTGCCCGATTTCTGGCGTCATCGCGACCGGATTGCCGTACTGCTGCCGCTCGATACGCCGCTCTATGACAGCGCGAATGCGACAGGAAGACTTGCACTGCGGTTCTTCGACATAACTGACCCGCTCGGGAGTTACCTGACGACGTTGGTGGCTTTCGACCCGACTTTGCTGGTCGCTCCGCCGCGCATTCTGCGCCGTCTGGCCGAAGCGAATACAACGTTGAGGCCGAGACGAATATTCTCCGCCGCAGAAAAGCTTGAGGATTTCGATCGCGCAATCATCGAGGGGGGCTTTGGTGTCGCTCTTGATGAAATCTACATGGCGACCGAAGGCCTGCTCGGTGTGACCTGCGCATATGGCCGTCTCCATTTGACGGAGGATTGCATGCATTTCGAGTTCGAGCCGGCGGGCGAAGATCTCGTGGCGCCGATAATTTCCGACTTCAGCCGCAAGACGCAGATCATGGCGCGCTACCGGATGAATGACCTGTTGCGCCTCGACAGGGAGACATGCCCCTGCGGTTCTCCCCTCATGGTCGTACGGGAAGTGGTCGGTCGACAGGATGACGTGTTTTGCATGCCCGCTGTCGACGGGAAGCCGGTCGAATTGACGCCCGATATCCTGCGCAATGCGATTGTCGATACAGATCGCTGTATTGACGATTTTCTGCTCGTGCAGACAGGAGAACGGGCGTTGGAATTGCATTTGTCCGAAAAACTCTCGCTGCCAGTCAGGCAGGCCGTCCGGGCTAATCTCCTGGCGCTTCTCGATCGTCATGGTGCATCGCCGGACTGCCGCATCGAGATCCTGGACCTCGAGCCGCATTCGAGGGGCAAACTCCGCCGCATCAGAAGGGAGTGGGCGGCATGACCGCTTCACCGTTCCGCAGGGCCGGGTTCCATGGGCGTTCGTATTCGAGCCGTGTCCCACGCGGCGAAATTTATTCTCAAACCCTGTGAAGGGGGCTCCTTTGGATTTCTTTCAGAACCTGAACTTTTCGTCGTCAAATGAGGACGGTGAAACCGAACTCGCGGCGCTCGAAGGCGCAAGCCGCATCATATGCCTGACGGGCTCAGGCACGCGGCCGCTGGACATGCTCCTCTCCGATGCCGAGGAGGTCATTGCTCTCGATATGAACCCGGCGCAAAACGCACTGCTGGCATTGAAGATGGCCGCCATCGAAAGCCTCGACTACGCCGAGTTCCTCGAATTTATCGGCATTGCGGACAGCCGGTCCAGAGGGGGCTTCTATGACAGCATACGGGAACGCCTGTCGCCGGAAGTACGCGCGCATTGGGATGCCAACCGCTGTCTCCTGGAAGCAGGAGTGTGGAATGCGGGAAAGTGGGAGAAACTGCTTCGCTGGAACGCGCGGTTCCTGTCCTTCTTTCGCGGCAGGGCTGTCGACGAGCTGATGGCGGCGCCGACGATCGAGGATCAGGCGCGCATCTGGCGACTGCGGTTCAGCGACAGCCGGCTTAGGCGGGCGATCGAAATGATTGGGCGCGACTGGATATGGCGATGGGTCATGCGGGAGCCGGCCGGAGAGTTTCTTCCGCCCCCGCGCGAGGTCGGCGAGCGTCTTGCAGCCGATTTCGAGAGGGCCGCGGGTTCGCATCTGTTCCGGGAAAGCGATTTCGCCACTCTCATTTTCCGCGGCGCGCTGAAGCCCGGTGGCGCCATGCCAATTCACCTGAGACCGGAATATTACCCGCAAATTAGGGATGGCTTGCCACGGTTGCGGATTGTCGAAGGAGGTCTTGCCGACCTTGCAAGCCTGGACATCGGCAAGGCCGACGGTTTTTCACTGTCCGATTTCGGATCCTATTGCGGTTCGGATATCTACGCAGCCTGCTGGCAAGGCGTCCTCGCGGCCGCGGAGCCGGGCGCGCGGTACTGCGAGCGCATCTTCATGAACGACATGGAGGTTCCATTTGCCTCGATCAAGGTGGATCACGCGCTGTCGGACAACTTGTCGAAATCGGACAAGGCGATCATCTATCGTGTCCGCGCCGGCACGATCGAACGGTAGTCCAGGCTTTGGCGGAAGATCGCAACCGGATTGCCGGGGACTATGTCTCCGCCTTCATAAGGGATGGGCCGCAGGCATATATCGCGAACCTTGAGACGTCGGTCGATTTGTATCGATGGGGCGGGCACGTCCTGCCAATGACGATCAATGACGGCGGGCACGTTGGCACCTTCGTTTGCTCTCCGCGCATCGGCCTGATCGATTATACAAGAGAGGAGCTGGCGCGATTTCCAAACAGGGCCATTGTCCCCCTTCTTCGCACCATAGTCGACAGCGCCGGCGCCGTTCTTTCGCTGGCCAACATGAACAGGGTCGTTCACGTCAACAACTGGATGATGTCGACGAACCTTCCGGTCGATATCGATCCCGGCCTGGCTGGGTCGCAGACCGACAGTCTCGTTGCCCGTTTCCCCGACCATCTGCTGGCCATCCGGTCGCTGACCACACGGCACAGCGCGGAACTTATTGACGCGCTAAAGTCGGCTGGCTGGATGTTGCTGCCGAGCAGGCAGATATACCTCGTGGACGATGTCGAATCGCAACTCATGAAGCGCCGCGACGCGAGGCGCGACGAAAGGATCTGGCAAGACGGATCCTATGTTTATGAGGAACTGGAGGGTGTGAGCGAAGCCGACGCCGAGCGAATCGCGGAACTCTACCGCCTGCTCTATCTGGAGAAATACTCATACCTCAATCCGGTCTATACCGCCCGGTTCGTGTCGATGACGCAGGAGATCGGACTGATCCGGTATCTGGTTCTGCGGGACGGCGAGGGTACAATCCAGGGGTTTGGCGGGATGCACCGGTTCGGCCGTCATGCGACGATGCCGCTGATCGGATACAACACCGCCGTAGCGCAAGAACACGGCTTGTATCGGTTGACGTTCCATGCGGGCAGTCGATACGCGGCTCGCAATAGCCTCGCATTCAACATGTCTTCGGGAGCGGCTGCTTTCAAACTCAATCGCGGTGGGACGCCTGAAATGGAGTTCACGGCATACTATTTCCGTCATCTGCCCCTGCAGCGCCGGATGCCTTTCGGTTTTCTTCGAATGATCGCCGACAAAGTGGGCGTTCCGATCCTGAGGCGATATCAACTCTGATCGCCGCGCCGCCGAAATGCGAGCGTGAACCTTCCCAAAGAAATGGGTCCGCCGTCATGTTTAGGATGGGGCAAGTTCGGAAGGCACCCAATCCAATTGCTATCAGGCGGTCCGCCAATTCGTGCGGATGTCTGCGACGATTAGGCCGGGCACTCAACCGGCTGAGCACTGCCTATCGGGTGCTCTCGGCTTTCCAAGGTGCGCCGGACGACACGGCGCGATGAGTCCGGTTAGGGCACCGAGAAAACATTGAATGCGTCAGCGAATACCGAGGGCCTCGTTCACGTCGCGGATCGAGTCGTCGAGAAGTGTTTCCATGCGCTTACGCGCCAGGTCCGGCTCTCGCTGCCGGATCGCCTCCAGGACCTCGCCATGCTGCTTGAGCCGGTCTTCTTTGATCACAGCGGCCTCTGCGCCGCGCCAGCTCAGCCGGAAGGTGCTGATCATTGCGGCGTGGATCAACGCGCTGAACGCGCCGATGAAATGGTTGTGGGTGGCGAACAGGATTTCCAGGTGAAAGCGCAGATCGGCCTCGACCAATTCGGCTTCGTTGTTCGCCTTGATCGCCATAGCCTCGTAGGCTTTCTCGATCTTGCGCAGTTCCTCCTCATCGCGAATCCCGGCGGCAAGCGCCGCCGCCGCCGGTTCGACCATGCGCCGCAAGGCATAAAGATCTCGGGCGATTTCCTCCGGCGGCTTGGTCTGCAGATGCCAACCGAGCACTTCGGCGTCGAGCATGTTCCAGAAGGCGGGCGGGCGCACGCTGGTACCAACCTTCGGCCGGGCGACGATCATGCCCTTGGCCGCGAGCTTGCTGTAGGCTTCGCGCAGCGCCGTTCTCGACACCGAATAACGTTTCAGCATGGACGCTTCGTCGGGCAGGCGCGTATCGGGCGGGAAAGTTCCATCGACGATCTCGCGCCCCAACCTGTTGAGCACGCCAACTCCGGCGCCTCCGCTCGGGTCGGCGAGGATGTAGGCGCGGTCGGAGATGGCTGTATCCACGTTCTTTTACCGGTTCAGTGGAGGGATAATTTCATGCCACGAGGCGACTGCCAATGCGTCTGACGAGTTTTCATGAGGTTCCCCGCAAATCAAACGAGCTCACGAGGAAACGGTGAAGCACGATAAAGGCGAACAGCAGGACACCGCTCGAGATCATGATCCAGGCACTGTTCAGCGAACCGTGGAAGATGATCAGCGTGGATATCAGGCCAAGTATCATGCCGCCGAAGAGCGTGCCCGCGACCATCCCGACGCCACCGGTGAGCAGGGTACCGCCGAGGACCACGGCCGCGATGGCGGAGAGTTCCAGGGTACTGCCCGCCAGCGGATAGCCCGACGAGGTGTAGAGCGCATAGACGACGCCGGCGAGCGCCGAATAGAAGCCGCCGATGGCATAGATGCCGATGGTGGTGCGGCGGACATTGACGCCCATCAGGCGCGCCGATTCCTTGTCGCCGCCAATCGCATAGACATTGTTTCCGAAGCGGGTGAAATGGGCGATGAAGATCGCCAGCGCCAGAGCCGCCAGCATGACGATTGCCGAACTTCGCAAGACCCCGCGGCCGGGAAGCGGAATTTTCGCCGAGGCGTAGAGATCAACGAAATCATGGCGGATCGGCACCGAATCGAGCGTCACCATGAAGCACAGGCCGCGCAACAGGAACAGACCGGCCAGCGTGACGATGAAGGGCTGGATATCGCAATAATCGATGATGAAGCCCTGCAGCGCGCCGTAGAGGATGCCGAAGCAGATCATCACGGCGGCAGTTGCCAGTGGGTGCCAACCCATGCGATCGAGCACCGCCATGCAGACCCCGACGAAGCCGATCATCGAGCCGATGGAAAGGTCAATGCCGCCCGACAGGATAACGAAGGTCGCACCGATCGCAGCGATGATGATGAAGGCGTTGTCGGCGAGGATGTTGCCGAGCACCAGTGTCGACAGGAAGTTCCTGTACATCGAGCCACCGACCAGGAAGAGCGCCAAAAAGACCGCGATAGTCGCGACGAGAGGCAGGTATTTCTTACTCATGACGCTCTCCTCGAAACGAGGCTTCCAATAGCCTTGCGGGCATTGGCCGATTGCAGGAACAGGACGCTCAACACGACAAGCGCCTTGATGATCAGGTTGTATTCCGGTGGCAGTCCCGAGATCAGCGTCGCGGTTGTCAGCGCCTGGATTACCAGAGCCCCGATGACCGTCATACCGAGATAGATTCGTCCGCCGGCAAGCGAGCCACCGCCGATCACGACAGCGAGGATAGCGTCGAGTTCAATATAGAGAGCGACCGAAACCGGGTCCGATGTATGCGTGTCAGCCGTCATGATTACGCCGGCCCACGCTGACAACAGCCCCGACAGTACATAGGCGACGAAGATAATCAGCCCGGCCTTGACGCCCGCGAGGTTCGATGCCGCAGCATTTCCGCCGACGGACTCGATGAAAAGGCCGAGTGCGGTGCGCCTGATCAGCAGCCACAAGGCCAGAAAAATTCCGGCCGCCAGAATCAGCCGAGTCGGTATCAGCCAGATGCTGCCTGTCGACATCCATTGCAGCAGAGCGCTTTCGAAACTCGGATCGGTGCCGCCGTAGAGCTGGTTGATCAGCATCCCGATACCGCGTCCGGCGACCATCAGGATCAGCGTCGCGATGATCGGCTGAATACGCAAGGCCGAAACGAGGAAGCCGTTCCACATGCCGCACAGAATGCCGGCGGCCAATGCGGAAAACAGGATGGTAATATGCGGATCGCCCATCTTGATGCGCCAGACAATCACCGCGCCGACAATGGCGATGATCGAGCCGACTGACAGGTCGATGCCGCGCGTGCCAATGACGACCGCCATGCCGAGAGCGACGAGGGCAGTCGGCACGGCCCGATAAAGGATGTCGATCAGATTACCGAAAAGCCGCCCCTCGACGATGCGAATCTCAAAGAAATTCGGCGAGACGGATCCGGCGACGATCAGGATCAGGACGAGCGCCAGAACCGGCCAGACGGCGCGACTTTGCACTATCGCCTTCAGCCATACCGGCACCGGCCGATCCGTTCTGCTGTCAGTGCTGGCCACTGTCATCCCCCGCGATCATCCGGATAATGTTGTCCCTGTTGATGTCTGCGCCGTCGATCTCGCCGACCTTCTCGCGGTCGCGGAGGACAGCCACACGATCCGACGCAGCGACGATCTCGTCGAGTTCGGAAGAGGCGACAAGCAGCGCCATGCCCTCGTTGCAGAGCTTGCGGATCAGCGTGATGATTTCCGCATGCGCGCCGACATCGATGCCGCGCGTCGGTTCGTCCAGCAGCAGGATGCCGGGATTTGACGCAAGTGCCCGCGCCAGCACGACTTTCTGCTGATTACCACCCGATAGCTGGCGGACAGGCTTTTCCGCATCGGGCGTGGCGATGCCGAGCGCCCGGATCATCTCGCCGGCAATTTTTTCCTGTTCGCGCCGCGGCAATTGCCGGAGCCATCCCCGCTTGGCCTGCATCGACAGCATGATGTTCTCACGGATGCTGAGATCACCGACGAGTCCCTCAGCTTTCCGATCTTCCGGACAAAACGCTATGCCCGAAGCGAGGGATCGGCGAGGCGTGGCGCCGGACATGTCCTGGCCGTCGACGTGGAGTTCGCCGCTGTCGGAGCGGATCGCGCCGAAGACGAGCTTGGTCATCTCGGTGCGGCCGGACCCGAGAAGGCCTGCGAGGCCGACGACTTCGCCAGCGTGTAAAGTAAGATCGAAGGGTTTCAGCGTGCGCTTGCGGCCGAGATCTCTGGCGACAAGCTTCTGTTTGCCCGGGCCGCTTTCGGCCTTGTGCGCGAGCGTCGCCTCGACCTCGCCGAGTTCGCGCCCGATCATCTCCGAGATAAGATCCTGACGCGAGATCTCCGAAGCCATGTGGGTCCCGACGAGATTGCCGTTGCGCAGCACGGAAATCCGGTCGGATATCTCGTAGACCTGATCGAGGAAGTGCGTGATGAAGACGATCGCCATGCCGCGCGCCTTCAGGTCGCGGATGATAGCGAAGAGCGTCGCGGTCTCCTGTGCGTCCAGGCTCGCCGTCGGTTCATCCAGGACCAAGACGCTGGTGTCGTCGTCCAGCGCATGCGCGATGGCGACGAGTTGCTGCACGGCGACCGAAAAAGAGCCGACCGGCTGTTCGGTATCGATGTTCAGTTTCAGGCGGCTCAGCTTCTCACGCGCCCGCTTTCGCGCCTTGCCCCAAGAGATGACGCCAAGAGCGTCCCGGGAGGGCCCGAGGGTGAGGTTCTTGGTCACCGACATCGCCGGGATCAGGTTGACCTCCTGATAGACAGTCGAAATGCCATGCGCTTGCGCTTCGCCCGTGGAATTGAAATTGACGGCCTTGCCGTCGAGACGGATTTCCCCCGCGTCGCGATTGAGTGCGCCCGTCAGGATTTTGATAAGTGTGGATTTGCCCGCGCCGTTTTCGCCGAGAAGCGCGTGAACCTCGCCGGGATACAGGGTGAAATCGACATTCGAAAGCGCGCGTACGCCGGGAAAGGATTTCCCGATAGACCGCATTTCGACGCGCGGCTTGTCAATTGCAGTTGCGTTCATGGGTTCGACCGTGTCGATAAGGGATCATCAATACACCCGCGTGGCGCGCAGCGCACGGCGCCCCGAATTCCGGAGCGCCGTGCGGGCGTCAGCATGGTACGGTGCCGGCCGTCAGTTTGCGGTGTGCAGATCCGACGGGATCACGATCCACTTGTCGAGTTCAGTCGGGTTCTTGATGTAGTCGAGAACCACCGGATAGATAAATTTTCCGACAGCGGAGCGAAGCTCGACCGATGCGTTGGCTTCGCCGGCGGCCAGCGCGTCCTTGATCGCCGGTACGTAGTCGACAGACACCATCAGAACGTCCTCGCCAGGCTTCAGGCCGGCCTCCTTCATCGCCTGGATTGCGCCGAGCTGCATGTTGTCGTTATGCGCGAAGGATGCGCAGATGCCTTCGAGATTGTTGGTCGACTTGATGAAGGCTTCCATTACCTTCTTGCCGCCCTCCGTCGTGAAGTCGCCGGACTGGGTCTGGACGATTTCCATGGCCGGGAACTGGTCGATGACCGCCTCGAAGCCCTTCTTGCGCTCGATCGCCGGAGCGGAGCCGGTCGTGCCCTGCAATTCGACGACCTTGCACGTGCCCTTGCTCGCAGCCGCCAACCAAGCGCCGGCCAGCTTGCCCTCGAGATTGAAGTCGGCGGAAATGCGGGTCACATAGAGCGACTTGTCCTCGACGTCCACGTCGCGGTCGACGAGGAAGACAGGGATTTCGGCGTCCTTGGCCTCGCGAAGAACCTGATCCCAACCGGTGACGACGACCGGCGCGATAATGATTGCGTCGACGCCCTGGGCGATGAAGGCGCGAACGGCGCGAAGCTGCTCCTCCTGCTTGCCCTGTGCATTGGCGAATTTCAGGTCGATACCGTATTCTTTCGCGCTTTCCTGCATGTTCGCAGAGAAGGCAGGGCGCCAGTCACCCTCCGATCCGACCTGCGAGAAGCCGATGGTTTCGGCCCAGGCCGCGGTCGTCATGAGTGCGGACGCAGCAAGAGCTGCACCGGCAAGTGCATATTTCGCTTTCATAGATATTCCTCCCACAGAATGTGCCGACGGCCCTCCTCAGGTGCGCCGGCGATACATAAAAATCCTATAGTAATATTATTTATTCGCCAAGCGTTTTTTGCCGGCTCCGTGCAAATATTTTTCCAAATTATACAATAATATCAATTATTTATTGCAATCAAAACGCGCGACAAAAGCAACTGGCCGCACGGGAAATTTCCCGCACGGCGTATCGCCAAATCATCGTTCAGGCGCCCTCAAACGGCGCCCGTTTTTCTTCGCCCGGCTATCTCAGATCTTCGGGCAGCAAGTACTGCGGCATGTTCTGGTAACAGACGGGTCTGAGGAAACGGCGGATGGAGAGAGTACCGACCGAGGTGGCTCCGAAATTCGTCGAGGCAGGATAGGGGCCGCCATGCACCATCGCGTCGCAAACCTCGACGCCGGTCGGAAAGCCGTTCGCGAGCAGCCGGCCCGCCTTGCGCTCGAGGACCGGCATCAGCGCCTTTCCTTCCTCTGTGTCCGCCGCATCCATGTGGATCGTGCAGGTAAGTTGGCCTTGCAGCGAACGGGCGATCGCCAGCATCTCGTCGAAATCGGCGACGGTTACAATCAGGCCGAGCGGGCCGAAGACCTCCTCGCCAAGCGCGTGGTTGGTCAGCCAGTCCTTGCCGGAAACCCGGTACAGATATGGCGTCGCATTGCGCAGATCGCAGGTCGATGTCAGCAGTTCCTGCACGCCGGCGCTCGCGGCCACCCGGTCCCGACCAGAACGATATGCACCGGCGATGCCATCAGTCAGCATGGTCTGCGCGCCGACCGGTTCGAGCGCTTCGGTTGCCGCATTGGCGAAGGCATCGGCATCGGGTCCGTCGACGATGACGGCGATGCCGGGATTGGTGCAGAACTGTCCCGCCCCCATGGTCAACGATCCGGCCCAGCCTTTGGCGATCTCCGCGCCGCGGGCCTTTACGGCGTTCCCCATCAGGAACATCGGATTGACCGAGCCCAGTTCGCCGAAGAAGGGGATCGGTTCGGCGCGCGCGACACAGAGGTCGAACAGCGCCCGCCCGCCGGCCAGCGACCCTGTGAAGCCGACCGCCCGGATGAGTGGATGAGTTACCAGCGCCTGTCCGGTCTCGCGTGTGCCGCCCTGAACCAGCGAAAAGACGCCAGGATGCACGCCGCATGTCTTGATAGCAGCGCTGATCGCCTGTGCAACAATCTCGCCGGTTCCGGGATGCGCAGAATGGCCCTTCACGACCACGGGACAGCCGGCGGCGAGCGCGGCGGCGGTATCTCCCCCGGCAGTCGAGAAGGCGAGCGGGAAGTTGGATGCGCCGAACACGGCGACCGGCCCGACCGGGCGCTGGATCATGCGCAGATCCGGGCGCGGCAGCGGCTGACGTTCGGGCAATGCCTTGTCATGGCGGCGGTCGAGATAATCGCCCTTGCGGATATGGCTGGCGAAGAGCCGAAGCTGGCCGGTAGTACGGCCGCGCTCACCTTCGAGCCGAGCTTCAGGGAGACCGGTCTCCGACGTGCCGATCGCTGTGATCTCTGCGCCGCGCGCCTCGATTTCGTCGGCAATGGCTTCGAGGAAGGCGGCGCGCTCCTCGCGGCTGGAGTAGCCATAGGTCCGGAACGCCTCCTCGGCCGCCGTCACGGCGGCGTCGACATGGGCGGGCGTGCCGACCGAGAAGTCATGCGCCTCCCCGTGCGCCGGCTCCGACGCGAATGTCGCCTCCCCCGCTACCCAGTCGCCTGCTATGAGATGGTTGCCTGAAAGCATGGTATGTCCTTCGGTCATTCGGTTTGGTTTCGTGGCGGCATCGTGAAAGGGGGGTCGGCCCGGCCGGCGAAGCCCCCATCGATGACGTAGGTAAAGCCGGCGCCCGGATCGGACGCGCGGGCTGCCCCGTCCAGACCTTGCCAGGCCGTGGCGACCAGGAGCCGGTCGAACCCTGCGCCGACAAAGGCCGGGCAACTCGTCTGCGCAGCCGGAACCTCGTAGGTACGCAGAATATGGCCGTCCGGCGAATAGCCTGTGACAGAGCCCGCGCCCCAGGCGGCGTTCCACAGATTGCCCTCGGAATCCGTGACGGACCCGTCGAAATGGCCGCCGAGGGGTAAATCCTTTTCACCGAGAAATGGTTCCGGTTCAGCTGACGGCAGGCCGGTTTTCGCATCCAGTGCAACCCGCCAGATGGTATTGACGCTCGTGTCGGCGAAATACCCAGTGCGTCCGTCCGGCGAAAAACAGATGGAATTCGGAATGGTGACCTTTCGGAAGAGCGGTCGCAGCTCCGCGCCGTCGAACCAGTAGATCGTGCCGGCCTGCCATTCGGCTTTCCTGCCCATCGTGCCGATCCACAGATTGCCGGAGGGGTGCACACGTCCGTCATTGGAGCGCGTGACGGGATTATCCGCCTCCAACGGCGCCAGCCGCGACAATGCGCCATCGGATAATGTCCGCGCGTAGATGCCATCTTCCATGGCGAGCAATTGCCGCTGGTCATCAATCCGGCAAACAACGGATGCCATGCGCGGAAGATCATGCGCTATCGTCCCGGCCGTCGCGAAGCGATGCTCGAAGAGCTTGCAGCCGACGATATCGAACCACCATGCGGTATCGCTTCCGGCATCGTAGGTTGGCCCTTCGCCGAGTTCGCACCGGTCGGCGGGAAGTTTTTGGGTTGTTGCCATGGCAATGGTCACGACCGCGCTATCCTTCCTACTTGCCCCAGCTCAAGGCGAGCACATCGAGATCGCGCGCAAGCCCCAGCAGGCGGTCGCGCGTGCGTTGCGACATCGGCTTCAGAGGATGCCGGACGGCATCGCTTCCGATTACGCCGCCTTCCATGAAAATCGTCTTGGCGGCGCGGAGACCGCATTGGCGGTTTTCGTGATTGATCAGCGGCAGACAGAGCTTCCACTGGTCGAGCGCCACATCGAGATTGCCTGCCCTGTACTCGGTCACGATGGGCCGGATCTTTTCCGGGAACATCGCCGAGGTCATTGTGCCGGTCGCGCCAGCGTCAAGATCGGCGAGAAGCGTCACCGCTTCCTCGCCATCGAAGGGCCCTTCGATATGATCGCCGGCGGCCTCGATCAATGCCGCCAGCTTGTCGGCGGCGAAGGGACACTCGATCTTGAAATAGGAAACGTTCTCCAATTCGCGGGCCATATGGGCCAGCAGATCTACCGTCAGGTTCACACCGGAGAGCGGCGCATCCTGGACCATTATGGGTATCGAGATCGATTCATCGACCGCCCTGAAATGCTCGAGAATGCCCTGCGGCGCAGCCTGGAGGCCAGCGCCGTGATAAGGCGGCATCATCATGACCATCGCAGCGCCCATGGCCTCCGCCTCCATCGCGCGGCGCGCGACAAGGTCCGTCCAGAAATGGCTGATCGTGACGATGACCGGGACGCGGCCGGCGGTGTGTTCGAGACTGATGCGCATGAGAAGCGCGCGTTCGTCATCCGTCAGCAGGAACTGTTCGGAATAGTTGGCGAGGATGCAGATCGCGTCGACGCCCTGATCGATCATGCAGTCGATGACGCGGCGCATGCCGTCTTCATCGACGCTGCCGTCGGCGTGAAAGGGGGTCGGCGCCACCGGCAGGATTCCGGCGAGAGGCTGCTTCATCTTCAGTTCCTTCTACTCGTTGAACGACTCGACCGCGACCCGCCGGCCGAGCAAAAACGCGTCGGCTACATGCGTCATCGGGGAGAGGTCCATGTCGATACCGCCTTCGCGCACCAGATCGGCCATCTTCGCGTACAAACGGGGATATTCGCCCTGCAACGGGTTGCCGTCCGCGTCGGTCTCGGTCCGGGCTTCGCCATTGATGGCGAGCTTCGCCCCGCCGTCGGTCAATACAAGCGTTCCGGCGTCCGTCACAGCTTCGATCGTCCAGATCTGGTCGCCGTCCTGACGCCAGTCGAATACGGCCGATATCCCGGCTCCGTGCGGATGCGCGAATGTCAGCGAGGCCGCGATCGGTGTTTCGCGGTTTTCCGGGAACTCCAGCGTGGCGGCCGTCAGGTGGATCGGATCAGGCAGGATTCTGGTGACGATGGAGAGCGCGTTTATACCGGGATCGAACACGCCCAGCCCGCCGGCTTGCCAAATCCAATCCTGCCCCGGATGCCAGCGGCGGACATCCTCCTTCCAGTTGACGGACAGGGCATGCAGGCGTTTGTCCTTCAGCCACGTCCTTGCCATGTCGACCTGCGCCGCCTCGCGAGAGTGCCAGGTCGCGAAGATCGAGACGCCCGCGTCGCGCGCCATGGCTTCGAGCGCATGGCATTCGGAAAGCGTCGCGCCGGGCGGTTTTTCGAGCATGACATGGCGACTGGCTTTGAGCGCAGCGGCAGCATAGGCGTAACGCGGAACCGGCGGCAGGCAGAGCGAGACGACTTCGATATCCGGGCGCGTTTCGAGAAGCGCATCCAGATCCGCAAAGGCCTCGACGCCATCTATACTACCGTGCCGCGACACGGTGGCGGCAAGTTCCCAATCAGGTGACGCCGCGATCGACGGCACATGCTGGTCACGCGCGATCTTGCCGATTCCGACGAGGGCGACCTTCCTGCTCATCAGTGCGAATCCCTTCCGACCGGCGCGCCACGATTACCTCTCAGGAAATCGAGGTCGGCGCCGGTATCCGCGCCCTGAACATGGGTCTGATGCAGCCACGCATAGCCGGAAGAGGGCGCGTCGACCGGCACTGTCCACTGCGCCAGACGGTCTGCCATTTCCTCGTCCGAAATGTCGAGATGAATTCGCCGGGCCGGCACATCGAGTTCGATCGTGTCGCCGCTGCGGACCGCCGCAAGCGGACCGCCGGTCGCCGCTTCGGGCGAGGTATGCAGTATCACCGTGCCATATGCAGTGCCCGACATGCGCGCATCCGAAATCCGGATCATGTCGGTGATGCCTTTCTTCAGGATCTTCGGCGGCAGCCCCATGTTTCCGACCTCTGCCATCCCGGGGTAGCCTTTCGGACCGCAATTCTTCAAAACGAGGATGCAGGTCTCGTCGACATCGAGCGAATCGTCGTTGATACGGGCCTTGTAGTCGTCGATATCCTCGAAGACGACGGCCCGGCCGCGGTGCTGCAGAAGATGCGGCGACGCTGCGGAGGGTTTGATGACGGCTCCGTTCGGCGCGAGATTGCCCTTGAGCACCGCGATACCGCCCTGCTGGGTCAGAGCCTTTTCGACGGGGAGGATGACGTCTTCATTGTGGTTCACAACGTCCTTGACCTGGTCCCAGATCGTCTCACCTGAAACGGTCAGCGCGTCCCGGTGCAGAATGCCGGCCTGGCCGAGACGTTTGAGAACAACCGGCAGGCCGCCGGCATAGAAGAACTCCTCCATCAGATATTCCCCTGAGGGCATGAGATTGACGATGGTCGCCACGTCGCGGCCGCAGCGGTCCCAATCGTCGAGCGTCAGGTCGATGCCGACACGGCCTGCAATCGCGAGCAGATGGATGACAGCGTTGGTGGAGCCACCGATCGCACCGTTGGTGCGGATGGCGTTCTCGAAAGCCTGTTTCGTCATCACATCGGACGGCTTCAGGTCGTCCTTGACCATCTGGACAATCCGGCGACCGGAAAGCTGCGCCATCATGCGACGTCGGCTGTCGACGGCGGGGATCGCTGCGTTGCCGGACAGGGCCATGCCTAGCGCCTCGGCCATCGACGCCATGGAGGATGCGGTTCCCATCGTGTTGCAGGAACCAGGCGAGCGTGACATCGAAGCCTCCGCCTCGAGGAAGTCGTCCGCAGTCATCTCGCCGGCTTTCACGGCTTCCGAAAATTTCCACAGATGCGTTCCCGATCCGACGCGTTCGCCGCGGAAATAGCCGTTCAACATCGGCCCGCCGGTGACGACGATGGAGGGCAGATCGGTCGACGCCGCGCCCATCATCAGGCTCGGCGTGGTCTTGTCGCAGCCGACAAGCAGAACCGCGCCGTCCATCGGTTGTCCGCGCATCGCTTCCTCAACCGCCATAGCAGCGAGGTTGCGGAACATCATCGCCGTCGGGCGGAACGAGCTTTCAGCTGTCGAAAAGACCGGAACCTCTACCGGGAAACCACCGGCTTCATAGATCCCGTGTTTCACACGTTCGGCGAGGTCGCGCAGATGCGCGTTGCAAGGCGTCAGCTCGGACCATGTGTTGAGGATGCCGATGACGGGGCGTCCGTCGAACATGTCGTGCGGGAAGCCCTGGTTCTTCATCCAGCCGCGATGATAGATCTGGTCGCGGCCGGTGCCGCCGAACCATTCCTGCGAACGAAGCCTGCGGGGCCACTTGGCCGGCTTGAAACTCATATCCGTGTCAGCCTTGCTTCTGCTTGTTGTAGACATCGAAGACGACCGCGGCGAGCAGCACGAGGCCCTTGATCATCTGCTGGTAGTCGATGCCGATGCCCATGATCGACATGCCGTTGTTGAGAACGCCCATCAGGAAAGCGCCGACCACCGCACCGACAATGGTGCCGACGCCGCCCGACATGGACGCGCCGCCGATGAAGACCGCCGCGATGACATCCAGTTCGAGTGCGAAACCTGCTTTAGGGGTCGCGGTGTTCAGCCGCGCGGCGAAAACAAGCCCGGCGGCGGCCGCAAGAATGCCCATATTGACGAAGGCCAGGAAGGTCAGCCGTTCGGTCTTGATGCCCGAAAGCTTGGCCGCCTTGGCGTTGCCGCCGAGCGCATAGATCCTTCGCCCGATTACCGTGTTCTGCGTCAGGAAGGCGTAGATGATCGTCAGCACGCCCATCGTCAGCAGGACATTGGGCAGGCCGCGGAAGGTAGACAGCTTGTAGGTGATGAAGATGATCGCGGCGGCGACGATGGCGTTGCGCGCGATGAAGAAGCTTCGCGGCTCGTCGACGATGCCGTAGGAGCGGTTGCGGGCGCGCTGGCGCAGGCCGATCCAGACCAGCGCGGCCGCCCCAACGATGCCGAAGCCGAGCGCCAGGACGTTCAGCCTGCGGACATCGAAGAGGGCGGCCAGCGCTGCACCCACCCCCGCGGGAAAAATGTCGGGAACGAAGCCGTTGGCGATGACCTGGAACTCGCTCGGAAACGGGCCGACCGACTGGCCTTCGAGGAGCCAGAGCGACAAGCCCCGGAAGACCAGCATGCCGGCCAGCGTGACAATGAAGGACGGTATTTTCCAATAGGCGATCCAGTAGCCCTGCGCCGCGCCGATGAGCGCTCCGGTGACGAGGCAGGCGACGACGGTGACAAAGACCGACTGATCCCAATGGACGATCATCACGGCGGCGAGCGCGCCGATGAAACCCATCACCGAGCCCACCGAAAGGTCGATGTTGCCGGACACGATGACGACCAGCATGCCGAGCGCCATGATGACAATATAACTGTTTTGCAAGAGCAGGTTGGTGACATTGACCGCGCGCAGCAGGGTGCCGTCGGTGACGATCTGGAAGAACGCCATGATGGCGATCAGGGCAAAGAGCAGCCCGTATTCGCGCAGGTGCGACGAGAGATAGTCGCCGATGCCCTTTGCCGGGCGATCGGCTTTTTCGGTGATGTCCCCGCCTTGAACCAAGGTCACGCCTTCCTCCCTATTCATTCACAATGAGCGACATGATCCGCTCCTGACTGGCCTCGGCGGCGGCGAGTTCGCCGACCAGCGCGCCTTCGTTCATCACATAGATCCGGTCGCACATGCCGATCAGTTCGGGCATTTCCGACGAGATCATCACCACGCCTTTTCCCTCGGCGGCGAGTTCGTTGATAATCGTGTAGATCTCGTATTTCGCGCCGACATCGATGCCGCGCGTCGGTTCGTCCAGGATCAGCACGTCGGGCGCGGTGTTCAGCCATTTGGCGAGCACCACCTTCTGCTGATTGCCGCCGGACAGGTTGACCACTTTCTGAAACACGGTCGGCGTACGGATTGCGAGCGCATCGCGATATCGTTCGGCGACTCGGGTTTCCTCGTTGCGGTTGAGGATGCCGCCGGAGGAGACGCCGGGGAGATTGGCCAGCGTGGTGTTGAAGCGGACCGTCTCGTCGAGCACGAGGCCGAGCGACTTGCGGTCTTCCGTGACATAGGAGAGCCCGGCGTCGATGGCGCGGTCGACGGTGCTGACATCGACCGGCTTGCCGCGCAGGCGGATTTCCCCGGAAATATTGCGCCCGTAGCTGCGACCGAAGATGGACATGGCAAGCTCGGTGCGGCCCGAGCCCATGAGCCCCGCTATTCCGACGACCTCGCCGGCGCGCACAGTGAAACTGGCATCCTTGATGACGCGGCGTTCCGCGTGCTCCGGGTGCCAGACGCTCCAGCCCTCGACTTCGAGCAAAATGTCGCCCGGCACACGCGCATGTTCGGGAAAACGATGGGTCATGTCGCGACCGACCATGTCGCGGACGATCTTGTCCTCGCTGAGGTCCGGGCGCGCGTCGAGCGTGGAAACCGTCGTGCCGTCGCGGATCACGGTCACCGTGTCTGCGACGTAGCGGACCTCGCCGAGCTTGTGCGAAATGATGATGCAGGTGACGCCCTGTGCCTTCAGTTCGAGCATCAGGTCGAGCAACTTGCGGCTGTCATTTTCCTGCAAGGCGGCGGTCGGCTCGTCGAGGATCAGGAGCTTGACGTCCTTCGACAGCGCCTTGGCGATCTCGACGAGTTGCTGCTTGCCGACGCCGAGGCTGTCGACCTTGACTGTCGGCGGCTCCCTGAGTCCGACCTTGGCGAGCAGGGCTTCGGTGCGCTTGTTGGTTTCGTGCCAATCGATCACGCCGCGGGTCGCGCGCTCATTGCCGAGAAAGATGTTTTCCGCGACGGAAAGCTGCGGGACGAGCGCCAGTTCCTGGTGAATGATGATGATGCCGCGGGCCTCGCTGTCGCGAATGTCGCGAAAGGCGACCGGGTCGCCCTCATAGACGATCTCGCCTTCGTAGCTGCCGGCGGGATAGACGCCGGACAGGACCTTCATCAGCGTGGATTTTCCGGCGCCGTTCTCGCCGCAGATCGCATGGATCTCACCCTGCTTCACCGCGACGCTTACCCGGTCGAGCGCCCGGACGCCGGGAAACTCCTTGGTAATCTCGCGCATTTCAAGAAGGGTACTCATGGCGCGCGTCTGCTCGATAGGTTCAGTGGGTTGCGCTCCTTCCCGCCTCGGCGTGGCGGGAAGGAGCATGCTCGGTCGGGGAGAAAACTACTTGATCTGATCCATCGTGTAGTAACCACTTCCCACCAGGACATCCTCCCAGTTGGACGCGTCGACCGAAACCGGCTCAAGCAGATAAGACGGCACAACCTTGACGCCGTTGTCATAAGTCTCGGTGTCGTTGATCTCCGGCTCGCCTCCCTGCAACAGGGAGTCGACCATCCCGACGGTTACGCGGGCGAGTTCACGTGTGTCCTTGAAAACGGTCGAGTACTGCTCGCCAGCAAGGATCGACTTCACCGACGGAACCTCGGCGTCCTGGCCGGTTACGATAGGCATCTCCTGGTCGCCGGAGCCGTAGCCGACGCCTTTCAGCGAGGACAGGATACCGATCGACAGGCCGTCATAAGGCGACAGAACACCATGGAGTTGGGCGTCGGTGTAGTGCGCGGACAGCAGGTTATCCATGCGGGCCTGAGCGACCGCGCCGTCCCAGCGCAAGGTGCCGACCGTGTCCATGCCCATCTGGCCGGAGACGATGTTGATCTTGCCCTCGTCGATCAGCGGCTGAAGCACGCTCATCGCGCCGTTGTAGAAGAAGTAGGCGTTGTTGTCGTCCGGCGAGCCACCAAACAGTTCGACGTTCCAGGTCTCGACATCGGGGAACCGTTCCTTGAGACCGGCGACCAGCGAATTGGCCTGCTGAACGCCGACCTTAAAATTGTCGAAAGTGGCGTAGTAGTCGACATCCGGGCTGTCGCGGATCAGCCGGTCATAGGCGATGACCGGAATGCCGAGCGCCGCGGCGTTGGCAAGCGCGTTCGATAGCGTCGTGCCGTCGATGGCGGCGATCACAAGCGCATCGACCTCCTTCGTGATCATGTTCTCGATCTGCGCAAGCTGGTTCGGAATATCATCCTCGGCATATTGCAGATCTGCGCTGTAGCCGGCTTCCTCGAATTGCTTGACCATCGAATTGCCGTCCGAAATCCAGCGCGCGGACGATTTCGTCGGCATGGCGATGCCGATCGTGCCCTTGTCCTGTGCCAGCGCCGGAACGGCGAATGTAACCGCGCCAAAGGCAAGCGCGGTCAGCAGGGAAACCAGTTTCCTCATGAATTCCTCCCAGAAAAGCGACGTCGCCGTCAGCAATTCCTCCTCGCTGACGATCCGGTGACAGGCGCCCGTTTAGACGCTGCCGGGACGGTAATCCGGCGCCTTGTTGCGCTTCAAATAATTAGATTGACAATCTGCATATCAAAATTGGTATGTGCATCATGCAGAATCTCGCAAACCGACTGCAGTTGCGTGACTTCCGGCTGGTGCAGGCCATCGCCGATACCGGGCAGTTGGCGCTCGCCGCCGAGCGGCTGGCGGTGACGCAGCCCGCCGCATCGCGACTGCTGGCCCGGTTGGAAAGCGTGATCGGTGCGCCGCTTTTCATCCGGCATCCCAAGGGGATGACGCCGACGCCCATCGGCGAAACGCTGGCGCGCAACGCGAACAGCCTGCTGCGCAGCCTCGACCAGACGCTGAACGAGACCGGCGCGGCGGTATCCGGCCGCGCCGGGACGGTCAGGGTAGGGTCGGTGACCGGCGGCGCGGTCGGTTTCGTGGTTCCAGCCGTCCAGAACCTGAAGAAGATCACGTCCGGCGCCGACATCCATGTCGACGTGGCGCCGAGCGACGTGCTGATCAACGGGTTGCTTCATGGCGAATACGACTTTGTCCTGTCGCGCATTCCGGCGGGAACCGACCCGCGCCAGTTCTCGGTGAAGCGGGGCCGCGTTGAGGTCATCCGCATCCTGGTCCGCCGGGACCACCCGCTGACCCGTTTCGGCCCGTTGAAGCCGAAGTATCTGGAAGGATGGGAGTGGGTCATCCAGGCGCCCCACACACCGATGCGCCAGGCGGTTGAAGAGGTTTTCTACTCGTCTGGAATTTCGCTGCCCTCGGAGATCGTCAACACCACATCCTTGCTGGTGATGATCGGATATCTCGCCTCCACCGACGCCATCGCGCCGATCACGCGAGAGGTGGCCGATCTCGTTGCCCCCGACGGGTCGGAAGGCCGATTCGTCGCCCTCGATCTCGAGGAGCCGATCATCATCAACCCCTATCACCTGATCTCGCTAAAGACCCACACTCTGAGCCCGCTGGCAATCCGGCTGCGCGATCTCATATTCGAAGGGTTCTCGACCTCCTGACAGGCGTGACGCGAGCCCAATCTCTCCATGACACGGTTTTGAGCATGTGACGCCCCGCACACGGTTATGGTTAATGAACGGCTAATCTGTGGACGTGTTCAAAACGGCCGATGCGGCCATGAACAAGGAGAGACACAATGCAGGCCAAACCATTTTCCCGCCGTGTCATGGCATCGCTGTTCGTCTCGGTCGTCGGCCTCGGGTATTCCGTCATGGTTGCCGGAGCAGGCGTCGATCTCGTCGCAGAGAGCTTCGCCGGAATTATCGTCGACCTCCTGATCTCTGCATAATTCCGGCCCGACCGTATCGCCGGTTCACATTAGTTTCCCGACGGGCTGTCGCCGAGATGGCGAGCAAAGAAAATTGCCCACGGTCTCCGGCGAGGCTTGCCGCTTTCGTTCGAGGGCGAAACGGCCCGATCCAAACAGTATTTTCGACGTGTGATGGACCGCACATCCTTATGGTTAACGGGGGGCTAATCTCCAAGCATGTTCACGAGGCGCCAACGGCGCGGAACCGAGGAGAAAGAAAATGGTCGTCAATCAACTCCCCCGTCTGATCCTGGCAGTCATGTTCCTCTCGCTCGCCGGCATCGGCTATTCCGCAAAGATGAGCCAGACCAACGTCACGTTCACCGCCGAAGCATTCTCCGGCACGACGTTCGATCTTTCGTAAGCCCAGGAGACCAGACACCGGCCGGCCGCGGCCTTTCTCCGAAGCGCGACCGCAAAGCCCGAATCAAGACCTCTCCAGAAAGGGGCTGAAATGTTCGGGAAAAGCTCGAGCCAGAAAATTCCTGACAAGCCGTTTCGCGTCATCGCCTGAAAACATGTCCGGGTAAATAAGGATGTTGAGGAAGAATCCGTCATAGAGCGCTTCCAGATTGCGCATAACCGAGTCGGGATCGACGGATTCGTATTTTCCCTGTTCGCGGATCGCGCGACACAAACCTACAGAAACCTCCCAGCGCTCGGCATCGATGTCCTTCACCAGTTCGCGATAGGTATCGCGATGTGCCGGTTCTCCGAAGAAGCCAAACCATACGGCCAGTTTGCGCGGATTGCATATCTTCGCGTGGAAATGCGCATCTACGATTGCGAGCAGTTTCTCCGCCGATGACAGGGAGCTATCGGCGAGTTGCGCCTTCCACAAGTCGTGATGTTCCTCTGCAAGGAAGCGCAGCGTCTCGCAAAGCATGTTCTTCTTGCTCTGGAAATGGAAGTTGGCGATCCCCTGCGACAAGCCCGCGATCCGTGTGACGGTGGACATGGTCGTGCCCGACAGGCCGTATTGAGCTATGGAATCGATGGTGGCGTCGATCAGTTGTGCGCGGCGCACTTCAGGCGGGGCGGTTCGTCCGGCGGTTGTCGCGCTGCCTCGCCGTTCGCGCGTTTTCTTGGCCATTTCCCACCCCTCAGGATTTCCGGACCATGCCAGAGTTCCTCAGGGCTGGATAGAGTACCGTAGCGTCATTGACTGAATGATTATTCAATGTTCTATACTCGCCTCTCGGGCAGCGGGCTCACGCGATTTGCGCTGGGGAATGTCATCGCAAACGCGGGTCGGTGTTATCCGAAATATATGGCGGCTGCGCATCCGAAGAAATGCGATGCCGCGATTTGGGCGGTCCAGATGTTCCATCACGCGAACCCTGGCCGCCGATTTTTTGTTTGCCCGGCCGCCGCCGGAAACAATTTGTGCGTCACATCATTTTGTGGAACCTTCGGAACCTGAAATAACAGGGGAATTCCCGATCGATGTCGATCAAGGCCGCCATCCACCATCTGACGCATTACCGCTACGACAGGCCCGTTTCGCTCGGTCCGCAGATTATCCGGTTGAGACCGGCGCCGCACAGCCGCACACGGGTCATCTCGCATTCGCTGAAGGTCACGCCATCCGAGCATTTCGTGAACCACCAGCAGGATCCCTATGGCAACTGGTTGGCGCGTTTCGTTTTTCCGAAACCGGTGACGGAGCTGAAGATCGAGGTCGATCTCGTCGCCGACATGACGGTCTACAATCCGTTCGATTTCTTCGTCGAGGAAAAGGCCGAGGAATATCCGTTCGAATATGACGAAGATCTGAAGCCGGACCTCGTCATCTACCGGACGCCGGAGCCGGCAGGGCCGCTGCTGAACGACTTTCTCGCGACCATCGACCGGTCGAACCAGCGCACGGTCGACATGGTGGTCAATCTGAACACGCGGCTGTCGCAGCATGTCGATTACATCATCCGCATGGAACCGGGCGTCCAGACGCCGGAAGAGACGCTGCAGATCGGCAAGGGTTCCTGCCGCGACACGTCGTGGCTTCTGGTGCAGATCCTGCGTCATCTCGGGCTCGCCGCGCGCTTCGTTTCCGGCTACCTGATCCAGCTGAAGCCGGACATCGTCTCGCTAGACGGGCCGCCCGGCACCGATCACGATTTCACCGACCTGCATGCATGGGCGGAGGTTTATATTCCCGGCGCCGGCTGGATCGGGCTCGACCCGACGTCGGGGTTGCTGACAGGCGAAAGCCATATCCCGCTTGCCGCGACGCCGCATTACCGCAACGCCGCGCCGATTTCCGGCACGGCGACCTTCGCCAATGTCGATTTCGCCTTCGACATGAAGGTAACGCGAACAGCGGAACATCCGCGCATCACCAAGCCTTTTTCCGACGAAGCCTGGACGGCGCTCGATGAATTGGGACGCAAGGTGGACGCCTCACTGGCGGCGGGCGACGTGCGACTGACAATGGGCGGCGAGCCGACCTTCGTTTCGATCGACGATTTCGAATCCGCCGAATGGAACACGGATGCCGTCGGCCCGCAAAAACGCGAACTCGCCGACAAGCTGATCCGGCGGCTGCGCGACCGGTTCGCGCCTGGCGGCTTCCTGCATTACGGACAGGGCAAATGGTATCCGGGCGAGACGCTGCCGCGCTGGACTTTCTCGCTCTACTGGCGGCGCGACGGCAAGCCGATCTGGCAGGACGCCTCGCTGATCGCCGAGGAAGGAAAGGATACTGGCGTCGACGCCGACAAGGCGAGCGCGTTGCTTGGCGCGATTGCGGAGGAACTGGGCGTCGAGCCGGACTATGTCGCGCCGGCCTATGAGGATCCGGCGGAATGGATCATCAAGGAAGGCAATCTGCCGGACAATGTGACGCCGGAGAACTCGAAACTGAAGGATCCGGAGGAACGACACCGGCTTGCCAAGGTGTTCGCGCGCGGCTTGAACGAACCGTCGGGCTTCGTGCTGCCGATCCAGAGCTGGCAGTCGAAAGCATCCGGCACGCGGTGGCGGTCGGAACGCTGGAAAACGCGGCGGGGCAAGATCTTCCTCGTTCCCGGCGACAGCCCGGTCGGCTACCGTTTGCCGCTCGGCTCGCTTCCCTATGTGCCGCCATCCTCCTATCCCTATGTGAATATCGCCGATCCGACGGAACCGCGCGGTCCTCTGCCGGATTTTGCAGCGTCAGACGCCATCGCGGCCGAACAGGGCGGACATCAGCAGCCTGTCGCCTCGTTCACGCCGGGCGGCAGCGTGCAGAACGTCATTGAACAGGAACTCGGTGAACTGGGCGGCGCGGTCCGCACGGCGCTGTCCGTCGAGGCCCGGGACGGTCGGCTCTGCGTTTTCATGCCGCCGGTTGAACGTATCGAGGATTACCTGGAGCTGGTGCGTGCCGCGGAGAGTGCGGCGAAAAAGCTCGGCCTCACCGTGCATATCGAAGGCTACTCGCCGCCGACCGATCCGCGGATGAACGTTATCCGCGTCGCGCCCGACCCGGGTGTGATCGAGGTTAACATTCACCCTGCCGCGAGCTGGGAGGATTGCGTCGCGACGACAGAGATCATCTACGAAGAAGCGCGGCAGACACGCCTCGGCGCCGACAAATTCATGATCGACGGTCGTCATACCGGCACCGGCGGCGGCAACCATGTGGTGGTTGGCGGGGCGACGACGATGGACAGCCCCTTCCTGCGAAGGCCGGACCTGCTGCGCAGCCTGATCCTGCACTGGCAACGCCATCCGAGCCTGTCCTATCTTTTTTCCGGCCTGTTCATCGGTCCGACCAGCCAGGCGCCACGCATCGACGAGGCGCGCCACGACAGCCTCTACGAACTGGAAGTCGCGCTTTCGCAGATCCCGCATCCGGGGCAGGGCCAAGCTCCGCTGCCCTGGCTTACCGACCGGTTGCTGCGCAACATGCTGACGGACGTCACAGGCAACACGCATCGCGCCGAGATCTGCATCGACAAGCTCTATTCCCCCGACGGGCCGACCGGCCGGCTGGGGCTGGTCGAGTTTCGCGGCTTCGAGATGCCGCCCAATGCGCGCATGAGCCTGGCGCAGCAGGTGCTCATCCGCGCGATCATCGCGCGGCTGTGGCACAGCCCCGTCGGCGGCAATCTGACCCGCTGGGGTACGGTTTTGCATGACCGTTTCATGCTGCCGCATTTCGTCTGGGAGGATTTTCTCGACGTGCTGCGCGACCTCGGCCAGCACGGTTTCGACCTCCGGCCGGAGTGGTACGAGGCGCAGGCCGAGTTCCGCTTCCCCTTCTGCGGGGCCGTCGACTACGAGGGCGTGCATCTGGAAATCCGCCAGGCGCTCGAACCTTGGCACGTGCTTGGCGAGACCGGCGCGATCGGCGGCACAGTGCGCTACACAGACTCGTCGACGGAACGTCTGCAAGTGAAACTGGTGACCACCGATCCGGACCGCTACATCGTCACCTGCAACAAACGCAGTGTGCCGCTGATCAAGACCGGCACGGGCGGAATGGCCGTGGGCGCGGTGCGCTACAAGGCTTGGCAGCCCGCAATGGCGCTGCATCCGGTGCTGCCGGTCGATGCGCCGCTGACCTTCGATATCTTCGACACGTGGACCGGACGGGCGCTCGGCGGTTGCGTCTACCACGTCGCGCATCCGGGCGGGCGCAATTACGAAACGTTCCCGGTCAATGGCTACGAGGCCGACGCGCGACGGCTTGCGCGTTTCGAGGCCAACGGCCATAGTCCCGGCTCTTATGCGCCCCAGCCGGAAGCGCGCCATCCGGAGTTCCCGATGACGCTCGATTTGAGGCGCGCGCCGGGACTCTGACACGATGAACATGCAAGGCGAACCATTGCCGGACAGCCCGACAGGACGCCTGCTATCCGGCTACAGCCGCCTTGACGATGTACCCGACGAGCTGATCGGCGCCGACGGGCGAATCCGCCCGGTCTGGCACGATCTTATCCAGGCAATCGCCGCGATGTCGGAGGAAGAGCTTTCGGCGCGCATGGCGCGGGGCGACCAGTATCTGCGCGATGCCGGCGTCTTTTACCGCCATTACGGACCGCAGGACACGACCGAGCGCGACTGGCCCCTGTCGCACATGCCGCTTTTGATTGACGAAACCGAGTGGAACGTCATCGCCGACGGCCTGGTGCAGCGCGCCGATTTGCTGGAACGCATCATCGCCGACCTTTACGGGCCGAACAGCCTCGTCGCCGACGGGCACCTACCGGCGCCGCTGATCGCCAACAACAGGGAATGGTTGCGGCCGCTGGTCGGCGTGACGCCGCGATCCGGCCATTTCCTGCATTTCCTCGCATTCGACCTCGGCCGCGGGCCGGACGGGAACTGGTGGGTTCTCGGCGACCGCACCCAGGCCCCTTCCGGCGCCGGCTTCGCTCTGGAAAACCGCATCGCCACCTCGCGCATTTTCTCCGACACATACGGCCGCTCCAACGTCGAGCGGCTGGCCGGGTTCTTCCGCGATTTCCGCGACAGGCTGCTGGCGCTTCGCGAGAATGAAGAAGGCCGCGTCGGAATCCTGACGCCGGGACCGCTCAACGACACCTATTTCGAGCATGCCTATATAGCCCGCTATCTGGGCTTCATGCTGCTCGAGGGAGAGGACCTGACGGTGCGAAACGGCCGGCTGATGGTGCGCACCATAGACGGTCTGTCACCGGTCAGCGTGTTGTGGCGACGGCTAGATTCCGCCTGGGCCGATCCGCTGGAGCTCAACGACAACTCTCGGCTCGGCACGCCGGGCATGGTCGGCGCGGTCCGAAACGGCTCGGTGACGATGATCAACGCGCTTGGCTCCGGCGTGCTGGAAACGCGCGCCTTCCTCGCCTTCGTCCCGCGCATCTGCGAAGCGATGACCGGCGAGAGCCTGAAGATCCCGAATATCGCGACATGGTGGTGCGGACAGCCGCGCGAACGCGAACATGTGAAGGCCAACGCCCAGAAGATGACGATCGGCGACGCCTTCGCGACCCGCCTGCCTTTCGATCTCGACGACATCTCAGTCGTCGGCGGAACCGTGGGCGAGCATCGCAACGCGGTCGACAACTGGATCGACACAAGCGCGGCTCATCTCGTTGGTCAGGAAGTGGTTACGCTTTCGACCGCGCCAGCCTTTGTCGACGGTGCTCTGGCGCCGCGCCCGATGAGCCTGCGCGTCTTCCTCGCGCGGACAGCCGACGGCTGGCGGGTAATGCCGGGCGGTTTCGCGCGTATCGGGCGATCCGGCGACACCCCTGAACTCGCCATGCAGCGTGGCGGCTCGGTCGCCGATGTCTGGGTCGTGCGCAAGTCCGCGGTCGATCGTGAAACGACGCTTGCACCGTCCGCCGCGCCCTTCGTGCGAAACCAGCCGGGCGTATTGCCGAGCCGGGCCGCCGACAATCTCTACTGGCTCGGCCGTTACGTCGAACGGGCGGAGACCATGATCCGGCTCACGAGGGCCTATCATCTGCGTCTCGCGGAGACTGCCTGGCCCGACACGCCGCTGCTGAGCGATCTCGCCAACTATTTGAAGTTACTGGGCATCGAGCCCGAGGATGCGATACCGGAGGGCATTTCCGCGGCGATCGCCTCGGCATCGGCATCGGCCGGGCATGTTCGCGACCGGTTTTCGCTGGATGGCTGGCTGGCGCTTTCCGACATCGAGAAGACGATTCGCAACATGGCGCGAACGGCGACGCCCGGCGACGACATGGCGCGCGCCATGGGGGTTCTCCTGCGCAAGCTTTCGGGCTTTTCGGGCCTCGTTCACGAGAACATGTATCGTTTCAACGGCTGGCGCTTCCTGAGCATAGGCCGTTCGCTCGAACGGGCGATCGCGATCACTTATGTGCTGGCGCGCTTCGCCGATCCGGACGCTCCGGAGGGCGCGCTCGATCTCGCCGTCGAGGTTGGCGACAGCGCCATGTCCCATCGCCGGCGCTATGCGGTCGCCACCAATCGCGAGACGGTGATAGACCTGCTGGCGCTCGACCCGCTCAATCCCCGTTCCGTCGTTCACCAGTTCGACAAGCTGCAGGAGCATTTCGGCTTTTTGCCGGGCGCGGAGCGCCACCGGCCGACAACGGAATTGCAGCGCGCCATGCTGAAGACGCATGCGGCGCTTTCGGTCCACACCGCCGGCAGCCTCGACACCGCCGCGCTTCTCAATCTGGGTGCGGAGATCGGTCAATTGTCCGAAGAAATCCGCAAGGCCTATTTCCGGTAAATCGGCGGCATGCTCTACGACATCCTGTTGAAGATCGAGTACGACTATCCGGATACGGCCGAAGCCGGCCGCCATATGGTGCGGATCATGCCGGCGGATCTACCCGGCGAGCAACGCGCCATTGCCGCGACCATGACCGTAACGCCGAAGCCGCAGGAGTGGATCGACCGGGTCGACTTCTTCGGCAATCGTTTCTCCGAATTGCTGTTCGACCAGCCGCATGACGTGGTATCCTTCGAGGCGAAGGCGCGGGTCGAGAGGGTCGCGCCGGGCTCGCGCTTCGACATGTCGCCACCGCTTGCGGGTCTAGCGCAGGAAATCGAAGCCTATCGCGGAGTCGACGCCTGGTCCCCGCATCATTTCACGGGCGCCTCGACGCTTGTGCCGATCGACGGCGGGACGACGGACTATGCCAGCGCCCATGTCCGGGACGGCGCCAGCACGATGGAGATCGTTTCGGCGATCAACCTCGCGATCAATCGCGACATGACATTCGATCCCGAAGCGACGACCGTGGATACGCCGATGCTGGAGGCCTTCCAGCGACGCCACGGGGTTTGCCAGGACTTCTCTCATATCATGATCGCCTGCCTTCGAGGCATCGGCATTCCGGCCGGCTATGTCAGTGGCTATCTGCGGACGATTCCGCCACCCGGCCGGCCGCGGCTCGAAGGCGCCGACGCGATGCATGCCTGGGTGAGGGCCTGGTGCGGCGGCGAAATGGGCTGGGTCGAATTCGACCCGACAAACGCAACCATGGCCGGGGAGGATCACGTGGTCATTGCGCGGGCCCGCGATTATTTTGATATAGCGCCGGTGAAAGGCGTGATGCGGTCCGCCGGTGCGCACACCAGCACCCAATCCGTAGATGTCGTGCCGGTCGGGTAACCCCTCTCCAGTCCCGTATGCCACCGGGGGTTGACCGTCGCTGGATGCGCCGCACCTGATCCGTAGCCACGGGCAAAGGCGGATATTTCTGTCCCGCAATCTCAGCTACGAGTAAAAACACCGCCATATTCCGGTTTGTAAACGCCTATCACATTTATAACGGCTCCAAATGGAATCTATCCCGCCATTAAGACTCTTTCCATGAATCCCTCATATTATTTTTAGTATGAAAATACTTGCTTTTGTTCCATTGCTGCTTGTCGGATGTGTCGCGATCGATGAAGTCGCGCTGAAAGGCCGATATTCTGAAGCGGTCATGACGCAGTCCGACCACTGGGGCGGAGAGGTGAGCCGGGACATAAGGCACTGGATTTCGAGGAATCTGGGCGGGCGCTAAAATCATCGGTTGCATCAGGGCGGATTTTCGGTGTCCCGCCATTCGCGGGCGACTTATGGCCGCGTTCCGAGGTTATTAACCGAATTCAGCGATCCTTTACGCATCATCGGGGGACAATGGACGATGGTCTGGCTTTTGGGATTTGCGGTATTTGCGTTCGTTTCAGGTTGTGGTGTTTCCCTGCTGCTTTTGCGCCGGGATCCCTACTGAAATCCTTTTCGAACTCCGGCCGCCGAAAAGCGCGCTAACAGTGTTTTGATTGGGCGTTGTGCGCGGCCGCGTATAAAATCGCGGCAGGAGGACAAGCACATGCTCGATCGCAGGCAATTCACGCTTCTGCTGGCGGCATCTACGGCGAGCGCGACGGCTTTTTCGGCAATCGCCGCCGAGATCGGGGATGACGGGCTTCATGTGCAGCCCTGGTTCATGCAGACCTTCCTCGATCTCGCCGAGGACAAGGCCGAAGCCGAGGCCGCCGGCAAGCATTTCGCGATCGTGTTCGAGCAGCGCGGCTGTCCCTATTGCAAGGAAATGCACGAGGTCAACTTTGCGAGGCCGGAAATCGCCGATTACGTTTCGTCCAATTTCGGCATGCTGCAATTGAACTTGTGGGGGTCGCGCGCGGTCACCGATTTCGACGGCGAAGAACTTGAGGAGCGCGACCTGGCGCGTAAATGGAATGTCCATTTCACGCCGACCATCGTGTTCTTCGGTCCGGGCGGCGACGCCGAAGTGATCCGCATGCCAGGCTATTTCAAGCCGTTTCACTTCATCTCGATGTTCGAATATGTGGCCAGCGACCATTATGCAGGAGAAGGCTTCCAGCGGTTCCTGCAAGCCCGGTTCGACCGGCTTGAGGAGGAAGGCAGGAAGCCGGATCTCTGGTAGCGGTCGAGCGGCATCAGGCTCTTGCGAAAGAGCAGCCCCTACCGATCAAGCCTGCCAAATCTTGTAGTGTATTCATACAGCGCCCAGGTGATGCCGTCGTCAATATAGAATAACCTTATATTAATTTGCGGCCACTTTTATTTTTAGTTTATCTTGGCTATCCACTACACTAATCTGTAGTTGAAAAAGCGATAATTATATTTGTGCTTCCCTTTTGGCCTCTGCGTATATTGGGAATGCAACACATGTTCAGGAAGTTCGGGTTTATTGCTACCACGTCTTTGATCGCGATCGGCGCTTCGGCGCTGCCGGACGATGCCGAGGCACAATCGCTGGTCGATGTCTGTACCGGCCTGAGTGTCGACATACCGGTCCTGACGCCGGTCGCCGAATCGACTTCGGGCCTGCTATCCGGCTTTCTCGATCCGGTGCTCAACGCGATCGTGGGGGACGTCAATACCAATATCGTGGACATCCTCAGCGGCCAGAATATCGGCGTTACCGTGCAAGACGAGGACAACAACCAGGTCCTGAGCACGGATGACTGCAATCTTGTTGCTGACGACGTCGTCATCGAGGAGGAGGCCGGCATCGCGATCGGCGGCGGAACGATCAGCGCGCTGGGTGGGATGTCCAATCCACTTGCCGCCGCGGGCGAGGTGAACTCGATCGCAATCGGCAACGATGCCTCGACCGATGCGGCGGCGACCAGCGCCATCGCGCTCGGTCTGCGCGGTTCGGTCGACGCGATCGACGGAGTCGCCATCGGGCGGGACACATCGGTTACTGCGGAAGGCGGCGTCGCCCTCGGGGCCGACTCGACCGCCAGCCGCACCGGCATGAATGGCGCGGCCGAAGACTTTAGCGGCACAGCGGTCACCTCGACCGCGGGGGCGGTTTCGGTCGGAACGGCGGGCGGGGAACGCCAGATCACCAACCTGGCCGGCGGCACCCAGGACACGGACGCGATCAATCTGCGCCAGCTGCGCGCGGTCGCCGACAATCTCGCCACGTCGATCGGCGGCGGCACAACATTCAATTCGACGACCGGGCTATTCACCGGACCGAATTTCACGATCCGAGGAACGATCTATACTGATGTCGGCAACGCGCTGGAGGCGCTCGATACGACGCTCGGCGTCATTTCGGCGAACAATACGAGCGGGTTCGCGGATGCGACATCGACCGGCGAAGATGCGCTTGCCACGGGCTACGGGTCGAGCGCCTCAGGCGACCAGGCTGCAGCCTACGGCACGAATGCGTCAGCCGGCGGAACCAATTCGACCGCAGTCGGTTATGGCGCGTCGGCCAGCCAGGCCAATACGACGGCAATCGGCTATGGCGCATCGACCAGCCGAGCCGGCCAGATGGCGTTCGGTACGGCGGCCAACAGCTATACGATGCCCGGTATCACCTCCCTGGCAAGCCGGGCGGCGCAATCCGGCCCGGTCGAGATCGTAACCTCCGATGCAAACGGCAATCTCGCCACGGTTTCCGCAGACGACCTCCTGGGCGACATCATCAATCTTTACGAGGACGTCGATGTCACGGATCTGCGTCGGCTGATCAACGAGGTCCAGTCGGAGTCGCGCCAAGGGATCGCAGCGGCAATGGCAATGGCGCAGGCGCCGATGCCCTCCGCGCCCGGCCGGACGACCTGGGCCGCCAATATGGCTATCTACAAGGGCGAGTGGGCATCGGGCTTCGCGATGGCGCACCGGCTTCCGACCAGCGTGCCGGTCAGCGTCCATGCCGCGCTCAGCCTGACTGCTTCCGGCGTACCGGGAGCGCGCGCAGGTTTCGCGGGCGAATTCTGAAGCAAGTCACGCAGGGCGGGATCCACGGTCAGAACGGGCCGAGCCAGCCCTGCTGGATTGCGTTGACGACAGCGTGAAGCTTGTTGCGCGCGCCCATCTTCCTTTGCGCATTGGAGAGATGATAATTGACGGTATGCGACGTGATGCCGATCTTTCGGCTGGTTTCCGATACATTCATCCCGCGGGCCGCCGCCTTCAAACATTCGACTTCGCGGTCGCTGAGCGGGTTTTCGCGCCTCTTCATGTCGTCGACGATGTGCATGAGCCGCTCGAAAGCGTGTTCGGCGACATAGTTGAGATGCATGACCTCGCTGTCTTCGACGATGTCACGCGGACCGCTGAAGGAAACGGCGCCGGTCTTGCCATTGCTACTTCGCGTCGGCAGATGAACGACGGCGTCATAGCCTCTGGCCAAGAGATACTCGGCCAGTTCCCGGTTATTCGTATCCTCGCCATTCGCGAGCGTGTCGCGCAGCGAAACGCTCTTGGGCAACACGGATGCACGCAGGTCCATGACGAACGACCAATGATAGAAGTCGCTTTCCATCGCCCTCTGGATCAGTTCGCTATCCCAATTGGTGAGGACCACCCGGTCATCGAGATCCGTCAGGCCATCAGCAGGGGCCACAAAAACCACAAACCGGTCCAGTCCGAAACTGGGCATGAAAAGCTTGAGCGCCTTGAAAATATCATATCCACTGAGAGATTCCCTGATCTGCGCGACAGCCTGCATGGAATCAGCTGAGATCCTGCTCAGATCACTGTTATTATCCACTATGTTCCCCCCCCCCTTGGCTTCGATAACGCAAATTGCGCCTCGTTGCCCCGGTCCGGAAACTTTAAAACATGTCCGGAACTTAATAATACATTCAAGATACACATTTGAAAAAATAAAAATAAATGCAATTCATGATAGCGATATATCGCTATTGAAACTCTTAGGAACTGCAGTCCCGCAGCCACGATCACAAGGGCCAGACGAGCGGGATCACCACCATAGCCGCCGCGAATGTCGTCAGATCCATGACGAATCCGAGCCGGAGGAAATCGACGAAGCGGTATCCGCCGGCGTTGTAGACCAGCGTGTTGGTCTGATAGCCGATAGGCGTCATGAAACTCGCCGAGGCAGCGATCATCACTGCAACGACGAAGGGGCGAGGATCCAGGCCCAGCGTCACGGCTAGGCCGGCGGCGACCGGCGTCACGATGACGGCCACTGCGTTGTTGGTGACGATCTCTGTCAGAACGGTCGCCAGCACATAGACCGCGGCGAGCGCGACAAGTGGCGAAAGCGCCGAAAGCCGGGGAGCAGCAGCATCGACGAGGATTGTCACCAGCCCCGTCTTGTCCATGGCGACCCCGATCGAAAGCATCGCGAAGATCAGTCCGAGGATGCGCCAGTCCACCGATTGCACGGCTTCATCGACCTCGACGCAACGCAATGTCAGCACCAGCACCGCGCCGATCAGCGCCAGGGACGCGATGGGCATCAGGCCGAGCGCGGCGCCGACAACGACCCCGCCGGTGATGGTGAGCGCGATCGGTGCCTTGTTGCGACGAAATCCGCGCGCACTCGGTTGGGCGACATTGACGAGGTTGTTGTCTTCGGCGAAGCGGGCCAAATCCTCGGGCGCTCCCTCGACCAGCAACGTGTCGCCGACCGTCAGCGGCGTGGTCTCGAAACTGTCGGCCATGTTCATGCCGCCGCGATGCAGGGCCATCGGGTAGACGCCATAGCGCCGCCACAGGCGCAAATGACGCAACGTCCGGCCGAGTACGCGGGCGCCCGGGCCGATCAGGATCTCGACCACTTCGGACGATCTGGCCGCGGTCTGGTGAATACGGTTCGCCGCGCCGAGGGTGACGCCGCCCTCCTCCTTCATCGACAGGATCTCGGCGACCGGAGTGCGCAACACGACGATGTCGCCAGGTTCAAGCATGGTCTCGTCGAGTTCTCGGCGGAGCGAGACATTGGCGCGGATAACATCGACCAGGCGGCGATCCGGCCGGTTGAAGGCGCTGATCGCTCGCACCAGCGTGCCGACATGAGGCGAATTCTCGTCGATCACGGCCTGAACGATGAATTTACGATCGGAGGACGCGGACGTGACGCTGGAGACAGTTTCACGGTCCGGCAGGAGCCGCCGTCCGAGCATGACCGTGCCGATGCCGAGCAATGTGATCACGATGCCGACCGGAGCGATTTCGAAAATATGGAACGGCTCAAGACCGAGATCGCGGGCGACGCCGTCGACCAGAAGGTTGGTCGAGGTGCCGATCAGCGTACAGGTGCCGCCGAGGATCGCCGCGTAGGAGAGCGGTATCAGGATGCGGGACGGCGCTTCGCCCATTTCGCGCGCCATGGAGGTGGCGACAGGTATCATCAGCATGACGAGCGGCGTGTTGTTCATGAAGGCCGAAGCCACCGCCACGGCCACGAGGAACGATGCATAGGCGACGCCGGGCGAGGTCCGCGCCCGCGCCGTGACGATACCGGCGAAACGCTCGACCGCGCCGGTGCGGATCAGCGCCGCGGAGAGGACGAACATCGCGCCGATCGTCGCTGGCGCGCTGGACGACAACACGCCGAGCACGTCGGACATGTCGAGGATGCCGGTCACCAGCAGCGCCGAGACGGCCAACCCGGCAGTTATTTCCGGCGGCCGCCACTCGCTTACAAAGGCGATCAGCATCGCGACGATGACGAGCGCAACAAATGCGGGCGCGAACGCCCCATAGTCCATCAGGTCAAGCAAGTTTTCAGGTGCCTCGGCTTACCAGTGCGGCGGCTTGGTTACGGGGATATCGGATTGTACACGGTCCTCGATCGTCCTGAACCGCTCGACGAGTGCCTCGACCAGCCGCTCGAGACGGTCGATATCCTTGCTCTGGCGGATGATGGTTTCGTTCAAATCCTCAATGACGCGCACCTGATGGGCGGCGAGGATTTCCAGTTCGTCCAGGCGGTCGGCGTCGCTCTTCGCCATGCGCGTCTCCCTGCGATCGCCGACCATGTTATCGCTCAAGCCCGGTCTCGGGAAGATACAAGAATTCCATAATGGGCCGGATGCGAGAACGTGCCGCATTTCGCGGCTGGAATCGGCGCAAAGCCGTGCTAGGTTCGCCGCAACGCAAGAAAGCCGGATGCGGGCGGCCCGCATCAAGGCCGGCAGCGGCGGTCGGACAACGCCGGGACATGACGGGATGACACTGGACGAACTCTTTTCGGCCGCGCGCGAGGCCATGGCGAAATCGCATTCGCCCTATTCGAAATTTCCGGTCGGCGCGGCGATCCTTACCGAAGACGGACAGGTTTTCGCCGGCGCCAACATGGAAGTGGTCGCCTTTCCGGAAGGCTGGTGCGCCGAGACCAGCGCGCTTGCCCATTATGTCATGGGCGGCGGCGGCCAGATCACCGATATCTGCGTTACTGCGGAGCGGCTGGACGAGTGTACCCCCTGCGGCGGCTGCCGCCAGAGATTGGCCGAGTTTGCGCCGGCCGATGCCCGCCTCCATCTGACCGACCAGAAGGGTATTACCAAGACGATGACCATGGCGGAAATCCTGCCGCTCGGCTTCAAGACGGAGATTCTATCGAAATGAAGACGGCGAGCGACATCATCATCGAGGCGCTGAACGGCCTCGCGCCACGGGTTGCGCTGGTGCTGGGTTCAGGCCTCGGCGGGCTGGTCGAGGCCGTCGAGAACGCCGTCCATGTACCCTATTCAGAACTCGCCGGATTTCCGGAGAGCGGTGTCAGCGGCCATGCCGGCGAGGTGGTCGCCGGAACGCTTGGCGGCACGCCCGTGCTGCTGCTGTCGGGACGCGTGCATTATTACGAAAAGGGCGATGCCGCCGCGATGCGGCCGGTGCTCGAAGTGCTCAAAGGCCTTGGCATTGAAAAACTGATCCTGACCAATGCGGCGGGTTCGCTGCGCGAGGAGTTGCCGCCGGGCTCTGTCATGCTGATCGAGGATCACATCAATTTCTCCGGCACCAACCCGCTGATCGGCGAGGAGACCGACGGGCGCTTCGTTGGCCTGACCAACGCCTATGACGCGGATCTGCGCGCCCGGATTGAAAAGGCGGCAAAGGACGAGAGCATCACGATCGGCCATGGCGTCTATATGTGGTTTTCCGGGCCATCCTTCGAAACACCGGCGGAAATCCGCATGGCGCGAACCATGGGCGCGGACGCTGTCGGCATGTCGACCGTGCCGGAAGTCATTCTCGGCCGGTTCCTCGGCCTGTCCTGCGCCGCGTGTTCGGTGATCACCAATTTCGCGGCCGGCATGACCGGCGGGGAACTGTCGCACACCGAGACCAAGGACATGGCGCCGATCGGCGGCAAGAAGCTGCAGGCGATCCTGACGCGCGCCATCGGAGAGATGTCATGAGCGGCAAGCAAGCGGCGGCCGAGACCGCGGCGAAGCCGGCAACGGGATCGCAATTGATCTCGCTTGCCGCCGCGCACAAGCGCAATTCGGGGACACCGTTCCGGCCAGAGCTATTCGAGGCCATGTCGGTCAATTTGTCGGCCACCGAAAGGCGGGTCTCGACGCTGACGACGCGGCGCACCGTCAAGAAGGAATGGCAGGCGGCCTGGTTGGTGCGCGCCATCGAATGCATCGACCTGACGACGCTTGCCGGCGACGACACACCCGGCCGCGTCGAACGGCTCTGCGCCAAGGCGCGGCATCCGTTGCGGGCCGATCTCGTCAAGGCGCTGGGACTGGAAGGCCGCCGGCTGACCACCGGAGCCGTCTGCGTCTATCCGGAAATGGTGGCGCCTGCGGTCAAGGCGTTGGAGGGATCGGGGGTTCCTGTCGCGTCCGTGGCAACCGGTTTTCCGGCCGGACTGACGCCGATGCGCGACCGGCTCGCAGAAATCCGCTATGCGGTCGAGCAAGGGGCCGACGAGATCGACATCGTGATTTCGCGCCGGCATGTGCTGACCGGCAACTGGATGGCGCTCTACGACGAAATCCGCGAGATGCGCGAGGCCTGTGGCGAGGCTCATATGAAGGCGATCCTGGCGACCGGCGAGCTTAAGACGCTCTCCAATGTCTACAAGGCGTCGATGGTTTCGATGATGGCGGGCGCGGATTTCGTCAAGACATCGACCGGCATGGAAGCGGTCAATGCGACGCTGCCGGTCAGCCTCGTCATGGTGCGCTCGGTGCGCGATTTCCTGGAAGCGACCGGCAATGTCTGCGGCTTCAAGCCGGCCGGCGGCATCCGCACCGCCAAGGATGCAATCGCCTGGCTGATCCTGATGAAGGAGGAATTGGGCAATCCGTGGCTCAAGCCCGACCTCTTCCGCTTCGGCGCAAGCTCTCTGCTCGGCGATATCGAGCGGCAGATCGAGCATCACGTCACCGGCCGCTACTCGTCGGCCGACCGGCACGGCATCGCCTGAGGAACGCAATGAACGACATCAGCAACATTTTCGACACGATGGAATACGGGCCGGCGCCGGAGGATTCGAAGGATGTCCGCGCTTGGCTGAAGGCTCAGAAGAGCGGATTCGGCCACTTCATCGGCGGCGCGTTTACCAAGCCGGAAAAGGGCGCCACCTTCGCGGTCGCCAACCCCGCCGATGGTGAAAAGCTCGCCGATGTGGCGCTTGGTACGGCGAAGGACGTGGACGAGGCGGTGGCCGCCGCCGGCAAGGCGCTGAAGAAGTGGCAGGCGCTATCTTGCAACCAGCGCGCCCGACATCTTTATGCGCTGGCGCGCCATGTCCAGAAACATTCCCGCTTCCTAGCCGTGCTCGAGACGCTCGACAACGGCAAGACGATCCGCGAAACGCGCGACATCGACATCCCGCTGGTCGCCCGGCATTTCTACCACCATGCCGGCTGGGCTGAGCTGCGGGACCGGTCGTTTCCGGGATATGAGGCCGCCGGCGTTTGCGGGCAGATCATTCCGTGGAACTTCCCACTGCTGATGCTGTCCTGGAAGGTCGCGCCGGCGCTCGCCGCCGGCTGCACGGTGGTGCTGAAATCGGCGGAGCACACGCCGCTGACGGCGATTGCGTTTGCGGAGATCTGCGCCGAGGCGGGGCTTCCGGCCGGCGTTTTCAATCTCATCAATGGCGACGCGGAAGCGGGATCGGCAATCGCCGGTCACCCCGACATCACCAAGCTGGCCTTTACCGGCTCGACCGAGGTGGGGCGCATCCTACGCCGTCAGACGGCCGGATCGGGCAAGAAGCTGTCGCTGGAACTGGGCGGAAAGTCGCCCTTCATCGTTTTCGAGAACGCAGATCTGGACGCGGCTGTCGAGGGCGTGGTCGACGCGATCTGGTTCAACCAAGGCGAAGTCTGCTGCGCCGGCTCGCGGGCATTGGTGCAGGAGGGCATCGCCGACCGCTTCCACGAGAAGCTGAAGGCGCGCATGGAAAAGCTGCGCGTCGGCGATCCGCTCGACAAGTCGATGGACATGGGCGCGGTCGTCGCGCCGGTTCAGGTCGAACAGATTACGGCCAAGGTGCAGGCCGGCGTCGCCGAAGGCGCCGAGATGTGGCAGCCGAGCTGGGCCGGCAAGTTCGCAAGCGCCAATGAGGGCTGCTTCTATCCCCCGACTCTCTTCACCCATGTCTCCCCGGCTTCTTCGCTGGCGCAGGAGGAAGTGTTCGGGCCGGTGCTCGCTTCCATGACCTTCCGGACGCCGGGAGAAGCAGTGCAGCTTGCCAACAATTCCCGTTACGGGCTCGCGGCTTCGATCTGGTCGCAGAATCTCGACGAAGCTTTCGACACGGCGCGAAAGGTGAAATCCGGCGTGGTGTGGATCAACTCGACCAACCTGTTCGACGCGGCGGCCGGTTTTGGCGGCTACAAGGAGAGCGGCTACGGGCGCGAAGGCGGCCGCGAAGGCATGATGGAATATCTGGTACCGGCCTGGCAGAAGAAGGCCAAGGCGCTGCCGGAGAGCGAAGCATTGCTAGCCCCGACGCCTGCTCCGGGCGGCGAAGGCGGAGGTCTCGACCGGACGGTGAAGCTCTATATCGGCGGCAAGCAGGCGCGGCCCGATTCCGGCTATTCCTACCCGGTCACGGGGAAAGGAGGGAAACATCTCGCGGAAGTCGGCCTCGGCAACCGCAAGGACATCCGTAACGCCGTCGAGGCCGCGCACAAGGCCTCCGGCTGGAGCGGGATGACAGGCCATGCACGGGCGCAGGTACTCTATTTCCTCGCCGAGAATCTGGAGCTTCGCGCAAGGGAATTCGCCGAGCGACTGGGCGAGGCCGGCGCTTCTTCCCATGCGGCGAAGCGCGAGGTCGAGGCCTCGGTTTCCCGGATCATGTTCTACGCTGCTTGGGCGGACAAATATGACGGCGCGGTCCGCGCGCCCGCTTCGCGCATGCTGTCGCTGGCGCTCAACGAGCCGTGGGACGTGATGGGCATTTCCTGTCCGGACGAAGCGCCGCTGCTGGCCTTCATCTCGCTGGTCATGCCGGCGATCTCGATGGGTAATCGTGTCGTCGTCACGCCGTCACCGACACAGCCTTTGGCGGCCTGCGACCTCTACCAGGTTCTCGACACGTCCGACGTTCCTGGCGGCGTGATCAATATCGTCACCGGCGATCGCGATACGCTTGCCGACACAATGGCGAAACACGACGACATCGCGGCGCTCTGGTATTTCGGCGGCGCGAAGGGCACGGAAATGGCGGAGCGCGAATCGGCCGGCAATCTGAAGCCTGTCTGGGCGAATAACGGCAAAGCGCGCGACTGGCACGACACCGAGCAGGGCGAAGGCGAGGAGTTCCTCTTCCGGGCGACCCGTATCAAGACGATCTGGACGCCGTTCGGCGTTTGACCGCGAGAGGATCTTCCATGCTGGCCCAAGAGTTCATTCGCGCCAAGCGCGACGGCGGCGACCTTTCGCCCGAGGCAATCGGCGAATTCGTCGCCGGCATCACCGATGGTTCGGTGACAGACGCGCAGATCTCCGCCTTCGCCATGGCCGTGTTCTTCAACGGGCTATCGGCAGACGAGACCGTTGCGCTGACGCTATCCATGCGCGATTCCGGCGATGTTCTCGACTGGTCCGGCATCGACAAACCGATCTGCGACAAGCATTCGACTGGCGGCGTCGGCGACAATGTATCGCTGATGCTGGCACCCATCGCCGCGGCCTGCGGGCTGGCGGTTCCGATGATTTCCGGACGCGGTCTCGGCCATACCGGGGGCACGCTCGACAAGATGGATTCCATTCCCGGCTACACGACGCAGCCGGACAATGCGCTGTTTCGAAAGACCGTCGAGGAGGCGGGTTGCGCGATCATCGGACAGACCGCCGATCTTGCGCCTGCCGACAAGCGTTTCTACGGCGTGCGCGACGTGACCGCGACCGTCGAGAGCATCCATCTCATCACCGCATCGATCCTGTCGAAGAAGCTCGCTGCCGGTTTGCAGTCGCTGGTGCTCGACGTAAAATTCGGCAATGGCGCCTTCATGGCCGACTATGACAAGGCGCGCACGCTGGCGACGACGCTGGTGAAGGTCGCAAACGGCGCGGGTACGCGCACGATGGCGCTGATGACCGACATGAACCAGCCGCTGGCTTCGGCCGCCGGCAATGCAGTGGAAGTGCGAAACGCCGTGGAGTTTCTGGCGGGAGCGCATCGCGATCCGCGCCTCGAATCGGTGACGCTGGCGCTTGCCGCCGAGATGCTGGTCGTCTCCGAATTGGACGATTCGCCGGCGACCGCGCTTGGGCGCGCCCGTGAAGCGCTCGACAGCGGGCGCGCGGCGGAAGTCTTCGGCAGGATGGTGCAGGTATTGGGCGGGCCGACGGATTTCGTCGAGCGCCACGACGATTATCTGGAAAAGGCTCCGTTGAACGCGGTGGTCGAGGCTCCCAAAGGCGGCAATGTTCACGGCATCTCGACGCGCGATATCGGCATCGCCGTGGTCGAGCTCGGCGGCGGGCGGCGGCGTCCGGAGGATGTGATCGACCACGCGGTCGGCGTTACCGGGCTGGTCGATATCGGCGTGAAGCTGGAAAAGGGCGACGCGATCGCGACGATCCATGCGCGGGACGACAGGGCGCTGGAGGCAGCGCGAAAACGAGTGCTGGCTGCTTACGAGATCGCGGAAAATGCGCCGGACGTGGCCGAACCCATCGCCGAACGCATTCTCGGCTGATCGACAGGAGACGAGCCGCTCTCTCGTTGAAACGCGTCTTGCGCGGCTTTAAGCTGCCGTGCATCAGATGATGAAATGCCGGCAGGCGCTATTTCCAGGGGCGGAGCATGCGCAAAACAGGTTCGATCTTGGCAGTGGGTTTTCTGCTGGCCGTCATGCCCTTTGCCGGCAAAGGAACAGCGGCCGCCCAGGACGATGCATTGCCACCGATCCTCGACGAGCAGGGCAATCCGGCGCCGGGCTCGGTCGTTGCGTTGCAGAAGATCAATCTCGGCGGCGTCGGCCAGTGGATCCTGATCCGCGGCCGCGACGAGACCAAGCCGGTGCTGCTCGTCCTGCACGGCGGGCCGGGCGAGACGATGATGCCGTGGGTAGACCTGTTCCAACGCCGCGAACTCGAAGAGAATTTCGTCGTGGTCCACTGGGACCAGCGCAATGCCGGCAAGTCCTATTCCTCGGCCCTGTCGGGAGAGGATCTCGACGTCGAGGCCTATGTGGACGATACGCTGGAACTCGCGGATCTGCTGACGCGGCGGTTCCGCCAGGACAGGATTTTCCTCGCGGGCGTTTCCTGGGGCAGCGCGCTCGGATTTTTGACGCTGGAGCGCAATTCCAGCCTGTTCCGCGCCTTTATCGCGACAAGCGAGTATGTCGACTGGCAACGCAGCCAGACAGCGGGCTTCCAATGGGCCAAGGCGGAGGCCGAATCGCGCGACGACAGGGAGGCGCTGGAGGATATCGCTTCGATAGAGCCGTTCGACCCGACGGATCTTGGCGATATCGCCGCGAAAAGCCGGTTGCTGAACCGTTATCGCGGCGGCGATTTCCATACCGACGGGCGTTGGCAAGGCTATCTCGATTACGCGGCGAGCGGACAGAGCCCCTATTATTCCACGACCGAGGTAAAGAACTACGAGAACAGCATCGAGGCATCAAAGCGGGCCGTGCTACCACAGTTAGCCGGCTACAATCTGTTTGAGGATTACCCGGTCTCGGACATTCCGATCCACTTCGTATCAGGCGCGGAGGACCATGAGACGCCGGTGGAACTGGTGGAAGAATATGCCGCCGAATTGAAGGCGCCCGACAAGAGCCTGACGATCATCCAGAATACGGGGCACAACGTGCCGTTCGACGCGCCGAAGGCGTGGGCCGATACGCTTATCCGGATTGGCAATGAGGTGATGGCCAGAGAGAATTAAGAGCGGGCGTCAGAGTGTCAGGACGAGCGTTCCGTTTGAAAACTCGAAATTGCGCAGCCGGTTGAGGAAGGTCATGCCGATCAGCACGATGTTCAGAGCGTCATCCTTGAGGATCATCGCTTCGACGTCGCGGACGCGGATCGATCCGATCCTGACCTCGCGGACGATGGCGCGGGCGGCCTTGGTCGGGCCATTGGCCGTGTTGACCGTGTAGACGAATTCATGCGGTGCCGGATTGATGCCGAGGCGGCGCGCTTCGGACTGATTCAGCGCGATCATCGAGGCGCCGGTGTCGACAACGCCGGTGACGGGCCGCGAATTAAGCTGGAACTGCGAGACGAAATGACCGCCCTCATTGGCCTGCAGGCGGACCGTGCCGGACCATGACTGCTGTTTCTGCGCGGATTTCGACGCCGCGCTCCGGGCGGTCTGCGCTTCCAACTTGTCCTTGTAGACTGTCGCCGCGGTGTCGAGGACCTGAGGATTCTCATGCAGGAAGGAGACCGCGCCCAACGCGGAGATCGAGACGGACACAACGATAAAAAGATAGCGAAGCATGGCGCCAAACTAGCGCCCGTCGACAAAGGACCGATTAAGAGCAAGCGGCAATTTCGCTTGCAGTTATCGAAGCCTTTGCCCGATTGCTAAAAGTTAAACTGTCGCCCCTATTACACCATGACTCAACGGCGCGAAACACCTGGCCAAAGGTCCCGCAAATGCGCTATTTCGTGCCGTACATGCGGTCGCCGGCATCTCCGAGACCGGGAACGATGTAGCCCTTCTCATTGAGTTTCTTGTCGATCGCGGCGGTAACAACGGGCACGTCGGGATGGGCCCTGGTGAATTTCTCAACGCCTTCCGGCGCGGCGAGCAGGCAGACGAAGCGAATATCCTTCGCGCCGCGCTCCTTCAGTTTATGCACGGCGGCGATCGCCGAATTGGCAGTCGCCAGCATCGGGTCGACCACGATGGTCAGTCGATCCGATAGGTCTTCCGGCGCTTTGAAGTAATATTCGACCGGCTCGAGCGTCTCATGGTCGCGATAGAGGCCGATATGGGCGACGCGCGCCGAGGGCACGAGATCGAGCATGCCGTCGAGCAGGCCGTTACCGGCGCGCAGCACCGACGCGAAGACCAGCTTCTTGCCCTCAAGAACCGGCGACTGCATTTCGGCGAGCGGCGTCTCAATCGTCTCCATTGTCGTCGGCAGTTCGCGGGTGACCTCGTAGCAGAGCAGCAGCGAGATTTCGCGCAGGAGCCGCCGGAAACCGGCCGTGGAGGTCTCCTTCTTGCGCATGAAGGTAAGCTTGTGCTGCACGAGCGGGTGGTTGACGACGGTCACGCTGTCCATGGGATGCCTCATTGAAGAATGTCGCCGGCACAGTAACCGTCCCGGCCGCGGGGGAAAAGCGGCAAGCGCAGCTATCCAAGGATCAGACGCCGGCGGAGACGATCAGCCGAGCCGCGAGAGCAGCCGGGCCCGCGTTTGCGCATCGACGAAGGCGGCCTCGATCGAAGTGCGGGTGGTTTCCATGAGCGCCTCGTCGTCCATGCCAAACCATGTCCGCGCGGTTTCGTATTCCTGCGCCAGAGAGGTGTGGAAGAAGGGCGGATCGTCGGAGGAGAGCGTCACCCTCACACCGGCATCACGCAACTTCGGGAAAGGATGCGCTGCATAGGACGGGAACACGCCGAGCGAGATATTGGAGCCGGGACAGACTTCCAGAACGACCCCATCGGAGGCCAGCCGTTCGACGAGGGCCGGATCCTCGATGGCACGAACGCCGTGGCCGATGCGGGCGGGCTTCAGGTGATCGAGCGCCCCACGCACGCTTTCCGCCCCCGACAATTCGCCGGCATGGACGGTGATGGCGAGCCCGGCATCGCGGGCGATTTCGAAGGCCTTCGCGAAATCGGCCGGCCGGTGCATGCGCTCGTCGCCCGCCATTCCGAATCCCGTGATCAGCGGGTGCGGATTGGCGGCGATGTAGCGCGCGGCGCGCTCGACGCCTTCCGGGCCCTCGTGGCGCAGGCCGGTAGCGATCATCCGCGACTCGATGCCTGTCGCCTCGCGGGCGCGGCGCATGCCTTCGGCGAGGCCGGAAATATAGGCTTCCGGGGTCAGGCCCGCTGCGATGGCGTGGTCGGTCGAAATGAAGAATTCGGAATAGATAGCGTCCTGCGACGCCAGGTCCGCCAGGTAGGTCTCGGCGAGGAGCGCATAGTCGTCCTCGTCGCGGAACAGCCTCGAAGCGAGATCATAGGCGTGCAGGAAGGAGGTAAAGTCCGACCAGACATAGGAATCGCCCTCTATGATGGCGGAAACGTCAGCACCGTATTTCTCAGCCTGCGCCTCTACCAGCGCCGGGCTCGCGGCGCCCTCAATGTGACAGTGAAGTTCGGCTTTGACGACCATGGCTTGATCTCCGCTGCGAAGAGGCCATCTCCGTGACACGATGGCACGGCTTGCGCAATGGCCCCGTTTGCCTGCATAGGCTACGCGTCAACACGCAAGGCATCACGGGACAGGACCCATGTCGCAATCCAGAACCACCGCGGGCGGTGGAATGAAGACGTCCTTCGGCTACACGCAAGTCGGCGAGGGCGAGAAGCAGGAGCGCGTCAATGACGTGTTCCACCAGGTTGCCCAGCGCTATGACGTGATGAACGACCTGATGTCAGGCGGCATGCACCGCATCTGGAAGGACGCGATGGTGACCGCGGTGAATCCACCAAAGGACCGGGCGTTCGCGTCTCTCGATGTTGCCGGCGGCACCGGCGACATCGCTTTCCGCATCCTCGACGCCTCGCGCGGCAATGCCCATGTAACGGCGCTCGACATCAACGGCTCTATGCTGCAAGTCGGCCGCGAGCGTGCCGAAAAACGCGGGCTTGCCAAAAACCTGACCTTCGTTGAAGCCAATGCCGAGGATCTTCCGTTCGAGGACAAAAGTTTCGACGCCTATACGGTCGCATTCGGTATCCGAAACGTTCCCGATATTCCAAAAGCGCTCGGCGAAGCTTATCGCGTGTTGAAGCGGGGCGGCCGGTTCCTGTGCCTGGAGTTTTCCGAGGTTGACGCGCCAGTGCTGGAGACCGTCTACGAGAAATGGTCGTTCAACGCGATCCCGCGCATCGGCCAGGCGGTGACCGGCGACGGCGAACCCTATCGCTACCTGGTCGAATCGATCCGCAAGTTCCCCAATCAGGAGAACTTTGCCGCGATGATCCGCAAAGCGGGTTTTTCGCGCGTGAGCTACAAGAATTTCACCGGCGGGATCGCCGCGCTGCATTCTGGTTGGAAGCTCTGATTCCATGAACAGGGTAATGGCGACATTGCGGCTGATGCGGGCCGGCTGGGTGCTCGCTCGCGAGGGCGTGATTGCCGGCCTGCCGGCGCAGGGCCTCGCCGGTCCGGCGGCGACCGCGCACGGGATCGCAAGCGCCCTGGCGCGCCGACGCAGCGAGAAGCTGGACAGCGCGGAGCGTATGTCGCGGGCGATTGCACGCCTCGGACCCTCCTATGCCAAACTCGGTCAGTTTCTCGCCACGCGGCCGGATGTGATCGGCCTCGACCTGGCGCTCGATCTCGCCCATCTGCAGGATCGGATGGACAGCTTTCCGATGGAGGAATCGATCCGGCGGATCGAGGACTCGCTCGGCAAGCCAGTCTCCAAACTTTTTGTTGAGTTGGGCAAGCCGGTGGCCGCCGCCTCGATCGCGCAGGTTCATCCTGCCAAAGTGCGCGACGATGACGGAACGATCCGCGATGTCGCGGTCAAGGTGATCAGGCCCGGCGTCCGGCAGCGCTTCGCGCGCGATCTCGACACGTTCTTCCTGTTCGCCGAGCTTCAGGAAAAGCATATGCCGGCATCGCGCCGGCTGCGCCCCGTCGCGATTGCCGAAACGCTAGCGCAATCGACCAAGATCGAGATGGATCTCCGTCTCGAGGCGGCGGCGCTTTCGGAGCTGCACGAGAATACTAAGGACGATCCTGGTTTCCGCGTGCCGAAAGTCGACTGGCAGCGCACCGGCCGCGACGTCTTGACGCTCGACTGGGTTGACGGCATCAAGATGTCGGATATCGACAAGCTGCGCGAGGCCGGCCACGATTTGAACCGGCTGGCCGACACGGTGGTGCAGAGCTTCCTGCGGCACGCCATGCGCGACGGCTTCTTCCATGCCGACATGCATCCGGGCAATCTGTTCGTCGATCCGAAAGGCGATATCGTCGCGGTGGATCTCGGCATTGCCGGGCGGATCGGTCTCAAGGAGCGGCGCTTCCTCGCCGAAATCCTCTACGGGTTCATCAAGCGCGATTTCCGGCGCGTCGCGCATGTGCATTTCGAGGCGGGCTATGTTCCGTCGCACCAGGATGTCGAAGCCTTCGCGCAGGCCATCCGGGCCATCGGCGAGCCGATCCACGGCCAGCCGGCCGAGACGATTTCCATGGCGAATCTGCTGACGCTGTTGTTCGAGGTCACCGATATCTTCGAGATGCAGACGCGGCCGGAACTGCTACTGCTGCAAAAAACCATGGTGGTGGTCGAGGGAAACGCACGTGCACTCAACCCGCATTTCAACATGTGGAAAGCGTCCGAGCCGGTGGTGGGCGACTGGATCACCCGCAATCTCGGGCCGGGCGCGATCCTGTCGGACGCAAAGACCGGAATAGAATCACTCGGCCGCCTCGCCCGGTCACTGCCCGAGCTTGCCGACCGGACTGAGCGGCTGTCGCTGGAAGTCGAGGAAATGGCTACGTCCGGCATGAAGCTGGCGCCGACGACCGTCGAGGCGATCGGAAAGGCGGAAGCGCGCGAATCTCGCTCAGGCCGCGTCGCGCTCTGGATCATCGCGCTGGCGGCGCTCTGGATCGCCTGGCATGTAAGTTGAGGCTTTACCGAATTAGCGTCTTGTGATTGGATAATTCCAACTTTATCGGAATTATCCCATGTCAGATATCGGTAAATTCGTAGAAGAACGGCTTTCGGCCCTGAAGAAGCGCCCAATTACCGCCGCCACGGAAGCCGGATTGGAGCGTTCCTATTTGCGAGACCTGATTGTCGGCAAGAAGCAGACCATCCGCGCCGACATGATCGAAAAGGTCGCCGAGGCTATCGGCGCGACGCCGCAGCAACTGATTGCACTGCAATCGGGCGAAGCTCCCGCCAGGTTTGCAGAGGCGGCGGTGGCCGGGCGGAGCCCCGTTGATGGCAAACGCGTCCTGCTGATTATCGGCGGCGGCATTGCCGCCTACAAATGTCTCGACCTGATCCGCAGGTTGCGCGAACGCGGCGCGGCGGTGCGGCCGGTGATGACGCGGGCGGCGGCTGAATTCGTGACACCACTCTCGGTGGGCGCGCTCGCCGCGGACCGGGTCTTCAGCGAGCTGTTCGACCGCGAGGACGAACAGGATGTCGGCCATATCAGGCTGGCGCGGGAAACCGATCTGATCGTCGTCGCGCCGGCAACTGCGGATCTGATGGCCAAAATGGCGGCCGGGCTTGCCAACGATCTCGCCTCCGCCATCCTGCTGGCTGCCGGGTCGCCGGTGCTGATCGCGCCGGCTATGAACCCGCATATGTGGACCCATCCTGCGACAAGAAGGAGCCGCGAGACTCTCAAAAGTGACGGTATTCATTTCATTGGGCCGAATGCGGGGGAAATGGCGGAATCCGGGGAGGCGGGGGTTGGACGAATGGCCGAACCGCTTGAAATTGTCGTCGCCGCGGAAACGCTGCTGGATACGACGCCGAGGCCGCTGACCGGGAAGCGGATTGTGGTGACCTCCGGGCCGACGCATGAGCCAATCGACCCCGTGCGCTACATCGCCAACCGCTCTTCCGGCAAGCAGGGCCATGCCATTGCGGCCGCCCTGGCGCGGCTCGGCGCAGATGTGCGCCTCGTTTCCGGGCCCGTGACCATCGCCGACCCGGCGGGCGTGACCGTGACGCATGTCGAGACTGCGCGGCAGATGAAAGACGCGGCCGAGGCCCTGCTTCCCGCCGATGCCGCGATCTTCGCGGCGGCTGTGGCCGACTGGCGCGCGGCGACGGAAGCCGACGAGAAGATGAAGAAGGAAGGCGGCAAAGGTCCCTCCTCGCTGCCGCTGACGGAAAATCCGGATATCCTTGCGGGTATCGGCAATCACCAGAAACTCAGGCCGCGACTGGTTATCGGCTTTGCCGCAGAGACGGACAAGCTGATCGAGCACGGCACCGCCAAACTGAAGCGTAAGGGCGCCGACTATATCGTCGCCAACGACGTCTCGCCGGATAGCGGCATCGGCGGGTCCGGCGTCATGGGCGGCGACCGCAACCGTATCACCCTGCTGTCATCGGAAGGTGCTGAGGAATGGCCGGAAATGAGCAAGGACGAGGTCGCCGCGCGTCTTGCCGCACTGGTGGCGGAGCGTCTGGCCTGACGCGCCGCGTCAGGCGCTCGGCGTGCGGCCGAGCACTTCACCCGCGTCATCCTCCGCCTGTTCGCGCTTGACCTTGGTCACGGCGATGTTGATTTCGGCCATGCGCTCCTCGACCGCTTCAAGGTTCGCGGAACCATCTTCCGCCTTGCGGCCGAGTTCGTGTTTCATGTCGCGCAAGCGCCTGATCTTTTCCTCGCGCGAGAAGATATCGTCGGCCACGATCGATTCCGGCGTCATATCGGTTTCGGTATACAGTTCGGGTCTATCGAACATCGTTTTCTCCCTTGTTGGGTATCGAAACGAAACGGGTGGGACACAAGGCAGTTCCCCATCCTTGGGTCGTTTCATAAAGCTGAACAATCCGTAGACGATCAGAGAAACTGTGAACGGAGGCCTCGACGTACTATCTTCGGTCAAACGAAGGAGATCTTTCCCATGTCCATTCGACCCGTAAAACACATTTCCGGAACGCAAAGCGCGCTGGAAGGCGCCGGCGTGAAGCTCGAGCGCGTCTTCGGTTTCGGCGACCCGTCCATGACCGATCCGTTCCTGATGATGGACGATTTTCGCAACGACCGTCCGCAGGACTACAAGGCCGGCTTTCCCTGGCATCCACATCGCGGCATCGAGACGATTACCTATGTGCTCGAAGGCTCGGTCGACCATGCCGACAGCCTCGGCAATGCCGGCACGCTGGGCCCCGGCTCCGTCCAGTGGATGACGGCCGGTTCGGGCATCATGCACCAGGAAATGCCGAAGGGCGATTTCCGCGGCAGGATGCACGGCTTCCAGCTCTGGGCCAATTTGCCGTCGAGCCTCAAAATGACGACACCGCGCTACCAGGATATCGGCGCGACCGACATCCCGGAAATCATCGACGATGACGGTACCAAGGTGCGTGTGGTGGTCGGCTCGTTCTGGGGCAAGAAGGGCCCGGTCGACGGCATCGCCGCCGATCCGCAATATCTCGACATCTCGGTCCCGCCGAACACCCGGAAGGTGCTGCCGATCGACACCTACCGCTCCGCCTTCGCCTATATTTTCGCGGGCTCCGCGACTTTCCGCGACGCATCGAAACCGTTCGGCGTGCTAGTGGAAAAGGAAATCGGCGGCGAGGAGGTGCATATGCGCGACATGTCGGGCAACCGCACGCTTGTCGTCTTCGGCACCGGCGACGAGATCGTCGTGCAGTCCGGCGACGAGGGCGTACGCTTCCTGCTCGTCTCCGGCGCACCGATAAAGGAACCGGTCGCCTGGCACGGGCCGATCGTCATGAACACCCGCGAGGAACTGGAACAGGCGTTCCGCGATCTTCGCAGCGGCTCCTTCATCAGAGAATCCGCCACCGTCTAGGTCCCGCCCCAGTTCTCTTGGCCGCCGGCACTCCGGCGGCCATTTCTTTCGGATCGACAATCCGTCTGCTGGTGCTATCGTCCGCCCATTGCCGAAATGAGGTGTGACGATGGCTCGTTCCGTTCTGGAAGACCTGCAAGCGCGATTGAGCGCCACGCGGCAGGAGCTCGAATCCGAATTCGAAGCGGAGCTCGCGGAACAACGCGAGCGTTTTCGCTACACGTTGCATCGCGGCAAGGTGCGTTTCGAACACGATATCCGCGAATTGCAGCGGCGCTATCGCGTGGGGTTGCTGAAATATATCGTCGGCGCGCCACTCGGCTTCGTCCTGTCAGCGCCGCTGATCTACGGGCTGATCGTCCCGCTCGTCTTTCTAGACGCGGCAGTGACGCTCTACCAGCATGTCTGTTTCCGGATTTACGGGATTCCGCTCGTGCGCCGGCGCGACCACATTATCGTCGACCGGCAACACCTCGCCTATCTGAACGGGATCGAGAAGCTGAACTGCGTCTATTGCGGCTATGCCAACGGGATGATCGCCTATGTACGCGAGATCGCCGGGCGCACGGAACAATACTGGTGCCCGATCAAGCATGCCCGCCGCAGCGCCGATCCGCATGACCATTTCGAGGCGTTTATCGACTACGGGGACGCCGAGACCTATCGCGCGAACCTCAAGCAGATCAGAAGCGATCTGAACCGTTGACGGGTCGCTAGACGGCCTGTCCCGCCGCCCAGGCGGACGACCAGGCCCACTGGAAATTGTAGCCGCCGAGCCAGCCGGTGACATCCACGGCCTCGCCGATGAAATAGAGGCCGGGAACGCTTTTCGCGGCCATAGTCTTCTGGTCGAGGCCGGCAGTGTCGATACCACCCAGCGTAACCTCCGCCGTGCGATATCCTTCCGAGCCTGCCGGCTTGACTTTCCAGCGATGGACCCGGTCAGCCAGGCGGCGAAGGGCCTTGTCGTTCAGCTCCGCAAGAGGACCGGCGATCGCGCCTTCGCCGCACAGGAATTGCGCGAGAGCCTTTGGCAGCCGGCGCGAAAGGACGGTCTGCGCCTCCTGCTTTCCCGCGGTCTGACGCGTCTCGCGCAGTTCCGCAAAGACATCGCCACCCGGCGCGAGATCGATGCCAATCTCGTCGCCTTCTCGCCAGAAGCTCGAAATCTGCAGGATCGAGGGTCCGGACAGGCCGCGATGGGTGAAGAGCAACGCCTCATCGAAGGCGGTCTTGCCGTGACTGACGCGGGCCTGTGCGGCGACGCCGGCCAGAGGCCTAACCCGCTCCAGCAGGTTCGGCTCGAATGTCAGAGGCACGAGGCCCGGGCGGGTTTCCGTTACCGCCAGTCCGAACTGTCCGGCGACGCGATAGGCAAAGCCGCTGGCCCCCATTTTCGGGATCGACTTGCCACCTGTCGCGATCACCAGCGAAGCGCAGATAACTGGGCCGGATGAGAGGCGAATGTCATAACCCCCAGCGGTTTGGGATATTTCCTCGACTTCGGTCGACAATTCCAGCTTACCGCCCGCTTCGGCGAGATCGCCTGTCAGCATGTCGACAATCTGTTTCGCCGAACCGTCGCAAAAGAGTTGGCCCAGCGTCTTCTCGTGCCAGGCGATACCCTGCGCATCGACCCGCGCGATGAAGTCCGCCGCGGTGAACCGTTTCAGCGCCGACACGCAGAAATGCCGGTTGGCCGACAGGTAGTTTGCCGGCGAAGCGAAAGTATTGGTGAAATTGCAGCGGCCGCCGCCGGAGATGCGGATCTTTTCGCCGGGCGCGCTGGCGTGGTCGATGACCAGCACCGAACGGCCGCGCCGTCCCGCCTCGATCGCGCAGAACAGTCCGGCGGCGCCAGCTCCCAGGACGATGACATCGAAACTACGAGGTTTCATCCCGTCTCTTTACCCTGAAACGGGCAAACCGCCAGAGGCGCATGAAAAAACCGGCGACTCAAGCCGCCGGTTTTCGATTGGCAGAGATTGCGGCGATCAGGCCGGCAGTTTCGCCTTGCGCAGATAGGGGAAGATGGTCTCGAACTCGCCATACTTCTCCTTTGCCGCCTCGTCGTTGACCGAAGTCGGGATGATGATCGGTTCGCCGACTTTCCAGTCCGCAGGGGTGGCGACAGTGTTCGCGGTAGACGTCTGCAGCGCGTCGAGCGCCCGCAGCACCTCGGCGAAGTTGCGGCCGACCGTCATCGGATAGGTCATCGAGAGCTTCAGCTTCTTGTCCGGACCGATGATGAAGACGGAACGCACGGTCTGGCTGTCGGCCGGTGTCGCATTGCCCGGCAGGTAGTATTCGGCGGGCAGCATGTCGAAGGCCTTGGACACCGCGAGATCGGTATCGGCAATGATCGGGAACTTGGCCGGAAGGCCGGCATAGGTCTCGATGTCGCTCTTCCACTTCTTGTGGTCCTCGACGCCATCGACCGAAATGCCGATCACCTTGGCGCCGCGCTTCGTCCACTCGTCGTCGAGACGCGCCACAGCGCCGAATTCAGTGGTACAGACCGGGGTGAAGTCCTTCGGATGGGAAAACAGGATGGCCCAGGAATCGCCGATCCACTCATGAAAATTGATGGTGCCCTCGGACGTCTCGGCAGTGAAATCCGGAACGACATCATTGATACGGAGGCTCATTTCATACTCCTGCTATTGGTCTTGAACACGTAATAACGCGAATGGCGGATACAAGCGTCAGATAGTGTTCCATGCCCGCAGAAAAAACGGGAATATTTTTCTGCCCGCGCGGCAGATTGGCGCAGAGATCGCGGCAAAAGCTTCTCAGACCGATGCCGACGCGCGGAGCGTCACGCCGCCTTGGCGCGGACCTGATAGTCCTTGATTTCCTTAAAGACCATGCCGGGCGCACGGTCAGCCTCGTAGTTCAGCGAGAAGGCGTTCTCGGCAAGAAAGACCGGATCGCCGTCGAGATCGCGGGCGATGGCGGAGCGTTGCTTGGTCATGAAGGCTTCGAGCTGCGCCCGGTCCGCATGCGAAATCCAGCGGCAGACATTGAAGCGGGCGGCTTCGAAATCCACCGGCAGGCCGTATTCCTGTTTCAGCCGTTCCTTCAGCACGTCGAGCTGCAGTGCGCCGACCACGCCGACAATCGCCGGCGAGCCGTCTTCCGGCACGAAGAGCTGGACGACACCCTCCTCGGCCATCTGCTGCAGGGCTTCCTTCAGCTTCTTGGCCTTCATCGCATCGCCAAGGCGGACGCGGCGCAGGATCTCGGGTGCGAAGTTCGGGACGCCGTGGAACACCAGCGGCTCGCCCTCGGTCAGCGTGTCGCCGATGCGCAGCGTGCCGTGGTTCGGAATGCCGACGACATCGCCGGCATAGGCCGTATCGGCGATCTGGCGCTGCGAGGCGAAGAAGAATTGCGGCGCGGTCAGGCCGAGCTGCTTGCCGGTGCGCGAGAGCCTCGCCTTCATGCCGCGCTCCAGCTTGCCGGAACAGATGCGGGCAAAAGCGATGCGGTCCCGGTGGTTGGGATCCATATTGGCCTGAATCTTGAAGACGAAGGCGGTCATCTTGTCTTCCCCGGCATGGACCGTGCGGGAATCCGCCTCCTGATCGCGCGGCGGCGGCGCGAAGGCGCCGAGCGCGTTGATCAGATCGCGTACGCCGAAATTGCGCAGCGCCGAGCCGAAGAAAACCGGCGTCATGTGACCTTCGAGGAAGGACTGCCTGTCGAAGGGCCGGCAGGCTTCACGAGCGAGCTCCAGCTCCTCGACGAAGGTTTCGCGCTCGTTTTCCGGCAGGCGGTCGGCGACGGCCTGCGGTCCGTTGACCGGCGTCGCCTCGACCTGCGAATCGCTGCCGCGAAAAGCGTTGGCGGCCAGATTATAGGCGCCGCAGAACGTCTTCGAGCGGCCGACCGGCCAGGTGATCGGTGCGGTATCGAGCGCCAGCTTCTCCTCGACCTCGTCGAGGATCTCGAAGGGGTCGCGGCTTTCACGGTCCATCTTGTTGATGAAAGTGATGATCGGGATATCGCGCATGCGGCACACTTCGAACAATTTCAGCGTGCGCGGCTCGATGCCCTTGGCGGCGTCGATGACCATGACCGCGGCATCGACCGCCGTCAGCGTGCGGTAGGTATCGTCGGCGAAATCCTCGTGGCCCGGCGTATCGAGGATGTTGAAGACGTTGCCGTCATATTCAAAGGTCATCACCGAGGTGACCACGGAAATGCCGCGCTCGCGCTCGATCTTCATCCAGTCGGAGCGCGTCTGGATGCGGTCCTTCTTGGCCTTGACCTCGCCGGCGAGCTGGATCGCGCCGCCGAACAGCAGCAGCTTCTCGGTCAGCGTGGTCTTGCCCGCATCGGGGTGGGCGATGATCGCGAATGTGCGGCGGCGCGCGACGGCGTCCTGAAGGGTTTCGGCCATTGTCATGTCCTGAAAATGTGGGGCGCTAATGGCAGGCGCAAGAGCGGCTGTCAAACGAATGACGCGTCCGCAAAGATTTTACGTTGATATCAATCTATTTGCGCGCTACCCTGCCGCCATCGCATGGCGCGTCCCGCGCCGCCTTCCTCCGTTTTGAAAGGATCCGCCCGTGGAGCCGACCATCTATCTCTATTTCAACGGCACCTGCCTGGAAGCCATGACATTCTATGCCGAAACGCTGGGCGGGGAGATCACGGGCGTGTTCAAGAACAGCGATGCGCCGGACCCGGCGAGCCGCATGCCCGGCGGCGACGATCTGGTGATGAATATGAACATGCGGCTCGGCTCTGCCAACATCATGGCCTCTGACGCGCCGGGCGAATGGTATACGAAGCCGCAGGGCTTCAACATCTCGTTGGCGGCAGGCTCGATCGAGGAGGCGGAGCGGATTTTCAATGCGCTTTCCAGGGACGGAGACGTGCGCATGCCTCTGGAGGAGACTTTTTGGGCTGAACGTTTTGCCATGTTCTCCGACCGGTTCGGCACGCCCTGGATGATCAATTTTACCGGCTCCAAGGCGATGAACTGAGAAAAGGGAGGCGGTAAACCCAATGTCATTCCAGGCATATCTCGACAATATCCAGGCCAAGACAGGCAAATCGCCGGCGGATTTCAAGGCTATGGCCGCCGAAAAAGGCTTCGCTGACAGTTCGGGGCTCGCATCGGGCGTCAAGGCGACACAGATCACCGATTGGCTGAAGCAGGATTTCGGCCTCGGCCACGGCCACGCCATGGCAATCGTCGCGCTTCTCAAGGGCGCAAAGAAGGAAGTCAGCCGATAGCGTCGGCAGCCAAGCACTGAAGGACCAGTATCATGAGCTATGTAGACGGAATGGTCGCCGCGGCGCCGGCGAATGGCAAAGATGCCTATCTCGAATATGCGCAGCGCGCCGCCGAGGTTTTCAAAAGCCTGGGTGCGACTTCCGTTGTCGATTGCTGGGGCGAGACAGTGCCGAATGGTGAAGTCACGTCGTTTCCGATGGCGGTGAAGAAAAAGGAAGACGAGGTCGTCGTCTTCTCCTGGGTCGAATGGCCCTCGAAGGAAGCGCGCGACGCGGGCTGGAAGAAATTCGAGGACGACCCCTCGATTTTCGAACGCCTCGGCGAAATGCCCTTCGACGGGAAGCGGATGATTTTCGGCGGCTTCGAGAAGATCGCCAGTTCCTGATCCGGGGAGAATTTGACGGTGACACGCAAGGTCAAGACATGCCTGTGGTTCGATGACGGTGCGCTTCCCGCAGCGGAATTCTACTGCTCCCTGATACCGGGATCGCGCATCGACCATGTGGCCCGCCATATCGAGAACGCCACGCATGGCGAGCCGGGCGCGGTGCTGGCTGTGGAATTTACCCTTGCCGGAACGCCCTATCAGGCGATCAATGGCGGGCCGCATTTCAAGCTGTCCGAAGCCGTGTCGATCTCGGTCAGCACCGAGGATCAGGCGGAAACCGACCGGCTGTGGGAGGCGCTTACCGCCGAAGGCGGCGCGGAAAGCCAGTGCGGATGGTGCAAGGACCGGTTTGGATTGTCCTGGCAGATCGTGCCGAAACGCGCGGCCGAACTTTTCAGCGGCCCGCAGGCATCGAAGGTCTGGCCGGTGCTGATGACCATGCAGAAGATCGACATATCCGCGCTGGAAGCAGCGGCGGCGTGAGTCTCCCGATGTGAGACGTTGCGCACAGGATTGCTGCGTATTCTGCTTGCGGAAGACGGGCCGGCGCGGCAGATAGCCGCAATGACGTCTCTGACCCTCATTCGCCTTCCCCATGGCGACGGGATCGCGCTGCCCGGCTACGAAACGGCCGGGGCCGCAGGCATGGATTTGCGCGCGGCGGTGGCGGAGGACGCGCCGCTGGTGCTCCAGCCCGGCGAGCGCGCTCTGGTGCCGACCGGCTTCATCTTCGAGATCCCGTCCGGCCATGAAGGACAGGTGCGGCCGCGTTCGGGCCTCGCCTTCAAACACGGCGTCACCTGCCTGAACACGCCCGGCACGATCGATGCCGATTATCGCGGCGAGGTGCAGGTACTCATGATCAATCACGGCTCCGAGCCCTTTGAAATCACGCGCGGCATGCGCATCGCGCAGATGGTCATCGCACCGGTGACGCAGATGAGCGTTTCGGAAGGCGACCTCGCCTCCGATACCGCGCGCGGCCGCGGCGGCTTCGGATCCACCGGAACCCACTGAGGCCCTTTCAGACATGACACCTCCACAACTCGTTATCTTCGACTGCGACGGCGTGCTCGTCGACACCGAGAATACCGCCAATCGCCGCCTGGTGGAGATTTTGGCCGAACACGGCCTCGAAACCACGCTGGCCGGTTGCCGCAAGCGCTTCATGGGTCGCACGATGAAAAGCGTGCGCGACATTTTGCTGGCCGAGGACGGGATCGATCTCGGCGCGGATTTCCCGGAGCGCTGGCTCGCAGAACTGCCGGCGATGTTCGCCGACGGCGTCGAGGCGATCCCCTATGTGCGCGACGCGATCCTCTATCTGCAGGCGATCGACACGCCCTTTTGCGTCGCCTCCTCGGCCAAGGTCGAGAAGATGCACCTGACGCTCGGCGCGTCGGGTCTGCTGCCGCTACTGGAGGATGTGCTGTTTTCGGCCTGGATGGTCGACAAGGGCAAGCCGGCCCCGGACCTCTTCCTGCATGCCGCCGACACGATGGGCTTCGACCCGGAGCGCTGCGCGGTGATCGAGGACAGCGTCGCCGGCGTCGTGGCCGGAAAGTCGGCCGGCATGGCGGTGCTCGGCTATGCGGCCGATCCGCTCACCGACAGGCAAGGCCTTGCCGAAGCGGGCGCGGTGCTGTTCGATGACATGCGGGCGCTTCCCGCCCTTCTCGGATTGCAGTGACATGACCCTTACAGGTTTCCTGACCTACACGCTGGCGCTCGGCATCGCGGCGGCGATTCCCGGCCCCGGCGTCATCGCGCTGGTGGCGCGCGCGCTCGGCTCCGGCTTCCGCTCGACCTTGCCGATGCTGTTCGGGCTTGCGCTCGGCGATGTGGTCTATCTGTCGGCCGCCGTGCTCGGCCTTGCCTATATCGCCTCGAGTTTCGGCACCGTCTTCATGGTGATCAAATATGCCGGCGTCGCCTATCTGCTCTGGATGGCGGTGTCGTTCTGGCGGCAGGGCGTGACCGCCGAGAAAGTGGCCGCGCAAACGGCGGGCGACGCGTTTTCGAGTTTCTTCGCCGGCTTCATGGTGACTCTCGGCAATCCGAAGGTGATCGTCTTCTACCTCGCGCTGCTGCCGACTTTCCTCGATCTTTCGACGGTCACGCCGGTCGATTTCGCCGTGCTGATCGTACTGACCTTCGCGATCCTCGTCGCTGTCCTGATCCCCTATATCGGCCTTGCGGGCCGGGCCCGGCACATGCTGCAGTCGCCGCGCGCGCTGAAAGTGATGAACCGGATCGCGGCGAGTTTCCTCGCCGGAGCCGCAGCGGCGATCGCGGTTCGGGCGAATTGAGGGCTGCAGCGGGCGCACAGCGACGAACATCCCGACCCCCCTCGCAAAATCCGCGATCTTGATGGCTTCAAAGAATCCGGGTGTTGGCCCGTATTGCTTGATGGCCGACATCGCGCGCCCCCGCTCTTGCGATTTCTAACACTTAGCTGTCGCTAAGATGTTAAAATCGCTTTCTCCCCCACCAAGGGGGAGAGTGCGCGCGCTTGTCCGGCTTCGCGCCTTATCTCGATCTTCGTGGCTTCAAAGAACCCGGGCGAAGCGAGTCATTTGTCCCGCCCGTAAGCTTCAGGCTCCGCCTTCGCTGACGGGCCCCTAAAGGCCGACCGGCCGTCCGAGCCACCTTGTCCGCGTAAGCGGCAAGCCGCTAACCGTGCGAGGCCCATGCGGAGGCGTTCACGCGCAGCGGGAACTGCCGTGAGCTCAAACAAACTGGAAGACGGGCGGTCGAGGGATCGCTTTGTCTATTGTGTATATGCGGTCCTTCGACCGCCCCTCGGCTGCTTCCGGCGCCGGCCGCTCTACGCCCGGGACCCGCAAGGTCCCGACTGGCCACCTCATGGCCTTTGTCTCCCCCTTGCGGAGGGGCCGCTTGGCGGGGCGGTTTCCAAGGGAGTAAGCGGCAAGCCGCCGGATTCCCTTACGTCGCGTACC